>Ga0208770_1000001_pt1 | contig 519147 bp, 528 predicted proteins | sample AntAceMetag02UK9_FD_184771 | JGI IMG/M metagenome (GOLD analysis project Ga0208770, IMG submission 184771) | Saline lake microbial communities from Ace Lake, Antarctica - Antarctic Ace Lake Metagenome 02UK9 (SPAdes) (version 2) | ecosystem: Environmental > Aquatic > Non-marine Saline and... | reverse complement strand
GCTCTTGCTATAACCAAATTGGAAATGCTGTTGCAGTACCTATGATAAGAGGTGTTGGAAAACAAATTATAAAACAATTATTTTAATTATATGAACCATAAAGAAAAATTACTAGAAGTTTATAATAAATCATTTGATGTATCAGAGATTGATAGTATCCCTGATAAGATAATGGTTTTTCTTAAAAATGTAACTGATAACATAGATAGAAGTAAGGGAGTTTACACTGTCTTGATTACTCTAATGGTACATAAACTAATGGAGCCAAAACAGGACATAAGATATTTTCAAGATAAAATGAACAATGGTTTTTCTGCGAGAACCATTGATACTAAGTTTATTACCCCAACACTTAAAGAATTAGGTCTTTTATCTATGGCTGAAAGTGGTTGGCTCACAAGAAGCTTAGAGCAACCATACCCATATACAGTAGATTATAAAGGAGAGATTTCAGGAAAAGGAATGAAAGAAGCTTTCTTAATGATAATAGATGCTTTTCAAAAAGACCCAGCAATTACAGAAAATCTACTTAGGTTTATATTAAACAGTGCAATTTTGTTTAAGCAAAGTAACCATATTGAAATAAAAAAAATTGATAGTACTGATGAGTTAATGATTTCAACAATTGTTTCAGTTCTTGAAAAACATTTCACTGAAAAATACAGTACTCACGGTGGCTCAAAACTACCAGTAATAGCTTTTTATGCTATTTATAAATCTCTTATTTCTGAAATAGGAAGATATAAGGAGTGTGAACTTGAACCACTTGGAAGTCATACAGCTTCGGATAGAACATCAAAGAGTGCTGGAGATATACAAGTTATAAAGGGAGGAAAAGTGTTTGAGGCAGTTGAAGTTAAATTAGATAAATTGATTGATATAAACATAGCTAGAATTGCATACGAAAAGATTGCAAGATTTAATCCAGAAAGATATTACATACTTTCACATATAGGAACACAAGAAGCAGACAGGCAAGCAATTGATGAATTGATTTTTGAAATAAAAGAAAAGCACGGTTGCCAGTTAATTGTGAATGGATTATTACATACTCTTAAATACTATCTTCGTTTAATCTCAAATCCAAAAGCATTTTTCAATGATTATATTGAGCTAATCGAAACAGATACTGAGCTTAAAACAATTCACAAAGCAAAACTGAAAAGTTTAATAAAAGAATACGGTATATGAAAGCAATAAATGTCTCACGAGTATCAACAGAAGAACAAAAAGAAGCTGGAAACTCGTTGCCTGCTCAAATTGAGCGTATAAGCAAATACTGCGAAAGGAAAGGTTTTGAAGTTGCAGAAAGAGACATACTTAGCTTTGATGAAAGTGCTTACAAAGAAAAGCGAGATGATTTTGATACTAAAATCATTGCACGAATTGATGAAATAATAAAAAAGGAAAAGGTAGCAGTTTGCTTTGATAAAGTGGACCGACTAGCTAGAAATGTATTTGATAAGCGAGTTGCTTACTTGTACCAGTTAGCACTTGAAGGCAAGATTGAACTTCACTTTGTATCAGATAATCAAATAATTAGCGACAAACTTTCTGCCACAGAAAAGAGCGGTTTTAGTATGAGCTTGGTTATGGCTAGCTATTACTCAAATGCAATTAGCGACAATGTAAAAAGAGCTTTTGAACAGAAACGAAGAATTGGTGAATGGACAGGAGCGGTCCGTCTTGGTTATTTGAATGTATCGCTTGATGCAGAAAAGAGATTGCGTAAAGATATAATTATTGATGAAGAACGAGGATACTTGGTACATAAGATGTTTGAGCTGTACGCAACAAACGAACACTCACTTGAAACTATACGGAATAAGATGACCGAGCTTGGACTACGGACACTCAAAGGAAACAAGCTATCTAAAAGCGGAGTTGAAAATATCCTAAAGGATAGCTTTTACTGCGGAGTAGCTATATCAAAAAAGTATGGTCCGTATGCTCATAGATACGCCAAACTGATTACTAGAGAACTGTTTGATAAGTGCCAAGAAGTACGCTTAAAACGCCACACAAACAACTACAAGGCAGTTTCAAAGGACTTCATATTTAAGGGCTTGCTCAAGTGCCAGAACTGCGGTTGCTCGATGACTGCCGAAATGAAAACAAAGCCAAGTGGGCTTACTTTTACCTACTATTCTTGTACTAATTCTAAGGGTATTTGTAAGCGAGTATATGTATCAGAAAAGGACCTACTGAAGCCCATATACGAGGTTCTAGAGCGATTTGAGAGCATTACAGAGGATACACAGAACCAACTTGTAGGCGAACTTAGAAAGAGTACGGAAATGGAAGTTGTATTTCATAAGGCACAAATAAACCGCATACAAACAGACTACAATAGTACAAAATCAAAACAAAATATATTACTTGATACTCTATTGAGCCAGAGTATTACTAAGGGCATCTATGACAAGAAACATCAAGAGCTTCAAGAGCAAATGCAACTGCTTGAAATTGAAATGTCTGAACACTCAAAAGCAGATTATGAATACCAAAACACTGTTGCTACAGTCATTTCTGTAGCACGCAGAGCTAAAACAATTTTTGATACTAGTTCTGAACCTGCTAGAAAAAGACAGTTTTTGAATTACCTACTTCAGAACCCGACTGTAAACGGAAAAAAGCTATATTTTACAATAGCTTCTCCGTTTAATTTGGTACTAGAACTAGCTAGTACCCCTAACTGGCTCCGGAGACAGGGATCGAACCTGTGACCTTACGATTAACAGTCGTTTGCTCTACCGCTGAGCTACTCCGGAATGTGCCTATAATAGCAGATTCACGTTATAATGGAAGATATGAGCAATGATATGCGTACTAATAAGGAAATAGACGCGGAACTTGTCAAAAACGCCCTCACCTCGAGCGACGAGTTCGGCAAACTCATTGAAAAGTATCAAGAACCGATGCGTCGATATGTTCGTCGTATTGCACATCCATCCTCGGACGAATTGGACATACTCCTCCAAGATATCTTTATCAAAGTCTATGAAAACTTAAACGGCTTTGATCAAGACCTTCCTTTTTCTTCGTGGATATATCGAATTGCCCATAATGAAGCGATTGATCATTTGCGCAGAAATAAACATTTCGGTGCATCTCTCGATACAACAATAAATGATAGTGACAATATAACTCTGGCTGAAACGATTGCTTCTGATACTGATATTGAACTTGAAATTGATATTCAATATGATAAAAAAAATATTGAACGAGTTCTCGACGAAATGGATCCTAAATATCGTGCCGTTCTTGTTCTCAAATTTTTGGAAGGTCGTGATTACAATGAAATATCCGACATCTTAAGAAAGCCTCCGGGAACAATAGCCACCTTGATTCATCGAGCAAAAAAAGAATTCAAGCAGCTGGCAGAGAAAAAGAAAGATCAACTCAAAGACATATGAAAACCATGACATTACAACAACAAATACTAGCAAAAATAAAAAGTAAGAACGTAATACCGAAAACTCGTGGATATTTTGTAATGCGAGATACTTTGATATGGTCCTTCATCCTTCTTTTTATCGCCATCCTAGGGCTTTCTTTTGGAATGATTATTTACACTGTCACATCAACGGACACAAACCTCCTCAACAGTTTAGGAATGAGCACGTTCGAGAAAATTAATTCATCGATTCCATATTTTTGGATACTCGCCACATTGATTGTAGCTTTGGGCTCATATATAGGATTCAGAAAAACACGCAAAGGATATCGACTTGGTATTTCGCAATTATTTATTATCCTCGGACTCATTGCATCTGGTACAGGAGTATTGGTGTACACATTAAGAATCGCACAATATGTCGACACCGTAGCATCTGAAAATATTCCGATCTATACCAATATCACTCCTTTAAATAGAAATATTTGGTTTAATCCTGATGAAGGACTTCTTTCAGGTACCGTTCGTGCACGTGAGACAGAAAAAGTATTTACCTTACGAGACAAAGATTTAAATATTTGGACAATCGATTCTACTGATGTAAATGTATACAATGATCCGCGATTCCAGGCAGGTGAAAGAATAAAAATTATTGGAAAAAGAACCGGAACAGACAAGTTTAAAGCAACCGAAGTATTGCAGTGGAAGGATTAGTGATATTAATCAAAAATAAAAAAAGACCCCTGCATTTTATTGCAGGGGTCTATAGACTATAAAGAACTTTTATACTTACCTCTTTTTGACACTAAGTAAAGAAAGGCACTCACTTTTAGATTCCTCGAACCAATGACCTATGAGGATACCACCATGATCGTCGTATCCGACATAAACACGACAATCAGTAGATTCAAGATCATTACAACGAACACAACCTTTACAAAAAAGGGGTTCCCTCGTGTTGAGGAAATACCCAACCATTGTATAAAGCACGATCCGAGCAGTTGTTGCCTCATCAGTGTCAGACAAAAGTACCAACTGATCATTCCATGTATTCGAGGCTGAATCGGGGGTCGGAAGCTTGCTAACCAATTGCCAACCAACCACTCCTCTGTCATTAGCAAACTCTTTTTTGATAAACCCATTGTCTGAGAAAAACAAAACTGGATCTGATCTCCTGCCGACATGTTTGTAAATGCTGACAATGGACATTGGAAAAACAGCTATTAGTACATGTGTAGCCTTGCAAGCCACAAGTGTTTCTTCTGTAAACGGAATTTGAGACAAAACCGAAAGCTGTCTCTTTGATGGGTAGCCAAAATACTTGACCGCCTCCTCAATACCAAAAAAGTTTCTGCCCATAATCTCTCTGGCAGAATTCTGTGATACCGAGGATCCATATCCTCCATTTTCAATGAACTTAACCAGTTTCTTGCCGAGTTCATTATCTTTTGAATCAATGATCCTTTGGGCAAGCCGCGAGTTTAATCCCGCTTTTTCTAACTTAAGAAGCAGTTCATGCTCCGTATGCACCGATAAGGTGCGATTTTCTTCTATTTGTTGGCTCACTATGGTTTTCATAGCATACCTCCTTTGTATATATCAGATACGCTCTGATTGTTGCGACACATCTCAACTGAGACATTTTTCTATATATGATTATATCACAGTTCAGTGGTATATGTCAACTAATTAAGCCAAGATGAGTCTATCTTCATCGCATCTTTCACTTGAAAATCCCCTATCGAAATTCGCCGTAATTCTTGCAAAGTGGCACATGTTCCAAACCTCTTTCCAATCTCTACCGCAATGCTCCTAATATATGTACCGCTCGCCACATCGAAGCGTGCATGAATTGTATGTGTAGCTTCGTCATATGTCATAAAATCAACAGAATTAACCGTCATGAGCCTTACAGGCTCTTCCATAGCTATTCCCTCGCGCGCATAAGCATACAGAGGTTTCCCGTCCTTTTTTATGGCCGAATACAATGAAACCGGTAATGTGTTCTCGCCCTTCATTGAAAGCACGATTTCCTCGACTTTTTCTGGTGAAAGCAACGGTACAGGCATTTCTTTAATAGTCTTCCCTTCGACATCCCCGCTATCGGTTTCAAAACCTAAAACTATTTCTGCTTCATATACTTTTGAAAGTCCAATCAGGTCGGCGAGCTTTTTTGTTCCATTCCCGACACCAATCAAAAGCAATCCTGTTGCACGCGGATCGAGGGTTCCCGCATGTCCCATTTTATTCGTACCCCATTCCTTACCAAATTTTTTACGCAAAATCCGAATGACATCAAATGATGTAATTCCTTTTGGTTTATCTACTAGAACAAGTTCTTTATCGTGGCTCATTTCCTGTTCTCATCATTTTATAAATCATTCCAGCTTTATCATCCGTGATATACATCACACCACCCGATAATATTTTTATATCAACCGGTCTTCCGATAATTTTTCCATCGTCTTGCATCCATCCTGTAATAAAATCTTCTGTTTGCGGAGACTTTCCTTCATAATCTCCATCATGATCGAGTTTCATACGAACTATTTTATATCCCGTAGGAACGCTTCGATTCCAAGATCCATGATATGCAACAATTGCGTCATACCACATAGATTCATCCCATCCTTCTTCGGGAATGAAATCGAGGCCGAGTGGTGCCGAATGTGCAGTAATGTCTATATGTGAAGGTGTTTCAAGAGGAGCCATACATGGATTTCTGATATAGGTATTTTTATCGAATTCACCATCATGTATATTTTTTCCATAACAAATTGGCCAGCCATAATTGCCACCTTCTTTCAAAATATTTATTTCATCCGGCGGATTGTCGTCGCCCAGCCCATCTCGTCCCATTTCAGTTGCCCAAATATCACCTGTTACAAAATGTGGCACCATGAAAACACTGTTGCGTAATCCTCTGGCAAATTGATGTGATTCTCCTGTGCTTATGTCATACGCAATAATCGATGCACGATTGATATCAGTTTCATTACAAACATTACAAGACGATCCTACCGATATTAACAATGTTGTTTGATTCGGATATGGCATAAAAACAAGAGATCTTGTGGAATGTGTCCCAATACCTCCATTCGGTAAATCGAGTAATTTCTTCTTATTTGTCGCCTTCATAGTATTGCTGTCATATGAAAAAACACTGAGCGCATTTTTTTCTGCAATATATAAATCACAAAGAGAAATACCCGCCACGGTTGTACAATTAAAAGCCATTCCATGTGGCTTGTTAAGTTTCGATACAACAGTGTTTTTTATATCGGCCTTTCCATCTCCATCTGAATCTACAATTGCAACAATTTTTCCTTCTCCTGGTTCGCTTATCAAAATTTCGGCTGATGGCCCAAAAGCCATAACACGAGCGTCTGGGATATTGTCCGCATAAACAGACATTTCAAATCCTTTTGGTACGGTAAAAGTAGGTTTTTGTTCTGAAACAACTATTACCTCGCTTTCAGGTTCATTGAAAAATGATATACCACCCACACGTTGAAGACCCATGGCACAGAGCATGAGTATAAAGAGAATTACTACAATGAATGAAAGTTTTTTCATATATTTTTTAAAAAAGTTATCTAATAAAAAACTATTCCAAACAAACTGAATTAATACAATAACGCTTACCTGTTTCTGTTGGACCATCATCAAAAACATGTCCGAGATGAGATCCGCATTTTGTACACACTGTTTCGACTCGACGCATACCATGTGAATCGTCGATTATTTCTTTTACCGCTCCTGGAATTGCCGTATCAAAGCTCGGCCATCCTGTACCTGATTCAAATTTTGCATCAGACGAAAAAAGAGCTTGTCCGCAAGCGCCACAGGTATAGGTTCCGTCTTTTGCCGGAGAAAGTTTTCCTGAAAATGGTACCTCAGTTCCCTTTCCTCTCAAAATTGCATACTTTTCTGGACCTAATTCCTGCATCCATTGTTCTTCTGTTTTATCCATATTTTATTTATTCTTTATATTTTCTTTAAGTAAGACCTCGAAATGTGACACGGCTTTTTGTAATTTTGGATTGATAACAATTTCACAATATCTGTTTTGAGGATTTTTTGCATAATAATCTTTGTGATATTCTTCTGCTCCATAAAATATCTCTAGAGGGGCAACTTCGGTAACAATATCTGCGCCAAATTCTGCAGAAGCGTTCAAACCAGCAATGTATTCATTGGCCTGTTTTTTCTGATCGTCTGTTGTGTAAAAAATAACTGAACGATATTGTGTTCCCACATCATTACCTTGTTTGTTCAAAGTCGTTGGATCATGACTTCCAAAAAATATTGAAAGCAAATTTTTGAATGTGATTATTTTTGAATCGTATTCTATTTTAATTACCTCTACATGACCTGTTGTTCCATTCGACACTTCTTCGTATGTTGGTACCCTCCCATCTGAATAGGATTCACCTCCCGCATATCCTGATACTACAGATGAAATCCCTTTCATCATACTGAACACAGCTTCGGTACACCAAAAACATCCTCCACCAAACACAACGGTCTCATTTACTGATTTTTGTGTGTGGTGATTATTGTTCATGATTTTTTATTTATCTTCACTCTTTAACTATTCGGAGATAATGATCCGGAGAATCACATGGAACAATGTCTCCTTGTGCAGTCAATGATCCTTTTGCTTCTATATACATACCTTTTTTAATAGTTGAAACATCAGCAATGTTTTTGTGTGCGGGGCAAAGCAAAATTCCCATAGAAGGAATTACGAGTAAAGCTTCATCGCCATTATCTTCTTGTACAGAAATAATATAAGGACCGTCAACTTTTGCTTGTTCGAGGTCGATATCAAGAACTATTCCTTTTACCTCTATTCCATTAACTGGAGCATCGGGATTTATTGTTCCTGCATCTCCACTTATATCCGTTGTTGGTGCATAGACCTTATTCACAGAACCTCTCCATACAAAAATAAGTGCAAAAACTACTAGAAAAACCGCTACGATTAGAATCTTTTTCATATATACATTATATATGATTATTTGGTCTTTTTCGAACCCAGACGGACAACACACTCGTACTCTTTTTTCGAAACAGGGGTAATTGAAAGCCTGCTTCCTCGTTTTAATATTTCCATACCCGCAAGTTCAGGTCGAAAACGAATTTCAGCGAGTGTTACAGGTTGTGCGAATGTACTTACATACGAAACATCTACACAAAACCACAATGGTTTTTCTTGTGTAGAACGTTTGTCGAAATGTTCGTCTTTTTTGTTGAATGCACTTATGTCGGGATGTGCTGGTGCAGACACTTTTGCCAAACCAAATACACCGGATGGTTTTGAACTGGAGTGATAGAAAAGAACAGGGTCGCCCACTTTCATATCTTTCATCATAAAATTACGCGCTTGGAAATTTCTCACTCCTTCCCAAGCAGTTTTTTTATCTTTTTTGAGATCATTAATCGAATAACAATCCCCTTCACTTTTTATGAGCCAGTGATTCAATTTTTTGTTCGTAATCTAAGCAAAATACGCAAACCATGTAAGGTATGCGCCGATAACGAGCATTAGTACACCCGCACAAGGAACAAGTTTTTTATTAGTCCAAAAATTCCCAACCTTATCAACAAAATGTGGAGCAATGAGAAACAGAAGTCCTTTCACAAACATTCCCCATCCTAAAATACTTATTACAATTTGCGCCAATGTATTCCATACATTGTGAAAAAGTATTTGCATGATACCGAACACTGTTGCAAATATACCAAAAAACAAAACAGTTAAAGTTTCTTTTTCGAAGTCTCGATATATTTTTATGTAATGAGAAGGACTGACAAAAATACCTAGGCCAATAGCGAGAATAGTAGGTCCCCAAAGATGCGCGAGAAATGTGGTTAGGTCCATAGAAGTGATTTAAGGGTAATTTGGATAGTATAGCAAAAACACAACCATCTGGTCACTTTGAAATCTTAGATTTCTTTTTCTTTATAGGCAATGCATCAGCTATGGCAAATAATATGGCCGGGAGATGTTCGAGCTTGGAGAGATGATCTTCTTCGATGACATAGTATTTTTTCGCTCCAGTATACGGCTCATCTTTTTCACATATCCTTTCAAGCTCTTCACTTGCTGGCACTATTTTGACATAGAGCTGATCATTACATATCAAAGCCACGACCTTGCCGTCCGCATAAAGCGCGTATTCTCCAAACATTGCACGTATAGAAAAGCGTTTACGTTGTTGGAGTTTTTCTAGAATAAATTCGACGGTTTCTTTTTGGGTGGACATAGGTTTGTCGCTATTTAACTCTGTTGCCGGACTTGGACCGCGAGTACGCTTATCGGTCCTTACAGGACCAGTACCCACGATTGGATTTTTCTATCGTATCAGAATACTTAGAAAAATGCTCAATCGGGTTTCGATTCCAAGAAGCAGATGCCCCGCATCTGCTTCTCCTAAACAGGTAGCAAAAACACCCGAAATTCGGGTGTTTTTGCTACCTGTTGCCGGACTTGGAATCGAACCAAAATTAGAAGCTTCAAAGGCTCCTGTCCTACCATTAGACGATCCGGCAATATAAATCACTTTTTCAACCTGACTTTACTAGGCTACTTTGCTTCGCCCATCAAGTCAATTGCAACCAATTCTAAAGGAAGTTCTTGTATGCCTGCAACTCCTACATATTCATATGCCCCGAGCAATTGTTTGATCAAGACTGAGTCTGCATTTCCTTTATTATTTTTCGCCAAATCCTGTACAAAATTTCTGTCTTCTTCGGATGCGTCTGCAATCACATCTTCTGCTACTCCAATTTTTGTCATCAGAGCAAGACGCGTCAAAGAAAGTGAAAGTTCCAAAAATAATTTCGGATCAAAAGATTGTTTGCGAATTGTTTGAATGGCAGAAAACGCAGCCTTGCTGTCTTTTTCAATCAAAGCTCCGACATATGCACGGACCAATTCTGACTTTGGCGAACCTGTTGCTTCTTCCACTATTTCACGGGTAATTTTTTTACCGTTTTTTCCTGTTGTGTCGATTCCTGCTATCACTCTTTCCAAAACCCCATTGGTATCTCTAAACGATCCGTCGCCTACTAATGCGATTAATTCCCCGGCTGATGGTTCCAAATCAAAACCTTCTTTTTTGGCAACAGTGATAACAGTGTCTTTCAAAATCTCGACGGTTGGTCTTTTAAATTCGAAAACCTGACAACGAGAAATAATAGTTTCAGGAAGCTTATGTGTTTCCGTTGTAGCCAAAATAAATACCACATGTTTTGGAGGTTCTTCCAAAGTTTTAAGCAATGCATTAAATGCTTCTTTTGTAAGCATGTGAACCTCGTCGATAATATATACCTTGAACGCAGATTCGAAAGGTAAAATAGCAACTGCATCACGCAGAGCGCGCACATCATCGATACCACGATTCGACGCCGCGTCTATTTCATACATATCATTCGGTGTTGTACCGATTGCTTTTGCAAAGATGCGTGCGATAGATGTTTTTCCAATACCGCGAGATCCAGAAAAAAGATATGCGTGTGCAACGGCCTTATTTTTAATAGCCCCTTCGAGAGCCTTGATTACGCCATCCTGTCCGATAACTTCCTTGAAAGTATGTGGCCGATATTTACGATATAAAACTTCATGTGACATATGGGGACAGTATATCAAATAACAAGGAAAAAATGATAATAAGAAAGGAAATGAAGAAATAAAAAAGCAATCACATGAATGTGATTGCTTTGTTTATGTGCTTGAAACACATAAAATCCTTACCTTACCATGAAGCGATGTAAATCTTTTTTCTGACTAGTTTTCTTAACTTAACCCCATGTCCCTCTAAAACTTTGAGACCTGATCGTTTCTTAACAACATGTCTCCTTTTCTTTGATTTGGAGATTTTGGTCTCTCCTTCCCGAAGTTCTTTGCCCTGAAGACCCGAATAGACCGTAAAGGAAAATCTTTTACGGTTCGCTGACCTTCGAATCATATCCATAATATTTTCTGGAACTTCCCAGAGCGTTAGAACAATTTCATCACCTTTTTGGTTACGACAAATCATTCCTGAACGATATTGAACTTTTTTCTTTTTCTTGTCACGTTCGTGAATCAAAAACAAGTCTAATTCGCCTATGCCAATATCATTAACATAATAAACCATTGCTGGCTCGGGAACTTGTGGGGGTGGGGTGGATTTCTGATTTTTTGGAGTACTCATTCCACATCACACTACATCTTTTATTTGATTTTGTCTATGGCACTAATGACTCAATAGCTTGGAATCATCTAATCTATTTCTTCTTCGCATTTTGCTCCGTTCTCCACTCATCTATCTTTGCGTGATTCCCTGAAAGCAAAACTTTCGGAACTTTATATTTCTTTCCTTTATATATTAAAACTTCTGGTCTTGTATAAACCAAATGACTCGCCACACGTTCTTCTTCACGTGAGTCAAAATTTCCCAAAACTCCTTCAATTTGACGAGAGACTGAATCGATCATAATCATGGCCGGAAGTTCCCCGCCAGTGAGCACAAAAGGTCCCACGGAAATGTCTTCCATTTTGAACATTTTCTTTACCCGCGCATCGATTCCCTCATATCGTCCGCATACAAAAATAATATTGTCATATTTCTTTGCAGAATTTTTAGCATAAGCAGTATTAAATTCTTTTCCACTCGGATTAAAGAAAATAATTTTAATTCGAGGTTTTACTGCGCTTTGTTTTCCTTTCGTACCTTTCTTTGTTCCTTTACACGCCTTCACTGCCTTTTCAATTGCTTTGGCTACTGGTAGGGCCTGTATGACCATTCCAGGGCCACCTCCGTATGCTTTGCGATCAACACGATTCCATTCATCATCAGCATAATCCCTCAGATTATACATCTTAACTTTTATTTTTTTGTCTTCTATGGCGCGCTTCAAAATCGATTCGCCTAGATACGAATCAAATGCACCAGGAAACAAGGTGATAATATGAAATGTCATAGTAAATTAAAATTTTGCAGGTTTGCCGAAAAAATTACCAACAAAACTAGAGATCGAGATCCGCCAAAGATTCGTCTACTGATTTAACAGTTTTTTCAACAGGTGCTGAATCAGAAGCTCCAACAGGTTCACTAATTTTAAGGTTTACGCGAGAATTATTTTTCATACCAACAATTCGAAGAAGTGTTCGGATAGCTTTTGCGGTATTACCTTCCCTTCCAATTATTTTACCCATATCGGCAGGGTTTACATCAAGGGTAAGGAGAACACCCATTTCATCGACAGTACGATTTATGTGTACATCATCAGGATTATCTACCAAAGATTTAATGAGCATATCAAGGAATTGTGCATCTTTTTCTACCATAGTTTTTTGATTATCGGGAATAATATAGCAACTAGCTCCGTACAAACTTATTCTAGCACTCTCTTTATAAAAGAAAAACTCCCCGTGTGGAGAGTTTTTCTTTTATATCTTTTATTTATGCCGCTGGAGTTTCTGCAGGTTTTTCTTCTGTCTTTTCTACCGGAGCTTCTATCGGAGTCTCTGCCACTACTTCAGGCACTACTTCTGCCGGTGCTTCTACCACTGGAGCTGGTTCAGGGACAACCTCTGGAGCGATTTCTGGTACAGGTGCTTCTACTGGTGTTTCTGGTGCTGATACCGGAGCCTCAACCTTAGGTTCTTCTGCTTTAGGTGCCTCTGCCTTTGGAGCTTCTGCTACAGGAGCCTCCTTCTTTGGAGCAGTTCTTTTTGGAAGAGAGTTAATTTTCTTTCCAGGAATAACCTTTTCGTCGATAAGCCAGTTATGAACAGTGTCTGAAAGCTGTGCGCCTTTTGATATCCAATGCTTTACACGGTCACCATTAACTTCCTTTATATTCTTTACAGGATTGTAAGTTCCCAATATTTCAAGGAATTTACCGCTCTTTGTAGAGTTTTTAGAGTCCGTCAAAACAACACGGAAAGTTGGGATATTTACGCGTCCTACGCGCTGAAGTCGAATTTTTAACATGTCCGGACATATTAGCAGACTCAAAGTAAATCGTCAATTAGAATGCTTTCTGTTATAGTAGTCATATATCTATAAATCTAATTATTGTCACCAACTACCCACATGAGCGCCCTTAAACATTCGGATGAACTGAAAAAACGAGAGAAAACATTCACTAGCAATATATCTATAAATTCCAAAGGTACTGGATTTGTTTCTCGTGATGAAACAGAAGACGATATAGAAATAGCTAATTCAGATCTTAACACCGCATTACACGGTGATGAAGTCGTTGTAGAAATGTTGCCTCATATGAGCAGGAATCGAAAAACTGGTAAAGTTATCGAAATTAAAACTCGTGCCAAAATGCGTTTCGTTGGTCGCATCGAAGAAGAAAGCGGTATGTTTTTCCTTGTTCCTGATGACAAGAGACTATACCGAGACATTGTCATTAAGCCCGAAGATGCCTTGGGAACAAAAGTTGGAGACAAAACATACGTAGAAATTTCTTCATGGGAAAATCCTTTGAAATCTCCTTTTGGAAAAGTTATAGAAATTATTGGTGTACATGGTGAACATAATGCAGAAATGCGCGGAATCGTCCTCGAACGTGGAATCGCATATGATTTTCCACCAGGTGTTGTTGAAGAAGCCGAGCTCATAGAAAAGAATAAGGCGATCAGTTCTGAAGAACGAGCGAAACGCAGGGACTTCAGCAAGGTTCCAACATTCACCATTGACCCCTTGGACGCAAAAGATTTCGACGATGCCATTTCAATGCAATTTTTGGAAAATGGTTTATATGAAATAGGTGTTCACATTGCGGACGTGTCTCACTATGTGCGTGAAAAAACAGATCTTGATAAAGAAGCTCGTCAGCGAGGATTTTCCGTATACCTTGTTGACCGTACTATTCCAATGCTTCCAGAAGTTCTCTCAAATGATGTGTGTTCACTTAATCCAAAGGAAGAAAAATTAACATTCTCAGCGGTATTTACCATGAACAACAATGGTGATGTTGTTGATCGTTGGTTTGGAAAAAGTATTATCAATTCATGGCGAAGATTTACATATGAAGAAGCACAAGAAGTTCTCGAAAATAAACGTGATGAGTATACAAAAGAGCTTGTTACATTGAATACTCTCGCAAAGAAACTTCGTGTACAAAAAGAAACATCAGGTGCAATTGATTTTGAACAAGATGAAGTTAAATTTGAATTGGACGAAACAGGTAAACCAATTCGTGTGTATAAAAAGTCACGTAAAGATGCGCACAAATTGGTTGAAGAATACATGCTCCTCGCCAATCGTGAGGTAGCACATTTTATGTGGGAAAGCGATAAAAAAACTAAAGGTTCTTTTATCTATCGAATTCACGAATCGCCTGTATTGGAAAGAATAGAAAATCTATCTATTTTTGTTAAAGCATTGGGATTTGATCTTCCTGTATCAAAGAAGGGTGTGCTGGTAAAAGACCTCAAGGCGCTTTTTAAACAAATTGAAGGAACGGAATCAGAATCACTTATCAAAACCGCGGCGATTCGTTCAATGTCCAAGGCTGTATATTCAACAAAAAATATCGGACATTATGGATTGGCTTTTGAATATTATACTCATTTCACCTCCCCTATTCGTCGCTATGCGGATTTGATTGTTCATCGATTACTTCAAAGATATTTGGTTAAAGGAAAAATCGAAGTTGGAGAAATTTCTAAATTCCAGAAGATCGCAGAAGAAACTTCTGAAAAAGAAGTTCGTGCATCAGAAGCAGAACGCGCATCAATCAAATACAAACAAGTTGAATATATGATGAGTCATATCGGAGAAGTGTTCGATGGAACAATTACTGGTGTTACCGAATGGGGTATTTATATAGAAGAAAAAGAAACCAAATGTGAAGGTATGGCACGATTAGTTACCCTCAAAGACGATTACTATTCTTTTGATCCGAAAAAGTATGCGGTTATCGGAGAAAAAACCAAAAAACAATATGCCTTGGGCGACAGTTTGAAATTCAAAGTGGTTTCAGCAGACCTCGAAAAAAGAATGCTGGATTACGAGGTGATGTCTTAGGTATCAGTCCTGTCCAAAACAGCAAATCCGTCCATTACCGCTTCGCAGATGAAATCCTCTAACTGACTACAATCTCCTGTGGTTTGAGCTTTGTAAAGATACGTATAGTAGAGCTGTTTTTTTTCTTGATGAATAATAGCTGGCGCGATATTTTTTCTGAGAAACATTGCGTTCATGAGCAAACGACCAATGCGTCCATTACCATCACTAAATGGATGAATTTGTTCAAATTTTGCATGTACTTTTGTTGATATGCCGATAATATCCTTGGTCTTTTCTATGGCTTCGCACATAATTTCCAATATCAATTTACGAATACTCATATAATTAGCAGTAACTAAATTAACACCCGTAATCCTCACTCCATGATTTCTATAAGAACCAGCCTCAGGACGAATACCATTCATCAAAATGCTATGAAGTTTAAGTATGAAATTTTCATTAATTTCATTATTTTCGATAATGTATTCGAAAAGGTAGTTTAAAGCAGTCTGATGATTTTTTGCTTCAAGCTGTTCAGTTAAACTTTTGTTTGGCAATGCGTAATTATCAAAAAGAATTACTGCAGTATCACGCTCTGTAAGAGTACTACCTTCGATACTGTTGCTATGATATGTCAGTTTCAAAATTAATTGATCACGTATATCAGGATTGCTTAATATTTCCTTAAGAACATTTTTATGTTCAGAAGATTTTTTCTCAATAAGATTCTTTTTTGCAGTAAGTTGATTTGGAGGTATAATCTTTTCTCCTGTCACCTCTAAATAAAGTTCATCGATAGCCGTCTGCATCTTTGCCCGAGGAACTGATTTTCCTGTCCACCAATTATTGAACGCCACGAAAGAAACACCGAATTTATCCGCAAGTTTTGTCTGGGTGAATCCCAGTCTTTTTTGAATTATTTCGAGTTTTTGACGAATATTCATAATATAACAATACTACCAAACTTTATAAAGTTATGCAAAATAGTGAAACTTTATAAAGTTATATTATCGGAAAAAATATGCAAAAGAAATAACTATACTCTTTACTGTATCTACCTTACTTCGCCACCGCCAAAGCCTCATTAAACGCAATCGAGAGGAGTTTTGAAAATCCTTCTTTTCCCATAGTCACTCCATACAGTATTCCTGCCCGAGACATAGTTTCTCGATTATGAGTAATAACAATAAGCTGAGAATGTTGTGCGAGATTTTCCACCATGTCTCCGTATTTTTTTGAATTGGCTTCATCGAGTGCTGCATCGGTTTCATCGAGAATAATAAAAGGAGGTGGATTAACCTGAGAAATCGCAAAGAGCAAAGCGATTGATGTGAGGGCCCGTTCCCCACCAGAAAGCATTTCAAGGGACTTCACTTTCTTTCGTGGCAAATTAACTTCGATTCCCACACCAAGCTCTGTTTCCTCTTCTTCTGGTTCAGGGGCGATATCGAGACCCATTTCGGCGAGCTCGTCTGCGGAAGGTCCGCGTTTTCTTTTCTTTTCCTGTACCACCGAAAGAGATGCTTCTCCTCCGCCAAACATAAGAGCAAAAAACTCTTTGAATTGTGTATTTATTTTTTCTATACCTTCACTGAATAATGTATCAAGTTTCTGTTCCAAATCTTTAATCAAAACACGGAGCGATTCTGCAGAAGTTTCTAGATCAAAAATCTCACGAGCAAGAAATTCATCTCTTTCGGTTGTTTCTTTAAACTCTTTCATAACATCACCTGCAGAAAGTCCTCCATTATCTTCGAGACGAATCTTTATTTTTTCTAGGTCCTTGCGTCGAGATTCTTGAATATCACGATTCTCTTCTGGATATTCTGTTGTGTCTGTTTCGTACAAATATACTTCTCTTCCAACCAAAATTCCTCCTTCCTCTAATTCCCTTTTGAAATCTTCTTTTTCATGACGGAACTTATCTTCACGAATACGGAGCATGGCCAATATTCCTCGAACCTCATTTTGTTCGGCCATAATACGAAACATAGCTTTTTCGGCATCCCGAGAACTGTCCTTTTCTTTTTCTATATCTTTTTGTAAATCTGAATATTGTAAAGAAAGCCCAGAAAGAGATTTTTCTTTTTCCGCACTTTCTGTTTCTGTTTCAGATTTTCTTGCTTTTATGAGCTCAATTTCTTTTTCAAGCTCAGAGACACGATTCTCTGCCTTAACATTTTTATATGAATCCAAAAATCCTTTAAACATATCGCGAATTTTTGATATCGCTCCGACATCTCCCAATAATTCATCGACATGATTGATCAATTCTTTTACTTTAGAAAATTCAACAGTTGCTGTTTCATTCGAAACTGTCGCTTTTTCACGAGCAAGCATTTTCTCAAGGCTAGCAATTTCACCCTCCATGCGCCCCATTGTACGAACCAATTCATCACGATTTTCACGAGCCTGTTTCAATGTTGATTCGAGTGAGATTAATTCACCAGATTTTGCGTCTTTATGTGTTGAAGTTTCGAGCACTTTTCTTGCCTCGGTAATTTCTCTTTCTAATCTTTCAAGGTCCTCTTTAGGTTGTTTTGATTCTGAATTGAGGGAATCTTCAGTATTTTTAAGATATATTGATTCTTTCTTTAGATATTCTTTATATAGACCAACAAGCTCTTGCCTCAAAGCAATTGTCCGCTCAACTTTCTCCACCTGTTTTTTAAGAAATTTAAGATGCGGAGCAATTTCTTTTCGGAGCGACTCAACTTTCTCCATATTCTCATGAGTTTTTGAAAGCTTTCTTTCACTCTCTTCTCTTTTGTATTGAAAAATCTTTAACCCTAATGCATCTTCTATCATTTCTCTGCGTTCACGAATATTGGCATTCAAAATTCTGTCTGCTTCTCCCTGAGAAATCATATGATGTCCCGATGAACCAATATGCGCACCCGCAAGAAGTTCCACAATATCTTTCAATCGCACAGCTGAACCATTTACAAAATATTCTGACAATGAATCACGATGAATAACACGTTCGATGACCACTTCATCAAAATCTATATCGAGAAGTCTTTTGGTATTATCGAAACACAATTTAACCGATGCACGATTACCTCGTGGTAATGCATCACCTCCATTAAAAATTAAATCTTCAGTGCGTTTTCCACGCATTGATTTCATGGACTGTTCACCCAACACAAAACGAAACGCTTCTGCAATATTCGATTTTCCGGATCCATTTGGACCAACCACCGCCGTAACAGGCGCATTGAATTCGAGATTGCTTTTTTTAGCGAATGATTTAAATCCTGAGAGTTCGAGAGATTTTAAATACATGAAATGTTTCTTGTTTGTGCTGACATTATACAGCTAGTATACAACGAATTATGTCGATTAAGCTTACTAGGCTGACCACCCTTTTATTTCCAGAGCCCTGACCGCCGCACTTTGTTCTGCTTCTTGTTTTGATTTGCCGTCCCCTATTGCAATTTGTTCTTTATTAATGAAAACACCAACAGTAAAAGACTTGTTGTGATCTGGTCCTGATTCACGAATCAATTTATATGAAGGAGTTGAATTTGTTTTTTCTTGAGCTTTTTCTTGAAACAATGATTTGGCATCTACCAAATTTCCTCTTTCAATCATTTTATCTGCGAATATTAAAATATGTTTTGCAATAAATGATTCAGCCACATCATATCCTTGATCAAGGTATATTGCCCCTGCAACTGCTTCAAATGTATTAGCTAAAATATATTGCCGTGCACGTCCTGTGTCTTTTGCTTCACCTTTAGAAAGAAGCAAATAATCATTCATGAAAAGATTCGATGCAACTTCTGAAAGCGTAATTGAATTAACCAGAGCGGATCGATATGTAGTTAGCTCTCCTTCTGGTTTTTGTGGATATGTTTTATACAAAAAATCCGTAACTACGAGTTCGAGTACAGCATCTCCTAAAAATTCAAGACGTTCATTATGGGCAAGTTTTATATTCTTGTTCTCATTAATAAAAGAACGATGTGTAAACGCCTGCTTTAAAAGATTTTTTTCTTTAAAAACTATACCTACATTTTGTTCAAATTTTCCGAAATTAATATCCATACTTGTATTTTTTATATATTGAAAATTATTTCTTTGGCGATTTACTTGGTATGAGTTTTAAAGCCTTATCAATAATAGGCATCATATCATCATAAAAATTAAGTCCTTCAAGTTCCTCTAATTTAAACCATTGTACTTTATCGAGTCCTCCTGATTCTTTGAGTGTGAGCGGTTCGAAAGTGGCTTTTGCAAGAAGATATGTTACTTGTTTTCGTAGTTTACCTTTTTCTGGATGAGTAGCAACATATTCATTGGCATCAATTTGTTTCAAAATCTCCACATCAATACCAATCTCTTCTTTAACCTTACGTATAGTTCCCTCTTTAACATCTTCACCTTCATCGAGAGTTCCTTTTGAAAGAGTCCATCTTCCGAATACATCATGAACAAGTGCCAAATATATATCACCTTCATGTTTTGCATAAACTACCGCCCCGCCCAATTTAACAATAGGCATTTTTTCAAGAGGAATATTGAATTTATCATCCTTTTTTTTTGAAACAGCATCTTTACCTGGTTCTCCCATTTCTTTATACACAGAACCCAAAACTCCGTTTACAAATTTACCAGAATTTTCTCCACCAAATGATTTGGCGAGTTCGATTGCCTCGTTTATAGCAACCTTTGCTGGAACCTCTTCGCGATCTGCAAAAAGTAATTCATAAAGCCCAACACGCAATATATTGCGGTCTACATTTGAAATTTTATCCAAAGGCCAATCAGGAGCAGCTTTTACAATAATGGTGTCTATTTCAGGGCGTTTTTTTGCAACACCAAGGGCGAGTTCTTGCATAAAAGAAACATCAGAAGATCCAGGAGAAAATTCTTCTGCATTACGAGCAACAGCGGACTCGAGAGAGCCATCTGTTCTGTCGCGGAAATCCCACTCGAAGAGTGATTGAAGAACTATTGAACGTGCTAGGTGCCTGTTTGCCATTTAATGTGCTTAATCTCTAATTACTAACTCTTACAATATATACATTGTACAGAGTCAGACATCAAAGCTCAAGTGAATGAACTTAATAACTCGGATAAACTATCGAGCCGCTTTGGCTTTCTTTGCCTTTTTTGCAACCTTTTTTTCCATATCAATTGCAACGAGATCCCGGTACTTTCCTGTGATAGCACTTGCTCGGTGTCGTACATGAACAACACCAGTTTTTGAATCTGTTGTAAGAGTAGGATTTTTAAGCGCATGATGAGAGCGTCTGTTTCCTGTATGAGCCCGTGTATGTCGCATTCGTATTACCATGGCGGAAATAATACCCTATTTGATATGGGAAAGCAAACCATATGAGTAATATCATGACTTATATAGATATACATCTAAAGGAAGAAAGCTGACTTAAAGAAAAAGTAAAAATGGGGATAAGAATCATACCTCTTTCAAAAGACCCTCATGGTAAAATAGTTCCATGAGCGGAAAAATTACTATCGAAAAATTGGCAGGCATGGTTATGAAAGGCTTTACCGAGCTCGAAGAAAAATTCGACTTTAAGTTAAAAAGACTTGAAGAAAATTTTGATACTAAATTCCAGAAATTTGAAAACAACTTCAATACCCAAATAAAAAGGCTCGGTGATAAAATGGATTATCGCTTTACTGCCCTTTCTAATAGAATCGATGATCATGCCTTATCCAAGACAACACGGACGGAACATAAAGTACTTGAAAAAAGAATTAAGAAAATATAAAAAGTTGTATTTAAGGTCCGATAAAAAATCCTCGTTACTTAACCCTACAATTTACGCAAAAAACTTATCCTATGAATCGGCAAGGTTCCGTGTGCACGTATCGCCTGTATATGTTCCCTCGTTCCGTACCCTTTATGCTTCTCAAAGCCGTAATTTGGATATATTTTCGACTGAGTTTCCATAAACCTATCCCTTGTCACTTTTGCAATAATGGAAGCAGCAGAAATAACAGGTATTTTTTCGTCTCCTTTAATGATTGTTTCTTGTGAAGAAAACTCTTCCGGTGCTTTCAAAGAACCGTCGAGCATTATTTTTGTATGTCTTGGATCAAATTCAAGACGGTTTTTTAATTCATCGAGACATATCGCTATAGCTTTTCTTATTGCAGGGGCGATTCCCTGTGAATCTATTTCACTCGCTTCAATTGATGCATAGGCAAAATCGAGCAGGTTCTCCTTTTTTAAATTTGAAATAATATCAAACCATTCATCACGTTTTTTTGGTGAAAGCTTTTTTGAATCTTTGATTTCCAAGAAAAGTGATTTGTCGAAATCCAAAGGTATAGCACATGCACATAAAGAAACAGGTCCAGCAAGAGGACCTCTCCCCACTTCATCAATACCGATGATATATTTAGTCATGATTATATCTTACAGAGAACAAGGACAATATTATCGCTATCGTACACATCGCGTCCTGAAAGATTTGGTCCACCAGACATCAAGGCACGAATATTTCCCGCATTACCACCACAACTATTTGCACCATTACATACATAAATACTATCGTACATATACGGATTACCCCATGGATCAGTAACATCTTTAATGTATGGTCCTTGCCAATTAGAAAAAGATCCATTCGTAGAAATAAGTCCCGAAGACGAATCATTCAAAAGTATTGAATTCGTACCAGACGATGGTCCAGCACAGCTTCCTGAATTACCATATCCACCAGGCATTCTGTTTGTATCTCCATTAAGCAAGTTAAGGGCGATATTAACTTGATTAAGTTCAGCACGTGCACTCGCAACCTTAGCTTTATCTCTAGCGCTATTTAAAGATGAAAGGACAACACTCGAGAGAAGGGCGATTATAGATATAACCACAAGAAGTTCGATTAGAGTGAAACCTTTTTTTCTTAATTTCATGTATACATTTTATTATTAAACACTAAAAATAAATACACAAGTTTTATAAGGGTTTTTCCTTCCACATCATGTCTAGTTTCTGCTATTGACTTTTGTTAAGATTTATGGGAGAAATACACAGACATTGTTCATTTCAAACACAAAAACAACCTGCACAAAAAATAAAGGTAAATAAAAACATGAAAGATATGGGAATCAATAAAATGATCAGGATAATCCGTATGATAAAAAGCCAACTTGATGGTATGGAAAAAGACCTTGTACAAAAACAGCGCAAACTAGAATTGTTTGCCATGAGCATGGATAATTTCGTCTCACTATATGTGACGAAGAAAAATCTTAGTCTTGCTTTTCTAAACAATGAACCTGATAGCAGGTTCCGTGATAAATACAAAACTATCGGTTCTATGCCGGCAGAGGTATTTGTTGAGGAGATTTCATGTTATGAATTCTCTCAATATAAGCATGTAGGAAAACTCATCATCGAAGCCATCTCAAAAGCATTCGATAACATCGGTATGGACTGGCGATAGCTGTTCATACTCAAGGCCCGCCGTTTTACGGCGGGCCTTTTTAATGGATTTACTTTATAATTCATTTATATAATCTATCTAAACTTTTAATGTCTCGATTTATCCATCTCCACACACACAGTCACTACTCCCTTCTTAACGCATTACCAAAAATTGGAGACCTTGTTGCTGCTGCCAAAGAAGATGGTGCCCCTGCCCTCGCTTTGACCGACAATGGAAATTTATATGGAGCAATTGAATTTTATAAAGAATGTACAAGTGAAGGAATAAAACCAATCATCGGTGTTGATTTTTATGTTGCAACGCGCAAACGAACAGACAAACAATCCGGTATAGACAACAGGAGAACACGAATTATTCTTTTAGCTAAAAATGAAACCGGTTACAAAAATCTTATTCAACTCGTTACAAAAGGATATATGGAAGGTTTTTATTACAAACCTCGCATTGATTCCGAACTTCTTGAACTTCACAAAGAAGGTCTGATTGCTATTGGATCTGCTTTCACTGGCCCTCTCACTCTTGCCCTCCAAGGAAATGATATTGAAAAAGCGGTAGAAATTGCAGAATCACATAAAAAAATATTTGGTGATGATTTTTATCTTGAAATTACACATCACCCTGATATTGATGGACATGACACATTAATGGAGCGGACAAAAGAAGTGTCAAAAAAATCTGGAATACCTTTGGTTGCTGGAGGAAATGTTTATTATATAAATCCCGAAGACAAACAAGCACAGCAAACATTGATGCTTGTTAACTCATCTGGCGATGATCGTATCAGCGATGATGATATGGCTGATTTTTCTTTTATATCTGATGCATCTGCGCAGGAATTTTGGAGAGACATGCCAGAAGCCATAAGCAATACAGAAAAAATCGCAAATGACATTACCTTTGAAATGAAATTAGGTGTATGGGCTTTTCCTGATTTTGCACTTCCAGAAGGAGTTACTCCTGCTGATGCTTTCAGAAAAGTTGTATTCGAAGGATTTGAACATAGAAAAGTCGAACAAACCCCAGCAGTTCTAGAACGTGTTGAATATGAATTGAAAGTTATCAAAGATAAGGGGTATGAGCCTTATTTCCTTATCGTGGCCGACCTTCTTAAATATGCGCGCGAAAATAAAATACTTTCAAATATTAGAGGGTCTGTTTCTGGTTCTATGGTTACCTATCTTTCTGGTATTACAAATATCGATCCTCTTGAATATGAAATTCCCTTCGAGCGATTTCTAAATCCTGACAGACCGTCTGCTCCTGATGTCGACATGGACTTTGCTGACAACCGTCGTGATGAAATGGTTGAATATACAAGAAATAAATATGGTATTGATAAGGTCGCCCAAATTGGAACATTTGGAACCATGGCCGCCAAAGGTTCTGTTCGTGATGTGACACGCGCACTCGGATATCCGGTAGATATGGGAAATAAATTATCAGCACTTATTCCTCTGGGTTCACAGGGATTTCCTATGACTATTGATAAAGCCATAGAAGACGTACCCGAATTAAAAGAATTCTATACCAAAGACCGGGACATACATCGCATAATCGACCTCGCCAAAAAAATCGAAGGTTGTGCAAGACAAATGGGAGTACATGCGGCCGGTGTTGTTATATCCCCTACCGCCCTTACCAATTTCACCGCTCTTCAATTCGATCCAAAAGGTGAAGGTAAAATCATTACGCAATACGACATGTATTCGATTGATGAAAACGGTGCAGGACTTTTGAAATTCGACTTCTTGGGATTAAAAAACCTTTCCATTATTGCGGACACTCTTAAACTTATTGAAAAAAATTACGGAGTTAAAATAGATCTCGATCAAATGCCGGTGAACGATGTGAAAACATTTGAAATGCTCGCACGTGGAGAAACTTCAGACCTTTTCCAATTGAATGGTGAAGGAATGACGAAACATTTAAAAGAATTGAAACCAAGTTCTATTCATGACATTAATGCCATGGTGGCTTTGTATCGTCCTGGACCTATTCAATTTATTCCTCAATATATTGAACGAAAACATAATCCAGAACTCATCACATATCTCGACCCTGCCCTCGAACCTATTCTCAAAAAAACTAATGGGATTTTGGTGTATCAAGATGACCTTTTGATGATGGCTAATAAATTGGCCGGGTACACATGGGGAGAGGTAGATAAGTTCCGAAAAGCGGTGGGTAAGAAAATTCCTGCGGAAATGGCCGCGCAAAAAGAAAAATTTATTAAAGGCTGTATCGAGCACAGTAAATGGCCGGATAAAAAAGCCAAACAAATTTGGTCATGGATTGAACCATTCGCGGCGTACGGATTTAACAAAGCACATTCCGTATCATACGGTCGTGTTGCCTATCAAACAGCATATTTCAAGGCTAATTACCCTGTAGAATACATGGCATCGATTCTTACCCATGAATCAGGTGAAGTGGAAAAAGTATCACAATCAGTAGCAGAGTCTGTCCGTATGGGTATTGCAGTGTTACCGCCGTCGATAAATGAAAGCTTTGAAATGTTTACAGCTCTCAAAGGAAAGAAAAGATCAGACGGAACATTTGAATCCGACAGAATAAGATTTGGTTTGAGTTCAATTAAAAACTTTGGAGAAGGTATTTCAAAAGCAATTATTGAAGAGAGAAATACTAATGGTGTTTTTGAATCCCTTTCAAATTTTCTTTCAAGAATAAAAGATAAGAATCTTAATAAAAAATCTCTTGAAGCTCTGATTAAAGCGGGTGCTATGGATGAATTTGCTGACCGTGTCCTTATGTTTGGTAACCTTGATCGTCTTCTTGAATACAATAAAGAAAAAATAAAGAATGATGGTGCTCAAGATTCTTTGTTTGGAGGAATGGCTGATATGGAAGATATTCGTTTGGATCCTGTGGCACCAATCACCAAGGCGGAACGATTGGTTTGGGAAAAAGAATTGCTCGGACTTTATATTTCTGGACATCCTTTGGATAGGTATCGAGAATCGCTCGAAAAACGTCCCCTCAATATTGCAAAATTACATGATAAAGCCGCGGACGATATAGCTCATGAAAAAAAACTTGGTGAAGAAATGTATGTTTTGGGCTGTATTATAGAAGACGTTCGCACAATCATGACAAAGAAAAATGAGCCTATGGCATTCATCAAAGTAGCTGACCTTTCAAGATCAATCGAAGTGGTTGTTTTTCCTAGCACCTATGCACGATACAAAAACATTATTGTCCCTGACAAATGTATTGCATTAAAAGCAAAATTATCTGATCGAAATAGCGAGGTATCCCTCATTGCAGAAACGTTTATGGCACTTCAATAAGATTTAAGCTAGACATCAATCAATTTTAGATATAGAGTTGGAAAAGACTCGAGTTTGCTCGAGAAATGGCTTGGCCTATACGACCCAGGTATCAGGATGTTTGCATCCTAGTAGTGGCGAACGAACATATGCAATCATCCGGCACCTCCCCATTTTCGGGAGGTGCTTTTTTTATATATTTTATGTAAAGATTCCAACTTACTCTTATCTGATCTTACCTATACTATATTTTCTACCCTCGATTATTTACTTAAAAATTAAGTAAATATGCCACTGTAGAAAAAAAGGTGCACAACCGCCATGTCTCATGTAGTTAACATTGCAATGACTAGACTAGAGCCCCTTTTTGCTCTATTATTCAACAACATATGTCATCGAACCAATCACCTGAACTTGCTCTCATACGACACTCATTTGCTCACCTTTTGGCAGCTGCTGTTGAAAAACAGTACCCTGGCGTCAAAAACACCATTGGCCCAGCTATTGATACTGGGTTTTATTATGATTTCGAATTCCCTGCTGATGTCAAACCTTCTGATAAAGATTTCTTGAAGATAGAAAAAGAAATGCGGAAAATTCTTCCTCATTGGAAAGGATTTGAAAAATCTGTGGTAACCCATGACGAAGCTCGTGCAAAATTTGCCGACAATCCATATAAACTCGAACTTATCGAAGACATTGCAAAAAAAGGTGAGGAAATAACTCTGTATACTTCTGGTGATTTCACTGACCTGTGTCGTGGTGGACATGCGGACCCTCGGGAAATGCCTCTTGATGCTTTTAAACTGGATCGTATTGCAGGTGCATATTGGCGTGGTGATGAAAAAAATAAAATGCTCACCCGTATTTATGGTTTGGCTTTTAATTCAAAAGAAGAGCTCGAAGCACATGAAACTCAATTAAGTGAAGCAAAAAAACGAGATCATAAAATACTCGGTCGTGAAATGAAACTTTTTACCATTTCTCCTCTTGTTGGTGCTGGACTCCCCCTCCTTCAACCTCGTGGTATGGCATTACGAAAAGTTATCGAAGATTATCTTTGGAGTCTTCATAAAGATAAAGGATATGAACGAGTTTGGACACCACATATTGCCCATGAAGAACTGTATGTGACTTCGGGACATGCTGCAAAATTCGGCGATGAACTTTTTCGTGTCAAAGGTAAGGAAGACAATTTCATTTTGAAACCTATGAATTGTCCGCATCATATGCAATTGTTTGCTGATAATCAGTGGACATACAAACATATGCCTGTTCGATATTTTGAACCTGCAACTGTGTATCGTGATGAAAAATCTGGACAATTGGGTGGGCTTACTCGCGTGCGTTCTATTACTCAGGATGACGGACATTTGTTTTGTCGAAAAGATCAGATTGTCGAAGAAGTTTCCTCTATTGTTTCTATAATCAAAGAGTTCTATACAACGATTGGTTTAATGAATGATTATTGGGTTCGCCTTTCTACTCGAGGTGAAGACAAATCGCAGTATATTGGTTCAGATGAGGTGTGGAATATAGCAGAAAATGCTTTGGAAAAAGCAGCCAAAGAAAGCGATCTTAATTACAAACCAGGCCCTGGTGAAGCTGCTTTTTATGGTCCGAAACTTGATTTCATGTTCAAGGATGCTATTGGTCGCGAATGGCAACTCGCCACCATTCAATGTGATTTTATATTACCTGAACGGTTTGATCTTTCTTTTATAAACAAAGAAGGTGTCAAAGAGCAACCGGTTGTAATTCACCGTGCAATATCAGGTTCCTTGGAAAGATTTATGGGAGTTTTGATAGAACATTTTGCTGGAGCTTTTCCATTATGGCTCGCCCCTGTTCAGGTAAAAGTTATTCCTGTTAGAGAAACAAATATTGACATCGCAAAAGAAGTCGGCGCTCTGTTACGTTCAAAAGACATTCGTGTAGACACTGATATTTCAGACACAGGATTCGGTAAAAAAATCCGTGAAGCAAAAGATATGAAAGTTCCTTACAGCATTATTATCGGCGACAAAGATATAGAAAAAGGTGTAGTAACTTTGGAATCTTTGAGTAAAGGAAAAATTGGAGAGTTCAGTAAAGAGGAAGTTGTAGAAATGCTAATCAAGGAAATTACAGAAAAGAGAATAAGTTAAAACTGAAAACAAAAGACAAGAAAAAACACCGCCTTTTTATGGGCGGTGTCTTGTTTTTATACCGGTTCGCTCTGAAAGCTTGCCGGAGGTGGTGGCGGAATCTTATAGCGGACTTTTTTATTTCCGTCGAAATGTTCGACTTCTTTAAAATGAGATCCGATAATTGATTGCGCCGCCAAAAAGAACGATGGTGGCACAGCACCAGTCAGAACGAGTTTTCCTCGTTCTGACTTTGGAATTTTCTTTAAGAGTTCTGTCATGTTTGCAGATGCAATCACGAGAGCACTCACCAAATGAGTTTCCATTCTTACTCTACCATCACCGAGAAACGTACGAGCACTTCCTCGGTAGATTTGATCATTTTCGAATCCTAGATTCAGAACATACTCTTTCACAAGCAATCCTTTCTCTTTTTAAATACCTTATTAGGTATATTTGTGGGATAAAAAAGGAGGGTCATTACGACCCTCCTTGTTTTAGAGCTGTAACAAGGTTTAACCCTTGTTACCGCTCCGGATGTCGGCGACTTCGTCGCCGACGGCGACAATGTCGCCAGGAGTGGTTACGGTGGACATTATTAGTGTTCTCCATACCCCCATTTTTTCACTGGTTGGGGTTTCTACATGGACATGTAGTGTCTGCCAGCTAACCTCTTGTGTGGGCGGTTAGCGCCGTTTGAAATCAAAGGACAATCTAATTTCTATACTATCTAGCATAGCAAATATAAAGATACTTGTCAAGTCACCAGAATGAGCCACATCGGTTATATAGTATCTTTCTACAGTGGCATATTTACTTAAATTTTAAGTAAATATGCCACTGTAGAAAAAGAGGTGCTAAGCACCCCTGATCCTTGTTCCTTATCCCCTCCTTCATCACCTAAACATCAATCGTTGCTTTGTGCGCGTTTGATTGAATAAAGCTTTTTCGTGCAGGAACATCAGTACCCATGAGCATGTCGAATATCTTGTCTGCTTCTTGTACATCTTCAATGGTTACCTGTTTGAGCAAACGTCGTTCAGGATCCATAGTTGTTTCCCATAATTCATCAGAGTTCATTTCTCCCAAACCTTTGTATCTTTGAACATATGTTTTTACAGCTCTTTTCGCACCAGTGTCTTTTGAATCACCTTTACCTTTCTTTCCTTTTGTATCTGCTGAATCATCATTTTCTTCTTCGGTATCAGTGTTCTCTTCTGATCCGTCTTCTACGGATTCTGTTTCAATTGGTAATTCATCTTTACCCATCACTCTTGTCTTTTCCTCTTCGGTATAGAAGTACATAATTTCTTTACCACGTTTTACTTTGTATAGCGGTGGTTGAGCAATATAAATATATCCTCCATCGATAAGTGGTTTAAAATATCGATACAACAAAGTAAGGATAAGTGTACGAATGTGAGCACCATCGACGTCGGCGTCGGTTGCGATTATAACTTTATGGTATCGAAGTTTTGTAATATCAAATGTTTCTCCAATTGCTGTTCCCATGGCAATAACCAAATTTTTAATTTGTTCAGAACCGAGCATTCGATCAAGACGCGCTCTTTCTATATTCAAAATCTTTCCTCGTAGTGGCAAGATTGCCTGAGTCTTTCGATTACGTCCTGTTTTTGCTGTACCTCCCGCAGAGTCTCCCTCTACAATAAACACTTCGGCATCTTCGGCAGAAGTACCAGATTCACAGTCGGCGAGTTTTCCGGGAAGAGTCATTCCTTCGAGCGCCCCTTTACGCAAAATAGAATCCTTGGCTGCTTTCGCCGCCTTTCTTGCTCTCATGGCAAGTGATGCCTTCATTATCATTGCTTTAGCATCGTCTGGATTTTCTTCGAGGAAGAGTTGGAACGCTTCGCCGAATACAGTTGATGTAGCAGATTGTGCTTCGACGGATCCCAATTTCGCCTTGGTCTGTCCTTCGAATTGAATCTCACGAAGCTTTACAGAAACAACAACGGTCAATCCTTCGAGTACGTCATCTCCTGTGAAAGAGTCAGTATCTTTTCCTCCGTTCTTCTTGGCATACAAATTAAGTGTTCGCGTAAGAGCTGTTTTAAAACCAGTGATATGAGTCCCCCCTTCGGAGTTATAAATATTGTTTGCGAAAGGGAGGATTCGAGCAGAAATATCATCAACATACTGAAGAGCGACTTCTACAGATTCCACCCCTTCTGCTTTTTTCTCTACATAGAAAATATTTTTGTGAACTGGTTTTTGTATAGAGTTGGTGAATCTCACAAGAGAAATCAAACCTCCTTCGAAATAAAAACTTTCTGATGGAACATCGAGTCCTAATTCCCTAAAATATACAATGTCATCAAGATCAAAAGACTCTTTATATCCTCTGGCGTCTATGACAGAAATACGCAGACCTTTAACAAGATATGCTTGCTGACGCATATGGGTAACGATGCGCTTGAAATCAAATACCTGTGTTCCGAAAATCTGAGTGTCTGGTTCGAATGTAACAACAGTACCACTTGCTTTGGTTGGACCTAGTTTTTTTACAGCAGCTTTTTTCTTACCTTGAGAATATTCCTGCATGTATTTGTTTCCATCTTTATGTACCTCAACTTTTGTATACACAGAAAGAGCGTTCACTACAGAAGCACCCACACCGTGAAGTCCTCCAGAAACTTTGTATCCGGAATCATCACCTCCAAATTTTCCTCCGGCATGGAGAACCGTCATAATGGTTTCAAGAGCAGAAACCTTGCTTTGCTTATGAATATCTACAGGAATACCACGGCCGTTGTCAACAACACGAACACGGTCATTCCCCTCTTTACCTGGAAGAAATGTGATCTCGATATCATCGGCAAATCCACCCATAGCTTCGTCACGGGAGTTGTCGAAAACTTCGGTTACCAAATGATGAAAACCATCTGGACCAGTGGTACCGATGTACATCCCAGGGCGTTTACGTACAGGTTCAAGACCTTCGAGAACCTGAATGGATTCAGCTCCGTATGATGATTTTTTTGCTTTTTCTTCTTTAGCCATGCGATTGATATAAATGAAAAATAAACGCTATATAAAGCCTTATCTGATAAAGAAAGTATACCATTTTTTAAGTTAAGACTCATCATTGACATATGGATCATAACTATTGTAATGTGTCTTTAGCTTGTTCTTTAAATCTAAAACCTCAACTAGTCAAAAATAACCCTTAAAGAAAGGAATTGTGTGTTCTATCTCCGTATGATGTTCCAATCATTTATCATTTCCGAACCCAAACCATCTCATCTTGCCTGGACACTGATTTATACGTTTTTTGCAGTAATTTTTCTTGGACCTGTCGGTGCAGGAATTATGGGTGCCGTATTTGCCATTCTTATCTGCAAATGGTCTATCGATGATAATGAGCTTGGGCTTTGGATGATTATTCTGTTTTTCACTATCTTTATAGGACTGTTATTTGGTCATATGTTTTTCTCATTCAAAGTTATGTATTCTTTAACCATACTTGGAAACACATTACTGGTTTATGGACTCATTGCCCTTATTTACAGTCCTTTAAGGAAAACCATAGAAGTGAAAACCCGGGTGATAAAAAATTAAATACGAGCGCCGGACCTTTAGGTCCGGCGCTTTTTTATTATCTTATTTTTTAATTTATATTATTCTGTTTTTGATTCTCCTTACCTCACTTCCCAACCTTTTTCTTTTACCGTCGTATAAACTGCATTCATAATAGTTTCTATTTCTTCATCCGTTAATGTTCTTTCGAAAGATTGGAAAATCATTCTAAATCCATATGACACTTTTCCATCTTTTTCAAACTTATCAAAAAGGTCCGGTCCTTTAACCAAAAGATTTTGTTCGTTTTTGACGTCAGTATTTTTGATAACAGAACTCTTTGTAACTGTAGCTTTAATTGTTTCAAACACTTCCCCTTCATCAAATGAAGACGGTACAAAGAAAGCGATATCTCGCACGATATAAGGATATTGGGAAAATGGCTTGTACATTAGATCTTTTAATGGTTTGTATTCTATTTGAATATCTTTTATTTCATCACTCATTGATGATGGTATTGAAATATCAGATTCAGCCACAACATTATTTCCATTTATTTCAAATGTAAAATTAAAACCAATTTGTATATTTTTCTGAGCTAATTCTTTTATAAGAAAATCTATGCTTTCTTTTATAATTAATTCAGCATTAATTCCTTTAACTTTTTTAACTTGAGAAAACCCTAAAGCAATAGAAACTTTTTCACCCTCTTTTGGAAAAATTCGTCCTATTTCAAAAACGCGAATACTTTGAAGACCTAAAAGATCCGCGTTCCGTGAATTCAATATAAGAGATTCTGAAACTTTTGGAATAAGTTTTTCTCGCAATGCTGATTTGTCACTTGCCAAAGGATATGAGACCTCATAAAAACCTTTTGGAACAAGTGTGTATGTGGAGATTTCGGAAAATCCTAGAGATACCAAAATATCTTTTATGGATTCTGTAATATACAAAAGCGTATCAGAAGGAACATTATTTGTTATTTCTGGTGTTTGTTTTGAAGGAAGATCTTTGTATCCTTCTATTCGTGCAATCTCATCTACCACATCAGCAGGTATAAGAATGTCGAGACGATTATATGGAGGAGTGACAACAAGCATGTCTTCTGTTACAAGAACCTCACAACCTTCGCCCTCTAAAATATATTTTGCTTTTTCTGATGATACAGAAACACCAATCATGGATGATATATATGAAGCTGTTATATCTATTGTCCATTTCGATACTGGATTTTTATAAATATCAGTGACCTCGCTTACCTTTGGAAAAGATCCTGATATACCCTTGGAAAGCCCCAAAATAAGCCCAGAGACTCTTTCCATTGCTTCTTTGGCCAATACAGGTGTTATTTCATTTTCAAAGCGCTTGGATGATTCATTACGTAAATTCAATCTTGTTGATGTTTTGCGTACAGACACAGGGTTAAAATGTGCAGATTCGAGAATAATAGAACGAGTGTTTTCGGTGACCTCTGCTCTCTTTCCTCCTTTTACTCCTGCGATTGCAATCGGACCTTTGTCATCGGCAATGACTAAATCATTTTTATCTAATTCTATTTCGCGCCCATCGAGAATAATTATTTTCTCATTATTTTTTGCGAAACGAATTACTATATCTCCTTCTACTTTATCTGCATCAAAAGCATGTAGAGGCTGCCCAATATCAAACATCACAAAATTTGTTGCATCAACAATAGTATTTATTGAACGTGCATCGATGCCTTCAAGGCGCTCCGAAAGCCACGTTGGTGATTTTCCAACTGAAACATTATCGATTCGGCGCGCCATATACCTCTGACACATATTTGTTTCCAAAACATTTACAGTAGGTGCTTTTACAGAATCATTAACAAAAACTTCCTGCACTCCTTTTTGCCCAACCTGTTCTAAATGTTTTTCTACAAAAGGAGTATTCGTCAGCATAAAAGCTTCTCTGACAATCCCTCGATGACACAATGCATAATGAGCTCGGTCTGCTAATACTTTAATATCGAAAATGGTATCGCCATCTTTTTCTTCGGAACTCTCAACTTCAAATGCATGTGCGTTTAATACTTCTTTAAGAAGAGAAGCTTTAGGAAGTTTTTTTGAAAATAATCCCTTTTTACCATATGAAGCCAGCCAGTTATATGAAATCTTCATAAATTAAAATTGATTAACGAACCTTAAATCACCACTATAGAGATGTCGAATATCATCAATACCGTAACGGAGCATTACCAAACGATCTACACCCATACCAAAAGCAAAACCATTCCATTCTTTTGGATCGAGTCCTGAAGCACGAAGAACTTCTGGATGCACTAATCCTGCCCCACATACTTCTAGCCATTTTCCTTTTCCATCTCCTCCATTTTTTTCTCCTTTTCCTTCCCACCATACATCCACCTCTACACCAGGCTCAACGAAACCGAAATAGCTCGAACGGAAACGAATTTTTGTATTAGGTCCTATGAATTTTTTAAAAAAAGTATCGAGAGTTCCTTTCAATTCAGTCATCGAAACTTTTTTGTTTACATACAAACCTTCGAATTGATAGAACTGTGCTTCATGAGTAGCATCCGTCGCTTCATTTCTGTAAACCTTTCCCGGTACAACAATTTTGAAAGGTTTTGGTGATTTTGAAATTGATTGCATAAAACGAACTTGAACAGAAGAGGTATGTGTTCGTAATACTTTTTTTTCTTCCTCGGGTTTTGTTTTGATCCAAAATGTATCCTGCATATCTCGTGCGGGATGATCTTTGGGTACATTTAAAGCATCGAAATTATGGAATTCTGTTTCAAGTTCTGGTCCTTCGACAGCAGAAAAACCCATATCGCTGAATATAGAACACATTTCACGAATCACAGATGTTACAGGGTGAAGATGTCCTTTCTTTTCAAGAGATTTCATATATACGAAATAATACCAAAAAACCAAAGTTTTCGGTAGACGGAGTTTTTTTAAGTGAGCCACCTCTCAGGCTCGAACTGAGGACCTACTGTTTACAAAACAGTTGCTCTACCAACTGAGCTAAGGTGGCGTATTGTTTTTTTAATTCGGCAGTTCTGACTCTCTTTCATCTTCTCTTGGTCTCGGTAACTCGTCTTCTGCATTTCCGTTCATTTCTCCTTTCACTTCTTTTATCTGCTTTACATAAAATGAAGGGGCTCCAGCTTTAGAAAGATTCTCTTTTCTTTGTGAAGCTTTTTCTACAATATGTGAAGAAACCTCATAAACCTTATCCGAAAGCCTAACAAACCCCCTGCCAATATACACGAAAAAGCTATGTAAAAAAAAGGATACTGTTCGACGATTTAAATGAGCGATAAATCCATTAGTTTTTACCTTAAGATTTTCGATCAAATGATCTGTTCTGTCTCCTACTTTATGCATAGGACTTAGAATTCCACGTGAAGATTCAAGATGATGTTGTATGTATAAAATAACTATTACAACAAAAGCGCCACCCATGAGTGAAAGCTCTAGTATCATAAAATCAGATTATTTCTCGAGAAGCCCGAAACGTACGAAGCGGACAAGCTCCGTCTTTTCACCAAATTTCTGAACTGCTTCAGAAATCAGACCTTCGATGGTAAGCTCCGGGTTCTTTATGAATGCTTGATTCAAAAGAACACGATCAGCAAAATATGCATCAAGTTTTCCTTCGAGGATTTTTGCTTTCATTTCTTCAGGTTTTCCTTCAACCTCTTTTTCAAAAACTGAAGCAACAAGAGCTTTTGCTTCTTCAGTAATATCTTCTTTATTTAAAAACTCTGGCTTCATTGCAGCAATATGCATAGCAATATCATAAGCTAGTTTTTTAAAGTCTTCATTCTTTGCCACGAAATCAGTTTCACAACCAAGCTCAACCATAACACCAGTACTTCCGGTTGAATGAATATAAGCTTGAATTGTTCCTGCTGCCAATGTCCTGTCACCTCTTTTTGCTGCAGCCTCTGCTCCTTTTTTCTTTAGAATAACAAGGGCCTTGTCTTTATCACCATCGGCTTCCTCAAGAGCTTTTTTACATTGCATAACAGAAACACCTGTCATGTCTCGGAGTTCTTTAATAAGATCTGTGTTTACCATAAGATTTTTATTATATCAGAAAAACTAAACTTTTAAAAAAACTATCAAAACCTAAAACTACGCTTTGAGTGTGTTTTCAGTTTTAATAACCTTTCCTTCTGCATACGCAGTTGCGAGTTCATTAAGAAAGAATGTGATAGAAGGCATAGATGAATCATTTGCAGGAATAGCATAATCAACAAGAGAAAGATCACAATCAGTAGAAGCGATAGCGATCACAGGAATACCAGACTGACGAGCCTCCTCTACGGCAATTTCTTCTTTCTTTGGATCTACAACAATCATTACTCCTGGTTTTTCTTTCATTGAAACAATACCTCCGAAAAGAGTTTCTAGTTTTGCAATTTGACGATCGATCAAAAGTCGCTCTTTTTTAGTATATTTTGCAAGGTCTCCTTTTTCTTTTTCATTAAGTCGATTCTCGAAAATATCGATTCTTTTTCGAATTTGACCAAAGTTTGTAAATGTTCCTCCAATCCATCGTCCTGCAACTGATGGTTGTTCTGCTTTGTCTGCCGCTGATTTGGTCGCAGAAATAGCTTCACTTTTTCCTGCTACAAAAAGAGCTTGCTTGCCAGAAGCTGCGACTGTTCTTATAAATGCTTTTGCTTTTTCCAAAGCTTCATGAGTTTTCTCAAGATCGATAATTTCAATCTTGTTTTTAATACCGAAAACGTATGACTTTGTTGAAGGGTGTCGGCGTGATTTTGCGAGGCCAAAATGTGCCCCTGCTTTAAACATCGCCTCTACTGCTTGGTTTTTATCTTTTGTTACCATAAATATTGTTTCGAAAGCTTATCAAATAAGGACTAAAAAGGCAAGATCAGAATAAAGCATAAAAAAATGGACCACAAGCATCGAGGCTTGTGGTCCAGAAATATCTAAACTACCGAGAGTTAGATTTCGTAAAAACAAAGAAGCGCGAAATCATGGAGCCAGATACACTCAAAACAAGCTATATCCCAACATAGACAACCTTTTTGAACGTCTATGTATGGCACCTTATGATAACCATCCTTATCTTTCCAAAGACGATTTTTATTATCAAGGGACATATACCACTTACCTTTCGGCAGTTGATCACGTTTCTGATCAAAGACAAGACTTGTGCCCTGTACTCCAACATAAATCACTTTTTGTTTATAAAGGAAAAACATTCGTTCCTCAGGTGTGGTTCTGCCTGGTGGAATTTGCCTAAAAACACGAACACGGAACTTTTCACCAGGAAGAAAAATACGGGTAGGATTGAAATACTTTCGATCAGTAATTTGATTATTGTGGTAATCGAAATTTTCACTATTCCTTTCATAGAAAGTTTTCAAATGACTCTTATGATCGTAATCATCCGGAACCGTAATGATTCCGAGATCCACAAAAAATGTGAACTTTTCCTTTCCTGACTTTTCTTTTCCTGATTGATAGGGCTTATCAATTATGGTTTGTAAATAATCAGCAACCATGTGTGGATCGAGCTTGCCATCAAGCACAAGTTTGTTAATCACCGCCTGTTGTTTAAACAGACGCTCGTACACATTGTCATTACTCATGACTTGTTTTCTCATTTTTTAATGAACTAAATACCCGTTACTCACAGGCTTTCGGAAATCTGCCGAATCAGTTGCAAGAAATTCTCGCCGAAACTAACTATGTCACAGATATATGAATCCTGTCAAATTAAGCATCTTCCAAATCTCCATCTTTTGTTTCTCCTGTAAAATTCGCCAAGGCCTCTATAATACCTCCGATTTTTTCTCCAGAAAGCACTGTTGCAATATTGTGCCATGATTCTCCAATGCGGTGATCAGTAATACGGTCTTGTGGAAAATTGTAAGTGCGAATCTTTTCAGATCTGTTTCCTGTACCCAATTGTCCTTTTTTGTCTGCTGCAAATTTCTTGGCATCTTCTTCATCTTTAAGTGCCTGTAAACGTGCAGTCAACATCATCATGGCCTTCTCACGATTTTTAAGCTGGCTTCGTTCTGCAGTAACACGAACATCTATTCCTGTTGGTTTATGAATAAGTCGCACGGCGGTTTCAACCTTATTAACATTCTGTCCTCCTTTTCCACCCGCTCGTGAAAATTCCATCTCAATATCTGCTGGATTTATCTCTATATCAAAATGTTTTCGTATTGGCAGAATAGCAATAGAAACAGTCGAGGTATGAACACGTCCCATTTTTTCTGTTTCAGGAACACGTTGTACGCGATGTACACCTGTTTCGAAACGCAATTTTTTATACACATCTCGGCCATGTATTTCCATAGACACTTCTTTGTATCCACCTACTGATGATCTTGATTCATCAAGAAATGAAACTTGCCAACCATTTTTTTCCGCATAAATCCTGTACATGGTAGCGAGCTCTTCGGCAAATAATGCAGACTCGTCACCACCTGCACCTGCACGTATTTCCATAATAAGTTCATTAGGAAATTCTTCTTCCTCTTTATCTGTTTGCTCAATAGCTTCTATTTGTTTCAAAATATCGTTCTTTTGAATTTCAATATTTGAAAGGTCTGCTTTACCAAGTTCAGCCATAGAAACATCAGACTCCATTAGAACCTTCAGCTCGACCTCATCTTTTTCGAGCTTTTCATACATATCAGCGAGATATGATGTTTTATGATTTTGTTTATATTTGGCGAGATCCATATATTTGTATGTTTAGTACGTATGATAAGTATAAAGCAAAAAGGAGCGGAAATTCCGCACCTTTTATTACTGACCTATCTCGTTACGCTTTCTTTGCTTTCTTTAAATCAACTGCACTTGCTTGTCTTGCTTTGAATTTTTCTACGCGTCCTGCGGTGTCGATAACAGTTTCATTTCCTGTATAGAAAGGATGAGAAGCAGAAGAAATTTCAATAGTATACAAAGGGTATTCTGTACCATCTTCCCATTTGTCAGTTTTACTGGTATTTACTGTTGAACTTATGAGAAAACGCGCCTTTGACGAGTTATCTTGGAATATAACTGGACGATAATTTTTTGAATGTATTTCCTTTTTCATGAGAGTGACACTATATCTAAATGGAGGCAAAAAAGCAAGAAATTGATCCGTCCTACTGCCCCAAAATCGGATTAATCATGGTTGTCTGTATAGTGTCTGCTTTTTTAACCACCTGTTCTCCGTAAAATGAATTGGATGGTTTTCTATTTGGATTACATGAGGATCCGGAATAATAACGACATGCTGCATTTTTTTCAGCAGTATAAGTCTGTGTTCCTGCCCCAAGATCTGACAGATAAATCGCAGTAGCTGTAATCGCATGATATGGATTCCATGGATCTGCCTGATCAGCAGAAACACCCACTGCCTTACCGATACGTTTTTTGAAAAGTTCCCATGTTGATGGGATAAATTGCGATGGCCCCATTCCACCACCAAATCCACGGTAAGGATAATATGTTGCAGAAGGTGGACACGATACAGGTGTGGAACGCCAATCTTTTCCAAGCCTTGTGGCAATGTCTCCGAATGGTGTTGTGTCCCTAGGTGCATACATCACACGTTGAAATGGATTGCCTGTATTTTTTCCCTGACCATCTCCCGTAGAAAGGTCGGTTACCAGACAAGATCCCAAGTTTTTACCCAAATCAGATTCTTGAGTAAGAATCGCCAAAATAAACGCAGGTCTTACACCTGTCGCTTTACCCGCCTCAACAGCATAATCATAAGCATCTCCAAAAGGAATACCGTCAGTACCCTCCAAATCGAAAAGTGCAGACCTTATTTGTGAAATACGTGCCTGCTTTTCAGATACATATTGCTGATATGTATTAAGTTCTCCTTTTTTTATAGAAAGAAGTCTGGCCTGTTCTTTCTTTTTTACATCAACAAGATCTTGATTGGCTTGAAGAGAAGCACGAGCATTCGCTTCTTTTGTTTTACGGCCTTCCAGATTTTCTTTTTCTTCCTGGGTTTGAGCTTTATAGTTCCTCACCTGATCCATCATAATATTAAGAGAACCTTTCAATGTTTGAAATGAATCAACCTCAACAAAGAAATCGGATAAAGATCCATCTTTTAGAAGAATTTCAGGAAGTGATATGGCATCATTTTGATCCGTACGTCGCATTAAATTAGCGAGCGAACTTTGACTGCGAACAAGTTTATCTTCCAGCTCGCTTACGGTATTTGTTTTCGAACCGATATCTTTACTTAAATTATTTATAGTTAGACTACTGAGGCGTATTTTTGCCTGCAATGCTCTGATTTGAGCATCGATAAGAGCAATGGCCTGTTCGATAGAAGATTTTTGTCCCTCTATACGGCCAACATCTTTGTTTAAAGACTCTATCTCTGCTTGAAGCTGTGCTTCTTCCTGACGAAGTTTTGCCTCATATTCTGAGGATGTTTGAGCTTCTAGTATGTGTGCAGGAAATAACGTTACTGCAAAAATCAGTATAAGAGCCGATGACATAAATACTCCAAACATTTTATACATAGAGAATAATTATATCATGTAAAAAGCCATAGCTTTGTTTTTAGAGACTAGTAAGCATGATGATGCTTACTAAAGGAATTTTCTAATAAGAAAATATCCGTGCACTAAAACAAAGCTATGGTTTATCTACTTTTCGTCAGAATCTCCTTCACCTTCTTTGACTTCTTTACCTTTCTTCTCTACCTCAATTGCAGACAAGTCTACTGGAGCAGCTTCTACCTCTTCTTTAGGTTCATATACTGAAGCAACAATTTCTTCTGTATGAGTAGAAAGTTTTACACCTTCTGGAAGTTTGATGTCTTTTGCTTCAATAACAGAATCGAATGTGGTCAAAACACTGATGTCTACTTCGATTTTATGAGGAAGATCTTTAGGAAGAGCTTCTACTTCGATATCATGGAGAACTTTAACCAAAGTTCCGCCAAGGTCTTTTACCGCAGGAGAAACACCTACGAAACTGAGAGGAACATCAACGACAAGAGTTTTTCCTTCTTCGAATACATAAAAGTCTGCGTGAACAGGTTTTCCAGTTACTGGATGAAGATCCATGTCCTGAAGAAGAGACTCGACTTCGATACCTTCACCTTTAAGTGAAATCACTGTTGACTCTCCGGCCACCTTATATACCTTGATAAAATCATTAACTACGATAGTGATCGGAGTTGATTCTTGTTGTTTTCCGTAAAAAACTGCAGGTAATTTACCAGCTTCTCGGAGAGAATCGGTATTTTCTTTGAGGTCTCTTTTTTCTACATTTAACGTTATTGCCATAGGTTTAGAAGTATATACGGATTATTAAAATTGTAAAGTGTAAGTCATAAAAAGTGACTAAAAACTAATGTTTTAGCTTATAAAATACCCTGTTGCCTGAATCGAGCCTCATATAATCAAGAGATTCCAGAAACGAAAGGCTGGAAGATGCAAGGGTCTTGTCATTTAATACAGTAGACACATTATCGAGAACAGAACTTAAATTATCAGTGGTGTTTACGGTCAGTACCCCTCCTTTACCCAATAAAATATTTATATAACCAGCTTCACCAAAAGTAATTTCGCGTGGATCAACCGATAAACCTCCGAGCTGATTTATAAAAAACTGAATACGTTTAAAATCTTCTGTAGCCAAAACATATGAACCAATAGGATTATCGATAGCACTTCGATAAACAACACCTGAACGGGATTCGCTAATTCCATTTGATTTATCAAAAATAAAACCATTTTCATCTATGGAAAAACAATCAAAATCATTACACCATCGTGCTTTTTCTTCACGTTCAATTATGGAAATTGAAAGAATTTTAAAACCACTCGTATCCACATCTGCCTCTGATGTAATTGGTAATTCAATTAATGCATCATGTATTAAATTTTGAGGATACAAAAATATATTTCTTTTTGAGAAAAGGCCGAGATAATTCCCTGCAATATACTGATTTGCGATTTCTTTAATATTTTCATCGGAAGCACGATTGTTTCCGCTTATTTCTATAGATGAAATAGTCATAAATTGAGCCTGAGAAAACCAAGCCAAACCAAAGAACAAGAGAACGAGAGATACGAAAGAAAATACTGATACGTATATGATCTTACGGCGGCGGCGTGCTTGAACTTGTTTTTGTGACGCCTTAACCTGACCACGCATGTCATTACGCATACCTTTATGCATACATTTATGCGTTTATTGAATCACTTCCAAAATATTTTTGAAGAACTTCAGGGATGCGAACTGAACCGTCTGCATTTTGATTATTTTCAACCAATGAAACCAAAATTCGTGGAGTTGGAATTGCAGTACAGTTTAATGAATGAGCGTAACGTGATTTTCCTTCACTATCTTTGTAGCGAATATTAAAACGTCGACATTGGAAGTCGTGGAAATATGAAGCGGAAGAAATTTCTCGATACTTTCCTTCTTTTGGAACCCACAACTCAATATCGTATTTTTTTACCTGACCAAGCCCAAGATCCCCACCACAATTTAAAACGGTGTGATATGGAATTCCGAGTGATTCGATAAATTCTTCGGTGTTTCGATTTATTTCTTCATGCAATGCAACTGATGCTTCATGTGATGCTTCGCACAAAACCACTTGTTCTAATTTATAAAATTCATGAACACGAATAAGTCCTTTTACATCTTTTGAATGACTTCCCGCTTCGCGTCTAAAGCAAGGAGAGAAACCAAGATATTTAATAGGAAATGATGCGCCGTCCATAATTTCTTCGGCATGCATTGCCATCAAAGGCACTTCTGCAGTACCCGCCAAAACATCGCCGTCTTGTGTTGTATAAAAATCTTCAACTTCACCTGGCAAATGTGCAGTACCGTACAAATGTTGCTTACGAACAATTACTGGTGGAATTACTGGCGTAAATCCCCGTGCAGAAAAGAAATCCATCGCATACTGCCAAATAGCAAAAGATAATCGCGCTCCATCACCCGTTAAATAATATCCACGGAATCCATGAACCTTGGCACCACGTTCAAAATCAACCATATTGAGCTTGGTCATAATTTCAACGTGATCTTTTGCTTCGAATGTAAAAGCTGTTTTTTCTCCCCATACTTTTACTTCTTTATTTTCTGCATCAGTAGTTCCGTCTGGCACAGACATATCCGGAACATTCGGAACAGCGAGCATGATTGCCTGCCAATTTTTCATAATCTCTTTTAATTTTTCTTCTTCAGCCTGAAGTTCTACCTTCAACTTTTTCATAGATTCGAGAAGTGACATTTTTGTTGCTTCATCTGCTGATGGCAATTTTGTAGACACCACATTTTGCTCGGCTCTTTTTGATTCTATAGAAGTGAGGAGTGTTCGACGTTCATCATCGAGGGCAATAAGCGCGTCAATATCAATATCGACGTGTTTTTTTACAGCGCCTGCTTTTACTATGTCTTTGTTTTCGCGGATGAATTTAATGTCGAGCATTTCTTTATCGTTTCTTTATGCGCTTATTAATGACCTCATATTACAATAAAACACATATGTATTCCATTCGAAAAATAACCGATAAGGAGATGTCCGCTTATTTGTCCTCTCGCCTACCTTTTTTAAAGGAGATTCCGAAACTCCCCCAAGAGCTTTTTATTCGTGGGGAAATACCCGCACAGGCACGCACGGCAGAAGAAGCAAAACAAGGTAAAGGATACATATATATGACAGTCGTAGGGTCGAGGAAATACAGCCAATACGGAAAAGATGCTTGTGAAATGCTTATTGCTGGTTTACGTGGACTTCCTGTGGTTATCGTTTCGGGCTTGGCTTTGGGTATTGATTCCATTGCACATCGTGCTGCTATGGAGGCCGGTTTAAAAACTATCGCCATTCCAGGGTCCGGAATTGATGATGCGACAATATATCCGGCATCGCATCTTAATCTCGCTCGGGAAATTTTGGATCGAGGTGGAGGACTTCTTTCTCTTTTTCCAGAAAATGCACGCGCCCAAGTATGGATGTTTCCTGTTCGCAATCACATCATGGCAGGAATTTCCCATGCAACTTTTGTTATAGAGGCAGATAATAAATCTGGAACCCTGATCACTTCGAAATATGCTACCGATTTTAATCGTGATGTTTTTGCTTTACCGGGTTCTATTTTTTCTCCAAAAAGTGCCGGCGCGAATATGTTAATACATTCTGGTGCGGTGTCTATTGGAAACACCGCGCAATTACGTGATGCATTAGGTTTTCCCGATGAGGAAAAGAGTGGAGAAAAAAGTGGGGGTGAAAATGAAAAACACACAGCTGATTTATTTGCCAATACAAAAGAGATGCCAAAAGATATGTCAGATACGGAAAGAAAAGTTTTTGAGGTACTCACAGAAACAAAAACAGCTGATATGTTGATGAGTGAATTAAATGTACCGGTACATGAAATACAAATTGCTCTTTCGTCACTTGAAATGAAACGGTGTATACGCGAAATCAACGGGTCTTATGTGATTGATACAAATAGAGACCGATAAAGTGAGGTGGTGCGAGCATGTGCACCTCTTTTTTCTACAGTGTCGTATTTACTTAAAATTTAAGTAAATAACCGAGGGTATAAAAAAGAGCATATAAGATAATCTGAATAATATAATTTGAACGTTCTTTTGAAGGCTCTTAATGGATAAAATCCGACAAAACAACAGGTGATGTTAATCAAAAAGTTGCTAATTTTTTTTCATTCGTGTAATACTGGCGACATCATATGAGCAAACTTCTTATAGTAGAGTCTCCAGCAAAAGCCAAGACCATAGGAAAATATTTAGGCGAAGACTATACCGTTGTCGCTTCGGTTGGCCATGTTCGTGATCTCCCTAAATCAAATAAAAAAGCCATAGACCTAGACGGTTTTGTGGCACATTACGAAGTATCAAAAGGAAAAGAATCGGTACTCGCTGATATCGAACGCCTCGCCAAAAAATCGAGCGAAATATTGCTCGCAACCGACCCCGACCGAGAAGGAGAAGCTATTGCATGGCATATCACCAAAGCAATTGATTTTGGAAAGAAACCTGTTCGTCGTGTCGTTTTTCATGAAATTACCAAAGATGCGATTATAGAAGCCTTGGGCAATCCTCGTGATATTGATCAAAACCTGCGTAAAGCACAAGAAGCACGTCGTGTACTCGACAGACTTGTAGGATACGACCTTTCGGGAATTATTTGGCAAAAGGTTAGATATGGTCTTTCTGCAGGACGTGTGCAATCTCCTGCCCTTCGTATTCTAGTAGAACGTGAACGTGAAATTAAAGCATTCAAACCTGAGGAATATTTCACAATAAATGCGAACTTCAGCACTGCCAAAACAAATCTCGCTCTCGTTTGTTCCGAAGAGCCTCGTCTTGAAAAAGAGGCTTCTCGTATTGTTGAGATAGGCGAAAAAGAATCTTGGAAAGTGGTTGAGGTTAAAGAAACAGAAGCAAAGAGATCGCCAAAAGCTCCCTTTACAACATCAACACTTCAACAAGCGGCGTCTACCCGTCTCGGATTTTCTCCATCTCGAACCATGAGATCTGCGCAGAAATTGTATGAAGCTGGGTTTATAACTTATATGCGAACAGACTCGACTACAATTTCAAAACAAGCTATTGCGCAAATCACAGAAACTGTTGAAAAAACTTTTGGTAAAGAATTTGTCGAAGTTAGAACATTTACAACAAAATCAAAAAACGCACAGGAAGCTCACGAAGCTGTACGTCCGACAAATGCAGGAAAAAAATCTGCAGGCTCTACTGATGATGAAAAAAGATTATATGGTTTGATCTGGTCTCGTGCGGTATCTTCACAAATGAAAGATGCACGTATGATGCGAACAAAAATAATTGCCAATGTGACGAGCGCTTCGATTCCAAATTTCCAAGCAAATGGATCACGGACTATATATAAAGGATGGCTCGAAGCGGATCCTATGGCACAAGGCGAAGATGTTGAATTACCAAAAGTTTCTGGAGGTGATTCCCTTTCGCTCGTCGATATTGCTTCTGTGCAGAAATTTACAGAACCACCTTCACGATATTCTGAAGCGGGTCTTGTCAAAGAATTAGAAAAACGCGGAATTGGAAGACCATCGACATATGCTTCTATTATTAAAACTTTGGAAGATCGTGAATATGTAAACAAAGAAAATAGAAACCTTCGTCCAACTGATACCGGTGAAGTGGTGAGTTCTTTCCTCGAAGACAATTTTGGACAATATATAAGCGATACATTTACCGCAGAAATGGAAGACAAATTGGATCATATTGCCGATGGTTCTATGGCTTATGAAAAAATCTTGTCAGAATTTTATACACCTTTCAGCAAAGAAGTTAAAGAAAAAGAAAAACTCGACAAAGCCACAACATTAGGCGAAGCAGACCCAAATATACATTGTCCAAAATGTAATGCTTCGATGATTATAAAACTTGGACGAGCTGGAAAGTTTTTATCATGTTCAACATATCCTGAATGTGATGGTGCACTTCTCATTGATGGAACAGAAATGCCAAAAGACAAGGTTATTGGAATTCATCCGGATACAGGAAATGAAATTACTTTGAAAACCGGAAAATATGGTCCGTATGTAGAGACCATGCCTGTTGTCGTGCCAGAAGTCGAAACTGAAGTAGTGGCCGATATGAATACAGAAACAGAAACAAAAGAAGAGGCAAAAGAGCCGGAACTTACAAAAACTGGCAAAGTAAAGAAAACGAAAATAAAGAAAGCAAAAAAACCTCGCAAGAAAAAACCTGTCGCCCCAAAACCTCGTCGTGCTAGTGTTCCAAAGGAAGTTAAACCGGAAGACGTGACTTTGGCGCAAGCTTTGCATTATCTTTCTCTTCCAAAACGATTAGGTGTTCATCCAGAAACACAAAAAGTAATTACCGCAAATATCGGACGCTTCGGACCATATGTTGTTCATGATGGAGATTTCAGATCCGTGAAGAAACCAGATGATGTGTATACCATTGAACTTGCACGGGCTCTCGAAATAATTCGTGAACCGAAAAAGAAACGCGGATTCGCCCGAAAGAAGAAGGCAGAGTAAAAAACTAAATAAAAAATCAAAAACATCAAAAAACCATTCCTCGTAGAGTGGTTTTTTGTTAGGGTGGCATATTTACTTAAAATTTAAGTAAATATGCCACTGTAGAAAAAAAGGGTATATACCTTCGAACAACCAATTATACAACTAGCTAATCCAGCTTTCTTAACCGGCTTTCTTAAAGCGAGAAATTACTTATCGAATATAAATTATCATTACTATCGCTCTCTCTTTTCTCATCAATAGAACGATCATCAATAGGAAGAGTTGGTGCGTCAGGAATATGTGACTCATTTTCTTCTGGTACCTGTTGTATCTGTTGTTCTTGCTGTGACTCTTGCGATACCTCTACTGGTGACTCTTCGGATTGTTGTGATTGTTCCATGCCTTGCACTTGTTCTGGCTGCTGTGATTGTCTTAACTGCTCTTCTGCAGAAGAATTTGCTTTAGAAATATGATTATTGAGCATTTCTTGAGGATCGCGTTTTTCTGTCACACCTTTGGTTTCCACAATATTAATAATTGCTTTCAAATCATCAGGAGAAAAGAAATCGATAGTAATTTTTCCACCTTTCAATTTTTGTTCAATCTGAACACGAGTACCAAATGTTTCAGAAAGTTTTTGTTCAATTTCAAGCATTTCTGGATCAAAGGCTCTGTCCTTCTTGCGTGCTTTTTCAACTGCAATTTTTCGCGCAATCATTTCTGTTTCGCGCACAGTTAAACGCTTGAAGGTAATTTCCTTGAACAAAGTAGATTGCTCTTCAGGTCTATCTGAAAGCATAAGTAAAGGGCGCGCATGTCCTTCTGATATTTTTCCTGCTGACAATGATTCTAAAATATCCGTTGGTAAGCCGAGAAGCCTGATTGAGTTTGAAACATATTCACGACTCTTACCAATCTTCGCCGCCACTTGAACATGTTTTAATCCGAATTCTGAAACCAACTGACTAAATGATCGAGCACGTTCTACAGGATTCAAATCTTCTCTTTGTAAATTTTCGATAATCGCCAATTCGAGCTTTACCCGTGCATCATCGGTATTGGCACGAATAATCGCAGGAACATGAGGAAGTTGGAGAAGTTTTGAAGCACGTAAACGTCGTTCCCCTGAAATGAGTTCGTATTCAACAGACATTCCACCGTCTTCTCTTTGAATTTCAGTTCGAGTAACTGTGAGAGGCTGAAGCAATCCGTACATACGAATTGATTCTGCAAGGTCACGGAGGCCCGCTTCGTCAAATTCCCGTCGTGGTTGATATGGATTAGGTTTGATCTTATCTGTATCAACCCAAAAAATAGAATCGCCAAAAAATTGAGACATAATATAAGTTTATATAAGTGTGTTATGAAGTGAGATGCGGTAATTTTATCATACAAGGTCAGAGACGCATACAAACAGTCCAAGATAATTGATAGCAATTGAGAAATAATTACTTTTAGGATACTCTAGCCCTATGCCGGGGTGGCGGAATGGTAGACGCGCACGACTCAAAATCGTGTATCGCAAGGTGTGAGGGTTCAAGTCCCTCCCCCGGCACATGAAAAAGTCCTCAGAAAAACGGACAAATATAAAATCAACCGTTTTGGTCGTATGTGGCCCAACAGCAACGGGAAAAAGCGATATCGCTGTGCTTTTGGCACAGAAATATAACGGCGAAATCATTTCCGCGGATTCACGACAAGTGTACAAAGGAATGGATCTCGGTTCAGGAAAAATCACCAAGCGTGAAATGAAAAAGATTCCTCACCACCTCCTCGATGTGGCGGATCCAAAGAAGGCGCGGTACACCGTCGAGAAATTCAAGCGTGATGGAGAAAAAGCGATTACAGGTATTGTCTCTCGTGGAAAATTACCTATCGTTTGTGGCGGTACAGGTTTTTATATTGATGCACTTGTAAACGGAATTATTTTTCCTGATGTTCCTCCGAATGAAAAATTGCGCTCTACCCTTTCAAAAAAATCTGTCGAAACGCTGATGAAAGAATTGGTGAAGCTCGATCCAAAGCGTGCCAAACATATTGATATGCATAATAAGGTGCGGATTATACGAGCAATAGAAATTGCACGAACGCTCGGCAAAGTTCCTAAAATACAAAAAGTGTCGCCATACAATGTGATTGCGATTGGACTTACTTTGGATAAAGAAAATCTCGCAGAAAAAATCCATGTGCGCCTGATGAAAAGAATAAAACAAGGAATGGTTGTTGAAATTCTTAAACTCAAAACATCTGGCGTATCATGGAAAAGATTGGAAGCGTTTGGTCTTGAGTATCGATATATCGCTCTGTACCTGCAGAAAAAACTTTCAAAGAAAGAAGCTCTCGAAACGCTCGAAAAAGAAATTATTCAGTATGCAAAACGACAAATGACATGGTTTTTGCGTGATACGAATATAGAGTGGTTTAAACCGACTGAAATCACAAAGATAGAGCGGTTTGTTTCGAAGTCTATTCGGGACTCTGTTTCAAAATAGGTGTTCGTGTTAGAATCCGAGAAGTCAGTTAAAGTGACCGAGACAGCGCAAAAACCAAAGGGCGATTAGTTAAGTGGCATAACGAGGCACTCCAAACGCCTTGTCGGGGGTTCGATTCCCTCATCGCCCGCCAATGATTAAAATTAGTTCATCTATGTTTAATTTCTTAAAAAAGAATATCTCTCTAAAAACAGAGGATCTTGAATTAAAAGATCGAGACGGTAGAACAGTATTTATTAATGCGGTAGTAGAAGGCGATAATAAAAAAGTTAAAATCTTGATTGAAAAAAATATTGACTTAAATGTCCAAGATAAAAATGGTTTTTCAGCTCTACATTTTGCCGCACAAGAATACCAATTAGATATTGTAAACTTACTTTTAGAAGAAAAAGTTTTAGTCGATCTTCAAGACAAACACGGTAATACTCCACTTAATAATGCAGTTTTTTACTCTCGAGGAAGAGGAGAAATCATTAGGTCATTATTAAGAAATGGTGCAGATAGAAACATAAAGAATAATAGCGGAGTATCGCCACTTGATCTTGCAAATACAATTAGTAATTACGATATTAAACAGTTTTTTATTTAAAAAAGAACAATATCGCTCATTGAAAATAATGACCTCCTCTCCGCACTCCAGATGAAGTCAAAAGACGTGCAGGGTTTTCTGGGTAAAAAAACAGACCAACTCTTGTTGGTCTGTTTGCAATCTAATGTGAAAATCTTCAAGGGATACGATGGAAACCCGTAATGGCTAGCTCTGGATATATCGAACTTTCTGAACACACTTTCAATAGGTCGAGAGTGAAACCTTATTAGCTTACATAGCAAGAATAAACCCTCTTTGACTTCCCACCCAACCTCGTATATATTATGCAAGTAACTTGCATAATGGCATACAAATATATGAGAACCAATATATATAAAGATAAAATCATCGCAGTGCTTCAAAAAAGCCATCTTTTGAGCATTTCAGACATTCACAAAAAAATAGCCCATGTTGATTATTCGACTGTGTATAGAAATGTCGAACAACTCATAACCGAAAACAAAATCAAAAAAGTGGTTTTGGACAAGGATAGTGTCATGTATGAAATCAATGAAGACTCATGCTCACATGATCATTTCCTGTGTACCAATTGCGGTTCCGTCGATGAAGTTAAAAAAGCACATCAAAAAACGCATATGAAAACACATTCGCATATTGCCCTGTCCAACAAATACATCATCACCGAAATACTTTTCAAAGGTTTATGTGGAAAATGTGCCTGTCATTCAAAAATCGCCTAAAAAGTTACATAAAATAATTTATTAATAATCCAACTCATCATGTTCTCCACTTATCTGTATGCCATCTCGAGTGTCACTATTGTCAGTCTTCTCTCCCTTCTCGGTATCTTTACCTTATCTTTAAAATAAAAAGTTCTGCGAAAATATATTTTTCTTTTAGTAAGTCTCGCTGTTGGCGCACTACTCGGTGATGCATTTATTCATCTCATACCCGAAGCTTTTGCAACATTCAACAATCCTGCGATTGTGTCTATAGCAATCATCACCGGTATTCTTTTGTTTTTTGTTCTCGAAAAGTTTTTGCATTGGCATCATCATCACGAAAATATTGACGATGACATGAATGAAAACGAAAAAGAAAAACAACACATAAGTCCTGTAGGTAGCATGGTATTAATTTCTGACGGTGTACATAATTTTATCGACGGACTTATTATCGGTGCGAGTTATCTGGTAAGTATCGAAGTTGGTATCGCGACAACTATTGCTATTATTTTGCATGAAATTCCACAGGAAATTGGACACTTTGGAATCCTTATTCATTCAGGCTACACCAGAATGAAAGCATTGTGGTTAAACTTCCTTTCTGCCCTCACGGCCGTACTTGGTACTGTATTGGCACTTATGATCGGAAATACTAGCAATGTGTTAACCATGTGGCTTATACCGCTCGCTGCAGGTGGTTTCATTTACATCGCATTGAGCGATCTTATTCCTGAAATGCATAAGACAGAAAAACCTCATGAATCTTTTCTTCAAATCGTTGCTGTGCTCGTCGGAATATCTGCAATGTTTTTGCTTCTTGTTCTTGAATAATTTTTAAAATAATTGTTTGGCAGAAAAAATATTTAAAAAATAAAATAAAAAAGTATACAAAATTAATACCAAAGTTAATACAAAGCAAAAAAACTTTTTCAAAATAAAAAAATAAAAATTACAGAAAAAAATATTGAAAATTATTTTTTACAAAAAAAGTGTATAACTCTCTTGTATATGTTTGCAGTCGTTCTACAATTAGTTAGGTCGCATTATTTAAAAAAACTAATTTCTCTACCCGAAAATGGTTCGAAAAACTGCAAAGAAAACAGTGAGGAAGGTTTCAAAAAAACCTGCAAAGAAAGCTGTTAAGAAAACAGTCAAAAAAACAGTAAAAAAAGCTGTTAAGAAAACTGTAAAGAAAGCTACTAAACGATCTGCAAAAAGACGTTAAGTTAAAATAAAATCACTTCGCACATAATGTGCGAAGTGATTTTATTTTTGTTACCTACTTTTTTTATTACTTATTTCTTTGACTCCTTGAAAACAATGCGCTTTCGAAGTTTCTTAGAATACTTCTTGAGCTCGATTTTTCGTTCTACTTTCTTTTTGTTCTTGCGGGTATGGTAAACCTCGCCGGTTTCCTTGTTTCGCAAAATAATGAGTTGATCCTGTGACATGTTTATTACAAAATATTGTTCGAAAATAGTATCATAAAGGCCTTAAAATCGCAAACGGGGGCGTTATGAGGCCCTACAACAGGGTGTAATTACCGTTTTATACTCCTTATGGATTCTCTTTGTATATTCTCGGCAAAAGGGGATTTATACGTGTAATGAATTCATAATTAATTGTTCCAGCTTTTTCTGCAAGCTCTTCCACCGACAATATTTCCTTTCCCTGCTTACCTAAAATTACAACCTCGTCTCCCTGTTTAACATTTTTTATATGAGTAATATCAATGATGGCCATATCCATTGATATACGACCAATTATTCTGGCTCGTTTTCCATTAACCAAAACATCTCCTTTATTCGAAAGACTTATCGGAAGTCCATGCCAATATCCAACAGGAATTATTGCAATGCGAGAATCTTTTGAAACTTTGCACGTGAGATTGTATCCAATACGTGAACCTTTTGGTACAGATTTTATTTCACCTATAATTGTTTTCCAAGATAAGGCCGGAGCGAGAGAAAATTTTGGATTCTTTTTCTTCATGTACATTTTAATTTCAGGTGAAGGCCATAATCCATAGAGAGAAATTCCAGTACGAGACATATCGAAATTAAAATCTTTTGAAAAAAGAATTGCTGAACTCGCTCCCGCATGTGTGATTGGTGTAAAACCTTTTGCCTGTAATCGGACAATTATTTCTTTAAAAGATTTTGCCTGGGCACGAGAATACTTTTCAAAAGAAGGATCTTCCATAGCGGCAAAATGTGTATAGGTACCCTCGATCATTATGGACGACTCAAATTTCTTATCCAGAATAAGAGCGAGAGCTCTATCAACATCTTTTTTTTGCAAACCTTGTCTATGAAGACCCGTATCAAATTTAATATGTATTTTTAATCGTCTGCCTTTTTGTTTTGATGCTCCGCGAGATATTTTAAAAGTTTCAGCAAGAAATCGGAGCGAATCAAGAGAAGAAATAGTTAAAGAAATATTTTTCTCAATCGCCTCTTTATAAAAAACAGGAAGAGTGAATCCTAAAACAAGAATAGGTACTTTTACTCCTTTGGCACGCAATTCGAGTGCCTCATAAAATTCATCCACGGCAAGCCATTCCGCACCGCCAGAAAGAGCTGCATATGCAGACAAAACCATTCCATGTCCATATGCATTTGATTTCACTACAGCCATCAAAGATACTTCTTGTGAAAGAAGTGATTTAAGTGATCTGGTATTGCGAGCAATCGTCTTTAGGTCGATTTCAAGCCATGTTCGGTGATGTGTATGTATTGTTGCTGGTATTGATGTGTGCGGGGTTGTGTGTGTAGGCATATATGTATGATGGATATAATGTTCTTTTTTCTACAGTGGCATATTTACTTAATTTTTAAGTAAATATGCCACTGTAGAAATAATACACTGCGCTGGGGAGAGTGGCGTGATTCTCACATTTTAACACAAAACCCACGCCGTAAACGGTGTGGGTTTTGTGTTTGTCTTTTGGTGCGCCGAGAGGGACTCGAACCCCCGATACCCAATGGGTGGGAGATTTACAGTCTCCTGTAATAGCCGCTATACGATCGGCGCATATACTGACAAATACTACTTTACCAGATTCTCAACCTATTTCAACCCAGCAGAAACGATTTGTTTTTCTTTTGGAGATTTTATCGATTTTTCTGATTTTTTTGCAGAGACTTTCTTGTTTCCGTTTTCATTTACACTCTCTTTTCTATTTACTTTTCTTTCTCCTTTTTTAATGTCAAAGGTAAACTCTCCATTTTTCATATCAACCGATATTGATCCACCTTTGCTTAATCCTTGGGAAATCATAGATCCTGCAATAGAGGTGAGTATTTTATCCTGAATCAAGCGCTTCAAAGGTCTCGCTCCGTATTGTGGATTGTAACCATCTTTTGCGAGACGATCCAAAACAGCCGAAGAAACATCGAGTTTAATTTCTTTATCAGCCAAACGTTTGGTAACAATATCCATCTGAATCTTTACAATGTTTTTAATTGATTCCTGTGAAAGAACATCAAATATGAGTATAGAGTCGAGACGGTTCAAGAATTCTGGTCTGAAATAATCTTTCAAACTTTCGGTGACTTTGCTTTTCACATCTTCATACTTTGTTTTTGTGCTTGAATCTGATGCAAAACCAAGCTTCTCCATTTTGTCGATAAACTGCGCACCAATATTTGAGGTAAGAATAATAACCGTATTTTTAAAGTTTACAGTACGGCCTTTGGTATCGGTTAATCGTCCATTGTCCAAAACTTGAAGCAAGATATTAAATACTTCTGGATGAGCTTTTTCAATTTCATCGAAAAGAATTACTGAATATGGACGATGGCGAACCATTTCGGTAAGCGATCCACCTTCTTCATATCCTACATATCCTGGAGGAGCACCGATAAGTTTCGAAGTAGAATGTTTTTCCATAAACTCTGACATGTCGACACGAATGAGGGCCTTGTCATCATTGAACATAAATTCTGCCAACGCTTTTGTAAGTTCTGTTTTACCCACACCGGTTGGTCCCAAGAATAGAAACGATCCGATGGGACGATTTGGATCCGCAATTCCTGCTCGTGCTCTCCTTATTGTGTCTGCAATTTTCTTTACTGCTTCAGATTGTCCAACAACACGTTTATCGAGCTCTTGTTCCATACGCATTAATTTCGCCGCCTCTTCTTCCATCATTCGTGACACAGGGATACCTGTCCATTTTGAAACAATATCAGCAACATCTTGATCGGTAATTTCTTCTTTGAGAATTCGTCTTGATGTTTGATTTTTCTTTAGTTTTTTCTGTTTAGTATCGAGTTCTTTTTCAAGAGCAGGAATTTTTCCATAGCGAATTTCTGCAGCTTTGGCCAAATCTGCTTTTAATTCCGCAGCCTCTGCTTCGAGACGTAATTTTTCGAGATCTTTTTTATGTGCTTTTATTGCGGTAAGAATCTCTTTCTCATTTCTCCATTTAAGTTCGAGCTCATGTGTAGATTCCTTGAGGTCTGCGATATTTTTTTCAATAATTTTTACACGAGCCTTTGGAGCTTTTTCTTTTTCTTTTTTAAGAGCCTCACGTTCAATTTCCAAACGCATAATTTTTCGATGCGTTTCCTCCAAAAGTGGTGGTTTTGATTCGAGAGAAATTTTGAGAGCCGATGCTGCCTCGTCAATCAGGTCAACAGTTTTGTCCGGCAGAAATCGGTCACTTATATATCGTGAAGAGAGATTTACCGCAGCTACAATAGCATCATCAGTAATACGAACACCATGATAGAGTTCGTATTTTTCTTTGAGTCCTCGCAAAATCGCAACGGCATCTTCGACAGAAGGTTCTGCTACATGTACAGGCTGGAAACGTCTGGTCAAAGCAGGATCTTTTTCAATATGTCTTTGATATTCTTTTAAAGTTGTCGCACCGATAGCCCGCAATTCTCCACGAGAAAGGGCTGGTTTAAGCATATTAGAAGCATCCATAGAACCTTCGGCAGCACCCGCTCCAACAATAGTGTGAATCTCGTCAATGAAAAGAATGATGCGTCCATCAGATCTTTCTATTTCTTTCATAATATTTTTTAAACGCTCTTCGAATTCACCACGATACTTTGTTCCCGCAACCAATTGTCCAAGGTCGAGTGAAACAAGTTCTTTATCTTTCAAAGATTCAGGAACATCTCCTTGTGCCATACGTAAAGCAAGACCTTCAACAATAGCAGTCTTCCCTACTCCCGCTTCACCGATAAGCATTGGATTATTTTTTGTTCGCCTTGAAAGAATTTGAATGATGCGACTAATTTCTGAATCTCGTCCAATAACAGGGTCAAGTTTGTTTTCCGCAGCCATTTTGGTAAGGCTTCTCGTATATTTTGCGAGGGCACGAGGTTTTTTCGGAGCCTGTGGTCCTGTTGATTTTGAAGTTTTAAGTTCTTCTAAAACACTCACAACACTAGCTCTGTTGATTTTGAAACGTGCGAGCAATTCTTGGGCAGCTCCACCGATATCGATAAGTGCAATAAAAAGATGCTCGGTAGAAATAAATTCATCTTTAATGTCTGCGGCAACCTTAGAAGAATTTTCCAAAGCCTGTGCGAGTTCCGGAGTTAAATATATTTGATATGACTGTGACAATGTTGCTCCACCGCCATCTCCTTCTAGAGACTCAGCCAAAGAATCCGAAAGGAGTAAAAGATCAACTTCGAGTTTTTCGAGAATCGCTGTCACCATGCTTTCATCTTGTAAAATAAGGGCAGAAAGGAGGTGTAATGGATTAACATGATTTTGCCCACGTTCAATAGCGAGCTCATGAGCTCGCCTAATAGCTTCTTTTGCTTTTGTTGTGAAATGATTAAGGGGTGGCATATGTTTGTATTATACGAGAAGTAAAGAATGTATGTGAAGAGGCATTGGAATTATTCATACCCATGACCTCACCCAAGAGATTAACAAGTATTGCATCAGTGTCAAAGGATGAATCAGTCACTGATGTTTCTATTTGATTTTTATCAAGAAAAGAAACAATACCTGTAGCAATACGTGGTTTTTCATTACCTCCAACGAGAACTGCGGTTTGTCCCAATCTCAAAGCATCTGGATCTGCAAATTTAACAGGGGTATATGCACGAATATTATATTCATCAGATGATTGTTCTGCAGAAAGAACGGAAATATTAGTTTTAGAATCATAAGAATCAAAAGCAAGTTTTACCTTATTTCCTCCATCGAGATATCCGGATAATTCTCCGTCGCCATAAGAAGATGAATTAAGACTAGCGATAATTTTCCCTTTGCTATCTGCAATAACACCTATACCTACAAATTGATTGTTGGATTGATCATCGAGACCGGATTTTGATAAAAAGATTCTAACAATTCCTTTTGATGCTGTGCTTATAGCATTAACTACAGCAACATCATCTTTAACAATAATTGTTTCTTTGGTTGAGCCGGACGAAAGAGCTGGATCAGAAACACGTTCAATAGTTCTTTCCACTACCCTGTTAATTGTCTGAGTAATAGGGGCCTGTTCGTTCTGAGTCATGATGGAAACAGTCACAATTCCAGAAGCAATAGATGAAACAAAACTCACCAAAAGTGCCAGAAGTATGATTTGCTGTTTGTTTAAAAACTCCATATATATCACATGATACTACAAAGCCGTGATAAGGTCTCGAAGGTCTCGGCCGATTGGTTGTTTATTTGTTGGATTAAAAACATGAATAAGAAAACCTTACACACCTCTTTTTTCTACAGTGGCATATTTACTTAAATTTTAAGTAAATATGCCACTGTAGAAAATACCGTATACCTACACCCTCCTTTTTTTCTCCTCGCATCAGTGGACAAGTTTTTAAGACAGAGTTTTTAGAGCATTTATAATGCTGCCGATTTCTATATCTGTAATGTCTGGATCAATTGTAAATCGAAGAGTGTTTCGTGCTCTCCAAGATTCTGATTCGCCAGATTCACCCAATATACTTTCCACTACATAAGAAGACTCTTCACCTTTAAGACATGAACTTTTTGTAGAACATGCAATTCCTTTTTGATCGAGCTCAATTACAGCAAATTCTGGATCCGAAAGATGCGGAATAGAAATATTTATATTGTTTGCGAGACGACGTTCAACACTTCCATTTATTAAAGCATCGGGTATATGTTTTTTTATAAGAGAAATAAAACGATTGCGCATAATTATTGCCTGAGAAGATCTTTCTTCCCTGCTTTTTTGTGCCAATTGTAATGCTTTTGTAAATCCAGCGATCAATTCAATACTCTCTGTTGTTCCTCTTTGTCCGTGTTCTTGTCCTCCACCTAAAAGAAGTGGGGTGATTTCAATACCATTACGCAAAGCAAGAGCGCCGACGCCTTTGGGACCCTGCATTTTATGCCCATCGAGCGTCATGGCGTCGGCGCGCAACCCTTCCATATCACAAACAAGCCACAACGGAGCCTGACATGCATCAACATGAAATACAGGATAATCACTTTCCTCCCCTTCACGAAAACGGTCAGCACGAATTTTTCGTATACCACTCCCTATTTTTGAAATAGGTTGTATTGTTCCAATTTCATTATTCGCATACATACAAGAAACCAAAACTGTATTTGGTTTAATCGCCGCCAACACTTTTTCAGCTTTAATAATTCCATCTTCGTCAGGGTTTACAAATGTCACATCAATACCTCGTGACATATACATACGTAATGGTTCGAGAATTGAAGAATGCTCTATGCTTGTTGAAACAATATGAATATCTTTTGGTTTTGCACCAGAAGAAAGACATGTATTTATCACACCATGAATAATGGTGTTATTTGATTCCGTTCCTCCGCTCGTAAAAATAATTTCATCTGACTTTACAGAAATAGTTCGAGCACATACTTCTCTGTATTCTTGAAGGGCTTTTCTTGCTTCGACCCCTTCTTTGTATATTGAAGAAGGATTAGCGGGAATTCTTCGTGCAGCTGTCATAGCATCTTTCACTTCTCTATGAAGAGGTGATGTTGCTGCCCAATCTGCATATATACGTTTATTTCTGAAAAATATATTCATGTCTACCATATTAAGATAAATATTGCCTCAAGACCATTTTTCGGCTAGTATGAGCACTAATGATTATTCAGCCTGATATATTGATAATGATCCTTATTGGCCTCGTACTCATTGTCGGATTAGGACTTGTGCGTCTCGAAATAAAACTCAAAAAACTCTGTCGTGGTGCACAAGGAGCCGACCTTGAATCATCCATAAACGCTCTTGCAGACAAACTTGAAACATTAAATAAATTCGAGGATGAATCAAAGAGTTATTACAAGAATATTGAAAGAAGACTGCGCCGGTCTACTCAAGCAGTTGAAGTGGTTCGTTTCAATGCCTTCAAAGGTGATGGATTGGGTGGCAATCAATCATTTGCAGCAGCCTTTTTAAATGAAGATGGTGACGGTACAGTAATATCAAGTCTTTACTCTCGTGATCGTGTTTCAGTTTTTTCAAAACCTATAAAAAAATTCTCTTGCGAGATTGGATTATCCGAAGAAGAAATTAAAGCAGTGTCTCAAACAAAATCAAAGCTATCTGTATAAATAGAAGCGATGAACTTTTTTAACCTTACAAAAACTTATGGCAAAGAAAAACTCACAGCCAAATACCGACACAGCTTCCGTCCTCGTCAAACGAGCGCCGGTTGTTTCTGTCTTGGGTCATATTGATCACGGAAAATCAACACTTCTCGATTATATTCGTAAATCAAATACTGCAGACAATGAGGCTGGCGGTATTACTCAAAGCATCAGTGCTTATGAAGTTGTTCACATTACAGGTGAAAAAGTTTCTGAAAAAATTACCTTTATCGATACACCTGGACATGCAGCATTCTCTGGTATGCGAGAACGCGGTGCAACGACCGCTGATGTTTGTATTTTGGTTGTATCGGCCGAAGACGGTGTAAAACCACAAACAGTAGAAGCTTATAAACAAATAAAAGAAGCTGGAGTTCCTTTTGTGGTTGCTCTTACAAAAATAGACAAACCTACTGTAAATCTGGAACGTACGAAAATTTCTTTGGCAGAAAGCGAAATATATCTCGAAGGATATGGAGGTGATATTTCATATATACCTGTTTCATCAAAATCAGGCGAAGGTATTGATGAATTACTCGACCTCGTCCTCCTTACAGCAGAGATATCCGAACTCAAGGGTGATACATCTAAACCTGCCTCAGGGACCATTATAGAGGCTCACAGAGACCCTAAGAAAGGAATCAGTGCAACTATTGTTATAAAAGATGGAACATTGAAAGGAGGAATGTTTGTGGCCTGTGATCTTGCCTTTTCTCCTACGCGAATTCTCGAGGATTTTTCTGGCAATAAAATAACTGAAGCAACATTTTCAAGTCCTCTCGTTGTTATTGGATGGAACGAAGCTCCTCGAGTTGGTGGTCAATTTATTTCATTTGAATCTAAATCTGAACTTGAAAAATATCTCAAGGAAACAAAAGAAAATATAAATGAACCTTCAGTAGCCAAAGAAACAACTCCTGATACAAAAGCATCTACAGAAACTCTTGATCCTAAAGAATCTTCTGAATCAAAAGGGGGTGATGAATCCCCTGTCGATCCCATTGCTCCTATTGCCCCTGTTGTCAAAAAGATCCTCCCTGTCATAGTCAAAGCTGATGTTTTAGGATCTGTTGAAGCAATTGAAAAAGAATTATCAAAAATTGGAAATGAACGTGTTTTGGTAAAAGTAATATATGCATCAATTGGTAATATTACTGAATCAGATATAAAAAATGCTGGAGGAAGTTCTGAAACACTAGTTGTCGGCTTTAATGTTCGTACAGACAATCCGGCAAAAGCTATGATTGAAAGACTTGGTATTACTTATGAATCATTTGATATTATTTACAAATTGATTGAATGGGTTGAAGCAAAGCTCGCTGAACGAACTCCAAAAATTGCAACCAACGAAGTGCAAGGTAAAGCAAAAATTTTGAAACATTTTAGTAGCAACAAAGACAAACAAATTGTTGGAGGAAAAGTAACCGATAATGAAATACATCTCGGACATACTGTTAAAATCATTCGACGAGAAACAACTATTGGTGAAGGTATTATTCGTGAATTACAACAAGCAAAAGTAAAAGCAAGCACTATAAATAGTGGATTCGAGTTTGGTGCCATGATTGATTCAAAAATAGAACTCGCTCCAGGAGACATCATTGAAGACTTTATTATTGTTGAAAAATAAATAAAAAATAAATAAAATTTTATGGCATTTAGCAAAGGACGATTTGAAGAATTAATTAGAGAACTTGCGGCGAAATTTCTTTCGCAAGAATCTAATAGAACATCACTTATCACCATCACTCGTGTTGAAGCTGATGAGAAAGGATCTGTAGCAAATATTTACTTTACTGTTTTTCCTGATAATCAACAGAATGCAGCTCTCGACTTTGTAAAAAGACAACGCAGTAATTTTCGAGCTTTTCTTAAAAAGAATGCTCGGTTAATGCGTATTCCACATATTGATTTCAAAATTGATGCCGGCGAACGAACTCGTCAGAAAATTGACGGTATCATAAACGGGCTTTAAGATAAGATCGTTGGTATGTGAAAGGGATAAAAAAAACTGATACTTCAGTTTGTCGGCCACGTAGAAAAGTGGTAATTCGGGGATCTGCAAAATCTCTATGCGCGAGTTCGATTCTCGCCGTGGCCTCCATCAAAACAAACATAGTACAAGCAGGATAAGTAAATAAGTAAACAAAAAGCGGCACGTCTACGACGTGCCGCTTGTAATTTGACCAGAATCCAGCCTCAGGACCTCCTCAATCGAATAGAAATCATTCCTGTGTAACTCCACAAGGAAAGAATCATATGCGTGATGTCGGTCATTTTCTCGAGCCTTGTGATGGCTTGAGCTTCGTAATACTCTTCGTGATGATGATTGTTATGCCAACCTTCACCAAGTGTTGCGATATTAAGCACCCACCAATTCCTGCTTTCATCACCTGTTTTGAAACGCTGTGTTCCAAACATATGGGCAATTGAATTTATGGAAAAAGTTCCATGATACAAAAAAAACGTTGATGTAAAAAACCCACCGAGAAGCAAAGGCAATCCACCAAAATACAAACAAACAATTCCTAAAAGAATTGGCATCAAGACAAACCCAAGAGGTTTTTCGAGAAGCATTAATTCCCTGTATTTTGAAAGATCACTAATCTTCGTATAATCTGCGGCGTGAAATTTCTTACACAAAATCCATCCAACATGAGACCACCAAAAGCCTCTTAACTTCTGCGAATGAACGTCTTCCTCTGTATCTGATTTACTGTGATGATGCCTATGCCAATAAGCCCACCACAAAGGACCTTTTTGTGCACATGATGTAACGCAAAGTGCCATTACAAACTGCACAAAACGCTTGAAAAATACGCCTCCTCTAATCCTAAAAGAACGATGAGAAAAATAACGATGTTCAAATCCTGTGATAAAAAACATTCTTACATAATAAAGAAATAACGCAGCGATAAAGATGCGCCAATCAGTTACTACATAGTAAATTCCCCAAATACCAAGGATGTTTACTATAAAGAACGGAATTGATCCGACAAATTGAAATCGTTCATTTTCTCGAAGCTCGTTTTCATTTGAGCCAATCATAATAATCTTTTTTTAAGGTTTCGTTTCCTAATCAGGATATCATATATGAAAAAAACTTTGTTCTAAACATTCCGAAACATATGGTGGGCCAGATGGGACTTGAACCCATAAGCCTTACGGCCGCCGATTTTAAGTCGACTGCGTATACCGATTCCGCCACTGGCCCATTGTCAGATAGTACCAGATACGCTAGGATAACTCCACATCCGCCCTTAGCTCAGTTGGTAGAGCAGATCCCTCTTAAGGATAAGGTCGTAGGTTCGATCCCTACAGGGCGGACAAACGTAAAGAAAACCTGCTCTAGGCAGGTTTTTAGTTTGTCCGAGCCGGAGCCATATTTTTCGCCCCGAAAAATGGCGAGGCAGGGTCGCGAGTTCCAAGCCTGACGAGGCGAGGAAACTCGTGACGACAAGTGATAGACGAAACCTCTCCTATTTGCTAATATATGATTACAAACGGCTTCGGCCTCAAGGCGACAGAAATGTCGCCTTTGACATTTCTGATCATTTCCCTTGGCAAAGTTTTATAATTCTCTGTTCGAGATTTTTATGAGTTTCCTCACTAATTACCGCAATCTTTTGATATATACGTTTAGCATCAATAAGACGCAATTGTGACAATACAGCCATACGATGAATACCATCACTCAAATCAATTTCTAGGTAAAATTTACCTCCCTTATTTCTTGTGGTAAGAGGTATAGCCCAAAATACCTCGTTATTAAACTTACGGAAAACAATAACAGGTCTACCGAAATTCTCTCCCTTGCCATCCTGCTCAAAACCAATATTTGTTCCGAGATGACTGAACCATATTTCACGCTCATGAAAAAATATACGATTTTCCTTATCATCAATAGTGGTTTTCTTGTTGTGCCATGTTTGAAAATCTTTTTGCATTGAAAGAAGTATACTTTATGACCCTTAAAATCTACCTAAATTTTTTATAAAGAATCGGAAGAACAAAATGTTTCCGAGATTGTAAAAAATCCTCTAACAACATATAGTATAGAAATGCGCGGGTGGCGAAATGGCAGACGCACTTGCCTTAGGAGCAAGCGCCGCAAGGCATGGAGGTTCAAGTCCTCTCCCGCGCACCACACAGACTGGCTTATTTTGAACATATATGCAGAAAAATAAACTTGATATTTAAATAAAAATAGAGTAAGGTATTTTAGATGAAAAAATTAAAAGTTCTTTTGATAGACGATTCTGAAGATATCCTGGATTTATTGAAAATAAACCTATCATCTCTTGAGATTGAAGTAGTAGCAGTCTCTTCGATCGATAGTGCTCGTAAGGTTTTGAGTTCGTCGTCGAAGTTCGATATCGTGATCTCTGATCTAGAGCTTGGGACACCGGAGACAGGCGTCGACCTTCTTCGCGAAACAAAAAAGGCACACCCAGATATTCTCCTTTGGCTCATGTCAGGAAATCCCGACAAGGTTCCTAAATATAATGTTGTCTGGAGTCATTTTTTCTTAAAACCCAGCAACATTTGCAAGGATATAAAGAAAATGATTAGCAGTGTAGCTATATCAAAAATAATGTTTCCTCAGTAAGTCTTCAGCAGATTCAAACCGTTTCACTCAACCCCAACAGGGTTTGAGTGAAACGGTTTTTTATTTTGTCTTAACATTGACATAAACATATAAATATGATAGAATCTCTAATTAGAAAAATTAGCTACGGGTTTAGATATTCTTTCTATTCCCTGATGACCTATATTGGTTGCTAGTTTTATTCATTGACATGTTTAATAAAAAATCCCCCACCCTACCCTATAAATCATGGTCCCCCCTGGTAGAACATGGTGTTGTAACCTCTGTAAAGAGCAACAACATCGGAACAATCAGAAGTTTCGCAAACGGCGATGATGTTTTATTTTCTACAATGGGTGCCTCCCGTGCCGTTGTAGAAAACGGTAAGGCCCGTTTCCAAAGTCTTGGTTTTGGTGCACATGTGCCTAAGGTTGGCCTGAGAGTGGCCTTCATTGCTGGTTATGCAAAACCTGGTGAGAAGACGGCTATCGCAGAGGTATGGTCCTCTCTGGACTCATGGAACAAAGCACGAGTAGAGGCACGTGTCTCTACGAACAAATCATCGAAACAGGAAAAACTGGAAGAAGAGCTCGCTCGTGAACTTTGTCTTCCAAAAAGTCCCCCGAAAGTCCCACCCTTGTTTCCTGAACACAAGCAAAAGACACCTCGAGGAAAAACAGGGCGAGCGCTTAAAAGACGTTCGCTACCTCGAACAGCAACGGTTAAATAAACCGTAAAAACAATACGGAAGAACCAAAAAATCTTCCACAAGCACCCTTAAACAAGGTGCTTTTTTCTTACCCATAATTGATCTATCCGTACTTGACTTTTTAGTAAAAATATGTAAAATACTTAACTGAATTAGCTCGGAAAAATATACTTTAAATTAAAAAATATCGTGTATGTTTCCATTAACATTTATCTAAAAACCACAAAACGAAAGGACAGACAATGAACACTACAGAATGGAAATTCTTACTGACAGGAATCACAGAAGGAACAGCGGTACAAACCGTTAAGTCCGGAAGTGAAGTTCAGTTCATCTTGGCCTACAAAGGTCATCATTTCGATCAAGATTGGAATATTAAAGATACCTCAGAATGGCTATCAACCGACAAACGTTGGAAAGATATGCGTATTCCTTCCCTCTTCAATGAGGCAGCAAGAGAGCTTTTTGGTCTTCATATCGTCGGCTTTCCACCACGTAAAGTCATAGAGACTAAACGAACATGGACAGAATGGGAAGTCAAAGGAACAAAAGAAAACGAACAACGTTCTGTTGCTAGCAGGAAACTGAGAGTTCGGGAAGAAAATACCCGATATTTCTTTGCAGTAAACTTCGAGTATGCATTTACCATGAACAAAGTCGAGACCAATGTGGGTATCAAGGTTGACCTTGATTTCACATTGTATGTCAAAGGAGTAAATCCGATGACTGCTCTCGTTAAAAACAATGATTGGTTTATGGCTCTCGACGGTTTGGCTCGTGCTCGTGTCAAAAACTTTTTTGGAAACAAAAGCTTTTTTGATCTTCTGTCAGAAGAAGGTGCTGGCGGTGCATCTCTAGGTGATGAAGGAATGCTCAAAGATATTCTTATTCAGCTTGGTTTGAAAAAAGAAGAAAGTGAAGGACCAAAGAAAAAGAAAATCAAAAGGTTTTCTGCCTTCATGAAAGAAATGAAGTATCAAGGAAAGTCTTTACCTGAAAGTCTAGGTATCGAAATTGTCGATGCCAAGATGGAAAGTTTGGATTTGTCTGAAGACGAAACCTTGATCAAAGAGATGCAGGAAATGCTTCGTAAGAATGTCGGTGAAATTGAAGAAAGCAAAGCATATGCAGAAGCTTTGGAAAACAAATCTGAGGCAGATAAAAAAGCAGCCATCCTGAAATCAGAAGGTGAAGCAGAAGGAATCACGAAAATTGGTCTAGCGAAAGCAACCTCCATGGATCAAGAGACTGAAGCTCTCACAAAACGTATTATTGTTGAAGAACAGTATGCGAAGATGGAAGGAGGGAGTGACATTGTAAGGTCACGAATTCAAGCAGAAGGTATGGTAAAGACAGCAGAAGCCATTGCCAAGATGCCAGGACTTACGAGTGTCGTATTTCCGCAAAATTCGCCCGTCAACCCCGTGGTTACAGTAGATAAATAGTTCTGAAATTGTTATTAAAACAATAATAACAAACAACAAGGAGGCCTTAATAAGGCCTCCTTTTTACTTGACTTTTTAATATAAAAGGAGTATAATACATACAAATACTTTTAACTATGAACATTGATAATGACAGTGACCAAAAATGGCAAAAAAAACCATGGAAGTGGCTTAAAAAGCCACTATCATTTATAAAAAGTATCTTTAGTGATGAAGATGCTCCCCTAAAAAAAGGATCCCCTGGTATGAGACAGAGAATCCGTTCAACAATAACCATCAAAAAAATTGTTATTAGTGGATTACTATTGTTGGTTCTCTACTACCCTACCCACATAGGCATACGTTGGATTCTATCCAATATAAACCTATCTGTTATCAAAATACTTGGAGTGGTGATTATTGTTATGTTTTTTTTAATCATCGATCTTATTGCTGTTAGGTCAGCAAATAAGGAAGGTGAGACAAAAAAGATAGTGCAAAATTGGATGGTCGTGAGAAACAAGATTTACTTCCTGTTTCTATGGATCATTTTTATTGTTCTACTGAGCACAATACTCAAGTATATCAACGTCAAAGCTTGGTGGTCCCTGTATCTTTACAAGGAAGAAGGTAATTGGCTGTTCTATGTAATACATCTCCTCCTTATTGTAGGGGTATGGATTGCAACCACGAACTTTGGTAAAGATGGAGTTGATGAAAAATCAACTAAGTCTGGTAGTAAAGCTGGCGATAGAATTAAGATGGTTGGAAAGGCATTCGTTTGGATGGCTATCCTTACATGGATTACCATGTATTTCCAAAATCGTAATTCGCTCACTGTGATTGCTGCTATGGAAAGTAATCAGGCGGTGCCAGTGCAGGAAATAAACACCAGACCATCACCCAACCTCCCACCCGAAACCCTTAGCTATGTAAAAGTATGGGTTAAAGTTGGTGGTCAAACTATTGGTCCAATAGCCTTTAGGGATGTTGGTCCGATAGAAGATATTCCTGGTCGCATGTTTCGTTTCAACAGACATGGTGACTTCGTGCTCTGGGAGACCGGTGAATGGGACTGGTCTAAACATACAGACCTTACCTTTGACAAGGTAAGGACTATGGAGTTTAGGGCAAGCACCGTTGACTACTATGTAAAAATTCTCATACCGAATTAAACCTCGGTCATGATGACAAATCAAAAGGCCCCGCTACGCGGGGCCTTTTTTCTTTTCTTTCTTTCTTTCTTTCTTATCTATTCTCCCTTAACCAACAATACCGAAAGAATTTCTGATGGCCGCAATAATTCCCCAAACAGATATCATAATAAAGAGTCCGACAGTGCTCCATAATATATGACTCTTTCCTTCTGTGCGGTCCGTACTGCCATCGCCTTTAATGAAATAGACGAAGACACCATAAACAAAGTATACAATCGCTGCAGCAAACATTAATTGCACGAGAGGATCGACAACTATCTCAAAAAACTTTTGAATTTGAGGTACTTTGGTTGCATCGAGATACTGTCCTTCAGGCATAAAGACTAGTTGTTAAAGTTAGGAATCTGATCGATAGGATTGTTTATTTTTGCACTATTATCGAGACCAAAAGTGTTAACCAAAATATTTACCAATCCCCATACTGAAACCATAACGAAAAGTGCAATCACTCCGTATATGATTTTATCTTTTGCAACTTCTTTAGAGCCTTCATCTCCGGCGAGAACATATTTTGCAATACCGTAAATGAAATACACCACAGCTGCAGCAATAATAATAGGAAGAGCAACATCAAGAATATCAGTGATGAATTTGATAATCCCATTGATGTCTCTTACGTTACCGGTAACCTGCGCTGAAGTTACCATCGGAAGAGAGAAAGCGAGCGCAATAAAACCAAATTTTTTCATACGTATTTATAAAGCTTGATAATTTCTAATGTACTTCTTTATTATATCAGTTAAAAACTGTTGTATAAAGAATAGCTGAAAGCCTGGGGATAAACCTTTTATCTTTTAGGGATAAGCTGGGGAGCCGATCTCGCATCCTGTCCTGACAATTTAAATGTATTATCGAGAATATTTACTAATCCCCATATTGATATCATTACAAACAAACCAATGATTCCGTATGTAATAGTAGCTTTTGCCCCATCCCTCCCTTCTTCACTTTGAATCATTTTGAAGGCACCAAGGACTATGTATACGACCGACAGGGACATAATGATATACACAAAAGAATTAAAAAAACTGATCGCGCAATCAACCATAGCTGGAATACCTTTAGTGGCAATCTGTTTACATTCAGAAAAACCACTCGATGAAGTATTTGATTGAGAGACCGTGTTATTTTGCACCTGTGTTGGATATGAATTGTAGGTAGCAGATCCACTAGTATCAACAGTAGGAATTATTATTTGAGCAAATGTAATAACTGGCACGCTCGCAAAAACAATCATAATTGCGAGGAGTGTACTTATAAAAAATCTTTTCATATCTTTATTCATATTAAATTAAAACTAATATCTGAAATTGTTGATAAGGTTTTGAATAACCGTACTTATCACATTGGCACCGATAAGGATAATTGCTCCTATAATTGTATACGTAAATGTGGTTTTTGCATCTTTTAATTTTGTTTCATTTCCTTGTGCCATAACAAATTTAAAACCAGATACCATGAGAAACAGCGCGATGACGACATAACTTAAACTATATACGAAATTAATTATTTTGAAGATAAGTCCACCGATACTATCTACACCTTTCAAAGGATTACAGAGGGTTGCACCGCAAGGAGTTTCTGCTGGTTTTTGATCAGGTGAAATTTCCTTGGGGTCTAGCTTTTGACTAGGGAGAACTTCTTGCGCCTGCACCATCGCAACAGGAGCAATAAAACCAATCATCACAGTCATAAGCCCCAATCCAACTAGTATTTTTTTAATCTGTTTCATACAATATTAATCCTTTATTTGATTTACTTCTTAATTCCCCAAGAATCTATTAATAAATGTTTCTTTCTTTTCTCCTCCAATATCATCAGCCAAGAAACTGTTGAGCACTGTTTTGACCACAATAAATCCAGCCAGAATCCAGAAAATACCAAGAGCGACAGGAATAAGCATTGATTTTGCTTTTTTAAGTTTACCAACATCACCATTGGCAGTTATATAAGCAAATCCTGTATACATAATCATGCCGAGAACCAAAGGCATAGAAAGATACAATAGAAAACTTAAAATATTATTGAAAAGAACCTTGAGCTGACCAAAATCACAATCCTCGCTTCCTTCGATATACATAGGCTTCCCTACACCACCTTCTGGTGTGGTCTCGAACGCAGGTTTCCCCTGTGAGTCTAGTTTCTGTTTTCGAACGCCATCACAAGGAATAAGCTGGAAGCCGGATTTCGAAGGATTAGTTTCTTTTGCTTGTGCCGAAACAACAAAAGGAAATGATGTTGCGAGAATCGCCACAGCACATAATCCAGCAAACAATCCATTGAATATTTTTTTATTCATATATTTATTGTTGCGGATTATTTCGTATAAAGGTATCAATCTCTGAATTGGCTGTTCCTACCGCTTGGCTCGCACGATATCGCCCACTTGTCACATTATCAACAAGGCGAGAAAATACTCCATCAGTCGCTTCTCGATATGGATCAAGCCATGCTTTGGCCATCAAAGCGCTCTTATAAAACACCGCGAGATATGCATCTCCGGGAGTTGTCGCCAAAAGATCACGGCGAACTGGCGGAAGTTTTGTTTGCGAAGACCATAATGCCTGTAAATCTTTTCCAGTAAGGAGGGCCGCTGCAGATATTGCTGTTGAAACATTAGGGGATGTTCTAAGAAATGCGATACCTGTCATATTTCCGAATGTTGCTTTCTTTCCTGTTGTTTGTGGAACCATTGCTACATCAAAATTGAGATTTGGATTAGAAGATCTTATACCAGAAAGCTCACTCGCATATCCAAAATATATTGCCAATTTTCCAGCAACAAACATGTCGCGATCTATTCCGAGCGAACGATTCCATGTGTAGGCAGGTTTTGAAGGATTGGAAAATTCAGTATAAAAATTAATCGCCTGTTCACCTGGAACCTGTCCCTGACCTTTATTTAAAGTAGCTTCCAAATTCCCTTGTGTACCACGAGAGACAATATTTGATCCAGCCTGAATAGCCAAAAGAGCAAGCATATCTTTCCCATGAACAATATTTGTACTTGCACCCATAGCAACCATGGCCCGCAAAATATTTCCATTTGAATCTTTTTGAATAAGTTTAGGTGCGAGTGTGTATAGTTCAGTCCATGATACAGGAGGTAAACTTATTCCAGCATCACCAAACATATCCCTGTTCCAGTACATCACCATAGGATCTACAGAAAAAGGAATTCCTACAATACCGTTCGGTGTTGCGTACAATTCACTTCCCTCTATAAAAGAATCCTTGAAGATTCTTTCTGAATAATTTTCATACGGCAACACATAAAACTTATCAAATTGTTTTGATATCAAATCCTGTGGAAGAAGGACCATGTCGGGACCTTGTCCTCGAGCCAATGTTGCAATGAGATCTGATTCGAAACTTGCAGATTGTTTTTGAACATAAGAAATATTTACCTTGTCTCGATATTGAAGACTCACCTCACTCAGAAACGCAGACATTTGGCTCGACGAAACAGTTCCCCACATCACAACCTGTGGAGCTGTCCCTGAATTATTATTGCGATTAGTTGCAAACAGAACAACACCAAATACAGCACATGCAACGAGTAGTCCGGTAAAAATTAATTGAAATCGGGTCATAAAAAAGGATTATTGCTTACGAAAAATTATACCATAATGATGAGCGCCGGCATGTATTTCCCTTTCAAAAGCAAACCCGGCGGATAGTGCGAGTTTCTGTGCATCGTCTTTGTATACAACATGATTCCCGTGCGGACCCATTTGACCAAATGAACTTGTCCAATCAATAAGAAGGAGTCTTCCGGAACTTTTCAAAATACGTTTTGCCTCGAGTAATAAATCTTTTTTATTCTCTATCATAAAAAGCGTATTTGAAATAAGAACAGTATCAACCGACATGTCGCCTATTTTTGATCCACCAAGATGCTCCAAATCACCGGCAATAACATCGATATTTGTTAGGTGTTGTGATTTGGCTTCTTTTTTAAGTTTATCCAGCATTTCACTTTGCACATCAACAGCATATACTTTTCCCAGAGGAGCAACTCTTTTTGATGCAGCGAATGTATAGAACCCAGAACCTGATCCAAGGTCAGCAATTATATTTCCGTTTGAAATTCCTGCTTGTTCAATATTGTGTTCTGGATCGCTAAACATGTGACGTTAAATTATCTACGTAAATTATATATAAATAAGTATAGCAAATAAAAAAGGCCCGAGCTTTCGCTCGGGCCTCGTAATACTTTATGGAACAAGGAGTTTCAACCTGATTTGAATCAGATAACAATCGTTAACGCTTATTTCTCGAATCGAGAACGTTTACAACCAAAGGCTCTTCATCTGAACGTGGTGAGGCTAGGTAAAACCTAACCCTTTTCACATCCTGAGGAAAATTCAGTGTCTTAACCACAACCATGTTTACTTCTTTTGTTTCCACAAAATCAATTACTGGAAGAGACACATCACTGTATTTTCTCGAGGTAAACGGATTGTTGTCATTATAATCAATAATCACATACACGTGACCGTCGATCTTAGGCAAAACAATTCGTCCTTTGATGATGTCATCGCTCGAAAACCATGGTGTATACTCGGAAAACTTCATTGTGTAAATACGCTTGTATTGTTCAACAACAGGTTCACCGCTCGCGGAAAGTCTTCCGTCCCACACAATAGGAGTATCGGTAGTGACACCGACATCTTTTTGCTCTTCTTCAAGAACAGGCACGGGAGCATCAACTGATTTAGTAACGGAATCGATAACAGGAGGATTCGAGGATATTTCTATAAGTCCTAGAACCTTTTCCTTAACCTGATAAACCGATTCACTGGTTTCACTCATCAAATCAGTAAGGTCGTCCATCTTTACAGAGACACCGTCAATTTTCTCACTCATTTTTTGTTGCCCGCTTTCAAGATCGCCAATGGATTTTTTCAACTTAAGTTCAGATTCATCAGAACTCTTTTTGAAATCCTTACGGAGACTTTCCAACCCGGACACCACGCTACCCATAACCTCTTTCACAGATACCAAACTCTGTTTAATTGGCAGAGTAGCTTTCTCGAATTCGGTTTTATTGTTCCGAATCAAGGCAGCCAAAAGAAAGAATGAAACAATAATGAGTATGTACGTCATCCACGTCCATACAATATGATGAGGTTTCTGGATTTTTTCGATATCTCCATGAAGACCAAGAATCATACTTTCGGTTCTTGATTCAGTTTGTGTGTTAGATTTTTTTAGAAGAGCTTCTGTTTGAACAGCTAGCTCATCATTCTGATGATCTAACGCTTTTTTGAATTCTTCTTCAACTCCAACAATTTGACGATGAATGACTTCATTTTTAGTAGCCATCTCACGCATCAAACCCCTAATACCCTGATTTGTCTTGGTTTGTTTTTCCAAGAACTTGTCGAAGGTTTTTACCATAGAACCATCAACGATTACCTGCACATCTTTTTTGGTAAGATGATTGTGAGTTTTTTTTGGTTTCTCAACCGGTTTTTTTGTTGCCATAAAGTAAAAGAGCTTGCTAGACAGGGTCCACCCGCGGAATGCGATTGTGAAAACCATTTCTATTTAAACTCCTTTTACCATTTATATGAGATTTAGTCAACCAATTTAGTATGGATTGTTTCGGGTATATAGTATTTTTTATACCCTCGGTTATTTACTTAAATTTTAAGTAAATACGCCACTGTAGAAAAAACTAATACGGATCACTGTTCCGCCAACTGATATGCAGTCTCATCCGCCTCCACTCCACGCTATTTTTTACTTTCACTCAACTAGAGACACACAACACTCGCAAGAAAATCACCATCACGAAGCTTCATCACTCGAACACCCTGTGTTGAACGTCCCAAAACTGGAATCTCTGCGATATCGATACGGACAACTTGTGATTTTTTAGACATTGCAACGAGTTCGCTGTCTTCTTCGGTAATAACTTTGGCTGCAATTACCTGTCCTGTTTTATCAGTAACATTCATAGTAAGGATTCCAGATCCACCTCGTCCCTGAGTTTTGTATTCATCCATATTGGTTGTTTTTCCGTAACCATTTTTTGAAATAACCATAAGTCGCGCATTCTTTGAATCCTTGTGAACAATATCCGCACTGATGACAAGATCATCTTTTGAAAGATTAATACCTCTTACCCCCATAGCAGATCTTCCCATCTCACGAACATCAGCTTCTTTGAATCGAATAGATTGACCGAGTGCCGTCACAATAGAAATATTGTCCCCTTTGGATGCAAATGAAACAGACATCAAGGAATCTTTTCCTTCGAGTGTAATAGCGATAATTCCACTTCTTCGTACATCATGGAAACTTTCTGCTTTCACTTTCTTTGTAGTACCAAGTTTTGTAACCATAACAACAGAAAGTTCATTTTGTTTTTTAGATTCTTTAGGCATAGGAAGAATCGAAGTAACTTTTTCATCATCAGCAAGAGAAAGGAAATTAACCAAGGCTTTTCCTTTGGTAGCGCGTCTTCCTTCTGGTAATTCATACATTTTTACTTGATACACCTTTCCTTTATCGGTAAAGAATAGAATATCTGCATGTGTATTTGTAGTAACAAGATTCGTTACAAAATCTTCTTCTTTTGTATCGAGGTCTATAACGCCGACACCGCCACGTTTTTGTTTTCGATATTCATCTGGGGCGGTTCTTTTTATATATCCACCTTGTGTAAGAACAAGTACTGATTCAACATCAGGAATAAGATCCTCGTCTGACATGGCTTTTACTCCTCCTTTTATAACCCGAGTTCTTCTTTCATCACCATATTTTTCTTTGATTTCAGAAAGCTCTGTTTTGATAACACTCAAAATTTTCTTTGCACTTCCGAGCAATGTTTTTAATTCTTCAATCAAAATCTGCACCGCCTTTAACTCATCCTCGATTTTCTTTCGTTCAAGTCCTGCGAGTTTCTGCAAACGCATATCCAAAATTGCCTGCGCCTGAATAGGAGAGAATTTAAAAGTTTTAATAAGAGAAGTTTTTGCATCTTCAACGGAAGATGATTTTCGAATGAGTTTAATGATCTCGTCGATATGATCAAGTGCTTTTTTGAGGCCAATTAAAATATGCTCTCGTGCTTCAGCAATGCGCAAATCATATGCAGTTCGGCGTTTTACAACCTCGATACGATGCTCGATAAAGTTTTCAAGAATGGTTTTGAGGGCTAGAGTTTCCGGTCTTCCTTTAACCAAAGCTACAATATTCAAATGGAATGTGTCCTGGAGCTGGGTATGCTTGAAAATAAAATTAAGAACTTTCTGAGGATGTGCCCCTTGTTTCAAATCTATAACAACGCGAATATCTTTTGCACTTTCATCACGAAGCCCTTTGATACCGTCAATTTTTTTATCTCGAACCAGATTAGCAATATTGATTATCAAATCTGCTTTAACTACACGGTATGGAATAGAGGTGATGACAATCTGATATTGACCGTTTTTATTCTCAACAATTTCTGCATCACCACGAGTGACGATTCCACCTTTACCTGTTGTATAAGCATGATGAATATCATTTTGATTATAAATATTTCCTCCTGTTGGAAAATCCGGTCCCTTAACAAACTGCAAAAGGTCTTCAGTTGAAGCATCTGGGTTTTCAATAAGATGAATGGTTGCATCAAGAACTTCGGTCAAGTTATGGGGAGGAATGTTTGTTGCCATACCAACAGCAATACCCAATGTTCCGTTTAATAAAAGATTTGGAACAGATGTAGGAAGAACCGTCGGTTCTTTTTTTGTATTGTCGTAGTTTGATCTAAAATCTACGGTATCTTTTTCGAGATCACGAAGAAGCTCTCCTGCAACACGTGACATTTTTGCCTCGGTATATCGATATGCAGCTGCACCGTCTCCGTCAATAGAACCAAAGTTTCCCTGTCCAATAACCAACGGATATCGCATAGAAAAGTCTTGTGCCATTTTAACCATCGCCTCATACACAGAAGAGTCTCCATGTGGGTGATACTTACCAAGCACATCTCCCACAATAGTTGCGGATTTTTTTGTTTTAGCACTCGAAGTTAAACCAATTTCACTCATTGAAAACAAAATGCGTCGGTGCACAGGTTTCAATCCATCACGTACATCAGGTAAGGCTCTTGCTGTAATAACTGACATGGCGTAATCGAGATACGATTCACGCATTTCAGTTACAATCGATTGAGGTATTACGCCCTTTTCTTTAAAAGGAAGTTTCGGTTCAGGGTTGCCTGCAGGTACAGAGGGTGTGTGTTTAGGGCTCATATATTGTCCATTATAACAGAACTAGTAGCAGTAGTCTCGTCTTTTCGAAACTCATCAGTACCTTTAAAGAGAGATCCTGTCGAACTTGCCAATTGATTTATTTGTTCAGATAATTTATTCCACGAATCTTTAAATATATTTTTTGTAGACTCTCCTGCCATAGTTTTATCCGGAGTAAATAATCCCCCAGAATTAATACGGAAAATAAGTGTTGTTAACCAGACCAAAGCAATGGTTCCAGTAATACCTATAGAGACCATTAAAACAAAGCGACGTTTTGCTGGTTCAGGACCTTTTCTTAACTTGTCTATATATTCAAACATGAAGTACTTCTATATTAATATGGAAACCACCTAACTATGCCTGCGCTTCCAAAACAACCACAGCACTTTCTTTACCTTCAAGATCTTTTTTCTTTATAGTTAATTTATCTTGTGGTTTTTCATCGTCATCACCTGTTTCTTTAAGGAAAGCTTTGAGTTCTGTTTTATTGTCAAAATAAAGAGGAATAACTATTTTTGGAGCAAGCTTTACGATAAGTCTATTGGCATCTGCTGGACTCAAAAGACCAGGAGCACCGATAGTGATAAAAAGAATATCTATACTATCAATAGATTCAGTAATATTATCAGGAATATCTTTTGTAGAAAGCGCCCCCAAAAAACACAAATTCATATTCTCAAGATTCACTGTATACACAGTATTTATACGATCCTCTTCTTTGTATTTTGATTCTGATTTAAACCCTCTTATAAAAACTTCTTTTATTTCATATTCGCCTGGGCCTGTAATAGCAAAAGCTTTTTTGCCACCAAGAGATGCTTGATCAACACCATTAAAATCCTCATGATTAAGTGAAATCAATGCAATATCCGCGCCAAATTTACTAGCCTTTAATTTTGAATCTTTTGAGACAGGGTTAACTGCCAGAGTAATATCTCCGAATTGAACTTTAACTCCTGCTCCTCCTTGGTATGTAAGTATCATGGCTTTCAGTATAGGCTATTAAGTCTTTTGTATCCAGCTTTACCGAGAACACTTTATGTGATACTCTCTTGTTCTCTGGCCCTTGGGTCAGTTTTTTAGTCAGTATTTAGTCATACTTATTTAGTCACGCTACTTTAGTAACACTTTTTCTCGGAAACCCGGCAAGAGAATATGTTGAAAAAGAACCAAAGGAGCCATTTAAAAAATGTCAGAAACAGAAGAAATAAAAAAAGAAGAGAATCTCATGAGCACATTGCTCAATGATATTCCTAATCCACCTCAAAAAGGTGATCTTATTGAAGGTAATATTATTGCTATTGATAAAAAAGGTGTTTTCGTAAACCTTCCACCATTTGGTACAGGTATTATATATGGACGTGAATATATTCTCGCTCGTGATATTGTCAAAAAAATCAATATCGGCGACAATGTTTCCGCTAAAATTGTTGATGTATCAAACAAAGATGGTTATATCGAACTTTCCCTCAAAGAAGCTCGACAGGCCCTCATTTGGACAGAAGCAGAACAAGCTATTCTTGATAAGACAATTCTCGAACTTCCTATCAAAGAAGCTAATAAAGGTGGTCTTATTATAGAATGGCAAGGTATTCAAGGATTCCTTCCCGCTTCTCAACTTAAACCTGAACACTATCCTCGCGTACAGGATGGCGACAAAGACAGTATTCTTCTTGAACTCAAGAAACTCGTAGGAGACAAGCTTGCAGTATCGATCATCGGAGCTTTTCCAAAAGAAGGGAAACTTATTTTCTCTGAAAAGAATTCAACCACTCAGGATAAAACCGAGGCTGTTGCAAAATTTAAAGTAGATGATGAAGTAGAAGGAAAAGTTACAGGTATGGTTGATTTCGGTATCTTTGTAAAAATCGATGAAGGATTGGAAGGATTGGTTCACATTTCAGAAATCGATTGGGCTCTTGTAGAAGATCCAAAAACTCGATTCAAGATTGGTGATGATGTAAAAGTTAAAGTTATTGAAGTGAAAGACAGTAAAGTTTCTCTTTCAATCAAGGCTCTTAAACCTAATCCATGGACAGAAGCAGGCAAGAAATACAAAAAAGACATGGATGTTAAGGGTGTTGTTATCAAATTCAATCGACATGGTGCCTTGGCTTCTGTAGAAGAAGGTATTGCCGGACTTGTACATGTATCAGAATTTGGAAGTGATGAAAAACTTCGAGAGAATTTGGAACTTGGAAAAGTATACCCATTCAAGATCACTCTATTTGATGCGGGTACTCAGAAAATGACTCTTGCATTCGTAGGAGAGAAAAAGTAACTCATAGAATTAGTGTTAAGAAAAAGAAAAAACCGCTTCCATTATGGAAGCGGTTTTGCTTTTACAAAAGCTTATCGAAAAAATCAATAAAGGCTCTCGTTTCGAAAATAATCAAAAGAAGAAAAGTGATGAATGCTACACATATAATGTGAACAGTCCATCCAAAAATGATACACTTCTGCTTCTTCTTGTCCTTTAAATGCATACCGTAGGACACAAAATAAGTGATTCCCACAGCAAACATGAAACAGAAAAGCGGTATAAAAACCGCGTGGGATAACGAAGCTAATATAATACTCACAATTGAACCTTTCTTTTAAGGGTTATGGTTGATGGTTGATTAAGAAAGATCTAGTTAAAACAATACTATACTTGCAAAAACGAAAGTCAATCTATTTATTAAATATTGCATTATATTCACCCATAGCACGTTCAGGCGAATCTGTTATCGCCATTTCGAGACAATCAACTATTTTCTTCATTACTTTTTTGAGCTCAATGGCCTCTTTTTCTTTAAAGGAAGCGACAATAAAATTGTCCGTTACGGTATCATGATCTGGTTTTTTTAATTTGCCACCAGGAGTTGTTGGTGTGATACCAATTCGTATACGAAAAAATGCCTGTGTTCCGAGTGCTTTGATAACAGAAGCTACTCCTTTGTGTCCTCCCGCACTTTTATCCCAAGATATTTTTGCTTTACCAAAAGGAATATCTAAATCGTCGTGAACAACAATGAGTTCAGGGAAAGCTTTAACGGTTTTTCCATCATGTCTTTTGATCTTTTTTGCACCTCTAGCGAATTTAATAACAGATTGCCCGCTCTTGTTCATAAAAGTTTCAGGGAGAATAAGTGTAGTTTTATTTTTCCCTACTTTACCCAATGAAACCAAGGCATTTGATTTTTTATCAAAACTAAAATCATTAAAATTCATTTTCTTTGCGAATTTCTCCACTGACTCTCGACCTACATTGTGTCGAGTTCCTTCGTATTCTTTTCCGGGGTTTCCTAATCCAATACATATCATGATGAACAAGTATACGATAAAAATCTTGGGCACGCATCTGGCCATTGCGTCAACCCCTGTTTCCGTAATACACTTGACCTACTTGTTATGAAAAATACCTCCTTTTTAAAAGATTTTCTTAAGTACGCAATCATCGCTCTCATTATTGTTGTTCCTATCAGAATGTGGGTGGCACAACCTTTTGTGGTGAATGGATCATCCATGGATGATACATTTAAAAATGGACAATACCTCGTTGTTGATGAAATAAGTTATCGTTTCCATGAACCAAATCGTGGCGATGTGATTATTTTCCGTTACCCAAAAGATCCTTCCAAGTACTTTATAAAAAGATTGATCGGACTTCCCGGAGAAACGATAACCGTTAACAATGATTCTGTTTCAATAAAAAACTCGGAGCATCCAGAAGGAATCGTTATATTTGAACCATACATAGGTTCTCGTACATTTGGCAACGTGACACTTACTCTAGAAAAGGATGAGTATTTTGTTATGGGAGATAATCGGGTGGTAAGTTCAGATTCTCGAAGTTGGGGACCATTACCAAAAGAAGATATTATTGGACGCCCTTTATTTCGCCTCCTCCCTCTTTCAAACCTAAGCCTCTTCCCTGGCAAAGTAGCAACATCGACAATCATTCCATAAAAAAAATTACTAATATCAATCCATTCTCCATGAAATCACCCAAAACCAATAAATCCGAACTTCCTAACTATTTATCCTACGATCGCATAGATTCAACGGGAGAAACTGCTCTTTTTTATGGTTTTAATCCTTTAAAAGATCCACATATTCATTCCGATGATAGTGCTTTAGCGAAATCTATTTCGGAAGGAGAAATTGTCGTAGATCATGCGGACCACAGTAAAGGTGCAACCATTCGCCTAGAAGAAAAAATTTCTCTTCTTAAAATACATGATTGTGAAAAACTCATCGCTACCCCACAGCCGGTAATGCTTTATTACAAAAGACCTTTTAAAGGAGACCGTCGGAAAATTAATCCAAAAGAAATTCATCACGGTCTAGAAATTATTGGTACCAAAAAATCAATCGCCGAAGCTATTCTTATAAAAACTTCGATGGCGATTCTTGCAGACAATGGCGAAACCAATCTATGTATAGAAATAAATTCTATTGGTGACAAAGAATCTTTGACACGATTTACACGTGAACTGACAGCATATTACAGACGATATATAAATGAATTACCTGCAGAATGTAAACAATTACTTAAAAAAGATGTTTTCAGTCTTTTAGGTTGTGAACATGAAGAATGTCTTAAACTTTCAGTTGATTGTCCGAAATCAATCAATTTTCTTTCAGAAGAATCTCGTAAGCATTTTAAAGAAGTTCTGGAATATATCGAAGCTCTCGATATTCCTTACAATATAAATAACTCCCTCGTTGCTAATCGTGATTATTGTAGTGAAACTATTTTTGAAATCCATGGTTCTGATCCAAAAGAATGTCCAAAGGTAATTGGAATTAGATACGATACCTTGTCAAAAAAAACAGGTCACAGAAAAGAAATTCCAGCTGTCGGAGTATCAATTGCTTTAACTAAAAATACAAAAGCTCATCCTGTAATTAAAAAAACAACCCTAGAGAAAATTCAAAAACCAGAAATATGTTTTATGCAATTAGGTTTTGAAGCGAAATTAAAAAGCCTTGAATTTCTTGAAATTATGAGAAAAGCACGTATTCCTGTTACCCATTCATTATCGAAAGATAAAATAGCAGGACAGGTTGGTGTAGCAGAAAAAATGAATGCACCGATTGTTATAATTATGGGTAAAAAAGAAGCTATGGAGGATTCTGTTATAGTGAGAGAGACTGCAACCAGATCTCAAAATACCGTTCATTTCTCTGATGTGGCGTCTTATTTAAAAAAATATAAAGTATAAAAAACTCAGGAAAAGTCTCTTTGACAGCGACTTTTCCTTATGCTAATCTATCCGTCTATGGCAACAAATGTAGAAGTAAGCCGAAACGGCACAGAAAATCCCCTTTCTCTTTTAAGACGCTTTACAAAGCGTGTTCAAGGTTCTGGTATTCTTCCTCGTGTTCGTGGCAGTCGATATAATGAACGAGCTCTTTCTCATTATAAAGTAAAGATAAAAACCCTTAAGGGTATTAAAAAACGTGAGGAACGAGCCGAACTCATAAAGCTTGGGAAAATAAATCCGGAAGCAGAACGTGCTGCTCGTCGCAAACGATAATTAAAGACGATGGCTTCTTCGTCAAATTTCTCTCTTATACAAAAAACAAAAGGCGAGCTTCCACGCTTGCCTTTTGCTCGTATGAAAGATGCGGTCCTGGGAAAAGAATATGACTTGTCTTTAGCATTTATTGGTAATGCTGAATCACGTAGAATTAATATTACATACAGAAAAAAAGATTACATACCAAATGTATTATCTTTTGAGCTCGATGATATAGCGGGAGAAATTTTTATAAACCCTTTGGAAGCATCGAAGCAAGCAAAAGATTTCGGTAGAACGCCATCAAATTTTATAGCTTTTCTTTACATACACGCACTATGTCATTTGAAAGGAATGGCTCATGGTAGTAGAATGGAAAGCACTGAAGCAAAGTTCCGTAAGGAATTCAAGGTTTAGTACATTATTTGTACATATTTCTTTCTCTTTTTTTTAACATGCGTAAACACACCGCCGTAGGTATAGACATAGGAACACAAGATATTAAAATTGTTGTGTCGTCTTATGACCCAACTAATGAAAGAACTCTACCTAAAATAATAGGTACTTCAATAGTGGAATCAAAAGGTGTTCGCCATGGATATATTGTAAACATGACAGAGACCGTAAAGAGCCTACGTATTGCTATTGCCCAAGCAGAACGGGCATCAAATACTAAAATAAAAAAAGCTTTCGTTTCTATAGGTGGTGTTAGTCTTCAAAGTGTTTCCAGTGTTGGTTCCGTTATTATCACCCGTGGTGATGCAGAAGTTTCAGAAATAGATCTAAATAAAGCAACAGCTGCAGCGGAACGAAACCTTTCTCCTTCGCATATGTCGAACAGACGTATCGTTCACACAATTCCTCTCAGTTACCGTATTGATGGAAAAACCGTTCTTGGTCGCCCACAAGGTATGAAAGGAAGCAAGTTAGAAGTTAAAGTTTTATTTATAACTTGTTTGACACAACATCTCGAAGACCTTCTTGAAACTGCAGACGAAGCGGGTATAGAAGTTCTCGATGTAACCGCCGCACCTATTGCAGCATCATTAGTACTCTTATCAAAAAACCAAAAAGTTGCCGGTTGTGTTCTGGCCGATATTGGAGCAGAAACAGTTTCAATTGTTATGTATGAAAATAATCTTCCTTTATCTCTTGATGTTTTTTCTATAGGTTCATCAGACATCACCAATGATATTGCTCTTGGTTTAAAAATTCCTATCGAGGATGCAGAAAGTATAAAACGTGGAGAAACAATTAAAACAGAATTCTCTAAGAAAAAACTAGATGACATCATCGAGGCTCGTCTTTCAGATATGTTTGAACTTATCGAAGAGCATTTAGAGAAAAACGATAAAAATGGTCTCTTGCCAGCAGGTATTATTATCTCTGGTGCAGGGTCACACAAAGAAGGCATCGATGAAATTGCCAAATCAATATTAAAATTACCTGCAAGAACCGTCTCTCAAAAAGAATCAGGTCTTTCTGTTGCATACGGATTAAGTGTTTTAGGTCTCGGTACCGAAGAAAACAGCAACTCTGGTGAACCAATAAGCAAATCACCTATAGTTAAGAAAATATTGTCATTTTTTAAGCAATTTCTCCCGTAAGTGTCAATATTTACCAACCTATTGATAAATAGGAGTCTTTTGCTATAATCCACACATCTTACCAAACCCCGAACGAGGCAACTCGAATCGGTTTTAAAAGCACCACAGAAATGCCAAATATCGTACCTGAAGTAGAAACATTCGCCCGCATCAAAGTTATTGGTGCAGGAGGATCTGGAAAGAATACCGTTAACCATATGGTAAACGCCAAAGTAAAAGGTGTTGAATTTATTGCCATCAATACTGATGCGCAAGACCTTCATCATTCTCTCGCAAAGAAAAAAATTCATATTGGTAAAAATCTAACCAAAGGTTTGGGAACTGGTATGAATCCAGAACTTGGTCGTCGTGCAGTTGAAGAAACAAAAGAAGAACTTCAGGAAGCAATCAAAGGTGCAGATATGGTATTCGTCGCAGGTGGATTGGGTGGTGGAACTGGATCTGGTGCTACTCCGGTTATTGCAAAGACAGCAAAAGAACTCGGTGCCCTTACCATAGGTGTTGTTACAAAACCATTTTTCTTTGAAGGAAATCAGCGTATGAAGATTGCAGAAGTTGCTCTCGAAGCACTTCGTAAAGAAGTTGATGCATTGATTGTCATTCCTAATGACAGATTGATGGCTAATATCGACAGAAACACCACTGCAAAGGCCGCATTTGCGATATGTGACGAAGTACTCAAACAAGCAGTCGAAGGCATCTCTGACCTCATTACAACCCCAGGGACTATTAATATAGACTTTGCTGACATCCGAAGTGTGCTCGAAAACACCGGTTCTGCACTTATGGGTATCGGAATGGGTTCTGGTGAAAAACGTGCTGAAGACGCTGCAAAGATGGCGATCTCTTCCCCACTCCTCGATATCTCTATTGCTGGTGCAAAAGGTGTGCTCTTTTCAATCGCTGGTGGAGACGATCTCACTATGTTTGAAATTCAGGATGCTGCAAAAGTTATCACAGAATCTATCGATCCTAATGCAAAAGTTATTTTCGGTACCGTTCGTGATGAAAAACTAAAGAAAGGTGAAGTGAAAGTAACTGTCATTGCATCTGGTTTCGGTGACTCTCCTGCATCTGCCCCACTTTCAAAAGCAAAATCTCTTTTCTCTTCACCTGTCTCTGATAGCAAAGACAATAAAGAAGATTCAAAAGGAAAAATCCACAATGCAATCAGTGCTCCTCCTGTATCAAATATAAAAGAAGATAAATCATCTGTGAAAATAGAAGATAAAAAATCACCTATTCCTACCATAGATTCAGATGACGATGACAATTGGGGTGCGGTTCCTGCATTTCTCCGACGGAAAAAATAAGAGGAATCGGGCAAGGGTCTGACAAATAATTGAAATCGAGCAAAAACACTGTAGCTTAAAAGCTACAGTGTTTTTTCAAGTGAAACTACTCGTCCGTGTAAAACAAGGAATTCTTCTCTGTCTACTTTTCTAATAACCAAATCATCAATACGTCGTTCCAAACGTTCGAAGTTTTTAAATACAATATTAAACCTGTCCATCATTTTTGATTCCAAAGCATCAATTTGTGCATATACTGGTACGAGTTTTTCATCCAAGACCTGATTAAGTAAGCGTTCAAATACGCCCACAGTGAGAACATCATTTTTATTAGTTTTTTCGATAAACATAGGTGTGATTTATTTATTATATAACCTATCAATCATTACATTCCAGAAAAAAATTGTATCAAAACACAGATAAAATAAAGTTCAAGATTTGAAACACCGCTTTACCTTATTCTGTAACATCTTTTGGCTCTGTATTCCCTCTATTCAATTTGATATACTAATAACTATCTATGTACGATCTTGCAATTATAGGAGGAGGACCAGCTGGTGTGTCTGCTGGTGTATACGCATCACGAAAACAATTAAAAACTGTCTTTATTACAAAAGATTGGAATAGCCAATCAACAGTTTCAGAAGGTATTGAAAATTGGATCGGAACAGTAAAAATATCTGGACCTGATTTTGCTAAAGCTCTCGAAAATCATCTCCGTATGTATGCAAAGGATATTGTTGATATAAAAATCGGTGAATGGGTCGCATCTGTTTCTCAAACACAAGATACAACGAATGGATCAAATATATTTACTATTAAAACTGATCAAGGTTCATATAATGCAAAAACTGTTCTGGTAGCTACCGGAAGTATGAGACGAAAACTAAATATTCCTGGAGCTGATATTTTTGAACATAAAGGAATTACCTACTGCGCTTCGTGTGATGGACCTGTTTTTTCTGGTCAAAACGTCGCTGTTATAGGTGGTGGAAATGCTGCATTCGAAAGTGCAGCCCAACTCTTGGCATATTGTCCGAGCGTTACTCTTATTAATCGAGGTAATGAATACAAGGCTGATCCGAGTACTGTAAAAAAGGTACTGGCTCATCCAAATATGCATGCTTTCATGAATTCAGCACCTGTTGAAGTTAAAGGAGAAAAATTTGTAAAATCTATTACATACAAAGATACAAATACAGGAATTTTAACTGAACTTCCTGTTTCTGGAATATTTATAGAAATTGGATCCATACCTGCGACTGATTATGTAAAAGACATTGTTCAAGTAGATACTTTTGGAAGAGTTGTAGTGGACCCACGAACACAGGCAACATCAACTCCTGGTATTTGGGCAGCTGGTGATTGTACTGATGGTCTCTATCATCAAAACAATATTGCAGCAGGTGATGCAGTAAAAGCCCTCGAGGATATTTTTGCTTATATAAACGCAAAGTAGAGTAGGTATCGTGTGGGTTGATTGACAAAATACATATACAGGTGTATAATGTATACAGAATTCTTTAACAATGAGTACAATACCCTGCAGTCGAAATGTGGGTAATTGGGGACCATATTTTGAAAAAACTTGTCAGAGGTCTTCGTCTGCTCTCATTACGAAAGCAGTGCATGAAGTCGAGAAACATGGATGTAAGCACACTTATGCAATCGACCTCGGTGCAGGTTCCATGAATGATTCACTTTATATTTTGCAAAACGGATTCGAAAAAGTCACCGCAGTAGATGCTTCGACTGATTCTCTTCCTTATGCAAACAAGGTAAAGAGTCAATTCGGTGATCGTTTCGATTTTCAAAATGTAAAGTTTTCACACTTTCCTTTCGAACAAGAATCAGCTGATTTAGTTCACGCAAACTTCTCTTTACCTTTTCACGGTAATGTTGGGTTTATGGAACTGATGAAAGCTGTCATGGAAAGTGTCAGACTAGGTGGAGTATGCTCTATCATTCTTCTCGGTAACGAGGATGAATGGTTTTGCAAAAAACCCGATCTGGCATTTGTGACCAATGAACAAGCAAATGAAATCTGTAAGGGTTTCGAAATTAGCTTATTCAAAGAACACAAATTGGAAGGCCGTGTCCATAAAGGCGAAGACTCTCCCCAGGCCACAACTCAAAAGTTTTGGCATTATTTCCAGATAGTCGGGCACCGGGTTCTGCCCGTTCTCTGATTTAATCTGTTAAAAATCCGCTCTAAAAAAGCGGATTTTGTATTTTTAATATTTAAAAGCGTTCTTGGTTTCTCTCGTCACTTACAATCATTCCGTCATCAAAACGAATCAATCTTTTTGCCATTCGTGCATAGTCTTCTTCGTGAGTAACCATGATAATTGTCTGACCTTGTGCATATATTTCTTTGAAAAGATCCATTACTGATTTCGAAGATTCATTATCTAGGTTTGCAGTCGGTTCATCGGCAAATAATACTTGTGGTTTATGTGCCAGAGCTCGGGCAACAGAAACGCGTTGCTGTTCTCCTCCTGATAATTGGCTCGGAAGATTATCAAAACGATGTCCGAGCTTTACCCGATCCAAAGCATTTTTTGCTTCTATATATGCCTGCGCCTTATTCTTTCCTTGCATCATAAGCGGTAGGGCAACATTTTCAACTGCAGTAAGGTCTGGCAATAATGCATAATCCTGAAATACATACCCTAATTGATTGAGACGAAAAACAGTTTTTTCTTCGGCACTCATTGCATGTGTATCTTTTCCAAACACAATTATTTCACCAGATGTTGGTTCATCGAGAAGTGATAATTGATATAAAAAGGTAGATTTTCCCGCACCAGATCTCCCCACAATTGCAATAAACTCTCCTTCACTCACAGTGAAATCTATACCTTTTAAAACACGTGTTTCTTTATCGCCGTTTTTGAATGTCTTTGTCAGTCCTCGTACTTCAATAAGATTCATATATGTATAAGTAAATTGTGAAATTAATTTCTCCCTAAAATAGAATCAAGGGTATTTTTACGCACAATCATACGGGCCGGAATATATCCGGCGATAATTGTAGTGAAAACAAGGAGAGCGACACGAATCATTGTTCCGTTAAATGTGGCCACGAGAATCCCATCAGAAAAAGGAAAATCGATAGGATTGGCTGCAATATAAGGCTGAAGCAGTCCGTACAAAACAAGAAGCCCTATACCAGATCCCAAAACCGCATAAAAAATTGATTGAATCACATACGATGTTTCAATTGCAACACCACTAATACCAATACCTTTCATAATACCAATGAATTTTCTGCGTGTAATTGCATTAATAAAGATAACTATAAATATAGTTATAGAAGCCACTGCAAGCCCAATAGAACTAATCATGTTGCCGAGTAATGCAAAAGTTTCTTTGATGTCCTGAAGAAACTTTGGTTGGGCGTCTTCGAATGTTTGTACACGAGCAAATTCCCCAACACCTGAACGAATCAAACTGTCCCGAACAAGAGCCGGATCTATTCCTGGTTTAAGTTTTATTGAAATTTCATCAACATTGTAATCGCCACGTCCAATCAAACTTCTAAATTGAGAGTCGACCATAAATACACGGAAAGCGAGCTCATCTACCTTTGATTTAACAATTCCTTTTATGGTTACCTCACGAGTTATATCACCAATATTTATTCGGATTTTATCACCAATATTTATATCAGATAATGTTGTAAATCCTGGTGATTCAATAGGAAGATATTTTTTAAGGAGATTAGCACCAATCAGAACCTGATCATAATCCCCTGCTGTTAAATATTCCCCCTCTACAACAAAGTCGGAAAGATGCGTTACTTCATTCTCGGCAACAGGATTGATGCCTACAAAACTTCCTCCGGCTGTTTCTATATCATCACTATCAATAGCCTCTTTATAATGAGCTTCTATCGAACCCCCCTGTAAATATCTAGCTGCATACACTTCTGCTTCTGGTAATGCAGCTACAATTGAAATCACCTGAGGGCTTTGCTCAATATAATCTTTTTTAGGAAGATTGGAGATAATAATATCGCTCGTATAATAAATCTTGTTTGCATCTACGGCTCCTTGAATAAGTCCAACCAAAATCCCAGAAACAACCACAAGGTTTAAAAATGTGAGAATCATCACAAAAACAATAAGGGCTGTTGTCCAAACACTAGCCCTCTTTATTTGTCTTAATGCGAGAAAAAATCCTATGCGTAAAAATTGTGGCATTTTAAGTATTTATAAATACTCTACTTGATCGGGTTAAGGTAAATAGTATCACCCTCTTTTAGGCCCGAAATTATTTCAGCATTTCCTTCTGAATCTACGTCCCCTATGCTAATTTCTTTTTTGTCTCTGTTTTCATTAGTCATGAAAACAAACTTTTTACCGTTCATGTCCAAAATAGAGCGCAAAGGAATCATCAATGTTTCGGGTTTTCGTAAAGTTTCAATTGATACATTTGCCGTCATACCCGGTCTAATTCGAGCATCAGGAATACTGAATACGAGCTCAATTTTATAATTCGATACACCATCTTTTACTGTTTCAGCGGGGTCTATGTGTGACACAACTGTTTCAAACATATCTCCTGGTCCATATGCATCCAAAGTAATATTCGCTCCATTACCCAAAGTGATGCCCGCAATAGAGACCTCTGGGACATATGCCTCGATTTTTAAATCTCGACTTATAACCGAAACCAATACAAGGTTTTGAGAAACAGCCTGACCTTTTTTTGCATTCTGTTTTGAAATGATTCCAGAAAAAGGAGCTCCGAGTGTTGTATCACGAAGTTGCGCCTCAAAACTCGCCACGTTTGCTTGTCCTGAAGCGACTCTTGCTTCTTGAACAGATATATCAAAAACAACATTATTAACATTATCACTTTGTGATACGAGATTAGAAAGAGCAAGATTAAGAGCAGATCTTGCAGAACTAATATCAACACGATATTTGTCAATCAGTGTTTGTGAAAGAGTTGTATTTGATTCAAGAGTATTTACCGCAGTGGCAATATCATTTAAAAACAAAACAATAAAAGCTCCGTATTTTTTGGACAAAGCTAAAGCATTGCTTGAATTTTCAGTCGACTGATTTGTACCAAGTCCTGAAACAAGACTGTTCCACAATGAAAGAGTCTGTTCAATGTCAATACGTGTTTTATTTATTTTCAACCTCAACTCATAACCCTTAAAAGAAGAGATGATTTCAGGATTTGGTGAACTCGGATTAGTAAAAAGCTGATCTACTTTATTATGAATAGTGTCATCTGCAACTGTATAGGCGGTTATAATTTCTTGAATAGTTTCAGCTTCTACATTTTTGACTTTGTCATTTGTATTCACCATACCTAAACCCCCGTTTAATTTTGAAAGTTCTGCTTGTGAAGCAACAAGATCTGCTCGAGCTTTGAGTAGATTTGCCTGCACGCTCGCTTTATCTAAGCTCACAATAATGTCACCTGTATTAACAGAATCTCCTACATCTTTATATACATAAGCAACTGTTCCCCCGACCTCAAATGCAAGATCAACACTCTGATTTGCAATAACCTTTCCACTCACTCTAACAGTCTTAATAAGGTCTCCTTTTTTTACCGTAACAATTTCTTCTTTTCCGTTACCTCCACCAACAAAGATAAAGAACAAAACTACAATAACGATAGATGTTGATGTAATAATAAGTGTTTTTATGTTTTTAAAACTTTTTTTCATAAGAAACCATATGTAAATGTTAATCTAGTGACCCTACAGAGAATCGGTCACTACAGGACCATTACCCACGATTGGATTTTTATATCGTATCAGAATACTCAGAAAAATGCTCAATCGGGTTTCGATTCTCTGACGCAGACGCCTCAGCGTCCGCTTAGGATCACAACGCAAAAATCTCCTTACGGCGATTTACGTTGTGACCCTACAGAGAATCGAACTCTGATTACTGCCTTGAAAAGGCAATGTCCTAACCGTTAGACGATAGGGCCAATATAGTCATGATTTAACCATGACGGCTACTAATATACCATTTTTTAGTATTTTGGCAAAAAACAATCCAGTAACTTAATCCTTCTTCATATATAAAGTCCTTGTAGGAAAAGCCATCTCTATCCCTTTTTTCTCGAACAAAGCTTTTATACCTAGATTTATCTCCTGTCGCTTGTCCATAGACACAGTGTAGTCTGATGTTTCAGCGTAATAAACTATTTCAAAAGTAAGTGAAGATTCGTCAAATTTTGCAAAATGAACACGATCCAGTCTCACATCATTAATTGTCTTGAATAAATCATTGACGAGCACGGGAACCATTTTTAATTTTGTGTTTGGTGTATCGTATGTAACTCCAACACTAAATGAAATACGTCTGCTCTTTAATTTTTTAAAATTCTGAATCTGAGCATTCATTAATTCCCTATTAGAGAAAACAATCTCTTCTCCCTGGAGAGCTTTTATACGTGTGGTTTTAATCCCAATCTTTTCTACTGTACCGACTTTGTCTCCAACCACAATGAAATCCCCAATCTCGAATGGTTTATCAAAATAAATCGCAAATGAACTGAACAAATCGCCCAAGATATTTTGAAGAGCCAAAGCAACAGCAATACCACCGATACCGAGCCCTGCCACAGCAGAAGTAATATTTACCCCCATATTAGAGAGAACGAACAATGCACCGAGAACCCACAAAACAACTTTGCTTATAAGACTTAGGGTACTCAAGGCTTGTTTGGTGTTTCCTGAATCAGTTTTTATTTTTTTACTAGAAATATAATCAATAAGAATATGTAAAGAAATAACGGTCTGATAGGTTAGCCACAATATCATTATCCAGGAAAGTATTTTGTGAAAGGATTCCGGTACATGGAGAAATTTAACAGCAAAGAAAAAAGCAAAGAAACTGTAAAATGTTGGCTTTACATTTTTAACAATACTAAGCAACATATCATCAATATCTGATTTTGTTTTTGTGACAAAAACTGCAATCTTATTCAAGATTACTGCCTGAATAATTTTAAAGAAAGCCAGCAATGCAACAAAAAGTAATACAGCAATAATATATTCTCTAATAGAGTTTCCGAAAAATATGTGCTCTAGAAAAGGATTCAATGTTAAAAAATTTATCATATCTTATATAGTAACAAATTAAAGTCGATATATGGTAATCTGAATCATCATGATTAAAGAACAATTAAAAGACTTTATACACTTTATACGCACCCAAGGGGTGGTCGGATTAGCAATCGGTTTTATCTTGGGTAAAGCAGTATCCGATCTTGTAGCTTCTTTTGTAAATGACATAATTAATCCTCTTATTGGTCTTGCTTTTAGTCGTTTTAATGACCTCGCCTCACTTACTCTCGATATACACGGATCTGTTATTGGGTATGGGAAATTTTTATCTCTTCTTATTAATTTCTTTATCGTTTCAGCTATCGTATATTTCGTCATCAAAAAACTTATTTCAAAGTTTGATCAACCTAAATCATAGGTATAGGTCATATATAGTGTAATGTACTGATAGTTTGAAGTATTAATATTGCGCGCTTAGCTCAGTTGGCTAGAGCATCTCATTGACGTTGAGAGGGTCGGGGGTTCAAGTCCCTCAGCGCGCACCATGATAAATAATGAACGCACGAACACGAACTGGCACACCTTTTCTGTTAAAGAAATATTTACAAAACTCAATTCACAAGATCGAGGGCTCGAATCAATAGAGGCTAGTTCTCGGCTAGCCGAGAACGGACCAAATTCCCTTCCTCATAAAAAACCAGATTCACTTTTTACAATATTTTTGAGGCAATTTGCGAACCCTATTATTTACATACTCCTCATTGCCACTCTTATTGTTTTCCTTTTAGGAGATTTTATAGACGGGTATGTGATTCTTTTTGTACTTATTATTAATGCTGTTGTGGGTACTGTTCAAGAAGGTCGTGCTCAAGACACCCTTACGGCCTTGCGTAATATGGTACAAACCAATGCTGTCGTTTTTCGTGATGGAAAAGAAATAATTATTTCTTCAGAAGATGTTGTCGTAGGGGATATTATTGTTTTAAAAGAAGGAGACAAGATTCCTGCAGATGCTCGCATTATAGAATTAAATGATCTTAAAATAGACGAGTCTGCTCTTACAGGAGAATCTGAGCCCGTACACAAAAATATAAACATAATTGAAGCAGAAAATATTCCTGCTCCAGATCAAAAAAACATGGTATTCCGAGGAACATATGTTATCGGAGGAGATGCGCGTGCTGTGATTGTCGCAACAGCAAGTCATACTGTTATTGGAGGTATTTCACATATGTTAACTTCCATCGACACGGATGTACCTTTGAAAAAAAATATTCAAAAACTATCTCGCATTATCATTATTGCTGTTTTGATTATTTGTACTTTGATATTTATTATCGGTATTTTTCAAAATATCCCATTTAAAGAAATGTTTATCGTCGCAGTTGCAATTGCGGTATCAGCAACCCCCGAAGGTCTTCCTATTGTTGTAACTATCGTCCTTGCTGATGGTATGTATAGAATGAGCAAACAAAATGCATTGGTAAGAAAACTACAAGCGGTCGAAGCTTTGGGGCAAGCCACCGTTATTGCTGTAGATAAAACAGGGACTATAACCCTCAATCAGATGGCGGTCGAAAAACTATGGACATTTGATGGAATGGTAGACATAGAAACAAATGGATATAGTCCAGAAGGGACACTTTCCCGTAATGAAAAAACCATAGAGCATCTAGAACACAGTGATATTTTACTGGCGGGAAAAATATCCGCACTGACTACATCCGCCGCAGTTACACAAAAACAGGATACAAATGAATGGGAAAGAATTTCAGGTGATCCTACTGAAGCTGCTCTTCTCGTATTTTCCAGAAAAGTTGGTTTCAATAAAAATATATTAGAACAAGAATACAAAAAAATTCTTGATATTCCTTTTAGCTCAAAAACAAAATATCATGCTTCCATAAACGATACTAATGAAATGAATGGCGATAGTGTCTTTTCAGTTTCAGGTGCACCTGAACCAATACTCGAAAAAGTTACATCAATATGGAAAGATGGGAAAATAATAAAAATAACCGATGAAGACAGGCTTTCCATAGAAGATTCCCTTCTTTCTATGGCTTCATTTGGTTTACGTGTTATGGCATTGGCTATGCGTAAAAACCATGACTCTTCGTTTACCCCTGGAACATTACCTGAATTATGTTTCGTGGGTTTTGTTGGAATAAGCGACAGTATTCGAAGCGATGTATATGACGCATTACGCAGAGCACGCGGAGCAGGAGTAAAAACAATTATGATCACAGGAGACTATCCTGAAACAGCCAAAGCTATTGGGAAGAAAGTTGGTATTTTTGAAGAAGGTGATCGTGTTATTACCGGTAAAGAACTTGCCCTTATGAATGATGCCGAGCTTGCTCATGAATTGCCTCATACAAGTGTTTTTGCTCGTGTATCACCAGAAGACAAATTAAAAATCATCAAAGCGTATCGTGCAAAAGGTGATGTTATCGCCATGACAGGAGACGGCGTCAATGATGCCCTATCATTGGCAGCAGCCGACCTTGGTGTTGCTATGGGAAAAATCGGTACAGAAGTAGCCAAAGAGGCAGCAGACATAGTCCTTCTCGATGACAGCTTTGGAAGTATTGTTTCTGCAATTGAAGAAGGGAGAAATGTTTATAGATCCATAAAGAAAGTTGTTTTATATCTTCTATCAACATCCATTGGAGAAATCATAACCATTATGCTCGCCATGATTATGGGCTACCCTGTTCCCCTTCTTGCTACTCAAATTATTTGGATGAATTTTATAACCAACAGTTTTCCTGTTATCGCACTCGCCCTTGAGCCAAAAGAAAAAGATCTTTTAATACCTTCAAAAAGAAAATCGAGTCTTATAGATCGATTAATGATTGTGAGAATGACTTTTATGAGTATTTCTATGGCAACGGTTTCTTTGGTACTTTTCTTATTGTATCTTGATAGAGGTTTTGTATTAGCTTCTACTGTAACTTTGACTGCACTTTCTTTGTGTCAGTGGTACAACGCTTTTAATTGTCGGAGCGAGAACGCTACAATTTTTACAAGAAACATCTTCACCAATATGTATCTTATCGGGTCTCTTGTATTAGTATTTGGTTTACAGCTTATCGCGGTTTATGTACCTTTTTTCCAAAGAATACTTCACACTACTTCTATAGGGCTAAATGACTGGTTGATTATTGCAGGGATGAGTCTTCTGGTTATTATTGTGGAAGAAATTCGTAAAAGTATTTCACGTTTTCATTTACATCTGAAAATGAAATAAAGTAAAAGAAAGGAAAGATAAAATTACCGAGCAAAAAAAATAAAATGAAAATTCTTGGAATCGAAACATCTTGTGATGAAACAGCAATCAGTTTAATTGAAATTGATGAAGAGAAAAACACTGTAAAAATTATCGGTAACACAGTTCATTCTCAAATTGATATGCATACCCCTTATGGTGGAGTTTTTCCAATGCTCGCAAAACGAGAGCATATAAAAAACATAATTCCTGTTTTGTATAAAACATTGGGAATAAAAAGTGATAGTGACGCAATTCAAAATACTGCAATCCAAAATACCGAAAACACAGGAACTCTTATCGAGGATGAGGCAATGCTCAATACTCTTATTCCAAACATACCGAAACCAGATATTGATTATATAAGTGTCACCACAGGTCCAGGGCTCGAACCCGCCCTGTGGGTTGGTATTAATTTTGCGCAAGCTTTATCGCGTGCATGGAATGTGCCTTTGATTCCCGTGAATCATATGGAGGGACATATTTTGTCGGCGATGATTCAAAAAATCCACCCGGGAAATATTAATGGTGATATCGTGACGGATTATGGCACCTATGATTTGCTCAATCGTCGTATTTTATATCCTGCCCTTTCGCTTCTCATTTCAGGTGGGCATACACAAATTGTTCTTGTAAAAGATATAAAAAACGGAACAGATAATGGAACAGATATCGAATCTATGTATGAAATAGTTGGCGAAACACGTGATGATGCCGTTGGCGAATGTTTTGATAAAGTTGCTCGCACATTGGGGCTCGCCTATCCCGGCGGACCGAAAGTTTCAAAACTCGCCGAAGAAGCGAGGACTGAAGGATTAACAAGTCCCGAACCATTACCTCGCCCGATGATAGACAGCGATAATTTTGATTTTTCATTTTCTGGACTCAAAACTGCGGTGTTGTATCTCGTAAAAAAACTCACATCGACCAGCACACAAAATAATCCGTTAGATACCGCAACAACAGTACTCGATCAAAATATAATAAAAGGAATATGTAGAGAAGTTGAAGACGCCATCACTGACGTTCTTATTTCAAAAATGAGAAAAGCTATAGAAACATATGCGGTTGAAACTATAATTATTGGTGGAGGTGTTATTGCCAATACTCATATAAGAAAAGCTCTAGAAAATTTAGCGAACGATTCATCTGTAAAACTTTTGATGCCAGAAACCGATCATTCAACTGATAATGGACTAATGATTGCACTCGCCGGATATTTTAATAGAGGTTCTGCAATACAACCTTCAAGGGAACAGCTAAACGGAACATCACAACATGAACAAATCTCGCTCAAAGCACAAGGAACATTACCTCTCGGACCTCGTTCAGTGGCGAAATAAATACAAGACAGTAAACAAAAGACATGTCAGGTCTGTATACACTTATTTTTTAGGATGGCTTATTTACTTAAAATTTAAGTAAATAAGCCATTGTAGAAAAAATATATACACGTATAAAGAATAGACTGTAACTATCATAACCCTTCTAACTATTGTCCTTATAGCCTTTAATGCAAAAAAGCCCTATGTTTGGTATCATTTTGGCTATGTCTATCCCTGAAAAATTCCTCAAACCATATAATCCCACATCTTCTGAAGATGCCATTTATAAAACATGGATGGATTCTGGATATTTTAATCCCGACAATTTACCCGAACGTCATGTCGAACCTTTTTCGATAGTTCTTCCTCCACCTAATGTGACTGGAATACTTCATATGGGTTCGGCTTTTATGATTGCTATCGAAGACATCATGGTTCGTTACGCTCGTATGCAGGGCAAGAAAACCCTTTGGATTCCTGGTACTGACCATGCTGCCATCGCAACACAATCAAAAGTTGAAGGTGAGATATATAAAAAAGAAGGCAAACGCAGACAAGATATTGGTCGCGAAGAATTATTGAAAAGAATTAATGCATTTGCAGAAGAAAGTCATGATTCGATCGTCAGTCAAATAAAAAAAATCGGAGCATCGATTGATTGGTCTCGCGAAGCGTACACATTGGATGATAAAAGAAATTTCGCTGTGCGTACTGCTTTCAAAAAAATGTATGATGATAAATTAATTTATCGAGGATTTCGTGTAATTAATTGGGATCCAAAAGGTCAGACAACTATTTCCGATGATGAAATTGTTTATACCGAAGGAGTTGGAAAACTTTATACTTTTAAATACTCTGCTGACTTCCCTATATCAATCGCCACCACTCGTCCTGAAACCAAAGTTGGTGATACAGGTGTCGCCGTACATCCCGAAGATCCTCGATACAAACAATATATAGGAAAAGAATATGATCTCGTTTTTGCAGGCGAACCAATCCATATAAAAATTGTTGGTGATACAGAGGTAGACCCAGAATTCGGAACAGGTGCCGTTGGTGTAACACCTGCACATAGTCATGTGGATTATGAAATTGCACAAAGACACGGACTTCCAATCATTCCTGTTATCAATGAATATGCAAAAATGTCTGTGACTTCCCCATTGCTTGCTGGTAAAAAAACAACAGAGGCTCGTGAAATTGTTGTTGCATGGCTCGCCGAACAAAACCTGCTCGAAAACACAGAAGAAATCCCTCAAAATATTTCTACAGCAGAAAGGACAGGTGGAATTGTTGAACCTTTACCAAAACTACAATGGTTCATTGATGTAAATAAAAAAATTCCGGAACGAGACAATAAATCCCTCAAAGAATTAATGATGGATGCGGTAAAACAAAAAGACGGCATTAATATCGTTCCAGAAAATTTTGAACGTGTATATTTGCACTGGATAGAAAATCTACGAGATTGGTGTATTTCAAGACAAATATGGTTCGGACACAGAATACCTGTTTGGTATAGGAAGGATGAGATCTATTGCGGACTCGAAACACTTAACCCGGAAACTCATGGTGACGATTGGATTCAAGATGAAGACACATTAGACACTTGGTTTTCATCAGGATTGTGGACTTTTTCAACACTGGGTTGGCCTAAGGAAACAGAAGATTTCAAAACATATCATCCGACGACTATTATAGAAACAGGATATGATATTTTACCTTTCTGGATTGCTCGTATGATATTAATGTCTCAATACCTTCTTGGAGTAATACCTTTCAAGACTGTTTATTTTCACGGCATTGTTCGTGACGAGAAAGGAAGAAAAATTTCAAAATCTCTAGGTAATAATATTGATCCTGTTGATATGGCTCTTAAATATGGATCTGATGCTGTTCGTATGGGACTTATCGTTGGTACAGGACCAGGAAGCGATTCGAAAATAAGCGAGCAGAAAATAAGAGGCTACAAAAACTTTGCAAACAAACTTTGGAATATTACTCGATTCGTACTTTCTTCGACTGAAAACACTGTGATTGATCGTGATTTTTCCGCATGGTCAAAGGACGATAAAAAAATCATGGATGAGTTTGGTAATCTCCTTACCCAAATCACCAAAGAAATGGATGAGTATAAATACTATCTCGTTGCCGAAAAACTCTATGCATATGTTTGGCATGAATTTGCAGATATTATCCTCGAGGAATCAAAAAGTATTTTAGCTGAAAATGTAGATGTAGATAAAAAAGATGGTGGAAATGAAGAAGAAAAAACCTCTCGAAAACAATTACTTCTTCATATTCTAGAAAAATCATTACGAGCACTTCATCCATTCACGCCATTTGTAACAGAAGAAATTTGGAAAGATATACCTCTTCCCGCTGCCGACAAAAAACTTCTAATGATTGAAGATTGGCCACGTTAGTAATTTCAATACAATATTTGTATTATGATTAAGTAATGCTTTCAGATATTCACATTACCGCTTTAACATATTCTCTTCTTGGAGGAATACTTCCCGCTCTTTTTTGGCTTTGGTTTTGGATACAAGAAGACAAGCTTCATCCAGAACCACGTAAACGTTTATTCATGACATTTATTGCCGGAATGTTCGCCGTTCCTTTAGTTTATTTTCCTGAACGTTTTGTTTATGAATATTTCGGAGAGATAAATAGCTATCTTATATTTATATGGGTAGTTATCGAAGAAGTTGCAAAATATGCCGTCGTTGCATTTGTCGCTTTACGGAGTGTTGATTTTGATGAGCCTATCGATGCTATGGAATATTTAATTACAGGTGCTCTCGGTTTTGCTGCTTTAGAAAATGTACTTTTTATATTAAATCCGTTTCTTGCAGGAGAACCAATGCAAACAATATTCATGACAGGCAATATGCGATTCATTGGAGCGTCTCTGATTCATGTAGTTTCATCTGCCGTGCTCGGTTACTGTATTGGTAAAGAATTTTACAAGCCTCGTATTTGGAAAAATATTTGGCGAGTCATAGGACTGTCTCTCGCTATCACATTGCATACACTCTTTAATCTGTTTATAATATATGAGAACGGAAGCAAGACTTTTCTCGTCTTCTCGTGCGTATGGATGATTGGGATCGTCGTCCTTCTCCTATTCGAAAAAATAAAACACGTAAAAGAAAACTAATATTATGCAACCATCAAAAAAATCATTCTTCGAAAGACTTACTGGAACAAATAAAGACGAAGAAATGGTTGAGACCGAAGAAATTGAATCTACCCGGTCTACTATTCTCGAAGAAACCGATACAGAGGGACAGTTGACTGTCGATGTGTATCAAACACCTGATGAAATTGTTATTAAAACAATGGTTGCTGGAGTTAAAACAGAAGATCTCGACATAAATATAACTCGCGATATGGTTACCATTCGTGGAAGCCGTGAGGAATCAGATGAATCACACGATAATGATTATTTTCACAGAGAATTATATTGGGGATCATTTTCAAGAACAGTTATGTTGCCAGAAGAAATAGAAGTTGAGGAAGCTAGCGCAGAAGAAAGACATGGGTTGCTTACCATCAAACTTCCTAAAATAGATAAAGCAAAGCAGAATAAACTTAGAGTAAAATCAGTTTAAAGAAAAAATAAAGAGACCAGAAACACACACCATAATAGGTCCTGAAGCTCAAAAATCGCCCAGTACTGGGCGATTTTTGATATGTAAGCAATTTGCTATGTTTACAATATTTACGGTCTTTTTCTGTGCTTGGACCCAGGCTCGAACTGGGGACCCTTCCCTCTTCAGGGGAATGCTCTACCAACTGAGCTATCCAAGCATCTTTAAAATCCTCCTAAATTACCTATATCCCCCAAAGATCCTTTTAAGGTATCAACATATGGTTGGATAAAGTACAGAGCACCAAATGACAATCCGATAATGATGAACCAATAAACTGCCCTCATCGCAATACTTATACGATTACTCCTTTGTATACTTTTAAGTATTTTGGCCTGCTCTTCTACGAGCTGACGAGTTTCGATAAGTAATTGATGTTCCTCGGGAGTCATGACGAATAGTGTAGCAAAAACGGGACCAAAAACAAGACACTGTAAATTTTTCGCTATAAGTCAGAGTAGTAAACACGAACAGCATTAATTAAATAATTAATGCTTTCATATACATAAACAGCAGGTACTTTGAGTCTTAAATTTATATAATCATGTATTACACTAATATTACTGGAGCCCACAGAAGCCAGGGAAGATTTAAGAGACTCCTGATTATTTTTATTAATAGCCGATAGTGTCATTAATATGTTTTTAGATGTTTTTTCAATACCGTATGAGATGTTTTTTTCCATACTTCTAATAACAAGAATCGTTGATTCAATTCTAGAAACATTAGTCATGTAATAAGTACCAAAAACAAGCATTAAAGAAACAGTACAGGCAATAAATTTCATCTTTTTTTCATCTTTAACTTTTTTGGTAGAGATACTTTTGTCGTATTTCCTAATACTAACTATTTTCCGTGATATTTCCTTAGACAAAGTTGGTAAAAATTCTCTATTGTCAGAAAAGTATTTTAGATCAGGCTTTTCTGATTTATTTTGAGATTTAATTATCATATATATTATTATAATAATATATATGCGAGTTTAAAAATAGCTATCTTTTAAACTAATTTCAGGTAGAGTTTAAGTATGAAAATAGAAAATACGCCAGAACACAAAACACGCCTCGATATCGAAGTATTTGGAAGACAGCTTTCAAAGAGCAGGAGCTCTGCAGGTGACCTCATTAAACGTGGCAAAGTTACCGTAAACGGAATTGTTGAAATAAAAACAAGTTTTCTTACTGTATCTACAGATCAAATTCGAGTGACCGAAAACATGAAATTCGTCAGTCGTGCCGGAGATAAATTGGATGGAGCGCTCGATGAATGGAGTATAGATGTTCGAAAGAAAACAGCGGTGGATATTGGATCTTCTACTGGTGGTTTTGTTGATTGTTTATTGCAAAGAGGAATAGAAAAAGTGATTGCAATTGAAGTTGGGACAGATCAGCTGGATCCATCTCTTCGGACTAATGACCGTGTAGAGCTTCACGAACAAATGGATGTACGAAGATTTAAAATATCCGCTCTCGTTGATCTCGTAGTAACTGACGTGTCATTTATTTCTCTTTCACTTATATTTCCAAAAGCGTACGAATTTCTCAAAAAAGGAGGGGAAGTGATTGCTCTCGTAAAACCACAATTCGAAGTTGGCAGAGAAATCGCCCACAAACGAAAAGGAGTCATTCGTGATGAAAAAGAAAGACGTACCGCTTTTGATCGAGTGGTTTCTGATGCAGAAAAAATTGGATTCAAAGTAGTCTCATATATCGACTCCTCTCTTACTGGAGAAAGTGGTAATCGGGAATACCTTTTACGTTTGAAAAAGAAGTAAAATAAAGAAAAGGTTGTGTTCAAAACAAAATAATGATAGAAACATGATGAATTCAGAACCAATCTCATTCCCCATCCTCAACCATCCACACCTGCGCTCATTTCAAATATCATGTCTCATTCAATTCATACTGTTACGTATTTCCTCTATAACTATTCTTTATGTAAAAACGCTTGGCAGAAAACCTTACAAAAACAACCTCATCCTGTAAAAGGAGAATTTATCCATCTTAAATACCTAAACCTTATTATTAAGGTTCAGCAGGTTGAAGTAGATTTTGAAACTTGTGAATATTTCGCCTTTTGTATCGCAATAGAAGGGCTAAAAGAAATTGAAGACAGTGGTCGTTATCCTTTAACGGATTTAACTGACTCGAAACCCAGAGAACCAAACACTCTTGAAAAAGATGGTTGGGAGAAAAAAGAAGTCCCCGAAGAGTTCCTTTTGACCCATCATCCTCATCACAAAAATTAAGGTTAATAAAACCGAATATATTTACTGTTTGGACTCAATTGCCCCGAAACCTTTGGTTTCGGGGCAATTTTCTTTTCTTGTATAAAAACCTTATACGTACATCTTTATGCTATTTACGAATCATCATGAATATGTTACTCTGTGCTTTACCAGAGCCATACGGCTCTCTTTATTTTTACTCAACTTATTTCTCCTTTTACTCGTATGCAGATTCGAAATATAGCTATCATCGCCCACGTGGACCACGGCAAGACCACCCTCATGGACGCAATCATGAAACAGGTCGGTTTGGCAAAAGAAGGTTTTTCTATGGATTCAAATGCCTTGGAACTAGAACGTGGTATTACCATTTATGCAAAAAATGCTGCGATAATTTATAAAGATACTAAAATCAACATCGTAGACACTCCTGGTCACGCAGACTTTGGTTCAGAAGTGGAGCGCGTACTTCGATCTATTGATACTGTTCTCCTCCTTGTTGATGCACAAGAAGGTCCTATGCCACAAACAAGATTCGTTCTCAAGAAATCGCTTGAGCTCGGAATGAAACCGATCGTTCTTATCAATAAAATTGATAAACCAGCGTCTCGCCCAAAAGAAGTAATGGATGAAATTCTTGAACTTTTTATCGAACTCAGAGCAACTGATGAACAGCTCGATTTCCATACAATTTATTCAATCGGTCGCCAAGGTATTGCAAAACGTAATCTCGAAGATGAGTCAACAGATTTGTCTCCTCTTCTCGATGCAATACTCGAACTCGTTCCTCCTGCACTTTCAAAAATAGATGCGCCTCTTCGCATGCAACCATTCAACCTTGCTTACGATTCATATACGGGGCGCCTCGGTCTCGGACGTATTTATGAAGGAACAATAAAAGTTGGTCAGAATGTTGTGATTAAAAAGCACACGGGTGAAACTCGTACAGGTAAAGTAACTAAACTTTATACTTTCGAAGGACTAGATAGAAAAGAAGTTGAAGAAGCAGGTGCGGGTGATATTGCCATGGTAGCTGGTCTTCCTGATATTTTCATCGGTGAAACTATTTGTGAAAATTTAGACCAAGAACCACTCCATGCCATCAATGTTGATGAGCCTACGATTGCTCTTAACTTCCTTGTTAACAACTCACCTTTTGCGGGACGTGAAGGTAAGTTTGTTACTACTCGACAAATTCGTGAACGACTTGAAAAAGAACTCGAAGTAAATGTGGGACTACGTATTGATTTCAATCCACCTGTAATAGCAGGTCAGCCAGATACTTTTAAAGTATTTGGACGTGGCGAACTCCATGTATCTGTACTCCTTGAAAATATGCGCCGAGAAGGTTTCGAACTTCAAGTATCTCAACCTCAGGTAATTATCAAAGAAATTGATGGTGTTAAATCAGAACCATTCGAAGAAGTGACCGTTGATGTTAAAAGTGAATTTGCTGGAGAAGTAATTCAAAAACTTTCTACTCGAAAAGGTATCATGACCAATATGCTTGAACGCGAAGGTATTACTAGAATCACTTTTGAAATCCCTACACGTGGTCTTTTGGGATATCGTGGTGAGTTTGTTATCGATACTAAAGGAGAAGGAATTCTTTCAGCACGTTTCATAGACTTCAAAGCACATGTAGGACCAATAGAAAAACATGAATTTGGTTCTATGGTATCTATGGAAAATGGAGAAGCTGTAGGGTTCGCTCTTTGGAATCTACAAGAACGAGGAACTTTGTATATAGGTGCTGGTATATCCGTATATGAAGGTATGATTTTGGGTAATACTTCTAAAGGTGAAGACCTCGAAGTTAATCCATGTAAAGGAAAAGTACTTTCAAACTATCGATCAGCCGGAAAAGATGATGCTATCGCACTCATCCCTCCTTATTCCCTTTCAATTGAAAGAGGTCTTGAAATTATGCATGAAACAGACTACTTAGAAATTACTCCTGAATCTGTTCGCCTTCGCAAACAAAAATTAAAGAAAAACGACAGAGACAAGAACAGGAGCAAGTAAACAGCAGTAAACACATACCAGTACTCAAACTTAAATAAAAAATAAAATTGGGGATAAGTAACATACCCCTTGAAAGAAACACCTCATGGTAAAATGATTTCATGAGTGGAAAAATTACTATCGAAAAATTGGCAGGTATGGTTATGAAAGGCTTTACTGAGCTCGAACACAATCTACGGATTGAGTTTAATACCAAGTTTCATGGACTTGAAAATAGTTTTGATACTAAACTCCAAAAACTCGAGGATAAAATGGACTATCAATTCACCGCCCTCTCAAACCGAATTGATGATCATTCCTTGTCCAAGACCACTCGCTCAGAACATACCGTACTCGAAAAAAGAGTCAGGAAAATAGAAAAGATTGTATTTTTACTTAAAAATTAATTTATGATCTGTCTTGATTCGGTCTGTCCAGCAAAAAATCGCTCCTAGGAGCGATTTTTTGTTTTGAACTTTCTAGATTTCAGGTCTTACGACCAGAAATTAGAAACTTCGACGATCACCACCACCGAATGAAGAACCACCTCGTGGTCTTTCTTCCATTGGTCGTGCTTCGTTTACTTTGATGTTTCGGCCTTCAAAGTCCTGACCATCAAACATAGAGACCGCCTTATCAGCGTCTGCATCTTCCATGGTTACGAATCCGAATCCGCGTGAACGGCCGGTCATTTTGTCCATAAGAACTGCTGCATCTGATACTGCACCAGCACGTTCAAATCCAGCCTTAAGGCTTTCTGAAGTAGTGCCGTATGAGAGGTTACCAACGTAAAGTTTCTTTGCCATTTGTATATCTTACTATCTTAATAACTATCGTGCTCTCTTTGGCCTGAAACTTGCGTTCGTACCTCGAGTAACTAACGACTTCATAAGTATACACGGAGCTAGCCTTACGTCAATCAAAAAAATTGACAAATCTCTATAATGAGTCTGCAATTAGATATTCTCCCACTCTGGTCCTTATAATTGAAATAGTCAGTGCTCCTGTGCCCAAATCATTACCAATATCTGAAACAAGCTGTCTTACATAAAAACCACTGCCACAAGAAAGCCTGGCTTTATAAATAATAATCTTTTCTGATCTATTTTTTTCAAAACGTTCTGTCCAAAGATCAATCGACTCTTTTTGTCTGAAGTCTCCCTCTACCGCACTGATATTATCGACAATTTCTTTTTCTAAATCTGTTACATATATTTCACGACTACCGAGAAACATAATTTCTTTTGCTTCTACTTCGTGTTTTGGAAGTTCAATTGTATGAAGCAAATTTTTTCGTGCATATTCAAAAAGAGATTTCCCGTTTACCACCTTTGATGAATATGGTGGATATGTTTGCATCTGAACTCCTTCATATTTTTTCAAAGCATCAGAAATATTTTGAGACATATTTTGTTCACCATGCTTGTACTGTTTATACTGTTCTGTCTCTTGTTGAGGTAATAATTTTCCTAATACATCAAAAGTATCGGATTCAAAACCAAGAATAAATTCGAATTCATAATCTTTATCGAGACCAGTATATGTATCTCGTTCTTTATTTTTCTCACCCGCAAGCACCACCAAAACACCTTCCGCCATAGGATCCAATCTTCCAGCATATGTCATCTTGGCTTTTGCATACATATGATGGCGCCCTACATATCTTTTTATGGTTTGAAGAGGTGTCTCGCTTTTACGTTTACGGAGATTTATTACAGCGCTAATTTCAGGTCTATCTTTTTTTGTGTTTTTTTGTTCTTTCTCTGATTTATCAGTCATATGAATATGTTACAATGTCCGCCATGCGAAAGATAGTATTTGATATTGAAACACGAAACATGTTCCAGGAAGTTGAAAGTAATGATCCTAAAGATTTAGACATTTCTGTAGTCTGTCTTTATGACTACACAACAGACACTTATCACAGTTTTCTTCAAGAAGATTTTGGAAAAATGTGGCCAATCATTGAAAGTGCAGATATGCTCATTACTTTTAACGGTGATCATTTTGATATCCCTTTACTCAATAAATATTATTCTGGCGATCTAAGTAATATAAAAAGTCTCGACCTTTTGAAAGAAGTTAGAAAATCCCTTGGACGGCGTATCAAACTCGACACCATTGCTGAAGCAACATTAGGTGCAGGAAAAAGTGGGCACGGCCTAGAAGCAATTACATGGTGGAAGAATGGTGAAATAGAAAAACTTATCAAATACTGTACGGATGATGTGAAAATTACCAAAGAGGTATATGAGTATGCGATGAAATATGGCCTTCTTAAATATAAAGATGGCTTGGCTATAAAAGATATTCCCTTAGACACAAAAGATTGGGAAAAGAAAAATGAAAACACTACCACGTTTTCTATGGGGTTCTAGAATTAGATATTCCTGATTAAAGCTTTCTCAAATCTTCTATTACCTGCATTGCGTGACCTAATGGTTTTACTCGGGAATAAATCTTTTTAAGAACACCTTTTTTATCAATAAGAAAGGTTGTTCTTTCAATACCTTGATGCTTTGTTCCGAAAACTGATTTTTCTCTCCATACATCATAAAGTTTGGAAACCTCTCCGTACACATCGGAAAGTAATGTGAAATTGAGACTTTGCTCTCTACAGAATTCTTTATGAGAATCATAATCATCTGCACTTATTCCAACAACAACACCTTCCCATTCTTCTATTTCATATTCATGATCACGAAATTCCTGAGCTTCCAAAGTACAACCAGCAGTCATATCTTTTGGATAAAAATATAAAATAACATTCTGGCCTCGATAATCAGACAGGCTCCTCATCTGATCATTTTCATCAGGAAGAGTAAAATCCGGGACCACGGAACCGATCATTTCAATTTGTTGTAGTGATTTCATAGGAATCAGGAAATGGTATACTATAATTTACATTATTACATATATTCACCAATAATCTAGACATATTTATGGACAACCCAGAAAAACAATCATTATCTATTCCTATTGCGATCGTACTTGCCGGAGCAATTATTAGTATTGGTGTATATATGAGCGGTAACAAGAACCCCGTGAACAATATTGCGACAAATACAGGTATTGATAAAACACGAGATATCAATGTTCGCCCTGTGATATCTAGTGATAATATTATTGGTTCACCAGAAGCAGACATCGTCCTTGTTGAATACTCTGATACTGAATGTCCATTCTGTAAAAATTTCCACAATACATTACATCAGTTAAAAAATGAATATGCCCCTTCCAATAAACTGGCTTGGGTTTATCGTCAATTCCCTATTGTTCAACTTCATAGTAAAGCACCAAAGGAATCAGAGGCGACATTATGTGCGGCAGATCAGGGTAAGTTCTGGCCTTATATTGATCGTGTATTTGAAATAACACCATCAAATGATGGACTGCCTTCAAGCGCTCTTCCTGAAATTGCATCGTATGTTGGTATTGATGTGGCCACTTTCAACAATTGTCTTTCAACAGGAAAATATACTGCCAGTGTAAATGCTTCTGTTAAAGAAGCTCAGGAACTTGGAGCAAACGGAACACCAACATCTTTCCTTGTACTTAAGAAAGCATTGAATGATAAAACCATTGAAAATATTATGTATGTATTTGCACAATATCGACAGCCAGACGGCTCTCTTTTGGGTGAGGTGAGTAAGGACAAAAAAGTAGTTATGGTTTCCGGAGCTCTTCCTTATGACTTTATGAAAGGTATTGTTGATATCATCATCGGACAATAAGCACATTTCGGATCATCGCATCGGGTAGTCAAGAAACTTCCTGACCATACTGAATCAATAAGATCGCTTAGGGCGGTCTTTATTGTGTCTATATCTTTTGATTCCACAGGCAAAGAAACTGTTGGACATTCTCCTTTTTTATCTGGTTTTACAAATACTAATCCAGCTATTATGTTTTTACCTTTATAGGAAGGTTCTGCTTTAAGTAGCATTGTATAGAAAGCGAGCTGGCGAAAATAATTACCATCAGATGATTGTGTGGTTCCACGAATTTCCCCCTCACTCATTTTTTCTTTTGTTTTGTAATCAAAAACATGTACCGTTCCATCAGTTATCACAACAGAGTCCATTCTCCCATGTAAACGGAGAGATATCTTCTCACCTTCATATGTTTCATAAAAATCTGTTTCAAACCATTTTTCAGTAGAAATTTCTCCATCCATCAGGAAATGATTATGCAGACTTTTTGCGACATGAGGTATGGATTCGATCAGGTCAGTTAGGGCTATTTCTTTTTCGAACACAGAAAGCAGTGATTGTGAAAAATATTCACGAACAACTTTATCAATTTCTTTTTTTATTGATGGAATATTCTTGTCCTCAAGTTTCCATACAGAACTCAGTGCACTATGCATCGCATTACCTTTTTCTGAACTTATATGAAGAGGTTCCGGGAGTTTTAAAATATTACGTATATAAAAAGTACTCGGACAAGCAATAAAATTATTTAAAGTAGACACAGATATACCGCCATCTATCAATACTCTTTTTGCGTGATCTATTCTAGCTTCATGACGCATACGATCAATGTTTTCTACTGCTGACACCAAAACTTCATCTCGAGAAGCAGGGATAATTGTTTTTGAAATGTGTTTAATATCAAGCTCATCAATAAATCGTACGGGTGTAAGTATTTTTCCATTTTCTTTTTCAAGACTGTGTACAACAACAGCGTGTTCACGTGCACGAGTTAAGGCAACATAGAAAAGTCTTCTAGAATCACATATCGAATCTTCATCCTGATTTATTTGACTTGTCTCATCTGTCCCAACTTTATACGGTAGAGAAAAATACGATGCTTTGATACGACTCATCCACGATTCTTCTGTGGCATTAACAATAAAAACATAATCAAATTCAAGACCTTTCGAAGAATGAGCTGTCATAACAGAAATACGTGCATCAGGGAGTCCTATACGTATCTTTACCCCTTTGGACTCTGCCGCAGCCTCGTATGCAACAAGTGAATCAATCAGTGCACATGGGTCATATATATTCGATTCTTGTGCTAATTCTTGACCAACTTTTACCAATGCGCGCCACACATCACTTCCCAAATTATCTCTTATGGCCAAAACAACAAGACCTGATACATGTGCCATGCGCATTAAAAATGATACTCCGTCGCTTTGCGTTAAATCACTTCGAAGCTTTTCTAGTTCTGGAATAATTTCATTAATACGTTCATATTGCCCAGATCGGATCTCTTTAATAAGTTTGATTCTTTCTTCAAAAGAAATATTCCATAATCCACCCGCAATAGTTAATGCCAAATCTTCTATAGCAGAAGTATCTCGCATAACATTAATAAGTTTAAAGAAAAGTATTCCGATAGGATGTTTTAAAATATCAGCACCTCTTTCTGCTGACGCTTTTATTCCTTCAGATTCAAGTAATGATGCAATACGTGACACCTCACGATTCTTTCTTGTAATAATTGCAATTGTCTTATCTTGATATTTATCTAAATCCCTAAGTTCTTTAATAAGATACCCCTCGGAAGCTTCTATGTTTCCGGCCTCAATAATATCTATGGATCGAGATGTTTTTTTTCCTTTAGAAATTAAAGGGATGCGTAGATTTTTATACTCATCATCTTTATAATTACGATCAATCAGGGCATATCCAGCATCCAAAATTGATTGATGTGAACGATAATTATCAGATAGTGAGATAATTCGCATGGTTTTCCATGTATTTTGAAAAGTGAGGAAGTTTTCAACAGATGCTCCTTGAAACCTATATATAGCCTGCTTTTCATCCCCCACAATAAAAAGATTCGGCTCGTCAAAAAAATCAGCAATCGTGCGAATAATGCTATTTTGAACATCATTTGTATCTTGATGCTCATCAACTGAAATATACAGAAACTTTTCTTGTATTAACTGTAAAAACAATTCATCGTCACGCAAGGCACGCAATAATTCTGTTAACAAATCATCATAATCCATTCTTCGCGCTTCTTTCTTTGTCTCTTCATATAAGGAATAAACGTCGGCGAGCAATCTCGTACGTTCTAATTTTTCAATACGTTTTAATGCTTCTCCTTTTATCAAACCTTTTGTTTTCCCCCTACTTGAAATAGACTCCGGATCCTCCTTTATTCTTTTAATTTCTTTTTTTGAAAAATCTTGCAACATACCCGGAGTTAATGCTTCACGCTTTGCATCACTCACAGAAGAAATAATTTTTGGAATATATAAATCAGGATCTCCAATTGGTCTGAGTTTTTTAAATTTTATATCCTTTAAAATATTTCGAATAAGAGTTTGTAATTCTGTATCAGTTGCTTGTTTTGATTTTGAAAGATGTGGAAAATGATCTGTAAATTCAGCGATAAGAGAAGCTGCCAAACTATGAAATGTATGTATACGAACCTCATCCGCTCTGGTTCCCACAATTTCACGAAGTTTCTGCTTCATGGCTTTTACCCCAGCATCCGTATATGTAATTGCCAAAATACCCGATGGTGGGGTATCGGTAATACGTAATATATTGGCAATCCGTAAAGTAAGTATCGTAGTCTTCCCTGTTCCTGGACCTGCGATGACCATAACAGGACCTTCGATATTATCTACAGCTTCTTTCTGACGTGGATTGAGACGAGCATATCGTTCCTCAAATACATTCATTAGGATTTTTTCAAAAGGAATTTAAATGTATACATTCCTGGTCCACCAAGAGCAATCGCAATCGCTGAAAGGAAAAGAAGTATATCAAATTCATATCCACCAAGAAAACCTAGGCTCAACTTAACCAATCCAATAGCACCAACCATGGTGGCAGCCAAGAGAACTCCGGCGAGACCTGTGTAAATCCCAAAAAGAATCGCTATACCTCCGGCGAGCTCTATGAATGCTATTAAATATGCGAAAAATGATGCGAGACCAATAGAAGCAAAGAAAGCGAGGGTACCTTCCATGTTACTAAATTTTGCCCAGCCATGGACTATGAATACAAGAGCGACTCCGACTCTGATCAATAGGAGAGCAATATCTGTAGATGCGTATGATTTCATAAAATTTACTTTAAAACCTTCTAAAATTAATAATATATAAATTATATCACGCCGGCTGTTTTATGTTCTTTTTGAAGAATAATCAATTTATAAATTTCAATCAATGCTGAAAGAAAAGCAATAACTAATGGTCCAAGGAAAAGGCCAATGGGACCAAATAGAGAAATACCGCCTAAAGCGGAGAGCAATACAAGAAGCGGGTGGATAACTGAACCTTTACCAATAACAAGTGGCATCAAAACATTATCAACCAAACCAACAACAAGAGCTCCCCATAAAATAAGACCTATAGCGGGTCCAATTGAACCCATGGCGAGCAGATATAAGGTCGCAGGAACAATAGTTATTCCTGAACCGAGCAAAGGTATCAGAGATACTATTACTGTAACAGCTGCCCATAACAGAGCATGAGGGACACCAAAAAAGGCAAAGGCCAGACCAGCGGTCATTCCTTTTATAAGAGCTGTTAAGAGAGATCCACGAACCACAGAAGACACCGCCCTTTCAATTCTATCGATAATCTCTGTATCGTATGAATCGGCAAGTGGAGAAAGATTAACCAACACTTTCTTAAACTTATGTCCATCACGAAGCATATAAAATAAAGATATGAAGGCAATAAAAAGAGCCAAAGAAATAGAAGCTGCTCCTGAAAATATAGAAGTAGCATTATTAAAAATACTAGTACTAATAGAATTTATATATCCATCAATATCTGGATTAAAGTTTGGAAAAACTTTATGTATTGGTTCGAGAACTGTTTCGATAATAGTATCAAATCCTCCCAATTGACCCGTACGAACATCAGCATAGAAACTGTAGGCCTCGACAGTTACTTGTTGTACAAGGATAGTTAAAGGAACAAGTATCACTACAATAGTAAATATTACTGACAATGTTGCAGAAAACGATCTTCTTCCACCTGTTTTATATAAAAACCATCGATTGATTGGCCTTATTGTAATAGCAGCCATAAAAGCGAGAGCAAGAGATGTGATAAAAGGAATAAGAATAAACAAAGTTACAGCAAAGACGACGAGCAAAAGACTGATAAAAAATCCCACCTGAAGTTTCTTCATATTTATTGAATCCATAATATATTCATTATAGTACAGACTTGTAAATAGAAGAAGAACGAACTTCTGGATGTTTCTTTACATATATGACGCATTTATCTGAACAAAATGCTTTATCTTTTTTAACACATACAGGGCAACACAATAACTGTGTCCGGCATCTAGAATTTGTACAATCTGCATAATGTTCAGTTGATTTATTACATTTTTGACAATGTCCAATAATCTCCCTCTTACCTATTTTTGGATCAAAAGCCATTGTGACCCGTCCGTCAAAAACATATAAAGCTCCTTTGAAATGATCTCCTGGATATTTTTCCATGTACGAAACAATACCTCCGTCCAATTGATATACATCTTTGAATCCTTTTTTTATAAGATATCCAGAAGCTTTTTCACATCGAACACCACCCGTACAAACAGTTAATACTTTATCGTTTTTATATTTTGAAAGTTTTGGCATGACTTTTGGTAAGTCACGGAAGTTTTTCATAGGAGGCAGAACAGAACCTTCGAAAGCACCTACCTTGTGTTCATAATCATTTCGCATATCAATGATAGTAAACTTTTCACCTTTCTTGAACCATTTTCGAAGTTCTTTTGGAGCAAGATGTATTCCTGTCACCTCATTTGGATTTACATCAGTTTCTTTATTACTTTTTGCGGTTTTACTATTGCAATATTTTCCTTTAATTTCTTTCTCGAGAGAAAGTGAAACAATTTCAGAACGAACTTTTATTGAAAGCTTTCTGAATGATTTTCCATTACCTTCGCTTTTTTTCCAATGAATATTTGAAAACCCTCTTTTTTTTGAAAGAAGTTCTTGATATTTTTTTGTATCTTTTTTGAGACCTTCTAATGTCCCATTAATACCCTCTTTGGCGACAATAATACGGCCCATCAAGCCGAGTTTTTCGCAACGTAAACGTTCTTCAACCATGAATTTTTCAGGGTTTTTTATAGTTACGTATTTATAATAGAGAAGGATTTGATGTTTCATTTGGAGTCAGAAACAAATCTTACTAGGAGAAAAGGCCTATGACAAGTGACATAATCAAAGTCACTACTAATTGATGGCCAAGATCGATAGAAATAAGAGAGAAAGGGGTACTGCTATACATATATTCGTTTATCTTTACAGGGAGAGTAAAACCAAGCCACATGAGAAATCCTACCAAAAGAATACCGGATACACTGATGATTAAAATAGAATTAAAAAGGGATGCGAGAATAAATGCAGAAATAAAAGTTACAAGAAGAGATATAACATGAGATTTATAACTCGATGCTTCTGATTTATTTGTATTTTCATGTCTATTAACTTTTTTCCAAAGCTTTCCAAAAGCCCATGGTGCATACCACACAAGCCCAAAACCAAAACCCATGATAGTGGCTACTAAAACTGTAACAAGATTAATTTCTGTAAAAAACATAGAATTATTATAGCACTTAGATTATAAAATCGAATCGATTAAAACTACTACACCTTTCCTCTAACAAAAAGATTATCCTGAGATAAATTAAAGTTAAATTTGTGAATAACTTTCTGATTGCTACAAACATGGTCAGGCGTACAATGTATTCATTAAATTCACAAATAAATTTACATATACAAATATATGCGCATTCTTATAGTAGATGATGATAATGAAATAAGAGATTTTTTAAAAACAAATCTTCAGGCAGAATGTTTTACTGTTGATACCGCTGCGGATGGTCAAGAAGGCTCATACCTTGCCCGTACTCATGATTATGATGTTCTTATACTCGACAATATAATGCCAAAGAAAAATGGTTACGAGGTATGCCAAGAAGTCAGAAAACAAGGCAAAAAAGTTCCTATAATTATATTATCGGTACAAACAGATGTTGATGAAAAGGTTCATCTTTTAAATGCAGGTGCTGATGATTACCTTTCAAAACCATTTTCATATCGTGAATTACAGTCTAGAATACGTGCTTTGATGCGTCGCCCACAAGACCTTACTGAACCAGTATTACGGGTAGATGATTTTATCCTCGACACCATGAAACAAAAAGCAATCAGAGGAACAAAAGATATTTATCTTACTCGTAAAGAATTTGCTCTTACAGAATACCTTATGAGAAATAGCGGAAACGTAGTGAGTAGAGGAATGCTTATGGAGCATATCTGGAATGACGAGATAGATCCTTTTTCAAATACCATCGAGGCACATATATTAAATCTTCGAAAAAAGATTGAAGGTGTTTCTAAACGAAAACTAATTCACACTGTGCCGGGACGTGGCTATAAAATTGAATCTACCGGACGTGCCATCTTTAATTAATTTTTATTTTTTCTTTACCTCAACATGCCATACTTTCAGAGTCGAAATTATCACCTTGTTAATCTAATTAAAAAATATATGAATAATCTTATTAAAAAACTTCTTACTTCTAAACGTATCCGAACCAAGAAAATAAAGAGGTCAGATATGCCTGATTCCGCCGGAGCCCCTTGGGATTCAATCTAGAAAATAAACATGAACAATCTGACCATAAGGATCCAAAACATTGCCTTGCGATCACGCCAGGTTGTTCGTGTTTTATATAAATATATTATAGAACCAAAATCAACAAACGAGGATACGAGACGTCGTGAATTTATATTCAACGTTATTATAACTACTGTCTTTGGTATTGTATTTATTTTAAATATATCCGTTATACATAATCAATATACGATACCTGATTACACAGGTTTTAATGCTGGTATCTTTTCCCTTTTCACTGTGTTTTTTGGAGGACTTCTATTTTTTTCACGCAAGGGATATTTGAATCTCGCCACGTATCTTTTTATCGGTATATATTATCTCGGTACAACTTATGGAATATATGAATGGAGTATTGAATTACCTATGGGCACATTAAGTTATGCCGTAATAATTATTATGTCGAGTATTTTAATAAGTACTCGTTTTGGTGTCTATATGACAGGGATCATTATGGCGTCATTTATAACAATTGGATTTCTTCAAGTAAAAGGAATTGTCATTGCGAACACATCCTGGTATGCAGACCCTATAGAATTCAAAGATGCTTTTCAACATTCGCTTGCCTATATGTCTATCATGGTTGTTTCCTGGCTGGCTAATCGTGATATTAATATATCTTTGATGCGCGCACGAAAATCCGAAAAAGAGTTGAAAGAAGAACGCGATCAACTAGAAATAAAAGTAGAAAATAGAACACGCGACATCAAAACCATTCAACTCGAAAAAGTTTCTCAACTGTATCGTTTCGCAGAATTTGGAAGATTGGCATCTGGTATATATCACGACCTTTTAAATCCTCTGACTGCAGTGTCTCTTTCTGTAGAAAAACTTAATGAGGATATCGGAGACAGAAGTTTTGAAACACAGAACAATATTGATAAGGCAATCAAGGCAAGCAAAAGAATGGATGCATTTCTTCAAACCGTTCGAAAACAATTGAGTGCGGAATGTGCCGAAGAATTATTTTCTCCTGCAAAAGAAATACAAGACGCTATCGATATGCTCGCCCACAAAACACGAGTCTCTCATGTTGAAATATATGCACATCTCGATCAGGAAATAAAAATCTATGGTGTCACAACAAAATTTTTCCAAATAGTTATGAATTTAATTTCAAATGCATTGGATGCGTATCGCGATACAGAAAATAAACAAAGGGAGATAAACATCACACTCGCCACTCACATAAATTTTGTTGAACTTATTATCACTGACAATGGATGTGGTATACCAGAAAATATTACAGCCTCTATTTTTGACCCCTTCTTTACCACCAAAACGGAATATTCTGGAATTGGATTAGGATTATCAAACACTAAACAAATTATAGAACATGATTTCAAGGGCTCGATATCAGTCAAAAGTATCGAAAAGACTTAAAACACTAGAGACGCTTAGAGTTTTAAATAAAAACCTTTTTTCAAGCGGTAATGTTTTTCACGTATCACTTATATATGGATGTCTGAATTCTTTTTCAGAAAGACATAATAAACAACACAATAAAGACCTCGATAACCTGTATACAAAAGAATTAATTGGGATTCGTACAAAAGCAAAGAAATTTCTTATACGAGAAAAAAGCCCACAGTGTTCATGGAATTATTTCTCCCGTTCAGGAAAAAATAAAAATATGTATCCTGACGATCTCGATGATACTGCTTGTACCTTAATTTCCTTGTACAAACATGATAAAAAATTAATCGCAGGAAAAGACATTTCACAATTCGTGCAAACTCTTGTTGATTGTGAAGAAAAACCTGGCGGACCATACAATACATGGATACAAAGCCCAAAAAATAAATGGAAGGACATTGATGTGGTTGTAAATGCAAATATCGCATCACTTCTTGCTCTTTATGATGTAGATCTGCCAAACTTAACAAAGTTTATACATAAAGCTGTAAGGACAAATAATTTTCCTAGTCTTTATTATGAACACCCTCTCACACATATATATTTCATATCAAGATTTTACTCTTACCTGAAACATAAAGATCGAGAAACAAAAGAATGTATAAAAATACTTATTAGAAAAATTAAACAACTCTCAAAACCAAAAGTACTTTGGAAGAAACCCTTATGGAACGCATTGGCAATAACATCACTCCTTAATCTTGGAGTTGATACTAAAGAAAAAGAATTAGCCCTCGCAATCAAAAATATTCTCTCAAACATGGGCGATGATGGGCTTTGGGAAGCGACAGGTTTATACAAAGAAAAAATACAAAATGGTACGACACATTATTCTGGATCACGACCGCTTACAACAGTATTTGTAATGGAGGCAATATTTTTGTATGAAAATGCCCTACAAAAAGAATATGAACCAGACAATGCAAATATTGAAAAAATATGCCAAGAAGTTCGTACTATTTTGATAAAAAAAATTAATACCTTCCCTTCTATATTTAAAAATCCAAGCTTGAAAATACTTTCGGAATTAGAAAGAAAAAAGCTCGACTATTTTATCGCACCGTCTACTTATATTTTTACCCAAAACATGTGCGATATATACAAGTCAAAAATAGACCACACCAAACACACATACAAAACAGTAATCAATCTCGGAGCAGCAAACATATTTGGTTGGATGGGATATACCATACAGGATGACATTATGGATAAAGATTCGACCGCAGATTCAGAACTTCTCCCTTTATCAAATTTTCTAATAAGAAAATCATTTGAAATCTTTGAGAAAGAGACAGTGTCTATTGCTGGAAAAAACACCGTGCAAAATGTTTTTAATATTATGGACAGAGCAAATGCCCTCGAATTACAGATAAGAAAAAAGGATGATATGTATACAAAGAATAATCGAATGATTATTGCTGAAAAATCATATGGGCATGTGCTTGGTCCTCTTATAATTATGTTACGTGCAGGTATGGATCCTTTGTCAAAACGATACAAAGCTCTGGAGACATTTTTTATGGAATATCTTTTTGTTCGGCAAATGAATGATGATGCTCATGATTGGGAAAAAGATATTGATAAAGGTCAGGAAAATTATGTATATAAAAAACTCATAAAACATTATTTTAAAAAAGAATATTTTACAAATAAACTACCGAAAAGATCTTGGAACAAACCTATATACAGAAATAAACTAAAAACATTTTTCTGGGAAAATCACCTGGAAAAAGTGCATAACGAAATCAAACTTCATATTAAGAAAGCAGAAAAAGCTTATGATGCATCAGGGATTTTTAAAGACATGACATATGCAAACATACTCTTAAAGCCCATTAAAATATCTATAAATAAGGCTATTTTTGAAAGAGATCAAATGAGAAACTTTTTGGATAGTCAATAGAATAAATATTCTTCAAATACTTATTCATTGTCGGTATGGTGACATAAAAAGCTCAGCTATAAGTTTTTGTGTAAACTGTATTATTTTGTCCTACACACGTACCTCGACATGGTGCCCCCAGCAGGAATCGAACCCACATCTTATCCTTAGGACGGATCTGCTCTATCCATTGAGCTACGGGGGCAGTGAAAACACTATACCATTTAGCATAAAAAATAACCGCATGCATATTACATATACATGCGGTTATTTTTTATGCTAACCATATTTATAAATAGAGCCTTATTAACTTACGCGGTAATTCCCAAAAGTTCTGAAATCGTTTTCTCGTCATATCCCACAACAATATCGCCACCAATATCAATTACAGGAACACCGAGTTGACCGCTCTTTTCAATCATCTCTGCTTTTTTTGCTTCATCTGCAACAACATTATGTTCTGTATATGGAACATTATGTTTTTTAAAAAAGTCTTTTGCTGCTACACAATACGTACATGTCGGGGTTGAATATATTTCTACTGTTTTCATACAATGCATTATAACCCGCCGACCCCTATCTGAACAAGTCGAGGAACTTTTTCCAAAAACCATTATCTCCTCCTTTATCAAAAATATTACTTCCAGACTCAACATCCATAAGTATCACTGTCTTTTCACCACTTTTTACCAATCCAAATCTTTCTCTAATTTCACGCCCTTGACCTTCTTCAGTACTCAAAGATTCATTGAGTGATGAAAGATGAGTCTCCCTTAGACGTAATTCTTGTAAATCTTTTTCTGCTGTGTTGGAAAGGTCTTTGCTTCGTTCATATTTATCGTATACACCCCACACAGCTCTTACCAAGAAGAGGCAAATTACGACCAAGACAATAATAACGTATCTCGAGTGGAGAAGTTTTCGCATATGTCGACGATCTTGGAATTCTCTCATATTGTGATATTATAGCTTTAATAAACACAAAAACCCATGATGTTCAACCCAAAGCACCAGAAAAAAATAAAAATATTTTGGATAATATTTGCCACCATCCTTATCCTAGGTATGGTTGTCGGCTACTTGCCATCTCTTTATTAATAAAGAGTTTCCTTTCCTGTAGTTTTCTACTCTCCCATTCGCATCATTTTCACAAAAACATCTTGTGGAATATTGATGTTTCCTTGTCCTCGTTCAAGCAATCGTTTCTTTCCTTCTTTTTGAATATTCCAAAGTTTTTTCTTTCGAGTAATGTCTCCTCCATAAAGATGAGCAGTAACTGCTTTTTTAAGTGCCGCCAATGTGCGTGATGACAAAATACGTCCACCTGCTTTACCCTGAATCTTTGTTGTAAACATTTGTTTCGGTAAAATTCGTTCTAGTTTTTCTACGGCAGCCTCTGCTTCTTCATATGCTTTTGATCTTGCGACAATACGTGTGAATGCAGGTACAACTTCTTCGCCAATTAAAATATCAAGTCGAACCACATCTGCTTTTTTCATTCCTGTAGGAACATATGAGATAGAACCGTAACCAGATGTTGCTGATTTTACTCCATCAAAAAAATTTCTCATGAGTTCTCGTAAAGGCATATCGACAGTGATAGCCGTTCTTTCAATTGAAACAGGTCCCCATGTTTGCATATCGCTCGCATCTCCTTCATGTTCAAAAATAAGTTGCGTTAAAGGACCGATATATGTGTTCGGAGTAATAATTTGAAGCTTCACCCAAGGTTCTTCAATATCAACAATTTCTACCTCATCAGGAAACATTGGGGGAGAATAAATAGTTTCTTTCTTTCCGTTCTTCTTGGTTATTTCATAGGTAATAGAAGGTGTTGTAACAACAAGATTGAGATCGAATTCTCTTCGTAATCTTTCGGTAATAATTTCTAGATGAAGCATTCCCAAGAAACCACACCTAAACCCTCGTCCCAATGTTCCTGATGATTCTTCTTCATATGTAAAAGCTGAATCAGAAAGAGAAAGCCTTCCCAATGCCTGACGAAGCAGCATTAAATCATCCTGACTTTCAGGATATATTGAGGCCCATACCACAGGAGAAGGCTTCATATAGCCAGGTAGAGGCTCGAGAAGGCTCTTTGCGCCCGTAATAGTGTCTCCTACTGATGCAATTCCTGGTTCCTTAACACCTGTCACAATATAACCAATTTCACCGGCAGACAAAGATTCTTTGGTTGTTTCGTCTGGGGCAAAAATACCAACTTCATTTGCAATAAATGTTTCACCTGCAATACGAAATGATAATGAATCACCCTTCTTTACTTCACCATCTATGATGCGCGCATACACAGTAACACCGCGATGATTCGAATATTGAAAATCAAAAACAAGGGCACGAACATCTTTTGTTAATGAATTTTTATCTATATTTGTTTGAGGTGATGGTACTCGTTTTACTAATTCTCGTAACAGTTCAGCCACACCTTCTCCTGTTTTTCCAGAAACACCAAGAATAAGGTCAAGGTCAATATCGAGCAACTGAGCAATTTCCATTTTTACTTCATCAACACGAGCAAGAGGAGAATCTATTTTTGAAACGACGGGAATAATAACCAAACCTTGTTCACGCGCCATATTCAATGTCGTCAATGTTTGTGCCTGAACACCTTGAGTACTGTCTACAAGCAATATAGATCCATCGACAGCTTTCAGGGCTCGCGAAACTTCATATGAAAAATCAATATGCCCAGGAGTGTCAATAAGATTCATCACATATTCACCCGCACCATCTTCACCAACAGGAATTGAATAATTCATTCGCACAGGTTGCATTTTTATAGTGATTCCACGTTCACGTTCAAGCTCCATAGAATCAAGAACCTGATCCTGCATTTTACGTTTTTCAATCGTCCCAGTAAGTTCGAGCAATCGATCCGCAAGCGTCGATTTACCATGGTCTATGTGGGCGATAATAGAGAAATTGCGTATATTAGATATCTGCATTGCTTGTTAAAATTAGCACGAATCAAGCTTTTTTACTAGTTTCAGCCTTATTTTAAGCCGGTTTTAAGACTGTAGTCTATCCAAAGAAGACCTGTCTACTTTCCAAATTTTATAATGCAATGTTTCGATGATATCTTTCATTTCCCTGCTTTTCAAAAGCCATAAAACAAAAACAATAACTCCTATACCTACGAGACCCGCACATAGTCCTTGGAGAAATACTCCCGGTAATGTATTAAGATCAAATATATTATCAAAAATACGGAGTGATCCAAAAGCAAACCAACCTCCAATAATTGATGCACCTATAGATTTTGAAGCCGTACTCCATACTGATTTGGTAAAGCTCGGAAATTCTTTTGAAAAAGATCTCCAATGAAGCCAAAGGTTTAGAATCGTACCAATACTAAAAGCAAGAGGAAGCATAAGAACCGATGAACCTTCGATCCCATCAGTACGTAAAAGTGATTGTATAAAATAATCAAAAGTCGGACTCCATGCATATGTTTTGAGTAAAACAAAAGCCGAAACAACAGTGAACACCATTGATACTACATTGATTAATAATGGCTTGGCAGTTTTTCCTTCTGCGTAAAATGACCTCACAAAAAGAAGTATCAAACTTTGACCAACAGACGACACCACAAACAGGGCAAGGGCCGCCGCGGTAAGTCTGGTATCAGACCAGCTAAATGTTCCAGAACCAAGTACAGTACGGACAATTTGGGCTCTCAAGACAATGAATAATACTGTTATGGGTATAGACCAAAAAATAACATGGCGTGCTGCTGCGATCATTTTATCCAAAAACGCCTGTTTGTTCCCTTCTGATATAAGTTTTGCTAATACAGGGAAAGCTGCAGATGAATAACTTGCTCCGATAATAGAGAGAGGTACCGATTGAAGATTTAATGCGAGGCTGAAAATAGAGATCGACCCAACACTTAAAAATGATGCGAACGAAATCAAAGAAAGCATTGAAAGTTGTTGAGATGAAAGTGTAAATGTTCTCGGTATCGAAAGTATTGCTACGCGACGTATTTTTGACCAATTAAACTTAAAGGAAAATCTAGGAAATAATCCGTCACGCAAAACAAAAGGTATTTGGGTTACTGATAAAAGAAGCGCTCCTAATACCACACCAAAAGCCAAACCTTTTATTCCCCATATTGGTAGGAAAAATATAATACCCGTAATAATTCCCACATTATAAAGGGGTGATGTTATTGCATATACAAGAAACCTGCTCTGTATCTGAGTAACACTGGTAAAGAATCCAGCAATACCCAAGAGTATTGGAGAAAGCAATAATATTCTCGAAACTGTTACTAGTTCATTTCCCAATCCCCTGTCAAAGAGACTAGAAAAAAGCATATGCTGAAGAGGTTCCATGAAAATATATGCCAAAGCACATACCCCTACAATGAGAACAAGAAAAACAGAAAACAAATTCCTTATTGAATCTTTCAAATCTTCCTTACTTTTTTGACGACTCTCAACCAAAAAAGGAACTAAAATTGATGTAGAGACCAATGAAGCAACCGTCACATAAATGAGATCAGGAATTCTAAATGCTGCATAATAAAGATCAAGTGATGGACCAGCTCCTAATATATGAGCGAGGAATCTGTCACGAACAAGGGCAAATACAAGAGAAACTACCGCAGAACCAGCTAAAAGATAAGCGGCCTCATGAAGGCCACTTATCTCTCTGCCGACAAACGAGAGTATTTTCTTAACCATACGCGACTAAATTTTCTCTTTCGTTGTTGATTCTTCTATAGGAAGATTCGCTGAATTTGACTGAATACCATCGAGAGGCTCTTTTCCTGCTTCAAGATTAACAATAATCGCCTTAACCTCTTCGCTATCTGGATTTGATACCATGAGATCTTTGAATTGTTTAAGCGAACCTTTCAAATCCTTTGTCTGATGAAGACTTAAACCTAGGAAATATTTTGCATTAGCATACTGAGGATTAAGGTTTATAGCACGAGTAAATGCCAAGACGGAATTACTGTATTGTTTTTCAGAATAATAAAGTAAACCAAGCTGGAAGAACACTCCTGAGTCAGATGGTGAAAGAGTTGCAACAGCTTCAACTGATTTAATTGCTTCTGGTAAATTACCTTCGGATACTTGAATCTGAGAAAGGAAATATATTGCTTCTGCATAATCACTTTTCTTTTCAAGAGATTTTGCAATATATTCTTGCGCTGCTTTATTATCTTTATTTGCTGTTTCAAGACGAGCTAGAAGGAGGTAAATCTCTGGATTCTCTGGGTTGAATTTCAGGGCAGATTCATATGACTGTTTTGCACTATCATAAGCACCTTTAATTTCTAGAGGGACAACTGATTCGAAGACACGCCCAAGAGTAAGATGGTTTTGATAATTAGTCGGATCAATAGAAACAGCACTCTGTGCACCTTGAATTGCAGCCGCTAGATACTGTTGAAATAGGGCCTGTGCATCAGTTTGTGAAAGACCTTCTTTGCTATAAAGATCGGATAAACGAGCAAGGTAAATTTCTGCAATATATTGCGCATATACATCGCTCGGTGAAAGATTGAAAGCTTTTGTAATTTTCTCTTCACCTAGATCAAGGTCTCCTGAATTAATCAAGATTAAACCTTTTTGAAGTTGCACGGTCGAGATAAGTTTTGTTGATACAAAATATCCGAAAGATATTGAAGCAATAAGTGCGAAAATAATAAGAAGAACTGAAATAAAATTAATTGCAGGTTTTTCAATTACAGATACTTCTTTGACCATTATTGAACCATCTTCACGAAGCGAGGCAATGAAAAGACCAGAAAGGAATAAGGTCAATATCCATATTGGAGCACTCGGTACATATATGATGGCAAACACCCACAAGTAAACACTTCCAAACAATGATGAGAGTACAAGATATCTTGAGAAAGGAGAGTTTCCTTGTTTAAACAGAGTTCGAACAGCAGTCCACAAGAAAAGTCCTATAAAGATCAAAATACCGAGACCGCCAACAATACCAGAAGTTGTAATGAAGCTCGGAATAAAGCCGACTCCATAATTAAAGTCCGTATTCCAGAAAAGAGTGTTGTTTATTCCTTCAGGTTTATTCATTAACCATTCTGTAGAGAATCTGTTGGCTCCAACACCAAAAAATGGATCTGTTTTAAGGGTTGCCATTGCAACATCCCATGTAGCACCCCATGATGGTCGAACTTCAACCTGAGAAATACCAAGGGAACCAGATATACGTGAACCAAGAGTAGATCCACCTAACATAAAGAATACAGCAATAACCAAAGTTACTATTGCATAAACAGGTACTCTGCTCTTATTCTGATGTTCTTTTTTACCGAATGAAAGTTCATACACAGCAAAGATGAGGGAAATCAAAGCAAGCATTGTCCATACCGGTGAAAAACCAATGATAGCAAGCATGAGGAGAGAAACCACAAAAGCGATCCTTACGAACCAAGAAATTACTTTTGATAGTTCTGCTCTTTCAAGAGTAACTAATGTTACTAATGTTACTAGACCAAAGAACACACCAACATCGTTCCATGCACCAATAAGATTAGAGGTCGCTCCATTCAAAAAACCAAAAGATAGAAAATCTACTCCAAAGATGAATCGGCTGATGTGAAAAATAGCGAGAGTAAAAAACGATAGAAGTATTGCCCCATAAGAATAAAAGATTTGCTCTTTAGTTCTAGTAAGAAGTGGTACTAGGAAAAATAATACAATAGAGATGAGAAAAAATGACAATGTACCAATTTCAAAACTCTGCCCCACAAAAGATGTTGCGTGATTTACAGAAAAAATAGCTGAAGCACTGTATGTTAAAGCCAAGAGACCAGCTGATCCGTACCAGAGGCTCTTTGGTATATTAAATACACCATCTCGTAAACGGGCAATAAGCCATAGAACAAGAGCTATTAATATTCCATATATAATGAGTCCGGTTTTCCCTGATTGAAAAGGAACCGAAAGGGATGGAATAAAAAATATCGGGGCAAGAAAAAGCGTTATCTGAAGAATAATAAACGCAAACTTATCTAATTTTGAAGTTCGTAACATTTTTGGTAAGGACAATTTATAATAAAACTATTATACCCCAAAAGAACCTTAAAATAAAAGTGTATAAAAACACCCGCCTGTAGGCGAGTGTTTTTATTTTTCGTGGACTATAAGCCGAGTTCTGTACTTCTCCGAAAAGAAGCGACAATCATTTATCTAGGACTGACGTTACCATCAATCTCAAGCAACACTTCCTTATTAATAAATTAACAAGGACACGGTCTTGCACTCGGGTAAGGATTTTGCCGTTTCACCTCTTGTTTACACAAGAGCTCGTCTCTGTTCTCACCTCTAGGATTACCCCGACGGGTGTTACCCGCTACCTTTCTGCAAACCCGAAGATTTGCGAGTGCTCGGACTTTCCTCACCTGTACACGTAATAAATCACATATACGGGCGCGATTATCTTGCCCACCATCTAATTATACTACTTTTTTCCTCCACTGTCTACTTCGTAATTTGTGTTCTGTGCTTCGAAGAAATTCACCAATTCCAATACATCCGTAGATGTCGCCATCCATTTTGCAGGATTAGTTACATTGTAATATTTTGACAAACCAAGTTCTTCCAATCGCCTATCAGCAACATACATAACGTACTGATTCACATAGTCAGCATTGAGCCCAAGAATACCATTAGGGAAAAGATCTTTATTGTAATTAACTTCCAGGTTTACACCCTCTACGATAATGTCGCGAATTTCTGTTGCAAACTCTTCTGTTAAAAGTTCTGGATTCTCCTCCAAAATACCTTGAAGAAGATTCATACCAAATTTGAGATGCAAAGATTCATCGCGAATCACCCAGTTAATCATTGAACCAAAGTTTCTCAATTGATTGCGTTGACGGAATGAAAGAGCAACCATGAATCCAGAATAAAACCAGATACCTTCCATCACAATATTGGTTGCCACAAGATTTCTAATGAAATCCTTTTTTCCATCTGGTGATTCAATATCAATCTTGCTGTCTATCATCCTTTTCATATATTTCGTGATGAATGCTTCTTTTGCCTGCATTGAAGGAACTTCTAGGTGTACTTCGTAAATTTTCTCTCTATCGAAAGGAAAAGTTTCGAGTACGTATTCAAAAGCCACACAATGATTGGCCTCTTCCCACATTTGTTTTGCTAGGTACAAATGACATTCGGGAGATTTAAGATATGGATATATTCCCAAAGCAATTGAACGGTTCACAATAAGTTCTGCTGGATTAAAGAATGCCATCAAAAATTTTACCGCATGTCTTTCATCTTCGGTCATTTTTTCCCAATCATCGAGATCTTCTTTCAGGGCGATTTCATGAGGAAACCATGTATTGCGAACGGCTTGATTATACAAATCATATGCCCATTTATAATTAAGAGGATGGAGATTTACGTCTTCTGGTGATACTTTTCCAATTAGTGCCATAGTTTTTTTGTAATTAGTGTTTCTAGTAAAATGTTGAGGCCTGTTTTCTTTTTACTGACAGGAATCACATTGAGCGAGTTCAGCAGGGTCCGTTGGACATGTTTTATTATCTGTTTTAATTACTCTTCGTACAGATTTTTCTTTTGGAGAATCTGTTTTTTTAGCAAGATCAGATAATGATTGATAGCTAGCAGATTTTTGTTCTAGTTTTTGTTCAGTTTTTTGTTCAGTTTCCTTTTCAAAAACAACAGCGGTATGAGGTCTTTTCATCATCACAGGTTCTGGTGAACGCAAAGGGGCTGCATCTGCAATATCAAGAGATTTCTGTAAAGGTTCCTGGAACGCTGTTTTCTTTCCAACCATAGACGATGCGACAGATGAAAACCCTTTACTTCCCATTGCTGTTGCCTTATTAACACGAACTGTTGATTGTTCTGCGGTATGTCGAGGTTTCATATGAAGATAATATGTTGTCTTTACACCCTTTTCCCATGCAGCGGTATATATATTCATAGTCTCATCGATATCACGTGTTTCGAGATACATGTTTCGAGAAATTGCCTGATCTATCCATTTCTGCGCCCGCGCTGCCACCTCAATAAAAGAATGTGGAGAAGTGCTAAAAGATGTTTTGTAAATATCTTTTATATGTTGAGGAATGGCGTCAATATATGAAATATCGCCCTGATTCTCGATAATGTCTTCTCTTACCTTTTCCCAGATTCCCAAATTCTTTAAATCTTTAACCATATTATGATTAATATCCATATACTTGCCCGATATTTTATTTCGAGAAAATACCTGAGCAAATCGTGGATCCATTCCTGGGGTTGTTCCTACAACAAGTCCGATATTTGCATTAGGAGCCACCGCCATTAACGTTGCATTTCTCATCCCTGCTTTTACCTTTGAACGGAGAATATCCCAATTAAGACCTTTGTGTTTAGATTCTTTAGAAACAGTAATAGGTCGTCCGCGATCTTCTTCGAGATTCTTGACAGTATCGATAGGTACCATTCCTTTTGACCAACCAGAACCTGAAAAGTTGTGATACGGGCCTCTTGCCTTTGCAAGTTCAGCAGATTCATCTATAGCCATATATGAAACGAATTCAAAAATACGATCAGTAAAATCCCATGCATGTTCTGAATCATATGAAAGACCAATTCTTTCAAATACATCAGCGAGCCCCATAACACCCAGACCAATAGCACGATTTTCTTTATCAGATTTTATCGCTTCAGGAATTGGGAGTTTATTAATATCAATGAGATTGTCTAATTGATGAACAGCCATGCGAACAGATTCTTCAAGTTTTAACCAGTTCACTTCTTTGTTTACAACATGAGCGGCCAGGTTTACTGATATCAAATTACATACAGCAACATTCTCTTTGTCTTGAGGAAGACAAATTTCAGTACAAAGATTAGACATATGAATCGTACCAGTATTGTTATTCAGGGCACGAAGATTAATAGCATCCTTCCATGTAATCCATGGATGAGAAGTTGATTGAAGAGAGAGAATTATATGTCTCCATTGTTCCCTGGCTGGAACCTTTTTATATTTTCTAAGTTCTCCCCTTTCAGCCTTTGCAATATATTCTTTATATTTAACAGAAAATGCAGCCCCGTAAAGTTCATTCAATTCTGGAGTTTCGGCCGGATCAAACATGTACCAGTCCTGTCCAGAAATAACACGCTTCATGAACTCATCAGAAAGATATGCGGCAGTGTTAGCGGTTCTCATGCGGAGATAATCGTCCCCTGCATTATGTCTCCAATCAATAAAATCAGGGAAATCGAGATGCCAGTTTTCCATATAGAAACAAAGGGCTCCTTTTTTCTTGCCCCCACGTTGAATAGCACGAATAGCAGTATCAATAATTTTTGCAAAAGTTGTTGGTCCTGTGGATGAGCCTCCAAAATTTGATTTTAAAGGAGAGCCTGCAGCACGAAGTTTTGTTACAGATGCTCCTATGCCCCCTGAACCTTTTGAAAGGAGCATTGTGTCAGAAACAGATTTTGCGATATGTTCCATGTCATCATGAATTTCAAGAAGGAAACAATTTGAAAGTGAAGGGCGATTTGTTCCTGCTCCGAGATTTGTTGAACCGCCAGCAATATATTCATGTCGAGACATCTTGTCATAAAAACGAATTGCCCATGAAGTTGGATCGCTTTCATTATAAGAAAGTCCCATTGCAATACGCATAAAAAGATATTGTGGTGTTTCGGTAATTTCTTGTTTTACATTTCTTATACCATATCGATTTATCAAACCATCAACACCTGAATAAATAAATAAATTATCTCGTTCTATTTTCAAAGCATCTGCCAATTTTTCGAGATCATATTTTAGAACCATGTCTGGATGTAAACGTTTTTCTTCGACACCTGTTTTTATATATGAAACAAAAGCATTACGATGTTTTTTTACGAGGTCTTTTGGATTATCAACATCGTAATCCCCTACCACTTTTTTATATATAGTTTTAAGGAAAAGTCTTGTAGCAACTTTATCAAAATCAATATCATCTTTAATATTTTGAACAGCGGCGCTTATGGTTGCCTTGTCGAGCTCTTCTGTAGTCATACCATCGTACATAGTAAGTTGCGTATCAGTCGCAACCTCTGTCACCATAGAAAACGGATTTTCAAGACCTTCTGCTGCACGCTCGATAGAGCGATTAATTTTATCAGCATTAAAAAGTTCTTTGGTTCCGTCTCGTTTGGTGATAAAGATGTTCATTGAATGTTTTAGTAATTAGGGCGTGATAATTTATTTAGTTAACTTATTGTAACCCTTTAGAAAGGTAAGATAAAATATTTTTTGGTCAAAAAAGTGAGCAGAATATACAAGGTGGGAAAAGTAAATATGAAGGTTTTTCCACCGCGAGAATACGGCTTCACCATTGGCCTATTTTAGAGTCAAAAAAACAAAAAAATCTTCCCCGAAAAAAAAGAAAACTGAGTTTATAAGGAAAATCCGACCTTAAAGTCGGATTTCTATATTATCGCCATTTTTTATACCCATACGATCGAGCGTTCCTGCAGAAAATTCAATAACATATTTTGCTGGAGAAGCTGGGTAAAATATTTCAGGAAAAGTATCTGGACCAACATTTGATACAGAAGAAATGACACTCATTGATTGATCAAGAAAAAGGATATCAATTGAAAATTTCATATCCTTCATCCAAAAACCAATCATTTCTGGATTATCAAACACAAAAAGCATTGCCTGATTTTTATCGAGACCATTCATTCCGCTCAATCCTTTTTCTCGAAGAAGTGGAGTGTTTGAAACTAATACATTGAAAGTTTCATCGCGAAAAGATACTGAAGGTTCTTCAATTTTAAAAGTACGTATTGATACCGGAGAAACCTTCGCAGAAACTATCGATGAATCAGTTCGTGAGACAACAGGTGAAAAAAAAGAAGCAGAATCATTTTTAAAATAAGAACCGACAGCAATAAATATAAAACCGACTCCTACAATAAAAAAAGATTTTGTTTTCATAAGAATTATTGTAAAGGTGGAATAGCCGAGGAAGATTTTAGAAGAGAAAGAATTGATTCACGGAGCATCTCTGGGTTTGCTGAACCTTTTGATTTCTTCATACCTTGTCCAACAAAAAACATAAGCAACACTTCTTTACCTTTTTTATATTCTTCTACAACACTTGGGTTTTCAGCGATAACTTCTTCGGCAATTTTTTTAATTGAACCCTCGTCACTTTTTTGTAATAAATCTTCTGTCTCTCCTATGTTCATCGGGTCTCCACCTTTATCAAACATAATTGCGAGAATATCTTTTGCTCCACGCGAAGAAACCAGCTTCTTATCTATCATAGAAACGAGAACCGAAAATTCTTTTGGACCGAAAGGTAAAGATGCGATCAAATGCTCTTTACCTTCGCCATGCTTCTTCTTTATAAGTCCCAAAATATCAGAAGATATATAATTAGAGGCAGTAATTGATGCACCTGTCTCTTCAAAAAAGGCAGCCACCTCCGGATTAGTAACATATATATGTATATCCTCCGGTTTAAGTCCCAGATTTGCAAAACGTTCGCGTTTTTCCCAAGGAAGTTCAGGTAAAGATTTCTTTAGATTATCCAAGCCAAATTCAGGAATTTCTGATAGGACAAGTTTTGGAAGATCAGGATCAGGAAAATATCGATAATCATGACTGTCTTCTTTTTTTCTTTGTGAATATGTCGCTCCTTTGCTATCATCCCACCCTCTCGTTTCCTGTACGATTTTTTCTCCACGATTCAAAACTTCGGTATGACGAGCAATTTCATATTCAATAGATTTTTCAGCAGCCCTAAAAGAGTTAAGATTTTTAATCTCAACCTTTGTTCCAAAAGTATCTGTCTCCGATATAGAAATATTTACTTCGACACGCATCTCCCCTTTTTCCATATTAGCTTCTGACACTCCGAGTGTACGGAGGAGGAGCTGTAATTCACGTCCGAATTTCCCCGCCTCTTCTGAAGAATGAATTACAGGCTCAGTAACAAGTTCCATCAAAGGAACACCCGCACGATTAAAATCAACGAGAGAATAATTTGCATCGCCTTTTCCACTATCCTTATCTGCATTATCATGACTCGAAGATGCAGTGTCTTCTTCCAAATGCACACGGGTAATTTTTACCCCTGTCACTTCTCCACCTTTAACCAATGGATATTTGTATTGAGAAATTTGATACCCTTTTGGAATATCTGGGTAGAAATAATTTTTACGATCAAACTCGGTAAAATCGGCGAGCTCGGCACCAATTGCGGTACCAACACGAAGCACTGATTCAACTGCTTTTTTATTTATCACAGGAAGAGTTCCTGGGTGACCCATACAAATAGGACAAACATGAGTATTAGGATCTCCTGCAAAAGGGTCATTTTTACACGCACAAAACATCTTTGTTTCTGTTTTGAGTTCTGCGTGAATTTCTAATCCTATTGTAGCCTTGTAACTCTTGGTTTCAGACATAAAAAATATACTATCACACTTCCCTTATTCTTGACCGTCACTTATTCGAGAGCCCTCAACATTTTCACCAAAGAATCTTTCATATTTTTAACCTGATCATCGTCGATAATCGAAACAGAAAGGACGTCTGGATTCAATTTCTTCGCTTCTTTTAATTTCGTTTCTAGTGTTTTTTCATCCACAAGATCTGTTTTTGTAAGTACGAGAATTTCTTTCTTTTCTGAAAGTGCTGGTGAATATGTATCGAGTTCTTTACGTATAGCTTTGTATGCTCCAGTAATATCTTCGTGTTCTAGTGAAATACAATGAAGAACTATTTTTGTTCGAGCAATATGACGGAGGAATTTATCTCCTAAACCTTTTCCTTCTGATGCACCTTCGATAAGTCCAGGAATATCTGCAAGAATAAATCCATGCATATCACCCAAATTAGGTTCAAGAGTTGTGAATTGATATCCCGCTACTTTTGCTTTTGAATTAGTAAGCACATTTAAAAGCGAAGACTTCCCTGCATTTGGAAATCCAGCAAAACCTGCATCTACCATGAGCCTTACTTCTATATGAAAATCAGCCTCTTCCCCTTGTCGCCCTTCTGTAAATTGTTCTGGCTGTTGATTGACTGAACTTTTAAAATTCTCATTACCCAATCCATAACGACCGCCTTTTAGTATCAAAAGCTGTTCACCATCTTTGGTAAGTTCAAATTGCTGTTCTGTATCATGATTATAAATAACAGAGCCAACAGGTAATTTAATTGTGAGATCCTCCCCGTCTTTACCGTTCATGCTTTTGTTACCTCCATCGCCCCCTGCTTCTGCTTCAAATTCTTTGGTATTTCTGTACGAAGCCAGAATACCGATATCTCTTACGGCTTCAAAATACACGTCTCCACCCTTACCGCCATTACCGCCAGCGGGACCCATGAATTCCTTTCCTTTTTGATGAAGCCAGCGAACAACACCGTCGCCACCTTTGCCAGCTTTTACATGAAATGATATTTCGTCGATAAATGCCATATAGATGATAGATTATAGGAAAAGTTCAAAAATAGCCACCTCTAGCCACCTAAAACACTTTTTATTCGAGAGCTTTTTGCGCAAGAGCCCATGCTCCTTCCCGAGAACCAGCTACTGCAATAAATCTTCCTGTGTGACAAAAACGAGCGTCTGATACACCAGAAACTTTCGCGAGCTCATTATCATTCAACCCTCCCCATGCTTCTGGAAATAAAATACGACTTTCAAATCCAGTTTTTGCCACAGGTACGACTTTTACATTCCATGTGCCATCTTCATTTTGTTTTATTACAAAAAGAGGTTCTGGGTATTTTGTAAAAACTCCTCGCCATGGATAATTTCCCGAAAGTTCAATGATACGTTTGTCTGCACTTTCTTTATATGTTTTTTCTGAAATCTTTTTACCTTCTGCGCTTGTTTTTTCTCGTGTAATTTCTCTTTCAAGCATTGTTACAGCAAAAGGAACAGCTTTTTTAAAATCCTTATCAAAATCAGAAACCCCATTCCATGGAGGATTAAAAGAAAAAAGAAAATCAGCAAATGAATATGGACGTTCGATACTTATCTCTGCCTCTGTATCTTTATTAACCACCTCGTTTTGTTTCAACAAATCAACTCCATTATCAGAAGCATCGGCATATGCAATAATTTTTTTGTCGATTTCATTAGCGATCTCTTTTGAACCACATAACACTTCTCCGTATTCTTTCCATACCAATCCGAATGCTGCATATGGAGCACCACTCTCCCTCTTACCTGCACCTCCTTTTTGATGATGATCGAAACGTTTTTTTGATGCATCATCTATACAACCAACATCTACAACATAATCAGCTTTATCGATTATCTTCTGGTCTCGCGTACGAATGAGTTTATATTTTCCCTTAAGGAGAATATGTAAAGTTGCCACAGCACAAACATCATCTGGATGAAAATGTCCGCTATGCGTAGCAATTAATGGTTTTGAAAACACAGTAGAAATAAATTAATGCCGTAAAATTAAACTTTCGAAACAACCCAATTAACAAAAGAGACGACGAGGGCACCGAGAAAAGCAGCCATGAATGTTGCTACGGTAAAGCCTTGAATAAAACTTCCGATAAACCACAAAATAAGACCATTAACAATAAGTCCAAAAAGACCAAGGGTAATAATATTTACCGGTAATGTGATAATTGTGACAATAGGCTTAACTGTAAAATTAAGAACACCGAGAACAATCGCAACAATAATAGCTGGGTAAAAACCTGCCACAGCAATACCAGGGATAATATGCGACAAGGACATTATCGAAAGAACGATAATAAAAAACTTTATAATTAATTTCATATAGTAAGTATATCGAATATATATGTATATATAAAGTAAGTTTTAAAAAAATAAATTGGTACAGAATTTATTAAAAAATAGAAATAAAAAAGCCGTCTAAAAAAGACAGCTTTGTTTGGTTTTAGTGTGCGTTTTCTGTATTTACGCCACACTGAAACCAAGTCTCTGAGCATCTTTTTCACTCATGATGATGTTGAAGACTTTGTGAAAAAGTCTTTCTTCATTTCGAGCATCTCGAACTTCGAACTGGATCCCAGAAGGGATCGCTTCGATGTCGAGTTTTGTCATGCACTCGAGGCAAACGCAATCACCATAAAGATGATCACGCGAACACTCATCGAGTGTTGAGCGGAAATCGCTACCGACCTCAGCAAACTGGTCGATAGCGATTCCCTCTTTGATTTGTCGATTCAAAATCTCCTCTCGGAGTGCGTCATCGGGGTTTTTTGACATATCGATATAACGCGGATCGAATGCCTTACTCAGGTAACGTCCCGAACCTTGAGGGTTCGGACGGCAACATGTGGATTCACTAATAAATCCACTGAGTATTTCTAAGCTCATATATTGCAATATTTGGAGTTCTGAACTGATCAAGAGCGATCAGTTTTCTGTCCTAAATTATATCACAAAAACTACTATTTTACCAGCCAACCGTCTTTTAGATATTGTTCGAGTTTTTTAAACTTAACTTCTTGTTCTTCCCCACCTTTAACGATAATTATTTTTTCATTTCTTCCAGGTTTTTCATCGCCACTTTTTCCATGTCCCCGCCCTTGTCCTGCAACAATATTTGAGCTATCACCCTGTGCCAAAATACCACGGGCATCGGCCTCGATAGTTTCAAGAGGTTTATTTTCTGGAACAGAGGCTCCTGTATTTGGAAACAAAGTTATTATCTGTCCATTAATATTATTCTGCATAGACTTAAATAACATGAGACCTTCTCTTTTGTATTCAACGAGAGGATCTCTTTGTCCGTATGCACGCAAATTAACCGAGGAACGGAGATAGTCCATAGCTTCAAGATGTTCTACCCAAAACATATCTATTGTTTGAAGGAAAAGATTTCGAAGAGCCTTAGAAAATTCTTCTTTACTTAATGAGTCTTTTTTGTTTTTAATGACCAACATTATTTCTTCATTTGTCTCGTCAACAATAGACATAAACTCAGAAACAACATCTTCATCTGAACCGAGAAGTATTTTACGACGTCTCTCATATACTGCTTTACGATGAATATTCATCACATCATCATATTCGAGAACATGTTTACGTGAGTCGAAATTGAAACCCTCTATTCTTGTTTGTGCGGTTTCAAGTGAGCGTGTGATAAGTCTATTCTCGATAGGTTGATCTTCGGCAATACCAAAACGTCCCATCATTTTCTTTATCATGTCTGTGGCGAACACACGCATCAAACTGTCTTCGAGTGAAACGAAAAATTGTGTCTCACCTGGATCACCTTGTCGTCCTGATCTCCCTCTTAACTGATTATCGATACGTCGTGCTTCGTGACGCTCTGTACCGAGAACAAATAAACCTCCTACATTTTTTACTTTCTCTGCCTCTTCTTCTGAAGCCGGAATACCTCCCAGTTTAATATCCACACCTCGTCCCGCCATGTTGGTTGCGATAGTAACCGCAGCATACCTTCCTGCTTGCGCCACAATCTCCCCTTCTCTTTCATGGTTTTTTGCATTCAAAACTTCATGCTTTACACCTTCTTTTTTAAGATACTCTGACAAAAGTTCGTTCTTTTCTATGGATACAGTACCAATCAAAACAGGCTGACCTTTTTCATTTATTTCTTTTATCTTTCGAGCAATAGCTTTGAATTTACCTGTTTCTGTTTGGAAAATATTATCGTTTTGATCTTTTCTAGCAACAGGACGATTGGTAGGAACCCCTATGGTATTTAAACCGTACACCTTGAAAAATTCTTCACGAGAAGTGAGGGCTGTTCCTGTCATACCGGCTAGTTTTTTATACAATCTAAAGAAATTCTGATATGTAATAGATGCATATGTACGTGATTCTTTTTGAATAGAAACACCTTCTTTTGCTTCTATTGCCTGATGTAAACCATCTGACCAACGACGACCAGGTTGCATACGCCCAGTAAATTCATCGACGATAATGATTTCATTATCTCTTACAACATATTCTTTATCATTATGAAAAATAGCTTTGGCGCGAACAGCAATTTCTAGATGATGTACATATTTAACACCTTTATCTGTATATATATTTTCTACACCCAAAGTTTTTTCTGCCTTGGTAATACCTGTATCGGTAAGAGAAATAGCTTTTCTTTTTTCATCTATAGTGAAATCTTCTTCGAGAATCATCGTGTCCGCGATCTTTGAAAACATTCGGTACAAGTCTTCTGATTCAGAAGTCACAGCAGAAATAATAAGAGGGGTACGGGCCTCATCAATAAGAATAGAGTCAACTTCGTCAACAACAGCATAATTCCAACCACGCTGACGCAACATATCAGATGAATATTCTAGATTGTCTCGAAGATAATCAAAACCAAATTCCTGATTCGTTCCATAAGTTATATCGGCGAGATAGGCTTCTTTTCTTTCGCATGGTTTAAGGAAATCGTACGCAACCTTAAAAGACCCTGTTTCGTCACGTTTTTCATCGGCAGAATTTTCTTCTTCCGGTTCTGCTTGATGAGTAAAGTCATAAATATATGAAGCCTCATGGTTGATGACACCGGTAGAAATACCGAGAAAATCATAGACCTGTCCCATCCACGCAGCATCACGACGAGAAAGGTAATCGTTCACTGTAATAACGTGAACCCCTTCCCCTGTAAGAGCATTCAAATATGCCGGCAATGTTGCGACCAATGTTTTTCCTTCTCCTGTTCGCATTTCGGCAATACCTGATGTATTTAAAATAGCACCTCCAACGAGCTGTACATCGAAATGTCTTTGTCCTAATGTTCTTTTTGCTGCCTCACGAACAACTGCAAATGCTTCAGGAAGAATATCTTCGAGAGTTTCAGCCTTTCCGTTTTTAGATTTTTTGCCAGACAGTCTTTCTTTAAATTCCGTCGTTTTCGCCTTTAAATCCTCATTAGAAAGAGCTTCTATTTCTGGTTCAAATGCATTAATAAGAGGAACGAAAGATTCGAATTTTTTGAGGTCATGAGAATTTTGATCTCCGAATACTTTACTGAATATAGATACCATAGAAAATCATTCTATCATGAAAGGTCTTTGACTTCTCGCTCGATTTCTATGCCTGTTTTTTCTTTAACTAATGCTTCTATGTTAAGTGCAAAGGCATTAATTTCATCTGAAGTTCCTCCTTTTTCCACAAAAAGAACCAAAGGTTGATTCTTAAACAAACTAACATTTCCAACTTTATATCCTTTTAATCCACAAACATTATCCAGTATCCATGCCAAAGATATTTTTATTTTAGCCTCAGCGGGAAAAGATGGTATCAGTGGATATTTTGAAACAAGAACTTTAAAAACATCCTGAGTCACGATTGGATTTTTCCAAAAAGATCCTCCTGTTCCCACCTGTGTCATATCAGGAAATTTAGCACTACGAATATATTCAACAGCATTACGAATTTCTTTTAATGAAGGGTTTTCTATATTTTTCTGAGCAAAAAATTCTTTTATATCCTTATATTCAAGTTTTGGATTAGGAATGCGACTTAATTTAAATGAAACAAAAGTGATAATGAAATTTTTCCCTTCTGATGTTTTGAAAAAGCTTTCTCGATAAGAAAAAGAGCATTGATCATTAGAGAACAAAACTTTTTCACCTGTACGAATATCTACAGCTTCTACTGATTCAATTATATCTTTTACTTCTGTTCCGTATGCACCAATATTTTGAACAGGTGAAGCACCGACAGTACCGGGAATAGAGGAAAGATTTTCGGCTCCCCAAAAACCATCCAAAACAGTACGAGAAACAAAATCATCCCATACTTCTCCCGCCCCTACTCGTATCAACACATTTTGATCATCATAATTATTTTCACTCCTTATCTCTATGCCTTTTATTTCATTTTTAATAATTAATCCATCGAAACCATTATCAGAAACTAAAACATTAGAGCCCTCACCTAAAACAAAAACATTTAATGAATTATTTTTTGCATATGAAACAGAATCAATAATGTCTTTTTTTGTTTTTACAGAAATAAAATACGAAGCCTTTCCGCCTGTATGAAAGGTTGTGTGTAAAGCAAGAGATTCAAATTTCCGTACCTCCATGAGTTATTTTATATCAGCCTGTATTTGTTTTATGTATTCTTCTGCCTGAGCTTTGAATTCAGGGAAAAGAGTAATCATTTCACGAAACACATTTATAGCCTGAGTTTTATTGCCTGATTGATAATATGCAATAGCAAGATTCTGATATACCTCAATATCATTAGGGTTTTCTTGTATACGATTATTTAAAACTTCAAACACCTTATTCCACTTTCCTAATGTTGCATATGTTTGAATCAAGATATCACCATTAACTAGATCCTTATTTTCGTTTAAAAGATCTGTTGCTTCTTTTTCTTTACCTGAATAAATAAGGGAAGATACATAATAATTGAGGGCATCGGTATTTGTAATATCGAGCTCATATGCTTTTTTGAATTCCGCTTCCGCTTCTGCATATTTCTCACCCTTCAGATACGTACTTCCAAGGACAAAATACATTGTTTGTTTTTGCGGAGAAAGATTTCGTGCTTTTATGAAATGATCCTCGGCATCACCAAAAAGTCTGTATGTTGAATAAAAACTACCTGCAAAGAGTTCATATCGTGCATCCCCTGGAACTTTCTCGAGACGGTCAGTAATAACTTTTTTCGCAAATTCATAATACTTCTGTTTAATTTCTATAGAAGCACCTGAAGCATTGACCTGTGTTGCTCCTTCTACCATTCTTTCAATAGTCTCGCCATTTCCTATCATCCCGTATGACAATGTTTTCTCGAAAGAACCGATTGCAGCTTCTGGGGAAACTGGTTGAACACTTAAACTGCGCAATGCATCAAGTAATGAATGAGCTGCCATATATGGACGCCACACACAGAAAATAAAAGATCCAGCAAGAAGAGCGAGAATAAAAAATCCAATAATACTAGCATCCGAACCATCAAACTCTTCTTTTTTAAGAGGTTTAATTTTTAACGGTATAGATAATCTTGTTCCGCTGAAATGTATGTATCCAAGAATAGAAGCAAACATTAAATAACTTGTCGTATTGTCGAAAACAAATAAGTTATTGAAAAAATAACCCGCCAAAAGTCCTGTGAAAAGACTCTTTTCTGTAAATGACATATGTGATGATCTTTTCCAGAGAAGCCATAATGCAAAACCGAAAAGAGAAATATATCCCAAAAATCCCAAAGAGCCTGTTGCTACGAGCCAGTCTAGAGGTGCATTATGAGCGCGATCGAACCATTGTTCCTGTCCATACAATTTGGGACTGTATTTAGTATTGAAGACATAATTAAAATTCTCTTGACCCCAGCCTAATAAAGGTTTTTCTTTCCAACCATCTATAGCCATAGGCCAAATATAATACCGTGCTTGTGTTTTTGCATCTGCCAATGAAATAGATGCGAATCTTCCTAATGTACTGCTCTCTCGTACGAAATCAGTATTACGAACAGAAATAAAAAGAAGAACAAGAATAATCACTCCACCAACAATTGATCCCGCGATAATACGTTTCTTTTTTTCTCCTTTATCAAAAAGAGCAACAAGCATACCTGTTACAAAAAGGCCACCTAAAAGTCCCAATATTGCACCACGAGTACCAGTGTTAAAAAGAATAATTGTATTAATAGATGCTATTAGTGCAAAGGAAACTCTTTTCCAAAGAATATGTTCTTTGTACAAAAGAATAAGAGCGATAAATATTGCAAACAACATATACACGGCGAGATATGTCGCATTCCCCAGAGTAGCGTCGAGTCTAGCTCCACCAGAAGATGCGTTCACCAAACCTTTTAATTGGAAAAGAGCGTATATAGAAACAATCACACTAGAAAATGTTGATATTTCAAAGAAACGTTTCCAAAGCTTTTCTGTTGAAAGTACAATTCCTGAAACAAAGAAATATCCAAAGACATGAAGGATTGTTATGTACCCTTCCATACGTTCAAAGTTTGACCAGAAACTTTTAAGAGGACTCTGTCCGAACAAATCAGCAACTCCAATCACAACAACAAAAGCAAGAAAAGACCATGCCAAAGAAGACATTCTTGGACGATACGATGAGTCTCTTAATGCAAGAAGAAGCCACGAAGCAAAAGCAATCTCAACCATAGCCCTAAAGAAAAGAGCTTTACCTACAATGAAAGGAAAGAAAAGTGAGTCGCTTACAATTAAAGGTGTAAACAATGCGAGACATAAGGCTACTATTGATGTCCATTTCAGATATGTATTGAATTTCATAAGTATGTATGCTGTGTATTTTAATTTCCTATATCGAGTAATTTTTTTAGAACATCTTCCGGAACTTCTTTTGTTGATTCTTTTTTTTGTTCTGATTTATGTTCTTGATTTGGCCCTGATCTCTGTTCTTGATTATTGTGAGATTTTTGATTGATTATATTTTTGAGAGCATCCCTTAATTCATTTTTACTCTCTTCTGTAATCCCCTTTCTTTCTGGTCTTCCGGCTGATTCTGTTTTTAAATCTTTCAAACTTTGAAAACCCCCAGAATCATCTGGTGGTGGAACAGCTATTGGAACCTTTGGTGTAATTGGTGTATTAGACAGTATTGGAGAGGGATGATGGTGTTTTTCTTGAGACCTCTCTTGTGATTGCGATCTGTTTTGATTACCATCTTGATTCCTTTGTTGATTGTTGTCCTGATTACTGTGATTATTTTGAAAATGTTTTTTTTCATCCCTTCTTTCATCTCTCCTTTCTTCTCTTTTATCATCTTTTCTGTATTCTTTTCTTTCGTCCTTTCTTTCACCACCACTTTCCACCAATCCATCCCCCAGAACTTGAATACGAATATCTTCTTCTACTTTTACACGTGCTTGTGCGAAATTAGCTCTCGAATATTCCATTGATTGTTGTCTATAAGAAATTGGTGGTACTGGAATAGGAGGCATACTTTGACCTGAGAATGGTTGTGACCCTACACCATCTATCATGAGACGTAAATAAATCTGATACTTACCGAGGTTCACAATATCTTCGGCTGTAAATTGTGGAGCAAATTCTTTTTCAAACTGTTCAGCATCAAAAGATCCAACACGAAACACAATCATTGTTCCAACGTTTCCAAAAACCGCAGCACGGACTTCTTCGGACATTTGCTCTATATATTGATGAGCAATGGTGAGATTGAGTTTATATTTACGTGCCTCTGACAAAATATCGGCAAAAGATTCATTGGCAAAAGATTGAAATTCATCCACATATAAATAAAAATTAGGGAGATTTTTCATTTGACCCTCATCTCTATCTGCCCTACTCATAGCAGCCAAATACACCTTGGTGATAAACATTGCTCCCAAAAGATTTGCATTTGACTCTCCTACTCTTCCTTTTGAAAGGTTTACGATAATTATTTTTTTATCGTCCATCATTTGACGGAGATCAAATGTTGATTTTGGCTGACCTATAATATTTCGAATCAAAGGATTATTGGTAAACTGTCCAATCTTATTTTGAATTGCAGGAGTTGCTTCGGCCGCAAATTTATCTGTATATTTTCCAAATTCATCAATCCAAAAAGATTTAACCGCTGGATCGGTAACATTATCAACAACTTTTTTTCGATACACTTTATCCGAAAGCATTTTATTTACTCCAAGAAGTGTTGCTTCTGGATATTCAAGAAGAGCCAAAAGTGTATTGCTCAATATATATTCCATACGAGCAGACCACGCATCCACCCAGATTTTTTTGAATGTGGACATGAGTCCAGAAACAACGAGATGTCTTTTGTCATATCCAACATCCTCCATCACATTAAATGATATTGGGAAATCAACATCGAAAGGGGCAAAATACAAAACATCTTTCAAGCGATGTTCAGGAACATAATTTAAAAGAAGTTCAGCGGTTTTTCCGTGCGGATCTATAAAACAAAGCCCTTCACCATTTTCAATATCCTGAACGGCCATATTTTCGAGAAGTGTTGATTTTCCCATACCTGTCTTCCCAATAACATACATATGCCGGGTTCTGTCCTCGGCTTTGATACCAAATTTAACGCGTTTATTGCGCGCATCAGTTTCAGCAAAATAAGTTACTTTATCATTAGGATTCATGCTCAGCTTATTATCACATTTCTCTTGAAATATTAAAAGAAGACAAGAGGCGCAATAAAAATTATTTAGAATTAAAAAAGTAAATAAAAAAGCGCGCCTCATCGAGGCGCGCCGTAACATTATTTTTAAAGAATATGATTCAACCTATCTGGGCCTTGAACCAATTCTTTTTTCAATTTTCAACCCTCTAGGATTGAAACCTCTCGGAATGTGAAGATTTTCTATATAAGAACCCTCGCCGACAACCTCTGTCGAAAAGGAACCAACATGGTCTTTGGGACAAGGTCCAAGTATGTCTGCCAAACTGGCAGCTCCGCGAAAACAAGGGGCTGTTTCTACGGCTGTTGCTTCTGCAACAATTTCAATATTACTCATAATACCTTTTTTGATTTGGAGTTTCTTTGCAAAGAACATATGGAGAATACCATAGTGTCCAAAAGCAAAGACTACTCTTAAATATAAAAAAGTCAAAGGAATAAAAAAACCGCCCTCTAAATTAAAGGGCGGTTCGTAAAAAAATATCTTACCATTCAGTCGTCATTATGGATGAACTATTGCCGAACATCTTTTTCTTTTCATGTGTGGGCGATGTTTATCAAGATACTCGGAGAGCATTTTGGGTCTTACCAGTCTCTGACTACTGACTCCTGCTTCTTCCATAACTTTCTTATTGACACGCGACCATTCAGTCACATGCAAAGAAAGTCTGCTAGCACATTCGTCGCAACACATAATACCTTTGTTTTCTTCCTTACGAGAAAGAGAGTCCACAAGGGAGAGGTGTTTAACTTCTTTCAATTTCCGGCAGAAATGGCATTGAAAAGATCTGTTGATTAAGAACACTCCCCACCCTCTCCAATTAAGGAAAAGAAGGGTTGGTACCCATAGAGCAAGCCAATACAATGAAGGAACCATCACGGTTCCGACGATTAATGTAGATAAGAGTAAACTTACCCATGTGCGAAAAATCAATTTTCCGCGTGCTGACTGCTGACTTTCCTCAAGAGAGCTCATATCACAATCCTTTCGATTAGGTTATTGGTGTAGTTAAGTCTGAATTCCAACAATATTAAAGCAAATTAATTGCTTTCTGTCAAAAGAGCCTCTCTGGTATACCGGTTCCCTGCATTCCATAAAAGCCAAGAATCCAAACCAGAATCATATGTCGCTTGAATCTGGGCACGCACCATTTCAGCAGTATATGTTACTGGATAATTATTATCTTGAAGCCAAGGACGCAGTTTTTTTGCATCAAAGGATGGTTTTGCATATATGGCAGGAGTTGATGTGCCGATTCGAGCATTTGGAATAAATACAGAGGTACTCGTAGACAACGCCCTCTCTACTGCCTTGTCCATAGATATCTTTATTACTTGATATACATTTTTATTTGGATCTCCAAGATTATAAAATCCATTTGGATAATGTGATGGATACACCATAGGGGAAATAAAATCGAAATTAGGAAGAGCATATTCAAGAATCTGACCAATACCAAGATCATCATCATTTGTAGTTGTCATTCCAAAAAGATCTGCAGATATTATTATTCCTTCTGGAGAAAGTTCATTGTGAAGATATTCAAAGAAATCTCGCATCACCTCCGCCTTTGATTTATCTTTGCTCCATGGATAATAAATATCTTTCATATTTCCATCAGAAGGAAAACGTATGTAATCGAAATTTATCTCATCAACACCAATAGCATGTGTTTCTCGAGCAATTTCTGCAATATAATCCCAATATGGTCTAGCAGAGGCATCAATCCAAGGAATACCTTTATCATCCCGCCACACAGTTGATGTTGAAGTTTCTTTTTTTACAGCCCATTCTGGATGCTCACCGACCATAAAAACATCCTGAAACGTGGCGAGTCTTGCAATCACATAAATACCGTGTTCATGGAGCCTATCAATGAAATCCTGCATATCTTTCACAAAACAATCTCCGTTGGCAGCAATTTTTAACTCATCACTTTTTGGTTCAAAAGTAATATGTCCATCGTATGATTTCACGTCGAGTACGACTGTATTAAGTTCTGTTTCATTAATAAGTTTCAAAAGTTTCTCGCGTAGTGATGGAGTTCCAGCAACACAAGAAGTCATATAAATACCTTTCACCTGAGATGGTGTAGGAACACGGGTCGCCTGTCTTCCTTGAGGTTCTTCCGGCACTACTTCGATTGAAGTTTCGATATCTTCTTTTTGAAAAGAATAATTTTCACTAAAGAATGACGGTATTCCTATATATAATAAAATAAAAGCAACTAAAAAAAGTACCAGAAATATGGCGCCCAGACGATATGCCTTAACATTGTGTTCTATTTTTGCCATTATTGACGAACTTTTCCAGCGAGGTAGGCGAGGGTCACAATCCCTAAACTCGAAATAATAATAAGTATTTCTTTCCAGCTTTTAGGAAAACCAAGTATAGGTGTTGCTGAAAGGATAATAAGAAATCCTAGAGCGATAATAATATTTCTGTATCTCATAACAGATAGTATAAACGATTACTCTAATTATTTACAATAACAACAAATTCTCCACGTATTGTTTGAGGATTATTTTTGAAAGTTTCGAGCACTTCTTTTGCACTTCCGGATACATATGACTCGTGAATTTTTGTAATTTCACGCAAAATAGTGACAGTCTTATTTGAATCAAGCAATGATTCCAATGTCTTTTCTATACGGTGAGGTGATTCATAAAAAATATATGGTCTCTCCCCTGTTTTTATTTCATTAAAGATTGTCTGTCTTCCTTTTTTATGAGGCAAAAATCCCAAGAACACGAATTCATGTAAAGGTTTTCCGGCAACAGAGACAGCAGAGGTCAGAGCTGAAGGTCCAGGAATAGCAATAACCGAAACATCTGGAAGTCTTTTGCGAATCTCGGAAACAAGTAACATCCCAGGGTCAGATATACCAGGAGTACCCGCATCAGAAACCAAGGCCAGGTCTTTTCCTCCTTTCAAAAGGTTTTCGATATGATCTATTTTTGAAAGAGGGCTCTGGGCGTGAAAACTCTCTGTTTTTGTTTTTATATCGTATTTATTCATCAATACACGTGTTGTTCGTGTATCCTCACAAAAAACAATAAACACTTCTTTCATGATACGGATGGCACGAAAAGTCATGTCTTCTAGATTACCTATAGGTGTTGCAACAATGTAAAGATTAGTCATAATTCGTATGAGAAGTATATACTATGCTTTATGACTATACGGCTCAAAAAACCACTTGTCTATGTTACCCGTGATATTGAACGTGCCTTAGGCCTTGAACCAGGTGGTATGTATTTCGTGATATCGAATAATACTGAATACGGACGAGAGATAAAAAAACAATATCCTGAAAATGTTTGGCTTATTGATACAAAACCAAATGGAGAGCTTTTAGATACTTTTGAATTACTTTCACTCCCTCTCGTTGGACAAGCAATTTTGGAACACAAGGCAGATGTTTTAGTGTTTAAAAACACAGGACAAATAGAACGATTGTCCAAAGAACGCGGATGGAATCTTCTTAACCCTAGAGCATATCTATCAAAAATGGTTGAGGAAAAAATATCTCAAGTCGCTTGGCTTAAAAAAGATGCCAACCTACTTCCTCCTCATAAAATTACTTTACTTAAAAAAGTTAAGTACGATAAAAAGAAATTTATTTTACAATTCAATCACTCTCACACAGGAGAAGGTACATATATTATTGATTCCCTAGAAACTCTTGAGGATTTAAAAGAAAAATTTCCTGAACGTGAATGCCGTATCGTTAACTTTATTGATGGACCTGTTCTCACCTTAAATATTGTTGTTGGATTTTGGACATTATTAGGAAGCCCTAGTTACCAAATCACCGGACTTAAACCTTTTACAGATTTACCTCTTTCTACTATTGGTAATGATTGGTCGCTTCCCCTCTCTGATGAATTTACCGATACTGACATAAAAAGAATAAAAGATATTGCAAAAAAAATTGCACGTCGCATGAGATTTTCTGGATGGAAAGGTCTTTTTGGTATTGATCTTATTAAAGATTCACTAACAAGTGCTATGTACCTTCTCGAAATAAATGCTCGCCAACCCGCTTCAGTTAGTTATGAATCAAAACTTCAGTCTGATGCGGATTTTGAAACAACTATCTTTGATGCTCATATTGCCTCTATTCTTGGAAAAAGTTTTCCTTTATGGAGACTTAAAACCATATCAGGAGGTGCTCAAATTATTCAACGTATCACAAAAAAACAAACAGTTTTTGACACCAAAAAACTTGAAACAAAATTGGGTGTAAAAAATTGCACGGTTATACCTTATGAAAAAGGTGACTATAATAAAGAATATTATCGTATTCAATCAGAAAAAGGAGTAATGGAAGGTCATGATAAGTTTAATGAGCTAGGAAATTTTATATCATCATGTATTCAACAGAAATAGAAACAGAAGTCGATGTAGGAGTAGAAAAATTAGGAACAGAAACGAGAACCATTATTGACCAATACCTCTCGCTTCCTTTTGGAACAAAACCTTCTTGTCCTTATTTTAATAATAGACGCAAAAAAACACGTGGTGTTTTACGCGTGCTGGGAGGAAAAGGTACTCCTCAAGAAATAATCGAAGAAGCCATGATTCGTGCAGCCCTTTCGCATGTTTCAATACCAACACTTTCTACCGAAAAATTTAAAGAATTTCTAACCGATAACGATTTTGGTGTTGATTGTTCTGGTTTTGCATATCATGTACTTGATACTTTTTTGCTTGAGACAAAAGGAAAAAGACTTGCATCTTCGCTTACTTTTATAAGAAAAGGTTTCCTCTCAAAAATCATCACTCGACTTCGTCCCGCAGAAAATACAAGTGTCGCAACTCTAAGATTGAATGAGAATAGTTTTGAAATAAACCCTCTCGAAGCACGCATTGGAGACTTTATTACTTTTATAGGTACAGGAAAAGATAAAACATATAATCATATTGTTGTTATTACTAATGTCGACAATATTAATGAACAGACAGAATCTTTGAACGAATTACGTATAACCTATACACATTCGTATACTTGGCCATCAGATGGAGCTTATGGTCATGGTGTTCGTGAAGGAATTATTCTTATAAAAAACAACTCTATCCTAGACGGTATATGGAAAGAAAAAGATTCTTTAGGGGAAGAAAATTATACATATACGAGTGCTCGAGATGCCGAGGAGGTTTCTGTGCGCAGATTAGTGGTTTTGAAATAAGGCTATTTCGGCTATACTTCATATATGCTTCAGACTATTGTCGGATACGCACTCGCCTCTTGTTTTATAAGCTTTTTATGTGCGCCTTTTCTTATTCGCGCCTTAAAACATTTAAAAATTGTACGGTCTAATAAATACGATCTTGCTCTTGCTCTCGAGTCAAATAAAGAAAAAATAAACACTCCTATCATGGGCGGGGTTCTGGTTATTGGAGTTGTGGCTCTTCTTACCTATTTCTTTAACTGGGATCGTAAATACACCTGGGTACCTATCGGAGTAATGCTCCTCTCTGCTCTTTTGGGTGGAACTGATGATTTATTAAATGTTTTTGGAAAAGAACGTCGACAAAGAACACTTTCACAAGTCATGAAATTGATTCATGTTCATAAAAATATAGGGGTGCGCGTATGGTATATCATCACCTTGCCATGGACTGTGTTAAAAAGAGTTACCACTATTTTTGGTTCTAAACAAAAGAAAGGTGTTTTGGTTCATGAAAAACTTATTCTTCAATTCCTCGCAGGTGCCATATCTGCATGGTGGATTTATTGGAAACTCGGAACAACATGGCAAGAATTATATTTGCCTTTTATAGGTTATCTAGACCTAGGTATTTTTATTGTCCCTCTCATTATTATTGTGGTGATGTTTACCGCAAACGCCGTTAATATTTCCGATGGTATGGATGGATTGGCTGGTGGAATGCTCATTCCAACATTCGGCGCACTTTCATTTCTTTCTATTCAGGGCGGATATCCAGAACTTGCAATATTGAATGCTGTTACAGCGGGCTCATTAATTGCCTATACATATTTCAATATTAAACCCGCACGATTTCAAATGGGAGATGTTGGATCGCTCGGGCTCGGAGGACTTCTGGCCATAAATGCTTTGGTTATTAATGCCATGGCGATACTTCCTTTTATTGCATTTATGTTTTACGCAGAAGCATTGAGCGTTATAGTTCAAGCAATCGGTCGACATCTCTTTGGTCGCAGAATATTTAAAATGGCACCACTTCATCATCACTTGGAACTTTCTGGCTGGAGTGAGGAAAAAACAATTATGCGTTTGTGGATTATTCATCTCGGTGCCGTACTTCTCGGTATTTGGATCGGGCTTCATTAATTTCATGAATAATAATAACTTTTCAAAAAATTAAAATTTAAAAAAAATGAGCTACCTCAATTTTGATACAAAAATAATAGATGATTTTTCATCAGATAAAATTGAAAACATGTACGATGCGGGATACGTTCTGACGCGTGTAGATAAAGGAATAATGAACAAAACAAGAAGTTATCGTGTAGACCTTTCAACATATGAACCATCGAGCGAAAATAGACGAATGCTCCGTAAAGGAGAACATTTATCAATTCATAATGAGTCACTCCCCTATGCAAAGTACGACTGGTCTATTGGAAAACTCGCCAAAAATTTTTATGAAAAACTTGGGGCCAATTTTTCAGCAAATAAAATAAAAGAACTTTTAACTTCTTCCGGTAAAAGTAATTTTAATACCCTTCTTATTTTTACCGACACGAGAACAGAAGATGCGGAAATGCCTGGTGCAGAAAATCCTGTTGGTTTTGTAATCTGTTATGAATCAAAAGATATTTTTCATTACAGCTATCCTTTTTATATTGAAGCTGCAAAAGAATCTTCACGAGGTTTAAGTATGATGAACAAAGCGGTTGAATGGGCAAAAGCATCTGGGAAAAAATATATCTACCTCGGATCTATTCAGCGTCCGAATGATACCTATAAATTACAATTTGCTGGAGGCGAATGGTTTGATGGTGAAAAGTGGCAAACCGACACATATCCACTTAAAGAAATTCTCAAAAATATTTAAATAATTTCTAAAGAACCATGAAAATAAGCCTCGTCACCGTTGGAAAAACAGATGGAAAAGAACTTCGTGAAGCAATCACCGAGTATGAAAAACGCCTCGCCCGATACACCACATTTAACATCATCGGAACATCTGATGAAAAACTCCCTCAAGTGCTCGAAAAATATGATCGAGTATTTCTTCTCGACGATAAGGGTAAAGAATATTCATCAATGGAATTTTCATCTTTTATAGAAAAACAAATGGTGGGAGGATTTGGATCGATCGCTTTTGTTGTTGGTGGACCATTTGGATTTTCCGAAGCTGTTCGTTCCAGTGCGCATGGATTGATCTCCCTTTCTCGTATGACATTTACGCATCAATTTGTTCGTGCCATATTTCTCGAGCAACTGTATCGGGCATTTACGATATTAAAAAATGAAAAGTATCATCATGAGTAAAAAGTGGCAGTGATGGCAAAAAGCGCCAAAGTAAATCTTCGGAGATTTTTCTTATACCTTATTTTTCTACAGTGGCGTATTTACTTAAATTTTAAGTAAATACGCCACTGTAGAAAAAAGAACATATATCTGCTGGTTAGATGATTTTATTCTAAATCGTCAAGGTAATCCCATGACCTCGTTCTAAATTCGCTCTTTTAAGCCTTTATTGATATTCTTCTATACACATGTCGCACGAGCCTCAAAATCTCTCTAAAAACCCTGAACAAAGGTCTCAAAAAGTTCACTTCATCGGTATTTGCGGTATCGCCATGTCTGCTGTTGCTACCGCCCTGTGGTCAAAAGGATATAAAGTTACTGGTTCTGATTCTGGTTTTTTCCCGCCTGTTTCTACACAGCTTTCAAATCTCGGCATTCCCTATTACCCTGGATTTCATCCGGAAAAAATGGTCTCGCCTGAACTCGGCGGAGTACCAGATTTCGTCGTAGTTGGAAATGTAATCAGCACAAAAAATCCAGAATTTTTATATATACAAGAAAAAGGGATTCCATATAAATCATTTCCTGAAATTGTTGGGGAATATTTGGTAAAGCCGCATTCAATTGTTTGTACTGGTACATATGGAAAAACAACATCATCTGCCCTACTTTCACATATTTTAAAATCTGCCGATTTTAAACCTTCATACCTTATCGGAGGAATCACTCAAGACAATAGTCCGTCCGCAACAATCGATACCGGTGAATGGTCTGTATGTGAAGGCGACGAATATACAACTGCAAAATGGGATGCTCTTCCGAAATTTATGCATTACAAACCGACTCATCTTATGATGACAGCGGTTAAATGGGATCATGCGGACGTGTATCCAACCGAAGAATCATATTTTGATGCTTTCAAAAAATTGATTGATTTTGTTCCGAAATCTGTGGCTCCTCATGATGGACTTATTCTTGCTTGTATTGATACAGAAAAACTTCCACAACTTCTCACCGAGGCTGGACGCGAATATGTTTCGTATGGAAAAACTGAAGGAGCAGACTATACATACAAAGAAGTTAAAGAATCGAAAAATGGAATATCGTTCGATATTTCATACCATGGAAAGGAATATCATATAGAAAGCCCTCTTCTCGGTTCATACAATGCAGAAAATATTACTGGTTGTTTTGCTATGGCAAAAGAAATTGGAATATCTCCGAGCGAAATTACTGATGCGATTAAATCATTCAATGGAATGAAACGCCGTCTCGAAAAAAGATATGAGCATGAGGTAACAGTGATTGACGATATCGCCCATTCTCCTGAAAAAGCTAAATCGGTACTGAAAACATTACGAACAATATACAAGGGATCTATTACTGCAATTTATGAACCAAATTCTGGAAACAGAACCCCCCAATCAAAACCTGCATACAAAGATGCATTTAAAGATGCGGATATTGTGGTGATTCCCCGTCTCACAAAACTTAAAAGCGATGCCCTTAATCCTGAAAAAACATTTGAAGGAGATGAGCTTGCACAGACAATATCTGAATCCCATCCAAATACTTTGTACATAGAAGATGATGTAAATCTCGTTGAACACATATCAACAAATCACGCAGTAGATGATGTCATTGTATTTCTTGGTTCACATGGATTCCGTGGAATGATTGAGGAGACTGTTGAGAAGGTGGCGAAACTGTAAAGTAAACAATTCGTTTGGTGTTTAGAAAAATAAAAAAAACCGCTCTCCGAAGGAGAGCGGTTTTGAGATTAATCACCAAGACCAGTTTTTGGAATTAGCGATTTTGAACAAAAACCAAATTTCTTGAACGATCACCTCGACGATTGGAATACCATGCATAGGAACCATCAGGCAACCTGTCAGAAAAAGTGTCCCGTCCATCGTGAACGACATTATCCCTAGGAATACCAGCCCTTGTGCATTGACTGGCAATAAGTTCAGAGAGATCCAGACAGCCTTTTTTAAGGTCAGAGAAACACCTATCTGAATATGTTCTGCAGATTTTATCAATCATTCGAACATTAGCCTCACCATACTCTGGATGATTCATAGGATGATCAAAATGTTTTGGACCGATACCCAAGACAATGTAAACATTAATCAAGTGCATCGTCTTTTTTGAACATCCAAGCTTTCTCACCGCATTATAAATAACTCCGGAAAGAACAGACTTTCTACCGGCATGAACAACAACAGTCCTGTTACTGCGTTCTGGTGTCCAAAACACAACAGTTGGACAATCTCCTGTTGCCATAGCAATCGAATCACCTTCTCTGAGAGTGGTGCCATCGGTATCAACATCCCCCAAAACAAGAGATCCGTTAATGAACTTTTTTTTAAAACGGCATTCTTTGGCGAGCATTCCTGTAGAAAGACTAAGCCGTGGAACAAAAACTTTATAGCTTTCTAGCTTTTCTGCATACATAGTAAGTGCTTCATGATCTGCCACCACTTTTTTCCAATCTCTCGGTGGACCTTCGAGATAAATCCGAATGGATTGATTCTCTTCAAATGGAGTAATACAACTACCACTCCTTTCATTTATGCTTTTTTTCATTTTTATGTCTCCTTTCTTTTTCTTTCGAAAAATTTGAATTGATTTTATATCAAAAAAACTCCTGCGTTTATATAAACACAAGAGTTCTCCTAAAACAAGAAAGTTCGTATTTGTATCTTTTGGAGAGACTAGTGAGCGCGTCGGCGCGAGCTCGAGGAATTTTTCAGCAGAAAAATATCCGTGCTCTCCAAGATATACAAATACGGACCTACTTTCCCTCGTCTACAATCTCGGTCTCTACTACACCTTGTTCTATTGAACGAGCTTCGAGCACAATTCCACATGTTTCGCATTCAATAACATGCCCTACTGTTATATTAGGGTGTTTCGAAACATCGATATCGTTTTTACATTCTGGACAAATACATTTCATAGACTTTATATGATACCCGAAACAGGTTAGTATACAAGGTATGATAACCCCACAAACAGAACATCCTGATATTGCAAAATCTCTAGGTATTCCAAAGTTGTATATAAAAAGAGAAGATTTACACCCTCTCGGATCTCATAAAGGAAGATCTATTCCCGTCATGATAGAAAAGGGTCTTTCTCATGGTCAAAAATATTTTGCCCTCTCGTCGTCTGGTAATGCTGCCATCGCAGCATTACGTTATATTTCAAAAAAGAATCTTGAATCATCGAAAAATGATGATGCTGATAAAAACAAAATCTCCCTTTCAATTTTTATTGGCGAGAATGTGAACACCGATAAAGAAAATATTCTTAAAGCAGAAAATACTGATAAAGAAAATATAATAATCACCAGGTCCAAACGTCCTCTCAAAGCCCTTTTCGAGATTATGAAAGGTCAAAAGCACCAAAGCCTCCGACAATCTACGGATCCAAATGCCCTTATCGGATACGAAACACTCGCATCTGAAATATCAGAAATACCAGAGCTTTCTGCGGTATTCGTTCCAACATCATCAGGAACCACCGCAGAAGCGATTGCTCGATTTTTTAATATTCAAAAAATAAACCAAGAAAATGGTGAAGAGATCAATATGAATAATTATCCAACTATTCATATTGTTCAAACACCTTCATGTCATCCTATGATTGATTCGGTATCTTCTGATGTTAATTCAGGCAGTGCTTTTGAAACAGATGAAGAAATATCGCTAGCAGACGCCATTGTAGATAAAACAGCGTACAGAAAAGAAGCACTTTTAGAAACTCTCGGAAAAACAAGGGAAAAAGGTTGGATAGCCACAAATGAGGATATAAAGAAAGCCCAGGAGCTTCTTCGTCTATCAGGCGTACAGGCGAGTTATAATGGCTCCTTGGGCCTTGCAGGTCTTATTAGGGCCATTTCTATGGGCAAAACCTTCTCTGGATCAGTAATTTGTATAATTACAGGTAAATAGAGTGCAAAAAAACACATAAACCAGAATAAGGTTTATGTGTTTAGAAATTTAATATCCGAGATCAGTCAATAAAAGGTGGCGCTGACATGGCCCCCATCACAACAATACTTGGTGTGCGTCGCCACTTGTAGCTTTTGTCATGGCGGATAGGAGAAGGTTTTTTTGAGGTCTTATCTTTTCGACTTGACCTGCTGATCCCTGTTCGGGGTTTTTTACTGAGGAGCTTTTTATTAGGCATACTCTAGAGAGAACTAGTGATGTTTATTCATCAACACGAGATAAAATAATTTTTATCTCGTGTCTTTACTATTCTGAAAACAAGTATGCCAAAAACTATCCAAAAATCAAGCCAATATCTAATAGAACAAAAAAACTATAAAGTCTCCACAAGAAGCATATTAACAACTGTAGATTTTCCAAAAGGTAGTGCCGAAGCCATAACAACCTTGTCACCTTTCTTTCCTGTTTTTGATTTGAGGAAATAGTTTCTCACTTCTTTAGTGATTTCATTAAAGTCGGTTGTTTTTTTCACCATAACGGGAGTGGTTCCCCATGAAAGAATTGATTGTCGATATGTCACATCATTTGGAGTGAATACAATAATGTCCTGAATAGGCTTATGGCGAGATATTAATCGAGAGCTCGTTCCACTCATGGTAAATGAGACAAGAAATTTTGCTTCCACCCTGTCCGCAGTTCTCACTGCAGAAGCAGTAATAGAATCGGCAATTGAAACTGTTTTGTATTCTGGGCGAGCCTTAATATGATTATCAAGAATTTCAGATTCAATTTCTTGTGCTACTCGAGACATTAATTCAACCGCTTCTACAGGAAAAGATCCCAATGTTGTTTCTTCTGAGAGCATAACAGCATCAGTTCCATCGAGAATTGCATTAGCTACATCAGAAACTTCTGCACGTGTAGGTACAGGAGCATTAATCATAGATTCCAACATTTGAGTCGCAGTAATAACAGGAAGGCCTCGTTCATTACATTTTCGAATAAGCATTTTTTGAGCAGCAGGAACTTTTTCTGCAGGAATTTCGATAGCAAGATCTCCTCGAGCAACCATAATTCCATCTACGAGGTCTAGGATTCCATCAATATGTGCGAGAGCTTGAGGTGTTTCAATCTTGGCAATAATTTTCGCCTTTGATTTTTTTGCATTAAGAATATTTCGCAATTCAGTAATATCTTCCGGTCGACGTACAAATGATAGAGCAAAAAAATCTACTTTATTTTTAATACCGAATTGAAGATCAGTACGATCTTTTTCGGTAAGAGCTGAAATAGTGAGATCAGAATCAGGAAGATTTACACCACGCTTACCTTTAATTTCACCGCCGACAATAACTTTACAAATAACATCCTTACCTTTTACATCAAGCACTTCTAATTTCTTTTTTCCATCGTGAAGAAAAACGATATGTCCTTTCTTTACTTCTTTTGCAAAATTAGGGTAATTAACAGAAACACGAGTTTCGTCCCCTTCTATCTTGTCTGTAGTGATAGTGAACTTTTTTCCTTCCATCAACACAATAGATTCTGTTTTAAAAGTACCGATACGGATTTTTGGACCAGCGAGGTCTTGGAGTACTGCAGCAGGAATACCGCTTTTAGCAACAGCTTTTTTAAGATTATTAACTCGATTCTGATGTTCTGCAAAATCTCCATGAGAAAAATTGAGACGCATTACATTCATACCAGCATTCAATAAGTCAGTGAGCTGTGCCTCAGTTTCAGTAGCAGGACCGATGGTGCAAACGATTTTGGTTTTCTTTATCATTACGTGTATTAGTTTTTATATAAAATTGAGTATCAATGATACAAAAACTGTCCCTTTATTACAAGAGGGTAGTTTTTAATATCTACCACATAGCGTAGTGATGCGAAAAAATCTTTTTTAATTTACCTTCTCTGATTCGTTCACGTGTTTATGTGAATGTTCCTGTGTATGGTTCTTTGCATGCGAATTTGGCACATAATTATTCTTTAATTTCTCGTACACATAAACTGTGGCCAAAAGACAAAACGGTGCGGTGATAAAAAGACCTACGACAAATGCCAATGCCCCGGCGAAGTTTATAAGAAAGAGAACAAATGCCAGTCCAAGTAAATGCCAGAAATATCCACGAGTCATATCCCAACTCTTTCTAAAGGCTAAAGACGGTACCATGTGTTCGTCTATAATAATAAATGCAAATAATCCAAATCGAATAGCAATTATAATTCCGGGTACGATAAGAAAGAATAATCCAATTATATTCGCCAAAGTAAACAAAATTGCACCTACAATATAATATGCAAAGAGTATTCCTTTAAATTCAAAAATGCTATTCCAAAAAGGTCTCTCTCCTTTTTGGATTTTTAGACCCATACGAACAAAAGTAAACATCGCAAAAAACGAAAGAATAAAATTAAGTATTTCCGCGAGAGCTATCATGGGTTTTCCTCCTCCAACTTTACTGAGCAAAGCATTTATAACAAAGAAAGTAAGACTTAGAAGAACAAGAAACCAAAAGTTTTCAGAGAGTTTTTTCCAACCATAAGAAAGTGCTTCTTTTATAGTGAAGACAGGTGACCTTAAATTTGATGTCATATGTTCTGTGTTTGAAGGTGTAGTTTGCATAGAGGTATATATTAATGACAATAAAAGCTCTGTATATAATATCAACCATAATGCTTATTTACCAACGCCCATCTCGTACCAAATCTAAACCAAAATTATAAATGGTGCGCGCACTAGGACTCGAACCTAGGACCCCATCAGTATCAGTGATGTGCTCTACCAACTGAGCTATGCGCGCATATACACATAACATACGTATATCGACGAATGTCAAAAGAGTGTTCAAAGAATATAGCAAAAACAAAGGTTTATCGCAATAAAAAACACCCCCATATTTCAGGGGGTGTATTTCTCGTAAGTGTTGGGGTTAAGAAAGCTTTACGAGAGAAGCTTGATCCACCACCAATCAATGAACATGATTGGAGTGGCCGATTGTCCTGAAAGGAGAACCATAAGGCACCGGAAAAATCCGATACCGATATAGGTTACAATAATCCCAGCAGGAACCGAAAGAAAGCATTTCTGCTTTTCGGTGAGCGCTTTGAATGTAGGCGCAACATTGCGGATTTTATCCGCCAGCGTTTCTCGAGGTCCAACCCCAAGATCCGCAACTGTCCGGATCCGTGTTTTCATAGAGATTCACATATAATCATATCATATCTACACGTTTTGTCAAGCAACTTAAAGCCAGCAAAAAACCACCCGCGAATAAATTCGTTGGGTGGTTCCTTGAAGACATCTGAACATCATAATGTGTTCTATTTTGTCTCGTTCTGGTTGTCGGTACTTCCCCGACTTCCATGTAGTTTAAGGTTTCTACAAAACCCATATATAAATATGATCGACTCCGTAAGTTCTCTGCCGAAGCAGAAGAACGGTTTTCACTTGAAATAATCCACGAGCAGCTTCCGCTACCCGTGCCTTGTTACGACTTACTCCCTGTCATTGAGCTCGCCTTAGGCCGCGTGAGCAGACTTCGGGCGCTCCCAACTCCCTTGAGTTGACGGGCGGTGAGTACAAGACTTGAGAACGTATTCACCTCGGTATGGCTGACCCGAGATTACTAGCGAATCCAGCTTCAAGAAGTCGAGTTGCAGACTTCTATCCGGACTAGGACATCCTTTATAACGATTGGCTCAGGGTCTCCCCGTCGCATCGCGTTGTAGATGCCATTGTATCACGTGTGTAGCCCAGGGTATCAAAGGGCCATGCTGATCTGGCGTCATCCTCACCTTCCTCCCAGCTCTTAATTAATGAGGTCAGAAAACATAGTTTTCTTTCCTCCCAAACTAAGAGCTGGGCAGTCTCGCCTGACACTTGTAACAGGCAATGAGGGTTGCGTTCGTTACCCCACTGAAGGGAACAATTCAAATCACGAACTGACGACGACCATGCAGCACCTGTCTAATTGCCTTGCGGCGCTAAACGTTTCTGCTTAGCTTCAACTAGATTTCCAACCCTGGTAAGGTTCTTCGTTTACTGTCGAATTAAACCACATGATCCTCCGCTTGTGCAAGTCCCCGTCTATTCCTTTGAGTTTTAGCCTTGCGGCCGTACTACCCAGGCGCTTCTCTTAACGCGTTAGCTACGCCACTCAGAGGGTCGATACTCCAAATAGCTAGAGAAGATCGTTTAGGGCGTGGACTACTGGGGTATCTAATCCCATTCGCTACCCACGCTTTCATGTCTCAGTGTCAGGAATGCCCCAGTTTCTTGCCTTCGCTTTTGGTGTTCCCCTAGATATCAACGCATTTCACCGCTACACCTAGAGTTCCAGAAACCCCTTGCATCCTCTAGCCATACCGTTTCTTCTGCAGGTTCCCGGTTAAGCCGGGAAATTTAACAAAAGACTAATATGGCCACCTACACATCCTTTACGCCCAATAAATCCGGATAACGCTTGAGGCACTCGTATTACCGCTGCTGCTGGCACGAGTTTAGCAACCTCTTATTCATGAGACGATCAATAAACTTTCTATCTCATAAAAGCAGTTTACGTCCCGAAGAACTTCATCCTGCACGCGGCGTCGCTCCATCAGACTTTCGTCCATTGTGGAAGATTCTCGACTGCGGCCACCCGTAGGTGTATGGGCCGTGTCTCAGTCCCATCGGTGGGGGTCACCCTCTCAGGTCCCCTAGGCGTCATTGCCTTGGTAAGCCATTACCTTACCAACTAGCTGATACCGAGTAGGCCGATTTCTAAGCGATAAATCTTTACCCCGGAGGGACTATCAAGTATTACCTCGCCTTTCGACGAGCTATTCTTGACTTAGAAGTTCGTACCTACTTTTTACTACCTCGTCTGCCGGTTACGTATTGCTACGTCCCCTTGACTTGCATGCCTTATCCACGCCGCCAGCGTTCATCCTGAGCTAGGATCAAACTCTTATTGTAAACTTCACAAAATAATTTTTACACAAAACATAAATGCTAAGTGCTTAAACTTTTTCCTGAAGCGAACGAGACAAAACAGACTACAATATGACAACAAAATTAATCGTGTCACTTTCATCTACTTTGTTGGAATCCCCGTGCTATCGGTTCATCTCAATCCTATATTTTTTTAGTTGTGGTCAGAAGTGAATCTCAACTGACCGTGCAACATTCAACAAAACTCAAAGTAAATAGATTAAGATTTTTTACACAAACAATGAGAAACAATACAGATATATATTTAAATACATCTGACCAATTTCCTACTGCACGTTCTTAAGTATTACTTCTATTTCAAAGACCGATCCCCTCTTTAAGGGGTAAGCACTATTATACACATGGAGAGTAGCGAGTCAAGCATTTTTTAGGGCTTTAATATTAGATATTACCGCCTGTCCTAACTACTTATTTTTACGTTCAGAAAAACCCTGCAGGGTAACCAAAAGAGGAGCACAAAGGAATATAGAAGAATAGGTTCCTGCGGCAATTCCAATGAATAATGCGAGTGAAAAATGTTGTGTCGTAACAGGTCCAACCATATACAAAACAGCAATAGCAATGAGTGTTGTCATCGAGGTATTTACTGATCGAACAATTGTTTGGGAGACACTCTCCCCTACAATAGTTTCAAAAGTTTTTTTATTACCTGAACCATTAATCGTAAGATTTTCACGTATTCGATCAAAGACAACAATAGTATCGTGAATAGAAAATCCGAGAATCACCAAAAGCGCAGTCACAAACAATGTGTCAATCTCAAAACCAGCGAAATAACCGAATGCAGCAAAGGCACCGATAGTAATAATAATGTCATGGCCGAGTGCAACAATAGCCATCAAACCGTACTTCCATGATGACACTGGTTTAGAAACTTTTCGGAATGCAAAGGTAATAAAAAGAACGATTGCAAGAAGCACCATAAAAATAGAAATAAGAGATTTTTGAAGGGCTTCTTTTCCAAGAGTAGGTCCTACTGAATTAAAACGTTTTTCTTCTGGAGCAGAAGATGTTTCTGTTTTAAGAGCAGAAATAACTTCATTGTGTTTAACCTGACTCAAATCTTCGGTTCGGATAATATATCCCACATCCCCAGTTGGACGTATTGAGTAAACACCAAGATCAAGTGAATCTAAATTTGTTTTAAGAGAATCCATAGAAGGACGCACTGATGCATATTCAACCTCTATAAGGGAACCACCCTTAAGGTCGATACCTGCTTTAAGTCCCCATACGGAAATAGCTATCACAGAAAGAACAACAAGAATGCTTGAGAAAATATAGAAGACAATTCGATTTCGTACGATAAACATAATAGTGATTTAAAAAGTTATTCCTGATCCAAAGAAGAATCGAGTAAATTTATTCTTCCTTTTTATTCCTACCGCCCTAAGAAGTGTTCGAGAAGCTGTGATCGCAGTAAACATTGAAACAAGAACACCGAGACCAAATACGAGTGCGAAACCTTTTACGATTGGAGTGGAAGCAAAATAATAAAGAATAATTGCGGTAATAATTGATGATGAGTTAGAATCACGAATTGAAAGCCACGCTCTGTTGAAACCTTCGGTAATAGCATCTCTCAAATCTTTCCCTTTTCTGAGTTCTTCTTTCATTCTTTCAAAGATAAGAATATTGGCATCTACTGCCATACCTAATGTAAGGACAAACCCGGCAATACCTGCTGCAGTCAAAGTTACAGGAATGAGTTTGAACAGTGCCAAGTTTAATGAAACATATATCGCCAAAGCAACAACTGAAATAAGTCCAGGAATTCGATACCAAAGAATAAGGAATAATGAAATGAATGCAAAAGAGATTAGTCCCGCAAACATAGCAGCATCGAGAGCCCCTGCACCCAAAGATGCACCGATAGTTTGTACTGACAGTAATTCAACAGGCAAAGGAAGTGCTCCGAAATTTAAATCACGAACAAGGTCTCTTGCTTCTTGCAGTGTAAAGCTTCCACTAATGACCGCCTCCCCATCTGAAATCTCTTGTCTAATTACAGGGCTCGTAATAATTTCATTATCCAAAAAGACAGCGAGGGTCTGCCCAACATTTTCTTTTGTTATTTTTGCAAAGAGAGCCTTACCTTCATTATCCCAAAGAAGTGCCACTGTTGGTTCACCAGTCGTTCCGTCAAATTGAAGCGTTGCACGTTTCAAGAAACGTCCAGTAAGACCAGATGAAACGAAAATATCATCAATAGTAGAAGAAGCCTGCTGTTCTAGAGTCAGTTCATCAACACCGGGACGAATTAATCTGAAATCTAGAATCGGAGTCTTACCAATCAAATCAACAGCATCATTCACGTCTGTTACACCAGGAAGCTCTACGATAAGACGATGTTCATTTGAACCAATAACTCCACCACTCTCTACTTGTACCACTGGTTCTGAAACACCGAACAAATTAACGCGGCGTTCAACAACATCAGCCAAAGAATTCATAGCACCCGTGATTTCTGATTCAGATATTTGAGAAACATCAGCCTTGAAAACGAGATGAGATCCACCAGAAAGGTCTAACCCTAGACGATAAGGGAATTTTGAAACCTGTTCCTGGTCAGAAGTTTGATCAGATGTCTTGTTTTTTATGTCATATGCAAAAAACCCGATGAATACGGCAAGAATGATAAGGATGATGGCAGATACTCTTTTTTTCCACATAGTGATGACTTGATATTAATGTGTTCGCAATGCTAACACAATTATTCCACGAACTCCATATAACGTCCACGTTTTTTGGTAAAAGCCTCTTCTGGACCAAAACCATAAATATAATCAAACATAGATGATATTTTTGAACCGTCGACTACTATAGGGTACGAATATGACTTCCATCCACCTTTGGAAGTAGGTATTTTGCCAAAGAAAAGATGTCTTGTAACAAAGAAAGCGAATCGAATAAATTGCGGTGGCAAAACTATACATATTTTTCCAACAGCTTTTGCCATATCATGACCTCTTACTACTTTTCCTGGAGGACAAATATTAAAGACTTCGTATCCAACATGAGCTTTGTCTGATGCAAACAATTTTACAGCATCAGCAATATCATCTTCATGCACAAACTGACGACACCATTTTGGAGTAACCGGAACAATCATTACAAGTGCCGAAACAAATCTCTGTGCAAAACCTTTTTTTAATTGACCTGAAAGTGCAGACTGCAAACCAAAAGATGTTCGCATGTACCTTCCCCTCGGACCTGTAATAGATGCAGGGCGAATTATAAATACCTCTGGAACGTTTTGCTTTATTGCTTTTGCTTCAGCATATTTTTTCTCGAGATGATCTTCTACAATGCGTTTTTCTTCGGCATATAAATAATCTGTTTTTCTGAAAGGATCTTTTTCTGTAAAAATATGTTCTATTGTGTTTTCAGGAAAAGCTCCGTATGAAGCCACGGTAGAAAAATGAATAAGCTTTTCTACAGATGAGGTAGAGAACGCGAAATCAAAAACATTATCTGATCCTTCTATGTTCCATTTATGTTGCATGTCCCGATGATCAAACATTTCACGAATTTGCCATGCGGTATGAATAACAATAGTTGGAGCAAATCGAGTAACTTTTTCTACCCACACATCTTTATCACTTGTATTCGCCTTAAGAAAAGATACCTTGTAATCGCCTTCATACAATGGATTAGCATCATCTTTGTCCATTGCAAGAATGGCCTTAACATCAGGATTTTTTGATAATTCCCGCGCAAGCATTGCACCAACATATCCAGACCCTCCTGTAATAAATATTCTCATTTTGTTATTTTCCCATTCTTGAGGCCAAAGTAGCAAGTGTCTGCATCATAATTTTTATATCCAAGAAAAGGGATCTGTTTTTTATATAGTAAAAGTCATAGGCCAAACGAATTTTTGTTTCTTCCAAAGATTGTGGTGGTAATTGTTGACGTATTTGTGCCCAACCAGAAAGCCCTGGTTTTATTACATTACGTAATTGATAATATGAAATCTCTTCGCGTAATTTAATGCCGAGATTATATATATCAGGACGAGGACCAACCAGAGACATGTCTCCTTTTAATACAGAGAAAAGCTGTGGAAGTTCATCAATTCTAGTTTTACGTAATATTTTTCCCACCTTGGTAATACGAGTATCATTTTTAGTAACCCATACACCGCCATCACTCGCCTTCATACTTCGAAACTTTGGAATACGAATTATTGAACCTTCTTTTCCTATTCTTTCTTGTATAACAAAGACAGGTCCTCTGTCTTCGAGCTTTATTGCTATGTAAACGAATGGATACAAAATCAAAGAAATAAACCCACATACAAGAGCGATAATAAAATCAATAACGCGCTTGAGTGCGTCATATATAATTTTTGGCTGTATAGAAAAATTACTCACAAACCAATTGTCCCCAAGCAAAGAAAGAGCTTCCCTATCAAAGACATCTTCGTACACACTGTGAATATCCACGAATCTTACTTTAGAGATAAGTAATGTATACAACATAGGCATCAAAGCTTTTGCCTTATCATCATAAAAATCTATTACGATAAGAGATATACCGTGATCACGAACATACTGAGCGATACTTGTTTGTTCTGAATCATTTGTTTCATCAAAATCTATGGAATGAGCGAATGTAAAGTTATATCTTTTATTATCATTAACTTCTTTTAAAAGATCTTGCATCTCTTCACCTCGACCAACAAGAAGCGCCCTTTCTTTTCTTTCTCCTCTTAATAAAACATAAACCCTTAATCTCCATAATAAAATAAGTACCGAGGAGAAGCCCAAGAAAATAACCAAATTTGTTTTTGGAGAAATACTGGTAAATGTTACAAAATAGAAAAAGATAACAGCCAGCCCGAGGTTTACTATTTGTGAATAAAACAGAACCAAAGAAACACGGGCCTTTGATACCATAACCTGTCTTTCATATAAACCAGCAATAAAGTAGACAATGACCCAAACAATGAAAAGAAAAGAAAAGGGATAGAAATGATCTACGAGTATTTGTTTACTCGGAACACCTCCATAGCGAAAAAAGAGTGTGAGCCATAAAGCTCCACAAAGACTTAATATATCTCCCAAAAAGAGTATGAAAGGGGTTTTTCTGCTGAGTGCATTCATATGGTGAACTTAATGATACATATAGGATATACTATAGGCAACTATGTCAGAAGATAGTAAGCGAAAACTTCTAATTATTATAACAAAATCAAATTTCGGTGGCGCACAGCGCTACGTTTTTGATATAGCAAGAACTCTTAAAAATACATACGATGTTGCGGTCGTATGTGGCGGAGACGGTCTTCTGGTAGAGAAATTGAAAGAAGAAAATATTCGTACATATAATATCTCATATCTCGATCGTGATGTTCATATAGGAAAAGATATTTTATCGATTTTTTCTTTAGCAAGAATCCTCAGGAAAGAAAAACCAGACATCATCCATCTCAACAGTTCTAAAGCATCTGGTCTGGGTAGTGTAGCTTCTCTTGTGTATCCTAGGGCAAAGAAAATATTTACCGCACATGCTTGGGCATTTAATGAAAATCGTGGAGCGATTTCAAAAGCAATTATCGGGGGTCTCCATTGGATAACAGTCATGTTATCGGACAAAACAATTGCTGTATCGGCGGGTGTTAAAAAGCAGATCGAACATCTTCCTCGTATGGAGGGGAGAATTCAGGTTATACATCTAGGTCTCGATAAACCAATTTTTTATGGAAAGAATAATGCCCGCATGGTTTTAGGTATTCCTGAAAAAACCTTTGCTATAGGCACCATAGCCGAACTTCATCCTGTAAAAGGTCTTGAATACGCCCTCGAGGCTATGAAAAACCTAGATTTTCCTTTTACTTATACAATAATCGGAACAGGAGACCTAAAGGAGAAACTCGAAGATATTGTTAAAAATGATTCCAAACTTTCTCAATCTGTAATATTCAAAGGATTCATTCCTGATGCATCGACACTTATACCTGCCTTTGATGTGTTTCTTCTTCCTTCCCTTTCAGAAGCATTTGGATACGTACTTTTGGAATCAGGATTTGCTCATATTCCTGTTATCGCAACATCAGTCGGTGGTATTCCGGAAATTATCGAAGATATGAAATCTGGAATTCTTATACATCCGAGATATCCAAAAGAAATTTCTCAAGCAATACAATTTACATACAGCAACAAAAAAGCTATCAAACAATTTGGCATTGAACTTAATCAAAAAATACAGACAAAATTTTCAGTGAATAAAATGGTTGAAGAAACTGAGGCTGTTTATACGTCAGTACTTTCAAATAAATTGAAAGATTAAATACCCAGAAATTCTCTTTTGGTATCTTCTTTGTGCGCACTTCTCATGTATCTGCGCATTGAAACCAACAACCCAAGACCAAAGAAAGATGTAATAAGGTGAGAGCCTCCGTAACTTACAAAAGGTAATGTGATCCCGGTTACCGGCATAAGACCCGTATTCATTCCCACATTAATAAAGAAATGGGACATAAATAGAATTGCTAAACCTAGGGCGAATAGTATTTCAAAATTACCTGCCCCTCGACGAGCATTGGCAATAATACGCCATATCAATGTACCGAAAGCACCGAAGAGTAAAAGCACTCCAACAAAACCCCACTCCTCGGCGAATGCTGCGAAAATGAAGTCTGTTTGATATTCAGGTAAAAACTTTAATTTTGATTGTGTTCCATAACCAATTCCTTTTCCAATCACTTCCCCTGAACCCACAGCAATAGTGGATTGAAAAGCGTTGTAACCAGTATTTTGAATATCTGAAAGCGGATGAATGAAACTTATAATGCGATTTTTTTGATAATCCTGAAATCCAAAATTCCACAACAATCCAAACAAAACGGCCCCGCATATAAAAAGTGCAGCGAGATGTTTTTTTGAAATACCTGAAACCAAAACCATACCGAACCATACACATGCAATAATAACCGCGCTTCCGAAGTCAGGCTGAAGAGCAACCAATATAAAGAGCAAACACGCATACACCCCGGAAACAATAATGTGACGAATATTGGCAATTTCTATATGTCTTCGTGAAAAGTATTTTGCCAAAATAAGAATGAGAAGAATCTTTGCAATATCAGTTGGCTGTATGGAAAAAAGTCCTAGGCTAATCCAGCTCTGTGCCCCTTTTACCGCCGTTACAGTTAGGAGAAGGACTCCAAGAAGCCCAATCATGCCAAAAAATAATGTAATCAGTACGTTTGTACGCTTAAGAAAAGACCAATCAATGTAACTTGTTCCAAAAAATACAATCAAAGCAACTGCAAACCAAATAATTTGTTTTTCAAAAAAGTAATTACTCTCAACAAATGAGTTCATTGTGATCAATCCAAACAACACAAGAGCTGATGCCGATCCCACCAATAACCAATCCATGTATCCTCCAGATATTTTTTTTCCAATGTTTTCTGCAAGCTCTGTCATGGAATAATAAGTTAAATGTTTAAGATATTAGTGTTTAAAATTGAGGAACAAAAAGAAGCTCTGTTCTTACAACTTTTTTAGAGAAAGATCCTGGCCATGTAAAATACAATGTTTTTGTTTCTCCTGGTGAGATTGAATCGACCACTGTTTTAGAAAATGAAATTCTATTATCATTTTCATCGTATAAAATTATAAAAACATTAAGATTCCTGAAACCTTTATCTGTACTTATATTACGAATTTTTGCCTCTGCCGTTGGTTTATTATTCTCATTTACTGTTGTGTCGAGGATAGAAATTTCTGTAATAGCTTTTCCCGGAACCCAATCAGGATTCTGACCAAATTCAAATGTGGTACGTGTTGATATTCGTGAACCTGTTTGTATTCCACCTTCAAAAACCGGGAAGCGACTGCCTGCTGGAACAAAAGTGCTTCCTGTTTTTTGGGAAACTAAAATACCTTCTGAATCGTATAATTTAAATGTATATGGAAGTCTTTTTGTTTCCACATTTGGATTAGGATTTTGTACATAAGCCATAGCGTTATATACCCCAGGAACAACTTGCATAGAATAAGACCAAAGTACGCGAGGTGTAGCAAAATCCGCAGGACAAAGTCGTGCACAAGCACCACCGCAATCAATACCAGTCTCTTTACCGTTCTGAGTGTTATCAAAACAAGTAGGTGTTTTATGAAAAGTAAAATACAAAGGTATTGCAACAAAAACAATCGCAATAATGAGCGCGCCCATGAAATACCTGTATTTACGTCTGGTGGACCAAGAAGCCATATAGGAACAGTGTATCACAAGCATTAGTCCCGTACATGCACGGATATTTTCTTGCTAGAAAATTCCTCGAGCTCGTGCTTTACTTCGATCAAGATATATGAAAAAACCACCTCGATTGCTCGGGGTGGTTTTTTCTTTTGATTGAATCCTCTGTTCTGGCGACTACCTACTTTTGCCCTTACGGACTATCATCGGCACTACAGCGTTTAACTTCTCTGTTCGGGATGGGAAGAGGTGGTTCCACCGCGTCGAATCACCAGAACAGAGGACTCAATCTGTTTATTATTTTCTTCTAACTGAATCTTTACAAAAGGTTATATTAAAATTTATATAGGACAAACAGCTCCACTACTTACCTATCAGCTTGAATAAACAAGCAAATACATAAATATGTGTGATTGTTAAATTTCCTAATAAGATCGAGCAATTAGTACCTCTCGGCTCAACACATTACTGTGCGTACACCTAAGGCCTATCAACCTAGTCGTCTTCTAGGGCTCTCAACGATTCCTTATCTTGGAGGTGGCTTCCCACTTAGATGCTTTCAGTGGTTATCCATTCCGGACATAGCTACCCTGCTTGCCACGGGCGTGACAGCAGGCAGACCAGCGGTCCGTTCACTTCGGTCCTCTCGTACTAGAAGCAAAGCTCCTCAAGAATCAACGCCTGCAGTAGATAGGAGACCAACCTGTCTCACGACGGTCTGAACCCAGCTCACGTGCCTTTTTAATTGGCGAACAGCCAAACCCTTGGGACCTTCTCCAGCCCCAGGATAAGACGAGCCGACATCGCTGTCATTGTTACTAACACTGTCTTCTGTTACCAGAAGGATTGGACTATATCTTCATCCTCTATATTTATATAAATATGAGGCGTTGGCGTCTTAGCCGTTTCTTCTCGAAACGACTCTGCTCCTTAATGGAACAAGTCTCTACGGGGTCACAGTTGCATACCAAAAAAGGTATCACTGGACTTCCCACGGTATCGTCCATACACTCTGTTCGATGTGTATGGAGTTCACCGTTATAAGCCAAATTTTTAATTTTACCGCCAGGCTCCTACACCCGGTATGGTAAAACGACTCATGCAATTACTTGCATGGCACCCCGATTTGTTAAGGTGCCGAACTCCGCCGTCGATATGAACTCTTAGGCGGAACGAGCCTGTTATCCCTAGAGTAGCTTTTGTCCGATAATTTCCGGCCGCATCTAAAGCGATCCGTCAGTTCACTTAGCTCTGCTTTCGCATCTGCTCGACATGTACGTCTTACAGTTAAGCCAGCTTATGCCCATACACTATCACCATGGTTTCCATCCACGGCTAGCTGACCTTAATAGGCTCCTCCGTTACTTTTTAGGCATTCGTGTTAGCTTTGTGTCGCCACAAAGATCGGACTATATCTTCATCCGCTTTTGAAAGCGGAGGTTAACGTATTAGTCTCTGAGGTTCCAGATTTGAAATTAATTCATATCTGTTACCTGCTGATTGTCCGCACTGAACAGATTTTCACCCATGATTTTTTAATTCTTGGGTACTGTCAGATACTCGGATATCCCAGCATATGGTTAACTTTTCTCATATCGATTGCTCGATATGGTCCTCCTTTATTTATTTTTTTAGAGTGAACCTCTATGAGGCGCCACGGATTCAGGGAACAATGTCGCATAAATGCTAAATTGCGCCCTGAAGGATAGCGCCCCACTAAAACTACCCACCAGATACTGTCTCCCGCGGTTTTTGCCCTCGGGGTTAGAACATACAACAACAAAGAATGGTATTTCACTGACGGATCAAGGCTGCCCAAGAGCGCCCATCAAATCCTCCCATCTATGCTACGCATCGCAATCGTATGCTCAATATCAAGCTATAGTAAAGCTTCTAGGGTCTTTTCGTCTAACTGCAGGTAACCGGCATCTTCACCGGTATTGTATTTTCACCGAGCTGTACTCCGAGACAGTTGCCCAGACGTTACACTATTCAACGCGTCAGAACTTACCTGACAAGGAATTGCGCTCAACTATTCCTCAAAGTTGGACTCTATCTTCACCCTCTCTTGCGAGGTGGGGTGCATGGCGTTGGTCTCTTGTTAACCATGTTGCGGACTGATTGAATGTTACCGTCCAATCAGGTAGCTTTCGTGTAACTTATCTATTAGGCTCGTATTTATCTAACACTGCTATGACCGTCCCAGTCCTTCTGTACCCTTCTTTCGAAAGGTACAGAACCTTAGGACGGTTATAGTTACCGCCGACATTCACCAGGGCTTACAGCAGCAGCACTATATATAAATACATAGCACCGACGCTGGTTGACCTTCTGGCATTGGTCAAGTGTCACCCCCTATACATCCTCTTACGAGTTCGCAGGGAGCTGTGTTTTTGATAAACAGTCGCCAGGCATACTTTAGCTGCGGCCCTTCCGAAGAAGGGCAAGCCTTATCGCTAACTTACGGCTGCTTTTTTGCCGAGTTCCTTGGAGTACTTTCACTCGTTCGTCTTACTCTTCTCGAGCTGATCACCTGTTTCGGTTTTCGGTACGGTTCATATTCGGTTATGCTTAGAGACTTTTCTTGAAAGCGCGCTCACTGTAGTTCCACCTAGCAAGCTAGGTCTTCCCTCAGACGCTTAGGTTCATGATTAAACATAGACTTCCGGATTTTCCTGGAAATCACCCTGACGCTAGAAACCCCAATCCAATAAGGGGCTACAATTACTGTGCTCCGTCCTCCCATCGCACCGAATACAAGTCATGGAATATTAACCATGTGTCCATCGAGTACGGTTTTCACCATCCTCTTAGGCCCGACTAACCCTTCGCTGAAGTCCATTGCGAAGGAAACCTTAATCTTTCGACGTGCGGATATCTCATCCGCATTGTGGTTACTTGTGCCAACATTCTTACTTCTACACGCTCCAGCATGGGTCACCCCTTTGCCTTCATCGCAGAGTAGAATACTCTCCTACCAAAGTATTTTTCCGAAGAAAAATACAGTCCTCAGTTTCGGTATCATGCTTTAACCCCGATCATCTGCGGCGCAAATCCTCTAAGTGAGTGAGCTGTTACGCTTTCTTTAAATGATGGCTGCTTCTAAGCCAACATCCTCACCGTCAGAGAAGATTCACCACCTCGCTTGTACTTAGCATGAATTTTGGGACCTTAAATTGAGATGCGGGCTGTTTCCCTTTTGTCCAGTGGAGCTTAGCCCCCACGGACTTACTGCCGTATTTTTAATCCTGGGTATTCGGAGTTTGATAGGTCTCGCGATCTTTCGACCTGTCGAGATCTTCCAGTGCTCTACCCCCCAGGGGAACATACGACGCTATGCCTAAACATATTTCGGAGAGAACCAGCTATTACCGAGTTCGATGAGCTTTTCACTCCATACCACATGTCATCGCAGAGGATTGCACGTCTCTAGCGTTCGGTCCTCCATCTGTCTTTCGACAAACTTCAACCTGCACATGGCAAGCTCACCCGGCTTCGGGTCTGATACGTACTACTGATTCGCGCTATTCACACTCGGTTTCCCTACGGCTCCGGGCATTCAAGCCCTTAGCCTTGCAGCACGCATCAACTCGTTGGCTCATTCTTCAATAGGCACGCCGTGACGGAACACTTTCTTGCGAAAGGTCCGCTCCGACTCCTTGTAAGCATATGGTTTCAGTTCTATTTCACTGCCCTAATCGGGCTACTTTTCACCTTTCCCTCACGGTACTAGTTCACTATCGGTCTTCTGGAATATTTAGCCTTACCGGTTAGTTCCGGCAGATTCCCTCAGGGTTTTCGTGTCCTGAGGTACTCAAGAGTAGAGACCAAAAAGATGTTTTGTTTTCGCATAAGAGGCTATCACTCTCTAGGGCTGTGCTTTCCAGCACATTCTGCTAACAAAACATTTTGTAACTTTTTCAGCCATAAATGGCTACGTCTCTATCTTACTACCCCCAGTCTTAATCGCATGGAATGTGTGACGTGCTTTTACACACGTTTTTCAAATGACACACACCGCACGATTAAGACTAGGTTTGGGCTGTTTCCCTTTCGCTCGCCACTACTAAGGAAATGTTGTACACAATACGTGTACTTTGTTTTATTTTCCTCCTGGTACTGAAATGTTTTACTTCCCAGGGTATGCTCTCTAATCTTAAAGATTAGAGTCACAGAGATCACTCTCTGTGGAGTTTCCTCATTCGGAAACTTTCGGATCAAAGCTTGTTCGGCAGCTCCCCGAAATTATCGTCGCTACACAACGTCCTTCATCGCTTCTCAGAAGCCAAGGCATCCACCATATGCTCTTAAATTTCCTATTAGGAAATTTAAAAACCACTTAACTGATGTCTATACAATTTTAATTTAATTACCTTTTGCCCATTCCTTTTGAAGAAAGGAATGGTTTATCTCGATCCACGATCTAACGTAGATGAGAACCGTCTCATGTTATTGACGGGCCGACCTGGCCCTAATGCTTTTTACAGCGACATGTACGGGATTCAGTTGTCAAATAACACTCCGTAAAATGAAAATCCGCTCTATCATAGAGCGGACGAAAATGACCAATTGAATGGTCTATCTCGTTCGCGCTAAAGTGAAGTGAAATGACATATTCGGAGGTAGAGATAAGTATACTCAAAGGAACTCATTCGTCAAGTCTTTTGTACTGCCTAATTGACTATACAAAATAAAGACTTATACTTGTAGTTACAAATGCTTTAGGCTTGTCCTCTATGAGGAGGAAGAACAAAGAAAAACCATCAGAATAAATCTCTGATGGTTTTTCTTGTATTACTAAAATGTTCTTCATCCAAAAAAGCTATTTTATTGATCAATCGTCTTGTATCTATAAGTCTAATTTGAGAAATTATTGCAAATGATTCCCTGCCTGAAACAATACCTATTAATACATGATATAGATTAGTCTTGGTTGATGTTGTTAACGGAACCACAAAACAAACATTTTTACTAAAACCTTTAACGATAAGTACGGGTCTTTCCCCACCATCACCTTTACCATCCTGTTCAAATCCTATATTTGTACCCAAAGAACACCACCAAATATCTCTTTCGTGATAAAACTTATGTAATTTAATATTGTGAATATATTTTTTATGAATATTCCATTGATCGAAATCTTTTTGCACTCAAAAATCATACTGAAAGGTCCTTAAAATTTTGATAAATTTTAGATAAATAAACCAAACAAAAACAGCATCGTTTCTGATGCTGTTTTTGTTTGAAGGATTAGACCTTTCGAAACCTAATCTTTGTGATGATCGGTAATCTCTTGTCGAGTTTTCTCGATATATCGAGAAGCGGCTTCTTGTCCACCGAGTCCGAATGCAAGTCCGAATGCAAGTGACACAGCGACAATGAAACCGGTAAAGAGAGTTTGGATAAATCCAACAGCGATACCGAGCTGAACCAATGCAGCGAGTACTGCAAAAATCCAAATAGACCACTTTGTTATTACACCAAGAAAATTAGCAGAATTTACTCCTGCTGCTTTTGCAGATCCAACAACTACTTTGCGAAGAGCTTCTGCGATGACGATAGCCACGAGAAGAATAAGCACAGCAACGATAACCTGTGGAAGGTACAAAAGAACTACGCTCTGAAGAAATACGTTTACTTGATTCAATCCAAGTACTTCAAATGAAGCGACGAGGAATGCAACAATAACGAACCACTTCACAAGGCTTCCAACGAAAGTACCTGAGTTAAGTTCAAATCCCGCACGTCTTACCACTGCACCGAAACCTGCTTGCTCCAAAGCATTATCAAGTTTAAGTGATTTAATAAGTTGAGAAATGAGTCTTCCGATAAGCGAAGCAATAATCCATCCTATGATGAAAATAACAATTGCTACGATGAGGCTGGGAAGGAAAACAGCTACGCCACCCCAAATACCTTCGAAGGCGCCCGTAATAGTGTTTCCCCAAGTTTGCAATACCATAATTAATTAAAAGCTTATGTATAAATTCCGATACCCTTTAAGTATAGCAAATTAAGACCTGGAAAGACCTATTTTGTCCACAAGAACTTCATGTGGGAAATCGAGAACATCACGGACTAAACGATCATTCATACTCATACGATATGCAAAGTCAGGAGCTGAAAGAAAAGCGTATCGTATGTCTTTACCCATATCTGATTCTATTGTTTTCACCACACGGTCAAGAGATGTGCTATTAACATTATCCCCTACTACAAATAGATCAAGGCGACTTTCTGAATCTCGCATAAATATTCCTGCCATAAGAACTGCTTTTATTCGTCCAGTTTTTTCTATTCTCTTAATAATTTTTTTTCTTCCGATTGAATGTGTCTTTACAAGAAAATCTGAAAGAGCATCAATGAACACAAATTTTGTATCCAGAGTATATGCATTTAATTTTTTCTTTTTATTTAAAACCTTTTTTGTTTTTTTTGCCTTCTTGCCTTTCTTTCCGTTTTTTACCATCACTGTCACCTCTACTATTTTTGTAACTTTTGAAATCTTTACCAAACCCATTTTATAAAGTGAGTTTAATTCAGGCTCGAGTATTTTTGATTTTGATCCTGTTTTTTTTGTGAGTGTTTCTATGTCAAAAATAGAACCTGTATTAAAAAGAAACAGTTTCATTAACTTAACCCTTAATTCTGATCCGAATATATTTGCAAGAATGTCCATACCTTAATTATTTTATTATATGAATAGTATACCAAAAAATCGCCCCTAGGGGCGATTTTTTGGTATAGGCTTTACTTTGCCTAGATTTGATAACAAATTAAATAAGGTGTCTTATTTAAGAGTTACTTTTCCACCTGCTGCTTCGATATCAGCCTTAAGCTTGTCTGCATCTTCCTTTTTCATACCTTCTTTGATTACCTTAGGAGCTGCGTCTACGAGGTCTTTTGCTTCCTTGAGACCTAGTCCGAGAGCTTCTTTAACTACCTTGATAACGCTAATTTTTGAAGCGCCACCGTCAGTAAGTTCTACATCAAATGTAGACTTTTCTTCTGCTGCACCGGCTGCTACAGGTGCTGCAACAGCAACTGCTTGCGCTGATACGCCGAATTTTTCCTCGAGATGTTTAACGAGCTCATGAAGATCGAGCACAGTCATGGTATCAAGGGCGTCTACGATAGACTTGAATTTTGCTGGAGTTTCCATACGTTTTTAAAAATACTAATTAATATTAAGTCTGTCTTTTTTAAGCTTGTTCTTTCTTCTTTGCGATCTCGCTCGCCGCCATCACAAAACCCTGTATAGGTGAATTGATAAGATTGACGATCTGAGCATACAATGTCTTCTTGTCTGGGATTGAAGCGTATGTTTCTACCTCTTCTTTGCTGATATATTTTCCATCGAAAATACCTCCGAGAATAGAAAGCATACCTTTATTCTTGGTGAGAAATGCACCGACCTCGCGAGAGGTGGCGAGATTTTCTGTGCTATACGCAACAGCAACCTCGGCTGCCATCTCGGGACGATCCCCCTCGAACTTTGCACTATCAAGTGCGAGGTTCATAAGAGTTTTCTTTGCCACGAGATACCCTACGTCTTTGGTTTTAAAACCTTTTCGCATGGTAACCGCATCATTCACCTTGAGTCCTTTGAAGCCAATGAAGACCACACCTTTCGAATCCTTGAATATTTGTTCAAGTGACGAAAATAGTTCTTTCTTCTTGTCTTTGCTAAGTGCCATATATTGGTGAGCTTTAGCTGCTAATAAAAAGGCTTCGACCACCCCGTTAAGGATGGCCGAATGGAGTAGAAAGTATAAGATTTTTGTAAAAAAATCTTATACTTTCGACCTCGGCGGGCTTTCCTGTTCTTTCGATCAAATTGCAATAAAATATATTACGATTTGATTGAAAAAACTTTGGATTATGGTTTTTTAAACCGCCACGCTTTCTCCGGCCTTGTAGAAAACAGATTACCTAATTTTTACTATTTTGGCAAATGGGTAGGTGGTGGAAGTTGAACAATAAACAATAGGTCGGAAAATACTTGGCTTATACTAAACTGATATAGTTTTTTTCTACAGTGGCATATTTACTTAAATTTTAAGTAAATATGCCACTGTAGAAAAATAAGCATGTGACCCCCCCTCTTTTCTTTATACCTTTATGATTAACTGTACAAGACAACTAAAACAAGGGTGGTGAAAAACGCCCAAACAATCCACATAATCAATTGATCGATATTTTGTCGAGAATCTAGTTTGAGAGAGTTGTCGGAATTCTCTGAATTGACAGAGAATACTGATGCTATGTAAGCATATGATGTTGATGTTTTTATTATTGGTAAGGTTTCTGTCGATACTATGAGCTTTGGTATTACAGCTATTGCTGATGTAGATGTAGATATGTTTTTGGTCTGAGTCTGGGTTTGGGTCTCTATCACATGCCTCCTTCCTCCACTTCTACCGCCTTCTACTTCTTTAATTATTGAGATTGGTTGTAATGTTTCTGTTTCTACTGGTGTTTCTGATGTCACTTCAATAATCCTATCGATAACACCGTCCCCGTCATCATCTATATTCATATGAGGTTTAGTTGTGGATGCAGATGTGTCTGTTGTGGTTGTCGCATTAAAATCAATTGTTATAACACTGGTCGTAGAAACAGAAATATCTACAAATGAATCGTCGTCTATATCAACTGATATTGATAATGAGGTAATTTCATCTATATCAACATTTTCATTATCATTTGCCGTAGCATTATCAATAGGTATATCGATATCAATCGTTGTAGATGCCACAGGTTTGTTTTCAATAATGATTGAAATATTGCCATTGTTATTACCATGCGGGTTCGACTCGCCTGATGATATGTCTGAATCGTCTTCAGGTATTCCTGCGTACGAAACATCTCCGAATTCTCGGTAATCAACATCGGGGACGTCTTCACCGGAACTATTCTTAACTTTTATCACATGATTATCTGAGTACAGAAATACTTGTTTCTTTTTCTGTGGTTTATATGTGACTTCATTTTCATCACTATCTGTACCTGAACTTTTCCTGACAATTCCCAAAGTTGGAATAAGTGTAGGGAGTTTTAAAATAAGGCTCTTTATCAAAGATCTCAATTCAGAAACCTCTAGAATATCGGCATGGTATCTGTTTTTGATTAAACCTTTTCCGGCATTTACCAAATTAACCTCATACCTATCAATATTTGATGCGGTGGATAATGCCCAGGCACTTCCCAGAGTAACTGTTCCGTCGCCATCAAATGCTAATATCGGTTTATATTTCAAAATAGGTTTTCCTTTTTTTCTTCCCTCTTCATATGAAATACCGACCAAGGTGTCTCTTCCCCATCCTCCTATTTCAATCAAATTCACTCCAACGGGAGGAGTCCATGAATCAATATCTTGATGCAAAGAAAGAGTTTTGTTTATAAGTTTTGTGTTTAAAATATTTGGATTGGTTAAGTCTGAATCCTTTGGTTTCGATCGACCATCGATACCTTTCAAAAAATCTACTAGGTCCGGCAATGTATTTATAGATGTCCCAAATGTATTTCTTAATCTTTTTATAAAAGAAAAAGACGATGTGGCATTAATTAAAATAAGAGGTCTCGAGTCTCTTGATAAATATGAAGCCGAGGGTAAAAGGCTGTAAGCGCTCGGCATATTAATTCCAAGTTTTCTCATAGCTTGTGCGGATGCAAGAAAAGGAATACCCTCATCAAAACCATGGAGAAGTGATCCTATTGCTTGAGGTGTCCCTGTTTGTGGTACGGCGACAAAAATAATCTTATCTACCAAATCTGCACGATTATTTAATTCCAGTATTTGCATTAAACGCTTTGTCACCAAACCACCGTATGAATGCGCCACTATGGTTACCCTTCCTGTAATAGAACTCGAGGCCAAGTTTTTTAATGTGTAAATAATAGAGGAAGTGCTGGTCGTACTGAATACATCAAAAACATTTCCTGTATCACCTATACTTAAAATATCATCCAAAGAAAGGCGCCAATCATATGTAATTGTTTTCCATGATGATATAGATGAATCTATCACCAACTTGTCCATATCCTGTATAAAAGATTTATAAATATTTGGACCGATATGTTCCAGAAAACCCTCACCGATAACGTCCCCTTCTTTTGTATAAACTTTATTTATACTTTTTCCATCACTGTTCATTGAAAGAAGTTCGATATCATTGCCCTGATTTGGTTCCCAGAGACGATTCTCTTTCCCATCTTGATCTAGATACAATCGTGACGCTTCTATTCCCGGAAGAAATAAAACACCAGAACAGCAAGCGTTTGGATCATGAGTTAGGAATGAAAATATATCCGCATCACCATATATACTAGAACCCTCTCCCAAAGAATTAAGAGTTTCATGATACGGTCCAGAGATTGCTCCCCAGAAATTATTTAAAGCTTCTGCGTGCTGACCGTCATCGACATATAATCCGTAATAATCCCCAGGAGGAATAGATTTTCCTATAGCACTTTTGCTTATGGATACATAAGAGTCTTTTTCATCATGCCTATACATCATTATCGAATGCCCATATATGTTTTTGAATACAGAATTCCGTATTGAAACAAAAGCGCCATACACACCAATACCAGCGATACCCATACGATTGAATATTGTATGGTCCACAATAATCTGTGCATCATCAAATCCCATAACAGAGCCTAATCCATCTAGACTTGCATATGATAATTCAATCTTTCCGCCGAAAGACAAAATAGGTGGAGCGAGCTGAAGACCGTCATCAAGAATATTTGAATAAAGTAATGTTGTACTAGCTTCACTTCCTCGGACAAAAAAGTTTCCGAGTACACGCAAAGAACTCGAAGCAAAAATAATATGGACACCAGGATCCACTGACACTGTTGAACCGACTTCTATCGTAGTTGGGACAGAGATAATATACGGACTACCTGAAATATCCCAGATCTCTTCGCCAAAAATAGATTCCGGGACTACTGTGTCGGCATAAACGAGATAAGGGTTTGCTACAAAAAACACACAAACAAATCCAATAAAACTAGCGAGAAGAAGGTATGGAACTGCTTGCCGTTTCTTTGGAGTCAAAATAATTAGATGCAAAAACACCAACCAAACCAAGGAAGATAAAGAGTGAGAACCCGATAGCAAATCTGAGGAATGTTTTTCCGAACATGTATGTATCATATCATTTTAAAAATTAAGACCTATTTAGAAACACCTAGCACCGACATGAGTAATTCTTTTAAAGAATCCTTGTCCATACCATCTGGCAATTCTATGTATGGTCCGTAAAACAAAGGGATTATCGAGGACAGTATCACTCCCCTGACATCGACCAATTGAACCGGAGATATTTCGTCGAACCCATAAAGGGAATTTTCTATAGTTAACATAGTGAATGGTATGGTTAATTTTCCATGTGCATTAATAAGTGTGTCTTCTGCTATCCATATTTTTTTATTTCCAAAAACGAGAGACACCCCTCCTAGATTAATTTCTACATCGCTCGAATTTTCTATATCCACCCTGCCTTCTGGTGCAGATATTATTGAAAGTTTTGGAGAAACAATATGAACAGAGACTCGAGAGACCGCCGTAGTTTCAGAAACAGAGGCTTTAAGTATTACCGTATAGTCTCCTGGAAAAACATATGAATGTGATGCCTTTTTCCCAAATGCAGACAATCCGTCGCCAAATGACCATGTGTATGAAATGGTCGAAGTGGATACATTTGATTTCTTGATCTTTGCTTCAAAAGTAAGTAGGGAGCCGACAATACCCAGTCGCTCCCTCCCCGAAGTTACTTCTAATTCTTTGTTGTCTGGCAGAATATTTTCGATTGCCTGATTTCCCTGTGCTGAAATCTGTGACACATAAGTGTTTGTTGCGGTGGTACCTGTTGTGTTATCTGTTTTTGATTCTGTTTTGGTCTCACCCTGATTTTCGATCATAATAATTTCAGACTGAAGCAAAGTGGTTTCTTTACCTATTGTTGGAGTAGCTTCTATCCATTTATTTTCAGATGTTTTTTGTAAAGAAAAACCATTTCCTTTTGCTCCCCATTCTGGTGAATATGTAACACTGTCGATATCATTTCCTTCTGGATCTCTCAAAGACAAAATCTCGCCTGCTGAACTTAATGAAAAAGTACTATCGAATAGTTTTCCAGAAAACCCAGTATTATCGACAAGAAATTTTGCTGTATTGTCTGCGATAATAGCGAATTCATTTGGATTGAGAATTAATTCTGAATTAGCGGTTATTTTATGAGAAACATTAGACTCGAAAAGTTTCCATGTAGACAAATCAACCTGTTCTGTTCCTGTGTTTTGAACCTCTATCCATTCTCGACCCGTATCAATTCCAATGATGTCATACATGATTTCGGTAATTACAACTTGTCCGAAAACATATATAGGAATTGCACAAAATAATACGGAAAAAACTATCGTGAAAACGAAAAACCTGATGTGTTTTATATGCATAATATTTATTTTTTCTTTATCTAGAGAAACAAAAATCACCCGAATATTTCGGGTGATTTTTGTAACTGTCTTTAATAATTTTATTCCTGTATTTGTTCCTATAAATTTCATAGGAACATCATAACTAAAAGGTGCTAAAGATATCTTAAAATCTAAATAAAGATTTAATTAAATAAACCAAAACCGTCAAACCTAATAACTAGATTGTGAAACTATCAAACCTTGTGCATCGTACAGCGTAACTGTTTCACGATTCTGTGCCCATAATTCCCTGTCTTTATTCAAGAAAACACGCCATTGCTTTGTAGAAAAATTTGGAGTGTTTTTATTCCTATCAACACAGCTTTGATAATTGGTACGTTCTGCCATGAATGCTTTACACTGTGATGTCATGAAATCATAGTCTTTTTTGGCTTGACCTGTGAATTTTTCTGGATCTTCACAACGCCTGAGGCTGCGCATATAGTCATAGCATTCGTCGGTTACACTACGGACTTCTGGATCATTGCTCGGTAAAGGACAAGAAAAATCGAGTCTCGGTGACAGTGGGTATTTATCCAAATATCCCATACAGATATTTTCTCTGAAACTGGTATACAAAGAAAAAGGAAATTGTGAGAAAGGTTTTCCTGTTTGAAGGATTGCCACATCACCTTTTTGTAAAACAATTGGTCCGACATTAAACTTTCCGTCAGGTGAGACAAATTCTGTTCCTTCTCCAATTGTTCCAGAATCTGCCACAGGATAAACATAACTATTATATTGATATTCAATCGGTCTTGAACCTTTACCATTTGTTACAGTCCACCCTGTTATGTTCACAGGATTACCATTGTTTCTAATTGATATATATTCTTCATATGTTTGAAAGGCATAACTCGCATTTCCCAAAGAAAGACCTATCTGTCCGGCAAATGGCGATGTTCCAATACCTTCGGTATTAGGAATAGTACGATCATTATCCCGAGGAGATGTGTAATAGGAGTTATCAGATGAGTATTTACTGAAATCAAATATTCCACTCAATCCTCCTTTGGAACCATCGGTATTGGTTGAAGTAATTATAGAAGAATCAGATCCTGACCCTTTAAATGAATCATCTTGGAAATTCTGTGCTAATTTTGAAAGCACAACAAAAGCAAGGAAAATAGCAACAAAGCCGACTAGGAATTTTTTCATATGTATTGATTATACAATAATATAGAGTAATTACCTTTACTCCCATACAAAAACCGCACAATAAATTGTGCGGTTTTTGTTTAAACTTAAGTTAAACCTTTCGATTGAACTCTTGTTTCTACTAGAGTCCTATTAAGGATTCTGAGTAGTTGTTCTCCATTCTGTCTCACCAGACATGAATGTTGAAGTTGTTGGAGCTATACCAGCTGTAGTTGACCAGTTGATAGCGCTAATTCCAACCGCTGTTCCGAGAATAGGTGATCCGTCGGTTCCCTTACCATTAACAGTAACCTTGATACCATCGATGGTAACAGAGTTGTTTTTGCTAAGTTTGAAACCATCGGTTCCAACATTTGTTACCCCAGAAGAAGGGATAGCGAAACCTTCAGATGTTGTTGATACAGTTCCAGCTGCTGCACTTCCAGCAAGGTCATAGAGACTGAATGCAAACATCTTGTTAGTTGTAGAAGCTTGGCTACCGAAGTAGATGTCTCCTCCCTTTGCAGTCACAGTAACTGAGAAGCTTGCTGTGATTGTAGAGGTACTAAGAGTAGCTCCACTGCTGTTCGCTCCAGATACTGAGATGCTCTTAGAATTAAGAGTAAACACAGGACCGATTGATCGAACATTCATAGTTTCACCATTTGCTGAACCACTTACAGTAGCATAATCACCAATTGAGTTTTCAGTTGAGAATGAAGTTGAAGAAGCGGTTGCAGAAATAGCTGTGACTGAAGTCGCAGCGTCACGTACGTTTACCATAACAGTAATAGTCTTAGTTCCGTCTTTTGAAACAACGAGATTATTAATATCTGTGAAAGATACCATAGTTCCGTTTAGAGATTCACTCGCAATAAGAGTAGATCCTTCGTAAAGGTATACAGTAGGAATGGTTGCTGAACCAGACTTTGTGATACCGATATTAAGATCAGTAACAGTGACATCGTCTTTGCTTGCTCGAATATCGAATGCAAGAAGAGGAAGCTTATCGAGCTCATTGCTTGCAGCACCATTGTCTGCAACAACATCATTTGTCTTGAAGTTAGCTGAGTTAAGGGAAAGATCAAGAGTAGATGAGTCTATAAGAGCTGCGCTAAGTGAAATTGACTGACTGAAGCTTGCAGTTGGTGAGTATTGATCAATACCAGCCTGATCTACACCTCGAACGCCATCTACAGGAAGAGTAACTGTTCGTGAGTATCGATCATCGCTGCCAATTGAACTATACGCATCTGCCTTAACCAAGAGGTTCTTTGTGCTGTCTTTTGAAACAACATAATTGAATCCACCGAGAGTAAGGTAGTAGCGACCACCATCCTTAACTACAGTGTTTGAGTTAAGATCTGCTTGTGCAATTACTGCACCTGAATCATCAGAAAGGTAAACTCTTTTGAATACCTTTGTGTAGAAAGAACTTGAAGTACCGAGATCAAGTTTAACTCTCTGAACGCTAACGTCAGCAAGCTTTGCCTCTAATTTGATACCAAGTACAGATTTCATTGAATTACCTTCGTAGATAGTTGTGTTTGAAACTGAAGCCTTGTTAACAGTAAGAGTTCCTTCAATACCAGTGTTTACTACAGTGGTTGTTGTACCAGGAGTAGTAGTTGTAACTGTTGAAGTTTTGTTGAGAGCCGCTCGTGTGAGTGGACCAACATAACCTGTTGTAATAATACCATTAGTTGCCTGGTATGCCTGAGCTGCTGCCTTTGTGATAGGACCAAAGTAACCTGTTACGAGGCTACCGAATCTTGTCTGAAGAGCAGAAACGTCAGCACCAGTAGAACCTACAGTGAGATCACGTGTAAATTCAACTGATACGGTTGCTGATGAAGAAACAGCTGCTTTCGCTGCTGCTGCCTTATCAGGAGAAATAATGCCGAGGGTGATGAAGAGATCAACGAGCTGTGACAATGTCATTGCTTGAGCTGATGCTACGTTCGCCCCTGCAAAGATCGCGAGAGAGAGGCTAAGGCCTACAACTGCTGCAACAATCTTTGAAGAATTTGTTTTTATCATTTTTTGTGTACTTCTTAGTAAATAAGAAACACATGAAGTGGAGTAATTAATAAAATAAGCCACTGTCATGCATTCTTTTAATTGCGTATTAATCGAACTCAATTTTCTTTGTGCTTCGACGGCGACAAAGAGAATTGTTGTGCCCGCCCTACAAAAAATATTTTCATATCGTTTGCGTTGCGCCACCACTATTCCCTTCCTTTCAATATTTCGCTCGGCACTTTTTTTATAAAAAAGTTTTTAAATCTTTTATAAAAAATTGATGTCGAGAGATCGACACGAAAGGTTGGGATTAGCTGTCAGGAATTCATGGGTCAATCCGTTATGCGGTAAACCGTCCAGAAAAACATTCTGAAAAATGTCTGTATAAAAATCGCTATTCTGTTTTCAAAGTTTCGAGAAGTTTTCTGAAGTTTTTCAGAATCAGAAATGAATCTGCTGAAAGAAACGGAATGACTGAATCGTAGTAACCAGTTCCATAACTGATTACTGTACCTTACAGTATATATCCTATGTATTTGCGTGCAAATGACATAGGAGTACATACCTGTGGATAAACTTATCCACCCTCAAATTATAGACTAAAACCATTGAAAAATCAAGGGCTACAAAGAATAAGTACTCCAGCGACGCTCCCCTTCTTTTTTGATAGATCCGGAAGCGACCATAGCCAAAAGTTCCCTTTGAATAGTCTTGTCACTTACACCTTTTATAGATCCTACAAAGTCCTTTACATTGAGACCGCTCTTTTTAGAAAGAAGCTTTAATATAATACTCTGTCGGTCGTTTTTAGAATCTTTATCTTTCTTGTCTTTTACAGGAGTCTCCTTTCTTTCTATTTTTTCTACTGGAGGAAGGTATGATGTTGTCCTTTGAACGCTTTGGGTATTTTGATTATTTTTATATACGTTCTGATCATGTCCTTTATAAAGGACATTTTCATTTCTGTTTTCATTCTTGTTCCCATCTATGTTTTCTGTTCTATCCTCAGTCCTTGCGGGAGCTTGATTTGATTGAGGTGCAGGTCTCGAGGCAGTTGGTGTATTAAAGAAGCTTGAATCAAACACAACAGTTTCTTCGTTGGCATTCTTGTTCTGATCGCTGTCTATGGTAGAAACTAATGCATTAAACTCTTTGGAAATAACATTAAAATTCATCTCTGATATAAGGCCAGAGTAATGCGCAATAGACGCCAATGAAACAATCTCTATTGAATATGCCTGATACTTTTTGAGGAGGTCTTTTCTTTCGCCAAGCGATACGGTATTAAACAACATATTCACGTTCAAAAGCGCCAAGGCTTTTTCACGAATACGGAATTTGAGAGGTTCTGAATCATTTATAAAATTGGTAATCATATAAACGGCTGTTACCAATTTCTCTGTCTTTTTATAGATATATGCAAAGTGACTATTTTGATTGAAAACCAAAAGACTACTGAACTTCCCTTGTGTGGCAAGTGCACTGTCTTTATTGTGTTCGAAGTTGTTTCCTTCCATATGGCTTTAAATAGTGGTTTTAAACTGTCCTTTTATTAAATGTCCTTTGCATACTGTCTGTAAAAACATTTTATGGGTGTTTATTTGTCCTTTTAATCATATGTCTTTTATAGAAATTTGTCAAGGGGTACTGTCCATTATAGTCCTATATGATAAAGGACTCAAATGGACATTGTGAAATGATTAAAGAATGAATCCTCTGCGTGATATAATCAAAGCCACATATGGCAAAAAAGAAAAAAACTAAACAGAAAGAAAAGGAAGTAAAAGAATCGAAACGAGAATCAAATCGCGCATCAAAATACGAAGAACCAGAAATAAAAGAATCTAGATTTGCAGATGAAACAAAACAAGGAATGCTCGCTGTTTTTGTATTTGTTTTGGCAGTCTTCTTCGCCCTCGCAATTTGGGGAAAAGCTGGTCCTGCGGGAAGATTTATTTTCACCTATGTTCCATTTCTAATAGGTGTCGGATATTACCTCCTCCCTCTTCTTTGTCTTGCTCTTGGTATTTCTTTTCTTAAGAACCTTCACAAAAGTTTTGATAGTTCAAAAGTTATCGGTGCAGGAATATTTCTTTTCTCTGTGCTCGGTATCATACATATTGTATCCCCTCTCGATGGTGGGTATTTTGGAAAATGGATTGCTTGGCCATTTGTAGCATTGTTCGATACATCGGCCAGTTTGGTTTTCTTGTCGGCATTTGTAGTTGTATCGATACTCATTGCTTTCAATGAAGAGCTCGATCTCAAATCACTTCTAGATTTCAATAAAGAAAGAGCCGAGAATGAAGACGAGAATGAAGAGGAGGAGGAAGAAGAAACCGAAGACGCGAATCTTAAACTTATCCTTCCCGAAGAACCTGTGCAGAAAGAAAAAGAAAAACCTGCCAAAGAATCAAAACTTAAATTTACTGAAAGTGAAGATGATACAAAAGATTTCATAAAGTCTTCCAAAGAAGATGATGACCGTGCGTACACTCCCCCACCTTTATCAATCCTTGAAAAGGATAAAGGAAAACCTGTCGTAGGAGATGTGAAAACAAAAGCAAACATCATTAAACGAACTCTTATTAATTTCGGTATTGATGTTGAAATGGATGAAGTTTCAATTGGACCATCTGTTACCCGTTATGCATTGAAACCTGCAGAAGGTGTAAAGCTTTCTCGTATTGTTGCTCTCCAAGATAACTTGGCCCTCGCCCTCGCCGCCCCTTCTATTCGTATCGAAGCTCCTATTCCTGGTAAATCATTGGTGGGTATTGAAATACCGAACACTACAAAAACTATGATTGGTTTGGGTACACTTTTCACTGCTGAAGAATTCCAAACTTCGGACAAAGCATTGCTCGTAGGATTAGGTAAAGGAATCTCTGGAAAGTCTCATTTCCAGAATATTGGAAAGATGCCGCACCTTCTTATTGCAGGTGCTACGGGTTCTGGTAAATCAGTTACTATTCACGCACTTATTGTCTCCCTTCTCTATCGAAATGGGCCACATAAACTGAAACTGATCATGATTGATCCAAAGCGTGTGGAATTAACTCTTTATAATAAAATTCCCCATCTCCTAACTCCTGTTATTACCGAGGCCAAAAAAGCTATTCTTTCCCTCAAGTGGGCAGCGAAAGAAATGGATAGACGATATGACGTCCTCCAATCTCATGGAGTAAGAGATATAGACTCATACCACAAGAATATTTACGAACCTTCTGTTAAAAAATTAAAGATTAATAAAGATGGTGAAGAAATCATTGATGATACAGGCCCAGAACCTCTTCCTTATATAGTGATTGTTATCGATGAGTTGGCAGATATCATGCAAACATACCCGCGAGAGCTCGAAGCAGGTATTGTCCGTCTGGCTCAAATGTCACGTGCTGTTGGTATTCATCTTATTCTTTCGACACAAAGACCGTCCGTTAATGTTATTACTGGTCTTATCAAAGCCAATGTTCCTGCCCGTCTCGCCCTCCAGGTGGCTTCTCAGATAGATTCAAGAACTATTCTCGACCAACCAGGTGCTGAAAAGCTCCTTGGTCAAGGAGACATGTTGTATTTGGGTGGAGAAATGTCAAAACCGACTCGTATACAATGTGCATTCATATCTGAAAATGAGGTGAAAAAAGTGGTAAAATACCTTGCAGACAGTCATATTGATGAACTTAATGATGAAATAAACCTCTCTGATAATGCCGTTAAGAATGACAATTCAATGTTCTCTGCAGCTTTTGATGAAGAATCTGGTGATGATGAAGATGATATGTATGAGGAAGCAAAACAGGTGGTTATAGAGGCAGGAAAAGCTTCCACTTCTTATCTCCAAAGAAAGCTTCGTGTTGGATATTCGAGAGCGGCACGTCTCATAGATATCCTGGAACAAAGAGGTGTTGTGGGTCCAGCAGACGGATCGAAGCCTCGAACCATTATTGACGAATCTGATTCAACAGAGCCTGATAATGAAACTTCACAATAAATTAGGGTTTTCTTTATCTCTTTCTATTATAATTCTCCATGAAGATGAATGAACGAGAAAATATAAAACGTATTATAAAAATCTGGGCATCAGTAATAGTGATACTTATCCTTGTTGGATATGGAACATACCGAGCAAAAGACTTTGTTCATGGTCCTGATGTTATAATTGAATATCCTCAGAATGGACAAACATCCTTTGATTCTTATGTAGAAATAAAAGGCACGGCAAAAAATCTTTCATTTCTTACTTTAAATGGTGACAAAATATTTACTGACGAGAACGGAGTATGGATCGAAAACATACTTCTCTCCCCCGGATATAATGTAATCCAATTAAAAGCAGAAGACAGGTTCAAAAGAACAAAGACAGAAACATTAGAACTAATATATAAACCACATGGCATTCAAGAAAAAAACTAAAAACTCAGAAGACGAATCAAGTAAAAAATCTTCTGCAAACAATCTTAATATTGAAGATACTCTCGCTGCCATCAAGACAAAATTTGGTGACGAGGCAATTATGAAACTTGGTCAAAAACCAAAGGTTAATATAAATGCCATTCCTACTGGTTCTATTGGTCTAGACGCTGCCTTGGGTATTGGTGGTGTTCCCCGTGGCCGTATTATCGAAATATTTGGTCCGGAATCATCTGGTAAAACAACTCTTGCTTTGCATATTATTGCCGAGGCTCAAAAGAAGGGTGGTATTTGTGCCTTCATCGACGCTGAACACGCTATGGATCCTGAATACTCTAAAAAAATTGGAGTGCAAATTGATGACCTCCTTATATCTCAACCTGACACCGGTGAACAAGCTCTCGAAATTGTCGAGCAATTGGTTCGTTCTGGAAAACTCGACGTTATTGTTATTGACTCTGTTGCTGCCCTTACTCCAAAGGATGAAATCGAGGGCGATATGGGTGCCACACATGTTGGTAAACAGGCTCGTCTTATGTCACAGGCCCTCCGAAAACTTACCGCCATTGTAGCGAGATCAAAAACAGTTGTTATTTTCATTAATCAAATTCGAATGCAGATCGGCGTTATGTTTGGTAATCCTGAAACCACTCCTGGTGGAAAGGCTCTCAAATTCTATACCTCTGTTCGTCTCGACATTCGTCGTATCGCTCAAATAAAGAAAGGTGAAGAAGTTGTTGGTGGTCGTGTGCGTGTAAAAGTCGTCAAAAACAAAGTCGCTGCACCTTTCAAACAAACAGAATTCGATCTTATGTATAATGAAGGAATTTCTCGAGAAGGAGAAATCATCGCTCTCGGAGAAAGTCACGGTATTATTTCAAAAGCAGGTGCATCATATTCATACACACCTAAAACCATGGTAAAAACAGGAGACAAAATGGTTGAAAAAGAAGGAGAAAAAATGGCACTCGGACGAGGCTATGATGCCACTCGTCAGTTTATGAAAGAAAACACAAAAATAACAGAAGAAATTCTCAAGAAAATTCACGAGAAACTAAAGGAAATCTAGAAAAAGATAGAATAAACAACGGTATATAGTGTAAAAAGCAAAAGTCTAAAAATAGACTTTTGCTTTTTTATAGGCTAGGATGATGACCTATGTCACTTCTCGACTACAGTGAAATAACTTCACGAAAATACATCATTGTTAATAAAGAACCGTACGAAGTAATCGATGCGCATATTTTTCGTATGCAACAAAGAAAGCCTCAAAACAAGACGAAATTAAAAAATCTCATCTCGGGACGGGTTATTGAAATGACTTTTCATCAATCAGATAAAGTTGAAGAAGCTGATATAAGTACAGAAAAAGCGAAGTTTTTATATAACAATCGTGATGAGTGGTGGTTCTCTTCCCCTACAGATCCTTCCGATCGATTTAAAATTCCTGAAGGAGTTCTCGGTACGCAATCTAAATTTCTTAAAACAGACACAATCTACGATGTTAAAGTATTCAACGAAAACATTTTTGGTGTAAAATTTGACCCAACAGTAGACCTCGAGGTTATCGAAGCTCCCCCTGGAATCAAAGGTGACAGTGCACGTGGAGGAAACAAACAAGTTGTCGTCAAAGGAGGTGCTGTGGTTCTCGCCCCCCTCTTTGTAAACGCAGGTGATGTCATTAGAATCAATACCGAAACAGGAGAATATCGGGAAAGAGTCTAGATTGGGAATTTTCAAACAAAACTTTTTGTAAATAAGTGTAAATAAAAAAGGTCGCCGATTAATCGGCGACCTTTGTCTTATTGTGTGGAATTTTTTTAAGCTGTTTGTCCAGCCCACTAATCAAACGCCCGGGTACTGGATAGCAAGTAATCAATTTATCATCGAGCGAAAAGATCCATAAGAATCGATGCCAAATGATAAGCTGTGATTTTTCATGAGTGAAGTAGACTTTATAAATCCACCTTCCCAAGCTACCATAAAAAATTTCTCCCCTGACACCCTTTTGAAAAGCTTCAAATGCTTGAGCTTCCGCATTCTTCTTCGAAGTTTTGAGGCGCCTCTTCATTCGTCGCGCCCCATGCCTGCTCGTATTTATATTCATAAAGAACCCTTCTTACATAAGACAATACCTTTATAGTTATATAAGTCAAACAAAACCACCATATGATTGGTGGTTTTGTTTTATGTATGAGTTCTTGTTTAACCCTACTTAATCCATGTCTTACTGTGCAACGTATGGAATAAGTCCCATAAATCGAGCTCTTTTTACAGCCACAGCGAGTTTTCGCTGAGCGCTCGAGCTGACACTGGTTCGAAGAGTTCCCATAATACGAGCATGTGGATTAAGAAATCTCTTTAGGAGTTCCGTATCCTTGTAATCTACGTGCTTTATATTGTTTTGTTTAAAGAAACATTGTTTTGCCATATAATTTTATTTTTTAGAAAGGAATATCTTCTGGATTTATATCCTCTGAAGGGTAATCAATAGTATCTGTAGGTTTTGAAACAGGTGTTCCGTTTGCAGGACCTTCTTCACCGCCTATTGAAGAATTTGTTGATGATTGTCCAACACCTGCCTTTGCACCAAACTGAACACGCTCTGCGACAATTTCTGTACGGTATTTTTTCTCGCCACTTGTTTTGTCGTCCCATGATCTGCTCTGTATTCTGCCCTCAATCATAACCTGCTGACCTTTCTTAAGGTATTGAGCGGATGTTTCTGCCTGTCGTCCGAACACAATAATATTGTGAAAGTCCGAAGCTTCTTGTTTTGCCCCGTCCTTATCTTTCCATACGCGATTTGTCGCAACAGAAAAAGAAGTCACCTGCATACCAGAAGGAAGAGAGCGAAGCTCTGGATCTCTGGTTAGGTTTCCGATAATGATTGCTTTGTTTAGATACATAGTGAGGTGTCTGCTTAAGCTTGTAACAGTGTTTACTATAATAGTTATGTAAACCCTTGTCCACGAATCTTAGATAAAATTTCCCTAAAGGATATGAATCCGAAAAACCCTTACTGCTATTACTCTATTAACTTAATTAGATTTATCGGAGTCATCATCAGATGAATCGTCTGAGTCAGAATCGTCAGATGAATCTGAAGAATCATCATCAGATGCTTCTTTTCTTGCAGTTTTTGCTTTGTCTGCTTCTGCTTTTTCATCCTCTATTCTTTCTGCTTCTTCTTTTGCAAAAAGTTTTGCACCATAAAGAGTATTCTCGCGAATGGTCTTTATAAGAATAAAGCGGAGAATCTTTTCAGATATTCCGAGAGTTTTGTTGATTTCTACCACTTCAGCAGGACCTGCCTCAAATTTAATCCAGCCAAAATAAGCTGTATTGTATTTGTTACGAGTCTGACCGATAGATTTTACCATCTCGTATGCGAGACTTGTGAGTTGAGGAGCTTCTTCACTTATAATCGTTGCCCCGTTCTTTCCGAGAACAGCCTTGATGGCCTCAACCTCAGTAGAGAGATTGTCTGGAGAGACAGCGGGAACGATGTGATAACCCACCTCGTAGACGGTGCCTTCCGTCTTAACTGTTTCTGTAGTCATATAATGTGTTGACTTGTTAATGGCTTATAACCTTGCTTCCAGAGCAAGTTCATAGAGAATACAAGACAAACCCTTGTTTTGCAAGGGTTTTGGGTAAATTTTAGAAATGTTTAAAGGAAAACCACGCATCATTTAATGATGCGTGGTTTTCTGACTGTAGAATCTTACCGAGAGTTATTATATACAATAAAAAAAATAAAATCACACATCCTTTACGAATGTGTGATTTTCAGCCAACTAGCCTTACCATTGAAAAGTATATACTAAATCTATACAATCAACAATTAATACTGCTATTTGTGGACATATCGGGGATCGAACCCGACACAACTAACTGGTAAGGCTAGTTGACCGAGACCATCGGTATGCCCACTACAAGAAAGTACCAATTCCTTGTACGGAAATATCATACCTTTTGACCGTTAAAGGAAATATGAACCCTATATAAAAATTAGATAAAACTTAGAAAGAATTATAACTTCCACAACCGAAACGCATTTTCCACAAGTATTTTGCGAAACTCGACAGGATTTTCTCCTTTTATGCTCGCAATGGTATTTGCTACCTCCCTCACATACATTGGTTCATTACGTTTTCCTCGAAATGGTTCAGGGGAAACATATGGACAATCTGTTTCTGACATAATTTTATCTGACGGAGTTGATTTTATAAGTTCTGCGTATTGTTTTGCAAAAGTGATAACACCAGTATAAGAAAGTGTGAATCCAAGTTCCAAAAAATCCTCTGCATCTTTGACACTACCTGCAAAAAAATGTGCATCACCACGCAACTTTTCGCCATGCTTTATTTTGTACTCTTTTAAAATATCTATAACATTTCGGTACGCATCCTTCCCGTTACCCGATCTGATATGGAGCATCAAAGGAAGATCGAGTTCAAGAGCAAGTTCAATCTGTTTAATGAAAACAGATTTTTGTATTTCATAATGTTCTGGGTCGTCAGAATGAAAATAATCGAGACCACATTCACCAATACCTACGATTTTTGATCTCGATCCACTTGAAGTATTTTTGTCTACATAATTTTTAATCATCATTCGATAGTCGTTCGCATCAAAAATCTCTTCATGAGCATAAATAGGATGAAGCCCTACAATGGCGTACACGCCATACGGAAATTCAGCAGTCATATTGACAGCCTTTTGTGACATCTCTTTACCTGTGCCTACATTTATCATCCACACACCTGCTTGAAGGGCTCTTTCAACAACTTCTTCTCTATCGAGATCAAATCCAGGAAAATTTACATGCGAGTGTATGTCTATGTATTCTGGTCTCGCCTTATCCATATTATTCTTTACGTGAAAAAAGAGGTTCTGCCGGAGTTTTGTTTTCGATAACAAGATTGATTATTGTCTGCGCAGTATTCGGCATAATTGGTTCGAGCATTTGTGCGATTTCGGCAACTCGCTCTACCAAATCTTTAATAATTTCCTGTGCCGCAACTTTATCGACTTTCACTAATTTGAAAGGGGCTTTTTCTTGAATAAGTGAATCCGCCTCACCTATTTTCTTCCAAATAATCTGAGTTGCTTGTGAAATATCAAAAGTATTCATCGCATTCACAAATTCAGGATCGAGTTTTTTGAGAGATACAGGAACAGGTGCATCGAGATTTGTATTAGCCATTTTCATAACACGACTCACCAAATTTCCCAGACCATTTGCCAAACCGCTGTTATATGAAGCTTTGAATCTTTCAACGGTAAAAGGAGAATCCTCGAAAGGACTCACTTCACGCAATAGGAAATATCGTAATACTTCCGTTCCGTACTCATTCACAATATCGAGAGGGTTCACCACATTGCCGAGTGATTTGGACATTTTTACACCACCGTCACCTGTGATAAAACCATTAACGACAACCGTATGACTGTTTGGTAAACCTGCAGCAATAAGCATTGCTTGCCACATTACAGATTGAAAACGGGTGTTATCTTTTCCACAATATTGTGTCGGCGTTCCATTTACCCAAAAACGTTCGAAACTTAGAGCATCATCAGGCCAACCCAATGTGGATATGTAATTTATCAAAGCATCAAACCACACATACATAACATGATCTGAATCCCCGGGTACACCAATTCCCCAAGACATTTTTGATGCGAGACGTGAAATACTAAAATCTTCTAACCCTCTTTTTATAAACTCTCGCATTTCATTCAAACGAAACGCTGGGACAACATAACTCCTCCCTTCTTTTTCTGCTGAATCATATAGGGCAAGTAATTGATCACCGAAAGCAGAGAATTTGAAAAAATAATTTTCCTCTTCAATCAATTCAAGTTCACGGTCTGGATGTATAGAGCAGTGTCCATCAATTAATTCTGAATCTGTTTTATTTTCCTCACATCCAACACAATATTTTGTTTTGTACGCCTTTTTGTATATAAAACCGTTGGATTTTACACGATTCCAGAATTCGATAACTGCTTTTTCATGTTGTACATCAGTAGTACGTATAAAATGAGCAGACTCCAGAACACCAAGTTTCGGCAAAAGTCCTTTTAATTTTTCTGCGTATTCGTCTACGTATTCTTGAACAGGTTTCCCTGCTTTCTGTGCTGTTTCAAATAGTTTCTGACCATGCTCGTCGGCACCTGTATTAAAAAACACATCATAACCTTGTAATATTTTCCATCGGGCAATAGTATCTGCACGAATAAATTCCAGAGCATGACCCATATGTGCCTCTGCATTAACATAAGGGAGAGTGGTTGTTATATAAAATGGTTTTTTTTCTGAAGTATTTTCTGTCATAGATTTAAGATATTTATATTGCGTTTATGCTGTATTTTTATTCTTCTCTAAATCGTCGATAAATTCAACCAACATCGATGCGAGAGGCACCGATAATATCACACCAAGAAATCCGGCCAATTGAAAACCTACAAGTAATGAAAGAATAACAAGGATTGGTGGAACGCCGATTATTTTCTTTACAACTAATGGATAAATCAAATGATTTTCAAATTGTTGAATAATAATATAAAGACCGGCAACAATAAGTGCTGCCGATGTTCCCCCATCTGTATAGCCAGCTGCTACAGCAGGAATAGCCGCAATAATAGGACCGAAAAGCGGTATCATTTCGAGAAACGCAGCCAAAACAGCAAACAATAATGCGTTTTTTATACCAAGAACCAAAAGACCGAGGTACACCATAACACCGACCAGAAGTGCCAGAACTAATTGTCCCTGCATCCATAAACCAATCTTTTTTTGTGTCCTTCTCCAAAGGTCTATGATATATGTTTCTTTTTTCCGTGGAGTAACAATACGGAGAAATTTTTCAATACCATTTTCTTGAACACAGAGATAAAAAGAGATCACAACAATAAGTATTAAAGAAAGCGCGCCCCCGAAAACAACACTGGCCGAGTGAATGAATCCTGCAGAAACATCGGAAAGTGTAGAATCAATACCTTTTAAAACATTCGATACGGAAACAGCTCCACCATCTGTTTGTACAGCCTGACGAGACACAGCAATATTTTCAGACAAAGTAACGGCAACATCTTTTGATTGTGCTGTTTTTTCTTCACCTAAAGGATTCCAAACTGAAATATTATCAATATATTCTGGAACTGAACTTAAAAACGTCGAGGTATCGCGCAACAGAGTTGGTACAAAATAATAAAATACTCCAAAAAACATCGTGCCTAAAAGAGCATATATAATGATTACTGAAAATACACGAGGAATTCCTTTGCGAATAATCCATTTTGCTGCTGGCTCTATGGCAGAAGCAATTACCACAGCTGTTAGAACAACAAGGACAATACTTTTAAGAGTGAAAAGTAAATATGTAAGTAATACAAAGAAAATCCCTTTTACAATGGTTCCGGAAGTTATCTCTATATTAAAACTTTTAGGCACTTCAGTCATGCGCCCATCATACTACGCTCTGAGTGCTTTTGAAACTAAATCATTGTTTATACCCTTTCCTATAACTGCACCAGTCAATTTAATATCATCAAATATAATGTTCGCGACCCTTCTGATATCTTGATCAGTAACTTTTGTTATAAGCTTATCCAGCTCTTCTAATGTCCTTAATTTATCTGATGTAATTTCCTGTATACCAAAAAACTCTGCAGCATTATCGGATGTCTCAAGCCCCATAATTTTTGATGATTTTATGATTTGCTTTACTTTATTTAACTCTTCTTCTGAAACATCAATTTCTTTAAGTTTTCTAATCTCGTCCTTAATAGCTGTAATAATTTCAATTACTCGTTCATGCGTAGTTCCTGTTCCAATAGTAAAATTACCAAAAGAAGTATGCGTAGAATGTTGTGCCCAGACATAATATCCAGAACCCAATTCTTCACGAAGTTTCATATACAAACGCGAACTCATACCAGATGTTAAAAGCCCTTTAATAACAGAAGCAATAAAACGATCAGGATTATCTTTGCTAAAAGTTCTCCATGATAACAATATATGGGCTTGATCTGTGTCTTTTTCTATACAAACTAATTCTGGGTTTTCTTGTGTGCGGTCGGTGGTTTTAATTTCTGTCTTGAAATAATTTATATCTGTATTTGTATTAGAAATTTGTTCTGACCATGTACCTGAAAAATTATTAGCCCACTCTAACATTTTGGATTCTTCTATACCTCCAGAAATAACAAGTACGGTATTTTTTGGAATGTATTGGCTATTACGATAATCAATAAGATTCTGTTTAGAAAAAGATTTTACAGACTCCTTGTTTCCCAAAGTATGACGTTCAGGCACTTCTCCTTTATACATATGCACCTGAAGCGCATCGTATATTTTTTGCTGATTCTTGTCTGCATACATATCTATTTCACCAAAAACAACTCCTTTTTCTTTTTCAATTTCTGCTTCAGGAAATATGGAATTGAGGTATACATCGGTAATAATGTCTGCTATTTTTTCGAAATGTTTTGTATCTGCTTTTGCATAGTATGCCGTAATTGTACTGTCTGTAAAAGCATTATATTCTGCTCCAATAGAATCAAGCTCATTTGAAATTAAAAAAGAATTAGCACGCCGAGAAGTTCCTTTAAAACACATATGTTCAAGGAAATGGGAAAGGCCTGACTCGGAAGATTCTTCGTAAAAATTACCAGTCCCCGAAGCGACCAGAACCGTTACAGTCGGATTACCTGTCATGGGTATTGTTATGACACGAAGACCATTTGGGAGAATATTTTTTGTATACATTGATATATATTATTCAGAAAGAATTTTTTCAATTAAAGAAGTAAGTCTTTTGGATTGAAATTTATTATCTAATTCTTTTTTCCAATTCGAATCATTGATACTAATATCTGGATCTACTCCTCTGTCCTGTATTGGCTGATTATCATCACGCAAGGTAATGCTGTTTACAAGAAGCATTACATAAGAATTATCAGGATCAATTATTGTTTTTAATGGGTACGTGTTTTCAACAGTTCCCCACCCTCTTGTTGTTTCTCCTACGACTGTTCCTAATTTAAATTTCTTAAATGCAGCTGTTGTGACTTCAGCCGTAGACTGTGTCATTCCATCAGTAAGAAGGATGATGTTTTTGTACCGAGCAATCTCAGGGAAATAATCTTGTGTAGTTCTCTGAACATCAAAATCATTCTGATGGTACAAATCAAAAGCATATTGATTACCACCTAAGAAAAGCCCCAGGAAACCTTGAGCAAAATCGAGAGCACCGCCAAGATTATGACGAAGATCAATAATCATACTATCTAGATTTGGTGTCGTGGTTGCGGAATAGACGGTTCTTCCAAACTCCAAAAGAGTTGTTGGGGATATTTTATCCATCTTTAAATACAAAGTATTATCAATAATTTTGTGTGTTGATGTTGGTTCTATGTTTGCTGTATCATATAAATCTTTTGAAGATGGATTTATAAGTACATCTTTTGCATGAGAAACTTTTTCTAATTCTGCTTTTGCTTCTTCCGAGGAATCATTTTTAAGAGTCTCTGATTTTTTTTCATACGCTACAGCAATCTCATCCATATTTGCTCCTTTTTCAAGTCCTAAATCTTTGTACAAATCTTTTGAAGGATCTACATTTGCAACTTGTTCTCGGAATGATGTTTCTCTTGCTTGTGACCATAGTTCATTTCTTCCTGCTGGTTGGAGGTTGTATGTAACAACAATTAATGTATTGAGAGCCAAATTTTTTCGCGCTTCCGTAGATGTTGCATTATCGAAAGCCTTTTTAAACATTTCAGCAGTACCCAAACGATTTTTTGTTTTTAGTACAGGTGTAGTTGATGCATTTAAAGCGGTTTGTAATGAACCCTGAAAATAAAGGGCTGTGGACGTAGCATCTGCTTTTTCCCAGTAAAACTCTTGGACCTTGTCATACCCTTCCATAACAAAACGAACATAAATATCTTTTTCTTCTGTGGTTTTGTATGTTGGATTTATATTGTCTTTATATACATACAAAGAAATACCCCCGGCACAAATAATTATAAAACCTAATATAAGTATAATTTTACGCATCGAGTTTTTGTGAAAGATATGAAACCAAATTTTCTAATTTAACAGGTTCCTGATTTCCTGTATCACGATCACGAACGGTTACAGGACTTCCATCTTTTTCAATTGTTTCAAAATCTACAGTTATACAAAAAGGTGTACCGATTTCATCTTGTTTTCTATACCTCTTACCAATTGACCCTGTAGCGTCATATTCAACAGCATCGAATTCTGCACGTAATACTTTGTACAAATCTTTTGCTTTTTCCGTGAGCGCTTCTTTATTTTTAAGTAATGGAAAGACAGCAATTTTTATAGGAGCGACTCGTGGAGAAAGTTTTAAAAACTCACGTCTTTCTCCACCTAATTCATCTTCTGTGTATGCAGAAGAAAGTACAGCAAGAACTGTTCTATCAACTCCAAACGAAGGTTCTATACAATGAGGCATAAAACGTATTTTCTGTTCTTCATCGAAATACGAAAGGTCTGTACCTGATGCTTCTGAATGTGCTTTCAAATCAAAATCTGTTCTATATGCCAACCCATAAAGCTCTTTCTTTCCGAAAGGAAAATCAAATTCAAAATCAATAGTACGTTTTGAATAATGCGCCAAATCAGCTGATTCGATTTCTAGTTCATGAACTTTTTCCTGAGGCAAACCAATGTCTATTGTGTATGCATGCATTTCTGCGAGCAAATGATCAAATGACTCTTCCCATTTCTTTGGGTCTACGAAATATTCAATTTCCATTTGTTCAAATTCTCGAGTTCTGAAAATAAAATCACGTGGTGCAATTTCATTTCTGAATGCTTTTCCAAGCTGCGCCATACCAAAAGGTAATTTTGGATGCATGGTATCGATAATATTTTTGAAGTTTACAAACATACCCTGTGCCGTTTCGGGACGAAGATATGAAATCGAAGAATCATCTTCTGTGGAACCAACATGTGTTTTAAACATCATATTGAATTGTTTTTCTACACCAAGTTTTCCTCCACATTCTGGGCAAACATCCCTACCTTCTAAATGATCTGCACGAAAACGTTTTTTACATTTTACACATTCAACAAGAGGGTCTGAAAATCCTCCAACATGTCCAGATGCTTTCCATACATTCTGATTCATTAAAATAGCAGCATCCATGCCGAACATATCATCACGATCTGTAACAAAACGTTTCCACCAAATATTTTTTATATTGTTTTTAAGCGCAAGGCCAAATGGACCGTAATCCCAGGTTCCGGCCAAACCTCCGTATATTTCAGATCCCTGAAAAACAAAACCTCTTCGTTTTAGAAGTGCTGTGAGATTTTCCATAACATCATTTTTCTCATTATTTTGTTCAGTATTTTTTTCGATATTCTTATCCATAATTTTGGTATTTATTCGGTAACAGTGTCGTCTCCACTTTTCCAATATAAATCTGTTGTAATTCGTGTTGTAAGTGCTGATGCATTCGATCGTACAATAACTCCGGTAAAAGAATCTGTTCCAGTTACAGTTGTTTGTCCTAAAAGATTTGCTGCTCTCCCTGCCTGAGTAAGACTAGGTTTAAGGCTTACCTGAAAAGAAACTTCTTTTGAACCGCCGTTTGCAGGAATATCTCCAGCGAGCCATGTAACCTGACCTCCTACAGAATTATATGAAAGATTTGCCCCGGCAGGTGCCCAATGACCAAGCCAAGTAACATTCTGGGGCAAGACACCGATTACTTGTGTATTACCCACAATATTAGAAGTATTTGAAACTGTCCATACAATAGTATATGTAGTTTCTTTGTCTACTTTTGGAGGTAAAGGTCCAGAATTAATAAAAGCTCCTTGAGAATATAAAGCCCTCGAATTAATCCCCAGATTTGAAACAAGTTTTACTGAACGAGATGTACCTGTTGTTACTTCTTGTGATACACCGAGCTCGTCTGTTCTGTTTCCTTTGGCAGAAACTTCTATCTTAACCGTTGGGTTCGATAATGTTTGGCCTGGAACTGATTTGCGAGATGAGAAACTGAAACTTACCCTGTTTGATTCTCCTGGTGCAATCGAGGCAAGACCTGATACACGTCCCGCTTCCCATACAATAGTGTCACGAGATGAATCATAATATCCGTTATTTACACTAATCGAGTTTCTATCGAGAGCATTACCCGAAAGTTTTACTTCTATACGTGCATTATTTATACGGGTCGAGCTGTTATTTTTCCAAATAATATCAGTACGGACATTTTCGCCTGGTTCGGTAACTAAATCTTTTGATGTTTCTCCGTTTAAACTAACATCAATACCAAGAGATGGTCTTTCTAGGGTAAGTGTTCTTTCTCGACTTACAATAGTTGTTCCTATCAAATTTTCATTTGAGGCGTCCATTATTCCCACATTTGCATGTATCACTCTATCTTCCCCATCTTCACCTGTTAGAATCGCCTTAAAGGTAATAGTTTTTCTTGAACCAGGAGCAATATCTCCAATACGCCAAACATTGTTTCCATATGTTGGTTTAATTTCACCCGGTATTATTTGAAAACCAAAAGGATATTCGAGAGAAAGTAATACATCGCGTATTGGCACAGGGCTATTTGATATCACAGAAACGGAAACATCTGTAGGTTGATTAGATAAAACCTTATCCAAAGAATCTATTGAGACAAGTATTGGTGATGAACCTATGGTAAGTGTGTATGTTTTTTCTTTACGAAAAATAGCATTTGAATTTGCTGTGCGATATTCAACAGAAAATGAAATATTCTGTGTGTCCCCTTCTTGACCATACAAAATAGCGGATAAAGATTTCTGAACAACCTGACCAGAATTAATATTTCCTAAAGAAAGACGATTTTGAGAAATATCTTTTGTTGGATTCTTTGGATCTTTTGTACCTTCAGGAAATTTAACCACAAGGTCCACAAGCTCTATGTTTTGGGCATTTTTGTTTATAACAGACGCATTAAAGGTTGTGGTTTCTCCACCTGATACTGACACAGGGCCTTCTACCAAAATATCTATATTGTCGACTGATACAAAATTATCTCCACTAAAAAATGTAAATGCCGCTATTGAAGTAGCTACAAAAAGAAAAAAAGCAGATGCTATAAAAAATAATTTATATATTTTCTTATGGTTTTTCTTTTTATTCGGCATATTATTTTCTGTATTAGATGGATCGGATTCTATTTCTGTTTTTGTCTCTTCATTCCATTGTGTTTGAATACGACCAGAATCCTTCCCTCGAATATCATGACGAGGTATTTCTGGAATGCTATCTGTCCTTGAATAAAGACTTTTTTTAACGCGGTCGAGAGGACTTTTTTTATCTTTCTCAAACATAATGAATCAGTATACCATGTGGCCAAAAAGACATGGCTATAGCTGGCTCTCTATAATAGCCTTATTAATAAGGGGTATGAGTATTTTGCGATTAGTTTTTGCTGAAAGAAAAGAATTTTCTGGTAAATGTTTATTCAAATCAAGATATCCTAATATAGAAAGAACGCGAACAAGAACCAATGTTTCCAGAGCAAGAATATCTTCTTCAGAAGAAAGTTCAGAAAATTCTGTATTAAAAAGTTCTGAAAGTGTTTCAAATAAAATTTCATTTTTCTCTTCTCCTTGAACAAGACGTCTAGTTAGAGCAAAAACCCTGGCCCTCATAGCAACAAAAACAGGCGCTTGATTGGTATCTTCTGAAACCGATCCTGTTATTCTCCATATTTCCCTGCCTTTAACCAAAGAAAGGGTTATTGGTGTGTATTCTCTTACATGAAATCTAAGTTTTGATTTAATAAGACGAATACCCTGAGCGCGTGCCCAGATAAGCCCAAAATCCTCGGTATAAATAAAGTATGATTTGCTCGTTTCTCCGGAAGTTTTGCTTCCCAGAATAAAGCCTTTGGTTGTATAGATTCGATACGACATAAACAGATTTGTTGATTGATTGTATCAAACTTAATTTAAGGTAAGGTAAAGCCATGCCTGAATTACCAGAAGTACAAACCACCGTTAATGGTATTCAAGCCTATGCCAAAGGACTTACCATAAAAGACATATGGACCGATTATTCGAGTCTCTTCCCTCCATATAAGGATAGTGTAAAAAATCCTACATACTTTTTATATTTTAAAAAGACTGTTAAGAATGCAAAAATTATAGGGTCGAGCCGTCGCGGAAAAAATGTTCTCATTCATCTTTCAAATAATCAGACGATTATTATTCACATGAAAATGACGGGACACATAATGTATGGGGCGTACAAAAAAGAAAAAAGTTCTCAAGGAGAATCGTGGCGACCTGCTGATGAAAAAAATAAAGCTTTGCATGATCCGTTCAATAGATTTCTTCATTTGGTTTTTTCTTTTACCAATGGAAAACATTTAGTGCTTTCTGATATGCGGAAATTTGCGAAAATAACTTTGGCGGAAACCGACAAACTCGCCCTTTCGCCTCATATATCAAAACATGGTCCAGAACCTTTGGAAAAAGATTTCAAACTTGCTGATTTTAAAAAAGCTTTGCTCGCTCGTCTTCGAGGAAAAATAAAACAAGTACTGATGGATCATACAATTATTTCTGGTGTCGGAAATATATATTCTGATGAAATATTATGGCGTTCTGGTGTACATCCTTTGCGTACGGTTGAAAAAGTGAGCGAAAAAGAATGGTCTCTTCTCTATAAATCTATGCGAGAAATTCTCTGTAAAGGAATTGATTTAGGTGGAGACTCTATGTCTGACTATAGAAACATTATGGGTGAACGTGGAAAGTTTCAGGAAAAACATACCGCGTATCAGAAAACAGGACTTCTTTGTTCCAAGCGTGGCTGTACGGGTATTATTAAACGAATCAAGGTTGGTGCGCGAAGTGCGCATTTCTGCGACAAGCATCAAAAATAAATTAAAATAAGCTATACTTATCGCCATGGATCTCCTAAAAGGACTTTTTAAAGAATTTGGTTGGTTTATCTACCTTTTAATTGGTATTGGTCTTTTGTGGTTTTTTACTGGTGGATATTTAAATCACACCGCATATGAAGGACCGTATATTAAACCCCTTGCACCTCTCGATACAGGAAGAGGGTATGGTGGAGGATACACAAACCCTTTGATACGAAAAAAGGCGGTTTTGGATTTACCCGCATCACCAACAGAAATTATTAGAAATGTTGAAAACAATGTGTCGCAAAAAATTCATGACACATTACTTGTTTCAAAACAAATAATATTCGAAGATATTGGTGGAGTAAAAGAAACAGATCCTCAAAAAGAATATATTCATTTCATTACTTCAAATGTTTTGAAACAAAATTTGAATATAAGTAATTTAAGTATTCGTGGAGAAGGATATACGGTTACCATGAAAATACCCAAGGCCACAGAATTACCAATTTTGAGTAAAGTATATGAAACAAAAGATATATTTGTTCCAGCAAACAGTACTATTTTTGTATCCACAGGACGATCCCCTATTGGTACATCTTTTAGGGTAAATATGTGTAGCGGATACCTGAGCCAATTCCAAACATACACACCGAAACTTACAGAAGAATGTCCTCAGCCTGTTGAGGCGTTAGAGAATGCAGGGCTCGGTCAAGATATTTCATGTCGAACTTTTGTTCAAACATTACCATCGTGTCGTGTGTATACAGGAACACTTCCATCACAACTTTCGACATCATGTAAAAATTTTGTGACAAATAACCTTACCTATAATTCTTGTGTCTCTACCAATAGTAAAGAGTCGGGTTTTTATAAAAATGAATGGCGTGTTTTTCTAGAACAAAAACAAGAGCTCTGGAAAAAGACTCGTGAAATAATACGAATTTTCGATGCGAGCGGAAATACGATTGATGCGATTACGTATTAAGAATAAGGCGTAAATTGTTTCTCTAAACTAGATAGAATCGAACCAGCGAAACAACACAATACCCGCAGAAACAGAAATATTAAGAGATTCTTTGAGACCATTCATAGGTATTTCGGCGATTGTATCTGCTTTGGAAAGCATTTCTTTTGAAACACCTTCAACTTCATTACCAAATATGACGAGAACTTTTTCGCCTAGATTTACCTTTTTATAATCAATTGATGCTTCATCTTGTTCGACACAGACAATTTGAAAACCTTCTTTTTTGAGTGTTTCAATGATTTCAAGTGGTGTTTCTGAACCCTCCCAAGAAACTGTTTTTTCAGAGCCGAGAGCTGATTTAGCAAAATCGGTTCTCGGCACATTAAATCTATCGAGAGGTGTTGGAGAAAAACCACTTAAATATATTTTTGAAACACCGATAGCATCGGCTGTACGAAATATTGCACCAACATTGTAAACACTGCGGATGTCGTGGAGGAGGATGCGAATATCGCGTATAGAATCCGTCTTCATACCTATTGAATCTATTTGAGATATTGTAATGTGTGATGTCATAAGGATTGATTTGATTATGCGTGCGAAGACAGGATGAAGCAAGTCGATCAGATTAAAAACCAAATAAAAAAACCGTACTCATCAAGAATGCGGTTTGCACGTTTTAGTAAAAGTCGTGCGACTTGGAAAGAACTAATCGAAGCAACTAAATGTTGCTGTACTGCCTACTCTCAGGAACACCAATCTGAGTCCCTGAGATTTCTCCATTGAGAAATGTGACCTTAACCTCAAGACTCGCCATCGAGTCTGTTGTGGTATATGATCCATACCCATGATCGTGATGAACTCTGTTCGACGGGGCGCTTGGGTGACTGGCGATTATTTCCGCCGCATCAATCGCCTTTTTTTCAAGGACCCATCTTGCATGGTCCGCCGGATCTTCATAGTCCTGACATGGACGACCGCTCGGAAAATCACCATTCAGTCCAGACCTCTGCTGAACCGTTTTACCGCAAGCAGAGTATGACCTTCGTCCGGAACCCTCCATTCGAGACTCACCAAGAGTAACCGTCAACTCACCCGTAAATTTCTTGACTTCGTTGGAAACTTCTCGTTCCCAATCCGAATCTTTTTTTATTGCCCGCGTTACGAGTCTCCCCCTTTCTTCTCGGGACAGACGACAGAAATACTCAGGGTTATTGTGGACAAAACGTCCACCTAGGGTTGCCACGAAATCACGCACCTGATGCGAGTTTCCGCTACTGAATTTTGTAGTCAACCCATGCGCATCAATCAACTCTTCGGCGATAACCCTCAGTTCAGGCCTCCACCATTCATTGATAGGATGTATTGGAGTATGGTGAAATTTTTTGGACTAGATTCAACGCACCCAAAAATGATCAGCTTTGGTTCTATAGAGAATTCTGTAATATTATGCAAAGAAAATTACCCTCTCATCCTCTGACAGAAAGGGTAACATCTTCAATTGATAAGTTGGAACAAATTACTCGTGTGACTCAAGATGTCTTTTGACGATCTCAGTAACCTGTTTTTGCGGGAGTTCGAAAATAGATAAAAGTTTCTAATTTACCGACACTTTCCTATAGAACCTTCATGTACTCTTTATTTTTTGTATGAATACATTATCAAAAAAAATCTCTCATGAATGTCCGCCCGCCAAGAATCGAACTTGGGACCATCTCCTTAAAAGGGAGCTGCTCTACCGACTGAGCTACGGGCGGAATAAAACGATAATACAACAAAAGCTTTGGAATCTCAATACCTGTCAATATTAAAGACATTCGCCCTATCTCTACATGACCATTATCTTACTAATAAAACATTACAGACTGAGCGCCAATTTCTCGAGCTCATGTTCGAAATTAACTTTCCCTCTATGAGCGTTGTGATACATATGAACAAGGTCTGAGAGCATTTTTGATACTTCCCCGTCATTCCAAAACTGAAGAGATTTTTTTGCTTTGTTATATACAAACGGATTAAGTCCCGCCTCGCCTGCATTCGCAGATGTTTGTGCGAGGTAAAGAGATTTCATTTGCCAAAATAAAATGCCATGTATTTCTTCTGCCGCCACATCAGCATCAAAAGCATTACGTAACATCACCCATAATTTTTTCTTATCTTTTTGTGAAAGTGCATCGGCCATAAGAAAAACACTGGAGGTTTCTTTTGGTTTTGGTGATTCGTCGAGAATGTATTCCTGAACTTTTTCAGCCCGTTTTTCGAGCTTTTTTAAAACTTCTTTGGTAAGTTTTCCTTCAGAGAAAATAAAAATATTCGGTGATTCATGTATTGAATCAAGCAAAGGAAGTATGAGTTCGCGAATATCTGGTTTCTCAAGCGTTCGATTCATTAAAATAATTTGTTTGTTTTCAAACAAACCTTGGGTTTGAGTCAGTTCCTGTAAACGTTCAACAGTAACTTCTTCCGGAGAAATAGTACCCGCAGACGCATCTGGTTTTTTTGTTTTCAAAGCATCAAAAAGGGCTCGTGATTTTTCACGTGCAGTATCTGTATCTGTGCCGTAAATTACATATAACATGTGTGTTTTTATACTTTCTCCATCTCTCCCCAATTCAATCCAACATTGGCCTCTGCACTACAAACAATTCCCTGAATATCTTTTGGATCGATAATGCTTTCCATTATTTTTTTGATAGGTTCAATAATTTTTGAAACCGCGCTTTCCTTTACCTCAAACATAATTTCATCGTGAACTTGCATCAACATTTTAACATCTGAATCGAGACCTTCCTTCTGAAGCCATGCATCAATTTTAATTATAGCGAGTTTTACAATATCAGCCTCTGTTCCCTGTATCGGAGCATTGATTGCCATGCGTTCTGCGGATGCACGGATAAAAGGTAGTCTGGATTTAAGTCCTTCAAAATATCTGCGTCTTCCGAAAAAAGTTTCGGTATATCCTTTTCTTCCCGCGCTCGCTTTAACTGATTCCAGATAATCACGAAGTCCTGAAAACTTTTCAAAATATTCATTGTAAAACTTTTGTGCGGTAGCTCTGTCGGTTCCCAAATTCGCACGCAAAGCGTTCACACCCATTCCATACATAACTCCAAAATTAATTGTTTTGGCCTGTGTTCTCATACCTTTAGTAATTTTCTCTACAGGAACATCAAATACTTGTGATGCCACTGCAGAGTGAACATCTTCTCCATCTGTAAAAATCTTTACGAATTTTGGATCTTTTGAAAGAAAAGCAGCGATGCGTAATTCGATTTGTGAATAATCGAATGAAACTAATTTGAAACCTTTTTTGGCAACAAAAGCATTTCTGATCGCACGACCGAGCTCTGTTTTGTTTGGAATGTTTTGAATATTCGGAGATTCAGATGACATTCGTCCTGTTGTTGTTCCTGCTTGAATAAGACGTGCATGTAATCGCGAATCTTCACCCAATACTGGTGGAATCGCCTCTATATATGTGCCGAGCAATTTTGAAAGCTCACGATATTTTAATATTTCATCAACGATTGGATGTTCTTCGGCGAGCTTTACCAATTCACTTTCCTTGGTAGAAAGAGCTCCTGTCGAAGTTTTCTTTTGGCCTTTTGTTTTTAGTCCTAATTTCACATACAAAATTTCACCCAATTGTTTTGGTGATGCAACATTAAATTCTTCGCCTGCCATAGACCAAATAGTTTTTTCAATTTTCTTTAATTCTTTTGTGTAATCTGTTCCAAGTTTTTTAAGATAGTCTGCATCAACCTGTATTCCTGTTTCTTTCATCTTCCCCATAAGAGGGATAAGTGGTTTTTCTATATCTTCGTAAACGGAACGTAATTTTCTTTTATCAATTTCTTTTGAAAGAACTTCATACGCACCATCGAATGTTTTTGATTGAGTAAATTGCATAACATCATCGAGTGAGGGATCGGTTTTATTTGAATCAATAAGCCAGAGCATAATAAAAGCTTCGGCGAGTTTCGCCTGATCCAAAGTAGTCGCATCAATAACAATAGGTTTATCTTCGAGTCCAGTAAAAGCATCGTCGAGAGAAACTGATGCACCCAAAGTTTGTTTGAGACGAATCGACATAGTTCGAAATTCGAGCGATGCAAATAATTTCGAAGCCTTTTCAATATCAACTGATTCTTTCCATGTTTTTTTAGGTAAACTCCATTTGATCGGTGCGTCTCTGCGTATGGTGGCTAGTACTTTTGAAAATTCAGCGTCCTCCTTGCCGTTTTTTAAAAGATCTATCATTCGTGGAGTGATTCCAATTTCACGAAAAGCATTTTCATCGTCCTCGAGTTTTTTGTATATGTCTTCAACACTTCCAAATGTAGTGATAAGTGTTGTGGCGGTTTTGTCTCCAATACCTTTGATACCGATAATATTATCTGATGGATCACCACGCAGTCCTTTGTAATCTGGCAACAATGTTGGAATAAAGCCATACCGTTCAATCACCGCTTTTTCGTCATACATGATTGTGTCTTTGATTCCCTTTTTCAATGTATAAACCTGAACTTTTTTTCCTGTCACCAATTGCAATGTGTCCATGTCACCCGATGCAATAATAACTTCGAGGTCTTTATCATTTTTTGTAAGCTCAACAATTGTTCCCAACATATCATCGGCTTCATACCCTTCTTTGTCATACATAGGAATACTCAGAGCCTGAAAAATTTCTCTGCTTTTTACAATTTGTGATACCAATGCTCCATCAGTTTTTGCGCGTCCCGCTTTGTAATCTTTGTATGCAATATGACGATGTGTTGGTTTAGGAAGATCATATGTTGCGACAACATAATCTGGTTTTAAATGTTCAACAGCACTCAAAACCATCATAGAGAGTCCGTACAATGCACCTGTCGGTTCTCCTCCTGATGTAGCAAAATCTGGCAGCGCATGATACGCGCGATGCAGTATGGCGTGAGAATCGAGAAGGATGAGACGTTTCATTCCTTAATTAAACACTATTTCTCGAGTATTCTCATCTATCTCATTATTTGATACACCGTTTGATGTGTCGCTAAATGCACCGTTCATGTGACTAAAAGATATACGTAGAGCGTTCTGCGGCAATGCCTTCCCTATTTTTTCAGGCCATTCAATGAGGATAATATTAGTTTTTTCACTGATAGTTTTCACCCAATCTAATCGTTCAATTTCTTGTGCTGATTCAAGTCGATAAGCATCAATATGTATAAGCTGTTTGAAATGTGCACTGTGTGTGAGGGTAAAACGTTTTTCAATTACAAATGTTGGACTCGTAATATTTTCCTCAGATATACCAAAAAAACTTCCAAAGGCTTTTGTGAATGTTGTTTTTCCAGAACCAAGATCGCCAGACAAAGCGATTACCGTGGCACCAAAATCATTTGGTTCGAGTCGTTCCGCAAATTGTTTTGCAATAGCATTTGTATCATCAATAGATTTCGATATCATCCCTTTATTCTATATATAAATGTGTAAAAAGCGAAAGAATACTTATCTCGTATCCCATAACTTTTCAATGACAGATTTGTTCAATACTTCTCTAAACTTACTAGCTAAATAATCTTTAAGAGGTCCTTCTTTGAACTTTGTAAATTGAGCTTGGGTTCGCCACTCTTCATTTGCCGCAAGCGTAAGCACTGTTTTTTTGGAAAAAACCATTTCATTAAAATCAATACAAACAACTTGTCCTTTCTGATTGATTCCATAACTATTTTTGAATTTGTAGACATTGTCGTGAACCTCATAACCAAAAAGTTCTTTTATGAGATCGAAATATGCATCAACGATATATTTATTTTCTTCAAGAGAATGTGAGTCGAAATAATCCATAAGCAAAATAACCTTATCTTGTTCGTAATCGGTCTTATTGAGAAATCTAGGATTTCCTAAAAGCTCTAATGGAATATGTTTGTTTTGAAGAACAATTTTTGTTGTCCGTTCACAGTCATGTATATGTTTCCACGTATTAAAAAGATCTGTGAAAAAACTTTTGGAAGTCTTACCTTTTATTGATTTAAATATATTTTTGAAAGATTTCTTTTTCTTTAAAACTATTCCGTTCTTGAGATCGAAAACATCACAATAATAACCGTCTGAAATTTTTTCCATAAAAAAATTATAACACTGGAATAGAAAAGGGCCTTTGCTTTCGCAAAGGCCCCTAAAAAGAACTTACCGCCTAAATGGTAGCGAAGTGAAAATTAATTCACTTTCCTTGCCACCATTTCATATCCCCACCCATAACGACTGTTTCCAGGACGAAATATTCGAGATTCCCCGGCAGTGTGATTTCCGTTTCGGTCAATAAATGTCACCGAAACAACAACCTCGTTTTCCGATAATACTATTGTCGGAGAAGCTGCAAACACATTTTCGCCATAAGACGACGAAGTGTGTGTGTGAGAAGCAATCACCCGATTAGGAGGACATGGTGTGGTGTACACCATGTATCCATATCGATCACGACCGTATCTGGTACGCACATATTGGCGAACCGTTACCTCGATCGTCACTTTCATCATTTGATCGGGATATGGATTAATAACCCGCACTCCGGAACGATGTGTGTAACCACTACGGAAGATTTCTTGTCCACGATACTGTGTGGACGCAAGTCCAGAGTTTTTGTCGATAACGACCGTGCACCCCGAACTGAACATCGTCATCAAAATAATGATGGCGAACAAAACGACACTGTCTTGTCTTGTTTTCATAAAATTATCTCCGAACTCGATCATCGAGTTTTAATTGTTTTCAAAGTTTGCAACATAGGCGTCATGCTTATGTCCTTGCCTCTGATTATATCATAATTAGAGTAATTGTCAATAGAATACAAATCCTCTAAAAACGTTACAATAAGCGATATGGTAATAACTTTTGATGAAGAAAAACAAGACCGGAAACTTGACGAATTCCATAAAGAAGAAGGAGAAAATCTTGCACAAATATTGGCTTCTCGATATGAACTCGAATACTCAGACCTTTCTGCTATTCATATAGATATGGATGCTTTGAGAGTTGTGGACGAAGCCTTGGCCAAAGAATCAAAACTCGCCCCTTATGGCATGGTTGGAAAGCGTGTAAAAATCGCAGTCATGTCCCCTGCTAATGAAAAAACACAGCAAACATTAAAACTTATTGAATCAAAAGGATATGAAGTGATTCCTGTGGTCGCATCTCTTGCCAGTCTTGAAAAGGCATGGGAAAAATACACTGACCTATCTTTCTCTACTGAAACAAAAGCAGGTGCTTTTGATATTTCAAGCGAAGATATCAAAACATACATGAAAGAGATAAAAGGTATGGAAGATGTCCGTTCTCGTTTGAATGAAATATTAAAACTTAAAAAAGGTTTTCGTATTTCGAAAATACTTGAAATTGTACTTTCTGGAGGGCTGGCCACAAAAGCATCTGACATTCACGTAGAACCAGAAGAAGACTTTGCAAGATTACGATACCGACTGGATGGAGTACTCACCGACATTGCGAATTTTGATCTTGAAACATTCAACCTCCTCCTTTCTCGTATTAAACTTTTGTCTGGACTTAAACTCAATATAAAATCAGCGGCTCAGGACGGACGTTTCAGTGTAAAACTAGGGACCGATGAAATTGAAATCAGAACATCTGTTTTACCTGGAGCATACAATGAATCAATTGTGCTTCGAATCTTGAACCCAAAATCAATTCAAGTACCACTAGAAGATTTAGGTATACCGAAAAAACTTCTCGAAATCTTGCTTCGTGAAATAGAAAGGCCAAATGGAATGATACTCACCACAGGTCCTACAGGTTCTGGAAAAACAACAACACTGTATGCTTTTCTCCGTAAGATTCACACACCGGATGTGAAAATCATTACTATTGAAGATCCAATCGAATATCATCTCCCTGGTATTGTGCAGACACAAACAAATTCCGAGAAAAATTATACCTTCGCACTTGGATTACGTTCTGCTTTGCGACAAGACCCTGATGTAATTATGGTTGGAGAAATTCGTGACAGCGAAACAGCGAATACTGCCATTGATTCTGCACTCACTGGGCACCTTGTGTTTTCAACACTTCACACCAATTCCGCAGCAGGTGCCTTTCCCCGTCTTGCTGAACTTGGTGTAAATCCACGAACAATGTCGTCTGCAATAAACATTACCCTCGCCCAAAGATTAGTAAGAACCTTATGTTCTGAATGTAAAAAAGAAGAAATTATTGAAGGAAAAGATAAAGAAATTGTTGACCGTATTCTCGGAACAATTGTTGATGAAAATGAAAAACCTGTTGATACTCAAAAAATATGGAAAGCGGTTGGTTGTGAGAAATGTAATTCATCTGGATACAAAGGGCGTATTGGTATTTATGAAGGAATTTTAACAACACCCGATATTGATAAGGCTTTGCAATATGGATCAAATGCGGATGATATGGCAAAAGCTGCCCTTCCTCAAGGAATTTTAACCATGGCCCAGGACGGTATTATAAAAGTCCTTAAAGGAATCACCACCATCGATGAATTAAGTCGTGTAATTGATTTGACTCACGAATAAAGTAAAAACAAAATCAAAAATATGAACAAAGATATTCACAATATTACAGAATCTCTCGCCACCCTTAAACAAGAAGTATTAAAAGCCCAACAAAAACTACAAGAAGAGACCACAAAAATTCACGGACTTGAAACTGAAATCGCTTCACTGAATAATGAATTTAAAGCTAAAGAAGCGGAAATTAAACAAAAAGAAGGTGAATTATCTAAACTTCGTATCGAAATCAGCGCATTACGTCCTCAGATACCTCGAAAAGAAAATGAATTGATAAAATTAAGAGGAGAACATGGAAATACACAAAGAGAAGTATTGAAAGATACTCAAGAAATTGCAAAATTTAATACCGAACTTGTTCAAGCACAAAAAGATATTAGTGAAGCTTTAAGAAATAAAGGTACTAGTACAGGAAAAAGTTTTTAATATCTGACTCACAAATAAAAAATCCCTAAAGGGATTTTTTATTTGCTTTATTATTTTTATACTAATTTGCCTACACAGATATCATGTGTCGTCTTAACAAAAAAGGTTGCCAGTCGAAATAAGAAGAGTAATATGAGGAACAGATTAAAGATAGTATATCTGCTCCAGAACATAAATCTCCAAGCGATACTTAGTGACATGCATCATAAAGTTAAGCTGAGTTCTTAGGATGACCCCAGTAGGAACACCGAAGTGTAACCAGGATGTCCCGAGAGTGACAGCTAGTAAACCGTAAGGCTCAATCGCTTAGAGATTTATACTCTGGATTAAAGTATAGTTATAACGTGACTTTCGCTGACGTGTTATAAACTAATTCGTTGACTATCTTAGCACAAAGGATCCTATATGTCAAGTACCCCCCTCACCCCTACCCCGGATACCGGAAAAAACGCCCAAAACAAAGGGTCTTTTGGTACTGATGAACTTTTTCTCGATACCACATTACGTCCTTCATCATGGGATGAATATGTTGGTCAAAAGAGCATTAAAGAGAATTTAAAGATTCTTTTAATGGCTGCCAGTGAACGAAAACATCCACCAGAACATATTCTTTTCTATGGTCCACCGGGACTTGGTAAAACAACCTTGGCCCATCTCATTGCAAAAGAAACTTCGAGCCAATTAAAAGCAACATCTGGTCCTGCTATTGAAAAAATTGGTGATCTCGCATCAATACTCACCAATCTTTCTCCCGGTGACATGTTTTTTATTGATGAGATTCATAGATTAAACAAAACTATCGAAGAAGTTTTGTATCCTGCAATGGAATCTGGTTCTCTTGATATTATTATTGGTAAAGGTCCATCCGCCCGTACCATACAATTGGAACTTCCCCCTTTTACACTTCTCGCTGCGACAACCCGTATTGCATTATTGTCGGCACCTTTGCGTTCACGTTTTTCTGGAGGAACATTTAGGTTGGAATTTTATACAGATACAGAAATTCAGAAAATTATAGAACGTTCGGCAAAACTTTTAGGTATTGAAATAGACAATATCTCATCTCTTAAAATAGCCGAACGAAGTCGTTTTACACCAAGAACCGCAAACTTCCTTTTGAAACGTGTTCGTGATTTAGCACAGGTGGAAAAAGTTCCTGTTTCTCCGGAAATAGTGGATCGTGCCCTCGCCATGCTCGGTATTGATGAACTTGGACTTACTCAAAACGACAGAGACTTACTACGAACACTTATTGATAAATTTGGTGGTGGCCCTGTTGGGCTTAATACCTTGGCGGCATCACTCGCAGAGGAAGAAGCCACCATCGAAGAAGTTCATGAACCATATCTTCTTCAGCTTGGTCTTATCGAACGTACACCAAGAGGGAGAAAAGTGACAAATAAAGCATGGGAACATCTCAATATTAAAAACTAATATATATAAAACTATGTCGGGTCATAATAAATGGTCACAAATAAAACATAAGAAAGCAAAAACTGACGGTGCTAAATCGAAACTGTATTCAAAATATTCAAAACTAATATCTGCCGAGGCACAAAATGTAAATGGTGATGTGAATTCTCCGAGTCTTAGGGCAATTATTGATAGAGCTAAAACAGAAGATGTTACTAATGATGTAATTGAAAGAGCTCTTAAAAAAGCTTCTGAGCCAGGAGGAACATTGGAAGCCATTACTTATGAAACATATGGGCCTGGAGGTTCGGCTCTTATTATTGAAGCTTTGACTACAAACAAGAATAAAGCAGCTCAAGAAGTTAAACATATACTTACCAACAATAATGCATCTCTCGCAGCTCCAGGGAGTGCCACATGGGCTTTTACACGTGAAGGTGCCATATGGAAGCCAAATATAACCGTCGACCTAGAAGATGCAGATTTGGAGGTTCTGGAAAAACTCGTTAATGAGCTCGAAGAGAATGAAGAGGTACAAGAAGTATTTACGAACGTAGAGTAAGGTCAGGCAAAGTAGAGTAAAATATACAGCATGAGAATACTCGCTATTGATCCTGGATATGAGCGTTTAGGTGTTGCTGTTATAGATAAAGAAAAATCAAAAGAAGTTTTGATATATTCTGATTGTTTTAAAACATCAAAAGAACTTCCCCATTTTGTGCGTCTCGGTATGGTAGGAGAAGAATTGGAACGCATTATAAAAGAATTCAAACCACAAGCTTTGTGTTTAGAAACTCTTTTCTTTTCAAAGAATCAAAAAACTGCCATAAAAGTTTCCGAAGTTCGTGGAGTTATTTTATATATGGCCTCAAAACATAATCTTGGCTTTTATGAATATAATCCTATGGAAATAAAAGTAGCTATAACAGGATATGGAAAAAGTGATAAAACGGCGGTTACAGCAATGGTTGAAAAACTAATTCTTATTAATAAGAAAATTGCACATGATGATGAATATGATGCGATTGCGGTTGGACTGACTTGTTTTGCAATAGAGAGATTTTAGAGTTTACAGTTATCCCCATATCTATCTTCTCTGCCCTCTTCCCAAGAGAATGTTTTTTTGATAAAAATAGGGCAATAAAATAATTTTATACCAAAAAAGAATGGAAAAAACAGAAGACGAGCTTTATAGAAAAGGAAACAACCTTGATGAATCAGAAGAAGGGGACGAGGACAATGATGAAGATCCAAGTCCAAAAAAAGTATCATCAGACGACGATGATAATGAGGATGATGATTCAGACAATGACGATGATGAGGACGGAGAAGATGATGACGACGAAAATAACCCGTTAAATGATTTTATGAGCGAAGACGAGGAACGTTCATAGTTTCTGTAAACTAGTTTTTAGAAAGACGTATTTTAATAAATCGGTGCTTTCCTACTTTCACATCAATATCTGATGTGATTTTAGTATCCAGATTTTCAATCGGACCTGTTTTAATATCTTTAATTGCTTTTTCTTTTATCAGGCGTCTGAATTCAGTTTTAGAACTCACTATTTTTTGTTCTAGTAATACATCAACCAGCGCTGTTTCAGAAACAACATTTACTTCTGATGTATTTGCCGGAATCCCTCCATCTGAAAAAGCTGTGATAAAAGATTTCTTTGCCTTCTCTGCTTCAGCTTTATCGTGATAAAGCTCTACTATCGCAAGACCCAGTTTTTGTTTTGAATCCCTTGGATTTGCACCTTGTTCCATGGCCTTTTTTTCTTTTTCAATTTCCTCTAAAGAAATATCGGTGGCGATTTCAAATCCCGGAACAATCATATTGTCAGACCAACTCATTACTTTTGCAAAAATTGTTTCGGCATCATCAGCGAGACTAATCATATTACCTTCTGTTTTTCCCATTTTCTTCCCTTCTCCATCAACCAAAAGTTTTGTAGCAATTACGCCTTTTTCTTTATCTTTCATTGATCGCATTAAATCGCGACCTGTGAGCATGTTAAATGTCTGATCATTTCCCCCAATCTCCACATCTATGTTCATGGCAACACTGTCGTATCCCTGCATTAATGGGTATAAAAATTCATGGATAAAAACAGGTTTTCCATCATCCATACGAGTCCTAAACATGTCGCGCTTGAGCATTTGATCGACGGTCATTTTAGAAGCTAGATTTATGACATCGGAAAATGTCATCTTATCGAGCCAAGTACTGTTGTGTTTTATTTCTGCTTTATTTTTACCAGAGAAAGATAAAAACTTTGAGGCTTGTTTTTTGTATTGAGAAAGATTTTTTAAAACATCTTTTCTTGAGAGTTGTTTTCTTATCGATAATTTATCAGTCGGATCACCAATCATTGCGGTAAAATCACCCATAAGAAGAATAACCTTATGTCCCATCTTTTGGAGTTTTGCTAATTTCCTAATCGGTATTGCGTGTCCCATATGGAGAGTTGGTCCAGTAGGGTCTATACCAAGATAAATTCGCAACTGTTTTCCACTTGAAAGAACTTTTACAAAAGATTCTTTTGATGGAAAAACATTTTCAACACCTCGAGTAAGAAAATCTTCAATCTGTTTTATATCTGTATCAATTTTTGGACGTGAAAACATCATGCAAATACTTTATCATGGCCGTATTTTATTGTCTTGTGGTGGCTTTCTATAGTGTGCTATCGTAAAAGAACATTCATGAAGAAACGACTATTTAATAAAGTTATTCATCATACGAAATCCCACACAAAAAGAGATATTTTTATTCTCGCATTATCTCTTTTATTTATCATGTTTGGTGTTGGGGTTCTTTGGATATCATCACTTAGACTTCCAGATCTCACTTCTTTTGAACAAAGAAAAGTATCCGAGTCGACAAAAATATACGATCGCACCGGAGAGGTATTACTTTTTGATCTCCATGACAATATAAAAAGAACTATTGTATCGGGCGATGATATTTCCCCACTTCTCAAGGAAGCAACAGTAGCAATTGAAGATGCTGATTTTTACAATCATGGTGGTATTAAAATAAGCTCAATTATTAGAGCGGTTTTCGCGAACTTGGTGAGTGGTGAATACAGTCAAGGAGGATCCACCATTACTCAACAAGTAGTTAAAAACACCCTTCTTACTACAGATAAAACCATTACCAGAAAAATAAAAGAGTGGGTCTTGGCCATAAAACTCGAAAAAGTTATCAGTAAGGAAAGAATTCTTGAAATATACCTAAATGAAAATCCTTATGGTGGAAACATATACGGTGTAGAGGAAGCATCTCGACAGTTTTTTAATAAAAGTGCAAAAGATCTAACATTAGCAGAATCGGCCTACCTGGCTTCTATTCCCCAGGCTACAACATACTATTCTCCTTATGGACCAAACAGAAAAGCTCTTGAAGAAAGAAAAAATCTTGTTCTTTCAAGGATGTTTTCTCAAAAACTTATTACAAAAGAAGAATATGATGAGGTAAAATCAGAATCTGTAGTTTTCCAAGGACAAGGATCTTTTGGCATAAAAGCTCCTCATTTTGTTTTTTTTGTAAAAGAATATCTTGAAAGTGTTTTAGGTACAGGAGCATTGGATACCGAAGGTTATAAAGTAATCACAACCCTCGATACTAACCTTCAATCAAAAAATGAAGAGATAGTAAAAACAGCTGCTCTTCAAAATAATGTAGATTTTGAAGCCGAGAACATGGCACTTGTCGCTATCGATCCAAAAAACGGAGATATTCTTTCGATGGTTGGGTCGAGAGATTATTTTGATAAAGAAATTGATGGAAAATTTAATGCATCGATATCACCAAACAGACAACCAGGTTCTACGATGAAACCTATTGTGTATGCCGAGGCATTTAACAAAGGGTACACAGATAACACAATACTTTTTGATCTTAAAACCGAGTTCAGTTCACAGTGTGATGTAAACAGTAAGCCAATTAATACAAATACTGACCCAAAGGTTTGTTATAACCCGCAGAACTATGATGAAATATTTCGCGGTCCAATGACTCTTCGTGATGGTCTTGCTCAATCAATAAACGTGGTTGCGGTAAAGCTTTTATACCTTACAGGTATCACTGATTCTATTAATCTTGCACGTAATATGGGTATTACTAGTCTAGGTAATGCAAATCAATATGGTCTTACACTTGTACTTGGAGGTGGTCAAATATCTCTTCTTGAAATGGTAAGTGCATATGGAACATTTGCTTACGACGGTATTCATACTCCTTACAGATCTGTTACAAAAGTATTTGACTCGAAAGGTAATGAAATTAATCTCCCTTATCAAAGACCTTCTCAGGTTATTTCTCAAAATGTAGCCAGAACAATATCAAGTATTCTTTCCGATAACACAGCAAGAACACCATCATATGGACCTAATTCTGTACTCTATTTTCCCAACCGTGATGTTGCTGTAAAGACTGGTACAACAAATGAATCTCGTGATGCTTGGACTATTGGATATTCTCCGAATATTGTTATCGGTCTTTGGGCAGGAAATAATGACAATAGACCAATGATAAAACGTGTGGCTGGTCAAATTATTGCTCCTGTTTGGAATAAAGCCATGACAGAGGCTCTTCAAAACCTACCTGAAGAATATTTTGAAGAACCAACCAAAGAAAACCAAGAAAATCTTAAACCAATCCTTAAAGGTATTTGGCAAGGTGGAGATACATACACCCTAGACCGTGTTTCTGGAAAACTGGCTACCGATTTAACACCAATAGAGGCCCGTGAACAGCATGTTATTCCTTCTGTACACTCAATACTTTATTGGCTTAATAAATCAGATCCAATAGGTCCAAAACCATCTAATCCGCAACTTGATCCTCAGTTTGAACGTTGGGAGTATCCTGTAAGAATATGGGCACAGGAAAAAGGTTATAAAGATGGAGACACATCAATTATTCCAACAGAAAAAGACGATGTTCATACAGAAAATAATACTTTTAAAGTAAGTGTTCAAAATATTAATAAAGATACTGAATACGAACCGAATGATAGTATTTCTGTTTTTGTTTCATCAACAGGTAAATATCCCCTATCTAAAGCAAGTCTTTATTTAAATGGAACTCTTTTTAATACACTAGATAAACAACCTTTTGTTTTTAGATTTAGTTCTCAAGATATTCCTAATGTATCTAAAATAAACAATATAAGAGTTATTGGAACAGACTCAGTGTTTAACACAAACGAAGATTCTATGGATCTTAAAATTAACTTTGAAGGTTAGTTTTATGAACAGTTAACGAATATCAGATATATGAATATTCGGATATTTTGAAAGATGCTTTACCAAAGAATCTTTTTTCATAAAAATAATAGACTTATGTAATGAATTACTTTTTATATAAAGAGTATGTTTTTTTATTTCAAACGAAACACTTTCCAGATTACATATTTCTTTTAAAGCGATAGATACAATATCTTTTTGCTCTTTTGATTCTGTTTCAATTTTTGAAAACTTCTTTAAATAATCGCCTATATTAAACATTACCTATTCATAGGCATTACAAGATACATAAAAGAATTGTCAGAAACACCATGTATAACAAGAGGTTTATTTGATCCTCCTATAGAGAGAGAAAGACTATCAGCATCAATTGATTGGAAACAGTCGGCTATGTATCGATAATTAAAATTAATATCCACATCCTCCCCTGTAACACTCGTGTCTATTGTATTTGTATATTCACCAATATCACTGTTTTTTGTTGAAACAACAAAAGTTTTCTTTGATGGTAACGCTTTTATATTTACTTGATTGAATTTATCTGAAAAAACATTAGATGTTTTGAGAGAATCAACAAAGTCTTGTTTAAGAACAATCACTTCTGTAACAAATGCTTTAGGAATAATTTGTTTATAATCAGGAAAAGTGGCATCCACAACACGCGACATAAGATACATACTGTTTGTTTCAAAAGCTATTTGATTATTATCAAACAAAACCTGTATATCATCCGTTACACCTTCCAATGATTTAATTATATCTAGGACATTTTTAGAGGGAATAATAACTGATGGAAAATCCAAAGTTTCTTTTATTTTTACCTTCTTTTCAGCAAGTCTAAAAGAATCTGTTGATACAAACACTAAATCTGATCCAGATTTATATACGTAAACACTGGCCAACTCTGGTTTTATGGTTGATACAGAGGCACTGTATACAACAGATTTGAATCCTTTAATAAGAGTTTTAGGATTTATCTCTATTGTTTTTTGAGTTTCAAGTTTTGGTATTGAAGGAAAGTCTTCAGGTGAGAATGTTTTAATAAGAGTATTGTTTGAATTCGTAGAAACCAAAATATTTCCATCCTTTGTTTCTAATGTAATATTTTTTTCTCGAGGAAGACCTGAAAGAAGAGAGTTTAAAACACCTCCGTAAAGAGCTATTTCGCCCTCTTCCAGGACTTTAGCTGGGATTGTTACCTCTATTCCACAATCAAGATTTGTTGCTCTTATAATAATAGAGTTTTTTGATGCTTTTATATAAATACAAGAAAGAATAGGTAAAGAAAGATTCTTACCTGTAAGCCTGTCGGCCTTATTTATTCCCTCAACTAATTTATCTTTTATACACTCAATTTTCATATTCTTAGTATATCTTCTATTTTCTTTTTAAAAACAAAACTATTTTCATTATAGATGTGGATATGTGGATATCTTTTTAAATGGCCGTAAACATATCTTTTAAAGGATCATCTTCTGTATAACTTGTTGAATAAAACTTTATTTATCAACAGTTTATTTTTTTGCTTTAAAAAATACCTTATTTTTCCACTCGAAGTTCCAGACTAATCTACAAACAATCAACAGGTTATCTACATGATAAGAGACCTGATGTGACTGATTTCTTGAACCAGAACATGATTCGACTTTATATCTTCTTTTATTTTTTCACAAGAGTGAATAACTGTTGTATGATCCCTTCCCCCAAGCTTTTCACCAATAGATGGGTATGAAATATTCATATCTTCTCTTAAAAGATACATAATTATTTGGCGTGGTTTAACAACTTCTTTCTTTCTGGTTTTTTCGTAAATATAATTTTCATTGATATTATAAAAATCAGATACGAGTTTAACTATATCCTTAACAGATATGGATTTCTTAGGTTTCAAGTTATTTTTTAGAAGTGTTTTTATATCTAAAATATTTAATTCCCTTTCTTTTACTTGCATTTGTATTGCCATTGAATTTATTATTCCTTCCAGTTCACGAATGTTCCCGTCTATACTCTGAGCCAAGAATTCAATAATTTCTGGCGTAACAACAATATTCCTTTGTGCTATTTTAGATCTAAGTATGGCGAGTCTAGATTCATAATCAGGAGTTGAAACATCAACCAACATACCAGCATTAAAACGTGATTTTATGCGCTCTTCCAGTTCTGGAATATGATTAGGGTGCCTATCTGATGAACAAATAAGCTGTTTATTGTTTTCGTGTAATGTATTAAAGAGATGAAAAAATTCCTCCTGAGACTTTTCTTTACTAGAAAAAAATTGAATATCATCCATGATAAGAACATCATATTTTCTGTAACGTTCTTTGAATTGATTTGCTTTACCTAATTGAAGGGAGTTCATATAATCAACAGCAAAACGTTCAGACGTAACATAATAAACCTTCTTAGAAGGAAAATGTTGTTTTATATAGTTACCAACTGCTTGTGTGAGATGGGTTTTACCTCGACCTGTGTCCCCATATATAAACAAAGGGTTATATGCAACACCAGGATTTTTCATTACAGCCTGTGATGCGGCATGAGCTAATTCATTAAACGGACCAACAACAAATGAATCAAATGTATATTTTGGATTAAGGTTGTCGTCCTTGTTGATATAAAAATCCTGCAAAGGTAATTCAAATGTAGGGACATTCTTTTTTGGTTCTTCTGATGTTTCTTGTTTTTTCTCGACAGCCTTCCCTATGACGTATTCAATGGCACGAATATCACTTCCAAAATCACGAAGATGTTTAAGAATTGTTTTATGAAACTTACTAGAGAGCCAGTCTTTTGCAAAAATACTAGGAACAGACACATATACAACACCATCCGATTGTTTATATATATGGGTATCTTTAAACCACATAGTGAAGTTACCTCCTGATACTTGAAGTTCGATTGCGCCCAGCACACTTTCCCATAATTTTTGATTATCCATTTAAGAGTGTTTGGTTTTAACTGAACCTAAGTATATAGCGTTAATAAAATAACGACACTTGTGAACAAGTGTTAATTATGTTAATAATATGTGCACAAGCTGTTAACAACATATTTATTTCTCCCGAATCATGGCAATTGTATATAAAACAAAAAACAGAAAAAGAGCTCGAGCACATGGTTTTCTTGCTCGCAAAAGTACCCCTACAGGTAGAAAGGTTCTTGCACGAAGACGACAAAGAGGAAGAAAGAGTCTTGTTGCTATATAACAACTATGTTACCCAAGGTTGATCGTCTCACTTCCGACGAGGTAAGTCAGCTATCACAAGGAAAAAGCGTCTTTGGGACGCTTCTTTCTATAAGATATATTCCATCAGAAAAGCTAGGTTTTTCGATATCTGTATCAAAAAAGGTGGCATCCAGAGCAGTGGATCGTAATTATATACGTCGACGAATATATTCGATTATAAGAGAACTCAAAAAAGATTTAAAAACAAAGGCTCTTATTATGATTATGCCAAAAAAAGAGTGTTTAACCGAAGATATTAAAAATATAGAAAAAGACCTTATAAATCTTTTTCACAAGGCAAACCTTTCGTGATAATATTGTTCAACAATGATTAATCTTTACAATAACTTTATATTCGAGCCTCTTTACAATGGTCTTATTTTTTTACTAGATAAACTACCTTTTCTTGATGCGGGTATTGTTATCATACTTTTCACCATTATCGTAAGACTCATTATCTTCCCTCTTTCAAAGAAAGCTGCACGAACACAGGCTTTAATGAAACTTCTCGAACCAGATTTAAATGCTTTAAAAGAACAGTATAAAGATAATAAACAAGGATTGGCAGTAGCCACAATGGATTTTTATAAAAAGAATGGCCTCAATCCATTTTCGAGTATTTTCCTTCTTCTTATTCAACTGCCTATTATTTTTGCACTGTATATGATTTTCTACAGTACAGGTATCTCAACTGTAAATACAGATATACTTTATTCTTTTGTTCATGTTCCAGAAGCTATTAATACAAGCTTTCTTGGAATTATTAATGTGGCAGAAAAAAGTGTTATTTTTGCAGTACTTGCCGCATTGTCACAATTTCTACAAATCCATTTCGCTATACCTAAACCACCAGAAAGAACAGGTAAAGGAGGATTTCAGGAGAATTTTGCCCACAGTATGCATATGCAAATGAAGTATGTTTTTCCTATCATAATTCTTTTTATTGCTTACCATGCTGCAGGAGCCCTCGCCCTTTATTGGGTTACAAGCAATTTGTTTATGATTGCTCAAGAAGTTTATGTTAGAAAAGAGCTTGCTCGGGAGATAAAAAACAAATCAAAAACAACTGTACACGAAGCGGAAATAGTAAGTTAATTAAAGGTCTAATAGTTCAATCTATATAACCAAAGACTCATATCTTTTTTATTGGTAAATACTAGGTATGAATCTGTTGAATCAAGAGAAATTTTAAACATATCCATAGACTTAAAAACATCCATTTGTGGGTCGAAAACAAACTCAGTTTCCCCTGTTGCTACATTTATTTTCCACATAATATCATCAAAACCGGTGTTTCCTTGATACCAATCATCAGGATATACACCATCAGAAACATAATTAGGAACAGCACAGTAAATTATATCGTCTTCTGTATTACCCCAAGAACATTTATCAGATAAGGTTTTCTTGGAAAGAGCTTTGGTTATTCCATTTTTTATATCAAACACACCAGAATCAATACCAGAACCCAAAACCCCTGACATAAATACATACTGACCAGAAGGATTAATGGTACCTGTGAGGCCTAAAACGTCACTTACAACGTTTCTAAATACTCCAGTTGCAATATCTAGTGTGTAACCAAATCCGCCCACCGTACCGCTCGGTTTTGTCGACAAAAAAGCTGTTTTTGATCCATTTCTTGATATAAGCCACTGTGATGTATCAGATGTCATGATAAATTTTTTACCAGTTCCATCAAAATTTGATTCAACAAGAACATTGTTTGATGTTGTTGGATCAAAATAAAGTAATTTACCAATAGTGCTGGCGATTTCTTTTATATTTGTTTGTAGGAAGTAGCCTTCGAGTGCTGGACTCGAAGTTGTGGTAGTTTCTGTTGATGTTGAGATCACACCATAAAAAGATTGTATATTTACCTCATCTTTGAGATATCTCATAAGAACATTTGAAGCATTTTTAGAGAAATATACTTCATGTATCTGAGGAATAGTAATATTAGAAATTTTTGCCTCCCCTGTATCTTCTATGGGTGATTCATATATATGGCCCGTTGATCGATCTACAAATCTAATTCCTTGTGTCTTTGAGCTAGAGGCAATAAACCCGGCACCAGCAGTAGGTTCTTTCCATAATTGACGAAGATTCGGAAGAATAGTTATTCCCCCACCAAGGTCGATAATAGGTGTGGTTGTCGATACTGTTGTTGTCGCTGGTTTATTATCAGGCGCTCCATCAGGGAAAGGAAAAAAATTCGGATCCTTAATATCAGTAATGTTTGGAGTAGTATTGTCTGTTCTTAAAAAAAAGAACCAAAGAAGTCCGCCAAGTACGGTTATAAGAAGGAGAATAAAAATGACAAAGTTTTTTCTAGACATAATTATTGTTTACAAATAGTTAGGGATTTTATTCGATCGATGGTGTCTTGATCGGAGGTGTCTTGATATAAGGCGATTAGAACAGGACTATCATAGCTTATTGAGGATCTAAAACAATCAGTTTTCATATAATTCTTAGCGATTTGTGTAGATTTTTCTATCTCTTGACGTAGTTGTTCTGCCAAATCAGCTCTACCATTTTTTTCTAGCGTTCTTGCTGATCCTTCATAACTTAACATCGCATCATCAAACCTACGGCTTTGTGAATATATATCGTTAGTTGAATTTTTTGGATATTTTAATGTTAAAGAATAAACCAAAACACCTTTAGATAATCGAATATACTCGATATTTTCCTTCATTTCTTTTATCTTTTTTTCAGCCAGTTCTTTCACCTCTATATTATTATCAGAATCAATAATAGTTTGCTGAATCTTTTTTATATTAGATTCTGTTATCTCTTCTTGGACATTCGATCGATTGTTTATTGTTTCAAAGAATAGATTTGCGATTTCTTCCTTACCTAAATCTTTACCGTGTGTCTTTAATGCCTCGGATACCAAATTGGCGCGCGCTTCGTTTATAAGAGATTTGCTTGTTAGGGAGATGTCCTCTAGCTTTTTAAGTGAAACTATAACTATTTTTTCTTCATTATCTTTCTTCAGGTTTGATATTTGTGTCTCTAGTTCTTTGGTTTTTTCTTTATCTCCGTCAGCTTTTGCTTTTTCTAGATCTTCGTTAAGTTTAGTGATCTGGTTTTCAGTTTTTGTTATGTCGTTTTTTATATCGGCAATATCCCCTCTACGTAGAGCCGCCTCTTTTGCTGCTTTGTTTAATTGGTTCCTTGAGCCCTCAAGCTCATCTTCAAATTTTTGGCTCTCCGTTATCAAACCTCGTAATTGCCCGCTCGCCCCAGGAAGATTTAGATTAAAATCAACTAAATCCTTATTTATGGTTTGAAGGATAATAAATGAAGCCAGAATAACCCCGAGTCCTATAAAAGCATTTGATATTCTTTCTTTAGCGGCAGATTTTACGGAAAATGATTCTTGATACATATATTCAAATCCTCCCCATATGATCATAATAACGGCAATAACAGAGCCAATACCTATAGCGAATCCATAAATACCGCTAAGTATTTTTACAGGATTTGTTTCCACTCCTTTATCAAACAAACCATCAACAGTAACAAGTGGAGTAAATTCTGTTTGGGCAAAAGCGCTCGAAGCCCCCAAGAATATAACAAGCAAGGCAGGTATCAATGCACCAATTATTTCAAGAGTTTTTTTGGTTTTTAAATTCATATTGTTCCGTATTGAATAACCACATTATTATTTGCTCCTTGCAAAAGTTTGGCTTTGTTTTGAATAGTGATTCCAAGATTAGAAGCCCCGGTATCTCCCACCTTTCGCAAAGTGATATCAGTTTTGTTTTGTGAATTATAAACAGTTGATCCGTTTAATTTCCATGTGGTTTCTAGGTTGGAGCTATTTCGAGAAGGAATTGAAAAGAAAAATGGTTCAGCAATGATACTTATCTCTTCATTCTTTAAACCAAAACTTCCAGAAAGACTTTTTTCGTATACTACTCCATGCAATGGGCTATTTTCATAAAAGATTATTTTCGGAACGGTGGGTTTGATTGTTATATTTCTTTGCGCAACAATATTGTCTCTTGGAGCAGAAACCTCAACAGTAATATCTTCACCTTCTCTCAAATAACTTGTTTGCGAAGAGATAAATGTTGATTTTCCGTATCCTGAAGAATCAGCAACAACGTTACCGTTTTTACTCCAACTATATATAAGTTCTTTTGGATCAATAATTTTACCTGACATATCAATAAATTCTGGCAATGCAATTACTTTGAACGATCCATTGTATGAATGCAGGGCTTTTCCTTTATAAAAAGGTGGTGTGTATGTATCACTTTCCCACATTAATGCCACATCTGCTGGTCTAATAATAATATTTGTAGTGAAAACAGCAGATTGAACCGTAGATACAGATACAGATATGGTACTCATAGATCCAACACTGCCTGCACGAAGGGAAAGACTTTTCAAACCAACTCCTTTTTGAATTTCTTTTTTATCGATAAACCATGTAATAAGGGAAGAGTTCAAGTCAACACTGAAACTCTGAAGACTTGCTGTGAAATTGCTATTTGGTCGAGGAATATTAGGAACAATAGAAAGAGTAATAGGATCAGAGATCCCTGGGATAATTTGAGCGTTGCCAAATAAAGGCGCAAAAAGCGATATAAAAAATAAACCAAGAACGAGCGTAAATATGCGACGCATGACGTAATTATTGTAGCATAGCTCCTGTAATTTATAATCGAACTTACTGTGCTTGTTGCTGTGATTTTCTTTTAGCTTCTTTAATAGCGAGAACCTGTGAAGGGTCAGATGTAATAATCTGATCTTCAGTATAAGAAGCAATAATTTTTATAGCCACATGTTTGAGTCCCACAAAGAATATTCCCTCCCCCACATCGGATTCGAGGAGTAGATATTTTTCTTCATCGGTAAGGTTAAATATTTGCTGAAGTTTATCAATAGACGATGGGGATTGTTTGAGAAGCATCTGTATAGATGAGTTGGTGAGAATAGGAAGCCCATAAGGAGATTTAAGGAAGTCATCAACGTCTTGGGTAATAGTTGCAAGACCGAGATAGTATTTTCGCCCCCTTTTTGCCAATCCCAAGAGGAATGATGCGGTATCTTCTGATTTCATCATCCACCAAGCTTCATCAATAACCAAAAGACGTTTTTTAAGGTTTTTTCGTATAGCATTCCAAATATACTGAGTAACTATATACATAGCCACCGGTTTGAGATCGTCCTCCATATCACGGAGTGAAAAGACAATAAATTTTGAATTGATATCAACGTTCGTTGGTCGATTAATAAATCCAGACCATGTTCCTTTGGTATATTTTGTTAAACGTTGAACCAATGATTCCCCTCCTTCCATACCAGCGAGCACTAATTCAAAATCTGAAAGCAAAGGCGCTTGAACATTACTGAAATCAGAATCAGAGGTAATGTCTTTCAATGCATATGTTTCAGTAATTGCTTTATCAATCAATGCGTCTTCTTCTGGGGTGAGTCCGCCCATCATGATACGGAACAATCCTACGAGGTTAATAATATTTGAACGCAAAACATCGGCACCAGATTCGTCTTCACGCGCAACAGGAAGATCGAATGGGTTGATATGGTGTTCAGAGTTAAGAGAGATATTGAAATATTTTCCACCAGTAGCCTCGGCAAGAAATTCATATTCTTTTTCAGGGTCGATTACAATCACCTCTGTATCAAACATAAGTGTTCGAAGGATTTCTAGTTTCACTGCATATGATTTACCAGAACCAGATTTTGCGAATGTAATAGAGTTATAGTTTTCAAGACTAAAACGATCGAATAAAACAAGTGATGAGTTGTGTCGATTTACCCCATACAAAATACCTTTATCAGAAGTAAGATCGAATGATATGAAAGGAAAAAGACTTGAAAGAGGGCTTGAATTGAGCTTTGAATGAACTTTTAATTGATCTGATGCTATAGGGAGATTACTTTTATACCCTTGTTCTTGTTGAAAAAGTGCTGGTTTTACATATACCAATTTTGATTCGAGCACAGATTTTATTTCAGACTCTGTTTTATCGAGTTCCGCTTCAGAATCAGCATATATGGTTATATAAACACCCACATCAAAAAGTTTTTCTTGTGCTTGTTGCAATTGATCACGCAAATTTTCCAAATCTTGGTATGCGGTGTCGAGCATTGGATCACGGACCAATCCTTTGCTTTCACGAATAGATATTTGGCTTTGCACCTCGGCTACTTTTTTCTGGAATTGGCGCAAAACACGAGCTGTTTCAACAGGGTGAATAAATATTGAAATATTGAATACTTTGTCGAGATTAATGATTGGAGCAAACCAGCTTTCATTCAAAAAACGTGGATATGAAATAACAAAAAAAGATCGAACAATTTTGTCTCCGAGGTTTAATTCACGAGGAGTTACCTTGAGAGCAGACGGAGCAATAACGTCTTTTAATTCCAATACCCCAGCATCATAAATCTCCTGAGGGAGAATAGGTGCAATGTTTACAGGATTTTTTTTGCTCTTTAGAAAATCAAATAGTGCCATAAATTTAGTTTAAAGGTATTGGTTTTTCCGTATCACCAGGATTAAATATTTTATAAAAAAGCTCGACAATTTCCTCGGTACCTAATTCAACAGTACGGATACCACAACGAGCCAAACCTTGGGTTACAACACTCACTCTTTGTTCGAGCTGACTTCTTTGTTCCTCGAACTGCACCAATTTATCTTCTGCATTTTCTTCTTTTGTTTTTTTCTTTCCAAAGATACCGGTAACGCTCGATGCTCCAATAGTTGCAGGAGTATAAGGCACAACCACAAAGAATGTTTTGGACATAATATTAGAGTTTTCGGTAAATTTCTTTATGAATTCAATATATTCACGAGTTTGTATTTTCATAAGATCACTCACCTGTTCTTTAACTCTTCCTTCAAGGAGAGCGATATATGGTCTTATGTCGAGTTTTCTTGATTGAATAAATATTTGTACAGAAAAGTCGAGTGAGTTGAGAAAGTTTTGGAATTGATAAAGGATCGATTGTTGTTCATCAGCTGATTTGAGTGCGAAGTTTAAAGAAGAAGCAATAACAACAGAACGCAAAGAATTATCCTTGAGAATAACAATTCCCTGTCTGATTTCCTTTATAGGTACAAATTCTTGTGTTGTTTTCGCGTTAGTAACCATGGTGTGTATCAATCATTATAACTCAAAAAGTTTTTTTACCCGCCTGATTATGTGCAGGGTTAGCACTTTGTTTAATATCGAGTGACCAAGTGAGGTCTTTTAACTTACTGTCCGAAAGTTTTGGAACGTAAAAGTCAGGTGCAGTACTTATATTCGAAACTTCTTTTTGAGCTATTGGCTTTTCGACTTTTTTCCAAATATATAATTTATCAGCCAATAGATAAGTAAAAGCAGACTCAACCACATTAATAAATGGTTTATTATTTACTTTATAAAAAGCGAGTGCTGCAGCAAAAGCCATTATGGGTACGATAAATATAAGACTAAAAATAAGGCTTTTGATAAGTGTATAGACAATAAAAGAAAGCCCTGCCCCACCAACAAGATATATAAATTGTTTTATAGTGAGCGGTCCAAATATTTTGTCTTCTACTTCAATAAATTGTGGTACTTGAAATCGCATATATTTATTCTAACGCTTCTCGATAAGGGTCGATAGTGGCACGTTTTGTGGGGAGATTTACAGGTTCAGTGAGTTTTCCTCCAATAAAATCATGAGCAACATCATCAGATTTTTTGTTTTCTGTTTTTTCAGGTTGCGGTAAAGGTATGGGATTAGATTGAACCTGAGGGGTGGGTTTTTGAGTAATAGATGAAATGGGATTAACAGAAGGAGTCGGGTCTTCAATCTCAGAGAGAATGTCTTCGCGAGATGGATTGGTTTCTGTTGATGATTCTTGCGTATTTTTTTGAAAATTAATTTCAGCTGGTTTTTCTTCCACAAGTGATTTTCTTATACTTAAAAATACTCGATCATTTATATCTTGAACTAGTTTAACTGCTTTATCATGAGGAACCCCAAGTCTTTTTTCTATTTGTGTTACGAATCCTTGTGATGTTTCGAGTCCAAGCATAACGTACAGTGTTTCTTCATCTAAAATACCAGCCTCATCTATATGAAGATTGTGTTCCTTCGCTATAATCCCTAATTCTTCAGCTACTTTTGGAGATGTTGCAACCTCCCTGATGTTTTTAGGAACTAGATTTAATTTGTTCTCAATTGTTTCTATAGATAATCTCATGGTTTCGGTGTGCTTTTATCTTCTTTAGGTTTATTTGCCTCTTTGCTTGTATTTTTTGCAACAGTAGCCAAGTCTTTATCACGCTCATCGTCTTTTATTTTTTTAAGCGCTTTTATTTTATCTTTCCTACCATCTTTTCTTAGAGTAGCCTCGAATATCTTAGAGTTATTTACAGCTCTTTTATCTAATATGTTTTTTATATCAGGTCTATTCATTGAATCTAGTGTATTTAATATCTGATTCATATCTTGACGACCTTTTTCCGCAGAGTCTGCTGCTTTGCCAATATCCACATCTATTGGTTTGGTTTCAAAAAGTGATGTTGCTTTAGATCTTTTTTCCTTAAGTTTTATAATCTCACTTATGGCATTTTCCATTTTTTTCTGACTGTCGTCTATTGTTTTCTCAACCGCTTCAACAAGTTCTATTGTGTCAGAACTTTCTCCTTTAAGTTTATTCTCAAGATCATTAGTTAGGTATGCTAAATCTTTATTATGTTCAGCTATTTTTTCATCATCCTTTTTATCATCTTTTGTCGCCTGTATCCCCTCGGCTTTTTCTAGTTCTTTATCTGCTGCTTTACCAATTTTTTCACTAGATTCTTTTTGCCCTCTATCTTCCACAAAAGCTTCCATAGATCCTCTACCTGTTTTAGTGCTATTGGCACCTGCAATACCACCAACAACGGCCCCGACTGGACCAGCGACAGATCCTGCCATAGCTCCTGCCGCTGTAGTTCCCACAACCTTGGCTGCGTTTACAGAAGCATCGGCCACAGCTCCAATAGCTTGACCTGTAGCAACAGCATTTGTTTTAACTTTATCAACTAATCCCATTCGTCCGTATTTCGCATATGCTTGGCGGTTTTCTGCGCCCTCAACAGTATCTTTGTCTCCTAGGAGTTTTGCATATTCTTCATCATTTTTTATCTCCTGTTCAATTTTTCCAGAATAACCTTTATCGGCTCCATTAAACTGTCCCCCAACAATAGGTGCTTTATCAAGACCTAGTCCTTTTATTCCAGACTTAACACCAAAACCAGCAGACGCTGTACCAGATGTCGCTTTCAGTGTCATTCTTCCAACAGCACCACTATTGGCTGACCATTTTTGGAAACCTTTATTGTTTTGTAACGCATCAGCCGCCTTACCAATTGTCCCCATTGCAACAGTACCTGTTGCAAGTCCGACACCAGCTTTCGTAACATTCGTCACCATCTTCCCTATTTCTCCGCTGTATTCTTTTGCAACAGATAATGCTTTGAGGAGCATCATAATTATCAAAATAAATATCATGTAATTTATCGGTGTGAACTCGGTACTTGCACTCGCTGAAGCAAAAAGAGTGTTATCAAATCTATCAACCATAAATAAGGTCAGATAAAGCATAAGGAAAAACATCGGCAACATGATCAATTGATTGGTGAGTTCAGTCCACCATTTATCTGCCTGCTTACTGATATCTCCCAGAGGAAGAAACTTCCCTATAAATCCAATAGGTGCAGTGATGAGGAGAAATATGAATGCAACAATTCGTCCAATGATAAGGAAAATTATTTGGAAGAATACGTATATAGCGACACAAATAACAACAAAGAGTAAAACACCTTGTGTGAATGATTGAAGACTTAAACTTTTTGCTTCTGATGCAGATGCGATATTTCCACCAGATGTTTTGGTAAGTTTCTCCATTTGAAGAACTGCTCGAACACTTGAACTTATACTCGTATTATCTTTCCCTGCGATATTTGTAATACCTTGAGTGAAAAATGATGTTGCCACATTACTTACATCAATCAAAGCTTTGGTAAAGAAAAGACTAAAATTTAAAAGAAGTGCCGCAAAAATAACACCTGCAATGGTTTTTTTAACCGATGCCATATTTCCTATATTTAGAATTGTTCTAATTCCTTCATATATAAGGACAAATATAAAAAACATATTCGCGAGGTCACGAACAATACTCCAGGCAATGCTAATCGATTCAGAATTATAAAAACTAGGGTTAAGTGAAAGGGCAACAGCGCCGTCGATGACCAAACCAAGAGCGCTTAAAACAAAACCCGCTAAAGGAATAAGTAACCACCAAAAAACTTTTCCGATAAGGCCGTAAAATAGATCAGAACCACCGGTTAGAAGTGACAATGCCCCATCAATAGCATTGGCATGGGCCGCATACGGTACAAGAAAAAGACCTACTGCGATAAAGGCAATCGTTATAAAAGAAAATTGAGAGATGAACTTTCTCATCAACACTATTGTACTACAGAATTATTGCTTATGTACCCCACTAATTCCCAGAGTTTACGTTTATTTTTATTGTTCCCGAAGATAAGACGACATCTTCCATATCTTTTGCAGTTATTTTTAGATTATAGGAAGATCCGATAGGTAATATTTTCAAATTTCCAGAAATAATAATTTCGCTATTGTGATTTGGTCCTGTTGATATTCCGTTGAAAATCATTGTTCCATTAGAGCCAGGATTAAAGTTTCGGGTGACGCCATCTTGTTTAACACCTATAAGTACATCTGAAAAAACACTGTCAAAAGATATGGTTTTACCATCAGATGATTCGAGGGATACTTCGAGAGGACCAATTTGCCTGTTACCTGCTGACACGATAGGGCTGTTTACAGCGACCACTCCCCCGGTCTGTATTGTTTTCTGGGTGTCTTTAATACTTACAGGACTTGTCGGATCATTATTTACAGAAGAATTGCTTCCAGTGTTACTATTTTGTGATGAATTACTGCTCTGATTATTATTTGCAGATACTGTAGGGGTTCCTGTACTTGAAACAGCCTCAATAGGAGTAATAACCTGAACCTCTGCTAATTCAAGAGGGTTATAACAAATATTTCCATCATCATACCCTTGATAGTTCGAGAAACATGATATTTCTGCGGCATTCTTTTGTATGCGTATACTAGAAGCGCTTTGATTTATCGGAATAATAATCGGATTTGCGCTTTGTCTTCCATCTATAAGGCCACTTCTCCACACTTCCCCTGTATTGTTTCTCGCAATTACATTAAATGTTTCAAGTGTTTGACCGGAAGACTTGTTTGAAACTTTCCAAATACGAACCTCTGTTATTTTTTTAACAGCACCTATGTTAACTTCCCACCAAGGGTTAGGGTCGTCACTGTATGTTGCGGATCCTTTCACGTATTGATTTGTGATGGTTACACCATCAACAGCGGCACCAGGATTTGTTCCAGACGACTGACTTGTAGATTTAAGGAGAGCTCCGTTTGTGGTAGCTGTATTTGAAGCACCATATGTATCTATAAATGTTGTTATTTGTTGTTGCTGTCTGTTTGATGCAGCGTCTACGTTTGCATTAACAGTATCTGTTATAGCTCTGATATTTGGATCTAATGTATTACTCAAAAGCGCTTGTGCATCGGTATAACTTCCAACTTGATAATTATCAAGTTCTGAACTCGCACCAATATCTACCGAGCCAGGAATTTGATCTCCATAATATTGTGCTCTGTACCTATCGAGGTATGAAGGTTGGCTCGAAGAATTTTTCTTTGAAAGACCCAAAAGACCACCTGCTCCTTGTAACGCTTTCTGTGCTATTTGGTTTAAAGTTGCCGCGATAACTTGGTCGATTTCTTGTGCTACTGCTGATTGAATTTCTGACTGACCTAACACAGAGCTTAATTTACCAGCAATAATTCCACCAGGGGTTTTTGTGCTACTGCTCTTACATTTTGGTTTATTATCAAAGTTTCCGGCAAATTCGGAAATAGTTGTTGGGTTGGTATTTAGTGTAGTGTTTTCTGCTGCATCCGCATTTACAGGTGTAAAAGAATTATCCGAAGAAGTTGACAGTGCTGTCGGGTTCACTACTGAACTATTACTTGCAGCGTATTGACTCGCTATCACATCAGAATTATTTTCCCACACATCACAGGTATCAAAATTAAGAAATCCTTGACCAATAGTTATCTGCTTTTCTTTTTGACCTACTGCCCTTAAGGCTCTTTGTGTTGCTTCTGTGTCTGCGACAAGAAAAGCTCCATAAATGTTATTAGTAGGTCTTGTTGTTAACTCGAGCCAATTATCCCATCCAGTACCACCATTATTGTCCACAAAACTATTTACATTGCTTCCAATATCACTCAATGTACAACGTACTTGTTCTCTGAAAGGTTGACTGTATTTGAGGGCGAGCTCTAGACGTATTTGAAATGAGAAATCATTACATAAAAAACCAAGCTCACTTCCTTCGATAAATTGTCCAAAAACCTGATCAGCTGTATCGAGAAGTGTTCCACCGAAATCAGTAACAAATAAAGGTTTCCCTTCAAAACCGCTGTTTACCCAATTCACAACACTGGCACCAATATTACGTATAAGAGTAATGGCAATTGCAGTACCGAGAGGTTTTAGGATACAGTTGTTGAAAGAAACTGCGTTTGCACTTCCTCCGGTAAGGGTATCTTGTGCGGTTCTTCCAAGCTGTGAATTCGACACACCTATAATGTCTTGTGTTAAAGAAGCTTGTGCGGATATTGCAGCAGTACCATAACCCGCAACACAAGAAGCAGCCGCTCCGGCCTGCGCTTCTGCTTTTTGTGGATACACAATAAATCCTGCAGGAAGAACAAAAGAAACTACAAAAGAAAGTATAAGTGTGGAGGTTGTAACATTTGTAGATATTTTTTTAAGCAAACTCATATTGTCTATGATTATACCCTATTGTATAAGTACGTACCCGCTCTCTTCGGTGGAGAAACGTATATTGTTTGAAATAAAATAAGATTTTATTTTTATAACAGCTGCGGACAATACATTTAACCCATCCTCATAGTGAGCAATCTTCGAGTACGATCCAATTGGATCCGTTTCTAGTTGTGTAATACCCAGAGAAACATTGTGCATGGTTTCTATTCCCTGTATAAATTCTGCTTGAATAGAGGCAACGCTCACCGGAACGGACATATTAATTAAAGCCTGTCTCATTGTTTCATAACGATCAATTATTTTTCTTAGAATGATAAAATCATCATTTGTTATTGTTCCGTCTTGGATTTTTGCAAAAATAAAAAGCTCATTAGTTGTTTTGTCTACCGCTGGTGTTTTAAGAATCTTACCTAATGTATTCCCATATGTTTTAAGGGAAGAAGAATTGCTTTCCACGAGATTTAACCTCGAAACATCAAAAGGTTCTACAGGAGACTCGTATTGTTCAGCGAGCACTTGTTCAGCAATGGAATTACTCAGTTCGCTGGTTATTTCTTTACCTGAACTTTTTGCTTCTAGATATTTTGTAAAAAGTTCTTGCGAGAATCTATCAGTCGCATTTGGTTTATAGGTTGATACAGTTGTTGTTGCCTCAACTTTTGCTCCTTCCCCGGCACCAGTTACCAGTGGATCTCGATTGGCTTTTATTTCATCATTATCATTCATACCATCTCCATCAGTATCTGGATTATTTGGGTCCGTACCGTATATTGTTTCTTCCCAATCTTTTAAACCATCACCATCAGAATCAATATCAATTGATTTTTTAATTAAGTCTATTGCAATAACAGATTGTTCTTTTGTGGGGTTTTCTTCAGGGACCTTAATTGCATATATTGCTACACCAATAATACAAAGAGCAATAATTAGCGATATGCCTATTTTTGTACCGAGAAACGCAAACACGCGTCGTATCATTTCAATAGTATATCACTTTGTTGCTATACTTATACATGTGAATAATAAAAAAATAATTATCTCTCTTCTTGTTATCGTCGGCATTCTTTTTATTATATTTTTTTGGTTTTTTCTAAGACCAAAAAATATACCTAATGATAATCAAATTAATATAAATACAGGAGATCCTCTTTTTCCTCATAGCACATCTTCCAATAGTCAAAATACAGGAAACACAACAACTGATACAGATATAAATAACAATACAGATATTTATCCTGATACAAGCACAACAAGTATTGATTTTCCGGATACCTGTAATCAGGAAACCACCACTATTGATAGAAATGGATGTATTTCTGAAATGGCTAAAGACACAAAGAAATCAGATATATGTGATTTTATCGTAGGTTCCCTTGCCAAAGCTTCTTGTATGAATAATGTGACACAAAAAACCATGGTTTTTCCAAAAACCCCTACTTCATATCAAGATTTTATCGAGTCTTTTCCAAAAAATACAATAAATGAAACATCTGAATCTCGCATTGTTTCAAATTCGAGCGCCCTCCAAGAAAATCCAGTAAAAGAAACAGATTCGAGATATACCGCAGAAGGTTTTGTTCAAAGATATTCTTCAGAAGGAAAGCTTTCTATATATGCTCTTTCACAATATGAAGCAAAACCAGGTGAAACAGTTTACATATACGGATCTGGTTTTGTATATCCAAATATCATAATGGTGGGATCGGTACCCGTTTCTGATGTTAAAAGCCTTGATGGATTTTCTCTTTCCTTCATTGCACCATCTTCCGGAGGAAAATATGAAATCGGAGTCACTAATAGCAAAGGAGGCATTGATGGACCAAAACCAGTTTTGTTTGTGACTGACAATCCAAAATCTCGCCCTGCAATTACAGGATACTCACCATCACTGATTGGTCTTTCAGATAATGTAACTCTTATGGGTATTGGATTAACACAAGATAATACAATATCAACAACATTGGGTGTTATTGAGCATGTTTCATCTGAGGGGGGTTCGATTACTTTTAATATTTCAAAACTCCCCATACTCGATCAAATAAAAGATTTAAAAGAAATTAAAGGAAAGAAAATACCTATAGGAGTTTATATAAGTAATAAGAATGGGTTCAATAAAGATTTATTTTATTTTGATGTACAATTCTAATATGTTTAATATTAAGTTTTTGAAAAGTTTTGTTGCTCTATTTCTTGGTCTCGCATTTGTAATATTTCCTATACGTGCGAGCGCTCAGGTCCCACCTCTTTTGCCTTTCGGTGGTACTGCAGTATTACCAGTACCAGTTCCTTGTACATGTTCAGGGACCGTATGGACATGGTTTGCACCACTTTTTCTTTCTTCTGTTCCTGTTACTGGTCCAATGACTTATGTTCCTTATGCAACAGTCCCTTTTGCTAATTGGTTACCGACAATTTTTTTAACACCTCACCTAGGTGCTTATATGGCAGGGGTTCCGGCATGTTGGGTCGGTGTTCCCCCTTACTGTGTTCTTCTTCCTAATATAGGAGTTATGACTTTTGTTGGAACTGGTTTACCAAGTAAATAAAAAACAAGACCGAAAAATTTATTTTTCGGTCTTGTTTTTAAACTATTGTTTTACAATTTCTATCCATGTTTCGAGAGGTACATCTTCTGCTCTAACATTATCATCGAGTTTTAAAGCGAGAAATTTTTCTGTGATCATATGTTTTGGCATGGCGGCAGTTAAGTTACTCGAAAGCTTCTTTCTTTTTTGAGAGAATCCAGCACGAACAGTTTCAAAAAATCTACTCTCTTCTTTTTTATCTTTAAATGGTGTTTTAATATTTGAAAGTTTTAGTACTGCAGAATCAACATTGGGTACAGGGAAGAAGTTTCCACGCGATACATTTGTTATGAGTGTTGGTGTAGAATAAATTTTTACGGAAAGTGAAAGAATGCTTTCTTTTCCGTCTCTCGCAATGATTCTGTCTGAAACTTCTTTTTGTACCATAAGTATCATTGTTCCAGGCCTCTCTTCTATTGATAAGAAAAGACGAATAATTTGTCCGGTAATGTAATACGGAATATTAGCGATAACTTTATACGATCCTTTTATTTGTAATGAAAGAGCATCAAAAGATTCCAAGACATCACCGTGCAAAAGCACGAGACTTCCTTTGGAAATTTCTATTTTGAAACGAGTATTTAAAAGTGGGATAAGCCTGTGGTCTTTTTCAACCGCGATAACATTGGCGCCTGCAGAGAGAAGTGCTGCGGTTAAAACACCTTTACCTGGACCGATTTCCACAACTTGTTCGCCAGGCTGTATCTCCCCCGCTTGTGCTATTTTTTCAACAACACCAGGAGATATAAGGAAATTTTGCCCGAGAGATTTTTTAGCGAATACCATATAAAGTCTAAACTACTATACTTTGGACTCTGTGTCGAAATTTTAAATGTCGAAATAAATAACCTTTCCTCCACTTGAAGCACGTTCTTCTGATATAAGGTATTCATCAGGTATATCAAAAACAAATTCTGAAGGAGTACACATTTGTCTAGATCCAAATATTGTTCGTATAGAAGTATGGGAAAGATAGAGTCGCTTCTTCGATCTTGTAACCGCCACATAGAAAAGTCTCCGCTCTTCCTCTTCGTCACGTTTCTCATTTTTCGACCCCATTGCTTTGTGAGGGAATAAATCTTGTTCCATTCCAGTAACAAAAACATATTCGAACTCTAATCCTTTTGATGCGTGTACCGTCATGAGTCTCGTTGCGCGTTTTTCTTCTTCCATTTCATCTTGATCTGTTGCAAGGGCTGCGTCTTCGAGAAGTTTTGCTATACCTTCTTCTAAAGGTAGTATGTCATATTTCATAGCAAGAGATGCTAATTCTTTTATATTTTCCAAACGTTCCAAATCTTCATCAGTACCATCTTTAAATAATGCTTCGAGACCTGTTTTTTCGACAACATATTTTATTACCTCAGAAGGTTTTTCAGTTTCTACTTTTGTTTTTATGGAATCAAGTATGACATTAAATATACGCCACTTTTCTTGATGTGCTTGTGAAAGTGCATCAGTCATTCCTGAAAATATTTTTGCCATACTTACCTTACCAATACCGCGTGGAGGAACATTTATAATTCTCTCCAAATCGCTTAAAGATTCACGATTAAGGGCCGCACGAATGAAAGACAAGGTATCTCGAACTTCTTTTCTTTCAAAGAATTTTACTCCGAGCACTTGATAGTCGAGCCCTTTATTAATCATTGCCTCTTCGAGGGCACGCGATTGAAAGTTCGCTCTGTATAAAACAGCAATTTCACGCGGGTCTACTCCTCCTTCAATAAGCTCAGCACAACTTTCTGCCACAAAACGTGCCTCATCATTTTCATCAAAGGCCTGGTATAGTTTTATTTTTTCTCCGGGACCTTTTTTTGTAAAAAGATTTTTCTCGAAGCGGTTTTTATTTTTTTTAATAATATGATTAGCGACTTCTAGTATTGTTTGCGTTGATCGATAGTTTTCTTCAAGTGTGATCATTTTTGCTCCAGGAAAATCTCTTTCAAAATTTAGGATATTTTTTATATCCGCCCCACGCCAGCTGTATATATTTTGATCCACATCCCCCACCACACAAATATTTTTACTCAAAGATGCTATGGTTTTTGCGATCGAGTATTGAACTTTGTTGGTGTCCTGGTATTCATCAATATGAACATACTGCCATAAGTGACCGTAATGACTTTTAATTTCTTCATTATCAAGAAGCTCTTTTGTTTTAAGAAGCAAGTCGTCAAAATCCAAAGCTTTTTGTTTCTGCATGGCCAATTCATATTTTTGCCACACTTTCCATACAATCTCTCTCATATATTCATTACCTACACTTTCTCCAAATTTTGAAACATTTATACAGTTTCCTTTTTCTTTTGAAATGATAGATAAAATGACATTTGGATCATATTGTTTTGGGTCTAGTCCAATTTCTACAATACCTGCTTTCACCGCTCTCTTGGAATCACTTCGGTCAAATATAGTGAAATGTTTTGTGAGTCCAATTTTCTGTGCATTTTCTTTTATAATATGAACACCGAGCGCATGGAACGTGCTAATGAAAGGTCTTTCATTAAATGAGATAGGTTGGTTTAAATCTTTGTCTTTAGAAATAAGATCCATAACTCGACCCCTCATTTCTTTGGCTGCTTTATTGGTAAATGTAATTGCCAATATACTGTGAGGAGCCACACCTTGTTTTACAAGATGAAGGATTCTATGTGTCAGTGTTTTTGTTTTTCCTGCCCCCGCTCCAGCCAAAATAAGGACAGGTCCACCTGTTTGAAGCACGGCTTCTTGTTGTTTTTGATTAAGTTCAGATAAATAAGAAGAATTAGACATGTGAGTCATTCTAACATGCTCTTATTCGTTATCTTTGATGTGGATATTGGGGTGGATAAAGTCGTTTGACTTATATTTCATGCTCGGTATAGTTACTTAGCACCGAAATGACTGAATGACCAAATGGCTCTACAGAGCCATATCACTTCTGAAATTAAAGAAAATTCTGGATAAAAAACAAATATTTATCGGTTTCTAAACATAGTCCCTTCCCACTTGTCTGCTAAAGAGGGTTATACGGGGAAATCACGGCCTCAAATCAAGCTTTATACAATAAAGCTTTTATTTGCTGCCGCACTAATAACTAGTATTTCTTTACCTCTCCAGGCTTATGCGGGGGTATTTTCTTTTATGGGTGACTTTCTTGAAGGTAAAGAAGTTGATGCTGGTATCACAGAATTTGCTTCACAAGGAGTAAGTCTTCTTCAAGCTTCATACAACCCTAATCCTATTAATGATATACAAATAGCAATGTTCGATGGGAGCGCCTTGGTTAACGAGGCTGGTGTTTATGGAATACAAACTGATCTTAATGAACAGAAATCAACACAAATTAGTCTGTATGTTGTTCGCCAAGGAGACTCTCTTTCTGAAATAGCTAATATGTTCGATGTTTCTGTTAATACGATTGTATGGGCGAATGATATTAAAAAAGGAATTATTCATGAAGGAGATGAGCTCGTTATTCTCCCTATAACAGGAATTTCTTATAAAGTAACTAAAGGTGATACTCTTCGATCTATTGCTACCAAGTTTAGGGCAGATATGGGCGATGTTTTATCTTATAACGGTTTGAGTTCAGATTCTCTTCTTTCTGTGGGTTCTTCTATTGTTATACCTAACGGTGAGATTACAGCCCCTGTTAGCTCCCTAAAAGTTACTTCAACTCTTAAAAATGATGGAGGTCCTTTGTATAAAGGTTATTATATACGTCCTCTTGTAGGCGGTATTAAAACACAAGGTTTACATGGTCATAATGGTGTCGATATTGGAGCTCCTACCGGCACCCCTATTCTCGCAGCTGCCGATGGTGTCGTTATTGTTGCAAGATCTTCTGGATATAATGGTGGATACGGTTTGTATGTCGTAATCGATCATCCAAATGGTACACAAACATTGTACTCACATGCAAGCCGTATTTTTGTTTCACAGGGAGATTCAGTAGCAAAAGGTCAAACAATCGCTGCAGTGGGAAGTACAGGAAAATCAACAGGTTCCCATATTCACTTTGAAGTTCGAGGGGCAGCAAATCCGTTTTAATTTTTATAAGTAAATTTTTATTTTCTTTGCCTGTATTGAAGCGCCTCAAGTATATGAGGCGCTTTTATTTCCTCTGAACTATCTATGTCAGCAATGGTTCGGGCCAGTTTTATGACTCTATGAATACCTCTTCCTGAAAGAACATATTGATTGACGGCCTGCTCAAGCATAGATATGGCATCAGGAGATAATTTAACAAAGGACTGTATATCTCTCGAAGGTATATCTGAATTAAGGGCTATGTTTATGCCAAGGACAGATAATCTATCTTTTTGTTTTTTACGGGCCATAGTCACCAGATACCTAATACCAGAAACCTCATTAGTTCTTAATGTCTTATGTATGAGTTTTTCATGAGGAGAGGTATGTACATCTATCCACATATCAATACGATCAATAATTGGCCCAGATATTTTTCTTTCATAGCGCAACATGTCTTTTGCTGAACAAATACATTTCATACCAGGGATATCTTTTTTTCCACATGGACATGTATTACATGTGGCAATCAGGATAAAGTTTGCTGGAAATATCGCTGATCCTTTTATTCTTGAAAATGATATTGTTCTGTCCTCGAGAGGTTGTCGTAATGACTCGATTACATCTCGGTGAAATTCTGGAAATTCATCCATAAAAAGAATTCCTCGATGAGCCAGTGTTATTTCCCCCGGTTTTGGTATAGAACCCCCACCAATAATAGAAGTAAGTGAGGATGAATGATGTGGAGATTGTACAGGAGGACGCACAAGGAACCCATCCTTGAGATGTCCTGATATAGAATGTATTTCTGTAACTTCTAATGTTTCTTCGAATGATAAAGGCGGAAGTATGCTTTGTATTGAACGAGCCAGCATTGTCTTCCCTGTTCCAGGTGGACCGGAAATAATAATATTGTGTCCACCTGCTGCCGCTATCATAATGGCTCGTTTCGCCGAATCTTGCCCCACAATGTCATCAATACATATGCCTTTGTATTGAGCGGTGCAGGTTTCTGTTTCAGGTTCAATAAACAATAATGGTTTTATATTTATACGTTTTTCTAAATAATCTACAGCTTCCCTCAGGTTTTTTAGAGGAATAATATCGATACCTTTTATTAAAGACGCTTCCTGTGAATTTTCTTTTGGTATAAAAAGTTTCTTAAAACCCATTTCTTTTGCCGCTTTTGCAAAAGAAAGTACTCCATCAACAGCTTTAATTGATCCATCCAAGGCGAGCTCCCCAACAAAGAGATATTCGTCCGTATTACATATTATTTCTTTTGTTGCTAATAAATATCCAATAGCAATAGGTAAATCAAAAATAGGACCGTTTTTTCGTATATGTGCCGGAGCTAAAGAAACAGTTATTTTTATATTCCTTTGTTTGGGCGATTTGTAACCAGAGTTTTTTATTGCCGCCGATACACGATCTTTAGATTCATCAATAGACTTGTCTCCTAATCCAACAATAGAAAAAGAATGAAGACCTCGAGAAATATCAGTTTCTATTGATATGATATGTGCCTTTAATAAAATTATTTGAGAACTTGATATATATGAATAAGCCATGTCATAACTCTAGCAAGAGAGGTGTGAACAAAAAATAAAAACCCCATAAAGGAGTTTTTATTTTTTTGTTTATATAAACAATATAAACAAATTAGCGTCAGTTAAGATTGGGGATCATTTTTGTGGGCAATATTTGTTCTGGCTGCAGGATTTGCTTCGAGACGTTCTTTTTCTATAGGTTCACCTGTTTTTTCACAAATACCATAAGTACCGAGTTTAATTTTTTCGAGTGCCGATTTAACATCATTGTATTGAATTTCTAGTTGTTTCAATGTTGCAGTGTTTGATTCATAGTTTTCTATGTTATCAGCAATATCAGCAGAGTCAGATGCATTAACATCTACTTCGCCTGATGTTGGTTCCCAATCTCCCGGATTATCAGGGTTTATATGACCAACACTTTTTAAGTCAGTTTCAAGATTCAATAATTCTTTTTCAAGTTTTTCTTTAAAATATAGGGTATCGATTGCTGGATTATTCATGACGTTTTTTATAATTTTATAATTTTATTGTACAACTCTTACGGTAAGCAGTCTGTCCAAAACATACTTAAGTGTATCTGTATTTGTAGTAATAACAATGGTGTTTTGATCTGGGAAGGCATAGGTCAGAATTGGCTCTCCTCCTGGCCCCAGAAGCACACGGGTATCTATGTTTGAAACAACCGCATCTTCAAAAAGATTACTATTTACTGATATTGCTGTTTCGTTCGGATGAGTAACTCGTATAAGTTTCAAGAAATCATTTCTCATGTTTACTTCCCATTCAAGCATTCCCGCATAAGCATTTTGAAAGAAAGTGTTTTTGATAATAATGAACGGACCATTGGTATTAAGAGCATATGTACCAACCATATATTGAGGAGCAATAGATCTCATTAATCTGTCAGGAATTTTTGTCTGAGAAAGAAATAGAGATGGAGTGGCAACTGCTGTAGTTGTTCCTGGCAGAAGCGGTATGAGTGCAAGATTTTCACCAATACGCATCGCTGTTTTTTCAAAAACATCAGAAGCAAGAGAAAAAGGATCATCGTTATCATAAAGAGTAATCGTTCCTATATTGTTATAAGGAATAATTGTTTCCACATGAAGATTTTCTGGTGTAGGTGATTTTGTTGTCTCTGTATTTTTTACAAAATACATATAATACCCACCAGCACCCAAGAGCATGATGATAAAAACAAGCCCAACAAGTATAAGTGGTGAAGATTTTTTATCGTTTTCATATTCTATATGTGTCCCGTTTGATTCTCTTTTATTTTGTTCGGCTACAACCATCTGTGCAGTAGAAATATTTTGATGTCGAACAGCTTCTTCGGCATCAGTTTTAAATGTACGCAACTGTTTTATAGAAGGATTGTTTTTTAGATTTAGTTTTTCATCTCCTCCAAATTTTTCCGAAACAGGAATATTCTGCGTAAGAGTAGGAGTAGGAGTAGGAGTAGGAGTAGGAGTAGGAGTAGGAGTAGGAGTAGGAGTAGGAGTAGGAGGGGTTTGTTTTATCGAAGGAATATTCGTTTCACTGGCCTGAATATTAACATTAGCATCATCAGAATCAGAATCAGGAACTGGCGTAGAAACAGGATCGTGTGAGATATCGAGCACAGGTTCGGCTTTCAAAGTTTCAGTTTCCGGAGAACCAAATTCATTATCTTCAGCAACACGTGATCCATCAACAATATCTATCCCCTGATTATGGAGATCACCCATTGTTGATTTTTCTAGATTTTTTTTCTCTGGTAGTTCCATACCTCTATCATAACAATAAGCTATCTCATCTTGCGAATCACTTTCGTTGTTCTACCCGATGTTTTATTTACTGGGGCACTACTTTGACTTTTTGAACGAGTATCTTCTTTCTTTGGACTTCTGTTGTTCGATCTATTATTAAAATGATTTCCCATCACGTATTTCTTTATATCAGTATCAAGATCAATAAAATCATCAGTTTCTTCCCTGAGTTTTCCTGAGGCCGATTTACCAAATGTAATAACTTCAACCTGACATCCTTGCATTTTCAAGTATTCGACAAGAGGAACAAAATCTCCGTCACCCGATGCAATAACCGCAACATCAATTTTAGGTGCAATTTTTACTGCATCGATAGCAAGACCAACATCCCAGTCCCCTTTTTTTGAACCAGAAGAAAATATTTGCAAGTCTTTTGTTTTCGTTTCTATACCCATTTTTTTAAGGGCTTCGAAGAAATTGTTCTCTTCACCTGATTCTGTAGTGATTACATACGCAATAGCACGAACAAGTTGTCGTCCAGCAATAGCTGTTTCCAATACTTCACCAAAATTAACACGTCCGCGATGGAGGTTTTTTGCACTATGATAAAGGTTTTGCGCATCTATAAATATACCGACGCGCTGATTTTTGTGTTTAATGACTGACATAATTTTAAAAAATTAAAATATTAAAAATGACCCACACTTTGTATAAAAGCTAAATCCGTCCTATTAAGGACGGATTTAGTATAAACCACAATATAAATATATTGTATTATTTTTTGAGTCCGATCTTCTTTGCGAGCGCATCATAGCGCTTAGGAAATTTTGTTTTGAGGTATTTAATATGATTCTGTCTGTCAGCCACCATAGCGAGAAGTCCTCTACGAGAGTGCTTATCTTTATTGTGTTTTTTCAAGTGCTTTGCAAGCTCCTCTATTTTTGATGAGAGGAGTGAAATCTGCACTTCTGGAGAACCAGTGTCTTTTGCGTGAACAGCAGAGCTTTTAATTACCTTTGTCTTCTTAATCGTTGAAAGCATGGTAGAAGAAAGGATAGCATGAATCACTGCAAAATGCAAGCCCTCGGGATAATCATCATTTAAAGAATTATATTTGTTATAATATTGTGCGACATGACATCTTTTAACTCATCTAATTCACTCAAGTCACTTAAACAGCAATTTCTCGAATATATAGAAATCGAGAGAGGAAGAAGCCTGAATACGGTTAGAAATTATGACCGCTATATAACGCGTTTTCTCGATTTTATTAAGAAAGATGATCCAAAATCAATAAATGATTCTTCTGTTAGAGATTTTCGTTTATGGCTTAACCGTCAATCCACTGGAAATAACCGTAAAACCGGTGAAACACTCAAGAAAAAGACCCAAAACTACTATTTGATTGCTTTGCGGGCATTTCTCAAATATTTGGCTCGCCAAGGAGTTTCTTCTATGTCACCTGAACGTATTGAACTCGCCAAGGTTGGTGAACGTCATATTGAGTTCATGACCAATAATGAATTGCATCGATTACTCAAAGCTCCGGAGGGTGACGATCTCAAATCATTGCGAGATAGAGCCATATTGGCGATGCTTTTCTCTACAGGTCTTCGTGTTTCTGAACTCTGTTCACTTTCACGTGATATGGATCTTTCCGCAGACGAGGTGTCGATTCGTGGTAAGGGTGACAAAGTACGAGTGGTCTTTCTTTCAGAAGAGGCAAAAAGTTCTGTTAAAAAATACATAGATAAGCGGGATGATATGGACGACTCATTGTTTGTTAAAGTTTCTGTAGAAAAACGTCAAGGGGGAGATTCTTTACCTCTCACCACACGCTCTGTAGAACGAATAGTGAAACATTATGCAATCAAGGCTGGTATTATGTCTAAACGTGTAACGCCCCATGTTTTACGGCATTCATTCGCTACAGACCTTCTTTCTAATGGTGCTGATTTACGCTCTGTTCAGGCATTACTTGGACATGCAAATATTGGTACGACTCAGATTTATACCCATGTAACCGATAAACATCTACGAAATATTCATAAACAGTTTCACAATAAGAAGAATTAGTAGAAGAAGTTGATGAGAAATTTAATAAAAAGAAGTATAGAATACTAGTATGAAAATAGTTTCATGGAATGTTAATGGCTTGAGGGCTATTCATAGAAAAGGAGCTTGGGATTGGATTATCAATCAGGATTACGATATTTTCTGTCTTCAGGAAACAAAAGCTAATCCAGATCAGCTCGCAGAAGAAGTGAGAAATCCATATGGTTATCATTCATATTTTGATATACCTAAAGAGAAAAAGGGCTATAGTGGAGTTGCAATATACAGCAAAATAAAGCCAGAATCAGTTGAATATGTCATGGGAAACAAAGAACTTGATGCTGAAGGCCGTCTTATAACCTTACATTACAAGGCTTTTTCTCTACTCACAGTTTATTTTCCAAATGGAGGAGGGGGACCAGAAAGACTCGATTATAAAATGCGATTTTACGCAAAATTCCTTACTTATATAGAAAAGCTAAGAAAATCAGGTAAATCAGTTATATTTTGCGGAGATGTGAATACAGCACATGAAGAGATTGATCTTGCTCGACCAAAGGAAAATGAGAAACATACAGGGTTTTTACCTACGGAGCGTGAATGGATAGGTGATTTGATTTCGTCGGGATGGATAGATATTTGGAGAAAAATGAATCCGGAAAAAGTTATGTATACCTGGTGGGACATGAAAACATTTGCACGAGAAAGAAATGTTGGTTGGAGAATAGATTACTTTTTTATAAGTCCGGAACTAGAGAAAAAAGTTAAGAAAACAGAGATTTTGTGGAACACATTAGGATCAGATCATTGTCCTATACTTCTTGATATAGCTTTGTAGCTAGCCTTTAAAACAAACCAACAAGACTTATCCACATGTATGTCCTTTACATGTCCTTTATACTTGTTACACTATCTCCAGGCCAGTCAAAGAGAACTTTATACCTACCCCGGTATGAGGATCTCTTGTTAGAAAAGAGTTCTTTATACATAGTCGGTAATCGTTTAAGGTTTGGTCTGGTGGATCCTAAGATCCTCCCTGAGTCGTGAGACTCAAAAATGTCAAAAAAACTTTTAGGCGAGTACACATGATGGCCCTATTGAATAGGCGACTTATTCAATTGAATCGCGCCTTAATTGTGGGATAACCTCCTTTGTACTCACCCCAACGGTTTTTTTGAAAACCGCTCAGCAATTAACGCTCGGCGGTTTTTTTGTTGGTCTTATTGATACTGGTTCCATGTGAAACATTGGAATTAAACATAAAAAACGGCTCAATTGAGCCGTTTTATTAATTTATCTATCAATTTATTTATTTTACACCGTGTTTTCCTCGTATTTTCGATATTTCGTCCTCTTCTGCTTTATCTCGTTTATCCTTCCCTACTAAAGCCATTTTTTTAAGTTCTACTATGTCGAGTTTTATTAACTCTTTTACTTTTGTATTCATATATTCTTCGGTATTTTTGAGAGGATCTTCCAATACTTCTTCAAGAAGAGCGTGTAAGATAAAACCAATTTTGGCACTTGGTGGTGTTTTGGTTATTTCCATAATTTTATTACCGTCTATCTTGAGCATTCCTACAGAAATAGGGTCACGCAAAGCCTCTTCTATCATTGATTTGTATTTACGTAGCCTATAAGGGTTTTCTTTAGGCCTACCAGTCCCTATACGGTCACATATGCGTATATTCATTAAATCCCATATATTCTCTCGTCCAACGTTTACAATCATGCGACGGACCGCAGAGAGCGTAATTGACTCGGTATCAGAGAAAAACATATGCCAACGTACCAATTTAACAACTTTTTCGAGTGTTTTTGTTGAAAAGGCTAGGTTTTTAAGGATTTTTTCCGTCATTCTGGCACCAACAACTTCATGGCCGTAAAACGTATATTGATTTGTTTCACGTGAAAAGCGTCTTGTAGCAGGTTTCCCAATATCGTGAAACAACGCAGCTAGGCGGATATCGAGCTCAAAACCTTTGTCTGCAGAGTGTTGCACGGTACGCAAAAGATGTTCCCAAACATCATATGCATGAGCCTGATTTTGTTCCACGCCGATACCCTCTTCGATTTCTGGAGCTATGAATGGCAATATATTGATTTCGTGAGACAGAATAAGAGCATTCATAGGAACCGGAGACATGATAATTCGCACGAATTCATCACGAATACGCTCTTTTGCTATATGAGAAAGGAGCGGAGCATTGACCTTTAAAGCCTCCAGAGTCTCTTTTTCTATTGAAAAATCAAGCTCTGACGACAATCTTACTGCTCTCATGATACGCAAAGCATCTTCAGAGAAACGTTCGTTTGCGTCACCAACTGTCCGAATAAGACCATCCTGGAGATCTTTAAGTCCTCCAAAACTATCAATAATGTTTCCCGTGAAACCATCTCTCCCCTCCTCAATATCCAAAGCAAGTGCATTTACGGTAAAATCTCGACGCTTAAGGTCATCGTAGATGTCTTTACTAAAAGAAACTTCATCTGGGCGACGTTTGTCTGTGTAAGCTGATTCAAGTCTGAACGGAGTAACTTCAATTACTTTTAAACGTTCGTCTTCAGTCTCGTCATTTACTACTCCAACAGTTCCATATTTATTTTCATAAAATGTATGTTCAAAGACATTCTGAATCTCTTCTGGTGTTGCATCAGTTGTGATATCCCAATCTTTTGGAGTCTTACCTAAAAGTAGGTCTCGAACACATCCACCAACCAAATAAGCCTTAAAATTAGCCATTTTAAGACCTTTTGTCACACGTGAAACCTCGGAAGGAATGTTAAGAGAAAGGATTTTGGTTTCCATATTAGTTCTTTTATTTTACTACAGTTTTTGATTTTTGTTTGCTTTGGCCGTATGATAGTCAAATCGCTCCCGTGGTGAAATGGATATCACAACGGTCTTCGGAACCGTCGTTGGGGGTTCGAATCCCTCCGGGAGCACAATACAATCTAGATCGAGGGTTCGCGGATTAGTCGAAGAGTTTTGTTTTTGTTAAATTCAGTGTAATATTGTCCTTATCGCGGGTATCGTTTAGTGGTAGGACACGTCCTTGCCAAGGACGAGATGAGAGTTCGATTCTCTCTACCCGCACAATTTTGTTAAGTTCAAAAAAACTATTTGTAGCTGTCTTTTTGTGGTCTTTTATAATAATAAAAATATGTCCAGTAGTTTATACATTGGTTTATTAAACTTCGTCAAATAAATTTTTAATAAAGTAAAGATAAACAATGGTTTTGTGGAAAACTGTGGATAACTCTGGGGATAGTGTTTAAAAGACAGGTGTATCGATTTATCCTAAAAATGACACTTTTGTCCTTAAAACCCTCAACAAAGCCATGTATTAGGTATTTTAACGCTTTTGTATCATAATGATGTTTCATATGTAACATGTATAAGTATGTTTCATGTGAAATCTACGATAAATGGCCTTCCGATGCTTATTTTAGATCATTATCTTTTATTTATTTGAATTTCATCAAATATTTATATGTGTTTTGAGATAATGTTTCATGTGAAAAGATTTACATCGAAAAATCAGAAACTTGGATTACTTGGAGAAGGTATCGCTACTAATTTCCTTAAAAATAAGGGTTTTTCTATAATAGATAGGAACTATACGAAAAAGTTCGGTGAAATAGATATTATTTCAAAAAAAGACGGAATTATATTTTTTAGCGAAGTTAAATCAGTTTCACAGAATCTATCGACAGATGTCTTTGATGGATATAGGCCAGAAGATATGGTTCATTATAAAAAACGTCAAAAATTGAAATTAACTATAAAAAATTATTTAGCCAAAGCAGGGGACATTGATTGGCAATTTAATGTTATTTGTATTCTGATTGATCAGAACACTCGTCGTGCTCGTGTAAAGGTTATCGAGGATATTGTTTTATAAAGGTCAGTATATTAGATTTTTAAGTATCTATCTGTTAGTATGTGATGGCTGAATATTACGGGGCGTAGTGTAACGGCTAACATGCTTCACTTGGGCTGAAGTGACTCCGGGTTCGAATCCCGGCGCCCCGACCATAATTTATATGATGGATTCTAAAAAATTCACTCGTACTATAGAAGATTTTATATGTGAGCATTGCGGCAAGGAAATGAAGGGGAATGGTTATACCAACCATTGTTCTTCTTGTCTTTGGTCTAAGCATGTAGATATTAATCCTGGAGATAGGGAAGAGTCTTGTGGTGGAACGATGAAACCGATATGGACAGGAAAAGAATCAGAAAAATTAATGATTCTTCACAAATGTGCGAGATGTGGATTTGAAAGAAAAAAAGAACTTTTACCAGAAGATGATTTTGATACATTTGTAAAAATATCCGTCAAGAGTTAATTACCCTGATCATTAAAAATTGTTTTGACAATTATTTTTAATAGGTTCCTGTATGTATATTTTGTTCTTTATTTGAAAGAAAATAAATACATTTTTTATTATAAATAGGGGAGTACTAGGTACTCTTTATAAGAGTACTGAAAATGATCAATGTCAATGTTATTGGGTGGTTTTGACATAGTTAATTTATTGTCTCTTTTTATTAGCAAAGTTTATATTATAGTGTATGCTATCCTGACGAAAAGAAATCAGATTTTTCTTTTCGGAAATTCTTATCATGATAAACATAAAAAATATGGAAGACGAAAACGAAAAGATAGAAGAAACAGAAGAGACAGAAGAAGAGACAGAAGAAGAGACAGAAGAAGAGACTTCTGACACCGAATAGTCTGATAACAACACCCTTGGGATTCCCGAGGGTGTTGTTTTATGGTAGATTAGTCTCACTGCATTAACATTCATTATGTGATTCTATGTAATGTTTGAATATACGGTGAAACGTATGCGGGTGTAGTATAACGGCTATTACGCCTGCCTTCCAAGCAGGATACGCGGGTTCGACTCCCGCCACCCGCACAACAAGGATCGATATTATGATTGAATCAATAAAACATATAATGTCAGGAAAGGAACAGTTACACGCTCTTGAGTCTGAAGATAAATATGTTTTTCATGGTTCGGAAAATCGAACTCCAGATTTAAATTTTCTTGAACCGCGTCAGGCATATAACACTAAAGATGGAATACAGGAACATGACGGTGATCCTGCTGTATTCGCTTCATCTAGGGCAGATTATGCCATTATGATGGCGCTTATAAACAATAGTAATTGTCCTAAAGGTTACCGTTCTTCTGCTTCATCTAAACAAAAAGAAAACGGTGAGTTGTTTTTAACATTACGTACTAGTAAGGATTCTTTTTTACAATTAAACGACGAATCTTTTGGTTATGTATATGTTTTCGATAAAAATCTTTTTCAAAGAAAAGGAAGTGGTGTGGAATATATAAGTAAGGTTACTATAAGTCCTATAAATAAGATTAAAGTAATGAAATCAGATTTATCATCAGACATTGACATATTTTAGATAAAACAAATCAAAAACCACCCATAAGGTGGTTTTTGATTTAAGTAAAGAAAATCTTTACCGAATACTTTGTATTTTATTTAACTGCGTCTTTCAAAGCCTTTGCTGCGCGGAACTTAGGCACTTTCATTGATGGTACTGAGATTGTTTCACCAGTTCGAGGATTTCTTGCCTGACGAGCCTTTCGGGTCTTTACAGAGAAGATACCAAGTCCTGCGATTGAAACCTCATCGCCGCCTTTGAGACCAGTTACAATTGAACTAAAAACTGATTCTACAACCTGTTCAGCCTGAACTTTTGTTGTGTTTAGAACTCCGTGTACTACTTCTACGATTGCTGCTTTGTTCATTATTTTATGATGGCTAATTTATAAATGACTAACATCTCGGTGATCGAGAGGTTGTGGTCTACAAATAAGTATATAAGAGGCCGTATTTTGTGCAAATGGTAAAAAACGGCTCTGTTAACAACTTTTCCAAAAAACATAAAATATGGCCCTATGGAGCCATATTCTTATCCACAGAAAATGATTATCTTGCGAATTCTACGACCCTTGATTCTCGGATGATAGTTATTTTTATCTCTCCTGGGTATTTTAAATCTTTTTCAATTTTTTCTGCAATTGCACGCGCCATGTTTTTTGCCTCGAGATCATTCACATTTTCTGGCTTCACAAAGATGCGAATTTCTCGTCCTGCTTGGAGTGCATATGCTTTTTCTACACCTTCAAATCCACCCGCAACTGCTTCTAAATCTTGTAGTCGTTTCAAATAGTTTTCTATTGAGTCACGACGCGCACCTGGACGTGCACCAGAAATTGCATCGGCAGTTTGAACGATAATAGATTCAACTGTTTCGTACGGATACTCTTCATGATGAGCCCGCATCGCTTTAATGATTGCTTCGTCAGCATTAAATTTCTGAAGAATTCGTATTCCTATCTCAACATGTGTTCCTTGTACCTCATGATCTAGAGCTTTACCAATATCGTGTACCAAGGCACCTGCTTTTGCCACAGAAACATTTGCACCGAGTTCTTCAGCTATCATTCCGGCAATATGTGCCATTTCTATTGAATGCTGTAAAACATTCTGACCGTACGATGTTCTAAAGTGAAGTCTTCCAAGTATTGCAACAATACGAGGGTCCAAATTATGAACACCTGTTTCAAACGTAGCTTGTTCTCCTTTTTCTTTAATAATTTTAGTTATGTCTTTTTGCGCCTGTTCCACAACTTTTTCTATTTTTGCTGGTTGAATACGACCGTCGGTAAGTAGTGTTTCGAGAGCCATTCGTGCAATATGTCGACGTATGGGATCAAAAGAAGACAGGGTAATGGCTCCAGGTGTGTCATCAATGATAACTTCTACACCTGTAGCGCGTTCAAAGCTTTTAATATTTCGTCCTTCTTTTCCGATGATTTTTCCTTTGATCTCATCAGATTCCAATTGAATAGTAGTAGAGAAAACATCATTGGTCACCGAATTAGCTAACCTTTGTATTGAGGTTGTGAGTATTTCTTTTGCCCTAGCATCTAATTTGTCCTCATTTGATACCTCGAGTTTTTGCATACGAACAAGAAGGTCCTCTTCGTACTTTTTCTCTATGTTTTTTACTAGTTCGTCTTTTGCTTCACTTTCCGAAAGTCGTGAAGTTTTTTCGAGTATCTGTTCGTTTTTTATAAGTAGAGAATCAGCTCTTTCTTTTATTTCACGAATTTCTGATGCTTTTGTTTTAAGTGCTTCACTTTCACTATCAATATCTGACTGACGTTTATCGAGAGCATCTTCTTTTTTAATAAGACGATCTTCTTGGTTTTTTATTTTGTCTTCTTTTTCTTTAGATTCTTTACGGAGTTCTTTTGATATTTCTGATGCTTTTTTTTCAGCTTCGAGAATAATTTTTTTTGCCGTCTCTTGGCTTTTTAATTCTATTTGTTTAATTTCTATTTCTATAGAACGACGACGGCCGAGAGCTGTGATAAATCGTAGATAATATCCGAGACCAATACCCAAAAGTCCTACGAGGCTTCCGAGCAGAATTACTATTTTTAATGACATGATTATGGGGCGGGAAACCGTCGAGAATTTTTTATGAAACAGTCAAGGGTTACGGAAATGAGGCGGGTGAGGAAAAACTGTGGACAAGAATCGTGGGCATGTTTTGAAGGTCGGGAAGTATAATCAGTATGTAAGTTCTCTGGCGGTTGACCGAAATTAAATGTTAACGCCCTCATACTACGCCAGGTATCTGGGTATGGCAAGGATATGTACGGTGCGTGAAAATATGTACGAAACTTCTATTCTAAAACCTTATCGATAAGTCCGTATTTTTTCGCTTCACTTGAGTCGAGGAAGAAATCACGATCCACATCTTTTTCAATTTGTGCGATTGGTTTTCCTGTATTTTTCGCGAGTATATTATTGAGCTTTTCCCTTGTCTTCAAAATATGTTTTGCGGTGATTGCGATGTCTGCTGCCTGACCCTCAACACCACCGAGAGGTTGATGAATCATAACTTCTGCATTGATGAGTGCGTATCGTTTTCCTTTTTTTCCGGCTGACAAAATTACTGCACCCATAGAAGCGGCGATACCAACACAAACTGTTGAGACATCATTTTTGATGTGATTCATTGTGTCGATAATTGCGAGACCTGCGGTTACCGATCCACCAGGGGAATTCACATACAAAGAAATTTCCTTTTTCGAATCTTCTGATTGGAGAAAAAGAAGCTGGGCAATAATGGTGTTGGCAACATGATCATCAATTGGCCCTGAAAGGAAAATAATATTTTCTTTGAGGAGGCGTGAATAGATATCGTACGCTCGTTCGCCGAGTGTGGTTTTTTCGATGACAGTTGGAATGAGTATAGACATATATATAGTGTGATGATTGATAACAATGAAACGATATAGGAAATGGTTAATAAGTGCAAATTTTTAAAGCCCGTGTAATATGTTGCATATGAGGTTACATAGATTTTATTTAGGCACAAGTTTTATAGATAAAGAAAAGATAAACACTTCTCTCAATAAAGAGCTGTGTCATCAGTTGCGCTCTGTTTTCAGGTTGCATACAGGTTCAAGGCTTATATTTTTTGATGATTCACAATCAGAGTATGTTTCAGAAATAGTTTCTCTTTCAAAAAACGAACTCACGTTTCACGTTATTGAAAAACGAGAAGTGAAACCTTTTACTTCTTTAAATCTTACTTTGGTATTTTCACTTATCAAAAAAGATAATGTTGAATTAATTTTGGAAAAAGGAACAGAGATCGGTGTGAAAGAATTTATTCCTATTGTTTCAGATAGGAGTGAGAAAAAAGGTTTTAATATTGAACGAGCTCACAAAAAAATCATCGAAGCGACTGAACAATCAGGGAGGGTGGATGTCCCATTACTCCGTGAAACAATTTCTTTCGAAGATTTTATTTCAAATGAAACAAGAACGGTTGTGATGTTTCACACACAAGAAGGGGACGATAAGGAAAAGAATGGAAAAGAAAATAATTTTAAACTCTCTGATGAAAAAGATGTTGTGGCATGTATAGGTCCAGAAGGTGGATGGTCAGAAAAAGAAATTGAACTATGTAAGAAAAAAGGCGTACACATAGTACACCTTGATTCACCTGTATTACGAGCAGAGACAGCTGCGATAGCAATTTCTTCTATCCTACTTCTCCGACTCTAGAAATTCAAAGACCGCTTGGTTTTGAAAAAGGTGTGTAAAATAATTTGACGCACGCTCTTCATCGAGACCTTCATGTTGTTTCATGGCAGCTTTAACTTCGGTATCAATTTTCTGTTTGTCAGGAATTATTTTTTCCACTTCAGAAATATGCCCGATTGCAATTTCTAGCTTCACACGTTTCTCTGCATCTTTTCTCCATTCTTTTTTAAGATCATCTTCGGTCTTATTAAGATGTTTTAAATAATCCGCAAAAGAAAGTCCCATCCGTTCGATGTCAGCTTTCATTTGAGCAGACATTTGTTTGAGTTCTGATTCAATAAGTATTTCAGGAATAACAATATTAATTGATCCGGTCAAAGCTTCGACAAGTTCGAGACGCTTTTTTTCTTTTGCTTTATATTCGTTTTGTTTCACAACATCCTCTTTTTTAATATCAGGCATTTTCTCTTGAAGTTTTTTAAATTCTTCATCACTGGTTTCTATTTTTTCTAGAGGCTTTTTATTTTCAGTCGATGCGATTTCTTTGTAATCAAATTTTCCGAGCTTGGGAATGATTGCGGTTCGTAATGTAAATTCCAAATCATTACCTTCTGCAATTTTTGTTATCTGAACTTGAGGTGCCCCGATAACATCAAGTTTTTCTTCTTCTATGATGTGCATATATGCATGTGAGATTGCATGTTCGGCAGCTTCTCCGAGAAGGGCAGCGTCCCCGATTTTTTCACGTACGAGTTTTTCCGGAGCCGCTCCTTTTCTAAAACCTGTTAGTGTTGCATCGGCTTTTATATTTGCTAATGTGTGTTCAATTGCTTCTTTAAATTCTTCTGCTGATACAGCACTTTTAATTTCGAGTTCTGAAGTCTCTTCAATTTTTTTTATTTCTGTTTTGTATGAATGATGTGTAGACATGATGTTTTTGTATTTTTTATATCTGTTATGTGTATGTGTTATTTATAAAAAAACCGCCCATATAAATTGTGTGAATTTATAGAGAGGCAGTTTTTTTGTTTTGTTATTGTGCTGTTGATGTCGATACTGTTTCTGTCTGTGCGTTTTCTGTGTTTGCGGTATCTTCTTTTACGACTCGCTCACCCCAGAAATATAATCCTGCGAGTATAAGTACGATAACAATAATAATAATTCCAATCATTGGCCCAAAGGTTCGAGGCTCTTTTATAGGTGATTGTGCAGGTGTTTCTTCTACTGTATTTTCTACCGCCGGTGTTTCATTTTCCATAAATTTTAGATTAAATCGTTAATATTTTTTTTATTTTACCACAGCTTTTGAATCTTTATACATTTGTATAGAACGTTCAAAAGCTTTTTTTGCTTCAGCAACACCACCAAAACCATTTGTTTCTACAACTTTATTTTGTATTTTTTTGTAGGTTGCATAGAAGTGCTCGATTTCTTTGAGAGTATGTTTATTAACATCCGCTACATCATGAACGTGATCGAATCGTGGATCATCAACAGGTACCGCAACAATCTTTGCATCGGAATCACCATCGTCAATCATGTTTAAAACTGCTACCGGACGAACGCGAACCAGAATACCTGGAGCAAGTGGGTATGTGGTCAAAACAACAACATCAAGAGCATCACCATCATCCCATAAAGTTTGAGGAACAAAACCATAATCAAATGGATAATCTTGTGCAGAATGCATTGCTCGGTCGAGAGCAATCAGTCCTGTTGCTTTATCTATTTCGTATTTGTTTTTTGACCCTTTTGGTATTTCTATAATTACCGTCATTTTTTCACTTGTACCAGGAACAATATCGTGGAGAAGATTCATGAATTATGTGTATGTATTAGTTATTATTCGGTCTCGGTAGTAGCTTCTTTCTCTGTAGTTTCTGCGTCTGTGTTTGTGTCTGCTGTCTCGGTTTCTTGCCTTTCACCTTCTATTGGTCTGATATCAATTTTCCATCCAGTAAGTTTCGCAGCAAGTCTTACATTTTGACCACCTTTACCGATGGCAAGTGACTGCTGATCTTCTGCGACTTCTATGGTTGCGGTCTTTCTTTCCTCATCGAGTTTAATTGAAGAAACAACAGCAGGAGAGATGGCATCTTCTATGAATTTCTTCGGATCTTCAGACCATTCAATGATGTCTACTTTTTCACCACCTAATTCTGAGGTCACAGTATTCACACGAACACCACGCTGACCAACCATTGATCCAATAGGATCTATATGAGAATCATTTGATGAGACAGCAATTTTAGATCGTGAGCCGGCTTCACGTGCGATAGCTTTTATTTCAACTGTTTTATTTGCAATCTCTGGAGTCTCTACTTCAAAAAGTTTCTCTAGGAATTTAGGATGAGAGCGAGATAGTTTAAGAAAAACTCCTCTAGGAGATTCTTCTACACGGAAAAGGTATGCACGAACACGCTCACCTTGTTTAAAATGTTCGCTTCGAATTTGTTCTTCAAAAGGAAGAACACCTACAGCGCGTCCCATGTCTATGAATACAGAACCACGTTCAATTCGTTGAACTGTTCCTGAGACAATATCACCTTCGCGTTTACCGAATTCACCCATAACAGATACTTTTTCTGCTTCACGTATTTTTTGAATAATAACTTGTTTCGCTGTTTGAGCAGCGATTCGTCCGAAATCTTCTTTTGATTCAAGAGGGAAGGAAAGTTCCTCATCGAGCGCGACATCTTTTTTAAGCATTTTGGCATCATCAATCCAGATATGGTGTTCTGGGTTGTATCGAACATGTTCATCACCCTCAGGAAGTTCTGGCATTTCCTCATCTTCTGGTATATCAATAACCTTACTGTCATCAACAACAATTTTTACCTGAAAGAATTCAGTTGCACCGGAGTCAATATCAAAAGTTGCTTTAACGATTTGTCCTCGTTTTCCGTATTCTTTTTTGTATGCGGTCGCAAGAGCTGCTTCGATTGCTTCGAGAATTTTTTCTTTTGGAATACCGCGTTCTTCTTCGAGTTGACCAAGAACTGAATGAATTACTTTGAGATCAAACATGGATTTTGCTACTTTAAAACTTCAATAATAATGTCTTTATAACAAGAAAGTCCGCCACAAAGGCGAACTTACATGCATACTATTATATATCTTTCCACAGGCTCTTGTCAAATATTTCATAAGCAGTGATATACTTATGTACATATGAAGAAAAATCATTCTTTTGAACTTTCAATATTAGCACTTTCGGTTCTTCTCGCCTTTATTATTTATTCATATAACATTATTTTCCCATCTTGTTCTTCAGATATTACTCCATATGTAACGACTGGTGTTTCTGCTGAAACACTTTCTGCTTCTACAGGTACAAAATTACCTTTGATGGTTTCTTTAATAAATGAAGGTTCGAAACCTGTATCTAATGGGTCTCTTGTTTTAGTGGTATTTCATGAAGAGACAGGTGCTCTTATATATAGTGGGGAAGTAAAAACAGGTATTTCTTTAAATTCAAATGAAATGGCTACAACATCTGTTTTTTGGGAAATCCCGGCCTCATTATATGCTTCTGTATATCGTATTCAGGGATTACTTGTTGTCGATGGATATGCTCTTAAAGGAAAGCGTGTTTTGACAAATACGCCTTTTGGTAATACCGCAAAACTTTATATATCTGGAGATGAAAATGGCTCTATACCAACACCTAATTCTGATTTACCACATTACGCTGACTATACGGTACATTCTTGTAATACATATAATATGTTACCGGCATGGGCTATGGCTATTGGTGGATTAGGAACATTGATGCTCCTCCTCCTTGTTCGTAGAAAGAAAAATCATATAGACAATATCGATAACTTATCATAGAAATCATGAAAAAATCATATAAAATAAGCATTTTACTGGCCCTATCAATTATATTTTCTTCTTTCTTTTCAGTTTTTCCTGGAATAAAGGCCGAAGCACAGAGCTCTGATGCCACGAAATATTATTATCTCGAACTTGGTTCTTCTGATGGTGGTATTGACCCTGATCCTGATCATTTAGATTGTTCTGTTTATTTTGCTGACGGATCTGTCTGGAACGTTTTTGATGTATGGAGTGGGCCTCCTAATTATTTTGGTCCCTATGAATCAAAATCTTATGTAAGTACTTATTTCTGTAATGACTATTCTCCTCAACGAACTCAAAATGTAGAGTCTGGGTATTCTAAACCTCATTCTGAAAATGTTGTATCATGTCCGTCAAAATTCGGTAATCCTGGTTCATGTGGACAGGCTAAAGCTAATACAACTGGCAATAATGGAGATTTTGGTAATCCTATAGGTCATTTGGAGACTGTTTCATGTTCTGTTATTTCTGGGTGGAGTTATGATCCAGATGCAGAATCTCCTGTTGTTGAACCTCCCACAACAACCCCTCCATCAAACACAGATAAATACCACTATCTCGTACTACCTCCAAACAACATCACAACCATCCTACAAGACGGAACACCTAATGGTTACAATAATTACAATGGCTCATTACCTCCTAAACTATCATGTGAAGTGATGTTCAGTGATGGTAGTCAGTGGGTTACAGAAGACGTTTATTCTGGTACTGGTAGTCCATCTTTCTTTGGTCCTTATAAAACAAGTGCTACTCCAGATTTTCATAGCTGTGTTGCTCTTTCTGACGGTGGAATACATTCGTCTTCTTATACAAATGAACAAGTTTTAACATGTGATAATCCTTCCACTTACCCTTACGAACCGTCAACTTATTCTGATTTGTGCGGGGACGGGAATATCTCTGTATCACTTATTCCTAAAATCACAGATATCTTAAGTTCAAAAGTGAATACTTACGGATATAATAATATTGGTGATAGAAATTCATTTGATTTAAGGGGAATAATTGAATCTATTGTAGCTATTTTTAAACCTCTGACTGTTTCTGCAAAAAGCTCTGATAGTAATTCAGTACAGATTTTTGATGGTCCAAAAGAATCTGGAATATTGCTTGCGGTTGTTGGAGCCTCTCAACCTAGGCCTGATGTTAATCAAGTTATGTCTGTTTCAGGAAATCATGGTTTTTCCTGGTCTCCTAGTGAGTCATTGAAAGATGGTAATACACATAATATATATGCGTATGGAACAAATATCGAAAGTCCTGGTGAGACAACGCTTTTATCCGGTGCTCCAAAATCTTTGAAGTGTGAACCTAATGTTACCAATACTCCTCCTTCCGCACCAACACTTTCATGTCCCGATGATGGTTCATTAACCGGAGAAAATCTTTCGGTATCATTTTCTTCAACTGATGCTGATGGAAATAATGTCAGATATCTCGTAGATTGGGATGCAAATGATACTACTGATGGATTGGTCCCTTCTAATGGAACATATGTTGTTCAAAACACCGTACAGTCATCATCAAAAACATGGTCTTCTCCTGGACTCAAAACTGTAAAAGTTCGTGCACAAGATGATCAGGGAGAAATGTCCTCACCTTCATCATGTTCATTTACTTTGAATAGTCCAAATGATACATCAACACCCGGTACAAGTGATAATCCAGGTAATTCAGGAGGTGGAAATGGTGGCGGTGGATCTGGCAATAACCCTGGAAATACAAATGCCCCAAACAATTCAGGTTTCACTGTAAACGGTACTAGTAAGTTGGCAATACAGTTTCTTGGTGATCTTCCAGCAACATCACAAACAGGAAATACTTCTGTAAATCCTGTTGGTGGCTTCTCTGACCCTGTTACAGTTTCTGTTCAGTCTATAAGATCTGTTGGTGGAGCTGATTACACAGCAGGAGTTCCTGTATATTATCTTGGTGGAGAAGAGAGAATTTCCGTGACTATGACATATGATGCATCACGTGGTTTTTATGTGAATCAGAATGGTTTGATAGGACTTACCTTTGCAGTGAAACTACCTGTAAAGATTACAGAAAAACATTATGTAACCATTGTTGCTCGTTCTGGTGCAAAAAGTGCGAGCTATGTGATTGAACTTAATCCATCAAACAAAGCTCCTCAGTTTAAAGAAATATAAACTAAAAACATAAATCATGAAAAGATTTGTCGCATTCATTACATTCTCATTACTTTTCCTTGTTTCGTTTTCTCTACAAACGAATACTGTTTTGGCATCAGTGAATGACAATATAACCGGATGGGCATGGTCTTCGAATATCGGTTGGATAAGTTTCAATTGTACGAATGATACTCCGGCATGTGCAAATTCAAATTACGGATTGAAATTGAATGGAGACAACACATTGACTGGTTATGTATGGTCTTCAGCTATTGGATGGATACAATTCGGCGGTTTGTCCGGATTTCCAACAGGTTCTGGAACACAGGCAGTTGATGCGAATATTAACGGTATAAATGTTAAAGGGTGGGCAAGAGCTCTTTCATACGGTGGAGGTTGGGATGGATGGATATCTCTTTCTGGAGCGGGACCTAGTTATGGTATTACATTTAGTGGAGGGACTTTCAGTGGTTATGCTTGGGGATCTGATGTAATGGGTTGGATACAATTTGATGCTGGTACACAAAACCCTGGTATTTGTTCTGGAGCTTGTGATGTTCGCCTGTCTGCCACACCAGATGCTTCTTTGGACATTAAGACTGGTGGGTCAGAAGGAACATCAATAATAAATAACTCAAGTGTTGCTGATGGGACGGTTCCGACATTTGTATGGACGCTTTCAAATATGTCTTCAGGTACATGTGTTGTTTCAAAAACTTCATCTGGAGGTACTTCATTTACAACAGTCAGTGCTATTTCTTCATCAGGAAATGGGTCAGGAAGTGCGCTTACACCAGCTTTATATACATATGCTATTAACTGTAACAGCACACCCGGTGTTTCAAAATCAGTGAGCTTTACTGTGATAGAGGATGACGCATCTTTTTCACTTGGTGGAAACGAAACAGCTAAGGTGCAGGTGCTCTCATCTCAATCAGCTGAAACAGAATCAAAAAATATTCTTGTCTCAGGAAATTCGACCTTCAATAGTAATGGGAACTCTGTAACTCTTTCAATAGAAACACCAGCATCTTCACAAGCGAGCACATCATTCTCGTATTCGTTTGATAATGGATCATCATACGCATCAAACCCTACGGGAGTGATTACTTCTCCTTATGTAATAGGAAAAGGATTTAAGGTTCGTGTCACCAGATTGGCTGGGGCGGAGCCACTCGAAGAGTTTGCTGTACAAATCAAGGGTGTTTCGAGCGGACCATTATCAGCGTACAAAACAATTACAGTTACTCCAGTTAATTTCGATCCGACTTACAAAGAGTTTTAATTATATTAATCTATGACACGTAAAGAAATTTTTATAACATCCATTTGGTTTTGTTTGGTATTAATTATTATTCTCGCTATCTCTTTTGCGCTTGTGTATAAGAAACAGGGGAGAGATAATAAGGTTGATGTTTTAAAGGAACAACCTTTAACCCAAGAAGAGATTATGATTTTTGCGGAAAGTTTGAAATCAACAACAACTATTTCTTCAGAAGAAATGATGGAGATAGAAAAATTTGCAGATTCTCTGGTCGGGACAAGTACGTGGGATACCATGACACCAGAACAACAGGCAAAAATTATTAAGAGTGCGGAAGCATTAAAATCGAATTAAATTAATACATAAACAAAATGAAAACCACGAATATAAACAAAAACATTTTTTACAGTTTTATGGTATTTTCTGTTTTGACATTCACAATACCTTTCATAACTCACGCTAACTGGACGGCCCCGAGTGCAAATCCACCAAGCGGTGGTACTGAAACACCTATTAATGTGAGTGGTACTATTCAAACAAAGTCAGGAGCATTTGTTGCGGGATCCCTCTTAACAACAGGGGGTGCTGTTGTTATCGGTACTACGGGTATTGGTACATACACACCAGCATATAAACTTGATGTAAATGGAGATGCAATAATCCGTGGGTGGTTAAGAACAACTGGTACTAATGGTTGGTATAGTGAAACATACGGAGGTGGCTGGTTTATGTCTGATACAACATGGATAAGAGCTTATGGAAATAAAGGTGTCTACACTGCCGGTCAAATAAGAGGAGATGGTGGGCTTTGTATATCAACAGATTGTAGGACATCATGGCCGAGCGGATCTGCTGATGTGACACTGACTTCGGTTATTAACAATGGAGCTACCACGTTCAGCGTGCCTTTGTTTCAAGGAGGTATAGACCTGGGGAATAGTGATGCTTCGGGTTCAGATGCGGCCGGTATCAAAGCATGGAACACGATTAATTTTTATTCAACATCTGCAGGGTATACGAGTGCAGCAAATCCCGGAATACAACTCAATCCACGTAATGGAAACGCGACTTTCAAAGGGGATGTGACCATTGATGGTTCTCTAGGTGTGAATGGTAAAACCATTGGTGCTGTACAATACGACACCACTGTGGGTTCTATACTTAACGAGACTGGTTGTGGACCTGTATCAGGCAGCTGTGCATTGTTTGATACTACAGGAGGGCATCGCTACTGCAGGAACCGTTCATATATGACAGGGACAGTCGTCGAGTATAGCTGTAACAATTCTTCTTGTTCTGCGACAGTTATGTGTATCAATTAAACAAAATAAAAAACCGCCAGATGGCGGTTTTTATATTCCAAAAGGAAAACAGGTGATTATTTGGACAGAACCTGTGAATGTCCAAACTAAAATTATTATGATAGCGGTCGTATAATTGAATTAATTCACTTTTAGTAGGATGTTTGTTTATAACCTACACAACTATAGTGGTGTAGATTTTGATATACTAAAGTCACACTATGTTCATAGAAGAAAATCAACTTAAAAAGTTCATCATTGATTCAGGACTGGTCTCTAAAAAGGATATTGCCGAGGCAGAGAAAGATGCAAAAGAAAAATCAATAACTATCGGTGAAGCTTTGATAATGATAGGTAAGATTTCTGAAAATGATTTACGTAAAATGCAAGCCTATATATCGGGCACCCCTTTCATTGATTTGAAAGGACAAAAAATCAAATTTGATGTTCTTTCTCTTATTCCTGAGCCAATTGCTCGTAATCATAATATTGTTGCCTTTAAAAAGAATGAGAATAGTTTGGAGGTTGCGATGCTTGATACCAGTGATCTTTCTGTAATTGAATTCATTAAGAAAAAAGTAGGAACACGTATCATGGCTCGTCTCACCGACAGTGAATCAATAAAATCGGCTCTTTTGCAGTACCAGAAAAGTCTTAAGGTAGAATTTGGAGATTTAATTAAAAAAGAAACAACAACATTAAAATCTTTATCCGAAGAAATAAGGAGCAAAGGTATGTCTAGTTCAGATCTTAAAAAATTAGCAGAAGATTTACCTGTGATACGTATTGTTGATACTTTATTAAAGCATGCCATTATTCAAGGAGCATCAGATATTCATATAGAGCCAATGGAAAAAGAGTTACATGTACGTTACCGTATCGATGGCTTGCTTCATGATGCTATGGTTTTACCTAAAGAAATAGAAATATTAATCACCGCACGTATAAAAGTTTTATCGAATCTTAAACTCGACGAAAAGCGTCTCCCACAGGATGGCCGGTTTAAAGTTGAAATGAATAATGAAAAAGTTTCTTTGCGTGTTTCAGTGCTCCCAACATTTTACGGTGAAAAAACTGTAATGCGTTTACTTAAGGAAAGTGTTTCAGGGTTCACTCTCGAGCATTTAGGATTTCAAGGACTCGCTCTTGAAAGAATTCATGATGCAGCAAGACTTATGGCAGGAATGATACTTGTAACCGGACCTGCAGGATCTGGCAGATCAACAACACTTTATACATTGCTCGATATTTTAAATACTCCTGATGTAAATATTTCTACTATAGAAGATCCTGTTGAATATCAGATGTCTCGTATTAATCAAACACAGATTTGCCCTAATATTGGACTTACTTTTGCTTCAGGTCTCCGTTCACTTGTTCGACAGGATCCAGATATTATTATGGTTGGAGAAATTCGAGATAATGAAACAGCTTCTCTTGTTGTTAGTTCTGCACTAACAGGACATTTGGTCCTTTCAACACTTCACACCAATTCAGCTGCCGTCTCTATATCACGTCTTCTTGATATGAAGATTGAATCATTTTTATTAGCATCAACATTATCTGTGGTAATCGGACAACGGTTGGTGCGAAAACTCTCTGATACAAAAAATCGTCGAGCACTTTCAAAAGGAGAACTAGGTGCCCTGGGTAAAGTTGTGGACCTTGATCGTATGATTAAATTGCTTCGCGAAGGAAAAATTATTGGACCAAAAGATGATTGGAACAAAGTTATGTTCGGTAATCCCAAAACAAAAGAAGGAGATGATGGCTATAAGGGACGTATAGGGGTTCATGAAGTTATAAAAATGTCAGCACCTATCAGAGAACTTATTATGAAGGGTTCAACATCAGCTGATATTGAAAAACAAGCAAAAAAAGAAGGAATGGTTACTATGCTAGAGGACGGTATTTTTATAGCGGCACAAGGGTTCACTACCATAGAAGAGGTGTTGAGGGTGGTCTCTGAATAGGTTAAAAGAGGAGTTTTTAGCTATTGTTTTTTCTTCATTGTATGATATAATCTTCTTCAAGTTAGTTGCTTTCTTGTACTTTAAGTACATTCACATAAACAATACAAAAAGGAGTTAAATCATGAAACAAGTAATTGTTTTAATCGTGATGATGCTTTGCACCGTCACTTCAGCCTGGTCACAGGCTTTCGTTGATACGTTTAATCCGTCTAATGGAACCCTAACAATGAGTGTTCCTCAAAATTGGGGAGAATACTCTTCCAATTTCGGAGGACAAACGACAGAGATCGGCACAAGTGATGGAAATCTTTTCATTACATTGGGTGGTGTAAGTTTTTTTGGCGATACAAAGGATGAGAAAGGTATATTCCGTCCTATAAATTTCGGTCAAAATAATTGGGAGATATCAGCATCCATGAGTCTCACTTCAGAAATGCTTCAAGCCAACGATTATTCGTGGAGTTTGAATTTAAGAGCTATTGCTGGAGGTAAGGCAATATTTGTCGGTGCTTATGACCGTATAGATTCAACCACATCAACCAACACTTCCCCTGTGTGGAGGGTGGGCGAGATTAATGGTTGGAATGGTCCTCAGAATGTGTGGGTAGAACACTCTTCAGTGGCCCTAATTGCCGGAATAAACAATGTTTCTATACGAGGGTTCGACAGCGGTTATGAGGTGTATATTAACGGAAGTTACTTGGTTTCAGGAAGATTCATTTCCGGTTACGGAAAAGAGTCTCTTGATTCAATGGGTTTATCTGGATTTAGTTTCGGGGAGCTCTCTAATGATTACATTACAGCTAGCGGAGGGCTTACTAACAAGATTCAATTCGGTGAAGCTTCTGCTCAGGTATATTCCGGATCATCATATTCAGGAGCTGTACCTGAACCATCAACCTATGCTTTGATTGTAGGTGCGATGGCTCTCTTTGTTGTTTTGCGAAAGCGACAGAGAAAAAAGTGATGGGCTTTAAAAACTTATCACACAAGACCGTTCGAAAATTTCGAACGGTCTTTTAAGTAAAAATATCGGAAATTCATCTTCTGAATGGAGTGATTTCAGAAGCAATGTAACAGGTGTATCTCTTTCCGATTGTGATGGTTCTCCCGCTTCTTCTTATCCACCATCAACTTATTCTGATTTGTGTGGAGGGGGTAATATTTCTGTATCTTAATATATTTCCGTAAGTTATGAAATGAGGCATGGTAAGTGATATACTGTGTATATATGAATAAAAAGGTTAAGAAAAAGTTTACATTGGTAGCCAATTGGAAAATGAATCCAGATTCTCTCAAGGAGGCTAAATTACTGACTTCTACTTTTGAACGAAAAATAAAAAAATCAAAACGTATTTCCGTTATTATTTGTCCACCAACACCTTTTATTTCTTTTCTTGTTGGTAATGGTAAAAAATCTGTAAAATTTGGCTCTCAGGATGTAGATTTTCAGGAAAGTGGTTCTTTTACTGGAGGTGTTTCGGCGCGTCAAATAAAAGAGGTGGGGGCGAGCTATTCTATTATAGGACATAGTGAAAGAAGAAAAGCAGGAGACACAGATGCTATTGTGGCTGACAAGGTTATTCAGGCGCTTAACGTCGGATTACGTATTATTTTATGTGTAGGTGAAGACAAAAGAGATCAAAATGCAGAGTATCTTTTATCTGTAAAGTCACAACTTTTTTCCGCACTTTCAAAAATAGATAAAAATAAATTTAAATTAATCACAGTTGCATATGAACCCGTATGGGCCGTAGGTAAAAGTTATTCGACAGCATTGTCTCCACGAGATATTCATGAAATGTCTATTTTTATTAAGAAAACTATTGCAGAAATCTTTGGTAAAGATACAGGACTTAAAACAGAGGTATTATATGGTGGTTCTATTAATCTTGAAAATGCTCAGCCTATTCTTTCTGAAGGTGAAATCGATGGACTTCTCATTGGGAGACAGTCTCTTGATATAGATGCTTTTTCTGGAATTATCGACTATGCAAACAATCTCTAATATTCAGTTTAAAAAGTTAACAGATCTTACAGATCTTCGTGGTAAAAAAGTATTACTACGACTTGATCTTAATGTTCCTGTTGTTGACGGTGATGTTCGTGATGATTTCCGCATTAAAAGATCAATACCTACATTGGAATTTCTTCATAATGCTGGTGCAAAAACTATTGTAATCAGTCATATAGAGAGCCCTGAAACAAAATCTTTAGATGGGATTGTTTCATATATAGGAAAAATTATTCCTGTTAAAGCAATGATAAAATCATTTGATGATGCTCCCTCTGTTATAAATAATATGAATGATGGAGAAATTGTAATGTTTGAAAATCTACGACTTGATCCGTGGGAAAAGGCGAACGATCCTGTTTTTGCTGCGAAATTAGCGCATTTTGCGGATTTATATGTAAACGATGCTTTTGCTGTTTCTCACAGAGAGCACGCTTCAATTGTATCTGTACCTCGATTGATTCCTTCATATGCAGGACCTTTACTTACCGAAGAAATAGAAGAACTTTCCAAAGCATTCAATCCAGAAAAGCCTTTTGTATTTATATTGGGCGGTGCAAAATTTGATACAAAATTACCTCTTATTGAAAAATTCCTAGATATAGCTGATAAGGTTTTTGTAGGAGGAGCTCTGGCTCATGATGTTTTTAAAGAAAAAGGTTATGAAATTGGTAAATCTTTAATTTCTAAAAATCCTGTGAATCTAAAACACATAGAAATTAATTCAAAATTGATGCTTCCGTTAGATGTTGTTGCTGTGGGACCAATTTCAAAATCTATGAAAGATGCTGATAAAGTAAATTCTGATGATATCATTTTTGATGCAGGGTCTCGTACCATAAGCTCTCTTTCTGATGCTATGGCTGGTAGTGCATTTGTTTTATGGAATGGTCCTTTGGGAGATTATGAAAAAGGATATGTTGAAGGTACGGAAAATTTAGCTAGGGCTATTGTTGAAAGTGGGGCTCGTTCTGTTGTAGGGGGAGGTGATACAATAGCCGTGCTCGCAAACATGAATATTCTCGATAAATTTTCATTTGTTTCGACCGGTGGCGGAGCGATGTTAGAATTTCTTGCAAAAGGAACATTACCGGGAATAGACGCTCTTATCGCCAATACCCAATAGGTTTTTATGGATAAAAATACAAAGAAAAAGATAGTCAAGGATATACTTCTTATTATATTGAGTCTGATTGTCGCTTATTTTGTGATGATAAGTTCTGTAGTCGATAGGATTACTTTAATGCCTGGCGAGCTATATTTAATAACTACATTATTTGCTGGAGTTTTTTTTACTTCTATTTTTACAACCGCTCCAGCTGTCGCCATTCTCGCAAAACTTGCCGTTGTTCATAATCCTTTTATTATTGCAATTGTTGCTGGTGTAGGTGCAATGTTTGGAGATTTTATTATTTTAAGATTTTTAAAAGATCACCTTTCCGCAAATATTATTTCTTTTTTTGATAAAAGAAATAAAGGAGAAGGGAAGATTACTCAGGTTTTTAAAAATCGTTTTTTCCGATGGTCTCTCGCATTTATTGGTGCGCTTATTATAGCTTCGCCTTTCCCTGATGAATTAGGTCTAGCACTTATGGGCCTTTCCGATATAGATCCAAGGAAATTTGCAGCTATATCTTTCAGTTTTAATGCTTTTGGTATATTGGTGATAGCACTTATTGCTCGCGCAGCCGTATCATAGTTTTTATATAAACTCTTTTAGACTTCTACGTATTTTCTCGGCGTTCTCTTCAAAAGCAAACATATCACCGGAAACTTTTTCGTTCGGGTATATTTGTATATGAGCATGAGGAACTTCTTCACCAAATATTTTTGCGATAACAAAATCAGTATTGAAGGTTTTTTGCTGTGCTTTGGCAATTTTTTTCGCTATTTCAAAATACTCTCCTGCATTAGGAACATCCCATACCCAAGTGTAATGCGCTTTAGGAATAACTAATGTGTGACCTACACCACGTGGTCTAATATCTAGAAAAGCTATAAAATTATCATCTTCATATACTGTTTGAGCTGGTATTATTCCTCTTATAATTTTGCAAAAAATACATGTTGTTTCCATATAATAAAAATACCACACCTTTAAAAGATGTGGTACAGGAGAGAGATGATATCTAAATATTGTTTGGTTAAGAAACTTGTATTCCTGTATCTGGTGTACCTAAAGTGCCAAAAAAGGATCTAGACAGCACTATTTGATTTTCGAAATATTTGACATCACTTAAAATCACAGAAAGACGAAGATTTTTCGTTACAAGCATGACTTGTGAGTGAAAATTGTCAGAGGAGAAATCACCTCCTTCCTTGAAAGGAACCACGAGCAATAGTCCAGAAGCCAGACCACTTTCCTTGAGCATGGGTATACTGATATCTTTGCCAGGATTCTCGAGCTTTAATTTACGCAGTTTAGCGTATAGATATTGAATAAAAAAAGTATCTTTATGGATAAGATTCTTTAGAATTTGATTAACTTGAGCCAGGGCGGTATCTAAACGCTTTCGCATCTTGATCTCGTAGAGCTTAGGTTTTTTGGCCATAAAACTCGATTTCTTGAATCGCGTTACATTGTTCATATTTCCTTTCAGTTTTCAGGTTGATTTTTATTTGAGTTTTCAAAAGAGCTTCATATATACTTTTATAACTTTATATGAAAAAAGTCAATAGTTTCCATTATGTTAGAATGAATTATATGAAATATTCTGTTCGCGAACGTAAGGGTGATATTCTTTCAGATCTTCTTTTATACAGAGGTATTGAATCAGAAGAACATCGAAAAGCTTTCCTTTTTCCGGATTATGATTCTGGTACATATGACCCTTTTCTTATGAAAGGTATGGACAGATCGGTAGAAAGAATATATCAAGCTATTAAAGAAAAAGAACATATTGTTATATTCAGTGATTATGATGCCGACGGTATTCCCGGAGGAGTGATTCTTCATGATGCTTTTAAAAAACTTGGAATTACTCATTTTGAAAATTATATTCCACATCGCCATAATGAGGGTTTTGGTTTAAACAAAAAAGCTATTGTATCTTTTAAAGAAAATGATACAAAACTTCTCATAACAATCGATTGTGGTATTGCAAATATTAAAGAGGTTGAGTTCGCTAATTCATTAGGTATGGATGTCATTATTACTGACCATCATGTTCCTGGTAAAGAACTGCCACCTGCTTATGCGATCCTAGATCCGAAAAAAGAAGATTGTGAATATCCAGAAAAAATGCTCTGTGGATCAGGGGTGATTTTTAAATTGGTGCAAGCTTTGTTTAAAAAGTATGGGGAAGAGTTTGGGATTAAAGATGGTTGGGAAAAATGGTATTTGGATATGGTGGGTATTGCAACGCTTTCTGATATGGTTCCTTTGACTGGGGAAAATCGAATTTTTGCTTTTTATGGTTTAAAGGTTTTAAAGAAAACCACAAGACCGGGGCTTTCTCGTTTATATGAAAAACTTCGCATAAATAGAAATGACATAACAGAAGATGATATTGGATTCACTATTACCCCTCGTATTAATGCTGCGTCACGTATGGGTGAGCCTGAGCAGGCTTTTAAGTTGTTATCTACAGATGATGAAGCATTGGCGGATACTTACGCCGATGCTTTGGAGCATGTAAATAATGAAAGAAAAGGAACTGTTGCATCTCTTGTTAAAGAGATAAAAAAACTTTTATTAGAGCGAGACACGGATTCAAAAAGTGTGATAGTGATCGGAAATCCATCATGGAGACCGTCTCTTTTGGGACTTGTAGCTAATTCTTTAGCTGAAGAGTATGGAAAACCTGCTTTTCTGTGGGGAAGAGATGGTGAGGGTGTCTTAAAAGGCTCTTGTAGGTCCGCTGGCAATGGTTCAGTGATAGATATCATGAATGGTGCCGGTGATGTTTTTATCGAGTGTGGAGGACATGATGCTTCCGGTGGTTTTGCTGTGTCGGGCGATTCTATACATAATCTCGAAAATGCTTTAGATAAATCATGTGTTGATTTATCAATAAAAAAAGTGGAGAAGGAAACATTTATCGACGCATCAATTTCTCTCGAAGATGTTTCATGGTCTTTATATAAAGAAATTGAAAAATTAGCCCCATACGGAACAGGTAATCCAAAACCTTTATTTCTTATAAAAAGTGCTCGAATCTTGGAAGTAAAATCTTTCGGTAAAGAAAAAAATCATATGGAAATACTTTTTTTGGATTCAAATAATAGAAAACTGTCCGCAATACGTTTTTTCTTTTCAGTAGATACATTACCTGGTCATGTTAAGGCACAAGGTACTACCGATATTGTGGTTCAAGTCGAGAAATCTACCTTTAAAAGATATCCAGAGCTTCGAATGAAAATAGTTGATATACTTTAATTTATGATACTCGTATACACAGACGGCTCATCTCGTGGAAATCCAGGACCTGGAGGTTGGGGAGCTGTTATTCATGCAGAGGAGAATGTTATAGAGCTTGGTGGAAAGGAGAAACATACAACCAATAATCAAATGGAACTTTTGGCTGCAATAAAAGCATTGGAATGGATTTCTTTGAATAAGAAGATTGAAAAAAATGAAGACAGTGAGCAGAACAGTATTACGGTAAAAAGTGATTCTAAATATGTAATTCAAGGTATTACTTCATGGGTTTTTGGCTGGAAGAAAAATGGTTGGAAAACTGCTAGCAAAAAAGATGTAGGCAATCGTGAATATTGGGAAGCTCTTGATAAGGTGTCGAGTAAACTCAATGTATCCTGGGTTCATGTTGATGGACATGTCGGGATTGCTGGAAATGAACGTTGTGATGAAATTGCTACAGAATTCGCTACAGACAAAGATCCTGTTCTTTACAATGGTTTATTCGATGCGTATTCAATAGATCTTCATTTTAAAGATGTAGAAGGAGAAAAAACTAAAACAGCAAAAAAGTCACGAAAGACAGGTCCCGCTTACTCATATCTTTCTCTTGTTGATGGGGGGCTTCAAAAACACAATACATGGGAAGAATGTAAATCACGTGTACATGGTAAAAAAGCAAAGTTTAAAAAAACAATGAACGCCGAGGAGGAGACTTTAATTATTGCTGATTGGGCTAAAAATATTTAGATTTATTTGATGTGTTCTTGATGGTGTTCGAGTTAGTATCTTTCCATGAAAGACCAAGTATTCCATGGGATATGTATTGCATTTTTAATTGGTGTATTTTTTGCCTCTTTTATACAAGGTCCATGGATGTGGTTTGGATGCCTTCCGTTTTATGTATGCGCTTTAGTTTTTCTTTATAAGAAATCCTTTAAAAAAAGTTTTTTCTTTTTTCTTTTGGGAGGTATTTTTTGTATAGGGGTTTTAAGATTCAATGCATCGGAAACATATATACATCCTCTGGATATTTTTATAAACAAAAAAAATACATTTAAGGGTTTCGTATGTGGCGAACCAGAAGATAGGGAATTCGATCAAAGATTTTGTTTTAAACCAGATACGAGTGATGATCGTATTCTTGTACGTGTTTCGAGATTTCCTGCATATAGTTACGGAGACAAGTTAAGTCTTTCTGGAAAAATAAATTTTCCAGAAAACTTCTCTGCGTATGAAGGTGGTCCAGAATTTGATTATCTTTCATATCTTAAAAAAGATTCTATCAGATATGTAATGGTCCGACCGAAAGTTTTAGAAAGACATGATGGCTCTGGATCTTTTGTTGTTTCTTTTCTTATAAAAACAAAATCTTTATTCACAAAAAAGATCGAAAGTCTTATGTCTGAACCAAGCGCTTCCCTGGTAGAAGGTATATTGATTGGAGAAAAAGGAGCCTTACCAAAAGACATAAGTGATAATTTTAGACGTACAGGATTAACTCACATACTCGTATTGTCTGGATCTAATGTAACTGTTGTTGCAGAGAGTCTTTTGTATGCTTTTTCATTTTTACCTCGCATGTACGGACAGGGATTAGGGTCTATATCAATAATATTGTTTGCCATAATGACAGGCGCATCAACAACTACTGTACGTGCGACTTTCATGGCTTTAATAGGGCTTTTGGCGAGAGGGACGAGACGTAGATATGATGTGCTTCGTGCTCTTTCCTTGGCTGGAGTTTTGATGGTTATATACAATCCCAGGGTTCTTGCTTTCGATATTTCTTTTCAACTTTCATTCCTAGCCACACTCGCCATAATATATGTTTCTCCTTTGGTTAAAGAGCGTCTTGGTTTTATTACAGAACGTTTTGCTATACGTGAAACTTTGGCAATGACCATAGGTACACAATTATTCACACTCCCTTTTATTTTGTATCAAATGGGTGAAATATCTGTCGTTGCTTTGATACCTAATCTTTTAGTTTTACCTTTTGTGCCGATTGCTATGCTCGGTGGATTTATATCTGGAATGATTGGATTTGTCAGTGAGTTTATTGCACAGCCATTTGCATGGATGACGGAAGGTTTGCTTTCCTATGTAGTTTTTATTGTTAATACATTCGGAGATTTATCTTTTGCCACAATAAAAACGCGTCTCAGCGCGCCTTTACTTATTATTTCTTATGCCGGAATAATATATATTATCTGGCGTCTGAGAAATTCTTCGAAACAGAATCCCAATTTAAATTAGAGAAAAAGTCCTCAATGTACTGTTTCTTTCCAGACGGATTATAATCAGCAACGAAAGAATGTTCCCACATGTCTAGACAAAGAAGGGGAGAAACTTCAGGAAGATGACCGAGATGTTGTTCATCAACCCAATATGAAATAAGAGAGTCTGTTTTTTTATCATATCCGAGAATTGCCCAACCAACACCACGTGTGCTGGCAAGGTTTTTAAATGTTTCAATAAAAGATTCAATGCTCTCTTTCCATTCAGATATTTTTGTATAAAGTTCTGAATCAGGAGAGAGAGGTTTTGATCCACCTTCAAAATGAGCAAAATAGTATTCATGATTACGCATTCCTCCGAATTCAAAACCTTGTCGTCTTTGTGTTTCGCTTAATGCATATTCAGGATGATTTTTATCATCAATAATTTCCTGAATAAGATTAAGATTTTTTACATAGCCAGCATAGAGTTTAAGATGCTCCTCAATATTTTTAGCAGAGATACCTTTAAGTTCTGGAATATTAAATTTTTTTTCTTCAAATTTTTTCATGTATTTATTATACCTTTATATAAAATTTTATGTTTCTCAATGATCATTATGTAAGAGTTGTGTGAATGAAAATATATAATATAAATAAAAAAAGACCAATACAGTATGGTTTTATTATAGGAACAGGTATTTTGGCTTTTATATTATGTTTTATTGTTTGGACAGAAAGGAATACAGGAATATTGAGTATTTATTTTCTTGATATAGGTCAAGGTGATGCAATATATATACGAACACCAAATGGAAATGACATGCTTATAGATAGTGGCCCATCTACATCCGTATTACGGAGACTGGGTCAGGTTATGCCTTGGTATGACCGCAGCATAGACGTGTTATTGGAAACCCACCCAGATCAGGATCATATTGGCAGTTTTCCTGATGTTATAGAGCGTTACAATATTTCCATGTTTGTGATGCCTGGGGTTGATTCGAAAAATAGTACAGTAAACGAAATTAAAAAACTTCTCGCCGAAAAACATATTCCTGTAATTCTAGGGAGGCGTGGTATGAGTATTGATTTCAGGGATGGTGTTTCTTTTAATATATTATATCCAAACGTTGATCCAAAAAAGTTCGAGACAAATACGGCATCAATTGTGGGTAAATTAGTATACGGAAGTACTTCAGCTATGTTTACAGGAGATTCTCCAAAATCAGTTGAAATAAAATTGGTTAAATTAGACGGATCAAATTTGAAAAGCGATATATTAAAAGTTGGTCATCATGGATCAAAAACATCATCTGGTGATTCATTTATAACCAAGGTTAATCCTTTTTCCGCAATCATATCTGTTGGTAAAAATAATCGATACGGTCACCCTAATAAAGAAACCGTTAATGTATTAGAAAAACATCACATAGAAATATTACGTACTGACGAAGAGGGGACTATCAGGTTTGTGAGTGATGGTGTAAATATGCAGATAAAACAAAAATCACTCGATTGAGTGATTTTAGATAAGCTTTGCTTTTTTGAGTGTCGCGTAGGCTCCGTTCTTGTTGATAGTCTTGATTGCGCGAGTAGAGAGGGTGAGACGGATAGATTTTTTGAGTTCAGGAATATATATCTTCTTTGACTGAAGGTTAACGTATCGGCGGCGCTTACCAGTAGGGTTGTACTGGGTTGCACGAGTGGCGTGAGAGTACCCTCCGCCAACAATTGATGTTCTTTTTGTAACTGGACAAATCTTTGCCATAAGAGCCATATCCTATCACGGGCTTTATTTTTGAGCAAGATATAGAGTAAGATGTATATATGGACATACAATTTATCTTTTCTTTACTTATTCTATTGTTTTCTGTGGTGATACATGAAGTGTCTCATGGATACGCTGCACTTTTTCTGGGTGACAGAACAGCCGAGTACGAAGGTAGACTCACATTAAACCCTATAAAACATATCGACCCTATTGGTACCATAGCTTTTCCTCTTTTAGGTCTTCTTTTTGGAGGTATTATTTTTGGTTGGGCAAAACCTGTTCCATACAATCCTTATAATCTGAGGAACAAGAGATGGGGTGAGGCAATCGTTGCTTTTGCTGGACCTTTATCAAATATTCTTCTTGCTTTGATATTTGGATTATTTATCCGTTTTTATATCATTCCTCATGATTTGATTTCGAGTCCATTGGGATCGCTTTCAGTTATTATTGTTTTGATTAATATTACTTTAGCCTTGTTTAATCTAGTCCCTGTTCCACCACTCGATGGATCAAAAATTCTCTCATCTTTTTTACCACAAGGTGCTGTAAAAGTACGTGAATCGATTGAACGATTCGGATTCTTTGGGGTACTTATCTTTATATTCTTTTTCTGGCAGTTTTTCTCGCCGATTATACCGTGGGCTTTTGGTTTAATTACCGGAATGTCGTTTTAATCACCTTGAATTTTCCATTGTCTTTAATGATTGATGTTGGACCAATATGTGTTTCAAGTGTTTTTTCATAAGGAATAAATGAGTTGGCAACAATATATAATTCTCCTTTTTTATCAAGTACGTTTTTTATATCACGGGCAAGTGTCTCGATAAAAGCGTAATCAGTTGAAATACCTGTATGGAAAGGAGGATTCGAGATAATGAGGTCGAATTTCTCTCGAGTCTGTGTCGTAACGTTTGAAAGCACATCAGATTCAAAAATTACTGCTTCCACATTATTTTTCTTTATTGTTTCTTTACTCGTTTTTTGTGCAATTTTACTTTTATCACACATGTATATTTCTGTAGAAGGAGATATTTTTTTATAGAGCAAACCTAAAATACCTGACCCGCATCCGACATCTAGAACTCGTTTTTTATCATAAGGAATATTATCGAGGAGAAATTTTGAACCTGCATCAAATTTTCCCGCATTAAAAACTCCTGGTAAAGAAGCGATTTCAAAATCTATTTCTGTTTCACCATGTGTATATGAAAGTGGGGTGAAGGTAAGATAATCTTCGATTTTTTTATCTGCAGCGATTTTTTTATTTTTACCTATATAAAGTGCAGAATGATTGCCTACTATTTTTTCTTCTATAGGACCTATATTATTTTCATAGGCTTTATTTGCTGAACGAATACCCGCATCATTTGCACCAACTAGCACAATTTCTCCATTAGGACTCACAGCTTTTGATGCAAAGGCCAGTGTCATATCAATAAGTCCTTTGCTTTTAGGGAGAAAAACAATTGCACTCTTTGCTTCGGTATTTCGCTTTTCAAAGAGAATTTCTTCATTATCAAAAACAATAGGATCTTTTAGATCTAATTTTTCTCGATTTCTTTCTATGAGGGCTAGGGGTAGATTATCTTTTGACATGTTTCCTATCCTAGAGCTTTGAAGCAAATTTAGCTAGTTTTTAGAGAGTTTTGCTAGCTCTTCACGAACAACGGTAGCATCGTCCCAAGGTATTTTAGTGTTGTTCGCCCCCATAATATAAGGGTCCGTCCCTTTGCCTGTGATAAGAACAGCATCACCTGTTTTGGCTTTCGAGAGGGCTGTGGCAATAGCTTCGCGTCTGTCTAGGATGCACAGAGGTTTTGCGCCAGGAATAACTTTTGCCATATCATTAATTATATCCATTGGATCATCATCATAAGGATCTTCATTGGTGAGGATAATTTCATCACATTCACTTTTTGCAATTTTTGCCATCGCATCACGTTTCCAAACGTCACGACCTCCTCCGGTATTTCCCAATACACAAATTCTGCGGGAAGTTTGAAAAACATCATACAGTTTTTGAAGAGAATCTGGTGTATGGGCATAATCAACTATAACGGTAAAATCTTGTCCTTCCTCGATACGTTCAACACGACCACGGATACCGCTAAATTTTTCCAAAGCACGTTTTGATATATCAAATGGAATATGCTGAGTCTCGGCAAAAGTAAGGGCGGCGAGCTCGTTTAGAATATTAAATTCTCCAGAGAGTTTTGATGTAATTTTTTCTCCACGAACAGTCATATCAAAACCTTCTTTGAAAATGTTGTATGGTTTTGCATCGTCGAGTGAAAACAATTTCTTTTCGTCAAAATCTTTTGCGAGGAATTTTTCTGTTTCAATGTCATCTTTGTTTGCAATGAGTATTGTGTGTTCTTTTTTTGATTTTGAAACTGCCTCGGCAATTGAAAGTTTTGCTTTCACATATCTTTCAAAAGAACCGTGCGCTTCTATATGCTCTGGTGAAATATTGGTAAATATAAGTGCATCAAATTGTATAAAACGATGACGGAACATTTGTGCCCCTTGACTGGTTGTTTCTACAACAGCATATGCACAATTTGCTTTAACCGCATCATGTAAGAATTTTTGTAAGAAAAAACGTCCAGGCATAGACATCTTGTACATATTTTCTTTTGACTCATCTCCAATTTTAAATCGTATGGTATTTGAAAGAGCTGTTTTATATTGAGCTTCTTCGAGAATTGCATTGGTTATTTCTGTTACAGATGTTTTTCCTTTTGTTCCTGTAACGGCAATTACTTTTATATGACGAGAAGGGAAGCGATATATCAAAGCACTTACAAAAGACATCATTAAATGATATGCAGGCTGAAGACCAGTAAAAAGAGTGGCCGGTATAAGTTGTCGAAAATGGTAAAGGAGATTGTCGTACATTGAATTAAAATTGTTATTTTCCGAGATGACGAAGAGCCTTTTTCACGCGCTCGCCAGTGTCGGTGATGCTTGCGTCCACGTCTTTGAGGGCTTCGCGAGCCTCCGCATGTTTATATCCCAAAGCTTTCAAAGCTTCAAGAGCGTCAACTTCGTCACGAAGGGAGATGCTTGAATCTTCTTCGGCACCAAATTTACCTTTGAGTTCGAGGACAATTTTATCTGCCATTTTTTTGCTAATACCAGAAACTTTGGTGAGATGTGATGTATCTCCGGTTGAAACTGCTTTGCGAATATTTTGTACCGAAGAAACATTTAATATGCCAAGGGCAGTTTTCGGACCGATACCAGAAACGGATGATATGAGAAGTTCAAAGAAATGCATTTCGTCTTTTGAATCGAACCCATACAAAGTATGCGCATTTTCACGTATGGCCAAATGGGTCCATATAGAAGCTTCTTTGTCGGTTTTAAAAGTGGCAAGGGTTCCTTGGGGAATAAATACTTTGTATCCTACGCCGTGAACATCAATAACTATTGATTGTTCATCGATGTCTATCACTACACCTGTGAGGTAGTTTATCATGGTGAAAGTATATCAGAAAGTTTTGGAAAAATGCTTCATCTATTCATTTTACCTACACCTACTTGCTTTCGGCTCGGTTTGTTGGTAAAGTGACGCCTACATATGCCAATTACATCTTCAGCCAAAAAGGCCCTTCGCGCATCAAAAAAGAAGCGCGTATATAATATTGCTCATCGCGATGCAGTTTCATCTGTTACAAAACAAGTTCGAAAACTCGTTGTTGCAGGAAAAAAAGCAGAAGCAATGAAACTTCTTCCAAAAGCATACAAAGAACTCGACAAGGCAACAAAGACAGGTTTTATAAAGAAAAACAGAGCATCGAGAACTAAATCAAGATTGTCAGCGGCGATAAAGAAGGTTAAATAAGGAGTTTGCAAAAAATAAGCAAAACAAAAAATCCTCCAGTTAATGGGGGATTTTTTGTTATACTAAATATAGTTATTGATATAATAGATACATGAAAATATTTCTCACATGGCTTAAAAGAATAGGATATCTTTTTGCGGGTCTTGCTGTATTCATCACATCTGTATTTATGGTTGTCCATTTTTCAACATACCCATCAAATGAAAGGGTGTGGAATACAGATCAGGAAATTTTGCCGTATGCAGAAATTAAAGATAATTTTGTTTCAATTTATAATATTCGGAATTTTTCATATGCTTCAACTACGAGTTATACACCGAATTATTATGACAAAACTTTTGATCTAAATAAAATTAAAAAAGTTTGGTATGTGGTTGAACCATTTTCTGGAATACCTGGATCGGCTCATACATTTCTCAGTTTTGAATTCGAGGGAGATACTTTCGTTTCAATTTCTGTAGAGATACGCAAAGAAAAAGGAGAATCATTTCATCCAATCAAAGGACTTTTCAACAAGTATGAACTTATGTATGTTATTGGTGATGAACGCGACCTTATAAAGCTCCGTTCTAATTATCGAAAGGATTTGGTGTATGTGTATCCTGCAAAAACAACGAAAGAAAAAACACAGGCTTTGTTTTTGGACATGATAGAGAGGACGAATTCTCTGAAAGAAAAACCCGAGTTTTATAATACGATTACTAATACCTGTACGACAAATATCGTAAAGCATATAGATACCATTACTCCGAACAAAGTACCTTTGTTTAGTTTACGTGTTTTGTTGCCGGCGAATTCCGACAAGCTTGCATATGAATTGGGTCTTATAGACACAGATCTTTCTTTTGAAGATGCCAGAGCGAGATTTTTTATAAATGATCGTGCGGAAAAATATGCTGATGATTCGGCTTTTTCGGTGAAGATACGGGGAGAGAATTAGCACTCAGACCTACTTATTGGTGCTCCTGGTAGGAATCGAACCTACATTTCTCCCTTCGCAGGGGAGTGTCCTATCCATTGAACGACAAGAGCGGATTAAACTTACTGCTGCATTAACTTACCTCAAAAACTGTCTAAAATCCAATACGTTCCAAGAAATTTTGTCCCGGATGTTCTTCGAATACCACGAAAGGTATTTTTTCTGTAAGAATAGGCTTTATTGTTTCAGCAATTTCTTCATCAATAGGAACCATAACATGAGGTAAAAGAGTTTTTTTACATTCGAGAACAAGGCGTGGTCCATCAAAATGATCCATATCTATCCAAAAAGATTTCAGATCTTTGAATGGATAGAGTGTGTTTTCAATAAGGACAGCTTTGTCGTTAATTTCAACAGTTATAATTCCAGGTTTTCTTGCTGCAAAAAGGGATAAAACAAAAGCCCCAATAACAACCACAACAGCGAAAAGAATATTTCCAAGAATTATTGATGTAATGGCGAGAGCGCCAGCAGCAATACCTACAACCCAAAACCAGTCCTGACTTTTTTCTTTGTGCACATATTCATGCGTCTGCCACGAAAAGTTTTTCATATAAGAAAAGTATATCACGCGGTAAGATTCTTTAGGTGTCTTTTGCTCTATGTACGTGTATAATTCTCGGTATGCAATTTATAGAAGTTATTCGAGAGCATTCAGTTTTGTTCGCAACGATTGCGACATTATGGACTCTTCCTTGGAAAGGAGTTTCATTATGGATGGCAGCAAAAAATCGTAGTAAGGGCTGGTTTATTGCCCTCCTTATACTCAATTCGCTTGCGATTTTGGATATTCTGTATATATTTGTATTCTCCAAGAGAAAAGGGCAGAATGGAGAAAAGTAGTACATTGTAGTGGTTAATAATACATTGTAGGTAACAATGTGTCGGTTAATAATGGATGGGTGGCTGAGTGGTCTAAAGCAACAGTCTTGAAAACTGTCGCCTTCGTAAGGGGGCCGCGAGTTCGAATCTCGCCCCATCCGCAGATTTTATAGATAAAAGTAAGTATGCGTCTCATAGGAATAGATTATGGAAAAAAGAATATTGGTATCGCGATATCTGATGATCAGGCGATGATGGCTTTTCCGCGTTCAGTTTTGCCAAATACAAAAAACGTTATCGATGAAATAGTGAATCTTGCAAAAACCGAACAAGTGGAAACAATTATTGTAGGGAATTCACAAAATTATAAAGGTGAACCTAATCAAATTATGGAAAGAGTTTTGCCTTTTGTTGAAACTTTGAAGAGCAAAGGCCTTGAAGTGATTATGGAATCAGAATTACTTTCTTCACATCAAGCCGCACATTTTTTAGGCAAAACCGATATGATAGACGCAGGTGCAGCATCGATTATTTTGCAAAGCTATATCGATCGCAAAAAACAACAAGACAGAGAAGAGGGTGATTATCAAGATGACGACAGGGATATTTAATACATACTATTTAAAAACACATGATTACATACGACGATTTTGCAAAAGTAGAAATAAAAGCAGGAAAAATCCTTTCAGCAGAAAAAATTCCTGAAACCGACAAACTTATAAAACTTTCAGTTGATTTTGGTGTGACAGAAAAAGTGACCGAAAAATTAATTGATGAAAAAGAAACCAATGAAGTTCCTGAAATTACAGAAGCGGAAGCAGAAACAATAACTGTTCCTGAAATTGCAGAAGAAATTCGAGAAATTCGTCAAATAGTTTCAGGAATCTCTATGTATTTTCCAGATCCACAAGAACTAGTAGGGAAGGTGTGTATGTTTGTGACAAATCTTAAACCAAGAATGTTAAAGGGATATGAATCAAATGGTATGCTTTTTGCACTTTCCACAGATGATGGAAAGTTTTCCCTCCTCGAACCTAATAAAGATATTCCAGAAGGTACAAAGGCAAAGTAAGAGGTAAGTGTTAGAATAAGTTGGTATTATTTTGATTATGATTTCTTCAATCGCACATTATTTAAATCCAGAGTTTCTTATAAGTACATTGGGTTTGATTGGTATATATGCAATTGTTTTCGCAGAGTCCGGTTTGTTTTTTGGTTTTTTTCTACCTGGAGATTCATTGCTTTTCACTGCAGGACTTTTTGCATCTCAAGGTGTGTTTGGAATTATCCCTTTAGTTTTAGGGATATTTATTGCGGCAGTTCTGGGGGATACTGTTGGATATATGTTTGGAAGAAAAGTTGGACCAGCACTTTTTTCACGAGAGGATTCTTTTTTCTTTAGTAAGAATCATGCACATAAAGCAAGTGAGTTTTATGAGAAGCATGGTAAAAAAGCCATTATATTGGCACGTTTTATACCTGTGATAAGAACTTTTGCACCAATTGTTGCAGGTATAGGAAAAATGAAATACAAAACATTTATGGCATACAATGTTATCGGTGGAGCGATATGGACAGGGCTCCTCACTTTGTCTGGTTATTTTCTCGGAAAAATTATTCCTGGTATAGGAACATATTTAAATTATATTATCGTCGTCATTATTTTTATTTCAATAATACCTATTGTTTTTGAATGGGTACGATCAAGAAAGAATGATAAACAAAAGAAGATTATCATTTAAAGTTTTATTTGATAGATATACTTGGAGTAATTTTGGATTATATGATACGTTCGAATGTGTTAGCATCGGTTGTACCAAATTCAATATTGGCGGATTCGTCGATAAAATAGTATTCTCAATAAACACCCTTTGTAGTTCAATGGATAGAACAGCGGACTTCTAAGCCGTTGATGTTGGTTCGATTCCAACCAGAGGGACAAGATAATAAGAAGGCGATAAAAAAACCATGCATATATGCAATGGTTTTTTCTTTAAGTTCCATTCTGGTGCGCCCTGAGGGACTTGAACCCCCGACCTTCTCAGTGTAAATGAGCTGCTCTACCAACTGAGCTAAGGGCGCGTGCCGGTAAATATATATCATTTCTTGCTCATTTTCAAGTCGTATGATAGATTAAGCTCCTATGAAAAGTGCAGTAATTACATCACCTGTTGATATGGCAGCTCGAAGAGCTCTCGGTCTCCGAGCGGGTGACACAGTGCGTGTGTGGCAGAAAATCACCGAAGGGGAGAAAACTCGTCTTCAGGCTTTTGAAGGACTTATTCTTTCACGAAAGCATGGTGATGAAGCAGGAGGAACATTTACTGTTCGAAAAGTTATTGGTGGTATTGGGGTTGAAAGAATTTTCCCTATCTATTCTCCTATGATTGATAGCGTTGAGGTAATAAGACGATCAAAGGTTCGCCGTTCGAAACTTTATTTCATCCGTGAAAAAGCAGCAAAAGAAATCAGACGCCAAATGAGAAATATCAGAAAGGCTTTGGATCCAATAGGAGAAACAGAAGATAAAGAGGAGAAAGAGGAAAAGGAACTTAAGTCAGTTTCAGACGAAACAGAAAATACAGAAAAAGAAGTAAAGACAGAAAATACAGAAAAATCAGAGAATTAATAAAAGAAAACGTCCCCGCAAGGGGACGTTTCTATTGATATTCAAAGGGTTTTCGGCTATGCTTCCATGGTTGGTGTCAGTAGGTTCATATATGCGCAGGTGGCGAAACTGGTAGACGCACTACCTTGAGGTGGTAGCTCCTTTTAACGGGATTGGAGGTTCAAGTCCTCTCCTGCGCACAATGGTTAAATGACGACGGCCAAAGCTTTCGTCATTTTTCCTAAGGCTGGTTTTTCTTTATTATTACTTTAGTTTTAATTTAGTTAGATTGGCCACGATGGTGGCTATAGTTTAGTGGTAAAACTTCGGTTTGTGGAACCGATATCCAGAGTTCGATTCTCTGTAGCCACCCCAAGTGGAAACGCCCGAAAGGGCGTTTTTCATTTGGGGTGGCTAAGCAGATGCGGAGGCATCTGCGTCAGAGAATCGAAACCCGATTGAGTATTTTTATGAGCTGTCTCCCGAGACTCGACAGCGAAAGAAAAATCCAATCGTGGGTACGGGTCCTGTAGGGACCGATTCTCTGTAGTCACTCCAAATAATATCTAACAAAACTTGTTCATGATATATTTTTATATATGAACATAATCTTATATACAAAAACGGGTTGTCCTTGGTGTAAAGGAGTATTAGATCTATTTAATGAAAAGAATATTGCTTTTGAAGAGCGAGAAGTTACATCTAATAAGAATTATTTTGATGAAATGGTAAATAAATCTAATCAAACAAAAGCTCCTACTATCGATATCGATGGTTATATATTGGCTGATTCTGACAAAGATCAGGTTTCCGCTTATTTAAAAGAAAAAGGTGTTTCAGGCTTTTAATTCTCTATAACTTTAATTATGAAGAGATTAACTACAATTTTTATTTTTGCCTTCGTAACTAATGTTGTGTGGGAAAATCTGCATTCGTTTCTCTATATTGGATATAAAGGTGGGAGTATTACGGAATTCATTCTTCTCAGGGCATCTTTTTGGGATGCAATAATAATATCTTTAATGTTATTACCTTTTCTTTATTTTAAATCTCTTAGAAATAAGACATGGATGATATTTATTATTGGTTTCATTATAGCTATTGCTATTGAGTGGTATGCCTTTGGAACTGGTAGGTGGGCATATACATCGTTTATGCCGATTATTCCTTTTATTAAAACAGGACTTACGCCTACTGTTCAACTTGGAATACTTGGGTATTTAACTTATAAGTTTCAGGAACATATACATTCAGGTAAACGGGTTTGTAAGGAATAGTTTTCATATTATTTAAGACAATATACAAACAAAAATCACATCCATTTCTGGATGTGATTTTTACTATTTCAAATTACTTTAAAATATTACCAACCTAACAGAGCTAACCAATTATGCGAAGAGAAATCTTTATGCATAGCAACCTTTGTTACTGGTCCAAAATATCCAACTGATGGAGTTACATTCTGAGCTTGCTGATATCTAGCAAGTGAGCTTTTTGTCATTGATCCAAAATAACCCATAGAAATTCCTGCAGGAATATTTAAGTATCCGAGCTCTGACAATAATCCTTGCAATACGACAACATTTTGTCCGGTCGATCCTATTGTAAGGTTTGAACCTACTAATATATTTGTGTCTGCCTGTGCAAAAGGAATTGCGGTAACAGATACCAGGGCGAGAGCGAGTGATGTTCCAACAATAAAGCTGAAAGTTTTTTTGATTTTATTCATATACTTACTTATTTAATCTTAACTAATTTTTTTAAGAGGCAAAAAATGACATTGAGAATACGGTCTTCTTCATGCACATAGTTAGTTATATATTTCCAAAGGGAGACAATTATTGATCTCACAAACGATTATTGAAAACCATGAATCTTGTTACTCATAACTGACTAGATGTTTTTACTACACATTCATTATACATTATTTATTGACAACTGTCATTTTTAATAATTTTACCGATTTGATATAATCACGCTATGAAACGTTTTATTGCAATACTAATATTTGTCGCATATATCACTCTGGGCAGTTTAGGATTTTTCTTTATGGCTGACACGAATCATCAATTCCATAACTTTAATTGTCCTTTTATGCCTGGTGAAAAGTCGCTTTGTAGTATGAATATCTTTGAACATGTTTCGTCTTGGGTGAATATGTTCACTTCTTTTGTACCAACAATTTTCTTTCTATTTTTATCGAGTATTTTAATTAGTTATTTTTATATATTTCGATTTTTAAAATTACCCACATCATCTTTTTCTTTCTGTAAGGAGAAAAGATTTCTTTTTATATCCAGAAATCAGTACTCCTTTGCTTTCTCTAATGGAATTCTTAATCCAAAAAATCCGTAATTACAAAAGTCTTTATTAATTAAATTTTAACTTAACTTATGGAAAATAAAAAAACTCTAGTTGTCGGTATTATCGCTCTTGTTATAGGACTTATTATCGGATACTACATTACTGTAAATTGGTCACCATATAATTATGGAATGATGGAGAGGCATCAAATGTCAGAGGGGCAAATGATGGATAATGCAGACATGCAAAGCATGATGATGGATATGAACGCAGATCTTTATGGAAAAACAGGGGATGTGTTCGATCAAGCTTTTCTAAAAGGAATGATAGTACATCATGAAGGGGCTGTAGAGATGGCCAAGGCAGCATTGAGAGACGCAAAACATCAGGAAATAAAAACAATGGCAGATGAAATTATTTCTGCACAAGCAAGAGAGATTGCTCAAATGAAAACTTGGCTCAAGGTTTGGTATAATCAATAAAGTTAAAGATTGTAGAGTAAGTAAAAAAACAGCCTTAAGGCTGTTTTTTAAAACAAAAGCCCCATAATAATCAAATGAGTAATTATTTTTTGATATACTTGCCGTAATGAAAAATATATTTTCACGTACTATTCCCCGTATTACTTTAGTTGGGTTTTTTGCATTCTTTGGTTTTTTCCTATGTGCACCTTTTGTATCCGCACATGAAGCATATGTTCTCCCTTACGATTCTTTTTGGACGGGACTCGATACTCCGTTTTCTGGACACGCTTTTGATGCTTTTGAAAATATAAATAATATTCACCTAACAATTATTATTGTTCTTTCGGTATGGACATTGCTCGGACTTAATTTCCTTTTTCGAAGGAGTGCTATGGGATCAAAGGTTCATGCTTTTTTTGAAAGGTATGCGCATTTGGGGCCACATTTTGTTCGTATTGCTATTGCTTTGGCTTTTTTCTTCTCCGCTATGAGTAATAGTTTTTTGGGTCCTGAATTGCATGGAGGTTTATTTCCATATCCGCATATATTACAAATACTTCTTTTTGCAATAAGTATTATGATAGCGATTGGTTTTTTAACCGAGCTCGCCGCATTGGTTGGTATTGTTATTTTTGTGGCTAGTATTTTTATATACGGCCCTTATGTGTTTACTTATTTAAATTATTTAGGAGAGCTCATCATTCTTTTGTTGTTTGGTATGCGTGTTTTTTCTGTCGACAAATATTTGTTCGGACCATTACGACGTTTTCAGGCTTTTGAAAAATATGAAACATTAATTATTCGAGTTTTGTACGGATCAGCTCTTATATATGCAGCTATTACTGTAAAGCTTTTACATCCAGAATTAACTATTGATGTTGTTAATATATGGCATTTGAATCAGTTCACATGGCTGTTTCCATCAGATCCTCTTTTGATTACTCTGGGGGCCGGAATTGTTGAAACGGTTATAGGACTATTTATTATCTTTGGTTTTGAAATACGACTAACTGTCCTTATTAGTCTTTTTTACATAACACTTTCGCTTCTTTATTTCAGAGAACTCGTTTGGCCACATCTTTTACTGTATGGTATTTCTTTCAATCTTCTTTTACAGCCAGAAGTGTTAACTCTTGATCATTTTTTCTTTAAAGAACACAGAAGACATAAGGCGTGGTGGAGGCGTCCTTTTTCTCCTCATAATAAAAAAGGAAAGAGCTCGGTATAATTGCAGGGACCGAAGTGGTAGGTAGGCCGCTCTTTCTATGTTCTTTTTTCTATGTGGCATATTTACTTAAAATATTAAGTAAATATGCCACCCTTAAAAAATAAGATCTTTGCCAGCCGAAAATATATTTTGATATACTGAATCTATGTCTATAAAAGCAAAAATTTGGACGGTAGTAATTTCAATCATTATTATTTGTGGAATTATATTTCTTGGTTTTTTAACAAAAAGCAATTCTTCTGATACAGATTCTTTATCTAATAATCAGACAAACATTAATAATCTTTTGGGGCGTGCAACATGTTTACCCCATAAAGACAAAACAGGTCCACAAACTCTGGAATGTGCTTTGGGTTTACTTGCTGACAGTGGAAAGTTTTACGCTCTCGATGGAAGTGCTTTGAACGGGGAAGACTTGGCTATCTTAAATCAATCAGAGCGTGTGAAAGTTTCTGGGTTACTTGTTCTAATAGAAGCAATTTCATCTGACCGTTGGGATACATATGACATTGTTGGAATTATGAAAGTAACAAAGGTTGAAAACATGCAATAAATATTATGTGGAGTTCGTTAAAAAACTTTATTTTTAAATACGAACGTTTCGTTTCTCCGGTAACTATGGTGACGGGTTTTATTACTGATAGTATTATGCTTCGTCGTATAGATGTTCTTTTCAGTAATGTTTTACTTATATCTTATTTAAGTATCGCTGCGATTTCCATAACAATAATTAATGTTTCTGTAACAAGAAGAAAACACGCTAAAGAAGGGGATCTTTTTCACATCATACTTCTTTTTATAATGCAGTTTGCTTTTGGAGGTCTTTTTTCTGCTTCGTTTTTATTCTATTCAAGAAGCGGTTCTATTGTTGCGAGCTGGCCATTTCTGGTCCTCATCTTTGGTTATATGATAGGGAATGAATTTTTCAGGAAAAATTATATGGTATTGGTTTTTCAAATCAGTGCCTTTTTCACAGCTTTATTTTCTTATCTGATTTTTTTCCTGCCTGTGATTTTAGGAAAAATGAATGATTCTATTTTTCTTTTATCAGGAATAATGACATTTATTATCACAGGTATTTTTATATATATAGTTTCCTGGTTTGCACCATTGAGAATTTTAAAAAGCATACCAATGCTTGCATTAAGTATTGGTACAATTTTTACGGTAGTTAATGTTTTGTATTTCACTAATATTATTCCTCCTATTCCTTTGTCATTAAAAGATATGGGAATATATCGATCTGTAGTTAAAATTGATGATAATTTATATACAACATCCGGAGAAAAACATTCATGGTTTGAAAACTTTATAGGTTCATATGAAATTCGTATGCTTCCTGGACAACCTTTATATGCATGGAGTTCTATTTTTGCTCCATCTAATTTAACTGTCGATGTAATACATGTTTGGCAATATAAAGATCCTTCCGGTGTTTGGGTAACGGCGAGTAGAATGGACCTTAAAATAGTAGGAGGGAGAGATAATGGGTTCAGAACTTATTCCGTGAAAGAAAATGTATTCCCCGGCGTTTGGAGAGTTAATGTTGAGACACCTAGAGGTCAATTATTGGGACGTATAAATTTCAAATTAGAACCTTCGGACGGAAATGAAACACTGGAGACACTTGTGAAGTAATTGTGAAATAGTATCAATATAGTGATATAATATAAGGACAGTGCCTTTTAACAGATATCCGGCACGGATAACACAGTAATAGTATTTATGAATAAAAAAGGAATTATCGCTCTTGTAATCGTTATCATTTTGGTAGTAGTAGTCATTCTTTCTCTTGGAAAGGGTGATACATCTATGAAAAATGACACTAATGACACTAATAACACAGGTACCAGTACAGACTCTTCAACTACAGTTCCAACAAATGTAGATAAGAGTGACTATGCCCCTGTTACTAGCGGTTCGACAGATACGACTCTTCTCGGACGCCTTAAGAAAGCTTCAGTAGGTGTAACCGAAGATGGTAAAAAGGTTGCTCTTTCTAATGGAAAAGCAACATTTACTGTTGAAGGTACAACCAACACAGCTTCTGTTACCTTAGGTGATATTGCTGTTGAACAAACAGTAGATGGCCGAAAAGATGTTCTTGCTACGGTTTCAGTTGATCTTAAAACAGCAGTATATACTTATGTTGTTATTTTTGAAGACAGAAATGGTGTACTCGTAGACAAATCATACGGTCTTGTTGGTCAAGATCTCAAAGTAACTGGCCTAAGAACTGACGTTGTTTCAGAAAGTGGAGATGTTGAATATGTTACTACTGTGACATATGCGGCTACAGCTACTCCTAATACTAAAAAGAGTAAATTCTTTATAGTAGAAAAGGGTGCTTTCAATCTCGCTAAAACTATCGATCTTTAATTGATCTTTGGTTAAGTAAAGAAAATGACTTCGCTTTCTATAGGCGAAGTCATTTTCTTTTGTTATATTGGGCGACATGATACTTCTCGATGGAAAAAAAGCACGTGCTGAACTTAAATTAAAGCTAAAGGAAAGAATTACTGATCTTTCGCATATTTCAAATACTCCTATTATTCCAACATTAGCTCTTATACAAGTAGGGGATGTGAAAGAATCTTCTATATATGTGTCTCAAAAAATCCTTTTCGCAGAATCAGTGGGAGCAAAAGTGATTCATATAAAATTATCGAATGAGATCAATTTTAATGATCTTGTTTCAGAAATTAAAAAACATAATGATGATTCCTCGGTTCATGGAATTATTGTTCAGCTTCCTTTACCAGCACATCTTGATAAAGATGCGGTTATTGAAATTATTAATCCTTTAAAAGATGTTGATGGTTTAACAGATGAAAATCAAAATCTTCTTGTTCTCGGTCAGCCGAGATTTATTCCAGCAACTGCAAAAGGAATTATGACTCTGTTAGATTTTTATCATATTGATGTGAAGGACAAAAAAGTATGTGTTTTAGGGCGTTCGAAATTAGTGGGATCACCTGTGGCAAAAATGCTCACAATTTTAGGTGCAAAAGTTTCCGTATGTCATTCGCAAACGGATCATCCGGAAGAGATCTCAAAGACAGCAGATATTTTGATTTCAGCTATCGGGAAACCTCATCATATAGATATTTCTTATCTTAAAGAAAATGCTGTTGTCATTGATGTTGGACTCACTCATATATCAGGTAAAGGTGGGGTCAGTGATGTAGACAGAAAGGCCCTAGAAGGGCACATACAAGCCATAACACCCGTAATTGGCGGAGTCGGTCCAATGACAGTACTCTCCTTATTTGATAATCTTATACATTCGGTAGACTTAATGAATAAAAAAACAAATGGATAATAATAATCAAAATCAAAACTGGAAAAATGACATTCGAGTTCGTAACATTGCCCTAACTCTCGGAGCTTTACTTGTTGTTTTCTTCGCAGTTAAAACTATAGGAGAGATTAAGAACCTTTCTTATATTGGTCAGGGTGAATATGCCACAAATACTATTACTGTTTCTGGAAAAGGTGAAATTGTAACTACTCCTGATATCGCAACATTCTCATTTACTGTTTCTGAGGAAGCTATGGATGTGGCAACTGCCCAGGATGAGGCGACCAAAAAAATGGACACAATCTTGAAATATATTACTGATCAGGGTGTTGAATCAAAAGATATAAAAACATCTTCATATTCTATTTACCCACGATATGAATATCGTAGCCAAACAATATACACTTCAGGAAGTCAGTATCTTGCAGGTTATGTGGTATCTCAATCTGTTGAAATAAAGGTAAGAGATTTGGAAAATGCAGGAACGGTACTTTCGGGTATCGGTGAATACGGAGCAACTAATGTTTCGGGTCTTTCATTTTCAGTAGACAAACAAGATGACATTATGAGAGATGCTCGCGCGACCGCCATCAAAGATGCTCGTGCTCAAGCAAAAGTATTGGCAGGTTCTTTGGGAGTGAGACTTGGTAAAATAGTTTCTTTCTCTGAGTCGGGCCCTTCATATCCATATCCTATGTATATGCGTGAAGAGGCTGGATATTCAATGGATGTTATGAATTCTGCAAAATCAGTACAATTGCCAACAGGTGAAAACAAAATTGTTTCTAATGTGGTGATTACATACGAAATTAAATAGTCGCTTACAGTATTTTCTGAAAGGCACGGATATTTTCCTGCTGGAAAATTCCTCGAGCTCGCGCCGTCGTGCTCACTAGTCCTTTCAAAAAATATGTAAGCTCCTAGAGAGAAGCCATCCGATGTCGAGTGGCTTTTCTTTTTGGTTTTAGGCATGTTGCTTTTTTAGAGAACTAGGGTACTATTAGGAAACCAAGCCCTCCGGGGCGGTTTTTATTAACAAAAAATCTCTGTCCATGAAAATCGTTGATTATATTAAAGATACAAAAGGGGAGTTAAAGCATGTTAACTGGCCAACAAACAAGCAATCTATTAATTATACATTGCTTGTTATAGGTATTTCGCTTGTGACGGCCGCTATTCTTGCCCTTGCAGATCATGTGTTCTCTTTGGGACTTCAGAATTTCTTTCTCAATCGTTAATTTTCTTTGATTAATACAAATTCATTATGTCAAAACAACATACAGACGGTGAACGTCACTGGTACGCGATTCATACATATGCGGGATATGAAAATGCAGTAGCACGAAACCTACATCAGCGTATTGATTCTCTTAATATGCAAGACAAGATCTTTAATGTTCTTGTTCCAACTGAAAAGAAAATTAAAGTTAAAGGAGGGAAGAGGGTGGAAGAAGATGAAAAAGTATATCCTGGATATATTTTGGTTGATATGGTGGTGACCGATGATTCATGGTTTGTTGTTCGAAACACACCTCGAGTAACTGGTTTTGTTGGTTCTGGTGTACACCCTGTGCCTCTTACCCAAAAAGAAGTTGATCAACTTCTCGGACGTATGAACTCTACTACTGTAAAACACGAAATTAATTTGGTTAAAGATGATATTGTGACTATCTCTGACGGTCCTTTCAAGGATCTCGAAGGTAGAGTTTCAGAAGTCGATGATCAAAGAGGCAAGGTAAAGGTACTTGTCGCAATGTTCGGTCGAGAAACACCTGTCGAACTCGATTTCTTGCAAGTTAAGAAAATTTAAGCTAACCTAATCTCTACCTATATGGCAAAAAAAGTAACTAAAATGCTCAAGCTTCAGATCCCTGCAGGCAAGGCCGTTCCCGGTCAGGCTCTTGGTCCTGCGCTTGGTTCTGCTGGAATTAATATCGGTGAATTCGTAAGACGCTTTAATGACGAGACGAAAGACCGAATGGGAGAAATTGTCCCTACTATTATCGAAGTATACGATGATCGTTCATACGGAATGATTTATAAAACTGAACCTTCTTCAAAAATGATTTTGAAGGCTTTAGGAAAAGAATCTGGATCAGGTAAGCCTAATACCGTAAAGGTTGGTTCTCTGACCAAAGCACAAGTTAAAGAAATTGCAGAAAAGAAACTTGTTGATTTAAATACAGACGATGTTTTGAAAGCAATGAAGACTATCGAAGGGACCGCACGGAATATGGGGGTTGAAGTGAAATAGTCACTTACTCTCTTTTCTGAAAGGCACGGATATTTTCTTGCTAGAAAATTCCTCGAGCTCGCGTCGTCACGCTCGCTAGTCCTTTCAGAAAAGAGGTAAGTTCCTCAACAAAAAAACCGCCCAGCAAATTGCTTAGGTGGTTTTTTTGTTCATTAACGAAATTTCTTACTTATATAATTCGCTGTGAGAACCGATGGTTATGAAAATTGCAGTCGCATTTTCTACAAAGAATATTGCGCGGATATCGCCGGTGATATTGATGCTTCGATAGTTCAACCATTCTCCGTGCAAGGGATGATTATTAAGGAGTGGATTGAGAGGTGTTTCGAAAAGCAGATTGACACGCATTTTAAAGGCCTTTTTGGTGTTTGCGGATTGTTTGGTATAAGCCTTTTCAAATTTCCTGTGCAGGATGATACTGGTTATATTCATGTGTGGCTGGGATATGTCTATGATTCGAGACCATCGAGATAGGTATTGAGATTTCCTGAATCACGGAAAAGAGGAGAGATATTTTTGCCTTTTTTCACATCCTTGGATGCGGCGAGGATAATTTTTTCGAGATCCTTTGAAGGACGGAACGGTGCCACGAATTCAACACGCCTCTCGGCAATGAATTGTTTAAGGAAAGCGTTTACGACGGTACTCAAAGGCAGTCCCATGTCCGCTGCTACCGCGGAAGCCAATTCCTTTACACCTTTATCCGCTTTGATATTAATGATAGTTTTCATAACCGAAGTGTATACAATGGTTACGATTAAGTCAATGAATCTTTATATGACCCGCACAGTATTTTTTCTACAGTGGCGTATTTACTTAAATTTTAAGTAAATAACCGAGGGTAGAAAAAAGAGAGATATAGCCTCCACTTGTTTTTGTTGAAGGTCAGATATACACTAAAGATGATTTAGAGAAATTATTATAATGAAACTGTTTAAAGCTATATTTTCTGGAAAAAAGGACAAGAAAAGCCCTCAATTCAAGGGGGTTTCAGACTTTTTCTTGCATGCATCTCCGGAGGTAAAAAAAGATGTTATAAAACAAACTATGGTTAAAACAGCTTCAAATTAAAGTTGAGATCAAATATGGAAAACACATCACACAATCGTCCATCATGGGATGAATACTTTATGAAAATATCGGAAGTGGTAGGGGAACGCGCCACCTGCGACAGAGGTCGTTCTGGTTGTGTAATTGTTAAAGATAAAAGAATTTTGGTTACCGGATATGTGGGTGCTCCTGTTGGAGCTGCTCATTGTGATGAATCGGGACATGAAATGCATACAGTCCTTCAAGATAACGGAACAGAATCAAAACATTGTATACGTACAACACATGCAGAACAAAACGCCATAGCAAATGCTGCACGCAAAGGTACAGGGGTCGAAAACGGAACATTGTATTGTCACATGACTCCTTGTTATACATGTGCAAAAATTTTAATAAATGCTGGTATTATACGTATTGTTTCCCTGAAGGATTATCATGCAGGGAAAAGATCTAAAGAACTTTTTAAAGAAGCTGGAGTCGAATTTATTCTTCTTAATGAAGAAACTGAAACATACGAAAATATGAGATAGTTTTTTGTAAAAATGGAAAAAGCCCCGAAATCTGAAACAGATTTCGGGGCTTTGATCTATGTTTTATCTCAATTTTAGACGCGTCCTTTTCTACTCCTTTTTCACAATATCCTGCGCACCGCGTTTGATATTCCATGTCCCTGGAGAAGTATCATGATGCATAGCAATACCAGGAACTGAAGCAATAATCGCGTCACCCATCCTTTGAGCCTCAATACGAAGCGTTGGATGCACGGTATCTGACGAACGAAGTTCTGCAATGTATACCGCCGAAGGGAGGGAGCATGACATTTTAACAGTCACTGTATATCCCATAGCAATATAATATTGTTTCACTTCATCTGTCGCGGAAAGTGCAGCGATTTTTTCTTCCTGCTCTTTCATAAGTTCAACCGCTTCAGCACGAAGATTTTCTGGCAACTGTTCCAAATACCATGGATGAAATCCATGTCGAGTGGTGAGAAGTGGCATTTCCTGAACAGCACTGCGTTGTCTCTGCAAGTCTCGGTATGACCCAAAATCAAGAGGGAGTGAAAAAACAATGTCTCCATACATTCGGAGCCTGTTGTGCAATTCTGCCTTGATCGGCCGTTCAGAAAGAAGCTTTTGATGACGAGCAAGACCATCGAGATCAAGTCGTGGCGTATAGGTAAACGAATTTATCGACGCATCGTCGAAATAAGCCAATTCGCCCATACTTTTTTCAACATATTCTTCTTCTGTCGGATATTCTTTGTGCACAAAACTTGATGAGTATTTTTGTTTGAGCTCATCATGAATCATGCTCGCCACTTCACGAACCTCAGTCAATGGGTGATGACGCATTTCTTTCAAATGATCATGTGCCTGACGGAGGTTTGTATGCCAGGCGGCATATGTTGTCACCCCAGCAGGGAGAAATCCACGGGCGATATCAAAAGCACGCGCCTTGATAGCTTTCTCATAGAGCACCTCTTTCTGACCTTCCTCGATGGGAAAGCGAGTTTTCAGCACAGGTATGAGTTCATCAATAGCACGGCAATAGAAAGCCATCCATGCGTCCTGTATTGCCTTACCACTTTCTGTTTCCAATGGATTAAGCACTTCTTGTGCTGCCATATCGAGATAGCGTGTAGAGGCTTCCTGACCGCTATAGAGTGGCCAGTCCTGCACTGCTTTGGCTACGAGCATGGATACGTTTTCGACGAAAATCGAAGTCGTACCACAGTCACCAATAGATTTGTGCCCATAGCCAACATAATAGTTAGCCATGAATTTTTCGGCACCTTTTTCTCTTACTTGTTCGAGGTGTTCTGTAACACTTCGAGGGCTTCTCGAATACAGGGCCTGGAGCATTGCATTCGCTTCTGGCTGAATATCGTCAACGAGGATAATTTTTCGATTGTTCGGTTTCATAGATTTGTTCGGTTCAAGGTTCATTGTATCTGAATCTTATTCTTCATGAAAGCTTTCTGATGTCAATCATGCAAACCTCCTTGTATCGTGATAGCATTTATTATCATGAAAGATCCACAAATATCAAAACTCATAAAGGCGGAACAGGTAAGACAGAAAAAAGTTGTAAACCTCATTGCTTCTGAAAATTACGTTTCAAAAGACGTGCTTTCTGCGCTCGGCTCTGAACTCACTAATAAATATGCAGAAGGATATCCGGGAAAACGATATTACGGTGGAAATAGTGTGATTGATAAAGTTGAGGAATTGGCGGGTGAAAGAGCCTTGAAACTTTTTAAACTTTCTACGGATGAAAAAAATGGGGTGAGCGGATGGCATGTGAACACACAACCTCTTTCTGGTTCTCCTGCAAACTTGGCTGTGTATGTGGGACTTCTTGAAAAGGGGGACAAGGTAATGGGAATGTCTCTCGATCATGGAGGTCATTTAACACATGGACATAAAGTTTCTTTGACAGGAAAAATGTGGACACAAATTCCGTATGGCGTTTCAAAAGATACAGAGGTTCTTGATTATGAAGAACTCATGAAAATTGCTGTAAAGGAAAAACCAAAAATGATTATTGCTGGTTTCACCGCATATCCACGACAAATTGATTGGAAAAAGTTTCGTGAAATTGCCGATAAATGCGGTGCATATTTGATGATTGATATGTCGCATATCGCAGGGCTTGTTGCTGGTGGAGTATATCCATCACCATTTCCATATGCCGATATTGTGACGACCACAACACATAAAACATTGCGCGGTCCTCGAGGTGCTCTTATTTTTGTACGAAAAGACGTGCGCGAATTGAATAAAAAAATTGATAAGGCCGTTTTCCCAGGACTTCAAGGTGGACCACATATGAATCAAACCGCGGCCATCGCAGTAGCTTTAAAGGAAGCCATGAGTCCAGCATTTAAAACATATGCCAAACAAGTTGTTAAAAACGCCAAAGTGCTTTCAAATGAACTTTCTCGTCTAGGGTGGAGAATTATTTCAGGAGGAACCGATAGTCATTTGATCCTTATAGATGTCTGGATGGATGGCACTGGTATTGGTGGAACAGAAGCTTCGGACAAACTCGAAAAGGCGGGAATCATTGTAAACAAAAATGCCATACCTTATGACACACGAAAACCTATGGATCCATCAGGTATTAGATTAGGAACTGCTGGTGAAACTACACGAGGCAAAAAAGAAAAAGATATGACCGCTCTCGCACAGAAAATTGATACTGTTTTGCGTAAAAAATAGGGATATTTATTCGTTCCTTGCGTTTGCCCTAATTTAGTTTAAGTTTAGAAACAAATGAAAAAACTTACAAAAGGAAAAATCATAGTTCTTGATGGTAAGGATGGTTCAGGTAAGGCAACACAAACAACATTGCTCGCAGAAAGAATCTCATCAGAGGGTTTCGATGTGGAAACTCTCGACTTTCCTCGATATGACAGCAATGTACTCGGTGGACTGATTCGAGAATGTCTTGATGGAAAACTAGGAGATTTTCTCGCCCTCGATCCAAAAATAACTTCTGTTTTGTATGCTGCAGATCGATTCGAATCAAAAACAAAAATCGAAAAGTGGCTTTCAGAAGGGAAGATTGTTGTTCTTGATCGATATGTGAGTGCAAATCAAGTTCATCAAGGAGGGAAAATCACAGACGATTATGACCGGAAAGATTTTCTCGCTTGGCTCGATAATCTAGAATTTGGTGTTTTTGGTTTACCTCGACCTGATTCGATTGTGTTTCTTGATGTTCCTGTCGAGGTCAGTATGAAACTCGCCTCCGAGCGTGCTTTGCAAAAAGGTATTTCCGCCGACACTGCAGAATCTGATTTGAAGCATCAGATGGGTGCACAGGAAAGCGCCTTGTCCATTATCAAATCTTCGAATTCATGGATTCGTATTGATTGTGGTGATGGAAAAGGTGGGCTAAGAACAAGAGAAAACATTGCTGAGGACATTTTTGATGCGATCAAAAATCTTTTGCAGTAAAATCCAAACAAAACAAACTCGCCTTAAAAAGCGAGCTTTTTGTATACTTTTTGCTATAGTTTAAGGTATGAAAAAGCTCAAAATCGTTCGTCTTTCAGAGAGCGTACCTGTACCAAAATACGCACTCTCGGGCGATGCTGGCTTTGATTTGTATGTGGGCGAAAGAATAGAATTACTTCCTATGCAAAGAGCTGCCATAAACACAGGTTATAAAATGGAAATTCCGGAAGGGTGTACTGGTATTATTTATGAAAAAAGTGGACTCTCTTTTAAACATGGAATTATCACATACGGAAATGTTATTGATTCGGGATATCGGGGAGAAGTTCGTGTTGGAGTAATGAATCTTGGAAGTGAACCATATATTTTTGAACAAGGACATAAAGTAGCACAAATGATTATTCATTCATACGAACAAGTTTCTTTCGAAGAGGGGGAAGAGGGAGACCTTTCAGAATCAGATCGCGGTAGTCGAGGTTTCGGAAGTACTGGAAAATAATTTTAAAATCGCACACTATACAATCACTACATTATGGACACACAAGACATACAGCTTGAATTAAAAAATAGCCTCAACAAAGCATTAGCATCTCTCGGATTAGAGACAAAAGGTATTGTGCTCGAAAGACCTGCAGATATGACGCATGGTGATTTTGCTACAAACATTGCTCTCGTATTGGCAAAACAAGCCGGTGTAAATCCACGTGAATTGGGTGAAAAAATTGCGACGATTTTGCGTACAAATAAACCAGACTTTCTGGAAAGTGTCGATGTTGCTGGTCCTGGATTTATTAATTTTCATATTTCAAGGAAAGTTTTTTCCGATGAGATAGAGACGATTCTTAAAAGAAAAATATTATACGGGTCTGGAAATATCTGGAGAAATAATAAAGTATTGGTTGAATATACTGACCCGAATCCGTTCAAGGAATTTCATATTGGGCATTTAATGTCTAACGCTATCGGTGAATCTCTTGCACGTTTGATTGGAAATCAAGGGGCAAAGATTCGACGCATGTGTTATCAGGGTGATGTGGGCTTGCATGTAGCAAAAGCTATGTGGGAAATTGAAAAGCGTGGAGAATTGCCATCACGTTTGGTTTCACTCGAAAAACGCATCGAATTTATCGGCTCTTGTTATGTCGAGGGATCAAAGGCATATGAAAATAATCCTGATGCAAAACTTGAAATCGAGGCTCTAAACAGAAAGATTTTCGAAGGAAAAGATAAAAAGCTCATGAAAGTGTACAAGCGTGCACGTCGTTGGAGTCTCGACCATTTCAAAAATATTTTTGAAAAATTAGGAACCAAATTTAATTATTATATTCTCGAAAGCGAGGTTGTTCATGATGGACTCGCTATTGTAAATGAATTTTTGGAAAAAGGAGTTTTTGAAAAATCTGAGGGAGCTATTGTTTTCAAGGGTGAAAAATATGATACGTCGCTTCATACTCGTGTATTTATTAATTCTCAAGGTCTTCCAACATATGAAGCAAAAGAATTAGGATTGAATACCAAAAAATGGAGACGTATGGCACCTGATCGTTCTATTATTTTGACCGCCACTGAACAGTCTGATTATTTTCGTGTGGTATTAAAAGCACTTGAACTTGTTGAACCACAAGCTTTTAAAGTAACTGAACATATTTCTCATGGTATGTTGCGTTTTGCTGATGGAAAAATGTCATCAAGATCAGGAAATATTATTACAGGCGAATCATTGATTGATGATGTTGAGGCGATGGTTTTTGAAAAATTGAAAGATCGGGATATGAAAGATAGCGACAAGAAAAAGTCAGCACGTATTATTGCGGTCGCTGCCATTAAATATTCTATTTTGCGACAAGTTATCTCAAGCGATATTATTTTTGATTTCGAAAAATCAATTTCATTTGAAGGTGATTCTGGGCCATATCTTTTGTACACAGCTGTACGTGCAAAATCTGTTTTAACCAAAGCCAAGAAAGAGGGGATTAAAGGAAGTATTTCAAAAACTATTTCTGTGACAGCACTCGAAAAACTTCTAGCTCGTTTTCCTGAAACAGCGGAACGTGCCGCCCTTGAAAAAGCACCGCATCTTTTGGCGACATATCTTACTGATACTTCTTCTGCATTCAATGCATGGTATGCCAATAATGTAATTGTGAAAAAAGGTGATCCGGAATCTCCTCATCGTGTGGCCATTACCGCAGCAGCTCGTATTGTTTTGGAAAATGGTTTAAATTTGCTTGGCATGAAAGTTCCGGAGAAGATGTAGAAAGTGGGGCATGGAGTTTAGTACAAAAATCACTAAAATAACCCCCTCCCCGGCGTTTCTTGCTGTCTTATTTTTCTACAATCTTTCAAAAAGCCCGATAAATTGGTATTCTATGAATACATTGCAATATATTTGCTTGTATACATCGTAAAATTCTATGTCCGAATCAAAAGACCTTAATCTAAAATCAAAAATTGTTCAAAACGAAGAAAAGGTTCTTTCTTTTTGGAATGAGAATGCTATTTTCAAAAAATCACTTGAAGGCAAATCAAAAGAATTTGTTTTTTATGATGGACCACCGTTCGCCACAGGAACACCGCATTATGGTCATTTTTTAGCGAGTTTTATTAAAGATACTATTCCACGCTACAAAACAATGCGCGGATACAAGGTATTGCGTCGCTGGGGTTGGGATTGTCATGGTCTTCCTGTGGAAAATCTTGTAGAAAAAGAACTCGGCCTTGCGTCCAAAAAAGACATACTTGAATATGGTATGGATAAGTTTAATAATGCTGCAAAAGATAGTGTTTTGCGTTATGCAGATGTTTGGCGAAAACAAATTCCTCGCATAGGAAGATGGGTTGATATGGGGGATGACTATCGAACCATGGATTCTTCTTATACAGAATCAGTATGGTGGGTTTTTAACAATCTTTTTAATAAAGGTTTGGCGTATGAAGGTTTTAAATCAATGCAAATTTGTCCGAGATGCGAAACGACACTTTCTAATTTCGAGGTAAATCAAGGATACAAAGACATTGTTGATATTTCTGTTTTTGTGAAATTAGAAAGTGTTACTGAAAAAGGAACATATTTTTTGGCATGGACCACGACACCTTGGACACTTCCTGGGAATGTTGCTTTGGCAGTTGGATCAGATATTGATTATGCTCGTGTTACTCATGATGGAAATACATATATAGTTGCACATGAACGTGTCGCGGATGTGTTTGCCGGCAAGGAACACGATTTAGTTTCTATTGTAAAAGGAAGTGATCTTGTTGGAATGAAATACACTCCAATATTTAATTATTATGTTTCGGCTGAGACAAAAAATCTCGATAATGGTTTCAAAATATATTCCGCAGATTTTGTAACTACCACTGATGGAACAGGAATTGTTCATATTGCACCAGCATTTGGTGATGATGATATGAAATTAGGGAAACTTCATTCTTTGCCGTTTATTCAGCATGTTGGTATGGATGGAAAATTCAATAAAGAAGTTACTGATTTTCCAAATCTTGATGTAAAGCCAAAAGACAAAGAAGGGGAAAAAGATTTTCATCAAAAAACAGATATCGAAATTATAAAATGGCTTGCTCATAATGGATTTCTTTTTGAGAAGAAAAAGATCACTCACTCATATCCACATTGTTGGCGTTGCGATACTCCGCTTTTAAATTATGCGACATCATCTTGGTTTATTAACGTTTCTTCATTTAAGGATAAACTTGTTGCTGCCAATAAAAAAGTTTCATGGGTCCCAGAAGATATTCGTGACGGACGTTTTGGAAAATGGCTCGAAGGTGCGCGTGATTGGGCGGTATCACGTTCTCGGTTTTGGGGGGCACCAATTCCTGTTTGGAAAGGAAAAGATACCGGAAAATTATATTCTGTAGGATCGCTCGAGGATCTTTCAAAGATTATAAAAAAATCAGGTAATTCATACACACTTCTTCGTCACGGCGAAGCGGAATCAAATGTATTAGGTATTTCAAATTCTGAAGTACGAGACATGTATCACCTTACAAAAAAAGGAAGGGAAGAAGCATACAAACGAGCTCTTGAATTAAAAGAAATGAATATCGATATGATTGTTTCTTCAGATTTTCTCCGTACCGAAGAAACGGCAAGACTTGTCGCAGAAACTATTGGTATCGATACCAAGGATATTATTTATGATGTTCGTTTACGTGAATACAGTGTAGGTAAAGAACGAGAAGGAAAATTATGGAGTGAAACTGAAAATCATGTGGCTACACATGGACCATATCCAGGCATGGAAACACCTGCTCATTTGAAGAAACGTGTATTCAGTGCTTTGTATGATCTCGATAAAAAATATAAGAATAAAAAAATCTTGATTATAAGTCATGGATCACCACTGAACGCTCTCAAGAATAGTATTGTAAGTCACATAGATCATGATGAAATAATGCATGAAACAAGAAGCAATTTTCAACATACTGCCGAGATGCGTTCTCTTGATTTTGTTCCTTTTCCACATAATGAAGAATACGATCTCGATATGCATAAGCCATATATTGATAATGTGGAATATATAGCTCCTGACGGAGAAGGGTTGATCCGTGTTCCAGAAGTATTTGATTGTTGGTTTGAATCTGGCGCCATGCCTTATGCGGAAGCGCATTATATTGGTAAGGCGAAACCTCATTTCAATCCGAAGAAAAGTTTGTTCAAAAAACAAATTGGTTTTCCTGCGGACTTTATTGCAGAAGGGGTGGATCAAACCAGGGGTTGGTTCTATTCAATGACTGTTTTGGGTACAGGGCTTTTTGATACGAGTCCTTTCAAAAATGTGATTGTAAATGGAATTATTCTCGCCGAGAATGGAGAGAAGATGTCAAAGCGTCTCAAAAATTATCCTGATCCAATGGAAGTTGTAGACAAATATGGTTCAGACGCATTGCGTTATTATTTGCTCTCCTCTCCGGTTGTTTCCGGACAAGATCTGCGTTTCTCTGAAAAAGGTGTGGATGATGTTTCAAAAAAACTATTACAACGTTTTGATAATGTTTTGGCTTTTTATGAATTGTATGGAAACAAGAGTACACCGATAGTCGGCGATTCAAAACATGTTTTGGATGTATGGATACGTGCTCGTCTTATTGAAACAAAAAATGAAGTAGAAAAGTATCTGGATTTGTATCAACTCGATAAAGCATCAAGACCACTCATGTCATTTATCGACGACCTTTCAACATGGTATGTTCGTCGATCAAGAGACCGATTTAAATCTGATGATGTTCCAAATAATGTTCAGAATAATATAAGTGACAAATCACTGGCATTAGGTACCACTCGATATATTCTCCGTGAATGTGCAAAAGTATTCGCACCAATTTTGCCTTTCTATACAGAATATTTGTGGGGAAGAGTAAAAGAAGAAAGTGATATCGAAAGCGTTCACCTTATAGAGTGGCCGGAGTACAAACAAAGTACACAGGAAAAGAATATGGATGTTTTGGCAATTGCTCAAATGTATGAAGTTCGCGAACTGGTTACAAATGCCCTTCAGGAACGTGCCAAAGCAAATATAAAAGTTCGTCAGCCTCTTTCAAAACTTTCTATAAAGAAAGGTGAAAAAAATAATGAATTTAACGCAGAACTTCTTGAAGTTATTAAAGACGAAGTAAATGTAAAAGAGGTGGTGATGGACGCGTCGCTCGCTTCAGATATCGTGCTCGATATTACGATTTCTGACTCGCTCCGCCTCGAAGGAATTTCTCGTGATGTTATTCGTGCAATCCAGGACCTCCGTAAAACACAGGGTCTTACAGTAGGGGACAAAGTAACTCTTATGCTCGATTCAGATGAAAAAGGAAAAGAGCTTGTTCAGAAATTTATAGCAGATATAAAACGCGTGACATTGATTACGGGTGTTGAGTATGCGCATTTTGGAGAAGAAACACCGGTGCTCGAAATAGAAGAATATTCGTTTAAATTAGGGTTCAAGAAATAGAATAAGAAATAAGGGTGCGGAAAAAAGACATGTTTTTGCGGTATGTATCAACATGCCTTCATACTAGAGGAAACCGCCACGTGTGTGTACACACGACCCAAAAAAACTTGCCCAAAACGCCATTTTATAGTATCTTCTATGGGCGTCTCAGGCGCTATTTATTTTAGGAAAGGTGAGTAACAGGGCGGGGCATTCAAACTCAAGCCTCGATTCTGCGAAGGGGTTCTACAAAAAAAACTTTAAAAAGTTAAAAAAATAGAACACTACACCAAACCTCCGAATTGAATACTTATAAAACTAAGCATTATAACGAATGCCAACAACTCGCCAACTCGTAAAGAGAAATCGAAAATCCGTCAAACGTAAGTCAAAATCAATTGCACTTACCAAGAGTTTTAACGTTCTCAAAAACAAACCTCGATATTTCTTTTCACCTTTCAAAAGAGGTGTATGTATCAAGGTAACTACCAAGACTCCAAAGAAACCAAACTCAGCGATTCGAAAAATTGCTCGTGTGAGACTTTCAAATGGAATGGAAGTAACTGCATATGTGCCAGGTATTGGACATAATCTCCAGGAGCACTCAGTTGTTCTTCTTCGAGGAGGTCGTGTGAAAGACGTAGGTCTCCGATATACCGTAGTTCGTGGTGTTCTTGACGCCGCAGGTGTGGAGACTCGCAGAAAAGGTCGTAGCCAGTACGGTACAAAGCGCCCAAAGAAAGCTAATTAAGGCCATATTTTAACAAAGACACAACTATGAGACGAAAAATAAAAAATAAGCGACCAATAAAGGCTGATACAAAATTTGACTCTACAAGCGTAGCCAAATTTATGAATTATGTGATGTATGATGGCAAGAAAAATACCGCCCGAACAATCATGTATGACTGTCTTGAAATTATCAAAGACAAAGCAAAGGTAGAAAATCCAATTGAAATATTCGAAGCAGCCCTTAAAAATACTGCTCCTCAACTAGAAGTACGTTCACGACGTGTTGGAGGTGCTAACTATCAGGTTCCTGTGGAGGTTCGACCAGAACGACGTGCGGCCCTTTCTATGAAATGGATTGTTATTGCTGCAAGAGCAAAAAAAGGCAAGCCAATGGCAGATAAACTTGCAGAAGAAATTATTGCTGCTTCAAATAACGAAGGTGAAGCAGTTAAGAAACGCGAAAATGTTCATAAAATGGCAGAAGCAAACAAGGCTTTCGCTCATTTCGCTTGGTAATCGCTCACACAACATCTTGCAATCAGTCGGAATATTAATCATTAGATCTTTTATTACTTATGAATCGAGACTGCTCACTAGATAAAGTACGTAACTTCGGAGTTATTGCCCACATTGATGCTGGTAAAACAACGACATCAGAACGTATTTTGTATTACACAGGAATGACTCACAAAATTGGTGAGGTCCATAATGGCGAAACTACAACAGACTGGATGGAACAGGAAAGAGAACGTGGAATAACAATAACCGCAGCAGCGATTACGTGTTTCTGGAACCCTACCTACATGCCAAAGGATGATAAATCAATGACACATCGTTTTAATGTGATTGACACCCCTGGACACATCGACTTTACCGTAGAGGTAAAAAGAAGTCTTCGTGTACTCGATGGTGCTATTGTTGTGTTTGATGGTGTTGCTGGTGTAGAACCTCAATCAGAAACAAACTGGCGTTATGCTGATGAATCTTTGGTTCCTCGTATTTGTTTCATTAATAAAATGGATCGTATGGGAGCATCGTTTGAAAAATCTTTCAAATCAATCACTGACAGGCTCAATAAAAATGCAGTCCGTATTCAGCTTCCTATAGGTTCTGAAGAAAAATTCACCGGAGTTATTGATCTGGTAAAAATGAAGGCATATCATCAGGAAGGTGAGATGGGTATTAATATTATTGAAGAGGAGATTCCTGCCGAAATGTTGGAGGAAGCAAATAAATATCATGCAGAACTTATTGAAAAAATTTCTGAAACTGATGACACCATGATGACTGAATATCTCGAAGGAAAAGAGTTCGATGTTCCTACTATTAAAAAAATGCTTCGAAAAGCAGTTATTGATAACAAGCTTTTCCCAGTAATGACAGGATCTGCATTGAAAAACAAAGGAGTTCAGCTCGTTTTGGATGCTGTTGTCGATTATCTTCCTTCACCTCTAGACGTTCCAGCAATCAAAGGTATTGATCCTAATACAGGAGGAGAAATTTTGCGCCACGCAGATGATAGTGAACCTTTTTCTGCTCTGGCCTTTAAACTTCAAAATGACCCATTCGTAGGTCAGCTAACATTCTTCCGTGTGTATTCAGGTTCAATCGAAGCTGGTTCATATATTTACAACTCTACGACAGGTAAAAAAGAAAGACTTTCTCGAATCGTTCGTCTTCAGGCAAACGATCGTGAAGAAGTAAAAAAGGTATTTGCCGGAGAAATTGCAGCTGCGGTAGGTTTGAAAGACGCACTTACTTCACATACTTTGTGTGATGAAGATAGTCCCATTGTTCTCGAAGAGATTAAATTCGTGGAACCAGTTATTTCGATGCGTATCGAACCAAAAACAAAAGCAGATCAAGAAAAAATGGGAGGCGCTTTGCGAAAACTCGCTAATGAAGACCCAACATTTAAAATTACTGCAAATCCAGAAACAGGGGAGACTCTTATTGCTGGAATGGGAGAACTTCATCTCGAAGTTATGGTTGATCGTATGAAGCGTGAATTTGGTGTAGAGGCAAACATGGGAAGACCACAGGTAGCATACCGAGAAACCATTCAAGGTACAGCAGAGGCGGATTACAAGCATGTTAAACAGTCTGGAGGTAAAGGTCAGTACGGGCATGTTCGTATTTCTCTTAAACCTATGGAACCTTTAGTGGAAGGAGAAAAAGTTTCAAAGAATGTTTCTCGATACGAAACTTTCGAGTTTGTTAACTCTATCAAAGGGGGAGTTATTCCAAATGAATTTATTCCTGCTGTTGAAAAGGGTGTTCGGGAATCTATGGATCGAGGTGTTGTAGCAGGGTTTAAAATGGTAAATATTTCTTGTGATCTTATTTTTGGTTCATCTCATGATGTGGACTCATCTGAAATTGCTTATAAGATTGCTGGTTCTATGGCCTTCCAAGATGCTGCAAAAAGAGCAAGACCTGTTATTCTCGAACCAATTATGAAAATAGAAGTGCTTGCTCCAGAAAAATTTATGGGAGACATCACAGGATCAATTGCATCAAAACGAGGTATGGTGGAAAGCACTACTACACGTGGGCAAGTTCAGGTTATTTCTGCAAAAGTTCCTCTTTCTGAAATGTTTGGATATACAACAGCTCTCCGTTCTATGACATCAGGTCAAGGGAGCTCTACTATGGAATTCGATCGTTATGAGGTTGTTCCACCACAAGTAGAAAAAGCTATTGTTGAGGCGAGAAAATAATTATTTCAAGTTCTCTTATTTTTTCTCACTTTATAAACAAAAACCACCCATACTATGGGTGGTTTTTGTTTATAAAATAGCTATTGACTTTTTATAAATAAAAGAGTATAATTGTATATAGAAATATGAACACGTCTGTTCATGTAAGGAAACATCAAGTCCTTTAAAAAAATGAAAAATAAAAATTTTCTGATTGGTGTGACATTGTTCCTGTTGGTATTTGGTAGTGGATGTCAATCTATGAAGAATGAGGAATTATTCACAACCAAGTACTACAATTCAAATACGTTAGAGATCGTTCTGACAGATCGGGTAAAAGCCCTTTCTGCACCAGTATCCGATATCTATAGCCCTATATTCATTTTCAGTAAAATCTTCGGTCAAATCCAGTTCCTTGCTAATGGAACATTGGTAGAAACCAGAAGTGGTTCGAAGATGATCATTACGGTTGCCCACGCCTTCCCTGAAGATAGAAAAAATTCTTTTTTCTATGAGACGCTTCCAGACAAAAAATCGAGTTTTGACCAAGGGATCACAATGATCACCCGTCAAGACAACGATGACATTGTTGTGGCAGACACAGGGAAATCGAGGAACATAGACGGTGTTTATGTTCAATCCCGTGAATATAAGGAAGCACAAAAAATGAGTGTGTTAGGGGAGACAAAAACAATTCTCACATCACTCGTTGATGGCAAACAGTACCTTTTGATACTCGTCCTTGCATCTTTTGATGCAGAGACAGAGACTAGGATAAAATTTGCTATAGAAAAACAGGCATATCCGGGCGAAAGTGGCACGGGGTTTGTGGATGAAAACAAAAATTTATTTGTGTTAAGTTCCACAACCCAGCCAGGTTTCAGTAACCTGAATCTGAGCTTTCTCCAAATGGCAAGGGTTCCCGATTTAACCTTGTAAGTATTCAAGACCCGTCTCCAAGGAGGCGGGTTTTTGTGTAATGACCTATTGACTTTTAATATACTATAGTGTATAATTCTTTCAGAAATTGGTCTCATTCTGAGGCTAAGTTATTTGTCAATTCCAACCACCATAGGATAAGTCAATGAAAAATATGAGAAAAAAAATTCTCTTAGCCGCTCTTGTGGCTTTGTTTAGCCTCGGGGTTATTATCCACAACACAAAACCTTCGGGTGATGCGCTTGTGGGGATGACTCCTTCAGCTTCAGCAGAGAAGACTCTGACGAAAAAACAACACAAACAACAAGAGTCCTCAACAGCCACAGTGACTGTCAAAAAGCTCGATGTTGCTTTCAAACCATAAACCCCCTTCAACAAACTCAGTCAACCAAGAATCAGTTATGAAAATCGTTAAGTTTCTCACAGTCGCAGTCGCCGTTCTCGGCTTCTGCTCGTTGCCATTGTTCGTCCAAGCCCAGGACAGTCTTCCGATCTACTCTAGTGCGGCCCTCAGGGCTTATGCCTTGAGTCAGGCTCGAGGAGCAACTGTTCAGGCTTCTTCTGGAACTGGCAATTCAGGTTTCCAGGACTACTACTGGGATGCTCCGAAAAATTCGACAGATATTCTTGCTCTCATTAATGAGACAAAGCTATCGTTCGATACTACTGACACATCGGCAATGGCATATTTGTATGTCATCATTACTGATAAGCAAGGCAACATGCTTTTCTCTGGGTCTTCTTCCGGAAAACCGGTTCAAGAATCAGGGAAATGGATTATGCCCACATCAGTTGGGACGATTTCGATCGAACTTACTGGTGATGTTAGGATATTGACCTCAAAAGCAGTGTCCTTTGCATATGTCATTGATTCGAAAGGATATTCCCATAAGGTCCCTTCTTATGACGACGGCACCTTATTTTTTCCCAAGGTTTCGGCCGGTCTCCCTGGAGGCAAGCTGAAAATCTGGTATCAAGACGGAACCACGGAGACATTCTCCACGGATCCGAAAGATATGGGGAAGGTTATTCCGATTGTGGCTGTTTCGGCTTCCGTCATGAACTCGAGCATCAAAGATGTTCTCGCATTCAAGGATCCTGAGAAAGTCACCGTATCGATTCTCGCAATCAATAAGAAGGGAATTATCCCAACTATTGAGGTTACGAGATCGGATACTTCCGGTGCGACTTCGTTTGATATCGCAACTTCTGACGGCAAACGCCCGACGAAGTTGTGGTTTAGACTGAATACATCAGAAGAATGGGGGAGTGTTGATACCGGGGTCTCTTGGCCCGTCAGTATCACCATTCCGGTTGGAACATCGTATTTTGTTCCTGAATTCAACAGTGTTGATTTCTCTGAAGAAACCAAGACTGTGGATTACGGGAACGGAAATTCAGGTAAAGGTTAATCAAAACTTTACCTGAATCACAAAGCCACCTATTGTATAGGTGGCTTTTTTATTGACTTTGAATTCTGCTCTGATAATATGTGTACCACACGCATTCGATGCGTCTTTTATTAACTTAGAACTTTAATTTTGTAAGTGACGTAGATTTGCCACCATCTCGCGCGCAGATCTAGGTTCCTTACCCAAAAAAACGTTATGGCATCAGCAGAATTCAATCGAACTAAGCCTCATGTAAACGTGGGTACTATTGGCCACGTTGACCACGGTAAGACGACCCTCACGACCGCGATTCTCGCGACTCAGGCTCGTGATGGCCTCGCAGTAGGAAAAGCATACGCAGACATCGCCAAGGGCGGTACTGTTAGAGATGCGTCAAAAGTTGTTACCATCTCTCTTGCTCACGTAGAGTACGAATCAGATGCACGACATTACGCGCATATCGACGCTCCTGGACACGCAGACTATATCAAGAACATGATTACAGGAGCAGCACAGATGGACGGTGCTATTCTCGTAGTATCAGCAATTGACGGACCTATGCCTCAAACAAGGGAGCATATTCTTCTTGCACGACAGGTTGGTGTGCCAAAGATTGTGGTATTTCTTAACAAGTGTGATGCAGTAGATGATCCAGAACTTATCGACCTTGTCGAAAGTGAAGTAAAGGATCTCCTTGATAAGCAGGGTTATACAGACGCTCCATTTATTCGCGGTTCAGCTTTGAAGGCTCTTGAAGCGGCTGACAACAATGACGAATGGGCAAAGAAGATCAAAGAGCTTATGACAACTCTTGATACCTTTATTCCTATGCCAGTTCGAGATACTGATAAACCATTCCTTATGCCTATTGAAGACATCTTCTCTATTGAAGGACGAGGAACAGTGGTTACTGGTAGAATTGAACGCGGAGAAATAAAAGTTGGTGAAGAAGTAGAAATTGTTGGTCTTCAGGACACAGCAAAAACTACCATTACTGGTATTGAAATGTTCAACAAACAACTTCAATCAGGTATGGCAGGAGACAATGCAGGACTCCTCCTCCGAGGTACTTCAAAAGACACTGTTCATCGTGGACAGGTTCTTGCAAAAACAGGAACAGTTACCCCTCATACAGAATTCGAATCAGAAGTTTTCATCCTTAAAAAGGAAGAAGGTGGACGACATACCCCATTCTTTAATGGCTACAAACCTCAGTTCTACGTTCGAACAACGGACGTTACTGGTGAAGTAACCCTTCCAGAAGGAGTAGAGATGGTTATGCCTGGAGACACAGTTACTTTCAAAGTAAAACTCCATGCACCTATCGCTCTCGAAGACAAAATGCGTTTTGCTATCCGAGAAGGAGGTAAGACAGTAGGAGCAGGTGTGGTTACAAAAATCACAAAATAATCCGGAAATAAGTTTTTAAGTCATTATTAAATCTGAGAAAAACTTGCAAAATACGGAAAAATCACTAGACTAGTACTTTATATGGCAGAAGCAACAAAAAAGACGGTAAAAAAGAAGGCAGTAAAAGTTGAGGATGGAACTCCTCGCCTTCGAATCCGCATCCGTGCGTACGAGAACAAAATTCTCGATACTTCGGTAAAGCAGATTATTGATACCGCTCTTCGTTATGACGTAGAAGTATTAGGACCGGTTCCACTTCCAACAGAGATTAAAAAATACACAGTGAATCGTTCTTCATTCGTATACAAGAATGCGCGAGAACAGTTCGAGATGCGAGTGCATAAACGCCTCATTGATATTTTGAATCCGAGTGCAAAAATTATCGAAGCTCTCACCAATATGTCTCTTCCATCTGGAGTGAATATTGATGTGAAGATGATTTAAACAAAAAGCCCGGTACTCCCCAAAGGAGACCGGGCTTTTTGTTTGGAGACAAAAGCCCTCACTCTCGCGCCGTCGCGCTCCGAGAGTCTCCTTTGGGGAGTACCGGGCTTTTTTAGGTAAGTAACCTGATATCGCAAATTGCGACTTCAAGTTTAAAATAGGGTGATTGATAGAGTGTATATGTGTCTATTTCTTACAGTGGCATATTTACTTAAAATTTAAGTAAATATGCCACTGTAGAAAAAAGACTGTATACCGGTCTCAGACTAAAATCCGAGCCCAGGATTTGCCTTTTTCGCTCATATCCTGTAGTATATTTTCCACTGAAGCGATCGAGCTTCTTTTTAATTTTAAGCTTTTAGAGAGCCTACGGATCCTCAAGCTCCGCGCTCGTGCACTATATGAAATTTATACTCGGTACAAAAAAGAGCATGACACAGATATTCGATGCTGCAGGACGCGCTTTTCCAGCGACTGTTCTTTCGGCAGGCCCTGTTGTTGTCACTCAGGTCAAAACAAAATCATCAGACGGTTATGATGCTGTTCAGGTCGGTTTCGGTGAACAAAAAGAACAGCGTCTTTCAAAGGCGGTAAAAGGTCATCTTAAAGGAGGACTTTTTCGACATATTGTTGAATTTCGTGTGAGCCCAGAAGATGTAGAAAAATCAAAGGTTGGAGACAATATAGACATTTCTTCTTTTGCAGAAGGTGACATCATTTCAGTTCGTTCAGAATCAAAAGGAAAAGGATTCCAAGGTGTAGTTAAACGACATCACTTTAAAGGAGGACCTAGAACTCACGGACAAAAACACTCTGAACGAGAAGCGGGAAGTATTGGAGGTTCAGGAGGTCGTGCCGGAGGTCGTGTGGCAAAAGGTATTCGTATGCCAGGACGCATGGGCGGAGAAATGGTTACAGTACGAAATCTCAAGGTTCTTCAGGTTCTTCCTGAAACCTGCGAGATTGTTATTCACGGATCCCTTCCTGGTCGAAAGGGTTCTCTCGTATCCATAATTGCATAATACATTCATAACAATAAATATATGGAAGCAACAATATACAATACAAAAGGAACAGAAGCTGGGAAGATAAAACTTTCAGAAAAAGCTTTTGCTCTTCCTTGGAACGCTGACCTTGTACATCAGGTTATGGTTTCAATGATGTCGAATGCAAGACAGCCTATTGCACACACCAAAACTCGCGGAGAGGTCCGTGGGGGAGGTAAAAAACCTTGGAGACAAAAAGGAACAGGGCGTGCGCGACACGGTTCATCACGATCTCCTATATGGGTAGGTGGAGGTGTGGCTCATGGTCCTAGAAAAGACAAGAATTATTCTCGTAAAGTTAACAAGAATACTAAATCAAAAGCATTTTTTACTGTTTTATCTAAGAAATGGAGCGATGGAGAAATTATCTTTGTAGATTCACTTTCTTTCTCTGTTCCAAAAACAGCAGAAGCAAAATCAGTGCTCGTAGGTCTTTCAAAAGCAAAGGGCTTTGAAACTCTCTCAACAAAGCGAAAGAATGCAGCATTCATTGCAATCGGTACAAAAGACGTAAATGTTGAGAAAAGTTTCAAGAACATCGGCTCTGTCGTTGTTGATGAAGCAAGAAACCTCAATATGCTCGATCTTTTGAACACAAAATTCATTGTGATTGAAAATCCGACTGAATCAATGAAAATTTTAGAAGCTAAACTCTCATAATACCTACTCCTATGCCAATATTTGGAAAAAAACAATTGAAAAAAGAGGTGGTACCAACAGATGTTAAGCCTCTTAAAAAAGAAGAGGTGAAAAAGACTACCCCTGTTAAAACTGACAAGACAGGAAACAAAGTAGAAAGAAACCCTATTATCAAAAGACCACGTGTTACTGAAAAAGCGGCACTTCTCGCAGAAAAAGGTATTTATGTTTTTGAGGTTGCAACGAAGGCAAATGCATATCAGATCGCATTAGCTGTTCGTTTGGCATACAAAGTTACACCTACAAAAATATCTACTATGAAAATTCCTTCAAAAACCATGTTTGTTCGTGGTAAGCGTGGAAAAACAGTAGCAGGTAAAAAAGCTTACGTTCATCTAAAAAAAGGTGATAAAATTGAACTCATCTAATATTTATTAAAAAGTTATGAAAACATATCGCCCAACAAGCCCCGGTCGCAGGCAAATGCAGACCATAAACTTCAAGGATTACATCACCAAGAAGGATCCGGAAAAATCTCTTACTCGAGGAAGGAAGAGAGATCAGGGACGTAATGCCCATGGTCGTATTACTGTTCGCCATAAAGGAGGTGGACATAAAAGACTCTATCGAGATGTTACATTTGCGTACGATAAGAAAGATATTCCTGCTACTGTTAAATCTGTGGAGTACGACCCTAACCGATCTGGATTCATTGGACTTGTTGCATATCGAGATGGAGAAAGACGATATCTTCTTCTCCCTAAAACTGTAAAAGTTGGCGCAACCGTAATTACAAGTGAAAAGGCAGAGATAGAAATAGGGAACGCTCTTCCTTTGAAGAAAATACCTGTAGGTACTTATATCTACAATATCGAGCTCAAACCAAACTCTGGTGCAAAGGTAGGACGTGCTGCGGGTATATTTGCCCAGGTTATCGGTAATGACTCTGGATATTCTATGATTAAAATGCCTTCTTCTGAAGTTAGAAAAATTCACGAAGAATCATATGCGACAGTAGGTCAGGTTTCAAATGATGAATATTGGCTTATTAATTCTGGTAAAGCGGGACGAAGCCGATGGTTAGGTATTCGACCAACCGTTCGAGGTAGCGCACAAAACCCTGTAGACCACCCATACGGAGGAGGAGAAGGACGACAAGGAATAGGACTTCGAAGATTAAAAACCAAATGGGGTAAACCATCTGGAAAGGGGCAGAAAACTCGAGCTCCAAAGAAATACTCAAACGTATTCATCGTTTCTCGCCGAAAGGTTGGGAAAGATCGAAAAGGCAAGTAGTCTTTTAAAAAATAAAAAACCACCCGTTCGGGTGGTTTTTTATTTTTTTCACGTACTCGCAACATGTACGCTCTTTTCTTACAGTGTCATATTTACTTAAAATTTTAAGTAAATATTGTATATAAAAACCCGCCGAAAGGCGGGTTTGTAATTATAGACAGGTTAGGCTATTTCTAACTCTAATTGGAGCTCTACTGGTTGGGTGTTTTTGTCCACCCCTCGCCAATCATATCTGGCTTTATTGAGCCGAACTTTTTCTTTAACATCGAACTCATCTGTCTGTGAGGCTTTTGGTGCTGAAGGTGCCTCTTCCTCGTGTGTTGGTTTTTCAGGCATAAAAAACTTTGATTTCAATATAAATTATAATATATATATTCCAGGTAGCATAATCATATATTATGAAAGCTATAATATTTGACATATCCCCAAGTTTTGCTAAGATGTCTGAACTAACTCGTAAGTAGGCATTGAAAGTCAATCCTAGGGTAAAACCTAGTTTTTATTTTCTAAAAGGGTTTTATATCCTAGCCTAGCCGCCCGGGTTTGATTTATATTATCTATGACAAGATCACTATCAAAAGGACCATATGTTGACGAGCGAGTCACAAAAAAGATCGCTGGTAAAAAACCACAGGATACTGGGGTAATAAAAACATGGATTCGTGCCTGCCAAATCAGTCCAGAAATGGTCGGATTTAAATTTGGTGTACATAACGGCAGAGAATTCATTGAGGTTCTTGTTTCAGAAGATATGGTCGGACACAGACTGGGTGAATTTTCTCCTACACGAAAATTCTCTAAACACGGAGGAAAGATGCAGAAAGAGCTCGAGCAAAAGAAAAAAGAAGGTGAGGTTGCAGCCGCTCAGGCAGCAAAATCAGCCGCTTCAACTAAGAAATAATCAATACTTATCTTACTTTTATGGTTACAGCATCACTTAACAATTATAGACAGTCTCCTCGCAAAGTACGCCTTGTTGCTTCTTTGATTAGAGGTAAGACAGTAGAACAGGCTCTTAATATGCTTGGTGTAACTGTTAAGCGTGCTTCTGATCCACTTGCAAAACTTCTTCAGTCTGCAGTTTCTAATGCAAAAAATTCAGGTGTCTCTATGGAGGGTCTTTATATAAAAGAATGTACTGTTAATCAGGGAGTTACTATGAAGCGTCATATGCCAGGTGCTCGTGGAACAGCTTTTCCTATCCGAAAGAAAACTTCACATGTAAGACTCGTTCTCGATACAAAAACACCAAAGGCTCCTAAAGCATCAAAAGTTGCAAAGAAAACTACTAAAAAAGCTCCAGTAGAAGTAATAAAAGAAACCAAATAAATATATGTCACATACAGTACATCCATATTCACATAGACTTGGTATCATCAGAGATTGGAAATCTCGATGGTTTGCAGGTCGTGGAAAATATCAGGAAAATCTAAAGTCAGATATTCTTATTCGAGAACTTCTAGACAAACGTTTTCGAGGTATGTATGTTTCAACAACCGATATTGAACGAAACGAGAAAACACTTCGAATTATCATTCGAACCTCACGTCCTGGTATTTTGATTGGACGACAGGGTGAGGGAGCACAAAAACTCCGTGCTGATATTCTCGCTTTCCTTGAAAAGACAGGAAATAAGCTTGGTAAGAATCAGGAATTGAAAATTGATATAGAAGAAATCCGTTCACCTGAATCAGATGCTTCTATTGTGTCTCAAATGATCGCTGAAGGCCTCGAAAGACGTCTTCCTTTCAGACGTGTTATGAAACAAATGATGGAGAAGGTTATGGCCAATCGTGATGTTAAGGGAGTTCGTATTTTCTGTGGAGGTCGTCTCGGCGGTGCAGAGATGGCGCGCGTAGAGGACATGAAGAAAGGTCAGATTCCGCTTCAAACACTTCGTGCTGATATTGATTTTGCTCGTAATAAGGCACATATGACATACGGAGATATCGGTATCAAAGTGTGGATTTATAAGGGAGAGGTTTTCAATAAGAAGAATTAACCAATACCACTATGCTTGTACCAAAAAAAGTAAAATACCGAAAGTGGCATGTAATGCGAAAGAATCCAAAGAAGATGGGGTTCGATACTCGTGGAACAACTCTTTCTTTTGGATCATTCGGACTCAAAGCTATAACTCCTTTTCGTATTCGAACAGAACAAATTGAATCTGCACGAAAGGTTCTTTCAAAGCATATTGGTAAAAATGGAAAAATTTGGATTCGTATTTTCCCTGATATGCCATACACTAAAAAACCAGCCGAAGTTAAACTCGGAAAAGGTAAGGGAGATCTCGAAGGATACTGTGCGCCAGTTAAACCAGGGAGAATTATCTTCGAAGTTGATGGGGTTACCGAACCTATTGCACGCGAAGCTTTTCGTAAGGCAACAGCAAAACTTCCAGTGAAAACAGTTATCGTTTCCCGAGAACTTGTATAAACTTTAAAAACAATATGTCATTATTTAAAAAAACAGCTCCAAAGACAGAAACAAAAGAAACCATCAAAAAAGATGGTGAGACAGGTATTGTTTCTCGACCAAAAACATTAAACGGTATCGTTACTTCAACAAAAATGAAGGATACCATTGTGGTAAAGGTGGATCGTTTTATTAAAGCGAAAAAGTACGAGAAATATATGAAAGTTTCCAAGAAATATAAAGCTCATGATGCAGGTAACACCAAAAAAGAAGGTGATAAGGTTACCATCGTTGAATGTGCTCCTATTTCTAAGGATAAAAGTTTTAACGTAGCAGCATAACGAAAAAGCCATGATACAGCCACAAACAATCGTAACAATAGCAGATAACTCAGGAGGTAAAGTGGGCCGAGTATTCAAGGTTCTTGGTTCGGCTGCAAAACGATACGCTGTTGTTGGTGACCTAGTAGTACTTTCTATTCAAAAAGCAGAACCACGAAAATCTGTAAAGAAGAAGGATGTTCTTCATGCGGTAGTTGTTCGATCAAGAAATGCTGTTCGACGAAAGGACGGATCATATATTCGTTTCGATGAAAACGCTGTAGTGATTATAGAAAAAGGTAAGAAGGAACCGCTTGCTGGTCGCGTATTCGGTCCTATTCCACGAGAACTTGCTGAAAAAGGCTTTAAAACTATTGCATCTCGTGCATCTGAAATTGTTTAACCTGTTATCTAATACTAAATTTTATGCATATTAAAAAAGGAGACACAGTAACAATAATAGCGGGTAAAGATAAAGGTTATAAAGGCCAGGTGATAAAATCTTTCCCTAAGCTTGGTAAGGTTATTATTGGTGGAGCAAACAAAATGAAAAAACATCAAAAACCAACTAAATCAGGTCAGAAAGGTCAAATTATAGAAAAAGAGATGCCTCTTAATGCATCTAATGTAAAGAAAAACTAATGAAAACTCTTACTCTTAAAGAAAAACAGGCGGACGCTTTCGAAACTATGATGAAATCATCAGGTAAGAAGCTTAATCCTATGCAAGCTCCAATAATAACTAAAGTTATTATTACTTCCGGTGTTGGATCTTTTAAAGATAAAAAGAAAATGGAATTAGTAGGTGACAGACTTTTAAAAATCACTGGACAAAAACCAGTTCTTCGAAATGCAAAAAAATCTATTGCAGGATTTAAATCTAGAGAAGGGGATCCTATGGGATATCAGGTAACACTTCGGGGTGAAAAAATGTGGTCTTTCTTGGAAAAACTTATTCATATTGCACTTCCTCGAACAAAAGATTTCCGTGGACTTTCTCCTTTGGCAGTAGACGGTATGGGTGGATATACTATTGGTATTCGTGAAAATAGTATTTTCCCAGAAACAGCCGAAGAGGAGCTCAAAGACGTTTTCGGTCTTGGTGTAAACATCATGACAACAGCAGGAGGGAAGGATTCTACAAGAGAATTCTTACTACATATAGGTCTTCCTATTAAGAAAGAACAGAAAAAAGAATAGTTTCAACAAAAAACACCTAATATACGGTGTTTTTTGTTTGACATCAAGAGAAGCTTTTGATAGTATGTTCGGACAAGCTTTTTTCAAGGCTTTTTATTTTACCCTTAATTTACATGGCGAAAACTTCAGTCATTGCACGGGCACAAAAGAAACCAAAATTTTCGAGCAGAATAGTTCGACGATGTTTCCGATGTGGACGTAAGAACGGATTTATGCGGGACTTCGGTCTTTGCAGAATTTGTTTCAGAGAACTTGCCAATGAAGGCATGATCCCTGGCATAAAGAAGTCTTCTTGGTAAACCCAAGTTAGCCATAATAAATAAAGTAAGGATTTAGTAATTTAGGCAGTAGCACTCATTCTAAAATTGTCTAAACAGGTGCTAGACGCTAAATACAATGAAAGACCCAATATCAAATCTCATCATTCAGTTAAAGAACGGTAGCGCGGCTAAAAAAGAGTCGACTACTGTTCCGCTTTCAAACTTCGTTTCAGACGTTGTTGATGCACTTGCTCGCAAAGGTTATGTAAAGCCAGGTATTAAAAAAGGTAAGGGAGTACAAAAAACTCTTGAAATCGGCCTTATCTATACCAATGGAAATGCACGTATCAGCGATGTAAAACGACTTTCAAAACCTTCAAAGCGTTTGTACCGTAGTTACACAGACATTTTCTCTGTAAAACAAGGTTTCGGATCAATCTTCGTTTCAACACCTAAGGGTATACTTGCAGGGGACGAAGCACGTTCACAAAAGGTTGGTGGTGAAATCCTTTTCAATATTTGGTAATAAAGATTTCTATAAATAAAAATTATGTCACGAGTAGCAAAAAAACCAATAGCAATTCCTGAGAAAACTGAAGTAACAGTTGCGGGTGTTACTGTTACAGTAAAAGGTCCTTTGGGAGAACTTTCTCGTGCATTTAAACCAGGTATCGATATTAAATCTGAAGAAGGGAATGTTACCGTTACTCTTAAACGTCCAGAGGATTATGTTGTATTAGGAACCACAGCAGCTCATATCAAAAATATGATAAAGGGTGTAAACGAAGGTTTTACAAAAAAACTAATTATTGAAGGCATTGGATTTAAATCAGATATAAAGGATTCTATACTGACCATGTCTCTTGGTTTTTCTCATCTTGTTAATGTTCCTATCCCTTCTAATTTAACAGTGACTGCCGAGAAGAACATTATTACTGTACAGGGTACAAGTAATGAGGCGGTAGGCCAGTTTGCTTCAAAGGTCAGAGAGTATAAGAAACCTGAACCATATAAAGGTAAAGGTATTCGTTACGAAGACGAAGTTATTCGAAGGAAGCAGGGTAAGAAAACCGCATAAGTTAGGTTTTAAAAAATATTATGGCAAAAGTAAACATCAAAAGAGAAAAACGAATACGAAGACATGCGAGAATCCGCACAAGGATTTCTGGTACAGCTTTAAGGCCTCGCCTTGCTATTTTTCGATCGAATCGTTTTATGTATGTACAGCTTATTGATGATGAGTCAAACAAAACTATTGCATCGGCATCTTCTCTTAAATCTAGTGGTAAAAAAGCTGAAGCTTCATTCAAGATTGGACAGGATATTGCAAAAAAGGCTTCTGATTTGAAAATCACAGGTATTGTCTTTGATCGAGGAGGCTTTGGTTTTAAAGGTCGTGTTGAAGCTCTTGCTCGTGGTGCACGAGAAGGAGGACTTATGTTTTAATATCTATAATTATGAATCCAGAAACAGAAAACAAGACAGTAAAAGAGACAGCAGAGAATACTCCTAAAGTAGAGACTACTAACACTACTGCTAGCACTCCAACTACTCCAACCGCTCCTGTTGCTGCATCTATACCAGCACCGGTATCTACAGCACCTGATCCTCGACCAGAACGTGGCGGACGTGGCGGTGGCGGAGCTCGAAGAGGTGGAGGAGGGTTTGGTGGAGGACGAAGATCTTCTAATCGACCACCTCGTGCAAAACCTGAATACGATAGCACTATGCTAAATATTCGACGCGTATCTCGAACTGTTTCTGGGGGACGACGTTTCTCATTTTCTGTTGCTATGGTTGCGGGTAATAAAAAAGGAATGGTTGGTGTGGGTCTCGGTAAGGCTGGCGATACTGCTCTCGCAATCGACAAGGCTTTCCGTGATGCAAAGAAAAATATGGTTAAAATCAATGTAACCAAAGACATGTCTATTCCTCATGAAGTTATTTTGAAATATTCTTCAGCTCGAATTTCTATTCGACCTGTAAAAGACCGAGGACTCGTTGCAGGATCTTCTGTTCGAACAGTTCTTGAACTCGCAGGACTCACCAATGTTGCTGCCAAAATTGTTTCTCCTTCAAAAAACAAACTTAATATTGCGCGTGCTACTATTTTGGCTCTCCAGAGTCTTAATCTTTCACGACCAACATCATCTTCAAGGGAGACTAAATAATATTTTTAATTAATACTTACTGTCATGCAACTTCACGATATAAAAAGAAAAACTCCAAACAAGAAAGCTCCTCAAGTAGGACGTGGTGGTAAACGTGGTAAGACCTCAGGCCGAGGAACAAAAGGTCAGGATGCTCGAGCAGGAAGAAAGAAGCGACCAGAGCTCCGAGATTTCATCAAGCGAATTCCAAAGCTCCGAGGTACAGGTAAGGGTGGGGGACATAAATCACATGCTCCTATTGCTGTTGTTGTGCCTCTTTCAGCTCTCGAAAAGAATTTCAAAGATGGTGAAAGAGTTGAAGCAAAGTCACTTGTCGCAAAAGGTCTTGTTTCAAAAGAAGAAAATAAATTTCCCCGTATTAAAATCCTAGGAGGGGGTGAAATAACTAAAAAGCTTATTGTCTCTGGTGTTGAAGTTTCCAGCCAGGTAAAAGTCGCAATCGAAAAAGCCGGAGGTCAGGTTCACGCTTAAGAGTTAATTATTGAAAACCATGAACGCATTCTTAAATAAATTTGTTTACGTGTTCAAGGATGAGAGTCTTCGAAAAAGAATACTCTTTGTAGTTTTTGCGCTCATTGGTTTTAGACTCCTTACCACAATTCCTGTTCCAGGAATTGACGTTGCTAATCTCACCAGACTTCTCCAATCTAGTGAATTTTTTGGACTTTTGAATATTTTCTCTGGAGGTGGTTTATCAAACCTCTCTATTGTGATGCTTGGAGTGGGACCATATATCACTGCTTCTATTATTATGCAGCTTCTCACCATCATGTCTCCACGAATGAAAGCCTTGTATCAAGAAGAGGGTGAGGCAGGTAGAACTAAATTTGCCCAGTATTCTCGAATGATTTCATTACCACTTGCTCTTATTCAGGCATTCAGTTTTGTTATTATTCTTCAAAGACAAGCAATTATTCCTGATCTGTCAGCTTTTGGTCTTGTTTTGAACGTATTGGTAATTGCTACAGGCTCTATGATTCTTATGTGGATTGGTGAACTTATTACTGAATTCGGTCTTGGAAACGGAACATCAATTATTATCTTTGCTGGTATCGTTGCAACTCTTCCTCAAACTATTACTGGTGCAGTCGCTTCATATGATCCATCACAGCTTCCTATGTATATCGGTCTTTCCGCTCTTGCTCTGGCAGTTACTTATGCTGTTGTATTTGTTACCGAGGCAGAGCGACCAATCCCTGTTACATATGCAAAACAAGTACGGGGGCAAAAAGTATATGGTGGTGTTTCTACATATCTTCCAATTCGTTTGAATCAAGCTGGAGTGATTCCAATCATCTTCGCTCTTTCTATTATGTTGTTTCCTCAGATGATTTTTAATTTCCTCGCATCCTCATCTAATATAATTCTCGCAAATATTTCTTCTTGGGGTCTTGCTTTTATTAATAATCATTTCCTTTACAACTCTTTGTATTTTATTTTGATCTTTGTTTTTACGTATTTCTATACCGCAATTACATTCGATCCAAATATGATTTCAGAGAATCTTCAGAAATCAGGCGCTTTTATTCCAGGAGTACGCCCAGGACCATCAACAACAAATTATCTTTCAAAGATTGTTACCAGAATTACATTGATAGGTGCTCTATTTTTGGGTACTGTTGCAGTACTTCCTCTTGTTCTGAGATCATATACAGGAAATACCAGCCTTGCTATTGGAGGTACAGCTTTGCTAATCGTTGTATCTGTAGTTCTCGATGTTGCAAAGAAAATCGATGCCCAGGTTTCAATGCGAGAATACTAGAAGAGTAATAAAGATCGTGCTAAAAAGAGCACTAGATTTTGGTGGCGAGTGACGATACACTAGGAGTATATGAAAAAAGTCACTGTAGTGTTTTTTGGAAGGTCTGGTTCAGGAAAAGGAACTCAAGCCAAACTGCTTTTAGAGTATCTTAAAGAACATGATCCAGAAAGAAAGTCTGTGTATGTTGAAACGGGTGATCGTTTCAGAAAGTTTATAAATGAAAGTGATACATATACAGCAAAAAGAACAAAGGAAATCTTGGAGACAGGAGGTCTTGTCCCTGCTTTTTTTCCTGTTTGGATATGGACGAGTTTACTTGTAGATGAGGTTGATGGGGACGAACATCTCGTTTTTGATGGAGTATCCAGAAGACCGGACGAAGCACCGATTCTTGACTCTGCTTTACAATTTTATAAAAGAGAGAAACCCGTTATTTTATTTCTCGATGTACCGGTAACAGAAGTAACTGAAAGACTCATAAAAAGAGGTCGTAATGATGATAAAGAAGAAAAAATCGCAGAACGATTACGTTGGTCTGAAACTGATGTTATGAAGGCGGTAAATTATTTTGAAAATAATTCCGAATATAATTTTATTAATATTAACGGTGATCAAACCATAGAGAACGTCCACAAAGACATACTTAAAGTTTTAGATATTAATACTAATTAAATATGACAATTAAACTTAAAAAACCAGAAGATATAGCAATATTACGTGAAGGGGGAAAACGCCATGCTTTTATATTGAAAGCTTTAACCTCTATGGTAAAGCCTGGTATTTCTACAAAATCTATTGATGATATGGCGGCGAAATTAATTGAAGAGGGTGGTGACAAGGCAGCCTTTCTCGGATATACACCGTATGGTGCAAAACGTCCGTATCCTGCCAGTGTTTGTGTTTCAGTAAATGATGAGATCGTTCACGGAATTCCAAATGAAAATGATCGGATTCTCGTTGAAGGAGATATTGTTTCAATTGATTTAGGTCTTATACATAAAGGTTTATATACAGATGCGGCAATAACTGTTCCTGTTGGAAAAGTGAGTCGTGATGCAAAGAAATTATTAAAAGCAGGAAAAGAAGCCCTCGATAAAGGTATCAAGGCAGCTAGAAGGGGAAATACAACCGGTCATATAGGAGAAGCGGTGGAAAGTTTCGTAAACCCTTTGGGTTTTGGTATTGTCCGAGAATTAGCCGGGCATGGATTGGGATACAAGGTACACGAAGAACCATACGTGCCTAATTACGGTCAGGCTGGCGAAGGAGACCTTCTTATTCCCGGAATGATTATTGCCATAGAACCAATGCTTAATGCCGGTACAGAGCATATAAAGCTCGATAAAGATGGTTATACGTATCGAACAGGAGACGAAAGTCTTTCGGTTCATTTTGAGCATACTGTGCTTATTACAGAAAACGGCCCAGAAATACTTACAAAATAATTATTATATAAACCAACCAAACTAATCAAACAAAACATGATATGTTCAAAAAATGAAAGAACCCTGGTTATTATTAAACCAGATGGAGTACAGAGGTCTCTTATAGGTGAAATAATTCAACGTTTTGAACGTCTTGGATTAAAAATGGTTGGAATCAAAATGGTTGTTGCCAAGCCAGATCATATCGAGACGCATTACACGATAGATCCAGAATGGCGTGTTAAAACAGGAGAGAAAACTATAAAGGCATATAAAGATAGGGGAGAAAAACATCCTGACGGCGAAGACCCTTTGATTATTACTGGAATTATTTTAAATAAACTTCGTTCATATATGGCATCTGGACCTGTTATTCCTATGGTTCTTGAAGGAGCACACGCGGTTTCGATTGTTCGAAAAATTGTAGGTTCGACTGAACCTTTGTCATCTGATGTGGGTACTATTCGTGGAGATTTTGTTTTGGATTCATATGAAATGAGTGATACTGGAGGGCGATCTGTAAGAAATGTTCTGCATGCATCAGGATCAACAGAAGAAGCAGAAAAAGAGATTGATCTATGGTTTAAGAAAGAAGAAATTATCGATTATCGTCATATTCAAGAGGGGATTATATATGATGATCTAGGTCATATTTTGGGAAATAGAGTCGACTAAACATTTATTTCGTTTCCGAATCTGTCGATTTCATTGCAGACATGTAAAGGAGGTTTATAATAGTAAGTAAGGTTATCTGAAAGATTAACTCTATAACATTTTTTTCGGGAGGAACCCCTTTCATATTGGCTTTGGCCTTATGTCGGATCCACCCACCTAGTTTATACTAGGGACAATCTTTCGGATGACCCATAAAAAACCCGACAAATTTACCACGTGTATGTTTGTTGGGTTTTCTATTATGGGGATTGATGAAACTTTTCACATGGTATACTTTATTTTATGTTAAAGAGCTCGTATTTTTTTCCTTTTTCTGTTCTTTTGGTTTCAATAGCGGTTCTTCATTGGATCGCTTCTTCTTCTTTGGATTTTTATACCACCGTTTTATGGTTCGATATTGTGATGCACTTTCTCGGTGGGGCATGGCTAGTTTCCGCCACTATGTGGCTTACTGCTGTATATGTTCCAGATCGTTTCTTACGTTTTGTATCGGTGCAAAATTTTGTTTTGGTAGCCATTGCTCTCGGATTGGGATGGGAGATTTTCGAACTTATTATGGGATTCACTTCTTTTCAAATGGCTCATTATTGGTCTGACACTTTTTACGATTTAATAATGGACTCTGTCGGAGCTTTTACCATGGCTCATGTATTTAAAAGATTTTTCTAATTTAAAATAAAAGTAAGTTTAAATATAAATTATGAACATGAATACAAATATGAATAATTGCAGTCTTATATGTTGTGGTGGTGTCGATAATGCTACAGGGGCGAATTTTCTATTAAAGACTCCTCAAATGCAATTTCTGGTTGATTGTGGATTGATTCAAGGATCTCGTGTTGCTCAAGAAGAAAATCGCGAAGACTTTTTCTATAATCCAAAAGATATTCCGGTTCTTCTTATTACTCATGCTCATATGGATCATATTGGACGTATACCAAAATTGGTTCGCGAAGGTTTCGAGGGTGTTATTTATTCAACATTAGAAACACGAGATATTGCCACAGTGATGCTCGCCGATGCACAAAATCTGGTCGCACGAGAAGCAAAAGAATCTGGACGTACACCTCTTTATGAAAAAGAAGATGTTGCGCGAGCTCTTTCATTATGGAAAACAGTTAGATATCACGAAACTCTTTCTATTGCGGATGGTATTTCTACATATTGGAAAGATGCTGGACATATTCTGGGGTCTGCGATAATCGAGATCACTATTACTCCGAAAGGGAATACAAAATCTTTTAAAATAGCATTTACCGGAGACCTGGGTAATTCACCGACACCTCTTTTGCGCGATACAGAATATGTCGATGATGTTGATTATATGGTTATTGAAAGTGTTTATGGTGACAGAAATCATGAACCAAAAACAGAAAGGGATGCAAAGTTTGCTCGTATTTTAAAAGAAACATTGCGTGCCGGCGGAACTGTTCTTATTCCTGCTTTTTCTTTGGAACGTACACAAGTGATTTTGTATAAAATAAATAATCTTGTTGAAGGTGGAGAGTTACCAAAAGTTCCTGTGTACCTCGATTCTCCTTTGGGAACAAAAGTAACTGAAATATACAGAAGACATTCAGATAGTTTCAATGAAGAAACACAAAAGGTTATTAAAGGAGGGGATGATATATTTGATTTCCCCGGTATTAAAATCATAGATAATCCCGCACAATCTTCAAATATCCATGCTGTTAAAGGACCAAAAATTATTATTGCAGGATCGGGTATGTCTACCGGAGGAAGGGTTCTTTCACATGAACAGGTATACCTTCCAGATCCAAAAGCAACCCTTGTTTTGGTGGGTTATCAGGTGGCAGGAACTGCAGGAAGAAAAATAGAAGAAAAATCTTCTTATATAAAAATTAATCATCAGAGGATTAAGTTAAGAGCTCGTATAGAAAAAGTGGGTGGATATTCATCACATAAAGATTCGAACGGTTTGGTTGACTTTACTGCGCACGCCATGCCAAAGATTAAAAAAATATTTATCGCCATGGGTGAAAATAAATCCTCAACATTTTTGGCACAAAGAATAAGAGGGGAGTTAGGAGGCAATGCAATTGTTCCTGAAAAGAATGTGGAGTATCCTCTTTAGTTAAATTAAGTTTTAAATAAATAAGCAAAAGATCAGGTAAATAAAAAACCGCTCAAAATAATGAGCGGTTTTTTATTTGAGTATTATTATTTTACCTCTGACATAACTCGGTCAAATATTTCAGGATGGAATTCTGCGAGGTCGGCGAGAATTTTTCGATCAACAATAAAACCTTGTTTCTTGAAAGTTCCCATGAATTTTGAATATGAAAAGCCTTTTGCGTCGAGAGCTGCATTTATTTTTGTGATGAACAGATTTCTTTTATCACCTTTCTTGTCGCGACGATGAGCAAAAGCGTATGCACCAGCATGAGAAATTGCTTCATATGCAGCAGCCTCGTTTGTAGAACGTCGGAATCGATATCCTTTTGCCTGCTTTAGTATATTTCGTCTTGTTTTGAGAGCGTTAACTCCTTTTTTTACGCGTGCCATGATGTATTAATTAAGATTAGAAAGAAAACGAGCCTTTTCCTTGTTGGTCATATGAAAAGGAACCAAATTGCTTTTTTTGATCTGGCTTCGACCACTTTCTTTTGCATTAAAGTGATTTTGACCAGTTTTTCTACCAAGAACTTTACCGTTTTTGGTTACTTTGAGTCTTTTCGCGAATGATTTATTGGTTTTCATAGCTCTCTTGTTGTAGAAAGACAGTTTAACAGATTTCTTTATTTTGTCCAGCAAACACAGGGTGGGTACGGTCTGATTATTCTCTTTCAAGAATAGTGCTTAATCCTTTAGGACTTTTTTGTGGTTTAATGGCAATTCTATGAGGAACTGTAATAAGAAGAAGAATACGGCTTAATCTCTCTTCAAGGAATTTTGGATCCATATATTTGGATCTTCCTGGGAGGAAAAGGTCGAGTTTAATACGTTGTCCATCCGCGAGCCATTCAGAAGCTTTTTTTGCTTTAAGTTTAAGATCGTGATCACCTGTACCGATTTTTACTTGCAATGTTTTTACTTCGATAACATGAGTTTTTGCTTTGGCCGCTCTTTGTTTCTTGCTTTCATCATATGAAAACTTTCCATAATCCTGAATTTTACATACAGGTGGAGTTGCATTAGGGGATATTTCGATGAGGTCGAGCTCGAATTCATGGGCCTTATTTATTGCCTCACTCAAAGTCATAACACCAAAGTTTTCAGCTTCGGGTCCAATGACACGTACCTCGCTCGCTCGTATCTGATGATTTATTCTTGTCCTGTCTTTGCTCAAAATGGTATTGGTCTAGTTATTAGTCCTTGAATTAAAGCATATTTATGCCGAAAGGTAAAATCCGTCTGATGTTCGATAGATGTTTAGAGTTGCTTTTATGTCTCGTATCCAGAATCCGTCCCATGCGCCAGAATGAGTCCAACCTGTGTTTCTGAGATTACTCGGTTCCACATCATAGGTTATGTCCGCGAGTATCTGTCTTTCTGTTGATGAGGATATGCTTAGGGAAGTGAGCTTGTAATTTATTAGGTCTACTTCGCGACATTTTGGAGTATCTAGATATACATCAAACAAATTATTGAACATTGCTGTTACGATTTCTTCATCTGAAGAAAAGTCAGATGAACTAGCAACAATAGAAAGGCCACGGGCGTCGAGATAGCATTGTCCCGCGGTATGTTCTTCTGCAATTGATTGTCCGATAAATCCGCGATCATTTGAAAATCGATATCCGATGAGGATAAGGAGAATGACTGTGAATACGATGATTATTTTTTTGTGCATATGTTTTTGTTAAAGAGGGTGTTAAATTTTGGAAGTTTTTTTGTGTTTGATAAGTCTCTCATAATCTTTTCTTTCTATATAGATTACAAGGCCGAGGGCCAGAATAAGAACGTTCTTTAATATGTACTGTCCTTCGAGTGTTGGTTGCATAAATCCAGTCCATACCATTCCAGATAGAAGGAAAAGTGGTCCTGTTGTCATTACAATATGAGGAACGAGGAGTATGAGGGCCATTAATTGCGCGCGAGGGATAAGGAAAAGAAGTCCGATCAATACCTCAAAAATACCTAAAGAAAAAATAAATTGATTAAAAGTTAAGAAAGGAATGGTTTTGACTAAAAGCTCTGCTACTAATGGATTTGGCTGAACTTAATCCAAATAATTTAAGAGCACCAAACCATATATATACAAGAGCCAAAGACCAGCGGGCGAACATATACATAAATCTTTCTTGTTGTGTCATGCTTATAGTATATATAATGTACGTATGAAAGAAAATAAACTTTGGTTTAGAGCAAAGAGATATGGTTGGGGTTGGTATCCGATTACGTGGCAAGGGTGGGTGGTGGTGATTGGGTATATGGCGATTATTGTTGGACTGGCATTGACGCTCGATGAGAATTCTTCGAATAAAGAAGTGATGTTTATGTTTGTGTTACCGATGGTTTTGGCGGTGAGTTCTTTGCTTAGGATTTGTTATAAGAAAGGTGAGAAGCCTGGGTGGAGGTGGGGAGGAGAGAAAAGTGAAGATAAAAAGGAGGAAAATTAAGAATTTGGGGTAGCTATTTCATTGAAACTTGAATGGATAAATCAAGTGCCTTGGCAATCTTTTGGAGTGTTGAGAGGGATGGGTTACTGTTGCCTTGTTCGAGGCGAGAAATAACAGGCTGACGGCTACCAATAGCTTCAGCTAATTGTGTTTGTGACCAGCCGCGATTAATACGTTCCTTGATGATAGTTTTAACCAATTCATATTCTGGACCAAGTGCTCCATACTCAGCTTTTATAACTGCGTTTTTGAGCGCCTTTGATTTAAATTTTTTGAATGAAGTTGTCATAACTTACAATATAACTTATAAGTTATATCAACGCAAGCTGTTTTTTGCTTTTCTGGCTCTCGCCAATTCTTTATCGAGTGTCTTTTGGGTTTTCTTTATACACGCGTTAAGTAACACAGCTTTGTTTTTGTGAAAACAGTAGAAAATTCTGATTTCTCTAGTACCACGAATACGAAGCTCTAGCAGTGCATCAGACATATGCTTGCTACGTGGCATACCCAAGTCGTTTCCAAATTCCTCAAGTAGTTCAATGGTTCTAATGACTTTAGCGGTTTCCTTGTCTGTCAGTGATGACAAAAATGCTTCTATTGAATCAAGGAGGATGATTTCCATACCATCAAGTATAGCAAAACAAAAAAGCTTACAGGATCTGTCCACTCATTGGTTCTCAAAGATTCGAACTTCAATGAGTCTTGTGTCGCTACGCTCCTCACCTGGCTCGCGGTCTCGCGTGCTCGCTCGACATCCGCTCCGCCTTTCTCATCTCGGCATCTCTTCCAATCAGACAATATAAAAGACTCCCGAAAGGGGAGTCTTTTATATTGTTGTGGAGATGCCGAGATTCGAACTCGGGTGCATACAGCTCTTTCTTCTGTGTCTACGCATTGTAGCTATTTTTTACCCGTGAGGGATTTTGGTTTATACACTATAGAAATAGCAAAACACATATAAACCGATTCTCTGTGGCCGAAGCCATTTAATACAGATCGAGAAGGTTCTGTATCTATCCTGAATTTATGTCGTTGCTTGTTGACGCGTCAGGAATGCATCAGGGCATCGTCACTTAGGCGTTAGCGTAAGCGAATGAGAAATCGTTAGCCGTAAAGAACGGCGATTTTACAGATTTAGCATTTGGTTTTTTGAGCAGTTTCGAGAGTTACTCAAGCTCTAATGCGCGTAAAAGAAAGGGGACTATATGTCTATGCCTGTCATCCCCATGTTTTTATGGTTTCGTACGGTCCGTTGGCCGGCGCCAAAGGCTTCGGCCGTCTCGCTATTCTCCTTTCAAAATACGTCTCATGGCAATATCAGTCTCACGTTTTTTTATACTAGCTCGTTTATCGAACTGTTTTTTACCACGTGCTACTGCAATTTCAACTTTGAGTTTACTCCCTTTATTATACACCTTAATTGGGGTGATTGTCAACCCTTTACCATCTTCCAAAGATCCCAAACGACCAATCTCTGTCTTGGTTAAAAGCAATTTGATGGGTCTTCCTTGCTCTGCATCGCTAGGTACATTTGATTTTTGATAAAAAGGGATTTCGAGGTTTGTTATGAAAGCTTCACCACCACGAATAATCACATATGAGCCATCGAGCGATGTTTTGTGATTTCTTAATGATTTAACTTCGTGACCAGACAATTCCATGCCAGCTTCGAATGTCTCGATAATCTCGTAATTAAAGGTTGCTTTTCTATTTTCTGCCTTTGCCATATCGATATGCTATCACATTCTGCTATACTATTTTCATGTCATCACACAAACCACAAGAGCCTCGCAATTCACATCAAAAGAAAAGACCAACAACCCCATCAACACCTTGGAAGAGTATAACCAGATTCCTCGGATCTTTTGGTATGAGTATTATTATTTTTGTCCTAATCATTACTGCCTATTCACTTATCACAGAGACAAAAAACGATACAATAAATATTTCTCTCTCTGAATTATCAAATGATATTTCTTCTGGACTTGTTTCAAAATTAAGTGTCGACGGAGATGTTTTGACCGCCACATATAAGGATGATGTTGTTAAAGTTTCAAAGAAAGAATCTGATACAGCACTCACCACGACACTCACTAATTATGGTGTTCCTTCTGAAAAAATAGCATCAGTACAAATCGATATTGCTGAACCATCTGGATTGGCGTTTTGGGTTCAAAATCTTTTGACATTTATTATTCCTATTATATTCATCGGTATTCTCATTTGGTTTTTAACCAGACAAATGAAAGGGGCGGGAGCTCAAGCCATGTCTTTTGGTCAATCAAAGGCACGTGTTATTTTTCCTGATGATAAAAAACAAAAAGTTACATTCAAAGATGTTGCAGGCGCAAAAGAAGCCAAACAAGAACTTTCTGAAATTGTAGATTTTCTTAAAAATCCAAAAAAGTTTTTGGAGGTGGGTGCAGTTATTCCAAAAGGTATCATGTTGATGGGTGCACCGGGGACAGGAAAAACATTGCTTGCACGTGCGGTTGCAGGGGAAGCAGGTGTGGCGTTTTTCTCGATTTCTGGTTCTGAATTTGTGGAAATGTTTGTGGGAGTAGGTGCTTCGCGAGTTCGTGATTTGTTCAAGATGGCGAAAGCGGCTTCGCCCGCCATTATTTTTGTGGACGAGATAGACGCCGTCGGGCGAAGCCGTGGAGTAGGAACAGGAGGAGGGAATGATGAAAGAGAACAAACCCTTAACCAAATATTGGTTGAAATGGACGGCTTTGAACCAAATGAAAAAGTGATTGTTATGGCCGCAACAAACAGACCAGATGTTTTGGATCCTGCTTTGCTCCGTCCAGGAAGATTTGACCGACGCGTCACCATTGACCTTCCTGACAGAAATGATCGTGAAGCAATTTTGAAAATTCATGCCAAGAAAAAACCTTTTGCCGAAGATGTTGATTTGCGTGTAGTGGCAGAAAGAACCCCAGGATTTTCTGGTGCTGACTTATACTCACTCATGAACGAAGGTGCAATATTAACTGCACGCGAAGACCGTACAAAAGTTTCTCAATATGATTTGGTCCGATCTATTGAAAAGGTAATGCTAGGTCCTGAACGTCAAAGCCATATTCTTTCTAAAAAAGAAAAAGAAATTACCGCATATCATGAAGCGGGACATGCTGTGGTTTCTTCGGTGCTTGAATATGCTGACCCTGTACATAAAATCTCAATAATTTCTCGTGGACGAGCTGCGGGATATGTTTTGCATCTTCCTCTCGAAGATAGAAAACTTCAATCCAAAAAAGAATTTTTGGATGACATCGCGGTTTCATTGGGCGGATATGTGACTGAACGAATGATGTTTGATGATCTCACAACAGGTCCATCAAATGATTTACAAGTTTCTACCGCTCTTGCTCGTGACATGATTACCAAATACGGAATGTCTGAAAATATGGGACCGGTAGCATTAGAAGGGACTGGTGGTCGTGCATTATTTGGTCGCGGAGTAGAAGACAATGAATATTCAGAACGCGTTTCTGCTGAAATAGATGCCGAGGTAAAAAGCATTATGACAACAGCGATGAATCGTGCGGAACAGACAATTACTGAGCATAAAAAAGCATTAGACGCGATTGCGGCTCGTCTTATGGAAGCGGAAACAATTGAACGCGAAGAATTTGAAAAACTTTTGGTGGCACATGGTATTGTTCCAAAAAAGAAAAAAGATATAGAACATCAGGGATAATACATACATCCCAAAACCCTTGGTGTTTCGAATGCCATTGTCCGAACATACTAATTGGTTTAGTATGTTCTCATGCGCCTGTAGCTCAGTTGGTTAGAGCACAAAGCTTATACCTTTGGGGTCCATGGTTCGAGTCCATGCAGGCGCACCATAAAAACGAAATACCGTCGATGATTTCGAAGGCGAGAATACTGTCTCTTTTTTTCTACCCTCGGTTATTTACTTAAATTTTAAGTAAATAACCCACTGTAAAAAAATACTGTATACCTACCGCACACCTATCGCAGCCTCACCTCATCCACTTTACTCAAAATGAATTTTCTGTTTATTTCGTCGATCAAGTTCCTGTATTAAAAGAGGGAATTGTTTTAATGTTTCGTCTTCGCTTACCAAACGAATTGCTTCAGATCGTGCCGCCTCTACCATTTTTAAATTTTGTATTGCATCCATTCCGATATCTGAAATACCCCATTGTTTGCCACCATACAATTGTCCGGAACCGCGTGCTTGTAAATCAAATTCCGCTAATTCAAAACCATTTTTTGCAGTAATAAGAGCTTTGAGGCGATTCATTGTCTTGTCACCTTTGCTTTCCGCATACAAAAAACAATATGCTTGATGATTTGAACGAACCACTCGTCCACGCAATTGATGTAATTGAGAAAGTCCGAAACGTTCTGCGCCCTCGATAATAATAACTGTTGCATTTGGAACATTTACTCCAACCTCAACCACTGATGTTGCAACCAAAATATCAATGTCTCCATTTTTAAATTCTTGCATGACACGATCTTTTTCAGAGTCTTTCATTTTTCCATGCAAAGGAGCGATTGAAAATTCTTGGAACACATTTTTTTTGAGGCGTTTTGATTCTTCGGTGACTGAACGTGCCTGTACTGCCATTTCTTGATCTGGATCTGGCTCATCTATGCGTGGACAAATAACATAAGCTTGTCGTCCCTCAATTAATTCTTTGCGGATTTTTTCATACATTTCATCACGGGTAGAAACGATAACAGCTTCGGTGATAATAGGTTTTCGCCCCATAGGCATTTGATCGAGAAGGGTGATATCGAGGTCCCCGTATATGGTAAGGGCCAAAGTGCGGGGAATAGGAGTGGCAGTCATTGAAAGCAAATGGGGTGTGATTGTACTTTTTCCTCCATTATTTTTCTCGCTATTTCTTTGAATTAAATTTTGTCTTTGTTTGGTACCAAAACGATGTTGCTCGTCGATAATAGCGAGACCGAGATGTTTAAAAACAACAGTCTTTTGAATAAGTGAATGCGTACCAATGACGACGGAAATTTCTCCTGAAGCAACCCATTTTAAAAGTTGTACCCGTGAAATATTTGTCCAATCACAACGCATTCCATTTCTTATACTAGAAACTTTGGCAGGGAATTTTCTGCAACCAGAACCAGTAATGAGCGCGATATTAATAGGGAGATGTCTAAAGTATTGAATAAAAGATTCAAAATGTTGGGTGGCCAAAATTTCAGTTGGTGCCATATAGGCGACCTGTAATGTTCCATAATCTTGACCATTGGGTCTTGTGGTAATTGTGGCATATGCAGCAGCTGCAGCCACGGCAGTTTTTCCAGATCCCACATCACCTTCCAAAAGACGAGCCATAGCATATCCTTTTTTTAAATCAGTCAAAATATCATCAATAGCTTTTTGTTGAGCAGGCGTTAATTCAAAAGGAAAGCGAGAAATAAAAGTATCCAAAACTTCTTTTGGTTTTTCTATGACAAAGCTCGGATTTTTTTGCCACACCTTTCTTTCTTTTTGTCGCTCGAGCTGTATAAAAAATACTTCTTCAAAAGCAAATCTTTTTCTTGCTGACATTGAATCTTTTTCTTTAAGGGGGGCATGTATCCAAACGAAAGAGGTTGAAAGAGAGGGGAGATTGTATTTTTTCAAAATTTCTTCTGGCAAAGAATCTTTTAAGGTATCCAAAATACCACTACCTAATATTTTTTGTATAGCATGATACATCCAATGAGAAGTGATTCCGCGAGATTCAGGATATACGGGATAAAGGGTGTGTGCAGCACCTCGATCTCCAAAAAGAGAATCACCAACACCAATGGGCATTTCTTCTATTTTTTCTATACGAGGGTTTGATAGATATATTTCGCCAGTTTTTTTGCGGGCCGAAACTTTTCCTTCGACACGAACGGTGGCATTTTCAGGAATCATTTTTGCAAGGTACGGTTGATTGAACCACACAATTTTTATCGTCGATGTTCCATCAGAGAGAATTCCTTCTCCCATAGGAATTTTTGTCTTAAACCCTTTTGATGTTTTAAGTTTTGAAATAGAGCCGAAAATAACCGCTTCGTCTCCTTGCGAAAGGTTTGCAATACTTTTTGACACGGCGGTGTCACCATATCGAGAAGGGAAATGATATAAAAGGTCTTCAATAGTAGAAATACCCAAACGTTTAAGGGCGGTTTTTTGTGTCGCTTGAAGGCGGAAATGTTCTTCGATAAGGGAATACGGATTCATATACCATGTATTGTACCTTAATTGATGTTTTAACTAGGTATAAAAAAACGTTCCCGAAGGAGCGTTTTTTGCTTTATATGTTTGAAATACTAGTTTTTCAAAATATTATTTCATGATGTCCGCTGGGTACACATCACCATTATTACCCACTGGAGTAGTCGATGTTCCAACAGAACAAGCAGCGAACTGACAATTTGGAGCCACACGTCCTACGTATGATCCATCAGGACACATTTTTGTATCGAGGGTACAAGCAGCGACTGATCCATCTGTATTTTTCATATTGTCAGATGTTTCAGAATCACGCATGAAATATGCAGATACTCCAATGACTACTACAAGGATACCGATAACCCACAGAGCGATTTTTGTCGAAGATGTCATATTATGTTTATCTAAGGACTAATACTATAACGGTATAGGTAAGGGGTTTATTTTGCAAGGAGCTTGTTGTTTATGAATAATAAAATGATAGCAAAAAACACCATGATTAGATGGTGTTTTTTGTGCCCATTCTCAGCTGAGATGCCGAAGTAAAGTTTAAACTTTATGGGTATGTGATGAGTATACTCTTTGTGTTGTTAGGGTCAAGCTTATTTTAATAAAAATATAAAATAATCTTTATGTTGCCTTATGTAATTCTTGAAGTGCTGTGTTGTACCCTGCGCCTATGGATTATTTAGAGTTCTCAAATTTTTTTGATAAAAAACATGCTTGGTATAAAAAATTACAAAGTATTGATTGTAGGTATTTGGGATGTAAAGTATTTTTTAATTCAAAAGGCTTTCATCATCTTATATATAAAGGGTCCGGAAAAAGAAGAAATCAAAAAGATATCGAACGTAGATTATATTTGCTTGATTTGGTGCCACACATTATTAAAAATATTACTTCTATAAGTAATTATCGATCTTCCGGTGAATGTGAATTTTGGAGAATTGATAGTCAAAAAATTATTAAAGGGAAAATAATTACTGTTATATGTCGACGAAATAAAAACGGACCTATATTTTTCTATAGTGTTTGGGAGACTAATGTATAGGTTATGGAATAGAAAAATTATCGAATTTATTCCTACGGTAGCTCGTAAAATAGAAATTCTTATCTTGGATGAGGCGACAGCAAACATAAATACCGTTGTTTGACATGATACAGGGCGAGGCATAGGGTGGTATTTGAATATCCTCCTCAACCATCAATTCAGGTTCTTTATTATGCAAATATCACGAAACTCATGGCTTATTAAGGTTATCGAAAAATGTCACGGAAAAGTGCCGAAAGAAATCAGTATATGCGCGTTGTTTGGTAAATTGACGCAAAATGTTCTGTTTTTTATCCTGGCTGTAGTTCTCAGCATAATCATTTCCGTATTTTTGATTATAGCAACACCGATAGCTTTTCTTTTCGGTAGTCGTCCGTGTTTTATAGATGCGGTTAAAATCGAAAATACATCTCCTTTTACAAATATGCCATTACCTCTGATTTCCGGAATACGCCTGACACCAATTATGTTCGTTGTTTTATGTATTCCTTCTTTGGAGGTAATTTATTCTAGAGAAATATTTCAGCCAAAACTTGTGACATATTTCAGTGGTCTTATTTATGGAAATTATTTTGTGCATATATTATCGGTTTTTGCTCTGATGCTTATATACATAGTGTTCAAAGATTTTTTCCGACGGATCACAAGATCTATTGGTGAGTTCTTTACAAGATTTGTTTCCATGATTGGCAAGACCTGTATCATGATCAAGGTGGTGGACTAAATACAGTTCACAACTTTTCAAAGCATCCCCAACGGGATGCTTTTTGTCGGAGTTTTATATTAGTTAATTATATGATAATCTCACATGACTGGAGACGTGTCAGAGTGGTCTAATGTGCCTCTTTGCTAAAGAGGTGAGCCCTTTAAAAGGCTCCGCGAGTTCGAATCTCGCCGTCTCCGCCAAGATAACAAAGTATCGGTGTGACCCGAGTGTTTAGATGAGCGGGCCGACCCGAATACATAAGTTATAATGAGATATATGTTTAATTTATTTAAGAAAAAAACAAAAGCATTCCCTTGTCCTTGCTGTGGCGCCCAGGAATCTTTTGAAAATGAGGATTATGCTATATGTAGAGTATGTAACTGGGAAAATGACCCCGTACAATTGCTGAATCCTGATTTAGAGGGAGGTGCAAATAAATTGAGTTTAAATCAAGCTCGCTCGAAACTTAAGGTTGACCCACACACTTCGCCTAAGCTTCCAAAATAGTACCGGAATACCTTTGTGTTATCTCATTGATTCGGTACTTAACCCACATGGCCCGCCAAGAAAATTTAGTAGATACATGACCCGGGTGCTTGGGTAAGTAGGGCGACATAAATACTATGTCTATACAAAACGCATAATATAAATTACCATTACAATTATGAAATCCTTAGAAAATCTTAAGTCAATTCTTTCTGAAAAATATGTCACCGAGGATGAGGATTCGTATAAAGTTAAACTAATGCCCGGTCTTTCTGATGAAGAGTTGATAAGCTTTTCTTCGAGGTTGCCGTTAGAAAAAATTCCCGAAGAGATAAAAGAATTATTGAAGTTTTCTCGTGGTTTTGAATTCTTACCCCTCCAAGAAATTACTTTTGATGCTATCGGACAGTTCGGTATGGAAAACATATTTCCTCACTCTGTCCAACTGACCGGTGATGGCTTCGGGAACTTCTGGATACTCGATATATCCTCTCAAGGTGATTGGGGTGCTGTATTTTACGTCTGTCATGATCCAGCCGTCATAATCAAACAAGCTCATGATTTGGGAGAATTCATAAGACAAATCGATGATTTTGGAAAAAAAGGAAAAGATTCATATATTGATATCGTTCATGAAAAGACAACGAAAGATGTTTGGAATAATTCGAAGTTCATCAGCATTGAAGATGCTCAAAAGTCTGCAAATGAAACAGTGAGGAATTTTTCTTTTAATCTTCCGAAAAGTTTTTTCATTGCAGATATTAGTGACGATTTTAATAGGGTCGGATTTGCTTGGGGAAAATTTGGGCCTGATATAGACAATGCCGTACGTTATAAAGATGCTCACATTTGGGCATTCAATCAAAAGACAAAGAAAAGCTTCCTTTCTCGCATTTTTGGATAGCGACCCACATACCTCATTTCAATTTTCGAGATGAGGCTAAAATGTCCTTGTGGGATCTCATCTCTCTGGTACCTAACCCACATGGCCCGCCAAGAGAACAAAGTATCGGTGTGACCCGACATACCAAAAATTTTTGAGAAATGATTTACATAAAAAAGTGATGTATATGTAAAGTACATTTTACATTTAGTTTTGTTTTTCATATACTTAATATATGAATAAAAAAATAATTTTCGGTATTATTGTGCTCGTAGTAATTTCTCTCGGTGTTGTTGTCTACTCATCAAGTAATTCTTCGAAGCAAGATGATTCAATGAAAGGAGATAAGGTTGCGGGTAAGTTTGTGAATGAAGTTGTTTCCACTGATAAGGCCGGATCATATGAAAGTTATGATTCATCTAAAATTGCTTTGGCTGACACTCACAATGTTGTACTTTTCTTCCGAGCGGGTTGGTGCCCATCATGTATAGCTATCGATAAGGATATAAAAGCAAATCTTGGCTCTATTCCAGAAAATCTCATCATTCTTGATGTTGACTATGACAAATCTACTGAACTTAAAAAGAAATATAAAGTAACGTATCAACATACATTTGTGAAGGTTGACGCGCAGGGTGAACTTGTAAAAAAATGGAGCGGTAGCCCGACACTCGCATCACTTATTACAGAGGTTAAATAATATAAAATTTATAATTTTATTTGACTGATTCTTTAATTTATATAGTATTCAGACCAGAAACTATCAACTAATAAAATAAAAGAAAGGAATTTTATGAGTCAAGCTTTGTTTTATGAAGGACGGTGGTACATGTTTTCTAATTTTTCTGCCTTCACTGTCTATTGGTGTGGTAGGGAATGGATGACATCTGAACATGCTTATCAGGCATCAAAGTTTATTGATATAAAGATAATTGAAAGTATTCATGAAGCTCGATCAGCACATGATGCGAAAGAAATCTCTCGATCCAATAAAGTGGGTGTCAGATCTGACTGGTCAAGTATTAAGCTGGAAATAATGGAAGGTATTATTAGGGCAAAACTCCATGATCATCTTTTTATCAAAGAACAACTCCTCTCTACCGGTGATTTGATTATGATCGAAGACTCTCCTACGGATTCATACTGGGGCCGTGGTCCTGATGGAAAAGGGGAGAATCATCTCGGAAAAATCTGGATGAAACTTCGGGGTGAATTACGGGCTGATGCATAAGTTTAAAAAAACGAACTGACCATATTCATATGGTCAGTTTTTCTTTTCATAGTATTATTATTTTCATGAAAAAATACACAATCATGTTTTGGATATCGACGACAGCTATTTTCCTTTTTGAAGGTGTGATGTCGACGGTTTCTTTTAACTCTCCTTTGGCGTTAGAAGGTATTACAAGTTTGGGTTACCCTGTGTATTTCGGAACTATGCTCATGGTCTTCAAGGTACTAGGTTCTTTGGCTCTGATTATTCCTGCGATTCCTTCGCGTATCAAAGAATGGGCATATGCTGGTTTCGGAATTGATTTTATCGTAGCCTTTATAAGTCTTTGGGTTGTGAATGGATTACAGGGAATTACATTTTTTCCACTTGTGGTGCTCGCGGTTCTCGTTGTTTCGTATGTCTCTTACCATAAACGCGCATATATAAAATAAGTAAGTAAGAGTAAGTTAGTACGAAATAGAAAATAGTATTATTTTTCGGGCGCCTGCTTTTTTCGCCACAAGATACGATTCTTTCAGTGTAGATCCTGTGGTAATCACATCATCTAAAATAATTACATCTCGTCCTTTAATAAGAGCGGGATTTTTTATCTCAAAAGAACCTTTCATATTTTCGGCACGTTCTTTCTTATTCATACCAACTTGATCTTTTGTTTCTCGTACTCGCGTCAATATATTTTTCTCATATTGGAATAATTTTCCTGATAATTTTTGCCTATTATTTTTTTCTGCAATCAATTCAAGTTCCTTACACACAAGTTCACATTGATTCCATCCGCGCTTTCGACGTTGTTTAGATGTCATAGGTATAGGAATTAATAGGGGAATTTGCACCAGATTATTTTTATTCGATTCAGATGAAAACTCACGAAACATATTCTCTGATTTTACATATACCGCATGTGCCAATAATTTCACGACTTTTGTATTCATATGAGTTTTTATTTCGACAATAGCAGTTTTCATATGATGAGTACGATAGGGAAATAGGGTCACCAAACTATCATTCGAATCTAATTTCAGGTTTGGTATTTGTTTTCGAGGGTTTTTTTCTACCACTGCGACTTTTGCGTTTATTTCCATATTGAGCGCCTTTATATATGTATCTATATCCATGGATTCAAGTTTCCGCACTTCTTCGAAAGGAGGCATTACACAATCGAGCACATATGTCAGTGTACGGGAGCTTATTAGACAAAATGTTTTGAAAGCTTTCATCTCATCATGATATACTGAACATATCTTATGGCTATAAGTTTCCTTAAAAATTTGTTCAAGAAAGAAAGTGACAGTGTCATTGGTATAGACATTGGTTCATCTTCTATAAAAGTTGTTCAACTTCGCAAAAAGGGAGGTAAAGCGGTGCTCGAAACATACGGGGAACTTTCCCTTGGTCCTTATGCTGGTGTTGAAATTGGCAGGGCGACCAGTCTTCCTCAAGAAAAAATAACAGAAGCATTGATTGATGTTATGAAAGAGGCGAACGTGACTACTAATTCCGCGGTTATGTCTATTGCTGCATCATCAACTTTGCTTTCTTTTATACGTATGCCTGAAATGGATAAGGCCCAGCAAAAAGTTATGGTGCCTTTGGAGGCGCGTAAATATATTCCTGTACCAATTACAGAAGTGGCTCTCGATTGGTGGCCTATTCCAAAAGTGGATAATGCTTTTTCTGAATTTGAAAAAGCCCCAGTACAAGGTTCTACTCCAAAAGAAAGAACCATGGATATACTTCTTGTTGTTATTCACAATGATGTCATTACCAAGATGTCGAGTATTAGCTCTGGAGCACGCTTGGCGACAAGTTATTTTGAAATAGAAGTATTTGGTTCTATGCGATCAGTGGTAGATAAATCGCTCGAAAGTCATTTGCTTTTTGACATGGGTGCGGGCTCTACAAAACTTTATATTATTGAAAGAGGTATTTTGAGAAGCTCTCATACAGTTAATAGGGGTTCTCAGGAAATTACACTTGCCATCTCACGTTCTTTGGGTATGTCTGTTGGGGAAGCTGAGCACATAAAAAGAACTATTGGACTGTCAGATGATCCAGAAAATAAAAAAGTAAATGATGCTATTGGAATTAATCTTGATTATATTTTTTCTGAAACCAATCGAGTGATTGCTGCTTATCAGCAAAAATATAATAAGAGTGTTTCCAAGGTTGTTTTGACAGGAGGAGGTTCTTTATTGAAAGGGTTTCTTGAACTTGCACGAAAACGTCTTGAAACCGAAGTGGTTCTCGGGGATCCGTTTTCAAAAACAGAAGCACCCGCATTTCTTGAGCCTGTTTTGAAGAATGCTGGACCAGAATTTGCTGTCGCTATCGGTGCAGCTTTTCGAAAGCTAGAAGAAATGCCTTAAATTATATTTTGCAATAAGTTTTGCCCAGTATGTAGATAGCATATGAAGAAAGAGAGTAGTATACTTATCGAGTACACACTATGGATCCTCGAATGCAAACATCGTTTATACCGAAGAGACCTATTGTCGCATCTCCAAAGATGGGATCGTCTTCGGCACCAATAAATCTTTTTTCTCTTGTTGCTACAATACTTTTTATCGGCACAATCGCTCTTTCTGGAGGAGTATTTTTTTATAAAAATGTTATTCAGAAACAGATCGATGAAAAAAAGGCAACACTAGAACTCGCAAAAGGTGCCTTTGAACCAGAAACAATTAATCAAATTGTAAGACTTGATTCCAGAATAGAAGCATCAAAACAATTATTCTCTTCTCATGTAGCTGTAACTCCTTTGTTTGATTTTCTTTCATCAGTTACATTGCGTTCTGTAAGGTTCAAGGATTTCAGTTTTCTGTATATAAGTCCAACCGAGATTACCATAAGTATGAAAGGTGAGGCACAAGGGTATACAGCAGTAGCTCTTCAGTCAGATTTTTTTAATAAACAAGAAAGCCTTTCAGAAACAATTATTGGTGATATGGCGCTCGACCCTTCAGGATTGGTAAATTTTTCAGTAACAACAAATATTGATCCAAATATTGTTTCTTATGCAAATACATTGGTAAGTCAGACACCAGCAACTGAAACACCTGTAAACAGTGCGCCTGTAAATAATGTACCGGTAAACAGCACCTCTACAAATGCCACGTCCACAAGCGACATGACAGAAACGTTAAATATGCAAACACCATGAACATCGTCTCAATAATTATGATAGTGGCTTCTTTCGGACTTTTCTTTGTATATGTTGATCCAACATATACAGATCCTGAGATTGGTATTAAGGCCCTTAATATTGAGAAAGAGCGATACGACACTGCACTTACTAATTCAAAGAATCTTCAGATCGAAAGAGATAAATTCTTGGATCAATATAATGGTATTGATTCTCGCGATAGGGAAAATCTTTTGAAGGCACTCCCAGACAATATTGATAATGTTCGCCTTATTATTGATATTGATGAGCTCGCAAAAAAATATGGTATGCGTATAAGAAATTTTACAACTAATACCAAAGAGGCTTCTGATGTTATAGGTGCTGATTCTGGACCAAAAGGAACATTAACTCTTTCATTTACCACAACAGCTTCTTACAATACATTTCTTGCTTTTTCTCGGGCTCTTGAACAAAGCCTACGTATAATAGATATATCCTCTATATCATTTGCTTCGAGCAATTCAAATCCATTGTATGATTATAATGTAACTATAAAGACCTATTGGCTTAAATAGTATGAAATCTTCATCAAACAAAAATCTCATAATAACTTTCGTCATTATCATTGCTGTTTGTGTTGCAGGGTATATGTATATTACTCGCGACACTTCAGCCGGTACCAGTCTTCTTGTTGATACACCAATAGGTGTATCAGTAGACGGAAGTCTTTTGACTGCACTTAATCAGCTTCAAACAATACGATTGGATACAACTATTTTTGATAATCCTGTATTTGAAAGTCTTAATGATATCAGTACCAAACTTGCTGAACAGCTTAGTGGTCGTCCAAACCCTTTTGCACCTATCGACTCTTCTGCTGTTACCAAAACATCCATAGAAACAACACAAACATCCGAATAAACAGCATCACCGTTTCAAACCCTCGATAATTATTAGTATTATTTTTCTTTCATATGAGCATACTCGAAGTTCTTGTTCAAAAAAATATCATAGATAAAAAAGATTCTGTCGCAGTTCTTGAAGAAGTGCGTCTTACAGGTGAACCTTTGGAGAAGGTTATAAAAAAACACGGAATTAAAGACGAAGATGTTTTGGACGCCAAAGGAGAATATCTGGGTGTGCCAGTACGATCAATCAAAAATCAAAATATTCCTTTTGATATTTTAAAATATATTCCAGAAGAGTCTGCTGTGCATTATCAAATTATCCCTTTGACGGTCAAGGAAAATGTGCTTGAAGTTGGATTGGTTGATCCGGATGATATTGAGGCCCGTGATGCCTTGAATTTTATCGCAGCAAAAATCGGAATGCCTTTCAAGGTTTTTCTTATTTCAGAATCTGATTTTACTGAAGCAATCAATTTATATAAAGGGCTTTCAGGAGAAGTTACCAAAGCTTTGGATGAATTGGAAACAGATATTGCAGATATAAATGTGAATGAAGAGGGGGGCGAGAAACATAATATAAATACAAACGAAACTCATATTATAGAAGATGCTCCGGTTACAAAAATCGTAGCAACAATACTTCGATATGCGGCAGAAGGGCAGGCTTCGGATATTCATATTGAACAAATGGTTGATAAAGTTCGTGTTAGATTCCGAGTGGACGGGGATCTTCATACTTCTTTGGTTTTACCTGTTAAAGTCCATGATGCAGTAATCGCGCGTATAAAAATACTTTCAAATATGAAGCTTGACGAGAAGCGTAAGCCCCAGGACGGGAGATTTTCTGCGCGTATTGATGGAAGAAAAATAGATTTCCGTGTTTCAACATTCCCTGCATATTACGGGGAAAAAGTGGTGATGAGACTTCTCGATTCAGAAAAAGGCGTGCGAACCCTCGATCAGATTGGTTTCTCGGAAAGAAATTTGAGTGCAATTCGTCGAGCAATGGCAAGACCTTATGGACTTATTCTTATCTCTGGTCCAACAGGATCTGGTAAATCAACAACATTGTATTCAATGTTAAGTGAGATTAATGATGAGACAAAAAACGTACTCTCCTTGGAAGACCCTGTTGAATATAATATGGAAGGAGTTTCTCAATCTCAAGTTCGTCCAGAAATTGGATATACATTCGCATCAGGACTCCGAACTACTTTGCGACAAGACCCAGATATTATTATGGTGGGAGAGATTCGAGATAAAGAAACCGCACAACTCGCTATTCAAGCCGCGCTCACAGGACACTTGGTGCTTTCAACTATTCACACCAACAATGTGGTTGGTGTTGTTCCGCGACTCATAGACATGGGTGTGGATCCATATTTAATTGCTCCGACACTTATCCTTTCCATGGCACAAAGATTGGTTTCAAAATTATGTGAAGGTGGCGAGGAGATCCCTGTGGAAGATTCTATTTCTGTACAAATAGAAAAACAATTTTCAGATCTTTCTCCTGAATTCAAAAAAGAAATAGAAATTCCAAAGATTGTTTATGAACCAAAAGCATCAGACGCATGTCCGAACGGTACACGTGGTCGTGTGGCTGTTGCCGAGGTTCTTGAAAAAGATAAAGAACTTGAACGTCTTATTCTCGCTAATGCAGGAGAAGAAGCTATTTTTAAGTACGGAAGATCCAAGGGAATGCTTACTATAAAAGAGGATGCAATGCTCAAAGCTTTTAAAGGAGAGATTCCTTGGGGAGAAGTGAACAAATTATAAAATATCATTTTTAATCTCTGATATACTAAATATATTGTAAAAGAAATAATAATTCTTTCAGAGGTATTTTGGAAAGTTGAAAAATAGTAGCGGAAATAGTAGTGGAAAATCAAAACAATAATATTCATGGCATCACTTGACTATAAAAAAGAATTCGAAGAGCTTGTAGAGACAGTTGTAAAAGAAGGGGCGTCAGATTTACATCTTTCAACAGGCAGATACCCAACTATTCGTGTAGGGGGGTTTCTTATTCCGCTTATGAATAAAAAAATTCTGGATAAGGAAGATACTCTCGGATTCACTTCGGTGGTACTTACACCTGAAGATCGTGAAACTTTTTTGAAAGTAAAAGAGATTGATTTTTCATATAGTCACAAAGAGGAAGCGCGTTTTCGTGGCAATGGATTTTTTCAACAAGGAACAGTATCGTTCGCTTTTCGTTTGATTCCTAAAAAGATTCGTACATTCGAAGAGTTAAATCTACCTCAAGCATTGGCGACATTTTGTGATCTTCAACAAGGATTCTTTCTTGTTGTAGGTCCTGTGGGACATGGAAAGACAACAACACTTGCGGCAATGATTGAACGTATTAATCAAACACGTGCCGAACATATTATTACCATCGAAGACCCTGTTGAATATATATATGAACAAAATAAATCTGTAATCGATCAACGTGAAGTTCGTATCGACACATTAGATTTCACCTCGGCCTTACGTTCTGTTTTTAGAGAAGATGTCGATGTTATTTTGATTGGAGAAATGCGTGGAAATGAAACCATGGCCACCGCTGTTACTGCCGCGGAAACTGGGCATTTGGTACTTTCAACATTACATACTAATAATGCGGCACAAACCATTAACCGTATTATCGATTCATTCCCTGGCAATCAACAGGATCAAATTCGTATTCAGCTTTCTGGAACACTTACCGGAATATTTTCGCAACGTTTGGTCCCGCGTATTTCAGGAGGTCTTGTTCCTGCATATGAGCTTCTTATTTCTAATAATGCTGTACAAAATCTTATTAGAGAAAAACGTGTTCATGAAATTAATACTGTTATAGAAACTGGAGCAGAACTTGGTATGATAGATATGAATCGATCGCTCGCCGAACTGGTTCGAAGAGGGGAGATAACCGTAGAGAATGCTTATTTGTATTCTCCAAATCCGAAAATTTTGGAAAGACTTATATAAACTTAATAAAACAGCATGCTTTTTAATTACAGTGCGGTAGATACGACAGGTGCAGAAAAAAAAGGATCGATAGATGCTATTTCTCAGGATGTTGCTATTTCTTCTTTGCAAAGAAGAGGATTTGTTATTAAATCAGTAGAGTCTGCTGAAGGGTCTGGTTCTATTTTCTCAAAAGATTTTGAAATATTTTCTCGTGTATCGTCAAAAGACGTTGTGGTTCTTTCTCGACAACTTGCCACATTGTTTGAAGCACAGGTTTCCGCCCTTCGTGTATTCCGGCTTCTTTCTGCAGAGGCGCAAAATCCATTACTCAACAAAGCACTCACGCAAGTTGCTGATGATTTGCAGGCAGGAGCTTCTATTTCTAAAGCACTCGCAAAACATCCAAAAATTTTCTCTGATTTTTATGTGAACATGGTTCGTTCCGGAGAAGAGTCAGGAAAACTCGATGAGGTTTTTATTTTCCTCGCAGACCATCTCGACAGGACATACGAAGTGAACTCCAAGGCGAAAAATGCTCTTATTTATCCTGCTTTCGTTATCTTTACATTCGTAACTGTTATGGTCTTGATGCTTACTGTGGTTATTCCAAAAATCAGTGCTATTTTGACTGATTCAGGACAAGAGGTTCCTTTGTATACAAAAGTAGTTATTGGGATGTCTCAATTTATGACAAATTACGGAATATTTATTTTGGTAGCTGTCATTATTGGAGCTTTCTTTTTCTGGAGATTTCTTTCTACTGATTCTGGTAAAGAAGCTTTAGATAGTGCAAAAATAAATACACCATTTATTAAAGTTCTTTATGAAAAACTCTATCTGTCGAGAATTTCAGACAATATGAACACAATGCTTTCATCAGGTATTCCTATGGTTCGTGCTCTTGAACTTACATCAGGTGTGGTGGGGAACAAGGTATATAAAGAGATTCTAGACGAAGCAACAGAGGCTGTGAAAGGAGGAAGGTCTGTTTCAGATGCTTTAGGTGGAAGAAAAGAAATTCCAGGAATCATGATTCAGATGATTAAAGTGGGAGAAGAGTCCGGAGAGTTGGGTAAAATTTTGAAAACCTTGTCTGCGTTTTATGCACGAGAAGTGGTGAATGCTGTTGATACATTGGTTGATTTGATTGAACCTGCCATGATAGTGCTTCTCGGTCTTGGTGTTGGATTCTTGCTCGCATCTGTACTTATTCCGATTTACAATATCTCTTCAAATATTTCTTAAGGTGTTTTGAATGCATTTTGAAAATACTTATCCACAGCTTTATAACGCTTAAAAATAGAGCTTCTGTATAATGAAGATACCGATTTTATAAATCTGGTCTTTTCCCGGGCCGCCCAAGTGCTTGTAAAATATATGTTAGATGAATAGGTGGTCTCGAGCTTTTGAGCGGAGCGGGAATCGGTTTATTAATTATTATAATTTTTTCGTAAAAATGAATTTCAAAACAAAGGGTTTCACCCTCATTGAACTCCTCGTTGTGATTGCCATCATTGGTATTCTTTCATCAGTAGTTCTTGCTTCTCTTAATAGTGCACGAACCAAAGGTGCGGATGTTGCAGTCAGATCTAATCTTGCAAACATTCGAGCACAAGCTGAAATCGTATATGATTCAGCTAGTCCAAATAGCTACAATGGTATTTGTACAGAAGAAACAATTGTAAATGCTATTAATTCAGCTAAAAGTGCTGCAGGTATAACTAGTGCTACTGGAGTTACTCTTGCTACAGCGCAAGGCGCTTCAACTGCAGTTTGTCACGCTAATGGAAGTACTGGATGGGCAATATCTGTACCTCTTAAAAGCTCTAATAGCATGTATGCCTGTGTAGATGGAACTGGTTCAGCAACAACAACAGCTAGTGTTCTCTCTGGAAACGATATTAACTGTAATCCAGGAGTTAATTAAGAATTAGAAATAAAAAACCACCCATTGCGGGTGGTTTTTTATTTGATACAATATATCAATATGAAATCAAAAGGATTCACACTTATCGAACTTCTCGTTGTTATATCAATAATTGCATTATTATCTTCTGTTGTTCTTTCTTCTCTAGGGGCGGCTCGTTCCAAGGCAGCAGATAATGCTGTCAAATCCGTTATGAAAGGAATGCGCACTCAGGCACAAACATATCTGGATGCCAACTCAACCCTTGGTGCTGCTATAAATCTTACCCCAGCAACAGGGGTACTGTGCACCTCTGGTGTTTTTAATGATTCAATTTTTAAAAATATGCAAACAAATATATATTCAAATGCCGCACCGAGCGCGACTATAATTTGTCGAACAAGTACAAATGGAGAATTGTGGGCATTTTCACTATCTGCTTTACGTGGAGGAGGATCATGGTGTGTTGATAATTCACAAGGTTGGTTTAAAGCAGGATCAGCAAATACGGCGGGTAAATGTCAATAATAAATACTTTATATGTATAGACGCGGATTCACTCTCGTCGAATTACTCATAGTTATTTCTATTATAGGGATACTTATGTCTGTTGTGCTTGCTTCTACGAGTGAGTCGAGGTCTCGAGCGCGTGATGGAAGTCGTACTTCGGATATGCGTCAAATTCAAATCGGTCTTGCACTCTATTATGATGTTTATAGAAGTTATCCGGATTCACTTTCAAAACTTTCAGAAACGGGTCAAGAGTTTCTTCCTTCTATTCCAACAGATCCTAAAACTGGTGGACAGTACGAATATTTGGCAATAACAGATAACAAGGATTATTGTATAGGAATAAAATTTGAAGGAAGCAAACCATCGGAACTTCCTGATTCTGATTCTTGTACAAGTAAAACATCAGGATCTACAGCAAATTATAAAGCTAAACCATTACGATAATGTACACACCATATCTTGTATACATATTTTTGTTCATATTTGGAATCATCATAGGTAGTTTTTTGAATGTGGTAATTCTCCGTTTCGATACAGGAAGACCTATTGTAAAAGGAAGATCGAAATGTTTTTCATGTGGAAAGACCCTTCATTGGTATGAACTTGTGCCTGTGTTAAGTTTTATTTTTCAAGGTGGAAAATGTCGTGAATGTGAATCAAAAATATCTATACAGTATCCTTTGGTTGAATTAGCTGGAGGGTTTTCAATGATTATTGCTTATATGAGCGCGTCTCTTTTGCCGACAGTATCTGCTTCTGTTTTATTTTTTGCATTGCTCGCTGTACTTCTTTTCATTTACATTGTTATTTTTGTATATGATTTAAGGCATTCAATTATTCCAGATGCTTTTTCATATAGTGCGGCATTAATTGCCTTGGCGATGCTCGCGGTTAAATCATATGCATGGGGAATTGTTGATTTGTATACAGTGATTGCTGGACCTGCATTATTTTTATTCTTTTTTGCATTTTGGTATTTCTCAAAAGGTCGATGGATGGGATTGGGTGATGGAAAACTGGCGTTGTCTGTCGGATGGGTACTCGGATTGGGTGGTGGTATTGCAGCACTTCTTTTCTCATTTTGGATAGGAACGATTTTTGCCCTTCTTGTAATTGTTTTACAGAAAATAAGATTTTTCGAAAAAGTATGCGGAATGGACAGAGAAAAAAAGCTCGGAATGAAAAGCGAAATTCCTTTTGGCCCTTTCATTATCATAGGGTTTGTTCTTGTCCTCATGTTTCCTAATCTTTTTGCATATATTATGACGCTTTTAGCGTTATAATATATCGAGTATGAAAAAAGCATCAGGTTTCACTTTGGTCGAACTCATGGTTTCTATAGGAATATTTACCGTCATTACATCTATTGCGGTTTTTAATCACAATCAGTTCAATAGTAGTGTTCTTCTTACAAATCTTTCTTATGAAATTGCACTTTCTGTAAGACAAGCACAGTTCTATGGTATTACAGTAAGGCAAAGCACAATAAGTTCAGGTTCATTTGATTCAGGATACGGTATACATTTTGATTTAGGAACATCAAAAACACAGTACACATTGTACGAGGACCGCAACCCTCAGAATCATATATATGTTTCAAGTGAGCTTCTTCAGAACTTTACAATACAAAAAGGTAATACCATATCAAAAATTATTTTGACGAATAAATCCGGGGCAGTCTCAACACCAAATATAGTCGACATTTCTTTTATTCGTCCAAATCCTGATACATATATCACAGCATCAAATGTTTCTTCTGTGACTTATAATAAGGCAGAAATATGTGTCACATCTCCAAACAGTATTCATCGAAGAATTATAGTTGGTGCAACCGGACAAATATCTGTAAGTACCGAAGGAACAGAGATTTGTAATTGATAAGTGTAGATATTTTTTAATATTATGAATTATATAAAACATAACAATACAGAAAATAATAAAGGACAGAAAAAATCAGGATTCACTTTGATTGAAGTGATGGTTTCTGTTTCTATTTTTGCTATCGTTATGTTTATTGCAACGGGTGCAATTTTTAGTATTGTTGAGGCAAACAAAAAAGCTCACTCACTTAAATCAGTAATGACCAACTTAAGCTTTGCTCTGGAGAGCATGACTCGTGATATGCGAGTTGGAACATCATATAATTGTAATGGTAGCGGGGACTGTGAATCTGGCGCTTCTACATTTTCATACAAAGCAAATCGTAGTGTTGATGGGGATGCTTCATATAATCCAACTGATGGGCTTGATCGTATCACTTATAGTTTGAATGACGGAAGACTTATTAAACAAATCACAGGGGATAGTCAGTATCCAGTAACAGCAGAAGAAATACATATAGATTCATTAAAGTTTTATGCGACAGGAACAGGTGAAGGTGACGGACTTCAACCAAAAGTAGTAATATCAATACATGGATATGCAGGTGTTGGAAAGACACAATCTGATTTTAGTATTCAGACAACGATAACTCAGAGGTCTATTGATTCATAATTTATATGAAAAACTTACAAGAAAATAATAATAAAGGATTCACACTTGTAGAAACAATGGTGGCTATTGCTATACTGTCCCTTTCTGTTACTGGACCACTGGTTATCGCACAAAAAGGTATTGGTTCGGCCATATATGCACGTGATCAATTGACCGCCTCATATCTTGCTCAAGAAGGTGTTGAATATATAAGAAATGTTCGTGATACAAACAGGATTAATGATGTGTCTTGGCTTTCTGAACTTTCTGATTGTGTGGGTGGAATATGTGGTATTGATGCAAGATTTTCAGAATCTTCATCCGTAGGGGCTATTTTCACTTGTCCATCAGGCGTTTGTCCAAAAATTTCACTCGACGATACAAATAATTTATATGGATATGGTTCGGGTGCTGATTGGAAACAGACTCCTTTTACCAGAATTATCACTCTTGATAATTCAGTTTCAAGCAAAGAAGTTTCTATTTCTGTTTCAGTGGAATGGAATACAAATTTATTTGCCCCAAAAAAGACTTTTACTATAAAAGAGTATCTTATGGATTTTTAATTATATGAAAGACATTTTTTTCAAAAACACTCAATCAAAAGAAAATTTAAAGCAGAAAGGATTCGCTATGCTTTTTGCTGTGCTTGCTTCGAGCGTGCTCCTTTCTGTTGGTCTTTCAATTTTTAATCTCACAGTGAAAGAATTGCTCCTTTCATCTTCAGGCCGTGAATCACAATTTGCATTTTATGCAGCAGACACAGGTGTTGAATGTGCTTTATATTGGGACTTTAAGGGTACAAATATTTTTGCCACATCTTCTGGATCAGCTAGTCGTAATCCATCAACAACCAGTCCTGATTGTGTGGATACTGCAGGTTTACAAACATTTGATGTAATGAATCCATCACCTGTTACTATATCTTCGGCTACAACTCAATTTTCATTAGCCATCCCTAATACAATTATTGTAAACGGCAGTAGTGTTGATGCATCATATTGTGTGATTGTTTCTGTCGCCAAATCACTTAACGGTTCTATTATTGAAACAAGTATAGATTCACGTGGCTACAATACAAGATGCGATAGTACGGACCCTAATCGCGTAGAACGTGCTATTCGGGTAAACTATTAGGTATGGTAGGAAAAGCTCTGAATACTTCAAATATACCCAAAGAAATACAAGAACGCGTGAAAAAACTTCGCGATACTATCGATATTCATCGATATAATTATCATGTGCTTGATAAGGAAGATATATCTGCCGAGGCTCTCGACTCACTCAAAAACGAGCTTTCAAAAATAGAATCAGAATATCCGGAACTTATCACCAATGATTCTCCAACACAGCGTGTTGCGGGAAAACCATTACCACAATTTGTAAAAGTCCCACACAAAGTTCCTCAATGGTCATTCGGAGACGCCTTCACTGAAGAAGATATTCATGATTTTGATACGCGTGTCAAAAAATTTATTGAACAAGAAACGAGCAAAAAAGAAAATCCGTCTTATGTTTGTGAACTTAAAATTGATGGATTAAAAATTGTATTTGAATATGAAAAAGGACAGCTCGTTCGTGCAGCCACAAGAGGGGATGGAACAATAGGTGAAGATGTAACTATGAATGTGAGGACGATTGAATCAGTCCCTCTTCGTCTCACAAAACCTGTTGATATTATCGTAGAAGGTGAGGCATGGATTTCAAAACCGAATCTTATAAAACTTAATAAAGAACAAGAGAAAAAAGGAAAACCCGTATTTGCCAATCCTAGGAATGTTGCAGCAGGTTCTATTCGACAGCTTGATTCAAAAATTGCAGCGACCAGAAAACTGGATACATTTATATATGATATCGCCCGTATATCGAGCGAAACATTGCCAGCAAAAGATATACCAAAAACACAGGAAGAAGAGCTCGATTTTCTTCAGGAGCTCGGTTTCAAGGTAAATAGAAACAGGGTTTTGGTAAAAGATATCGAAGGAGTAATTTCTTTTTGGAAAGAGTGGCAGAAAAAAGCACCCAAGCAAGATTATTTAATCGACGGTGTTGTGATTAAAACTAATGAGATTCGTTTACAGGAAGCTTTGGGTTATACGGGGAAAGCTCCACGTTGGGGAATCGCTTTTAAATTTCCAGCAGAACAAGTGACAACAGTATTAGAAGATATTGTTTTTCAGGTTGGTCGAACAGGAGTCATTACACCTGTAGCGGTACTAACCCCTGTGCTCGTGGCGGGATCAACAGTTTCTCGGGCGACTTTACATAATGAAGATGAAATAAAAAGATTGGATGTGCGTATTGGCGATACTGTTGTGTTACAAAAAGCTGGTGATGTAATTCCAGATATTGTAAAAGTAGTTTTGGAAATGCGTACAGGTAAAGAAAAGGCATTTGTCTTTCCAAAACATATTCCAGAATGTGGTGGAGAGGGTTCGATCGAACGTATTGCTGGTCAGGCAGCGCACAGATGTATTGTTAAAGATTCTTTAACTTTGCAGCGTCGTAAATTTCACTATTTCGCCTCTCGTGGAGCATTGGATATTCCTGGATGCGGGCCTGCAATTATTGATGCATTACTCGATGCTGGTCTTATTTCAACTTTCCCTGATCTTTTTAGAATTACCAAAGGTGATGTTTTGCAATTGCCCCGCTTTGGAGAAAAGTCAGCAGATAATTTAATAAATTCTATTGATGAGAAAAGAAAAACAACTTTGCCTCGTCTTTTGACTTCACTTTCCATAGACCATGTCGGGGAAGAAACCGCATATGCATTAGCTCATCATTTCAAAACAATGGAAGATGTTATGAATGCATCACAAAATGATATTGAATCAATAGAAGGGATCGGACCAGTCGTGGCAGAATCAACATATAAATGGCTGAGGAAAGAGGATAATAAAAAGATGCTTGCGAAACTTTTACGAGAACTCGATATAGAAAAAATCACTTCAGTACAAAATGGAAAACTCGCAGGTTTATCATTTGTATTGACAGGAACATTGCCGACTCTCGAACGAATGCAGGCAGAAGAAATGATTCGTAATGCGGGTGGGGCATGTTCGTCATCAGTTTCGAAAAATACTTCATATCTGTTGGCTGGAGAAAGCGCCGGATCGAAACTTTCAAAGGCAGAATCGCTCGGGGTGAAAATTATCGACGAAGCTACCTTTAAAAAACTTTTCTGATATAGTACTCATATAAATTAACCTATTATGATAACTCGAGAAGAAATAGACAAATTAGCAACCCTTTCACGCCTTACTCTTTCAGACGAAGAAAAGACACATATGGCAATCGATATAGGTTCTATTTTGAATTATGTCGATACTTTAAAAAAAGCAGAAGGCGATGCGAATCTTTTAGATATATCAGCAAACAAAGAACATGCGAAACAAAATGTTCATAATGTAATGCGTGAAGATGTGAATCCAAATGAACCTGGAAAAAATACTGAAAAATTGGTTAACTTGGCACCTCAACATGAAGGTCCGTATATTAAGGTAAAAAAGATTTTGTAATTTTCTATAATTTTTCGCACTACAAAAAATGACAATTGATTTAAAAAATCTCACTATAAAATCAGCACATGCATCTTTGGTTAAAGGTGAATTTACCGCACGTGAACTCGCACAAGCGTACCTTGATCAGATTGAGGCAAAAAATTACGGACATGATGGAATCAATGCATACCTCGAAGTATATGATGATGTGTTGAGTCAGGCCGATGAAGCACAAAAATTGGTTTCAGAATCAATGCCTCTCGCCGGTATTCCTATCGCTATCAAAGATAATATTTTAATCGAAGGGAGAAAAGTTTCTGGAGCGAGCAAAATTTTGGAAGGCTATAGTGCACCATATGATGCAACTGCAATCAAAAAATTAAAGGAAGCGGGCATGGTTTTTATTGGTCGAGTTAATATGGACGAATTCGCTATGGGAGGCTCTACAGAGAACTCCGCCTTTGGAATGACAAGAAACCCACATGATTTATCTCGTGTCTCTGGAGGCTCTTCTGGAGGCTCTACGGCTGCTGTAGCTGGTGATATGGCCTTGGTTTCTCTCGGGTCAGATACCGGAGGATCTGTACGACAGCCTGCATCATATTGTGGTGTCGTGGGACTTAAGCCAACATATGGATCAATCTCACGATATGGACTTATGGCTATGGGATCGTCGCTCGATGTTATCGGACCAATTGGAAAAACCGTTACTGATGTAGAAATTCTTTTTAATGCAATGAAAGGTGTGGATGCTTTTGATGGTACATCACTCGATGTCGAAGGATATCGAAAAAACGATAATGAAAATAATTCGCCGGAAAAAAAATCAGAAAAAAGATATACCATCGGTGTACCAAGAACTTTTCTATCAGGTGATGGTGTGGACAAAGATGTGATGGTTTCTTTTGAAAAAACTATTTCTGATTTAAAAGATAAGGGTTATGAAATAAAAGATATAGAACTTCCCCATATAGATTATTCATTAGCTGTTTATTATGTAATTATGCCAGCTGAAGTTTCTTCAAATCTTTCTCGTTTTGATGGTGTGAAATACGGACTCTATAAAGAAGGTGCTACAGGTATTGAAGATTATTTTGAAACACGTGGAGAAGGTTTTGGTAAAGAAGTTAGGCGACGTATTATGCTCGGAGCATATGTTCTTTCTTCTGGTTATTACGATGCTTATTATAATAAAGCGAATGCTGTACGAGAACTTTTAAAAGATGATTTCAAAAAAGCATTTGAATCTGTGGATGCAATTATTACCCCAACTGCTCCTACTGTAGCTTTTAAAATAGGTGAAAAAGTTTCAAATCCTTTGTCTATGTATCTCGAAGATATTTTTACCGTACCTGCCAATATTGTTGGTATTCCGGCGATTTCAATTCCTGCTGGTGTAAAGGAGATAAAGGATGGAGAAACAAAAAAAGAACTTCCTATTGGTATACAAATCATGGCATCGCATGGACGTGAAGATATTCTTTTTTCTTTAGGTAAAGAAATGCGAAGCGAAACGGAGTAAATTACGATACAATAATATCCAGTTATGGATAGCATACATTTTCTCAATCTCGAATATATATTAATTAACATTGTCGATTTCTTTAAAAACTTCGACTTTATTGCATGGCTCAATGTATTGATTCATTTCATAGAAGCAATACGTCCATTTTCTATTGTTGTTGGTCTTTTTCTTTTATATATAATTGTTTATTCGTTTATACGAATAAGACAGGTTAATGAAGAGAATGAAAGAACATTTAATTCAATACGTTTGAAAGATGCTTTGGTAGAAGCAGAAAATGATCCAGTTCTTAACAAGAAATGGGAAAGTGTGCAAAAACATATAAACTCTGAAAATCCTTCGGATTGGAGATTGGCAATCCTAGAGGCTGATATTATGTTGGGAGATATTCTTAAAAAAATGGGATACAGAGGGGACTCGATAGGAGAACAATTAAAAGGTGTTGAAAAGAGTGATTTTATTACCCTCGATTATGCATGGGAGGCGCATAAAGTGCGAAACAGAATTGCGCACGACGGTTCAGATTTTATGTTAAATGATAGGGAGGCTCGACAGGTTATAGATTTGTATAAACAGGTTTTTGACGAATTTTATTATATATAGGGAAGCGAACGGTGGTGGTGGGGCGCGATATCGCTCGGTGTTTGGTACCTAGCTTTTGGTCTGCATACTATTTTTCTTACAGTGGCATATTTACTTAAAATTTAAGTAAATATGCCACTGTAGAAAATAGGTCCATAACCTCAAGCCTGCCCGCACCCCTCTCTATCAAATGTATCTCTTGCGCTAGAATTTTTAACGTTGTATACTGATGTTTATCTAATTTTGAAAATAAATTAGGTTAAAGTAAGGGGATAAACATAGCGGGGTAGAGCACCGGTAGCTCGACAGGCTCATAACCTGTAGGAGGTGGTTCAATTCCACCCCCCGCAACAATTTGATTTGAATTACAGACATCAAAAAACCCGCTCATCAGACGGGTTTTTCGTGAAAAATAGGTTTGGTTGGCAAATACTGTTTATGGCTGTTGCACAATCATCGATCTATCGCTCGAAGTACACATACATAGTACGCATGAGGAATGGGTTTTCTTTCAAAATACCTTTTGCCTTGGAAAAGCTTATGTGTTGTGATATCTTTGGAGCATTGTCGGCGTAGCTCAGTTGGTTAGAGCGCGGGACTCATAAGCCCGAGGTCGGAGGTTCGATCCCTCCCGTCGACACATTTGTTTCAGATAGGGAATTATGTATAATAGCCTCTGCGGTTATAGATTGTATATAGGCGTATACGCAGGTGTAGCTCAATTGGTTAGAGCACTCCCCTGTCACGGGAGAGGTTGCGGGTTCGAGTCCCGTCACTTGCGCCAGGCAGATAATATTAAAGCCGATGTAGCTCAGTTGGTAGAGCACGTCATTGGTAATGACGAGGTCTCCAGTTCGATCCTGGACGTCGGCTCAAAAAAAGTATCTTGCCACCTTAGCTCAGTTGGTAGAGCAATACTTTCGTAAAGTAGTGGTCCTCGGTTCGATTCCGAGAGGTGGCTCAATGTAGTTGTGTTAATATATATTATTGTTACCACTTGACTTCATTTGCTTTATAATTTATTATATGATTATTCGTTCCTAGACACATTAGTAAGGAATCTGATTTGGAGTTCCGGAATAATAGAGTGTCTGGTGACCAATAGCAGGTTTTCGGGGGGTTTCTTCGATTATATCAGTCGGGTACCTCGTTCCTTCTCAGACCGATACGAAAGTATCGGTCTTTTTGTTTGCTATAATAATTGTCTATGCAGGAAAAGCTTAAACAAATACAAGAAATCGAAAACCAAATGGCAGAGGTGTCATTTTGGGATAATAAGGATAAGGCACAAACTGTTTTAAAAGATTTGAATCGTCTAAAGGGTGAGATGGCTGAATATGAAAAGTATGAACGTGGTAATGCCATCATGACCATTTTTTCTGGGGCAGGGGGTGATGATGCCGAAGATTTTTCACGAATTCTTTTGGAAATGTATATGAAATATTCTGACAAGAAAAAAAGGTCCGTTTCCTTTATTCATCAAAATCAGAATAATCATGGAGGGTATAGAAATGTAACACTAGAGATAGCAGGGAAAGGTGTATATGGTGAACTTAAAAATGAATCCGGAGTCCATCGTTTGGTAAGGGTTTCTCCATTTAATTCAAAATCACAGAGGCATACTTCTTTTTCTTTGGTTGAAGTGGTACCAAAATTTGAAAAAGCAGAACATTTTAAAATAGATCCAGATGACTTAAATATTGAATTTGCCAGGTCTTCTGGTCCAGGAGGACAGAATGTAAATAAGAGGGAAACAGCAGTACGAATTGTTCATGTACCAACAAAACTCTCTGTTCATGTTGATTCTGAAAGGTCACAGGCTGATAATCGAAGTCGAGCTATGGATATTCTGCAAGCAAAACTATACAAGCTTCATGAAGATGAACGTGTGGCCAAAGAACGAGGTATGCAGATATCAAAAACTACAGATATAGAATGGGGAAATCAAATACGCTCATATGTGCTTCATCCATATAAAATGGTAAAGGATCATCGCACAGAAATAGAGACTTCGAATGTTGACGGAGTACTCGATGGAGACATAGATATCTTTATAGAAGCAGAAAAAAATATGTTTTAATATAAGTATGTACGGATTACGTTTTAAAAAAGGTTTTACCTTAATCGAACTTTTGGTCGTTATTTCTATAATAGCTCTTCTTTCTTCTGTTGTTCTATCATCACTTAATTCAGCTCGTCAAAAAGCTGGTGCTGCACGAGCCCAGTCTGACATGAGAACAATTATTAATGCAATTACTGTCGCACAAGGTGAACAAAACAAAACACTTATAGGTATTACTGGGAGTACGTGGTCAGCTGGCCAATGTTATAATGGTTCGTATTATGATATGGCTTTGACTGCCTGTTATAATAGGTTAGTTACCTCATTTACCGCCATACAGAATGCTACCGGCGGTATATATCCAAATCTTACTTTATTAGTTCGTGATCCTTGGGGTAATCCATATTATTTAGATGAGAACCAGGGAGAGTCAGGGTCTGGAAGTTGCTCAAATCCAGATAGATTAAGATCCGCCGGTCCCGACGGTAGAAGTGGTGGTTCTTATACTGCAGATAATATTGAAAGTACGAACGAAATACCCTTTTCTCCAAAATGTCCTTAGAAAATACATACCAAGTATGTATGTCATGTGATAAAATAAAAAAGCTCTATTATGATTAACTTTGATAAGGTAACCAAAATATATTCAGATAATTCTGTCGCCCTCGAGGACGTGTCTCTTCATATTGAAGCAAAAGAATTTGTTTCTATTGTTGGTCACTCAGGTGCCGGCAAAACAACATTAATTAAAATGATTCTCGCCGAGGAAAAACCTACGCGAGGCAGTGTTACATTTGAATCTGTAAATATACATAAGATAAATCGTAAACATATGCCAGAATTCAGACGGCATATTGGTACCGTATTTCAGGATTTCAGACTTATTCCAAATAAAACCGTTTTTGAAAACATTTCTTTTGCTATGGAAGCAGCAGGACGTACAGATGAAGAAATTGCATCAGATGTTCCTCATGTGCTCGAGCTCGTGGACCTTGGCCGAAAGATTTGGAACTTTCCACATGAACTTTCTGGTGGGGAAAAACAACGTGTTGCGCTCGCTCGAGCAATTGTTAATCAACCCGATATTATTATTGCAGACGAACCAACAGGAAACCTTGATCCTGTTAACACATACGAAATTGTTCAGATTTTAAAAAAGATAAACGATCTCGGTACGACGGTTATTTTAACTACTCATAATAAAGGGGTAGTAGAGTCAATCGGAAAAAGAGTTATTACCATGGAACGCGGACGAATAGCTCGCGATGACAAGGACGGCAAGTATGTTATTTAGCTTCTGATATAATCAAACTATATGTTTTGGACCAACAGTAAAAGAATTTTAAAAGCTGGATTTGTATCATTTGCGAGAAATGGTTTTGTTTCACTTTCCTCTGTACTTATCATTACCGTTACCTTGTTTGTCCTGGGAGGTATTATGTTTTCTGGAGCTATTTTGAATTCATCACTTCAAGAAATCAAAGCCAAAGTTGATGTGAATGTATATTTTGTTCCTGTTGCTGTCGAGGACGATGTGCTTTCTCTAAAGAATCGTCTCGAAGTGTTACCAGAAGTCGCATCTGTTCAATATATTTCTCGTGATGATGCTTTAACTAATTTCAAAGAACGTCATGTAAATGACGAGGTAACCCTTCAGGCCTTGGAAGAACTAGGCGAAAACCCTCTTGGTGCCATTTTAAATATTAAAGCAGTTGAAACTTCTCAATATGAAAGCATTGCTCGTTTCTTGGATGATCAAAACGATAGTCAGCCAGGATTTATTGACCGTATAAATTATTATCAAAATAAAGTCGCTATCGATACTTTATCTAGCATGATAGATGGAGGTAGAAAAATCGGTTTCGCCGTGGCTCTTCTTTTTATTATAATCTCTATTATTATTGCATTTAATACAATACGTCTCACTATTTATATTTCACGTGAAGAAATATCAGTTATGCGATTGGTAGGGGCGAGCAATAAATATATTCGTGGACCATTTGCTGTGGCAGGTATTATGTACGGAATCGTTTCTGCTTTTATAACACTTATCCTTTTCTACCCAGCAACATATTGGGTGTCTTCTATTACCAATACTTTCTTTAGTGGCTTCAGTGTTTTTTCATACTATTTGAATAATTTCACTATGATTTTCTTGCTTATTGTTGGTACAGGAATATTTTTGGGAGGTATATCGAGCTATCTTGCAGTACGTAGATATTTGAGACTTTAAAATCCTTTTCGTGGTATAAAGAGTTTTATATGAAAAAAGCTATTTTAGCTATTCTTTTGTTGGGAATATTTGTTCTTATTTTAGGAAACTATTTTTATTCAAATTTTAATAAGGACCACTCTTCTTCAACTGCAAAAATGTTGTTTGTAGGAGACATGATGTTTGATAGAACCATGCGTTCAATCGCTGAACAAAAAGGATATGATTATTTGTTTGAATGTGTTGAGCCATATCTTTCTGGTTTTGATATGGTTGTCGGGAATATGGAAGGACCTATAACTCCATATATGTCAGTAAGTAAAGGAACAATACCGGGGGACGCTAATAATATGCGTTTCACTTTTGATCCGTCTATTGTTCAAAGTTTAAAAAAGTACGGGTTCGGAGTTCTTTATATTGGAAATAATCATATATTTGATTTTGGTCAAAGTGGTGTGGAAAGCACTCTTTCTGCTCTTGGTGAAGAAGGAATCATTCCTTTCGGAGTAGAGGGAAATTATGTGGCTACGACTTCTATTAATGGAAACATAATTTCTTTTATTTCTTTCAACCATTTTTATGGAGAATCTAATCCAGAAGAGGTGGTCTCAATGATTTGGAAAGCAAAAAAGAGTGCTAGTACCGTCATTGTATACGCACATTGGGGTAATGAATACGAAAAGGAAGATAGATATCAAGAAGCGCTAGCTCATAGATTCGTCGATGCTGGGGCAGATTTAATTATTGGTTCACATCCGCATGTTATACAAGGGCATGAAGTTTATGAGGGAAAGAATATTTATTATTCATTAGGTAACTTTATTTTTGATCAATATTGGAATGAAGATGTTCGCACAGGACTCGGAGTAGAGGTCAATATTGATAATGGTGTAATTACAACAAATAAAAAAACATTTACATTAGACAGGGTAAAGGTCGTGTGTCCTCATATATAAATCACTAGACCTTGTCGATTATAGGTTTATACTTAAAAGTAAGCCTGTACACAGGATTTCAGGTTGCTTTGTTAGGTTTTCAGTAAGATTATTCAGGTTAAATAAAAACATATTATGAAAATTATTAACGTAATGGTATTAACGGTATTTATTATGGTTGGGGTTGTACATATGACTCCTTCTGTGAATGCTCAGATCGAATCAACTATTTATACAGAAGTTTCAACCGATCTTGGTTCAACTTCAGCAGTAACAAACACATCAGCAGATGTTTCAGTTGACGCATCAAGTGATGTATCAGTTGAAGTTATGCCTATAAGCGCTACCGTAACAACATCTGTAGATACTTCTGCAAGTGTTAAGGCATATGTGGAATCTGTCGAAGAATCAGATAAAAATATTGATGATGTTAAATCAACATCAGATCATGTTTCTGTATCATATAAACAACCAGCAAAATTGTTCGGTTTTATATCTATGGATATGTCAGTTAAAGGAAGTGTCGACACCAAAGGTAATGTTCGTGTGAACTATCCTTGGTACAGTTTCCTTACAAATTATAAGAGCGATACAAAACTCGAAAGCGATATTAATATTGCTGTAAGTTCTATTGTAGATACTGAAGGGGAGACAGAGTTCTCTGGATCTCTTCAGACTCAACTTATCACAGCTATCCATACAGTTATGAAAGCTCACTCAGAAGCAAATGTTGATTCGGAAGCAGATGCTAGTATGGAAGCAGATGTTATGAATTCAGGTGAAGTTGAAGCGAATTAACTAATTCAAAACTAGTTTTCAATGCAGTTTTTGTAAGTAGTTTCTTGATTTTGTTCCATAAAAGCAGTTTTGCCTTTATTCCAGAAGACGAATGATTCATCAGAGTTTGTGTATCGTGCCCCTAATGCAGATACAGATATGTTTAAATTCATATTAGAACCATCAGAGAGCGATAGGTTAACTATGTCAGATCCGGAATATGCCGCCCAAATGTTTTTATTGTCAGCACATGAATAGGTGACTACTCGATCGGCATTTGTTGTTTCAATAGAGTCTTTCTTTGTTGAGGTATACATAATACCGAGTGCGAAAGCTACAACAAAAGTTACGGTTAATATAATTATTTTTTTCATATACTAGCGAGTATATCATAAAAATAATTCGTGAAAAAAGCCCGACACATTTCATGTGTCGGGCTTTTGAAATTAACTAATCTAAACTTTACGTTTAATTTACTTCTTATATATTGCTTTTTATTCTCGTAATGATCTCCCAAACATTTTCAGGAACAATCCTGTCTACCACTACGGTATAAGGACGGGTTTTCTTCGGAGCAATTATTAGTCCAGATTCTGAACCCGGTCTCACAATATCTCTAACAAAATCCATAGCCCCTTTTGATTTAAGCCAATGATAATAAGGGTCAGGATCATTGGATTCCAGAACTACTGGACTATGCAGGAAGATATCACAATACAAAGTTAAGTCTCGAAAAGAAGCGGTCCATGTAGGAGGACCTGATAATTGATCGCATATTATAATGGTCATTCATTAGAATAATAGGACTTCTTGGATTTTAATTCAAGCTTTCGATCAGATATTCTGTTTGGCTCTATTTAAACACCACTGTTCCGCTGTCTTTTGCTAGGTTCAAAACCAATTCACCTTTAGATGTAAAGAGATAGCTTTCTGATTCATTAAGTAAAGACATGAAATCAGATTCTTGCGAATCAGCACAATATTTCAATGTTACTGCTGCGTCTTTAAAGCTAATTTTCCCATCCTTTGAAACATATTTACCTGATGCATTATTACAATCTGTTGTAGCAGAGAATGTATCATCTTTTGTAAAAGTTATTGTAAATGCTTTTGTGTCTTTTGGAGTAATTGTTTTTCTGTCACTATAAACTGCAAAAGAGCCGGGCAGACCGATTTTCAACAATATGCTCTCGCTCATAGAAAAAGGCAAAGCATCAGGAATTTTAGCGTGGCACCCCGATAGATTGGCGAGAAATAGTATTGATGGTGGAAAAATAATCTATCTGTGTGACCTAGGTCTTATCAAAGAGCTAAAATTCCCGATGTTTTGGTTCGATGCTACGCCACAAGGAAAGTTTATGTTAAATATTGCTTTTGGGCAGAGCAAATACTATGTAGATAATCTTTCAGAGAATGTGAAGCGCGGACTTCGACAAAAAGTGAGACGAGGCGAACAAAGCGGTCAAGCTCCGACGGGATATTTGAATGACAAAGTGAACAAGAAAATTATTCCCGATGTTGATAGGTTTCGCCTCGTCAGAAAAATGTTCGAAGTCTACGCTACTGGAAATTATTCTCTGAAAGATACAAGGAATTTGCTCGCTCAAAAAGGCTTGCTGTCTAAAAATGGTAAAGTTCTCACTGTTTCAAACACGCAGATGATCTTAAAGAATCCTTTTTATTACGGCGGTTTTAAATTTAACGGAGAACTTTCTAAACAATTCATTTTAGACAGCAACCAAGCCATAATTGTAGCAAACGAAGAAAATCTCGAAGCCAAAAGAAATTTTCTTAAAAAGATTGGCTCGAACCCCCACCTCGCGTCGCTTTGCGACGCTCCGAATTTTGACAAAAAAACGAATTCCGAAACTTGGCTGCCGGACTTGGGATCGAACCAAAATTTCCGCTTTCAGAGAGCGATGTCCTACCATTAGACGATCCGGCAAATATATATAACTGAGTAAAGGATTGTGCAGAAATCAGCGATAATGCATAGAAGATAGCATATTTAGGTACTTAAATAAAGCATGCTGGCTAGCCGGAAGAATTACATATCATGCTCTCTGTGATGTGTTTTTTCTACAGTGGCATATTTACTTAAATTTTAAGTAAATATGCCACTGTAGAAAAAATAGGTATGTATCGCCCTCTCCTCCTCCTCCTCGATATCAGACATTTTTCGGGCGTTTGACAGCTATACTAAAGTTTGCTATAATTGATGGATAGTAATTAAAGCTTACACATATTAATTGTAAGCTTTGACTTGATTCTCTCGTCATATTCTTTGTGACTTGTCTGACTCGGGTCACATAAAAAACAAAGAAATGACCAAAAAAAAGATAGAAGGCGCTTCTCCGGAAGCACCTGTAGTAGCCGTGGAGTTTAAGGATCTCGGTATTCAAGACGATATTCTTGAAATTTTAAATAAAGCAGGCTTCGTTACACCGACGCCTATTCAACATAAAGTAATTCCTACAGGAATTGATGGGAAGGATATTATAGGTATTGCACAAACAGGTACAGGAAAAACACTCGGTTTCGGTATTCCTATGCTTCATCGTATTCGTGGAAACAAAGGACGCGCTTTGGTTGTGCTTCCTACACGTGAACTTGCTTTGCAGGTTGATGAAACTTTGAAAAAAATTGGTGGACCATTAGGCTTGGTCACATCTGTTTTGATTGGAGGAGATTCTCTTACACGTCAAATGCGCGAATTGCGACATGATCCTCATGTAATGATTGGTACTCCTGGGCGAATTATTGACCATTTGAAACGAGGAACAATGAAACTCGAAAAAATTAATTGTCTTGTTCTCGACGAGGCAGATCATATGTTTGATATTGGATTTGCTCCACAAATTAGAGAGATATTGAAAAGCACACCGAAAGAACGTCAAACCATGCTTTTCTCTGCGACTATGCCTAATGAAATAGCAACACTTGCTATGGAGCACATGAAGCTTCCTTTGCGTATAGAAGTTGCACCTGCAGGAACTGCAGCAGAAAATGTTGAACAAGAATTTATTGTTGTTGAAAAACGTTCTAAATTTAATCTATTGGTTAAACTTCTGGGTGAATACACTGGTTCTGTTCTTGTATTTACTCGAACAAAACATGGTGCGGGCGATATTTCAAGAGATTTAAGACAGATTGGTATTACCGCTACAGAAATTCACTCAAATCGTTCTTTGGGTCAAAGACGACAGGCATTGGATGGATTCAAAAAGGGAACATATCGTGTATTGGTTGCAACAGATATTGCAGCAAGAGGTATTGATGTAAAAAATATTACACTCGTAGTTAACTTTGATCTTCCTGAACAAGCCGAAGATTATGTTCATCGTATTGGACGAACAGGGCGAGCCGGTTCAGAAGGAAAAGCGATTTCATTTGCTACACCAGATCAGAAACGAGATATCCTTTCTATTGAAAGACTTGTTAAAAAAGTTATTCCTATGAAAAGTCACGATGGAGCAATAATGTCTGAAAGAATATCGGCAGGAGGCGGATACCGTGGACGTGGAGGATACCGTGGCGGAGGCGGAGGCGGATATCGAGGAGGGGGTGGCGGCGGATATCGTGGTGGTAGTGGCGCTGGAGGTTCTCGCAGCCCTCGACCATTTACTCGAGGTACCGGAACAGGATCAAGATCTACCGGTCCTCTAACAGCTGGAACAGGAGCAAGACCAGCGGCACGAAACGGAAGTGCTGCTGGATCATTTAGACCTTCTCGATCTGGATCCGTACGGTCTCCATTTCCTCGAGCGCGAAATACCGACTCTTCAAAATCTGGTTCAGGTGGACTGGGTGCAGGATATCGTCGAGTGTTCCGCAAAGGAATGCGATAAATATGTTAGTATAGATTTCTTATGGCAAACGGAGATGTAGTATTAAGATTTGATAAAGTTTCTTTTAACTTTGGACATAATCATCCGATTCTTACAGATGCGGATTTTTCTGTGCGTCGCGGGGCAAAAATAACATTGATGGGACAAAATGGTGCAGGGAAATCAACCATATTCAAACTCATTACAGGTGAACATAAAGTTGAAGAAGGAAAAATAAATACCGCTCAAGCAAATACTGGGAGCACTATCGCTCTTTCTCGTCAGGTTATTCCTCGTCCTGAACTTGAACTCACTGTCCTCGACTTTTTTCTTAAAGCTTTAACAGGTGAGACTGGTTCAGATGCAATTACAAATTCAAAAATATATGATATTGAGCCTCGCATAGAAAAAGTTTTGGAAGCCGTTGATTTCAAAAGTGATATCACTACATTGAAAGAAAGAATTATAAAATCTTTTTCAGGAGGTCAGCAAGCACGTCTTTTACTTGCTTCTGCACTTATTCAGGATCCTGATATTTTGCTTCTTGATGAGCCAACCAACAATCTCGATCATGGAGGTATTGATCATTTAAAATCTTTCCTTAAATCATATAAAAAAACAGTTATAGTAATTTCCCATGATGCAGAGTTTTTGAATTCATTTACCGATGGAGTTTTATATCTCGATATTCATACAAAAAAAGTAGAGCAATATGTAGGTGACTATTATGATGTGCTTAAAAATATTACCGCCAGAGTAGAGCGAGAAAATCGTGCCAATGCTCTTTTGCAAAAAGAAATACAAGCAAAAAAAGATCAGGCCAATATGTTCGCGAACAAAGGAGGTCAAATGCGTATTGTGGCTAAACGTATGCGTGAAAAAGCAGAAGCCCTCGGAGAAGATATTGTAGAGGTTCGTCAAGAAGATAAGGCTATACGAAAATTTATTATTCCTTCTCAACCAGAATTTATGGGAGAGATTCTTGAGATTTCAGCATATAAAGTAATAAAAGGACATAAACCAACAAAACGAACTTGCGATATTAAGCTCAAGCGGAAGAATCATTTATTGCTTAGGGGTCCAAACGGAATTGGTAAATCAACTTTGCTTGAAAGCTTGGCATCAGGAGAAAATAAGGATGCGATTATTGCAGATGGTGTGCGTGTTGGATATTATCGACAAGATTTTTCTACACTCAATTTCGATGACACAGTTCATGAATCATTATTTTCTGCATCAGCGACTCACATAGAACAAGATATTAGATCAGTAGCTGCAGGGTTTTTAATCAACGGAGATATGATGGGAACAAGGGTGGGTGCTTTGTCAGAGGGACAAAAAGGCTTGGTGGCTTTTGCTCGATTGGTTTTGCAAAAACCAGGACTTCTTATTTTGGACGAACCAACAAACCATATAAACTTCCGACATATTCCTGTTATCGCACAAGCGCTCGATGAATACGAAGGCGCTATGATTTTGGTTTCCCATGTTCCTGAATTCGTAGAAAAAATCCGTATAGACGAGACTTTGGATTTGGGTAAGTAAATAATATAGAAGGGTAAAGCGGGATGTAGAATGGTAAAATCAAATAATGAAAAAAGTGGTCTCATTTGATTACACTATACGAAAATCCAAACGCTCTAAACATATACGACTAACCGTTAGGGCTGATGGAAAATGTACAGTTTCTGCACCTTTGCGGGTAAATGATGAAGCTATTAATAAATTTGTTTTTTCAAAGCAAGAATGGGTAAAAAAGGCTTTAGATAAATTTAAGGATTTTAAACCAATTTCAAAAGGTAAAAATAAGATAAAAAATAAAGCCGAGAGCAGGGCAGATTTTTTAAAACATAAAGAAGAAGCGAGAGCCTTGGTGATATCTAGGCTAAATTATTTTAATAAATGGTATGGATTTTCTTGGAAAAGAATTGCTATTCGAAATCAAAAAACACGATGGGGATCGTGTTCTCATATGTTTAATTTAAATTTTAGTTATCGTCTTATCTTATTGCCGAGCAGACTTTCAGACTATGTAATTCTTCATGAGCTTTGTCATATAGGTGAATTGAATCATGGTCCGAATTTTTGGAAACTTATTGAAAAAAATATGCCGGATTATGAAATACGTAAGAAAGAATTGGTGAAGTTTTCGAGAGGGATGAGTGACAATTTTTCAGACCATTCCGTGCTAAGCTAGCCACATGAAATATGAACAATCAAGAGGAGGTGCATCGCGAGGAAGCGCAGGAAGACCGCAAGGAAGAACACCCGGAAGACCTCAGGTAAGTTCACAAAGGGGTCCACAAAGGAATTCTCAAGGAAGACCTCAAAGAAGTACCTATGGAAATCCACAGGGTGCATATAGAGGCTCAGAACAGAGCGATGCTGGAAGAGGATACGGGGCACAAGAAGGTCAAGTGCCTCAAAGAGGACATGATTCTCGAGTGGAAGAAAGAACAGGAGGATACAGGACAAGAGAAACATACTGGGCAAAAAAAATGCTTGAATTTCAAGGTGCAAAAAAAACATATGGTGCTCGTGGATATTCAAAACAAGACAACAGACAAGAGGTACGACAAGATACAAGACAAGGTGAAAGACAATTTGTAAGACAAAACACAAGACCTCCACGCAAGCATGTAAAAGAAATAGAAGAAGAAAAACCTGCTTTTCCAATGAGAATCAATAAATATTTGTCTATAGAAGGCAAAGGATCACGTCGTGAAATGGATGTGATTGTAAGAGAAGGAAAGGTACTTATTAACGGTGTGACAGCAATGCTCGGTTCAAAAGTAAATGAAGGAGACAAAGTAGAGGTGCGTTTTAGGACTCCTAAAAAGCAAGATAGGTAATCATTTTTTTTAGTTATCCACAGATTTCATACTCAAACACTTGCAGGTGAACTCTGGTTCACCTATACTGTATTCATACAAAAAAAGGGGCAATCAAAGCTTTAACGAATTAATACAAAAAGATATGAGCAGAAATCAAATGATCGGAGTTATAGAAAAAGAAATAAAGGCACTCAATTGGAGAATCGATCTCAAAATTGTGCAGGGTATTTCATATGCGGTTGAATCTCGTAAGCATAAGAAGTTAGTCCGTCAGCTCCGTATGTTGGCTCCTCGGAAATTTGGTCTCTTTGGTAAGATGACAGAAGCAATGGTAATGTTTACGTTATAATTACCTAATGAATCAATACACAATTTATAAAGACAAAATCATAAACTTCTATAGCAAGCATAAACGAATGCCTGGCTATAAAGAGCTGATGGAAATCACAGGATTCAAATCAAAGAATGCTGTATATAAATTGATTAATAAATTTGTCGAGGCGGGGATTCTATCAAAAGATTCTCGGGGAAAGATTTCATTCGTAAAGGCTTTTGGTGAAATTCCTTTGCTCGGATTAGTGGAAGCCGGATTTCCGATGGTGGCAGAAGAAAGCGTTTTGGACACACTCGATATTAATGCGTATCTTGTGGAAGACAGACAGGAATCATACCTTCTCGAGGTCAAGGGAGATTCCATGATTGATGAAGGAATACGTGAAGGTGACCTCGTGGTTGCGGAAAAAGTAGGTTCAGATGGCTCTCGTCTCACACCCAAAGTAGGCGATATTGTTATTGCTGAAATAGACGGTGGTTGGACTATGAAATTTCTCAAGAAAAAAGGTAATCAAACATACCTTATGCCCGCCAATAAAAACTTTAAACCAATTTATCCTGAATATGACCTTAAAATAGCGGCCGTTGTAAAAGGTGTTATCCGAAAGTATTAGGGGTATGATATAACCCTATGACTCAGAAAGAAGCTTTAGACATACTTAAAACTGGGAGAAGTGTTTTTCTTACAGGTGCTGCAGGATCTGGTAAAACCCATGTTTTGCGTGAATATATTTCTTATTTGAATAAGGAATTCATATCGGTTGGTGTTACTGCGTCCACAGGTATAGCTGCAACACATATGGGAGGACAAACTATCCATGCATGGGCAGGTATTGGCATAAGAGGTAATTTGCATGGTGATGAAATTGATGCACTGATAGAAAAACAATATTTAAGATCACGTTTTAATAAAGCAAAAGTATTAATTATTGATGAGATATCGATGCTTCATCATTTCAGACTTGATTTGGTTGATGCGGTACTTCGTCGTGCGCACAGGAATGACAAGGATCAGAACGGTCTGAGTAGGGAAGAATTACCTTTTGGTGGAATACAGGTAATATTTTGTGGAGATTTTTTTCAATTACCACCTGTAATGCGTCCTGGTGAAGAACAATCAAAATTTGCATACCATTCAAATTCTTGGAAGGTATTAAGACCTACTGTTTGTTATCTCCTTGAATCACATCGTCAAAATGATGATAATTTTTTGCGCGTATTAAACGCTATTCGGGACGGGGAGGCTGCTGGTGATGATGCTGAAAGTATAGGAGAGATTTTAACAGAACGATTTAATGCGAAAATTGAAGGCTCTATATCACCAACAAAACTGTATACACATAATAAAGATGTGGACGAAGAAAATGAAAGAGAGCTCGAAAAACTTCCAGGAGAAAGTGCGGAATATTATATGGATGACAGGGGACGTCCGACTGTAATCGCCACTTTGAAAAAAGGATGTTTGGCTCCAGAGGTACTACGTCTTAAAATGGGAGCAAAGGTTATGTTTGTAAAAAATAACTTTGAACAAGGATACGCAAACGGAACATTGGGAGAAATTATTGTCTGTGATGCAGAAAAAATTATTGTTCGTACATTTAATGATAAATTGATAACAGTCGAAAAAGAATCATGGAGTGTTGAGGATGGAGGAAAAGTTTTTGGAGAAATAACTCAATATCCTATACGTTTGGCATGGGCTATTACTATTCACAAAAGCCAAGGAATGTCTCTGGACGCTGCAGAAATTGATTTATCTCGTTCTTTTGAGCGTGGTATGGGATATGTAGCATTGTCTCGGGTTCGAAACCTTGCGGGTCTTTCTATAAAAGGAATGAATAATATGGCCATGCAAATTCACGAAGAAGCTCTGGATATAGACAAAGATTTTAGACGTGCTTCCGCGGAACATGCGAGCATGATAATTGAAATGAATAAGGCAACTTTGGCTCAAGAACAAGATCAATTTATTTCATATGCGAGTAATAGTGCAATCAAGGTAGATACGATAACAAAAACTAAAGAATTGTTAGAAGAAGGAAAAACACTAACTCAGATTATGAAAGAGAGGGAGTTAACAGAAGGAACCATTCTTGATCATTTTGAAAAAATCAAAGCAAAAGATCCGGCATTTAATATGTATCATCTCCGTGAATCAATAACTGTAACGCGCTTTAAAAAGATACAAGCAGCTTTTCAGAAAATCGGTACTGTTGGTGGCGGAAAACGTCCTCTTTCTCCGGTTATGGAATTGCTCGGTAAGGGTTTTACTTTCGAAGAATTAAGAATCGTCCGTCTTTTTCTTTAGTTTTTCTACTCTTTCTTTTCTTTATTCTCTTTTTCTTTCTCTTCCTTCTTTTTTTCTTTCTTTTCTATCTTATTTTCTTTTTTGATTGCCTTTATTTTCTTTGCGGCCTCGTTTGCTGCAACCCATGCAGTGCTCCAACATAATTGAAGACTGTATCCACCAGAAGGACGATCGATATCGAGCAAGTCCCCTATGATATAAAGGTTTGGGTATATGCGTGATTGCATGGTGCGGAAATCAATTTCTTCGAGTTTTACACCCCCTGAAGCAACAATGGCTTTTTCTGAACCAAGAAATCCACTCGGTACCATTCTCATATCCTTTAGAAGTTTGCCGAGTTCAATACGTTCTTCCCGACTTACCAAATTAACTTCTTTTTCTGAGTCTAACGATGAGAGAACAAAAAGTGCGGGAGAAAATGCAGGTGTAACGAGGTCTTTGATAGCATTTTTGAGCTTTTTGTTTTTATTATGTTCGAATACTTCGAGAATCTTTTTATCCATAGATCCAGGATCTAGGTCGGGGAATATGTCTAGGGAGAGCTCTATTTTGTCGCCCGTCTGCATATATTCCATTGCATCACGAATTTCTTTTGAGAAATTTATAACCAAAGGTCCACTCATACCAAAATGTGCAAATACCATACGACCCACACGACTTTCTCCTCTATTATTATTCATAATAATAGAAAGTTTCGCATGTTGATGAGATACGCCAGCCAAATCCCTTACCCACTGATCTTTAATTTTAATAGGTACCAAAGCTGAATCAGGTTCTATGATGGTGTGTCCGAGTTTTTTCAACCAATCAAAACCTTCACCTGTCGAACCTGTTTCAGGATGAGAAGAACCTCCTGTTGCCAATATATATGCATCTGCAACAACAGTACCTTTTATTGTATTGAGTCCGACAATATTACCTCCGTATGCATGAAAACCTTGAGCAGGGAGATTTGATCGTGTTTCCACCCCATACTCTTTAATATTTTTTACCAAAACATCCCATACAGAACGAGCAGTGTTTGAGGCAGGAAATACACGACCTTCATTTTCTTCTTTTGTTTTCATTCCTTTGCTATGGAAAAAATCCAGAGATTCTTTTACTGAATGTATTGCAAATGTCGAAAACAGGAATTTCCCTTTACCTTTTAATTTTGCAAGAAAAGAACGAGCGTCGGGTTCGGCATTTGTAACATTACAACGTCCACCGCCTGTGATGAGGAGCTTTTTTCCTAAACCTTCATTTTTTTCAATGAGAATAACCGACACCCCTAGTTCCGCTGCTCTTCCTGCAGCCATCATACCAGCGGCTCCACCACCAATAACGGCAATATCGTACTTTCCTTTCAGTTTGCTACTTTGAGGTTTTTTCATATTGATAGGCTACCATGCAAAGCAAAAAACCGATATGATGTGAGTATATGAGAAAAATAGATACACCTGTGATGAAGTTTGGTTTTCTGTTATCGGCCGCACTCGTTATTGTGGTGGTATGGTCGATGTCGAGTTCATATCTAAATGATTTCGATGATAAAGGTATAGATGAAAGTAGGGGACAAGAAGCTTATCGTACGTATATAAATACTGATTTAGGTTTTAGTGCATTACTACCGGTTGCATTCACAGAGCAGTCTGATTATTTCTATTATGAATTGGGTCCAGGTCGTGAAATTCCTGGGGTGAAATTTAACATCCCTCAAATAATGGCCACGGGAACTAATTTATCGTCAGATTCTGGAATAAGTATTGAATTATTATCACGTGCCAACTGTATACCGGATTATTTTCTTGCGCATTCAGGAACATCAACATTAATCAGTGTTGGGGAATATGAATACACTGGTGCAACTTCAAGTAATGCTGGAGCTGGAAATTTCTATGAAGAAAGCATTTTTACATATAAAAATAGCGATCTTTGTTATGGTGTTAGATATTTTATCCATTCAACACAGATAGATAATTACCCCGAAGGTGCTGTTATGGATTTCGATAGAAAAAAAATGGTAGATGTGTTTAATAGTGTTCTTCAGTCAATTAAATTTATCTAAACAAATCATGTCCAATCGCTCACCATGGATTCATCAACTAAATAGTGATCGAGCTGTCTTTCCTCTTAAAAAAGATATACAAACTGACATAGCTATCATCGGTGCTGGAATTGCTGGTATATCCACGGCATTTTTTATTCTTCGCTATACAGATAAACGGGTGATTGTTGTTGAAAAGGGTAAGTTTGCACACGGAGCAACTGGCCATAATGCCGGTCAGATTGCGAGTTATTTTGAACGTCCTTTCCATGAATTGGCCGATGAGTTTGGTCTCGATAAGGCCGCTAGTGCTCAACGTGCAATTGAATCTGCGTGGCAGTTACTGGATGAAATGTATACCGAAGCTCGTATGTCTATACCTGTTTCAAGGTTTATGGGTCATGCTGGGTTTAGCACAAAGGATCAGGTCTTGCGTCACCTTAAGGATGGTGTGTGTCGTAAAAAAGCCGGTATGAATATTGAACATATGAGAATAGCGGACAATGCTCCTTTTTTGTCAGAATTGTCATCTGAGTATAGTGAGTTGTATGAAATAGTCACACATAAAGAAATACTGAACCTTCTCCAGAGTGGCAATAAAGAATATGTGGCATCTCTGTCATATCAAAAAGGGTGTCTTAATTCAGCTTTGTTTTGTCAGGAAATTATTTTATTTCTAACAAAAACATATCCGGAACGTTTTGCTTTGTACGAGCATACCCCAATATCAAAGGTTGTTTTACACGAAGAAAAAGTCATTCTAGATGCAGGGAAACATACAATAGAAAGCAAAAAAATTGTTTTGTGTACAAATGGATTCGAAGGGGTTCATATTATAAACGAAGGGGGTCTTGCTATAGATACAAAGTTCCATCATTTAGTAAAAGGTATTGTTGGGTATATGTCTGCATATCTTGAACCTCTAAACAAACCACCTGCTGTAGTTAGTTATTTTCCACCAAATCATTCAGATAATAGGGATCCTTTTGCCGAAGATCCTTATTTTTACCTTACCCGAAGACCTTTTGATTTTTCTGGAAATATCAATTCAAATCTGATTAGTGTTGGTGGACCGGAATCACCACTGGAAAATCGTCTTGAATATAATACAAATCTAGATTACCCAGAAGATGCCAAAAAACGAATCAATGCATTTGTGAAATCAACATATGATCTTGATCCTAATAAGAAAATTGATTATCAATTTACCTGGCACGGTCTCATGGGATACACCCCATCAGGGGTGAGATTAATAGGTGAGGAGCCTAAAAATCCTTCTTTGATATATAATCTTGGTTGTAACGGGGTAGGGATTTTACCTTCTTTATATGGTGCGAGACGTATCGCTTCTTTGATTGCGGGTGATTCTTTAGACGAAACAATCTTTGACCCTAAGAAATAATCATAATAACTATAAAAATAAAAAGGGCCGAGAATTTTAATTCTCGGCCCTCGTTTCATTCCTATTTACACTGCTAGTGGATTATCCATATATGCTGGATCATAGACACTTGGCTCTAAATAATCCAGGGGTATTTCAAGTATAAGGTCGCTTTTTTCTAACATGAGCCCATTAGATGTAATTCTAATTGGCTTAACAATTTTAAAAGTTTCATATATTAAATACCCATCTCCCTCACTGGTTGTTGATACAAGATTTGATATTTCTTGGGAGTGAAGTAACAGATTATTAAAATTAAATACAGTTTTAATTTTTGTTAAAATATCCATTACGGTAGCCATGGTTACATTAGTCTCACTATCTACAACCACTGTCACTACTTCATAGATAATATTCCGATTAGATTTCGGATCTTTAAAGAGTCTTAGTTTCATTTTTATATAAAAGGTTCAAGTTCGAGTACAATTCTAACTCACGGTAAGCTTTCTGTGAAATAAAGTATCTTGTTTGACATACAGAAAATAATGTAATCTAATTATTATTTCAATATATCTTGAATTAACCGTAGTTTAAGGGCCGTTTCCGTAAATGTCCTTTAGTGGTCTTTAAACAGCGAGAGAGTAAGGGTTATATAAAGGAGATTCTTTTAGTTTATATTATTTGTCTTTTATATGTCCTTTAAAAACAAGTGATGTTTAAAATACTCTTTAAAATAAGGGTATTTTAGTTGACAACCTGTACAAAATGAATAATATATGATGTACACATGAAATTTCAGAGGACCACACATTTTAAGATTTTAAACACAGTACTTAACTCGATACTGGTTTTTTTTGTGTTTGTGGCGCCTTTTTCTCCTCTATTTGCAAGGTCTGTTGATGCCGGGCTTCAGGATCGATGTGAAAATATACCGGACTTGCAAACAGTTGTTCCTGATGGATATCTTTCAGAAGGTTCAGATTGTTATATAGATAGCATAGACAACACGGTTATCAATACCCCAATATACAGCAACTGTCCTACAAACAAAGAATGTTTGGTTATAATAAAAAATTCAGGAAATATTTTGAATCCTGGTTACGGTATTGGAGTAAGGTCTGTTGGTGAGACAGCTAATCAGGTTTGTAAAGAACAGGGTTATGAGAATTATATTCCTAACGCTGGATTTTGGGAGAAAAAAGAATGGCATTCACCACACGATAATTATCAAAAGGATTATGTTAACGGTGCTTGGACTACATATGGTGCCAGTGGTAGTAACGATGAATACTGGACACGTATTACCTGTGAAAGATCTGTTGGTACAGGAGGTACTCCAGTTATCGATACCCCGATATACAATGGTTCTCCTGTAGGTCATTTCGATACAGCCAATTGTTCTGTTATAGAAGGTTGGGCATACGATCCTGATACATCATCTGAACAAATACTTGTTCATTTGTACGCAAATGCACCTTCTGGTGACGATAATAGTGTGTTTCTGGGTGAAACACTTGCAGATAAGGTTAGGCAAGATGTTAATGATCAATTCGATATAACAGGTAATCATGGCTGGGTGTTTAATACACCAGAGTATTTGAAGGACGGAGCACCACATAATGTGTATGTTTACGGTATTAATTCAGATGGTACTCATGATAATAATCCGATGCTTACTCGGTCTCCTTTAGTTATCTCAAGCTGTAGTACTTCTGTAGATCCAGATCCTGTGGATCCAATAGTTCCAGAACCATCTGATGTTTCTCCGGTAGGTATTGTGGATACCGTAGATAACTCAACATGTGATGCTATTTCTGGTTGGGCGTATGATCCTAATTTTTCAGAAAGATCAATCAATATTAATTTTTATGCTGATGCTTTGGCTGGAGCTAACGATGCACATTCTTTTCTTGGTGGAACATCGGCCAATATAAACCGCCCTGATGTAAATTCAGATCAAAATATTACAGGAAATCATGGTTTTTCTTTTGCAATACCTAATTCATTAAAGGACGGAGCTACTCATTCTATACATGTTTACGGTATTAATACGACAGAAACCGTGCCTTCAAAAAATATTCTTTTAAAAACTGTCATTATTTCAGGCTGTACAACAACCGGTGTTGTTAACACAAACCCTTCAACACCAATTGTTTCTGGTCCTACGACAGGAAATACAGGTGTTTCTTATACATTCAACGTTACTGCAACTGATCCAGATGGGGATAATGTTAAATATGGTTTTGACTGGGATAATAACAATATTATTGATGATTATACCGACAATGTTGCATCCGGTGTTTCTGCTGGATTGTCTCGTACATATAGATCACCGGGGACATATACATTCAATGTTTACGCTGAGGATCAAGATGGAAACCGATCTTCACCTGTAAGCTACACAATTGTGATTACTAATGGCGGGGGAGGAGGTTCTTCAAATAATGCTCCTGTAATTTCTTCTGTAACAGGAACTACTACAGGTTTTGTGAATGTTTCTTATGCTTTCATAGCAACCGCAAATGATAGTGATGGAAATAACATCGAATATGGTTTCGATTGGAATAATGATGGAACAATTGGAACAGGGGAATTATGGTTACCTGCAGTCGCTTCTGGTGTCTCAGTTACTCGATCATTATCTTGGTCTACTCCAGGTATCAAGAATTTCCAAGTATATGCACGTGATACACATGGCGCAGTTTCTAATCCAAAGGCATTTTCTATAGAAATAACCGGTGGATCATCAAGTATTGGATTTACTTTGGGTAATACAACAAGTCTTTCAACAAGTGAAGCTGGCGGAACAGCTGTGTTTACTGTGGTCCTCAATTCTCTACCTTTGGCGGACGTCACTCTTCCTGTAGTGAGCACTGATACAAGTGAAGGAACTGTATCTTCTGGTCTTATTACCTTTACACCTTCTAACTGGAGCGTATATCAAAGTATTATTGTTTCTGGCGTAGACGATACAGTTCTTGACGGTAATATTTCATACAGTGTACTTATTGGTACATCTACTTCTTCTGATATAAATTTCAATAATTTTCCTATTCAGACGGTAAATCTTATTAACTATGATAACGAGGTTGCATCTTCTGGCGGCGGAGGAGGAGGAGGAGGTGGAGGTGGGAATGGTGGTCCATGCCGTGGATTTGGATGTCCAAGTCCTGTGGCAACAACCACAACGACTGTAATCGATCCAATAATCATTATTGATACTAATGTGGTAACTACTCCTGTTTTTGCCCCTAAATACTGTCTCGCAGATGACTTTGTGGCTGATTATATGAAAATTGGTAATCAGAACAATCCTAATGAGGTTCGCAAGCTACAATATTTCCTAAATACATATGAAAATGCAGGTCTTACTATAGATGGTGAGTTCGGAACATCTACAGAGGTTGCGGTTATGGCTTTCCAGGTTAAATATACCGAGGAAGTTCTAGCACCATGGGGAACAACAATACCTACAGGCATCGTGTATATAACTACAAGTGCTGCTATTAACCGTATTTACTGTACAGATTTCCCTAATTACAAAGATGGTGATCTTAATCTATCAGACGGTGTCCTTTATCCACCAACCAATACAGATGACTTTAATGGGGTAATAGGGTCTGTGGAAGCAACAAGTACCAATATTGCTGGTGTATTTGGGGCCATAACAAAGGATATAATAAAACTATTGCAGGATATACCATGGTATCCACTATTGGTGACACTACTTATACTCGTAGGATCAGGCTTTATCGTACAAGGTATGTTTAAAGATATGATTGTAAAGGATAATATACTGTCCTTTACACAAGGTGTGGCAACACTAGGATTAGGATCCGTCCTTAATGTCCTTAATACAGTGTCCTTTATAATCAGTCCAGCCGCACTTCTTACTTACACTGGTGTAGGAATAGGAGCACTTCTTATATTGGTACTTATCAATATTCTTGCCTTGGTAGTTATTCTCATAACCCTTCTTGTGGTTATTCGTAGAAAATTGATGAGCGGACCAAAGACTATATAAATAAAAAGAAATACAATTAGTTTTCTTTTTGGTATACTTCTCGCTATGGGAAAATATACATCATGGATAGTAACAGCAGGAATGGTCGTTATTGTGTTCGGAGGAATTGTTTGGTATTCATCAAGACCTGGTGAATATGATACGTTTGCATCATGTATCAAAGATAGTGGTGTAAATTTTTTTGGAGCATTTTGGTGCCCTCACTGTCGTGATCAAAAAACTATGTTTGGAAAATCTGCACAGAAACTCCCTTATATAGAATGTTCTACTCCTGATGGAAACAGTCAAACAAAAGAATGTACGGATAAAGGAATACAAAGTTATCCAACATGGCAAACCAAAACAGGTGAATTGAAAACAGGAGTGCTCTCGTTTCAACAACTTTCTGAAATGACCATGTGTCCAATAACGAAAGATATAAAATAGTAATTATATTTCATGCTTGCTTCCTTTTTAAATTCATTGTGGGGAATACTATCGATTATCGCATTACTTATTGTTTTATTGTGTTTATATTCACTTATCTTCCGTAAAACTCCTTCATTTATAAAACACATAGGGAAACACGGAGTAATTATTGCTTTCATAGCATCATTACTTGCAACCATAGGAAGTCTCATGTATTCGGATGTTCTAGGATATGAACCGTGTAAATTATGTTGGTTCCAGAGGATTTTTATGTATCCACAGGTGATTATTCTCGGGTTTATGATTTGGAAGAAAAATAAAGATTTATATATACCATCAATTATATTGTCTTCTTTAGGTGCCATTATTGCTGCATATCATTATGTAAGCCAGATTGGATGGAATCCTCTTGATTTAGAATGCGCCTCAATAGGATATGCGGTTTCTTGCGCTAAAATGTTCACCATGCAGTTTGGCTTCATTACCATACCTTTTATGGCTCTTTCCGTTTTCCTTTTGATTGTTACAGTACTTCTTCTTGATCGTTCATGTTCCAAACAATAAGTTTTGTTTCTGCAATAATTTTTCTTACTTTCGGTGTATTAATGGCATTTATACCAATGCTTCCGGCTTTGTTTTATATGTTTATTATTTCGGTAATATTTGCTTTTGCGACTTCATTTGCGGCTATTACAGGAAATGAGCTTTTGGTACTTTCTTTATTTGTTGTACTTTCTTTTATTACGGATAATAGTGCTGGAATTATAGGTGCAAAATATGGAGGAGCTCACACCAAATCTCTTTTATGGGGAATAGGAGGGAGTATTTTGGGGACTTTTTTCTTACCATTTTTATTTCCTTTTGGATCTCTCATTGGTCTTTTTTCAGCAGTATTTATTGCGGAAATATATTATCTAAAAAATCATACAAATGCTTTAAAGTCAGCTTCCGGTGCATTTCTTGGAGGCTTGGCTGGTATTGTGGTTAATGTTTTTATTGCTATAGGATTTATCACAACATTTATCTTTTTTGTTTTGAAGTCTGGATAAGGTCTCAATAAAAATGTTAATATAATAATATGACCCATTCAAAAACTAGTATAGGTATTCTTTTGGTTTTAATAGCGGTTTTCGTATACGGACTTTTTGTATTTGATATTGGGCGAAGACAACCTGTAACAAACTATGTTTCTTGTGTGGCATCAGGAAATCCTATTATGGAAACATATCCTGAACAGTGTATTGATAATGGTGTAACATACACTCGTCAAATACCTGTATCTCAAACAGAAGATGAGATTATTGTATCCGAACCATTATCTGGAACGATTATTTCCTCACCTCTTTCTATAAAAGGTGTGGCAAGAGGGAATTGGTATTTTGAAGCTTCTTTTCCCGTACAAATTCTCGACAACAAAGGTTCTGTTATTGGAGAAAGCTATGTTCAAGCAAAGGATAATTGGATGACCGAGGATTTTGTTCCTTTCGAAGGAGTTATTTCATTCGGAACAACAACCGCAACTTCTGGTGTATTGAGATTGAAAAATGATAATCCGAGCGGTATGTCAGAAAAAGATAAACATATTGATATAACTGTTGTATTTAAAAATGCATCAGTTTTGGGAGTTTCCACCACAACATTACCGGCTTCTAGATAAATATATTTATGACAAATCAATCTTTAATTCATTCAGACATTTTCTTTTTTGTATCAACCATTGCTCTTGTTTTTATTTCAATCGGTATTGTTATTGCCCTGTACTATGCGATAAGAATATTGCGTAATGCGAGAGATGTATCTGATTCAATTAAAACTGAAAGTGTTGAGATTGTTTCTGGTGTAAAAAAGCTTCGTGGAGTATTACGAGATGAGGGTGTAAAATGGATAACGATTGGAAGTATGATACGAGCATTCTTCACAAGAAGTAAAAGTAAACATAAAACTAATAAAAAAAACTAATAAAAATATGGTACAAAAATCTAAAAAGGTGAATAAAAATAGTACAAATCATTCTGTAGAAGGAATCGTGGCTGGAATGGTGGCTCTTTCGGCAGCGGCTGTTGGTACGTATTATCTCTATGGTCATAAGGATGCCAAGAAATATCGTTCTGCAGTAAAAGGATGGATGCTTAAAGCAAAAGGTGAGGTCTTGGAAGAGTTAGAAAAAGCAAAAGAAGTAACAGAAACAACATATGAAAGTGCTGTTGATACTATTGCAAAAAAATACAATAAAATTAAAAATATTAACCCAGAAGAGTTAGAGTCTTTCGTCGGAGAAATGAAGGATCATTGGACTGGTATTAAAAAATCTTTGAATACTAAAAAAGTTTCACCGAAAAAATCTAAGACGTCAAAAACATCTAAAACTTCTCCTAAGAAAAAGGCTTCTCGTTAATGATTATATGAAAACTTCTTGGGGAGGTGTTGCAAATTGGTACGATGGTGTAGTTAATGATGATGATTCATATCAACAAAAAGTACTTTTGCCAAATATCATTAGGCTTCTTTCTTTGGAAAAAGGAAAATCGGTACTTGATATTGCCTGTGGACAAGGTTTTTTCTCACATGCACTTTCTGGAAAAGGATTACAGGTTGTAGGTATAGATGTTTCGTCTGAGCTTATTTCAATTGCTCGTTCACATGCTAGTCATAATGAAGAGTTTCATATCATGTCCGCGGACGATATGGGCACATTTAAAGATGCGTCATTTGATGCTGGTTTTTCTGTTCTGGCTATACAAAATATAGAACATATAGCCAAAGTTTTTAAGGAAGTTTCTCGAATATTAAAACCTGGTGGAAAATTTGTAATTGTTTTAAATCATCCAGTTTTTCGTAATCCAGATAAGACATCATGGAGAATAGATGAGGAAAACAAAATACAGTACAGGCGTGTGGATGAATATCTTTCTGAATCAAGAAAATCAATAGATATGAATCCGGGTAATACAGATACACAAAAGAAAGAATACACCGTTTCTTTCCATAGACCTCTTCAGGTTTATTCAAAAATGCTCTCTAATGCAGGGTTTGTTATATCTCGTATAGAAGAATGGACATCACATAAAGAGAGTCAAAAAGGCCCCAAGAAATTAATGGAAGATAGGGCGCGTAAAGAAATACCCTTATTTATGTGCATAGAATGCAAGAAATAGTTTTATTTTTTCTTTATTTTGATTATTTACAGATACTGATAGAATATATATATGAATACAAGATACTCAATAAAGAATCATGATATGGTAATGACAACTGATCCAAAAGGAACAGAACGTCAATACATATATAAATTAAGAGACCTTCCTGAGGCAGAAAAACCTCGAGAAAAATTGATTGCTCAAGGAGCAGGTATTTTGTCTTTGATAGAACTCGTTGCGGTTATTTTAAACACAGGAACAGTAAAAGAAGATGTCATGACTATGGCTTCACGGATCATACGGGAATATGGTGAAAAAAGCTTCTCTTCTTTTAATGATCCAAAGAAAATATCCGATGAATTAGGTATTCCTTTGGGCAAGGCATGTCAAATTGTTGCATCGAGTGAGCTCGGCCGCAGGTTCTTTAAAAGACCAGGAGGTAGAAATATAAGCATTAGAAATGCAAAAGATGTGTCTGCATATGTAAAAGATATGCATGATTTACCAAAAGAATACCTCCGCGGTATTTATGTTAATGGACATCATCGAGTAATTCATAATGAAGTTCTTTCTATGGGTACTGTTGATGCAAATATCATTCATCCACGTGAAGTTTTTAAACCAGCTATTGAATATGGTGCGGCTGCGGTTATTTTGGTACATAATCATCCTTCAGGAGTTGTAACACCATCCAATGCAGACCTCGAAATAACTCAACAAATAGTGGCTGCCGGAAAAATAATCGGTATCTCAGTTATCGACCATGTTGTTGTCGGGGGAGGGAAATACGCTAGCGTACCCGCAGTTTACGAATAAGATTTTTTTATCTAGTTTTATTTAAACTGTGTCCCGTATCGATAAACTGTAGCGTAAACCATAAAACATAAGAAAACCTAGGAATATGAAAAGCCCTTTCATATCGAAAACAAGGAAAAGTATTGTAGCAACAACAGGTCCCAAAACATAGGCAAAAGGCCGTGTCATATGTGTAAAGATTATTAGATGGCTTTTGCTCGCATCCACATGTTTGAAGAAATATGTTCCAATCATTGTTTCTGTCATAGCTGCTCCAATTCTCGTGAGGAATAATACACCCGCCCACACAAAAGGATTTCCATTGGTTATTATCCCCATAATAATAGTACTTACACCCATAATAATAAATCCTGTAGAGAGAATTACTTTTTCACCATGAATATCCGCAAGTCTCCCAAACCAGGCTCCGAAAAGAACAAAAGGTACAAGCATGAAGCTTAATATAAAACCAATAGTTGACCATTCAAACCCAACATGTTCATGAAGGTACAATGGAGTATAAATAACCATCCATGCATAAAAAAACTGTAAAAGTATTTGTGCAAAAAGTATTCCTTTAATATTCTTGTTTTCCATAAGATTCCCTACACTTATCCAAAAAGTTATTTGATTGTAGACAGGATCTTTAAAATCTCTTAATTGAGTTATAATAAGCCAAACTACAGGAATCAAAAGTATTAGACTTGTAATATATACATTAACAAACATGTCTTTTTGGAGTACAAAAGAGGCAATAAGAGGAGCCAGAAGCCATGCTAGCGCATTTGATGCGAGATAGGTTCCTCTAATACCACCTGTTTTTGAGTCTAGGGAAAAACTTTCAAGAAATATATCCATACAAAAGTTAACAAGAGCTACTACGACAAAATTTAATATGAAAGAAGCTAGTATAAAGAGCACTCCGAGCCCAGAAACAAGACCGACAAGTGATACAAAACCCAAAGCAAGAAGAATAAGAGAAATACGCAAGTTACCAACTTTGCGTAATATTATCGGCATCTTGATGAATAAAGCCAAAGCCACAAGTGATGATGCTGTATAGACCACACCTATGAGGTTATCTGGCAAAAAACTTGCCAGAAAAGATGAGTTTATGTAAGTAGGGATAGCGTAGGAGAGTGTAAAAAGAAAACCAAGCACATATATGATTCCTCGTTTCTGTGAAATTGTTTTATCTTCGAGCATATGATATTTATCAAATGCTATTATAGCAGAGAAAATAAATACAAAAACTCGCACCATGTGCGAGTTTTTGTATTTTCTTGGAAATCTTTCTATCTATATTAGATTGTGAGAAGTACAGGAATGACCACTGGACGCTTAGCTGTTTCTTGGAAAAGATGTCTTGCTACCGCATCGGTTACATTACCTTTAATCATATCAATATTGATAGGATTCATACCATGTGAAGTTGATTCAATAGTATCTTTGATAAGATTTCTGGTTTCTCGAAGAAGGTCTTGTGATTCGCGGAGATATACGAATCCACGAGAAATAATATCCGGTGATTTTCGCAAACGCCCTGTTTGCGAATCAATAATACCAAAGACAATAAACATACCATCCTGAGAAAGCATTTGACGGTCTCTGATAACCACTTCCTGAACGTCACCTACAGCGAATCCATCAACTAGTACCATATTATGAGCGGCTCTTTCTTTGAGGACGGTTATTGTTTTCCCTTCATCTTGGATTTCAATGATAGAACCGTTATTAGGAATGACCACGTTTTCTTTTGGTACACCAATAGAATAGGCGAGATCCGCATGCTGACAGAGCATATAATGATGTCCGTGCACAGGCATAAAGAACTTGTATTTCATCTGCTGATGAATCCATTTAAGCTCATCACGGTTTCCGTGTCCTGATGCATGGATATCAGAGTCGAGATAGGTGATAACTTTTGCTTCAGTTCGATACAAATTGTCTTTCAGCTTAATTACAGCACTATGGTTGGTTGGGATAATTGATGAAGAAAGAAGAATGGTGTCGGTTTTTTTGAGTTGAATATGTTTATGCTGTTTGGTTGCCATACGCATAAGTGCTGCAAATTCCTCTCCCTGAGCCCCTGTAACGAGCATGACGATACGATCCGGTGGATAACTGTTGATATCATCCACAGGAATAATATTGCTTAGCTCGGCTAAATCAAGTTGTTTGATAATTTCAACATTTGTTTTCATTGAGCGTCCCTCAACAACAACTTTTTTACCGTATTTGTCCGCTGATTTAATGATAGCGATAATTCGTTCTACTTGGGATGCGAATGTACCAATAACCAATCGTCCAGAAGTATTTTTTATGTATTTATCAATGTTTTCAATAACTACAGATTCAGACAAAGAAAACCCAGGTTTTTCAATTGATGTAGAGTCCATGGTAAGAAGGAGCACATTCATGTCTTTGAATCGACTGTATTGTTCAACTTCTTCTTCTGTAGGAACACCATCAATATTGTCCACACGCACGTCTTCAATGAATACGATATTTCCATAAGCAGTTTCGATAACAAGTCCCATAGAGTCTGGAATTGTGTGAGAAATAGGAAATGTTTTTACACGTATTTTACCGGCTGTAATTGTTTCATCTCCTTTAATTACCTTGATATCAAGAGGTTTTAGATGAGGAAATTCAGTTTGACGTTTTTCTATCATGATTGCTCCGAACTGTCTGGTATAAACAGGTGGATAACCAATACGGTCGATAATAAAAGGAATACCACCAATATGGTCGAGGTGTCCGTGGGTAATAAAAAGTGCACGGATTTTATCTTTTCTCTCTTCTAGGTAACGGCTATTAGGAAGAATATAGTCAATACCAGGAGTTGATTCATCTTTAAATTGGAAACCGGCATCAATAACGATAATATCATCACCGATTTCGAAAGCAGTCATGTTTTTACCAATTTCTTCCACACCACCCAAAGGAATAATGCGAATGTTTCCAGGAGCGAGAGGTGGAATTACAGGAGAAGGTTTGTCTCCTTGTATTGAAACAGATGATTCTTTTCTATCAAAAGAAAATCCACCCGTAGATCTTTGACTTTGTCCTCGGCCATAATTTCTTTTATGTGCTGGTGCACGAACAGGTCTTTGAGGAACTTTTGATACTTCGTCTATTTTTTCTGTTTTATTGTTGTTTGAATCCATTGTTATTTTGTTTATTTTATTATTTTAAATTTGATCTTGTCCTGAAAATATTTTCCATACTTTTTCTTTTGATATGTACCATTTCTCTATGCTTTGAAACCTATCGGATGGGGTAGTGATTTGTCCCAGAGATATTCCTTGAAGTTTTTCAGGAACAACATAGATAAAGTCTGGACTCCATAAGAATATAGCAGGTATATCAGATGAAACTTCTGCAGCAAATTTTTCGTAATTTATATTGAAATCTTTTGCATCTATGCTTTTTCGCATTGCTTCAAGAAAAGCATCAGCATTTTTATTTGTATACAAAGCAACGTTTAAACCAGGATCATTTCTTTGTGAAGAATGCCAAAACGCATAAAGATCAGGGTTCTTGCCCGTAATAATACCGAAAAGAAGAGCATCATATTTACGAGGTCTGATAACAGTTTGATTGAGATCATTTGAGTCAAATACTTTTACATCAACCTCTGCACCGAGGGTTTTCCAGTTTTCTTCGATACGATGGGCCGCTTCAATGAGTTCAGGAACATTTGCTGTAGAGAGCGATAATGAAAGAGTGCTTGTCGCTCTTGTTTTCGATGCTTTATATCCAAAAATCCCTGTTTCAGAATCTTTACCCCAACCTGCTTTGATAAGAATTGAGGAAGCTTCTTCTATAGACGAAACTTTCGGAATGTCAGAGGTGCTTATTGTCTGTAAAGACAATACTGGTGGAAGTGGTTCATTTGCAATTGTCCCAAAACCTTTGAGTACCTCATCTACAATATTTTGTTTATCGATTGAAACATTTAGAGCTTTACGTACTTCTTTATGTGCCAAGATTTCGTCTTGATTTTGATTAAAGAAGATTCCAAAGATACGTGTAAATGGTGCAAGTATAAATTTTTCACTATCTTTAATGCTCGAAGCTGTTTCAGGACTTATATTTGAAGCACTTTCAATTTCTTTATTTTTAAGAGCACTTATAAGTGCATTGTCATTTGTATAAAATTTAAGATTTATTTTAGAAATATACGGTTTACCAAGAGCATATGAATCATTCGCAACAAGGTTATATGATACAGGGACACCATCTTTTGAACTATTTATAGATGATACTTTATAAGGACCGCTGCCAATTGCATTTACGTTATATTTACTAAAAGGGAATTGATCGCTTTCATATGATTGCCAAATATGTTTTGGAAGAATACCAATTGAAAGATTACTTATAAAAGGTGCATAAGGTTGTTTTAAATTAAAAACAATTTCATGGGTGCTTATTTTCTTTATCAGAACACCTTCCCAGCTGGCACGGCGAGGGCTCTTTAATGCAGAATCCTGAGCTTTTAATATAGTAAATTCAATATCATCAGCAGTCACTGGTTTACCATCATGAAATACTGCATCGGAGCGTATTTTAAAAGAATATGTAAGTCCGTCATCTGACAAAGTGAAGCTTTCTGCAAGGTCTGGAACATAATCACCGTCTACTGTTGATTTGATAAGCCCTGAATAAACAAGAGCCGTGAGATCACGATCCGCATCAGATGATGCGAGAAGGGGATTTACGAAACGTGCTGTCCCTACTATCCCTTCAGTGATAGTTCCTCCATAAGAAGGAACTTCAACCATAAAAAGCTCGCTTATTTTGTATACCAAAGAAAGAGAGGCCGTAGATAAAACAAGAGCAGCAACAAGAAACACTACTTTGCTTGTAATGCTAAAGGATTCAAAGGTTTTATGAAGGCCGTGAAGGCCTTTCATATTCCTTTCGCGTGTTAATGCGGTAATAAATTTAGATTGAGGCTTAGATTGAGGATCTTTATCCATATATACTGCAAAAGCAGGTAAATTAAGCGATTGAAACTAGAGTTGAAAGTATTTTCTAGACTAAAATATGAGAGACATAACCGCAGTTAACGCAAACAAGATACCGAGAATAATTGTCGATATAAAGAGAATTTTCTCTAGACCGCGTCGTGTGTGAAATGCTGAACTCATGTCATTACCGCCTCCAAGCGCGCCACCATTAGCAGCCCCAGATTGTTGGAGAAGGATAGCTGCTATAAGGAGGACCGAAATTACTAGCTGCGCATAGGGCAGAATGCCAGAAATACTCATGTGGAAAATCTTATCATAAGGAATATTTTTGAGCAAGATAGATGTATATGTCAAAAGACATTATTTCTCAGGATCGACGTTCTTTGAATGGACAGCATTTCTCATTGCTTTGTCTGCCTGCAGCTATGTGGTGCTCAGATGGGGAATGAGATTGAGGTCAGACTTCGACCTTTGGAATCTAAATATTGATTCCTCGGCAAATTCTTAGCAACCCACCCTTACAAAGGGTGGCTTTTCTTTGCTATACTATATATATGAAGGCAATTACGTCCTTTTTTTATACATATCTTAATGTGCCAGAGTCCAAAGCGGCATATTTCACACATCCTACATATATAGACCGTCTTTTCAAAAAGACTTTTTTACGTCTTTTTCCCGCATCAGTTACTCCTAATCAAATAACCAGGTTTAGGTTGGTATCAATACCTTTTATTGCGGTGTTTCTTATTTTGAATTGGTATGCCGTTGCTACTGTACTTTTTCTTTTATCTGCCTTTTCTGATGCTCTCGATGGTGCTTTAGCCAGAACAGGTAAGCAAATTACTGTATGGGGAACATTCTATGATCCAATTGCTGACAAATTATTGATCGGTATGGTTTCTACTATTGTAATTGCTCAATATATAAGTCTTTATCTTGCTTTAAGTATTATTGTTTTAGAGATTCTTTTGGTCGCTTCTGCATACTTTAGATATAAAGGAAAAATAATTCCCGCAAAGACAATGGGCAAGAGTAAAATGGTTATGCAGTGTGTTGGTATTATTTTATTGCTTTTTTATATTCTTTTTCCAGTTCCTGTTCTTTTGATCATAGCAACATATATATTATATTTGTCTGTTGTTTTCTCTCTGTTGTCGCTTTTTATTTTTAGGTCTATATAATAGGAGTATACGTAAAGAAGTATAGTTAAACTTATAAAAAAATTACACACATGAAAAAAAGAACAATCATTATTATAGTAATCGCAGTACTCATAGTTGGATATTTGTTTTCATCCTACAATGGACTGATATCAACCAATGAAACTGTTGATACTCAGTGGGCCCAGGTAGAGACACAATATCAAAGACGTTTTGATCTTATTCCTAATCTCGTTAATTCAGTTAAAGGCGCAATGGCACAGGAAACATCTGTTTTTACCGCTATTGCTGATGCCCGTACTGAATATTTAGGAGCAAAAACAACAGACGAAAAAGCTCGAGCAGCTTCTAATGTTGAGGCCACTTATGCCCAGCTTCTCCTTGTTATGGAAAATTACCCAATACTTAAATCAATTGATGCTGTTCAAACAATGATGGCTCAAATTGAAGGAACTGAAAATCGTATTTCAGTTGAACGAGGTCGATATAATGACGCTGTTAGGTCTTATAATCTCCGTGTTAAAAGAATACCTGGATCAATAATTGCTTCTATTACAGGATTCGATGTTCGGGCATATTTCCAATCTGTAGATGATGCATCAACTGCTCCGACGGTCAATTTCTAGTATTGCAATTTTTTCGATAGGCTTTGGTGTTTTCATTACACCATTGTATGTGTTTGATGTACCAGAAGTTTCCGCATATGTGAGTCCGGGAAAACCATCTGGATATCTAAATGATTTTGTTGGGATTTTTTCGGTCGATGCAAAAAAAGTTGTTGAAGACAAGCTTGTTTCATATCAAAAAGAAACAGGAAATGAAATATCTGTTGTGGTAATCAAAGAATTGGGAAATGAGACTATTGAAACATATGCCACACAGCTTTTTTCAGAGTGGGGTATAGGTAAAGAAAGCCAGGACAACGGCGCTTTATTATTGGTCGCCTTTGGTAATCGTGAAGTTCGTATAGAGGTTGGCTATGGACTTGAACCATATTTAACTGATGCGGCATCATCACGCATTATTCGAGAAACAATTATCCCTGCATTTAAAAATGGTGAATATGAATTAGGTATTGAATTAGGGGTAGACAGGATGATTGCTGGTTTAACTGACTCCGAAGATCTTACCCAGGAAAGAACAACAGATTCGCGAGGAAAATTTATTGAATCAATATTTCCTTTTCTTATTATTATGTTAATTCAACTTATTCCGGTTATTATTTACAGCAAATCATGGTGGCTCGGCGGGGTTTTGGGTCTTGGTTTAGGATTTTTGTTTTTTTCATCAATATTCGGTATTGTTGGTTTCGCCTTGTTTGGATTATTGGCTGATTTTTTCTTATCAAAAAAGTTTGTAGGTAAAAAACCAGAAGGTGGTGGTCATGGAGGAGTTTGGTTTGGTGGATTCGGGGGTGGGCGAGGAGGTGGGGGATTTGGTGGTTTTGGAGGAGGAATGAGTGGAGGTGGTGGGTCGAGTGGGAGATGGTAGATGTTTGGTGCAAAATTCGGTACAAAGTTTTGATTGAAAATACCAAAATAATGGAGAGATGGCAGAGTGGTCTAATGCACCACCTTGGAAAGGTGGCGTGCCAGAAATGGCACCGGGAGTTCGAATCTCCCTCTCTCCGCCAAGAATCACATTTCGAAAAATCAAGGTTGGAAGCCTCGGCGCAAAGCGCCTCGGCATGGTATTTTTCCGCAATTTTGAAGGCATTTTTGAAATCCAAAAACAAAGAGCGTTCGGCAATGCGGCAGTTCGAACCAATCTTTTTGAGAAAATCCCGTCCCGCGACGGGATTTTCTTGTTGACCGTATTTTTCGGCTTGGTTGGCGTCTTTTAGAAAGGCAATGGCAAGTTCGAACAGATTATTGCTCTTTCGCTCAAAAGCAGAGATTTTCTCCTGAAAATCTTTTTTAGCGAGAATAAGCTTGTGCTTTTTAGTGGCATATTCCGTTTGCGACAAACTGCCCTCAAGTTGTAAATCAAGCAAACGATCAAGTTTTGTTTCAACCTGCACAAGCTCATCTCTCGTCTTTTGAGCAAAAGAGCTTTCCGCTTGGGCAATATCCATTTTTTCTTTTTCAAAATAATTGATTGAGGCATTGACCCAAGCGGAAGACAAAGAAACTTTTTTGATTTCTTCTTTTATTTGAGAAGCGATGGCGTCCTCTCTGGCGTATCTCTGCGAACAAGGATTTTTCCGTTTGGTACAACGTAAATAATTATGACCTTTTTGTGTTTCGGTAGTAATGAAACATCCACATTCTCCGCAACGGAAAAATCCTCTGTACAAAAATGATTTCAAACCTTTTCCTTTTGGTTTTGCTTCACCGTTAGCAATTTACATTTGTTCATAAATTGACTATGATTTATTATAGAAATAATATGAAAAAACAGTTACTCACAATTTCAGTATTTTCAATCCTCGCCATTGGGGTATTTGTCTTGCCTTCACCCGCTTCCGCTCACCAGCCACGCCTCGTCGAGACGAGCGAGATCACCGTGGTGGATCCGGCAGTTTCCAAGGCTTACTACGGCACGCTTACCGGCTCGCCTCACACCTATACTGTAAACGCTACCGCACCACTTGATCTTTATGTCGGCATACTTATGCCGTATGCAGAGGACTCTAAAAAAGATGTAACAGCAGAGATACGCAAAGGTACCGAGCTCGTCCAAATCCTCGGAGGTAAAGATGCAGATTGGAAAAGTATGTTTGAGTTCTTCGGGCAGAGCACCTATTGGGACGGCGGAGAGTATAAGGCGCAAGTGGAAGCCGGTACCTACACCATCACTGTTTCAAGTGCAGAGAACGACAGCAAGTATTCGCTCGCCATCGGCGAGATTGAGGCCTTTGACGGTAGCGAGACAATGAACGCACTCAAGCTCATCCCCGAGCTGAAGAGCAATTTCTTCAACGAATCGCCAATAAGCTTTATCAAATCGCCATTTGGCTGGGGCTATATCCTCATTATGTATATCGTGGCTTTTGTCATCGGATTTTTGTATCGTTTTATTTTAAAAAAGTTTGCCAGTAGCACAGCCCGAGGAGTGCAAAAAAACATCGGCAAGTACGACCGCGCCATCCGCCTCGCTATCGCCCTCGCCCTACTCCTCCTCGCCATCACCACCTCATGGAGCCCGTGGCTTCTGTTCTTCTCCGGCTTTGCACTTTTTGAAGCAATCTTTAGCTGGTGTGGATTCTACGCCGCGCTGGGTAAAAACACGTGCCCCATTGATTAATATACGTATGATAGAAATAAAAAACATAAGCAAGTCGTATACAAACAAAGAGGAGGTTACGACAATATTCAGTAATGCCTCTCTTGAGATTAAAAAGGGTCAAAAGATTGCCATCATCGGTCCATCAGGGTCTGGTAAATCAACACTTTTGTCTATTATCGCAGGACTAGACAAGCCAACAACAGGATCTGTGTTGTATGACGGTGTGGATATTCATACTATGCCCGAAAAGGAGTTGTCCCGATTTAGAAACGAAAAAGTGGGGATAATATTCCAGGCATTTGAATTGGTACAATTTTTCACTGCTTACGAAAACGTACTGTTACCACTTTCAATAAGGTCCGGCAGTCAGAGTGTAAAAAATAAAAACCGTAACATAGTAGATAGTTTATTTGAAAGCACAAACCTGTCCCATAGAAAAAATAGCCTACCAGCAACCCTCTCAGGTGGAGAGCAACAGAGGGTGGCAATAGCGAGAGTACTCGCCTCTGGATGTGATGTTATATTTGCGGACGAACCAACAGGTAATCTAGACTCCATTAACGGCAAAAAAATTCTAGATTTACTGCTTTCGTTTGTCGACAAAGACCATAAGACACTGGTGCTCATTACTCATGATATGAATATCGCGAAGCAGATGGACGTTATATACGAGATAAAAGATGGTCAGCTAAAAATAGCTTCTGAAGTAAAATAAGCAATATGATATTGTATTTTACCAAAACCCTCTTGAGACGGAGCTATAAATATTTACTGCTTACTTTTTTCAGCATAGCAGTTGGAGCCTTCTTATTTGGAGGTTCTATTTCTATTTCTCGAAGTATTTCAAATTACTTTGTAACTGAAGGCAGAACCCTTATTGGAGGAGATATTGTTTTGTCTGCCGCAAGTCCGATCGACACAGAAGAAGGGCCTCTAAGAAACCTAGATCAAAACAAAGTCACACTAGCAAAAGAGTATTCGGTACAAGCAGTTTTTAAAAATAAAAATACCAGCTCCACAGTGGCGGCTTCGATAAGAGCTGTTGGAGATGATTTTCCTCTATATGGTAGCGTTGTCTCAGAACCACTATTTTCTCTTGTAGAAAATGGCCTATACGCCGAAAAATCTTTTCTCGATAAAATAAATACAAAAGTTGGAGAAGATGTTTTGTTGGGAGAAGGTGTATTTAGGGTTTTAGGTATATTGAAAAAAGAACCAGACGGAGTTTCTTTGGGGGTGTCGTTTGTACCACATGTTATTATGCGAGCAAAAGATTTTAGCACATCAAATATAGACCTTACACAGAGTAGAAGTAACTACAAAATCCTCATTAGGGAAGATGTTCCCGGCTACATCACTCTCGATAGTAGAAAAAATATAGAAGCTTTTGCAAAAGAGAATAAAATCAGGTATGACGATTCTTCAAATGGCCCGAATAATTTTGTGCGAGGGCTCTCTAGTGTAAAAAGTTTCGTAGGGATTGTGCTCGCTATCTCTCTATTTTTGGTAGTAGTCAACATCATAACCAATCTTACTTATGTGCTATCCAAGTTTAGAAAAACAATAGCAATAATGAAAACATTTGGGACTACTAATACGGAGATACAAATAATCTATAGTCTCATACTCGGTATCATCGGTATATCAGCCGGAGCTCTCGGGTCGTATCTTGGTGTGCTTGCCTCTAACTCTGCACTGCCCCTAATCGCTTCTTATACCCAGAGCCAGATAAACGGCATAGCGGTATGGCCGACGACTCTATGGGGCGGGGTTATTTGTTTGTTGGTTATACTTGCATCTGCTCTACCATTTTTTAGATCACTCGGTGACATAACTGCCAAAGAATTACTTGCAAATGTCTCAAATGATATAAAAACAAAAAAGTACACTTCTTATCTTCTGTATGTACCTATCCCGCTGATCATTGCGACACTTTTATACATACTATCCTCCAACATCAAACTGGTTGCCTATAGTATCTTGGGACTTATGTTCTCATTTGCATTATTTATGGCTCTGTCACATTTTATAATTAGGTTTTTATATAAGATTAGGAATTCATTTTCTTTTATAATACGGAGCATTATTTCATCCCTCTCTTGGCGAGGATATGAGAGTGTTATTGTTATAGCCTCCATCATGACCGCATTTTCTGGAGTTTTCATAGTTTCTACGGTAGAAAAGAACATACTTGTAAATATAAGCCAAAATGTATCTACAAAAGCACCACCGCTCTATTTAATAGACATTACGAGGAGTCAAATAGAAGATGTGGGGAAAATAGCAGGAGAAACATTTATAAGTTACCCCATCATACGAGGTCGGCTACTTTTGGTAAATGACAAGGACATGACTCTGTCGAGTGACCCAGGTATCACTCGTGAGTTCAATATGACATACAGATCAACCTTACTCGGTGAAGAGAAGATAGTCTCTGGAGTGTGGCATGGTGATATGACCAAAAACTCTGTATCTATAGACGACTCTTTTGCAGAAGAAATCGGTGGTGTGAAAATTGGAGACAAAATAGAAGTCTTTATACAAGGAATAAATGTAGAAGCCACAGTTACCAGCATACGAAGCGCGGATAGAACGAGCGGTACGCCATTTTTCTTTCTGGTGTTTTCTCCTGATGTAATATCAAAATTCCCCGCTTCATATTTTGGTTCAGTAGATGTGCCTGCACAAGACATCGCAAAGATTCAATCCGAATTAGGGGCGAAATATCCAAACATAATACCGATAGAAACAAATGTAATATTTAGTGCGGTGAGCGGTCTAATAGACAATGTCGTGCTCGCGTTAAAAATAATAGGTATACCGAGCATCGTGCTCGGACTGATTCTTGTGTTTGTAATGACAGGACAGTCCATATACGAGAGGCGTAGTGATGTACTTGTCTTTAGAGCTTTTGGTCTAAAATCCAGGTCTATAATCACGTTGTTTATAGTGGAAATAATCTCACTGGTACTCGTGGCAGGTGTTGTTGCATATGCATTGTCTCACGCCATAGCCTACGCTTTAAATAATTTTTTGTTCTCATTTGGCACCTTTATACTGGACTATATGCCAGTAGTTATAGTTTTTGGTATCATTGTACTTGTTTCTATATTTGCTTTGTTAATATCAAAGCCCTTGACCAATTCTCCTTTGAAAAATTTATTAGCAGAAAAGTAAACCTGTTATAATTATGGATATGAATTTCAAAACAAAAATAACTATCGGGATAATTATCGTAGCTATTTTCTTTGTTTCTATGTACGTTATTTTTAATAAAAATCCCAGAAATCTGAGCGTAGAAAATATACCAAATACAGACCAGGGTACGGGAGTGAGCAAAAAAGAATTTAAAATAGTAGCATTTGGGGATTCACTTACCGCAGGGCTGGGTGTTGGCTTGAAAGATAGTTACCCTCGTATATTAGAAGATATACTAAACAATAGCAGAGAGTACGAAAATTATAACCTCACCTTTAAAGTTATAAATATGGGAGTCTCTGGTGAGACCAGTAGCGGTGGGCTCGATAGGGTTCTATTTGTTATAGAACAGAAACCAGATCTCATACTCTTAGGTCTCGGTGCCAATGACATGCTCCGAAATACTAGCCCTGCTCTCGTTTTGTCTAACATAGATTCTGTCATACAGAAAATTATCTCGAGCAAGGTACCTGTCGTTTTGCTCGGTATGCAGTCAGTCGCTAGTAATGGCAGAGAGTACAAAAGAAATTTTGACTCAATATATCCCACACTCGCAAAAAAGTACAACCTACCACTTGTACCATTTTTCCTAGACGGCGTTGCCTTACAACCAAACCTCAATACTGCAGATGGTATTCACCCAAACAGACTAGGTTATGAAGAAGTTATAAATAAAAATATTTTACCAGTGCTAAGCCCGAGTCTTAAACAGATAATAGATCCATAGTCTCATTTCGATAGAAAATGATATAATCCGGTTATGAATCACGTTAGAGAAAACATCATGTGGTATACATATCTCTTACAAAGTAATAAAGATAACCTTTGGTATACTGGATGTACTAACGATTTACGGAAGCGCTTTAAGGAACATAACAATGGCTTGGTTACATCTACAAAAGGTCGTGGCCCATTCAAACTAATTTATTATGAAGCATGTAGTAATAAAAACGATGCTTTTGCTCGAGAAAAATATTTAAAATCTGGAATGGGTAAGCGTTATATTAAAAACAGATTAAAGCGCTTCCTTTCTCTAACGTGATGAACCCCGAAACATACAACTGGTACTCAACTTTAATCAAACCCACATGGGCGCCACCATCGTGGCTCTTTGGTCCTGTGTGGACCGTGCTGTACTCCATCATCGCGGTGACGTATGGAACCGTGTTTTACAAGGCCTACACAGGCCAATTGCCCCTCATGGTCGCGCTCCCATTCGCACTGAACCTCATTTTCAATTTCTCCTTTACCTACTTCCAATTTGGGCTGAAGAACAATCTCCTCGCGTCCATAGACATCCTCCTCGTCCTCGCCACCCTAGTCTGGGCACTCCTCGCTCTCTATCAATTCTCCCTCACCAACCACATAGAAACCGGCGCTCCAAGCCTCGCCTGGATCATCTACGCCAACATCCCGTATCTCCTCTGGGTCTGCATCGCGACGGTGTTACAATTAACGATAACGTGGATGAATAGGTAAAATTTTATGGCAAAAGTTAATGATTTAATAAAAAAAATAGTTGTCTTCCGAGATGCACGGGACTGGAAACAATTTCATAATCCGAAAGATTGTGCGATTTCACTTTCTCTCGAAGCCTCAGAAGTTTTGGAGCATTTTCAGTGGAAGAGTAAAGAAGAAATGGAAAAGTATGTAATTGAACAAAAGGGCGAAATTGGAGAAGAGTTAGCTGATGTTTTGTATTGGGTTTTACTTATGAGCCACGATCTAAAGATTGATGTTTTAGATGCTTTAGAAAAGAAAATCAGAAAAAATGAGGAGAAGTATCCGGTCGAAAAAGCCAAAGGGAAGCATACGAAATACAATAAGCTATAATTTATGTCTGATATTAAGACTTTTCCATTTAATAAAGATAATTTTGATCAAATACGTGAATATAAATTTGGTCGCAATTGGCCTGTCGTTTATATCATTAAAGATGAAAAAGAAATTTATATAGGACAAACAGTAAACGCATATTATAGGAGTAAACAACATTACGAAAATCCAGAGAGAAGCAAACTTAAAGATATTCACATAATTACCGATGAGGAATTTAATATTTCTGCTACTTTAGATATTGAGTCATGGCTTATTCAATACATATCTGCTGATGGTAAATACATAATCCAAAATGGTAATGGTGGATTAAAAAATCATAATTATTACGACAAGGTTAAATATAAAACTAAATTTGAAATCGCTTGGAACGATTTAAGAGAAAGTGGAATCGTTAAAAATACACTTGTAGATTTAAAAAATAGTGATTTGTTTAAATACTCCCCATATAAATCCCTAACTGAGGATCAATTTGATGTAGCTAAAAAAATCTATAAAGACATAAAAAGTAATAGTGTAAATACAATTATAGTAAACGGGAAACCAGGTACAGGGAAAACAATCTTAGCAACATATTTGTTTAAGTACCTAAAAGAGCAGGATGAAACTAAAAATCTTAAGGTTGGGTTGGTTGTCCCTATGTCTGGCCTACGTAAAACTATTAGTAGGGTTTTTTCAAAAATTAAAGGTTTAAAATCTAGTATGGTAATCGGTCCAAATGATGTGGTAAAAGAGAATTATGATATTTTGATTGTTGATGAATCACATAGATTACAGAGACGTAAAAACATTATGGGATATGGTTCTTATGATAATGTAAATAAAAGATTAGGATTAGGTAAAGAGGCTACTCAGCTTGATTGGATAATGAAATCATCTAAACACCAGATATTTTTTTATGACGAAAATCAAAGCGTTAAACCCTCTGATATTCGATCAAGTGATTTTAAAAACATAAATCCTAAATATTATCGACTTAACACTCAAATGCGGGTTGAAGCAGGAGAAGAATTCATCAATTTTATTGAAAGTATTTTCGATTTAAAAATACCAAGTGTCACTCATTTCCCAAACTATGACTTTAGACTTTTTGATAATATCGAAGAAATGGTTAGTGAAATAAAAATTAAAGATCAAAAACACAAATTATCTCGCGTGGTTGCTGGTTATGCTTGGCCTTGGCACACAAAGCCCGGAAATAATTCAAATCAAAAACATGATATCGAAATAAATGGATTAAAACTAATATGGAATTCTACCGCCCAAGACTGGGTTAATTCTAAAAATGCTATAAATGAAGTTGGCTGTATACACACAGTGCAAGGATACGATCTAAATTATGTGGGTGTGATAATTGGACCAGAATTTTATTACGATCCCACAAAGAACAAATTTTGTGTAGACAGAGAAAAATATTTTGATACAAATGGTCGAAATGGTATCACTGATCCGAACGAATTAGAAAGATACATTATAAATATTTACAAAACATTACTGACTCGTGGAATAAGGGGTACATATATCTATATTTGTGATGAAAATTTAAGAAACTATTTTAAGAAAATAATACATAACACAAACTACGAGGTCAAAAAGGAAAAAACTGTCATAAAAGTAAAATCTCCATATATAGGTGAAATGATGATGATTCCATTAGTTGGCTCTGTGCCTTGTGGTGCTCCGCTTATGAGTGAAGAGAATATTGAAGAAATGATTCCAGTTGAAAAATCAAAAATTCGAGCAGGAGTAAAATATTTTATTTTACGAGCCGATGGTGATTCTATGAATAAAGCTGGAATTAATGATGGGGATTTAGTTCTTTGTCGTTTTTCTGAAAAACCAGAAACAGGAGATAAAGTAGCGGCATTGCTTGGTGGTGAAAATGTAACTATAAAATATTATGACAAAAGAGACGGCCGCCGAATTTTATTACCAAAAAGTACCAACTCTATGCATCAGGCAATAATTCCTGAAGAGGGTGACATTGTACAAGGAATAGTACAGGAAGTGATAAAAGTTATAGATAAAGATTAAATGTATGAAAAAATAAATTTATGAAGATAACAAAAATTAAAATAAAAAACTATAGATTACTTAAAGATTTTTCTATTGATATAGAGAATGAACTTTCTTTGGTAATTGGGAAAAATAATTGCGGAAAGACTTCTCTTTTATCGGCTCTAGAAAAATTTTTAAACGGTGGAGTTTCTAGTTTTTCTTTTGATGATTTTAATATGGACTACAAGAAAGAATTAAAAGAAAATATTGAAGGGAAATCTATTACAATAACTGAGATAACGGGTATAAGTTTAAAATTATTTATAGAATATAATGATACCGACAACTTATCAAATATCAGTAAATTAATGATGGATTTAGACCCGAATAATAACAAAATCTGTCTATTATTTGAATATATTTTGACAGTTGAAGAATTAGTTAATATTAGGAGGGATTACGAAATTTTTAAAACAGAAGAAGAAGCAAAACTGAAGCCAAAAACCATTGATTATTTTTTAAATAATAACTTTACAAAATATTTTAAGCTTATCAAAAAGACTATTGATTTAAATGATGATAGTAAATTTATTGATATTGATAAGGAAAAAATATCGTTGAAAGATGTTATAAGTTACAAATTTATTAAGGCAAACAGGGATGTATCGAACGAGCCTGATAAATCTCTGTCTACTCTTTCATCTAAAATTTATGATGGAATAGAAGCTGATGAAGATCATAAGGCTAATATATATAAGTTTAAGGATACTCTATGTGATACCGATATTTCACTTGGTGACATTTATGAAAAAATATTTAAACAAACCATAGAAAGAGTTAATAAATTTGGGGGAATTAAACCTGATGAAACAAATATAGTAATTACTTCATCACTACAATATAAAGATCTCTTAAAGGGAAATACTACTGTTAAATATTTACATGATGATATGTATTTACCAGAGAATTATAATGGTCTTGGGTATATGAATCTCATAAGTATGATTTTTGAAATTCAAATACTTATCAACGAGTTTAAAAGAACACAATTTGAAAAACCAGCTGATATTAATTTGCTGTTTATTGAAGAACCCGAGGCACACACTCATCCACAGATGCAGTACATTTTTATCAAAAATATTAAAACACTACTTAAAGATTGCATAAATCGTGATGACGGAGAAAATAGAGTATTACAATACATTATAAGCACACATTCTTCACATATAGTTGCAGAAAGTGAATTTGAAGATATCAAATATCTAAAAAGAGATAAAAATAGTGTAAATGCAAAAAATCTAAAAGATTTGGAAAAAGAATATACCGATGCTGGTGAAATTCAAAATTACAAATTTTTGAAACAGTACCTAACTCTCCACAGAGCTGAGTTATTTTTTGCGGATAAAGCAATTTTTATAGAAGGAGATACAGAAAGAATACTGCTTCCTGCTATGATGAAGAAAATAGATCAGGATAGTCCAGAAAATCCACTTCTTTCCCAAAATATATCAATTGTTGAAGTCGGAAATTATTCTCATATTTTTGAAAAATTCATTGATTTTTTTGGAATCAAATCTTTGATTATTACTGATATTGATAGTGCTATGACTATTAAAAAAATGAATGAGCTAAAAGATGCTGAAGAGGATCAAAATTTAAAAAAGAAGATTAAACAAAAAGTTAGAATTTCAGATACAAATGCGACCATAACAACAAATGCATCACTAAAGTTCTTTTACGGTGATACAACCACTCTTGCTGAATTTAAAACTAAAACCATAGAAAATTTGAAATTAAAAAAAGATACAACAACTAAAAAATGGATCGCAAATACAAATGGTTTTTTAGTTTGTGTTTATCAATCAAAAGAGACTAAAGACAGTGTTGAATATCATGCAAGAAGCTTTGAAGATTCTTTTTTTCATCTCAATCGTCAATTTATTATTACTAAAAAAGATGAATTTACGAGCTTAAAGAATATTGATGACTTTTATGATAGTACAAAAGATGCATATGAATTAGCAGAAAACTGTATTGATAAAAAACCAGCATTTGCAATTGAAATTTTGTTAAATAGCACAAAAGATGAAACTACTGGGAAGGATTTTAGTAACTGGCAAACTCCAGATTACATTAACCTAGGACTGCTATGGCTAAAAGAATAACACTAGAAACAGAGGTTCAAGAAATACTTAACCATATTGATAATGGTGATAATTTTTTGTTGAGCGGTGGTGCTGGTAGTGGAAAAACCTACTCGCTTGTTCAAGTTATTAGACAAGTAATAGAAGAAAATCCAAGCTGTAAAGTTGCCTGTATGACTTACACGAATGCAGCTGTGAAAGAAATAGAAGAAAGAGTGAATCATAAAAATCTCATTGTTTCTACAATCCATGATTTTTTATGGGATACTATTAAACACTTTCAAAAGGAGCTTAAAAGTTCTTTAGTAGAATTGATGAACGACGAGGAAAGTAAAATAGAAAATCCAGGAGATACGGTAGTCCCAACCGATTACTTCGATGAACTAGAAAAACATATTCAATACAAAGAATATTTGAAAATAAAAGAAGGAATCATATCTCATGATGAAATCCTGATATTGGCGAATCATTTATTTAAAACCTACCCTAAATTATGTGATATTCTCAAAGATAAATTCAAATTTATTTTTATTGATGAATATCAAGATACTAGTAAAAGTGTCGTAGAAATATTTTTGACACACATTAAGCAAAGTTCAAAAAAGAATATTATCGGTTTCTTTGGTGATTCAATGCAATCTATCTATGATGATACTGTAGAAAACTTAGATGAGTATAAAGGCGATGAAGAAGGAAAAGTAAAAGAAGTTATAAAACCTAATAATTGGAGAAATCCTGACGTAATAATTCAATTAGCAAATAAATTGAGAAATGACGAAGTTGTACAGTTATCATCTTATGAACCACCAAAACAAGGTAGCCTGAAGTTTTATTACTCAACTAATAGTGATATTGTTAATCTTAAAACTCAAATTGGTTGGGATTTTAGTGATTCTAAAAAGACTAAAATTCTCAATTTAACACACAATCTCATTGCCCCAAAAGCTGGATTTGAAAATTTAATGGAAATCTATAGCGGAGATAAAATCATAGATTTTAAAAAGAGGATAAAGGATTATATTAAAGACAATAATATTGTTGAAGATTTTTCTGATAAAACATTTGGTGAAGTTTTAGGTTGCCTGCAAAATGGTAAGACTGATAGAGAGCTAAATAAAGTAAAACCCACAAGCGGAATGCAATCATTTATCAATACAAATAGCACTCTATATACAATAGCAGAAAACATTAGCTGGGATATTTTTTCTAAAATCTATTTAGATAAAGATCAGCTTGTTGATGATAAAAAGCAAGATCAAGACGAGGAAAATAAAAAAGGCTCTAAAAGAGACGATTTAGTAAAACATCTTTTCAAAATTCAAAACAATATTTCATTGTATCATAATGGACAATATAATGAATTTGTCAGAAAAACCGAATATAAAATTGTATCTATTAAAGATAAGAAAATTTTAAAAGAAAGAATAGATGAATTAAGCGATGTTCAAAACAAAACAATTGAGGAAATAATAAACAAAGCCAATGAATATGGAATATGCAAAAAAGATGATAAGTTACAAAGATTTATTTTAGAAAAGGAATACGTTTTTAATCGTGTAAAAGAAATTAAATTTTCAGAATTTCAAAATCTTTATAATTATCTTGAAGGTAATACACCATTTTCAACTCAACACAAAACAAAAGGATCTGAATTTGATAATGTATTAGTGATATTAGATAATGGCGGGTGGAATAATTATAATTTCGAAAAAATGTTTGTAGGTGGTAATTCAGTAAGCGTTGAGACTCGTACTAGAAAGATATTTTATGTTTGTTGTACACGTGCAAAAGAGAATTTAGCAGTGTTTTTTCACTCTCCGACAGAGGATGTGGATGTGATAAATAAAGCAAAAGAGTGGTTTGGCGATAGTAATGTTTGTAATATTTAAAAAATAATGTAGCTACGCTTGGGTGCATCGGCTGGCTGAAATAAATGGGGACAGCCACCATTGTTTATTAAATAATGTGGTATAACATTTCCATCAAGAAAATAGGGACAGCCACCTCCACCCATTAATTTTTTAGACATAAAAATGCTAGAATAAAATTATGAAATCAGCAAGAAAATTCTGGTATACAGGGTCAATAGTAGTGGCTATGCTCATTGCTGGTGGATTAGGATTTGTTTTTTTACTTCACCAAAAAATACATCTGTTGAGATACAACCTTTTATTACATACACGAATTCTTCAATAGATCTTATTGAGGTAACATCTCCTCTTCCTGGTGCTTCTGTTGAAAAGAAATTTATAGTCAGTGGGAATAAATGGGATCAGCCACCATTTAATTCGGTTTAGAGCAGACATTGCGAGGAGTCGGAAGACCAAAGAAATAGTAGTAAAATGCTGGCTGTCCCCATTTTCCTGCGCGGCGGGTTTGGTTTTGGATTTTGGCGGAGTGGCTTAGTGAGTATGACTGTGTCCATGCACATGACTATGTTTTGATTTATATCCTTTCAAATATTTAACAGCCAAGAATGTAACAATTGGCACAGTTAAGATTAGTCCTGCACTACCAACAATAATTCTAACAATTTCAGTAGCGAATATTTCAAGGTTAATAGTTGTTGTAAAACTCGAAGGTCCTAGATTGAAATAAAGCAACAAAGGAAGCGATGCGCCGGTATACGCAAGGAAAAGTGTATTTACTAAAGCGCCGACATGTTCTCGACCAACTCGCATTGCTCGTTTATAGACTTCTTTACGACTCATGTTTGGATTACTATTAAATAATTCAGACACCACCGCAGATTGCGTAACAGCAATGTCATCAAGCACGCCCAAGAATCCAATAATAAAAGCGCCCAGCAAAAGAGCAGTGAAGTTTAGTGCGCCACCTGTATTAAAGTTTAGGTACGTTGTTTCGTCGGAAGTAAAACCAGATAAATCTGTTATATGTACTGCAAAAACCGCGAATAGGCCCGCCAAAAGAACTGCAATCATGGTTCCGCTATATGCCACTAGCGACTCCCTATTAAAACCGTGGGTAAAAAATATTGCCAAGAATAAAATACATCCAGCAACCAAGAAGCTAGCTAGCAATGGATTCCACCCATTAAGTATTCCAGGGAGTAACACAAACATGATTACTAAAAAACTACCAGCGAGTGCTATGAGTGACCTGACACCTTGCCATCTTCCGAAAGCGATTATGATACCTACAAATATTGCTACAAGAAGTAATAATGAGTCTTTGCGATCAATATTTATAATTCCGTAACTTTCTCTACCATCAATGTATATGTTGTAGTTAAAATAGAATTTATCTCCCTTATCAAGTTCTAGGTAATCGTTCTCAATAGTGATGATCTTGTCTGCCAGTGGACCATCAAGAACTTCAGCTCTGATCGTTTGAAACAAGTATTCGGTGCCAGTTCCTGGAATTTCACGCATCTCCTCGTCCAAGATCTCAACAACTTTCCCGTGGTAAGTACCCTGATAGTCATTATGCAACTCCTGCGCCGAAACAATGCTGACTGGCAACAACAAAAATATAAAAATGGCGAATACAGTGCGCATAAATACATTATACTAAATTAATCCGCAAAACGCTTCCAGAACATTGGTTTTAGACTCGCTCTAGTCATTTTTTGTTAGGAATAAACTCGATACGAAAATAACCAATGTCATCAAGACAATAGTTCCTCCACTTGCCCAACCCAAATAATACGAAATAAAAAGTCCGCTTATCACTGAAAAAAGCGAGATGATTATTGCTATCCCAATTGTCTTGCCGAATCCACGCCTAAACTGCATAGCCGTCATGACTGGAATAACCATCAATGCTCCTATAAGCAACGCACCAACTATTTTTATTGATAAAGATACACTAAAAGCGGCTAAGACGATTATCGCAAGATTGAATGTGTTTGCCTTAATTCCATTTGCTTCCGCTATTTCCTCATCAAGTGAAACCAGAAAAAATTCTTTGTAAAAAACAATAATAGTAGAAAGCACAAGCAAGCAAAGGGCACCAATAAAATAGATGTCATGGAGCGAAACTGTGGTAATACTTCCAAAAAGAAATCCAAAGAGATTGACATTGAATCCTCGCACAGTGCTTATTAAAACTACTGCTATTGCTAAGCTACCGGAGAGGAAAAGCGCTAAAATGGAATCCCCCGACAGTCTTTTGTTTTTGCGTAATTTTTCCATTCCAAAAGCCGCCACGACAGATGTTACTACGGCTGTAAATAAGGGAGGGATTTTTAAAATAAATCCAATGGCAACGCCCAGTAATGCAACATGGGCGAGAGTATCTCCCATAAGTGAGTATCGTCGCACAACCAAAAAAGTGCCAATAAGTGGCGCGATAATTGCTATCGCAGTACCTGCGACAAAAGCTCTTATCATAAAATCATATTGAAAAATTTCCAGCATATACTTAATGTCCATGAAGAATAAATTTTACTTTCTTTCCGTAAAGTTTTTCTAAATATTCCTCTTTCATAAACTCTCTTGGCAATCCGTGGCAGACTAAACTTTTATTTAAACAAAGCAAACACTTTACTTCATGCGCGACCACATCAATATCATGCGAGACAAAAATGATAGCAAGACCATGATTTTGATTTAAGTCCTCGATGAACGTATAAAATTTTTCTTGTGCGGCAATATCAACTCCGACACTTGGTTCATCAAGAATTAACATTTTTGGCTCGCCCGCCAAGGATCTAGCGATAAAAACTCGCTGACGTTCACCGCCGGAAAGTTCATTTATAAGTCTTGCTCTGTGTTTAACCACATCTGCTGTTTCCATCGCCTTTTCAATAGCAATCTTGTCTTGCTCACTAAATCTTTTGAACAATCCGACCCTCGCGGTTCTTCCACTTCTTACTATTTCTTCAACTGTCGCAGGGAATTGGGGAGTACTTTGAGAAATTCTTTGTGGCACATATCCGATCAACGCTCGCTCTTTGAACATTTTGATGTCTTCCCCAAAAATCTTTACGGATCCGGTGTCGGGCTTTAGCAAACCTAGAATAATTTTAATCAACGTCGTCTTACCGCCGCCATTTGGTCCGATAATCCCCAAATACTCACCGTCTTTTACAGAGAAACTAACATTTTCAAGTACCGGATTACCGTTGTAGCTAAAATTTAAATTTTGTACATCAATACAAAAAGATTTTTCGCTAAGTTTTTCTATTGGCATATTAATGCTGTCCGTAAATTATTGAGATTTTCTTCCATTACAGAGATATAACTTTTCTTGGCAACTATATCTTCTTCAGTTAGACCCTCAAGTGGATTGAAAACCAGAGTTTTCGCTCCAATTTCCCGCGCGATAGTTTCCGCAAGTTTGGGACTCACCAATGTTTCAAAGAAAATATAATTGATCTTTTTTGAGCGAGCCAAATCCGCAATCTCCGCCATTCTTTTTGGAGACGGCTCTTCTTCCGGAGAAAAACCGGCGATTGAGACAACATTTAACGCATAGCGTTTTGCTAAGTACCCAAAAGCGCCATGCGAAGCTACTAAGTCTCGCAAATTGCATGAAGCCAAACCTTCTTTATATTTTTTATCCAATACTGAAAGCTGCGTTAGATACTGCGTGGCGTTGCTTTCGTATAATTCGCTATTGATGGGATCAATTTTTTTCAAAGCATCACGAATAATTTCCACTTCTTTTTTTGCTAAAACTGGGTCAAGCCAGATATGTGGGTCTGTTTCTTCTGCCTCATGATCTTTTTCCTCGGCTTCTTCGTGCTCCTCAACCCCTTTGAGAAGGTCAAAATACTCCGTCATATTGATAACTGCCACACCCTTATTCTCCAATTCCGGTCTTATCTTTTCTGCCCATGGATCAAAGCCACTCCCATTAAAAATGAAGAGGGTAGACGAGTACGCATTAACGATATCTTGTGGCGATGGCTCAAAATCATGAGGCTCTGCCCCTGGTGGAGTTAAATTGACAACCTCAACATTATTACCGCCAACTTGCTTGGAGAATTCTGCCAAAGGATAAAAACTCGCGACAACTTTAATTTTTCCTTCTACTGATTGAGGTGTTTGTTTGGAAAAATAAATAAATCCAATAACCGCGATTATAACTATTGCAACTGGGATAAATATTTTTTTCATAATTAATCTTAATGATTATTAATAATTGCACTTGGCGCATAAACCAAAAAACTCTAATAAATGACTTGTAACCTTAAATTTTTTTTCTTTAATAATCTTACTTTCGAGTATGTCTAAATCTTTATCGGATTCTATATCTTCAATTTTTCCACAATCATTACAAACAAGGTGGTGATGATGATTATCGGAAAATATCTCATATCGTTTTTTATTCTCCCCGAATTGTATTTCTCTGATGATCTCAACCTTTTTTAGAACATCCAGCTGTCTATATACTGAGGTCTTATGGACATTAATTTTGTGTTTTGAAAGAGAAGAAATCAGATCTTCAACTGAAAGAGGTTCTTTATTTTTTAGCAGTATTTGTAGCAAAAACTTACGGAGTTTGGTAATCCGTAATTTTTTACTACTCAAATCTTTAATTAACAACTCAACATTCTGCATACCTACATCTTAACGCAACCCAGTTGCGTTTGTCAATAGCAGAATTTAATTTTTATCCTACCCGCCCATCCCGCCAAAATCCAAACACGAATCCGCCGCGCATTCCTCCCACACCCTCCTGAGATAAATGGAGACAGCTACCATTTAATTTGATACTAAAAACAGCCACCAGCAACTATCATGGGAAAATAGGCGTCAGCCACCTCCCCTATTAATTTCTTAGGCACAAGAATGGTAAAATAAGAATATGAATAAATCCACCATCGACACCATCCTTTATGATGCGTAACGAAGTATTGGTGGATGTTATAAATTAATTTTATTAAATAGGTTTTATTAGTTAATATATAAAAAGTATGAAAATTTGTATTTTTGGCGCTGACGGCAGAACAGGTGTTGAGGTTCTACAATATGCAAGAAATAAAGGCTATGAAATAGTCGCTTTTGTGTATAACGAAAACTCCCTAAAATTTACAAATGATGATACCGAAATTATAAAAGGTGACGTGTTGGATTATGAGCAAGTATTGCGAGCTTGCTCTGGTGTGGATGCGGTGGTGAGTGCCTTGGGGCACATAAAGGGTTCTGATCCGTGGATGCAGACAAAAGGTATAACAAACATCGTCCGAGCGATGAAAGAAAATAATACCCGTAGAATAATCAGCCTTACCGGTACAGGGGTTAGAGTTCCCGAAGATGCGCCTTCTTTTATAGATAGAATTTTAAATTTCACCATAAAAATAATAGACCCTGAAAGAATTAAAGATGGTATAGCGCATGCAAAAGTTTTACAAGACTCCGACTTGGATTGGACGATTGTGCGTGTCCTTAAATTGAGCAATAGCCCAAAAATGAATCAAAAATATAGGTTGACTACCGGTGGGCCCGCAGAGCTACACACCAGCAGAAAAAAAGTCGCACAAGTACTGGTGGACTTAATAGAAGATAAAAATTATATTAGGAAAATGCCCGTGGTGTCGTTATAATGTATACACATATGTTCATAAAACTATACGCAATCGCATTACCAGTATTCTTTGCCATTGATATGATCTGGCTCGGGCTAGTGGCAAAGAATTTTTATAAAAGTCAGATTGGCTTTCTGATGAAGCCTGATATTAATTGGACGGCGGCGATTATTTTCTACCTCTTATTCATCGTCGGGCTGGTGCTGTTCGTCATTATGCCGGCAGTCGAGAAAGGTTCATGGATGTACGCGCTTCTCTTTGGTGCGTTATTTGGACTCATCACCTACGCCACCTATGACCTTACCAACCTCGCCACACTCAAAGACTGGCCTATACTAGTCACAATAGTAGACCTTGCATGGGGAGCAACCCTCGGAGCTCTCGTATCCGTCATTACATATTTTATCGCTGGTAAAATTTAATTATGAATTATTTTTTAATTCTTGGCCTAATAATTTTCTGTTACATGAGCGTATGGTTCGTGTTGTCTTTGATTAAGAAAAGAAATGATGTAGCGGATACTGCATGGGGACTTGGCTTCGTGCTTTTAGCATGGGTGTCTTTTTACCTCGGGCAAGCACAGGGTGCTCGCGGTCTTTTGGTAGGACTCCTCGTCAGTATCTGGGGCATACGCCTTGCATGGTACATCCACAGAAGAAACAAAGGCAAGACGGAGGACTATCGCTATGCAAAATGGCGAGAAGAATGGGGCAAGTGGTTTTATTTACGTTCGTATGGTCAGGTGTATCTTTTGCAAGGAGCTTTATTATTTCTCATTGTCTTGCCGATTTTGTTTATCAATAAAGGTGCTGGGCAGGATTTAGGAGTTTTCGATTTCGTGGGGCTCGCGGTGTGGATTTTGGGATTTGTGTTTGAGTCGGTTGGCGATGCACAGCTTGCACGGTTTATCAAAGACCCAGCGAACAAGGGCAAGCTGATGCAAAGTGGTTTATGGCGGTACACTCGTCATCCAAATTATTTTGGTGAAGTTTTGATGTGGTGGGGCATAGGACTCATTGCTCTTTCTGTACCAAACGGTATTTATGGCATTATCGGTCCACTTACGATTACATTTTTGATCCTCAAAGTTTCTGGCATCCCAATGCTCGAAAAAAAGATGGAGGAAAATCCGGAATTTGTTGAATATAAAAAACGCACAAGTAAATTTTTCCCATTACCTTCTAGAAAATAGGCTATGCATAAAAATATTTTAATCAACTGGTCAGTTGAATTTGGTCCAATTGTCTTGTTTTTCGCATCACTTCAATTACAAGGGAAAAGTGAAAACGGGTTTGTATTTTCTACCGCACTTTTTACCTTGGCGACAATTTTTGCTCTTTCTACGGCATATATCCGGGAAAAACGTATCGCGCTGTTCCCAATAGTCGCCGGCGGGTTCGTCATAGTCTTTGGACTGCTAACTGTTTTTTTTAATCAGCCGTACATATTTATATTTAAAGATACCGTTTATAACGGAGCTTTCTTTTTTTTGATGCTAGGCGGATTGATAAGGGGTAAGGGAACGCTGAAGCCACTCTTCACTACTCTTTTTGATATATCTGATGAGGGATGGAGAATATTATCTATTCGTTGGATGGTGATGTTTTTCTTGTTAGCGTTATCGAATGAGCTTATATGGCATATTTACTCACAGCAGGCCTGGGTTGTTTATAAGTTTTTTGCGACCATACTAACAATAGTATTTGGTTTCTATCAAATATTTGTATCAAGGAAGTACCGCAACCCCACTGCTTCAAAATGGGGTTTGCGTATTATTAATGACTAGGTAAATCAGTAATGTTTAAATAATCAAAGAAATAAAAATCTAATATGACAAAAAAAATCATTGTGACCGATCTGGTGCAAAAAGGGTATCGATACACCCTCTCCGAACCAATGGGAAAAAACTTTGATGCTCGATTTAAACCCGACCTTACTCCTAAGCAAATGCTCGCGCTCGGAGTTTTTGGTGGGCGGTATATGCGAGATTGTCAAAAAGAATTTCCGAAGGATTGGTTCACTCGTGCGAAGTTCCTGCCTCTTGGCATAGACAAACCTGATAAAAAGTTAAATTATTTTGGCGCGCACGCCTCACAGTCTTTGGCGGAGTGGAGGAGAAAAGGGTGGATCCGCGACCAAGACCCTAGAGGTTGGTTTCAGTGGTACTGTCGGTACTACATGGGTAGACGAAACGAAGACGACGAAAGACAGATTAAGCGATGGAAAGCGATGACAAGACATGTAACTCAAATTTCAAAAAACTGTCGAGCGGGAGATATCTTTTGTAGGCCGAGGCAAAGACAAGCGGTACTTCATTGGGCATATGATGCACGAAAGATTTGATTAAGGGAGCAACCCCCACCGTTTTATAATGTTTCTTCAAAACGGCGGGGATTGTCGTGCACGCACAGGGCGGGTGGGGTGAGAAGCGAATATTTGGAGCTTCGCAAGACTCATTGAGGATTTTTGTGAGCGGAGCGAAATAAAAAACCCAATGAGTGGACAGTTCCTGTAAGGAAAGCACAATATGATTTGTTTGTGCTTCGCACAATCCATAATTCTTTGAGATACCACTAAACTCTCTCGAAGCCGGAAACGAACGCACACAACGCCGAAGCAGCCAGCGCGAGCGAAGCGAGCGGGCTATGCGTAGGCGTTTGTGTGTGGTTCGCGGAGGTTGGAGTTACCACCAAACGAGGATACGGGAGCGCCTCGGTCGCCGTGAGGGCGGAGAAAAGAGCCAGCGTAAATGTTAAAATATGATTGCTCTTTTCGGAGACTGAAACGGCGAAGCAAAACCAAAAAATTCCTTTCCATTTCTTTTTCCGCTTCGCGGTGGAGGGGTGGGGGAGGAGACGCAAGGAAAATGCAAGGAAATTTTTTGGTTTTTGCACACGCGAGTCCGCGAGCGTGTCCGAGGCGCATTGTCTCGCATCACCACGCAATCGGAGCGTACGAGGCAGTTTCAAGTCACCACGCACGCGGAGCGTGCGATTAGTAGCTCTCATTAGGATTCAGCTCGAAATACATTCGAACTTTGTCCAATACACACCGCCGATTCAAAAAAGAGCGCTTCGGTGCCTTTTTTGTTCGGCGGAGAGAAGTTGTACCATAAAGCCCAACATGGGAGATTCGAAGCCCGATTGAGATTTTATCGAGCCTTTCAGGGCGAAGAAAAAATCCAATCATGGGTATTGGTTTTGTAGAGACCTAATCTGTTTGTGTTATTCTTATCTTGTGTCCCGTAAAACCCTCATCATGACAGGCCTCATCGTCGGTTCTACTCTCGGAGGACTTATCCCATCGCTATGGGGTTCTGGTTTTATTTCTTTTTCTGCTGTCATTTTAACCGCCATTGGCGGTATTGTTGGAATATATATTGGATTCAAACTCGGGAGCTAAATTACATCAATATTTAAGTTATAGTTATATTACTTAAACTAGCTTATGTTATTTAATAACCAGCAGACATTAAAGTTTTTAGTTATCATTCCTACCGTATTGGTATTACTTTTTGGCTTTCTCTGTACAGGAATGTTTCATGTAAATACAAATTCTGTTATGGATATGGATGGTATTACAGATCAATCTATACGTATGGACCATTGTTGTAATTCCGCAATGTCTAAGCGTGTAGAATCTTGGAAAAATATTTTTTTGGTATCTATACAACTTGTTCTAGCGAACTCAACCTTGCTCTTATTAGGAATGATTTTGTTTATTTTCTTTTCTTATACGATCAGGCGATATTTTTTTTCAAATCATCAACTTTTTCCAAATTATCGTTTCCATATTAGAAATAATACTGATGTTTTCTTATCCGATCATCTTAATTTAATGTTTGCTCGAGGTATTCTTAATCCAAAAATATATTAAACATAATTTTTAGTTTGTTAAATTATAAATTAATAAGATAAAATATGAAAAATAAATCAACAGTATATTGGGTAATAATAATTATCGCCTTTATATTAACAATGTTTGCGTGGCAAAAATATATGAATTCAAATAATTCAGATATTATTTCCCGTAACGGTATTCATTGGCATCCAGAACTCTCTATTTATGTAAAAGGGGAGAAGCAAGAAATACCTGCAAATATTGGTATCGGATCCATACATCAGCCAATTCACACACATGATGATAGCGAAAAAGGAATCCTCCATATGGAGTTTGAAGGTCTTGTAAGAAAACAGGAAACTACATTTGGTCAATTTCTAAAGAATTGGGGAAAAGATATCAATAGTTTTGGTGATATTATAAAAATGACCGTAAATGGAGTTGAGAATAATGAACATGAGAATTATCTTATGCAAGATAAAGATAAGATTGAACTTTTCTACGAATAAAAATCTTTCAAGACTTAAAACTGTTAGATTATGACAGAATAATAAATTTGCTTATTAACCATATATAGGTTTATACTAAAATTATATCTGTATGTATAATGAAAAAAATATAAAAAGAGTTTCTTTTCAAGATGAATGGAAAAGACCCGGTCAATCATTTAATACAAAGTCCTCAAAAGTTATTCAGGGTGTAATTTCGTATTCTGGTGGACTTATAAAAAATGAAAAAAAAGCTCAATATGTTTTGATTGGATTTGTTGTTTTTGCTGTTGCAATTTCATTTTTCTTATTATTCAGTAACGATAATTCATCAGTAAAGTTAAATATAGATCCCGTAACTAATCAAGAAATTATTCCAGGACAAGTATATGGTCAAATTTAATATCAATTATGTATTCACTTTTTAAAAAATCATCAGATCAAAAAGGATTTACATTAATAGAGTTACTTGTGGTTATAGCAATTATTGGTCTTTTATCTTCCATTGTTATGGCTAGTTTGAATACGGCACGTTCAAAAGCTCGTGATACAAAAAGAAAGTCCGATATAAAACAAATTGCTCTCGCTCTTGAATTTAATTATGATAAAAATGGATCCTATACACAGCCAGAAAATTTATGTGCGGATACAAGTAACGGTGCAAATGGTGGGTGTGGTGGCGCCGGAGGAACGGGTGATTGGGATGCGAATAGTGATTTAAGGGACCTTGTTACCGATGGATTTATGTCTAGATTACCTTTGGATCCAATAAATAATTCAACATACAAATATACGTATGAACCATGGAACAAAAATCAAAGCAGTTCCGGTTCACTGGCAGGACAGGAATATGATTTGTGCGCCACATTGGAAGCGGGAGGAACTTTCTGTGTGAATAAAAGAAAGTAAATAAAAAAAATCACCGCTTATATAAGCGGTGATTTTTTGTCAGACTCTTTATTTCACTCCAAGAAGCTGAACTTCAAAGATAAGAGTTGAATTCGCTGGAATACTACCTACAGCACTATCTCCGTAAGCGAGTTCTGGTGATATTACCAATCGTCTTACACCACCAATTTTCATACCAGCCACACCTAGATCCCATCCCTGAATTACCTGACCTGCGCCAAGATTAAATTCAAATGGTTGACCACGATCTACAGAGCTATCAAATTTTGTTCCATCAGTTAATACTCCTACATAGTGTACGGAAACAGTGTTTCCTGATACCGCTTCCTCGGTACTTGTACCTACTACTTCGTCGTAAATTTCCAATCCTGGGGTTGTTGAAATATTTGTCATTGTTTCTGGGTTAGCGGAAGGTTGAATGGTATTTACAGGTGCAGATGTCGGAGCATTTTGATTAGTGTTTCCTGCAAAGAAATTCCAAAGAGAATTTCCATAAAATAATCCTATCGCTATAATCACCGCAACAACTGTCGCTATCCATTCTCGTGTTCCAAATGTTCTCATAATATTCTTTTACTAAAATTATCCTCTTAGCTAATACAAAGACATTGTACTATACTATTTAAATCATGTTAAAGAAAATTTGGAATTCAGTTACAGGTAAAGACAAAAATGATGGCTCTAAAAATGTCCACAATTACTCGAATCCTACTTCACAGGCTAGTTTTGAGAAAGATATGAAAAAACGTTTAACGACCATAAATAATGAGTTCAGTCATACTTTTAAATTCCTAGAAGAACATTCTCATTCAGTAACTTTTTTCGGATCAGCACGATTTGATGAAAATCATCCCTGTTATGTACAGGCACGTAATCTTGCAAAAAAGATTGTTACTGAAACAAAATACAAGGTTATTACCGGAGGAGGGCATGGAATTATGGAAGGAGCTAATCGTGGTGCATATGAAGCCGGAGGTGAATCAATAGGTATGAATATTATTCTTCCTTTCGAGCAAAAAAAGAATGAATATTTGACCTCTAGTGTTCTTTATTATTATTTCTTTATAAGAAAATTTGCACTTTCATTTGCAGCCGAGGCCTATATTTTTTTTCCAGGAGGATTTGGGACAATGGATGAGTTTTTTGAAATTATCACATTGGTTCAAACACATAAAATACCTAAATTACCAATTATTTGTATAGGGCGTGATTTTTGGCAAAATATAGTCGACCTTTCAGAAAAAATGAGAGACGAATTCGGAACAATTTCACCAGGCGATGAAAAACTTTTTCATATTGTAGATTCAGATGAAGAAGTGATCGAGATTATAAAAAACGCACCTCTTAAAAAATCATAGCTTGTTTGACGCTTCTTGATATAAAAGTTAAATAAAATCTATGAAAAAACCAATTTCTTTTCATATAGATAAGAAAATTCCTGGCACATTGGCTCGTGCTGGGCGTATTGAAACAAAACATGGTGTTGTTGAAACACCTGCTTTTGTGGCGGTTGGAACAAAAGCGACGGTTCGCGCCCTCACCCCAGATATGTTGCGAGATATTGGTTTGCAGGCAATTATTTCCAATACCTACCATTTGTATATGCAACCAGGGGATGTGAATATGAAAAATATGGGAGGTTTGCATACGGTGATGGGTTGGTATGGTCCGACAATGACTGATTCAGGAGGGTTTCAGGTTTTTTCACTCGGTGCAGGATACGGAAAAAATATTTCAAAAGTATTGAAAGATGGACCAAGCCATCCTCTTTTGCAAGAAAAAAAAGATAAAGAAGATATAAAACCAAAGCTTGTTGAAATAGATCATGATGGAGCTGCCTTCAAAGATCCAGCGAGTGGTGATATTCATTATTTCACTCCAGAACGTTCCATAGAAATGCAGCACAATATTGGTGCAGATATTATTTTTTCATTCGATGAATGTACGTCGCCAGCAGAACCTCGTTCATATCAAAGAGAAGCATTAGACAGAACACATCGTTGGGCGAAAAGAGGTATCGAATATCATAAGTCGAGTCCGCAAAGTGAAGTGCAAGGACTGTACGGTATTGTTCAAGGTGGCCGATATGAAGATTTACGAAAAGAAAGTGCTGAAGTTATAGGTGCTATGGATTTTGACGGTTTTGGTATTGGTGGTTCTTTTGATAAAGAAGATTTGCATACTGCGGTGAAATGGGTGAATGCCATTTTACCTGAAGAAAAACCACGACATCTTTTGGGTATCGGCGAACCAGAAGATATATTTGAAGGAGTGGAGCACGGATGCGATACATTCGATTGTGTTGTTCCGACTCGTCTTGGTAGACACGGGACTTTATATACAAAGAAAGGGAAGATTCATATTACAAATGCACAATTTGTCGATGATATGGGACCGATTGATGAGGGTTGTTTATGTTATACCTGTAAAAATTATACCCGTGCGTATGTGGCGCATTTGCATCGTTCTTATGAAATATTAGGGCCGATGCTTTCATCACTTCATAATATGCATTTTTTGGTTCATTTGGTTAAGAATATGCGTAAGGCAATACTCGACGATACATTTTTTGATTTCAAGAAAAGTTTTTTGGCGGAGTATAAAACTGAGAAGACAGATAAAAGTGATAAGGGTGATAAAACCGAGAAGGTGGATTAGGTCGCTGTTGGTTTATATAGTGTTTTTTCTACAGTGGCATATTTACTTAAAATTTAAGTAAATAATCCAGCATAAGAAAAGTAGGTATATAACATCCCAAGTCTCTGATATAGTAATTCAATCATGGCCTCTCCATTCAAAATCAAAAATGACTATAGTCCGGCGGGGGATCAACCGCAGGCAATTAAAGCATTGCTCGGCGGTTTGAAAAAAGGAATGCGATATCAGACATTGTTTGGTGTTACAGGGTCTGGAAAAACATTTACCGCAGCAAATATTATTGCGGACTTCGGCAAACCAACATTGGTGATTGCTCATAATAAAACTTTGGCGGCACAACTTGCCCAAGAATATCGGGAATTTTTCCCAAATAATGCCGTTCATTATTTCGTTTCATATTACGATTATTATCAGCCAGAGGCATATATGCCGATCACTGATACGTATATAGAAAAAGAGGCGATGATTAACGAAGAAATCGAACGTCTTCGCCATGCCTCGACACAAGCTCTCCTCACCCGCAAAGATGTGATTATCGTTGCATCAGTTTCATGTATTTATGGTTTGGGTTCACCAAAAGAATATGAAAAGGTAAATATGAAAATTGAGAAAGGAATGAAGACAAACAGAGCAGAAATCATTCGACGTTTGGTGGGTATTCATTTTGAACGTACAAATGCAGATCTCGAACCGGGAAATTTTCGTGCTATTGGAAATACTATTGAAATTATGCCGGTTAGTGAAAAAACTATTTTTAGGCTTTCAATCGAAGGAGATAAAATTAGCGCCATAGACAAAATAGATTCGATAACGCGTGCCATCATTGAACCGCTCGATGTATTTTTTCTTTTCCCAGCAAAACATTTTATTACTGACAAAGAACAGGCAACGAAAGCACTTAAATCTATAAAAAAAGAACTCGATATTCGCCTGAAAGAACTAGTGAAAGAAGGGAAGAATTTGGAGGCAGAACGATTAAAGCGCCGTGTGACATATGATTTGGCTATGATTCGTGAAGTTGGATACACCAATGGTATTGAAAATTATTCACGACATTTTTCAGGGGCATTAGCAGGTGAACCACCAGACACATTGCTTTCATATTTTCCACGTAACGCCGATGGGAGTGCGGACTTTTTAACAATAATTGATGAGTCTCATGTAACACTTTCACAGATTGGTGGTATGCATGCGGGCGATGCTTCTCGTAAAAAAACTCTGGTTGAACATGGGTTCAGATTGCCGTCAGCTATAGACAACAGACCTCTTCAATTTAATGAGTTTCAAGAACGAATAGGACAGTCGATTTATACATCAGCAACTCCCGGAACATTTGAAAAAGAACATTGTACAAAAGCGACCGGCGGACAAACTGTCGAACAAATTATTCGTCCAACAGGTTTGATTGATCCGATTATTACCATAAAACCAGTTGTTGAAAAGGGTGAATTCAAGGGGCAGATAGCAGATTGTATTGTTGAAGCAGAAAAAACAATTGCGAGCGGTTTCCGTGTGATTTTGACAACCCTCACCAAAAAAATGGCCGAAGACCTTACCGATTATTTAAAAGAAAAAGGTATAAAGTCCGAATATTTGCACAGTGATATTAAAACTATTGATCGTATTACGATTTTGACGGAATTCCGCCGAGGAACATTTGATGTTTTGGTGGGAATTAATTTATTACGAGAAGGTCTCGACTTGCCTGAAGTTGCTTTGATTTGTATTCTCGATGCCGACAAAGAAGGATTTTTGCGTTCTGAAACTTCGCTCATTCAGATTATTGGACGAGCGGCGAGAAATGTTGAGGGTCGTGTGATTATGTATGCCGAGAAAGTTACAGGTTCAATTGAAAGAGCAATAAAAGAAACCGATCGTCGTCGTGATCTTCAGATTGCATACAACAAAGAACACGGTATTACTCCGAAAACTATCATCAAGGCTATCAAAGATATTACCGATCAAATGCAAACAGAACATGCCAAAGCAGTTAAAACAGAATTGGCAATTGATGAAGCTCTTTTTGAAAAAGATCCGAAAAAATTAATTCGCCAAAAAGAAGCTGAAATGGAGGAAGCGGTAAAAGTACTTGATTTCGAAACTGCGGCGATATTGCGGGATGAAATATTGAAATTGCGTGAAAAGTTTGAAAACCTAAAACCCAAAGTAGTGAAAGAATCAGCACGCAAAAAACGATCTGCTATATAGCATGCATAAGGTATACTGAAAAGCATGGTTGTACTGCATCCACCTGGACAAGAGCCGAAGTGAAAAGAGTCCGTATTTATCTATCAAAGTATCGATCTTATAGATCAGGCACACATGGACGCTTTAGAACGGACAAACATGCAGAGCATTCAATAATACCTCGTTCCTGTTGACCTACTAAGGTATACTGAAAAGGATGCTTGTGTGACTATTTATTTTTCCAACTTTTTTGATTTCACACTATCCGCCCGCGACCACAAAACTTTCGCTGCATAAGTTTTATACGGAGACCATAGGGAAATTGCTTCGGCCACTTTTTTATCACTCGGCAATTTTTTCCAACCGTACCATTTCATAAGTTCTTTTTTTAAGACGAGGTCACCCATTGAAAATATATCTGTGCGACCGAGTGAAAACATCAATATCATTTCAGCGGTCCATGGACCAATACCTTTCACGGTTACAATTTTTTCTATAACTTCCACATCACTTAATTTTGGTAAATTGATCAAATCGAGTTTCCCTGAAATCACCCTTTCCGAAAGGTCTCGAATGGCGCGTGTTTTTGCACCAGATAATCCGGCACCACGCATACTTTCATCAGAAATTTTTGCCACATATGTTGCGGAAATTTTCCCCATTTTTCCATTAGGAAACAAAACTTTAAATCGAGAAAAGATAGTACCCGCCGCTTTTCCTGAAAGCTGTTGCCCGATAATAGTAGAACAGATATCACGAAACAGGTCTTTGCTTGTTTCAATGTCCTTTATGGTATGCATTAAGGACATTTCATAAAACCGTGGATCTTTCGTTTTCCAATGTGATCGTGCCTTTTTATACATGTCTTGTAAGTATACTTCAAATTACTATCTGAAATTAGTATCTGGGCAGTATTCGGGTAGCCTTCGGAAGGCAGGTGCGATTTAATGTGTCTCTTTTTTCTACTATCGGTTATTTACTTAAAATTTAAGTAAATATGCCACTGTAAAAAAAATACCACTGAATTGCTCGCCAAGCGCTCTAGTGTTGACATATTGGTAACTTCAATATAGACTGTCCCTACTTCATGCAGGATTGTGTTATAGGGGAAACACGAAGTAATTTATAAGGGGTTTTCGAATCCTTTTCTTGCTAACTAATTTCGGTAGACAGAGACCAAACGTAAACGAAACATACAAAGCTTTCTATAGAGGTTTTGTATCTATCTTTATATCCCTTTTTTGTCTCTAGCTCTGTTATTTTCTTATCAAAGAAAAGGTCAAAGAAACAAGGTGACAATACTTACTTTCAATTTTTGATGCGTACACAAAAATATTTCGGTCGTTTCAAGGAGGCTTTGGCGGACATTCCAAACCTCGTAGAGGCACAGACAAATTCTTTCAAATGGCTAATAGAAAAAGGTCTCACTGATCTTTTCAAAGAATTTTCTAATATCAAGGATTATTCTGATAAAAAATTCGAGCTCTCATTTACTGGCTTTGAACTAGGAGAAGCCAAACATGACGAGCATTTTGCAAAAGCAAACAAGCTTTCTTACGAAGCTCCCCTCAAAGTAAGAATCAAGTTAAAGAATAGGATGTTCAATTCAGAGAAAGAGCAGGAAATTTTCCTTGCTGATTTTCCATTGATGACAGATCACGGAACATTTATTGTAAACGGTATTGAACGCGTTGTTGTTCCCCAATTGGCGCGATCTTTCGGTGTGTTTTTCACTTCTGATGAAGTAAAAACAAAAACTGTATTCGGTGCAAAAGTTATTCCTGCTCGTGGTGTATGGCTCGAAGTTGAGACTGACACTGATGGAACTCTCTATGCTCGTATAGATCGAAAGAGAAAATTCATGGTAACTGCACTTCTTCGTGCTCTCGGTGCTGATACTGATGAAAAAATCCTCGCATATTTCAAAAAAGACGAAGCTGCACTCAAAGTAGTGACTGCATCACTTGCAAAAGATACCGCAAAAACTATTTCTGATGCATATGTGGAAATCCACAAACGTCTCCGTGATGGTGATTTGGCTACTGCTGATAACGCACGTGAATTCATCAACACACTCTTCCATAAGGACCGATATGACCTCTCATCTGTTGGTCGTTTTCGCTTTAACAAGCGTTTTGGAAAAGGTATGGATGAGAAATCTCTCGCTGAAAAAACAATTACAGCTGACGATCTTGCCCTAATCATAAGTAATATTGTTAGTCTTAATAATAAACTCGATGCTGTCGAGGACGATATCGATCACTTGGGTTCACGACGTGTTCGTTATGTTGGAGAATTGATGCAACAGAAACTCCGTGTTGGTCTTTCTCAAATGAAACGAAATATTCAGGATCGAATGTCTACAATTGAGCCTGATACTACCGCACCTCTTACATTTGTTTCTCCACGACCTCTTCAGGCTCGTCTAAAAGAATTCTTTACAACAAACCAGTTGTCACAATTCATGCAGCAGGAAAACATTTTGACTGAGCTCGAACACCTTCGAACTCTTTCCGCTCTCGGTCCCGGAGGACTTACTCGTGAAAGAGCAGGTTTCGAAGTTCGAGACGTTCACCCATCCCACTATGGCCGTTTGTGTCCTATTCACACCCCTGAAGGTCCAAACATTGGTCTTATCCTTCGTCTTTCAACTTATGCTCGTTTGAATGATTTTGGAATGATTGAAACTCCTTATGCGAAAGTTAAAAACGGAAAAGTTACAAAAGAAGTTGTTTTTCTCAATGCATTAGAAGAAGAAAATTATAGAATTGCTCATGCTGCAACAAATTATGATGCAGACGGAAAAATAACAGAAGATGTTGTGGAAGTTCGTCAAAACGGTAATCCTATTATGGCGAAACGTGATGAGGTAGATTTTATCGATGTTTCGACAAATCAGCCATTCTCTATTGCAACAAACATGATTCCATTCTTGAATCATGACGATGCAAACCGAGCATTGATGGGTTCAAACATGCAGAAACAAGCTACTCCTTGTATTATCCCTGAAGCTCCTTTGGTTGCTACAGGTATCGAAGGGAAAGCGGCAGAATATTCAGGACGAATTGTATTGGCTCCAGAAGATGGTGTTATTTCTGCAGTAGATGCAAAAAAAGTTGTTTTCAAAGGTACTAAAATAAAAGAGAAAACATACAAACTCGTTAACTTTGAAAGAACAAATGGTTTCACCTCATATCATCAGCGACCAACAGTAAGTCTCGATCAAAAAGTTAAGAAAGGTGATGTTTTGGTTGATGCTTCATCATCTGATGGTGGACAAATTGCTCTCGGGCAAAACATGCTCGTGGCATTCATGTCATGGTCAGGTTCAAACTACGAAGACGCAATTATTATTTCAGAACGTGTTGTAAAGAATTCTAAATTTACTTCAATTCACATCGAAGAGTTCGTTGTGAATGTTCGTGATACTAAACTTGGGCCAGAAGTAACTACTCATGACATCCCTAATGTTGGTGAAGGAAAACTTCGAAACCTCGACGAAGAAGGTGTTATTCGTATCGGTGCAGAAGTTCGTTCAGGAGATATTTTGATTGGAAAAATTACTCCAAAAGGCGAGACCCAGCTCACCCCAGAAGAACGACTTCTTCGATCTATTTTCGGAGAAAAAGCTCGAGATGTGAAAGACACATCAAAGAGAATGGAAGGAGGTAAAAAAGGTCGTGTCGTTTCAGTAAAAGTATTTTCTCGTGAAAAGGGGGATAAGTTGGAGTCAGGTATTATCAAAAGAATTCATGTTGAAGTAGCACAGCTCCGAAGCGTATCTGTTGGTGATAAACTTGCAGGACGACACGGAAACAAAGGAGTTATTTCTCGAATTTTGCCAGAAGAAGATATGCCTTACATGGCAGACGGTACTCCTATTGATGTTATTTTGACTCCACTTGGTGTGCCTTCACGTATGAACTTGGGACAGATTCTAGAACTTCATTTGGGGCTTGCTGCTAATACATTGAATTATCAGGCCGTTGTTCCGCCGTTTGCAGGTGCGACAGGTACAGAAATCAAACAAGAGTTGGTTAAGGCAGGTTTCCCTGAAAATGGAAAAATCACTCTTTATGATGGACGTACTGGGGATAAATTCCAACAAGATATTTCAGTTGGATACATGTATATCTTGAAACTTCACCACATGGTGGAAGACAAAATTCATATGCGATCAATCGGACCCTACTCTCTTATTACTCAACAGCCACTTGGAGGAAAAGCACAAGGTGGAGGTCAGAGATTCGGAGAGATGGAAGTGTGGGCACTTTTGGGTCATGGAGTTGCTTACACACTTCGAGAAATCCTTACAATCAAATCTGACGATATTCAAGGACGATCGGCAGCATTCGATTCTATTGTCAAAGGAGAAAAGCTTCAACAACCTAATCTCCCCGCATCCTTTAATGTACTTCTCAACAGCCTTCGCGGACTTTCACTCGATGTTGAATTGAGAAAAGACGGAAAGGATACTAAACCTAACAAAAACTAATATGGCGTACACACCAAGAAACAAAGGATCTGAGTTCACTGACTTCGACACCGTCGCTCTTCGTATTGCATCGCCAGAGCGTATTAAAGAATGGTCTTTCGGAGAAGTAACCAAGCCTGAAACTATTAACTATCGAACTCAACGTTCAGAAAAGAACGGTCTTTTCGATGAGAAGATTTTCGGTCCAGATAAGGATTATGAATGTTACTGTGGAAAATATCGCGGTATAAGGTACAAGGGAATTGTGTGTGAAAAATGTGGAGTTGAAATAACTCGATCTATTGTAAGACGAGAGAGAATGGGACATATTGAACTTTCAAGTCCTGTATCTCATATTTGGTTCCTTCGATCTATGCCATCACGCCTTGGACTTATACTTGGTATGACTACCGCAAATCTTGAAAAAGTTATTTATTTTGCAGGATACATTGTTACCTCAGTTTCTGAATCTTCTCGAGCGGAAATAATGAAAGATCTCGAATCAGAATTCAAAACAAAATCAAAATCTCTTGTTGATGAAAAAACAAAAGAAGCTTTGAAGGCTATGTATCAGGCCGCAAAGAAAGAAATAGACGGCATTCAACAAGGTGCTGTTTTGGATGAACTTGAATACGGGAAGTTTTCAATGAAATATTCTGCTCTTTTTGAAGCAGGTATTGGAGCTGAATCAATTCATGAAATTTGTAAGAAAATCGATCTTAAAAAACTCGAAGTTGAGCTCGTTACAAGACTTGAAAAAGCAGGAGTTTTGGAAAGTGAAAAAATAAATAAACGATTGTCGGTGGTAAGGTCAATGATCAAGTCAAATATTCGTCCTGAATGGATGTTCCTTTCACGAATTCCTGTTATTCCACCAGCACTTCGCCCTATGGTTCCTTTGGATGGTGGACGATATGCAACTTCAGATGTAAATGATTTGTATCGTCGCGTTATCAACAGAAACAACCGTTTAATGAAATTGATGGAAATCAGTGCTCCTGATGTTATTTTGCGAAACGAAAAACGAATTCTTCAAGAAGCAGTAGATGCTCTTATTGATAATTCAATCCGACACGGAAATTCAACAGCTGCTGGATCTATGTCTTCAAAACGTGCCCTTAAGTCACTTGCAGACAACTTGAAAGGTAAGCGTGGACTTCTCCGGGGAAACCTTCTTGGAAAGCGCGTTGACTATTCTGGACGATCAGTAATTGTTGTTGGTCCTGATTTACCTCTCGATATGTGTGGACTTCCTAAACACATGGCGCTTGAACTTTTCAAACCATTTGTTATTTCAGAACTTCTACGAACAGAACTCGCATACAATATTCGTGGTGCGTCTCGTCTTATCGAAGATGGAATTCCAGAAGTATGGGCGATTCTCGAAAAAGTAATTGACGGTAAATATGTATTGCTCAACCGTGCTCCTACACTTCACCGTCTTGGTATTCAGGCCTTCCGACCAAAACTTATTGAAGGAAACGCTATTCAAGTTCACCCACTCGTATGTACTGCATTCAATGCAGACTTCGATGGAGATCAGATGGCAGTTCATGTTCCTCTTTCTCCTGAAGCTCAGAAGGAAGCAAAGGAAATCATGGCAGCAGACAAAAACATCTTGAAACCAGGTTCAGGAGATCCTACTCTTACCTCAAAAATGCTCGACATTATTTTGGGTGTGTATTGGATGACCAAATCAGTGAAAGATGAAAAAGGAGAAGGCAAAATATTTGAATCTCCTGAAGCGGCGATTCTCGCATCTGATTTCGATGTAGTTTCATTCCGCGCATCAATCAAGGTTCTTGCACCAGAGAATACAAAATTCGCAGAGTATGAAGGAAAAGTATTCGAAACAACTGTAGGCCGACTTCTTTTCAACGAAGTTCTCCCAGAAGAATATCCATTTGTTAACAAAGAAATTGAACGTAGAGTAATGGCTGCTATTATGGATGATCTTATTGTTTGTTACGGAGTGAAAAGTGTTCCAGAAACTTTGGACAAAGTTAAGAACTTTGGATTCAAGTATGCAACACATTCAGGTATTACATGGGGAATTGATGACGTTCAAACTCCAGAAGGTAAAGAAGATGTGGTGGACGAAGCAAAGAAAGAATCATTGGCGGTAAATAATCAATTTAACGACGGTCTTCTTTCAGAAGATGAACGTATTCGAAAAAATATTGAGATTTGGCACAAAGCCAAGTCAGATATTGAAAAACTTATCCCCGATTCTCTTGCAATAAATGGACCTGTTACAGATATGATTAAATCTGGAGCTCGAGGTTCTATTGGAAACATTACTCAGATGGTTGGTATGAAAGGTCTTATTACTAATACCGCCGGAGAGACTATTGAGTTCCCAATTATTTCTGGAATGAAAGACGGTCTTACACCAATCGAATATTTCATCACCACCCACGGTGCACGAAAAGGTTTGACTGACACAGCATTGAACACTGCAAGAGCGGGATACCTTACTCGAAGATTGTTCGATGTGGCACAGGACGTATTGATTACTGAAGAAGACTGTGGTAGCAAAGACTCTATTCTTATCAAAAAAGAAAATGCTTCAGGTATTGAAGTATCGATTGCAAAAAATGTTCGAGGACGAATTCTTGCACAGGATGTTGCTTCTAAAGATGGTTCAATTTCATTCAAAAAAGGTGATCTTCTTTCAAAACAAGATGCACAAGCTATTGAAAATGCAGGTGTCGAAGAAGTATCAGTAAGAAGCCCTCTTTCATGTAAAACACTTCATGGTGTATGTCAGCAATGTTACGGTATCGATCTTGGTAAAAATCATTTGATTGATGTTGGTGAAGCGGTAGGAACTGTGGCAGCACAAGCAATTGGAGAACCTGGAACACAGCTTACTATGCGTACATTCCATGCCGGAGGAACAGCATCAGTTGGTGGAGATATTACAGCAGGACTTCCTCGTGTTGAAGAAGTTTTTGAAAAACGAAAACCAAAGAATCCTGCCGTAATTGCAAGTGTTTCCGGAATGGTTACTTCAGTAAAAAATCAAGGAAAGGAAAAAATAATTTCAATTATTCCTGATCTTGAATATAAAGGAAAAATAAAGAAAGGTGCAGAAGAAATCGAGTATACCTTTAGTTTCCGTCGTATGGCCCTAGTTAAATCAGGAGATAAAATTGTAAAGGGTCAATTCCTTACAGATGGTTCTGCTGATATTAATGAAGTGTTCGAATATGCTGGAAAAGAAAAGGCTATGGAATACATCATTCATGAAATCGGAAAGATTTATGAATTACAAGGTGAAACCGTATCACGAAAGCATATTGAAATTATTGTTAAACAAATGTTCTCACGAAAGCGTATAAAGGATGTTGGTGATACAAAATATTCAATCAATGATTTGGTAAATGCTTTTGATGTGAATGTTGAAAATGAGCGTGTTAAAGAATTAGGTAAAACTGAAGCAGAAGTAGAGTCAGTAGTAATGGGAATTACTGAAGTTTCTCTTTCACGACAGTCGTTCCTTTCTGCAGCCTCATTCCAGCACACAACAAGAATCTTTATTTCTGCAGCTATTCGCGGTACAGAAGATCACCTCAGAGGACTTAAAGAGAATGTTATTATCGGTAGACTTATCCCTGCAGGTACAGGTTACAAGGGAAGCAAGAAACACGAGATGATAGAAAAAATGTCATCTAATGAAAGACCTGAATACGACCTCTAATTTCGACCTATAATGTCGAGTAATGTAGAAGAAATAAAAGAGCGCCTCAAGATAGAGGATGTTGTGGCCTCTTATATAAAGCTCGAAAAGTCGGGTTCAAATATGAAAGCTCGGTGTCCATTCCATAATGAAAAGACGCCGTCTTTCTATGTGTCTCCGGATCGAAATTCATTCTATTGTTTTGGTTGTCAGGCCAAGGGAGATATATTCACTTTTGTTGAAAGGTTCGAAGGTTTGGATTTTATGGGAGCTCTGAAAGTTCTGGCAGAACGTGCTGGGGTTTCTTTGGATAAACGTGGTACAGAAAAAGATAATAGAAAAGAAATTCTGTATCAGATTATGGAAGACGCGTCCACGTTTTATCAAAACAAATTACAAGAAACGTCATCAGCAAAAGAATATGTTTTAGGGCGTGGAATAAACGAAAAAACTATTTCAGATTTTCGTATCGGTTTTGCACCGAGTGAATGGCGATCCCTGCGAGCTTTTTTTAAAGAAAAGAAATATGCAGATACAGATGTAGAGGCCGTTGGACTATTAAAGAAAACAGATAAACCAGGGGCGGATCAGTATTACGATACCTTTCGTGGACGTATTATATTTCCGATCGCTGATTCTTCTGGAAGAATCATCGCATTTACTGGACGAACTTTGGATGAAACTGCCAATCCTCCAAAATATCTGAATAGCCCTGAAACAGTTCTTTTTAGTAAATCTAAAGTATTGTTTGGGTTGAATCGTGCAAAATTGGATATACGAAAACGTGATTACGCTATTTTGGTGGAAGGACAAATGGATGCGGTTATGCTCCATCAGGCTGGATATACCAATACAGTAGCGGCTTCTGGAACCGCTTTTGTTGATAATGCTGGTGACGATTCTGCCTTTAATCTCCTTACTCGTCTTTCGGATAATATAGTCATTGCTTTTGATGCCGATTCTGCTGGACAGAAAGCTGTTCGCCGCATTGTGCCAGCGATTTCTTTGGGTATGAGTGTAAAAATTGTAGATGTAAAAGAAGGAAAAGATCCGGCCGATATAGTGAAATCAGATCCTTTGGCGTGGAAAAAATTACTCGAAGAGAAAAAAGATTTCGTTGAATATTTGGCATGCAGATTGATTGATTCAAAAGCTCCGTCTCGTGAAATATCGAAACAGGTACGAGAAGATATTTTTCCGTATATCGCCGCCATTCCACAAGAAACTCCGAGATATCAGGCTATCCAAAAGATTGGGAATATTCTTGCCCTAAGTGAAGACGCTTTGTGGAAAGATTTTTCTGTATACCTTACACATATTGCACAAGAGAATAAGAAAAATATACAAATAACAGGTATAGTTCCTACAGAAATAAAGAAAACAGCTATACGGCGGATTGAATCAATAGAAAGAAAACTCATTGGATTATTGTATTCAAAAATTCATTTAAAAAATGATCCTGTAAGAAAAAAAGAGCTAGAGAATTTGGTGGGAGAAAAAAGGATGCTCGAATTCGAAAACCTTCCTCCAGAAACTATTTCAGAATTTACTTTAGAAGCTGAAATAACATATGAGGAGGATAAAGATTCTAAAGAGAAAGGTAGGGGAGAAAAAGAATATAAATTACTACTCCTTCATTTAGAAGAAGAAATGTTAAGAAAATCACTAGAAGACATGTTGGGGGCAATACATAAACATGAAAAAGGAAAAGATGAGGTGTCCGCCAAGAAAGCAATGGAAGAAATACAGAAAATGACAAAAAGGGTACAGGAGATAAAGGAATTAATAACTTTGATATAATAAAAGCCATGGCAAAAAAGGATACCAAAAAAACAAATAAGATCACAAAAACAAAAAAAGTTGTGAAAAAATCTTTAAATAAGGTTGTAAAGAAGGGGACATCAAAACCGTCTTCAAAAAAAGTGATTAAAAAAACAAAAAAAGTAGCACTTTCTCCTAGACTTAAAAAAATAAAGGATAAGGCAAGAGAAGCTAATCATAAAGCAGATAAACTCGTCAACAAAGGAAAAGAACGAGGTTTCATTACATATGATGATATTCTCAAAGAATTTCCTGCAATTGAAAATGATATTTTATTTCTCGACGAGATGTATTCAAAATTTTCAAATGCAGGCGTCGATGTATTAGAATCTGGAGGAATGCTCGACCTTGAACCAGAAAAAGAAACAAATAAAAAATATGGTTTAAGACGTACTGGTGATTCGACTTACGATTCCATTCAAATGTATTTGAAAGAAATCGGTCAGTACCCATTGGTTCCAGCTTCTATGGAAAAAGAATTAGCAAGAAGAATTGAATCAGGGGATGATGAAGCAAAAAATCTTCTCGCAAAAGCAAACTTACGTTTGGTTGTTTCTATTGCAAAAAAATATGTCGGACGTTCTCCTGATCTTACCTTGCTTGATCTTATTCAAGAAGGGAATCTGGGTCTTTTCAAAGCTGTAGATAAATTTGACTGGACAAAAGGTTTCAAGTTCTCGACTTATGCAACATGGTGGATTAGACAAGCAATCACACGTGCATTGGCCGATCAGTCACGAACTATTCGTGTTCCTGTGCACATGGTGGAAACTATTGCCAAGTACAAACAAGTGGTAAGACGATTATCGCAGGATTTAGGCAGGGATCCTTTACCAGAGGAAATCGCCGTAGAAATGGGACTTGAAATAGAAAAAGTTTATCAAATTGAGAAAATTGATCAGGATACAGTTTCTTTGGAAAGTCCTGTTGGTGATGAAGATGACGGAAAATCTTCACTAGGTGATTTTCTTTCTGATGACAAAATATTGTCTCCAGATCAAGAATCTTCAAGACGCATTCTGTCTGACCAGGTAAAAGCAATCTTGGGAGATCTTTCACCAAAGGAAAGAAAAATTTTGGAAATGCGACATGGATTGAATGACGGTATTACACATACCTTGGAAGAAGTGGGTAGAGAATTCGGTGTTACTCGTGAACGTATTCGACAAATCGAAGCAAAGGCACATGAAAAGATTCGACAGCATGAAAAGATTAATCAGCTAAAGAATTATTAATAAATAATTGTTTTTTATGTACCAAGATACAAGTTTCAGTGTATACACGAATGGTACATATCACACAATGGGGCAGAAAGCCCTCTGGTATCATTTATGGAAAAGATTATCTTTACCTTTAGGTCTTCTTTTTGTAGCGGTAATATTGTCTATTATTAGGGTTGAAGCATTACTTGATCCGTCTGTTATTCCACATGTTCATACAGCCTCTAGGATTATATTTTTTTTGGCTTGTATTATTGGACTGCTCGTTTTTATAACATCACGTATTGTTTTCAAAAATAATACATTCGCATTGACCGACGATGCATTAAAAATTCGTCGAGGTGTATGGAAAAAGGAGGAATTTGCCATTCCGTATCGGCAAATTCAAAATATTGAAATAGAAAGGACAATAGGTCTCCGTATTCTTGGACTCTCAAGTCTCGCCATACTCACTGCAGCAGAAGAGAGAGGGTCGGCAGATGACGATGACCCAGAAAATGTAATACCGATTATAGATAAAGATTTAGCGCTGTCTCTTCAGGATGAACTTTTAAAAAGGTCTAATACGCAAAAAGTAACAGAAGTGAGTGTGTCTAGTGGGACATAAAAATAATTATAAAAACTTATCATGCAAGCATTTCAAATATTTATTGCACATATGGATAACACGATTTTGTATGCCGTTCAGAGCATAGGATCAATGTGGTATTATCCTGCGGCATTTATTTCAGACATTGTGTTTTCAACACATTGGCTCGCACCAATACTTGCTTTGTCTTTATTTCTGATTGGAAAAAAACGTGTCGCCCTCGAAATTGTTCTTATTTTTGTTGTGGCAACAGGTGTTATTTTAGGAGGAAAAGAATTGATACAAGCACCACGTCCATATTGGGTTGACTCACAAGTCATTCAATACGCAACTGATCCTGATTTTGGTATGCCTTCTGGACATGCTTTGGTATCTGTAGTTATTTTGGGATGGGTTTGGTTCAGACATCCAAAAAGTAAAATACTTTTGATTACAATACCTCTTTTTATTCTTATTATAGGATGGTCGCGTGTTTATCTAGGGCTTCATTATCCTTCACAAGTCATTGTTGGTTGGATATTAGGCGGATTGCTTTTAGGGTTTTTTCTCTGGCTAGATCGATGGTATTTTAGACCTCGAAGTAATTATATTAGACGAGGTTTATAGTCGACAGGTGCTTTTGCAAGCCATTCTTTCAATTGTGCTTCGGTCAAAAGACCTTTTTGTGCACCAATATCTTGTACAACAGACGCAGAGTTTACAGGTCCCCAAATCAAAGCTTCTTCGAGCGTCTTACCTTTAACAATAGCGGCTGCAAATGTTGAAGAAAATGCATCACCTGCACCTGTTCGTTCCAATGGTTCTTTTGGATCTGGATATGTTGGCATAAAATATGCTTTATCACCGTCAAATGCATATGCACCATCTGGACCATCTGTGATAACAACTATTTTTGGACCCTGTTCGCGCATACGGGCCATCAGTTTTTTGATATCAGGTTCTTCTATTCCAAGTATTCTTTGAGCCTCTTCTCTATTACAGAAAAATAAATTAGTTCTTTTGTAAAGATCCTTTAATTTTTCTAGACCCAGTGACATTTGAAATGTTCCTGGTTGAAAAACTAATTTTATATCTGGATTTGCTTCGAGCCATTTAGTGATAGAGAGATGATATTCATATGAATTAGCACCAAGTGAACTCAAATATACCCATGATGGATTTTTGGAAAAACGTGGAAGAGTGTATGGGTATTCTTCGTGATTAACTAGTATGGTTCTTTCACTTCCATACCACAAAACATAATGATAATTTGTTTTCATGTTTTTGTGTTTGCGAACATGTGTCGTATCGACATTACTTTTTTCGAGTGCTTGAATAGCCTCGTCAGCATATCTATCATGCCCAAGATCTGTAACAAGGGCAGTTTTGAGACCAAGTCTTCCTGCGGAAACTGCAGCATTTGCACTGTTGCCAACACCTGCTACCACAGTAGAAGATTCGAAAGGTATTTTATCCCCGAACTTCATACATATTTGGCATGAAGTATTATCAATGTTGCAATTAACACGAGCCTCTTTTAATCGAATAAAAGCATCAGTCACAGTATCGCCAATTGCGATGATATCGAATTTTTTTGAAAACATATGACTATAGTATAGCAAATAGGGTATATAAAGCATAAAAATAGAGGAATAATATCTATTGACTTCCATCTAAAATATTATATAATTGTAGGTAGATCACTGAACTGTGACTACCAAAGGAATTTTCCCTTGGTCAATATGAACCTTGAACTAGGAATAATGTGAGAATATTTAGAAAAAAATATCCAGTAGTTACGAAGACTATTTTCAATCAAATCGAAATGCTCTGTAGAGCTTTAGAGGTTTTAACTGGTGAGCATGTCTTTTTGGTCCAACATGATTTCAATACAGGACGAGGAAAAGTTTGTATAGGGGATCAGGATAAAGAGATAATGGTCCGGTTACTACGTGAAGATATGATTGAGCTTGATATCGATAATGTGTTGTGGAAAGCACGACTCCTCGGGTCAGAAAATCGTATTGGGGTCTGGAGTCACAATAAACCAATTGTAAAAAGAGATGGTAAAGATAGTTTCATTATGTGGTGGGTTGGTCGTTCGGATACTGATCGATCCTTAGAACCTATGTTTTCATATAGTGAGATGTACCGTTCGATCAGGATGGGTCTCTCGGTAAAGAGGGTTTATGAAGAAACCGAAGCATAAGTTAGGTTGCTCCTTTAAATACCCTCAAAGCCTCAAACATCACGTTTGAGGCTTTTTATATATGGTAAAATAAACACATGTTTAATTTTTTTAAATCACAATCACGGTCGGAATCTGGCGAGAAATCTGCAACAAAATCAGGTATAAAATCTTTTCGTTCGTATGTGGAAGAGGCCCGTGCAAAAGGAGTAGCCATTGGTCATTTTAATATTTCTGATATTCAGGGATTTTGGGCGGTTGTGAATGCTGCAAAAAAACTCGATGTGCCTGTGATTATTGGTGTATCCGAAGGTGAACGTGATTTTATCGGTGTAAAACAAGTAAAAGCATTAGTAGATAGTGTAAGAGAGACAGGACAAGTGGTGTTTTTGAATGCAGATCACACATATTCATTTGAAAAAGTAAAAGATGTTGTTGATGCTGGATTCGATGCTTTTATTTACGACGGAACAGAACAAAGTTTTGATAACAATGTCTCGACCACAAAAAAATGTGTTGAATATGCACGGGCTGTAGCAAAAAGAGAAGGGCGAGATATTATGATAGAAGCAGAAATTGGTTTCATCGGTAAATCCTCAAAAGTACTTGATTCTATCCCAGAAGGTGTACATATAAGCGAAGAATTTTTGACCAAACCAGAAGAGGCGAAAAATTTTGCAGATGCAACAGGTGTTGATATGCTAGCCCCTGCAGTTGGGAATATTCACGGGATGCTTAAAGGTGGCAGTAATCCTGCTCTCAATATTCCTCGAATCAAAGCCATTGCGGATGAGACAAAACTTCCTTTGGTTTTGCATGGTGGTTCAGGAAATTCGGCACAAGATTTCGTCGCCGCAATTGATGCGGGTGTTGCTATCATTCATGTGAACACAGAATTACGTGTTGCATATCGTGATGCGCTCGCACAGGAACTCGCTTCAAATCCAAATGAAATTGCTCCGTATCGAGTATTTAAACCAGCGGTTCTTGCAATGGAAAAATTAGTTGAAGAAAAACTACGGATTTTTAATAAAATTTAAAAAAGCTTTCAAACCAAATTTACACAACATATGAATTCCATCGAAGCATTAAAAACTTTTCTCACAGGTTCTTTTAAAGGAGATGTTGAGGATTCGTCCGAAACAATAGAAACATACAGTCATGATGCTAGTTTATATGAAATAATTCCAAAAATTGTTCTCTTTCCAAAAAATATAGAAGACATTAAATCTGTTGTACATTTTGTGCGTGTTCACAAAGATAGCTACCCCGATCTTTCAATAACAGTACGTGCAGCAGGAACTGATATGTCGGGAGGTCCTTTGAATGATTCCATTATTATGGATGTGACACGATATATACACGGTATTAAAAGCGTTACGGCTCATATGGAATCTGCAAAAAATGATAAAGCCGAGGAAAAAGTCTCTGGAGGTGAAAGTGTAGTTTTGCCAGGGACCATGTATCGAGATTTTGAGGTAGAAACTTTGAAAAAAGGGTTATTGCTTCCTTGTTATACAGCTTCAAAAAATCTCAATACTGTTGGTGGAATGGTTGGAAATAATTCTGCAGGAGAGAAAACATTACATTACGGAAAAACAGAGGATTATATAAAATCTCTCAAGGTTATATTTTCTGATGGTAATGAATATGAGGTAAAACCACTTGATAAAGAAGGTTTAAAAATGAAACTCGAGCAAGAGGATTTTGAAGGAGAAATTTACCGTGAGGTTTGGGATATTGTTTCTCAAAATAAAGATTTGCTCGCACAAGCAAAACCAAAAGTTACAAAAAATTCTGCAGGATATTATTTGTGGAATATTTGGGACGGAGAAACTTTTGATCTTTGTAAGGGTATTGTTGGTTCACAAGGAACTTTAGGAATTGTGTCTGAAATAACATTGAGTTTGGTTCCAGTAAAACCTCTTTCAAAATTATTTGTTATTTTTATGCCAAACCTCAGCCGTTTGGGGGATATTGTAAATGATATTTTACCTTTTAAACCTGAAAGTTTGGAATCATATGATGACAGCACTATGGCATTGGCAATGAAATTCTTGCCATCGATGCTCAAATCCATGAAACTTAATTTTTTCCGTTTAATTTGGAGTTTTATTCCTGAAGCGTGGATGGCGATTACGGGCGGTTTTCCTAAACTTGTTTTGCTGGTTGAATTTTCTGGAGATACGGATATGGAAATTGATAATCAAATGGATGCACTCGAAGAAAAAGTTAAACCGTACGGATTTAAAATGCGTCGTGCAAAAGATGAATTTGATTCAGAAAAATACTGGACTATTCGCCGTGAAAGTTTCAATTTATTACGTCATCATGTTAAAGGTCGTCGAACCGCACCGTTTGTAGATGATGTTGTTGTTCCTGCTTCAACTATGCCAGATTTTCTTCCGAAAATGCGCGCAATATTAGATGAGTATAAATTGATATATACCATTGCAGGACATGCAGGTAATGGGAACTTCCATATTATCCCTCTTATGGATATGGTAGTCGAGGATAATCGCCGAATTATAGACGAGGTTTCAGACAAAGTTTATGATTTAGTCATTTCATACGGAGGTTCTATTACAGGTGAACATAATGATGGAATTGTTCGAACCCCTTACTTACCTAAAATGTTTACACCAGAAATCATGGAACTTTTTAAACGTTTTAAAAATGTTTTTGATTCAAAAAAAATATTTAATCCAGGTAAAAAAATCGGTATTACCAAGAAGTTTATGATTGATCATTTAGTTACGAAATAAGGCATATATCAAGATATATAACATGTTTGGCTATGATATAATAATGATATGTCAGTAGAATTTAACGAAGAAAATAATTTTAACCGTAGAGATTTTGGAGAACAAACTCCAAAAATCGCTGCATGGCTTATTTCAAAAGGTATTGTTAAGGATGAGACCGGAGCCAATAAAGTACAGCTCATCGCAGCACTTATATTTTTTGGACTTGCACTCTTTTTCTTTTTCCGTTAGTTTTTAAAAACTTATGGAATTGGAATATGGTTTCTGGAAAAAGCTTGAAAAGCCATTTTTTGTATTGGCACCTATGGCGGACGTCACTGACGCCGCTTTTCGTCGTATCATTGCAGAGCACGGAAAACCGGATGTGTTTTGGACGGAATTTGTTTCCGCAGATGGACTATGTTCTGCGGGCAGAAAAATTCTCGTAAGGGATTTTGAATATACCGAAAGCCAGAGACCAATTGTTGCACAATTGTTTTCATCTAATCCTGTAAAAATGAGGGAGGCTGCGAGACTTGTTGTGGAATTAGGTTTTGATGGAATCGATATTAATATGGGTTGTCCTGATAAATCGATTGAAAAACAGGGGGCTGGTGCAGCCATGATTAAGACGCCAAAAATTGCGCGCGAAATTATTCGTGCCACAAAAGAGGGAATTAAGGACGCAGGAAGATCTATTCCTGTTTCGGTTAAAACTCGTATCGGATATACCAAAAATGAAATCGCCACTTGGGTACCAGAAATTTTGGAAGAAGGTGTTGCCGCACTTTCTATGCATTGCAGAACACGAAAAGAAATGTCACTTGTTCCTGCGCGCATGGAACATATTCGTGAAGTGATTGCACTCCGTGACAAAATCGCGCCCGAAACATTGATTATTGCCAATGGTGATATAAAAGATATTGCGGACGGTCGTGAAAAAGCCCTCGAATACGGTGCAGATGGTTTAATGCTCGGTCGTGCGATTTTCGGAAATCCATGGCTTTTTTCTGGGCTTCACGACAAAAACGGCGAATCATATATTCCGACACTTCCTGAAAAATTAAAAGTATTGGTCGAGCATGTAAATTTATTTGAAAAATTGCTCGGCGATATAAAAGGATTTGCTGTTATGAAAAAACATTTCAAAGCATATGTGGCCGGTTTTGATAATGCAAAAGAGTTACGTTTGAAATTGATGGAGTGTTCGAGCGGAAAAGATGTAGAACGGGTAATTGGAGAATTTTTGAAAGGCTAATTTATATTTTGTATTGAGGCGGGTAAATAAGTGAGTGTGATGGCTGGTGTGTCCGTGTGTCCGCGATTTGGCAGGTACACTCTTTTTTCTACTTTAGCGTTTTATACCTTACGAGGTATAATTTTCGAAGTTTTTATACCTCGTAAGGTATATTTTACAAAACATGAAAAAAGAGTACTGCCGGCCCGTCTCTTTTTACTATTTCTTTATATTTTCTTTATTTCTGATATACTTTTCCTATATAAATTTACACCTAACCCTTGGGAACAATCCTGGGGTAAAAACCTATGTCCATAGCCAAAAAACAAACTAAAGGCGATACAGGAAGCAAATCAAAGACAGATTTTAATCCAGGAGCGGATACCTTGATTGTTAAAGGCGCGCGTACTCATAATCTCAAAAACATTACGGTGCAGATGCCTCGTAATAAAATGGTGGTGTTTACAGGACTTTCTGGTTCTGGAAAATCTTCGCTTGCTTTCGATACTATTTTTGCGGAAGGACAGCGCCGATACATTGAATCTCTTTCTTCATATGCGAGACAGTTTTTGAAACAAATGCAAAAACCTGATGTTGATGAAATCTTTGGACTTTCACCTGCAATTTCTATTGATCAGAAATCTCGTTCTAATAACCCGCGTTCAACCGTTGCAACACAAACAGAAATTTACGATTATTTGCGTGTTTTATTTGCACGTATAGGAAGGCCACATTGTTTGACCTGTGATCGAGAAATAAAACGCCTTTCAAATGAAGAAATTCTCGAAACTATTATCGACAATGTTACTAAAACAAAAACAGAAGAAAAAGGTACAAAAGTTATGGGTGTGGCGATTGATAAGGCGAAAGTAACTATTTATGCACCTGTAGTTGTAGGAAGAAAAGGTGAGTACTATCAAATGCTTTATGATTATCTTGGTAAAGGTTTTGAGGTGGCAAAAATAGATGGAAAAATTCATAAATTGCGCGAACGAATTGACCTTGAAAAAAACAAGAAACACGATATTGATATACGAGTCGATGAATTTTATGTAAGTGAATTTAAAAATGATCCAAAAGGTATTCGAGAAAGACTTTCTGAAGCGGTGGAAAGAGCTATTCAGGAAACAGGTGGGATGATAAAAATAGAAAGTCCTGGTAAGGACGGACCACAAGAAAAATTAATGTCTGTTCGTTTTATGTGTCCATATGATGGATATGCTTTTCCTGAAGTGGAACCGAGATTGTTTTCATTCAACTCACCGTATGGAGCTTGCCCAGATTGTAATGGACTGGGAACCAAACATATTTTCGGAGATGATCCATGTGATAGCTGTAAGGGTGCACGATTACGCGAAGAAGCTTTACATGTTTTTGTCGGAGGAAAAAATATCGTAGATGTTACATCTCTTTCTATTGCTCATGCTTGGGAATATTTCAATAATTTAAAATTAACTGACAAAGAACACACTATCGCAAAAATAGTTTTGAAAGAAGTTGAATCAAGGTTGAAATTTATGCTTGATGTGGGGATCGAATATCTCACCTTGAACCGAAGAGCACATACATTATCAGGTGGAGAAGCACAGAGGATAAGATTGGCTTCACAGCTCGGATCTGGGCTTGTAGGAGCATTATATGTACTCGATGAACCAACCATCGGTTTACATCAGCGCGACAATGACAGGCTTATTAAAACACTTATTAATTTACGTGATTTGGGAAATACCATACTTGTTGTTGAGCACGATGAGGACACCATATTTGCAGCAGATTATATTATAGACATCGGTCCTGGGGCAGGAACACATGGTGGGAATGTTATTGTGGCTGATTATTTGGAACCTTTACTTTTAGCAAAGAAAAATACCTCTGGCTCACTCACTCTTTCATATTTACGCGGAGAAACAGTCATAGAATTACCAGAAACCAGAAGATCAGTTGAAAGAGGAAAGCTTTCTATCCGTGGAGGAAATTGTTTTAATATAAAAAATTTAAGTGCTGATATTCCTTTGGGTAAATTGGTGGCTGTTACAGGTGTTTCCGGATCTGGAAAATCTTCTTTTCTTTATGAAATTCTTCACAAGAACTTACGGGCTCGTTTGGAAAAACATTATCGTACAAATGAAGTTTTTAATGCAAAAACATTTACCGGTAGTGAATACGTAACGAGAACTATTTTGATAGATCAGTCTCCGATTGGTCGTACTCCACGTTCAAATCCTGCGACATACACAGGTGCTTGGACATTTATCAGAGACATGTTTGCTGAAAGTGTAGAAGCGAGAGCACGGGGATGGAAGGCCAATCGTTTTTCATTCAATGTTAAAGGGGGAAGATGTGAGGCATGTCAGGGAAATGGTGAAATTGCTGTAGAAATGCATTTTTTGCCGACTGTGTATGTTCCTTGTGAGATATGTCAAGGAAAGCGATTCATGAAAGAAACTTTGGAGGTTAAATACAAAGGAAAAAATGTTCATGATGTTTTAAATATGACTGTCGAAGAAAGTGTTAAATTTTTCGAAGATATTCCTGCTATTTATGATCGTCTCAAATCGCTCGCTGATGTAGGTTTGGGATATTTGGAACTCGGTCAATCTGCCACAACCTTGTCTGGTGGAGAAGCACAACGTGTAAAAATATCTTCGGAATTATATAGACCTGATACACATAAAACAGTTTTCTTGCTCGATGAGCCGACCGTAGGTTTGCATTATGAAGATGTGCGAAAATTAATAGAAATTTTACAAAAACTCGTAGACCATGGAAATACTGTTGTTGTAATCGAGCATAATCTCGACCTTATTAAATGTGCGGATTATGTTATTGATATGGGACCAGAAGGAGGAGAGGGTGGAGGACATATTGTTGCGAAAGGAACGCCAGAAGATGTGGCAAGAAGCGAGAAATCTCATACGGGGAAATATTTGAAGAAACTTCTCAAAAAATCCCATGACGCTAAAAAACTTTAGAGACTTCACTGACCCAAAAAAGAAAAAAATACCCGATGCGCCAGGGGTATATTTTTGGCGTAAAGGTAAGAATATTTTATACATAGGTAAAGCTACCAGCTTGCGCGACAGGGTACGTAGTTATTTTGCTAGTGATTTAATCGCTACACGTGGCCCCAGAATGGTGGACATGGTTTTTAAAGCCGATAGTATAGATTGGCAAGAAACGGATTCTGTTCTCGAGGCTATGATATCTGAGGCAAATTTAATTAAAAAACATTGGCCCGATTACAATGTACGAGACAAAGATGATAAGAGTTTTAATTATGTAGTCATCACTAAAGAAGATTTTCCCCGCATTTTGATTTTACGAGGTCAGTCAATGAAAGTAGAAATCGAAGAAAGTGGTTTGGAAATTAAAAAAACTTTTGGACCATTTCCTAACGGTTCTGCTTTGCGTACTGCACTCAAAATTATTCGCAAAATGTTTCCATATATAGACCGTCATTCATATGGAAAAGACGCCTATCATTTTTATCGCCAACTTGGACTTACTCCAGACACTTCTTCAGAAGAAGCCAGAAAAGAATATGAAAAAACCATAAAATACATATCGCTTTTCTTTGAAGGAAAGAAAAAAGAATTAGTCAAAGTTCTCGAAAAAGAAATGAAAGCATATTCCAAAAAACAGGAATTTGAAAAGGCGTTAAAAACGCGGAATAAATTATTCGCACTTGATCATATTCAGGACATCGCCTTGATTAAAGATGACGTTGATGTTTTGTCCTGGAATGGTGGTGAGCCAAAACTTTCGTATGAAGGAGGATATCGAATTGAAGCTTATGATACTGCACATATGTCAGGAAAAGAATCGGCAGGTGTCATGACAGTTATTGTTGATGGGGAGGCGGTGAAATCAGAATATCGAAAATTTAAACTTTCTCCGGAAATTGGAAATAATGATACTGCATCGCTCCGTGAAATACTGGAGAGACGTTTCAAACATACCGAATGGCCAATGCCTCGTCTTATGGTGATTGATGGAGGTGAAGCTCAGAGAAATACGGCGCAGGTTTTTCTCGATGAGCAAAATGAACAATCAAGTGAGGATTTTCCGAGTATTGATATTGTTTCGGTTGTTAAAAATGAGGCCCATAAACCGAAAGGAATGCTCGGGACAAAAACTGTTATCGAGACGCATAAAAAAGATATTTTATTGGCCAATAACGAGGCACATAGATTTGCGATTGCATACCATCGAAAACTGCGTCGGATGAAAAACGCTTTTAGAAAAAAGTTGTAGACCTTTTTGTTGTTCAGCCCGCTCAAACCGCTTGTGGGGCCATGTGTTATTTTTCTTACAGTGGCGTATTTACTTAAATTTTAAGTAAATAAACGATAGTAGAAAATAACACCATACCTTTACCGAATGGTATCTGTATCTTGTTTCGAATATGATTTATGTTTTGAATACTACCTTTTCTATTTTTTGACCCTTTTTTCGAGCACACTATGTTCCATACGAGTTGTTTTAGACAAAGCATGATCATCGATTCGATTTTTTTTATTTGAGTATTAAACTTGCTCTCGAGACCATTTTCAAGGTTTCCTAGTTTGGTATTGAATTCAGTCCGCAGATTGTGCTCGAGCTCGGTAAAGCCTTTCATAACCATGCCTGCCAATTTTTCGATAGTAATTTTTCCGTTTTTTTGCGCTCATGGAGCAATTTTACCATGAGGGTCTTTTGAAAGAGGTGTGTAATCTTCTCGCGATCTCCTAACCTAACCCTCTTTCTGATATACTTTCGATATGTCATTCTCGAAAAAAATTCGGGTAGCAGTTCTCCGTGGTGGACCATCTTCTGAATATGATGTTTCTTTAAAAACAGGAGAAACTGTTTTGCGTCAATTACCTTCAAAATACGAAGGCATAGATGTATTTATATCTAAAGATGGTGTGTGGCATGTTGGAGGTATACAAAAAAATCCTACAGATGCATTAAGTCATGTAGATGTTGTTTTTCTCGCCTTGCACGGTCAATACGGAGAAGATGGAAAAATCCAGAGAATTTTGGAACAAATCGGTATTCCTTATACAGGTTCAGGATCATTTTCATCATCTGTAGCTATGAACAAAAATTTAACAAAGAACAGGCTCACTGTTCTTAAAGGTAAAATCAGAATGCCTTTTCATAAAGTGTATGATAAAGAAGAGATAGAGGGTAAAGGATTCCATACAATTTTTCGTGAAATAATGATGCCTGCAATAGTAAAACCAGTTTCTGCAGGATCGTCCGTGGGTATGTCAGTTGTTCGTACGTATCCCGAACTCGAAGGAGCTTTTGAAAAAGCATTTGAACACAGTGATTGTATTATGGTAGAAGAATTTATCGAAGGAAGGGAAGCTACATGTGGAATCATTGAAAATTTTCGTGATAAAGAACAGTATAGTTTATTGCCTATAGAAATTATCCATAATTCCAAAGCTTGTTTTTTTGATTATGATGCAAAATACAGTGGTAAAAGTCAGGAGATTTGCCCCGGTAATTTTGATGAAGAAATTAAATCAAAAATCCAAGAAGCTTCAGAGCTAATACATAAAGAGTTAGGTCTAAGGCATTATTCAAGATCTGATTTCATTATTCATCCAAAACGAGGTATTTATTTTCTCGAAGTGAATACCTTACCAGGACTTACTCCAGAATCTTTGTTTCCAAAATCGGTACATGCTGTCGGTTCATCATTACCAGAATTTTTGGATCACATATTACAACTTACTCTAAAGGAAAATTCTAAAAGATAAAATAAAAATCTATGCCAAACACACACAAACAAACAAATACTGAAAAAACTACAAAAAAAATAATTTTCCTCGACACAGAAACCACAGGTCTCGAAAATGGGCGAATGATTCAGCTTGCCTATAAAGAACGCGGGAGCGCAGATATTTTTGCCGAATATTATAAGCCACCTAAGGCTATTGAATTCGAGGCGATGGCAGTGCATCATATTACAGAGAAAATGGTGGCGAACAAGGAGGCGTTTAATGAAAGCGATATATACAAAGAATTGCCAAAAATGTTGGAAGAAGGTATTTTGATTGCCCATAATGCACCATTTGATATCAATATTTTGAAAACCGAAGGTATAGAAACTGGTCTTTCTATTGATACCTGTAAAATTGCTATGGCCATGTATGATTTTCCGAATTACAAAATGCAATCACTTCGATATCGTTGGGGTATTGAAATAGATGATGCTATTGCCCATGATGCAAAAGGAGATGTTTTGGTTTTGGAAGAAGTTTTCGAATATATGTTAAAGGATTATATGAATAGAGAAAATCTCGATGAATCGAAGACGATTGAGAAATTTGTTGAAATAACAAAAGAACCTCTGCTTCTCAAAAAAATTAGTTTTGGAAAACATTTTGGAAAAACATTTGATGAGATACGAGAAACAGAATTGAGTTATTTGGAATGGCTTGGAAACAAGCTAGCTCAAGACGGCGGTGATGATGTAAATTTATTACATACAGTTTCATATCACCTCAAAAAAAGTAAGGAAAATCAGGCTGGAAATGGTGCCAAAGGAGCGAATTTACCTTTTTAAAAAGGTTGAATTTTTTCGATATCTAGTTTATAGTATTTGAGTTCATGACGGGCCCTTAGCTCATCTGGTAGAGCACCTCATTTGCAATGAGGGGGTGGCAGGTTCGAGTCCTGTAGGGTCCACCATACGAAACGTTTGCGAAATTAGAAATGCGGAGCGATTTTGCGGGAGCCAAAATCGCGCTGTCAATTTTTTCAAAACCCTTTCCGCCTACGGCGGAAGCGGTGAATTCCCAAAGTTCCCCCCAATTGCATGAAAGCGTTTTGTCTTTGAGAGTGGGGTTCGACCCAATTTTTTCTCTGTTGTCCAAAATCCTTAAAACTTTCCTCAAACTTTGCTTTCTGACGAAGGAGAAGGTCTTTTCGCTGTAAGTAAGTATCGCGTTCAATGTCGCCGTCGAGATAAAGTGATACGAGCTTATCCAGCTTCTCCTTCGTTTCGAAAAGTTTGATTTTAAGGTTTTGGGCAACACTTCCTCTTTCAGAAATTGACTCTTTATCCCAAATATCAATTTGCTTTTCCATGTTCTCAATTTCTGAAAGAGGAAGCGACACTGATTGAAGCAAATTTTTTGCTTGCGAAATGAGTGCGGAAGAAGATAGATACGGCTGACGACAAACACCTTTCTTTTTGGTACAGCGATAGTAAGTATATTTTGTACCAAAACGATTGGTGGCATATTGAGCCGTAATCATACTTCCGCATTCACCACATCGAGCAAATTGTGCAAATGGAAAATGGTTTGGCACTTTTTGCACGCGAGGACGAGATAAGGCAAAAAGGCCGATTATGGGCGAGCTTGCGGCAAAAATGGCTGACTATGTAATTGTAAGCAACGTTGATCCATATGAAGACGATCCAAAACAAATTTTGGAAGACATTGCCATTTCATCTGAAAAATTTGGAAAAGTTAGAGGTCAAAATTTGTTTGTGATTGAAGACAGAAAATCGGGAATTAGAAAAGCATTGTCGTTAGCTAAGGCCGATGACATTGTGTTGATAACTGGCAAAGGTGCCGAGCAATCTATTGTGATTGGTGGCAAGAAATCATCTTGGGATGATAGGCAAGTTGTTAGAGAAGAATTGAGATCAATTTTGCCAGCCCATTAAGATTTGAGTGAGCAGGGAAAAAGTGTCATTCCTCCCAAACCCTCCAGCCACTTTTTTCCTGCGAGCACCGAATTGAAGCCCTGCCACCTGCCCGAATGCTTGGAGGGCAGAACACCAAAGAAAAATGTCCTTTCCTTTTTCAGAAAAAATCGGGCGCGCGCAAATCAGGAAAGCAAGGAACATTTTTCTTTGGGGTCCGCCGTACTCGGCGGGTGGCGGGACGGTTCATTCGTTTAGTTTCTTTTCAAAAAAAGTTCGTGCGAATGCTAGAATAACACCACAAAAAATACAGATCGCGATATCTGGATAACTGCAAATACACAAGGATCAGTGAAAAGTATTTTGACTGAAAAAAGTTAGAATAAACTAGGTGTCGTAATCAGTCCAGATTATTGCCAAAAAAAGACCTCTAGTATAAGCTCTAATAAGAATTTCGAGTACCTCAAACTCATCAACCCCAACCCATCAATCCCTCGTACCTTATGAAAATCTTGTACTTCGTGCTGATGTTCATTGGAATATCAGTCGTAGGTTTTTCTACGGAGAGCGAACGCCCTCCTTTGTTTCTTTTCACCGAACATGTGCCTGTTGTCAAAAAGACCGATGATAAATTGGCCATCAAAAGTGATCGAATCAATTTCGACCGTCTAGATGTTGTAAAAAAGCGTCATAAAAATTTTACTTGGATAGATTCATCTCCACTTGTTTTGTGGGGAAGTCAGTTCAAGGAAGGATTCTTTATAACTCGGATGAGAAAAGGGCATTTGTCTTTTTTCTCGTCTGAAAAAAAACTTGTTCGTTATCATCACAAGTGGTGATAACGAACTTATAAAATCTCTGTCATGTGACGGGGATTTATTTTTTTTAATCTGCTATTTTATCTAGTGTTTTTTGAAGGACACTAATTATCTCTTGCGCTATGTATTTAACATCTACACGTCGACGGAGGTTGTTCATTTGTCTGTTGAGAATATTTTGACCGCATAATTCCTGAATACGTTCAAGTACTACTTTTTGATCATCAAAATCAACAACAAATTTCTGTAAATTTGCATCAATCAATACTTGGGCGCAACCCATATTTTTATGTACGAGAACAGGGATACCTGCACAGGCAGCTTCTATAGGCACATTACCAAATGTTTCAAAAACTGAAGGGCAGATAACCAACCCTTGTGTCGCATAAAAAGTTTTTAATTCTTTAGGTGATCTGCTCGGTATTATTTTAATACTTTTAGGTATTTTTTTTCTATCATGTGCATGAATGTCGGTCACCATTGTTGCTTGATGATCCCAACCAATTTTTTTGAGAAGTTTATGTATTCTTACAAATTCTTTTGGGCGTTTGATGCGTGAAAATCTTCCTACAAATGCTATTCGTTTTTCTACGGTGTAATCAACTTTTTCTGTTCTGGTAAATAATGGAGAGATTGGATTAGGCATAACAACTGAATCTCTTACTTGTTTCGCATTGATAACAGAATCCATAACTGTTTGTCTACACAGTTCAGAAGGAAAAATAATTTTATCAGCTCTTCTCACTACAGATTTTTCCATATCCATCATGATTTTCTTATCTTTAGGTCGAAAATGGCTTGTTTCTTGTGAAAGTACTCCTGCATACCAAAGGACAACAGGTATTTTTTCTTTTTTACACGCCAAAGAAAGTATCCATGGAACATAATATGTTCCATTAATAAGCATGATATCAGGGCGTTCTTTTCTTAAAATATTTCTTACAACATTGATAATTGGTTTAAAATGTTCCTCAAGGTCTTTTATGTTCTTGCTTTTCTTCATGAGGTTACCTAAAGAGTAATCACAAATACTGGTAACATGATGAGAAAACCATTCAGGAGATAAATGTCGAAAAATTGATGCTGCTTTGAAACTACGGTATCCGTTCAGTTCAATACCAACAAAAGTCACATCTGACCCGTGGAGATGGGTAAGAAGACTGAGATTGGTTGTCGTGATTCCTCCGAGAGGTTCACGTGTAATGTTCATAGCTACTTTCATGGAAAAGTACTATATCATTAATATGCGAATATGTCCATACATATTTACCTTTTTCTTTACAAAACCCTCACACAGGTATAGACTATTCAACTGAACCTTCTCTGAAATTTCCCCATGCTTGTACTTACCCTGTTCTTTTTTCATGGCAGTGTGATTAATTCGTTTGAAGTCCCTAAACCTCATCTTATGGATAAGGCGGAAAGGTATTTAATGATTGTCATACCGGCCAAAAGCTTTGATTTGGTCAAAGCTCCAGACAGACCTCTTTCAAAGATGTCTTTTTCCCCAGAAACTTTTCCCCAGAAACTTTTCGCGAGTGTCTTTCATGGACGTCTAATACGTAACTGGCTGGATCCACCTCATTGTGGAATCACCAATAGTTATCGTTATCGCGTCAACCTTTAACCAAGACCCACACCTTCAAAAAGTGTGGGCTTTTTTTTGTTTTTTTATTCATTCTTTTTGTCCGAACACTTTTGTGTATAATTGATATCTATGAATACTGATCGACCAATCACTTTTCTCATCTTTGGCGCGACGAGCAATCTTTCTATTTCAAAATTATTTCCAGCACTCGAGGAGGTGTGGAAATCAGGTTTATTACATAAAGATACAAATATCATCGGCCTTTCACGCAGACGCTGGACAGACAAAGATTTCAAAGATCATTTACGAGATGCAGGTGATCATCGGTATGGTAAGAAGTTTCTTGAATCAGTTTCTTTTTCAATGATTGATATTGAAAAAGGTGAAGGATTTTCAACATTACCTTCGCTTATTTCTGGTGAGCCTGTTGTTTTTCTTGCTCTCGCTCCCGGTAATCATGAAAAGGCCATTGTTGGTTTGCGTGATAGTGGTGTGCTGGCTAAAGGTAGAGGGATTCTTATGATAGAAAAACCTTTTGGAAGTGATGAAAAAAGCGCACGTTCCCTTACTCATTTAATAACTTCATTTTTAAATGAAGATCAAATTAGGCGAGTGGATCATTATTTAGGAAAAAGTGCTATTGCCTCATTAATGAATCTTCAAGAAAAATCAGTGGATTTCGGATCTCTTCTTGTTCGTAATAATGTTTCATCTATTCGTATTCGTTTTTTTGAAGAAAAAGGTATAGGGGAGCGAGCTCCTTCATATGAAAACATAGGGGCTTTTCGTGATGTGGGGCAAAATCATATGCTCGAAATGCTTTCTTTGATTGCAGTTCATATACCAGAAAATGTATATGAAAGCGGCATGCCTGTACCTTGGCAAATGCTCCGTGCGGATGCTTTGGGTACCCTCGCACCTCCTTCTATTACATGTGATTTATCTCGTCGTGGTCAATATGATGGATACAGACTAGAACATGGTGTGAAAAAAGATTCAGAAACGGAAACTGCTTTTGAAGTGACAACAACATTGTATGGAGGAAAGCTTGCTCGTATTCCTGTTGTTTTGGAAGCAGGAAAAAAAATTGGTAAAAACGAAGTTTCAATACGAATAGAATTTAAGGCCGTCGAAGATATTCCTAAATATATACATATTATTGTTCAACCTGAACCACGTATTGAAATCGAACATCAAGACGGTACCCGTTTGGTTAAAAAATCAAAGGAAAAAGAAAGTGCCTATGCAACGATTTTTAAAGCAGCACTCTCTGGCTCTACACGTGAATTTGTTGGAGCAGAAGAAATTCAGGCTTTGTGGAGATACGCGGACCGTATTGTAGCTTGTTGGGACAAGGTTCCTTTAGAGGTCTATAGCAAAGATAAGCCATTTTTGATACAGTAATTGCCATGTTAAAGAAATTTTTAATGAAACAGGCTATGAAGTCTCAGCTCAAAGGTGTTCCAGAAGATCAAAAAGAAATGCTTCTTGATATGGTAGAAAAGAACCCGGGCTTTTTTGAAGAATTAGCAAAAGAAATGCAGGCAGGTTTAAAGCAAGGAAAAGATCAGCAGGCTGTGATGATGGAACTCATGACAAAGCATCGTGATACTTTGGCAAAAATGATGGGAAAGTAAGAAGCGAATCCTTAAAAAAATACGTATGAAAAAAATCTTTATTCTTGTGGCTAATCCAGACGCCGATTCACTTTCGAGTGTTCTCTCACATTCATACGCAGATGGTGCTATTTCTGCAGGACATGAAGTTCGGATTACTCAGATTTCAGAAATGAAATTTGATCCAATTTTGCACAAAGGATATAAAGTTATTCAGGAATGCGAACCCGATCTTTTAAAATTCCAAGAAGATGTTCGGTGGTCTGATACATTCGTAACAACTTTTCCTATTTGGTGGTCTGATGTTCCGGCGATTTTGAAAGGACTTGTGGATCGTGTATGGATGCCAGGGTTTGGCTTTAAATTTAATAAAGGAATAATACCTGGATGGCAGCGGCTTTTGAAAGGAAGACGAGCGCGGGTGATTGTAACCTCCGACACTCATCCTTGTCTCTTGTGGATTCTTTTCGGGGGAAATATCAATTCATATGTTCGTGGAGTTTTGCGTTTTTCAGGATTCGCTCCGGTTTCAAAAAATTGGTTTTCAGGTATGAAAAAAATGACACCTGCACGAGTCGATAAATTGAGCGCGAAAATGTATAAGCTCGGCAGAAGAGGAATTTAATGCTACTTTAATTATCTATGGCACTTTCTATTGGCATCGTTGGCCTCCCAAATGTTGGAAAATCGACTCTTTTTAATGCTCTTACCAAAAAGGGGGTTTTGATTGCGAATTATCCGTTTGCTACAATTGACCCTTCTGTGGGTGTTGTTGCTGTGCCTGATGAAAGGCTTTATAAATTGGCGGAATTTTCAAAAACTGAAAAAACTGTTCCTGCCGCAGTTGAATTCGTTGATATTGCCGGTTTAGTAAAAGGCGCATCAGCAGGAGAAGGTTTGGGAAATCAATTCCTCACCAATATTCGAGAAACCGATGCGATCGCCGAGGTTGTGCGAATTTTTGAAGACAGCGACATTATTCATGTTGATTCAAAGGTGGATCCTATGAGTGATATCGGTGTCATTAACCTTGAACTTATTTTGGCGGATTTACAAACTGTTTCTAAAAGAGCTGGAAATGTTTCTCGTGAAGCAAAATCTGGAAAAAAGGAAGCGGTTATCGAGGCAGGACTTTTGGCGAAAATTCAAACCGCACTAGAAGCTGGACAGCTCGCCAGCTCTGTTTCTATTGAAGACGCGGAACAACCATTTTTGAAAAGTATTCATCTCCTTACTACAAAAAGTATTTTGTATGTTTTGAATAAAAAATCTGGAGGAGTGAATTTGGATGAAGTAAAAGACGAGCGTTGGGAAAAATTGATGAGCTTTATGAAAGAATCAGGTTCTTCATATGTCGTTGTCGATGCCGGTACTGAAAACGAACTTCGCGATATGACCGACGAAGAGAAAAAAGAAATGCGCGAAGGGTTAGGTGCAGACAATGGAATAAATGATCTTATTCGAGCAAGTTACAATATGCTCGAGCTTATTACATATTTCACTACAGGTGAAAAAGAAACACGTGGATGGACTATCAGAAAAGGATGGACAGCACCTCTCGCAGGTACCGCAATTCACGGAGATTTCAAAGATAAATTTATCCGCGCCGAAGTTATCGAATGGGACAAATTGCTCGAAGCCGGTTCTTTTGCAAATGCCAAGGAAAAAGGATTGCTCCGAATCGAAGGGAAGGAGTATGTGGTGAAGGATGGTGATGTGATGGAGTTTAGGATTTAAGCAAAATAAAAACCTGTTCCATTTCTGGAACAGGTTTAGTTGGAACCTGAGTCTCCGGGCCTTAGCCCTTGTAGGCGTTTCATGTACGCCTCGTTGTTCGGAAAATTCCTACACTCAGGGACGAAAATTCTTTTTTATTATATCAGATATGTGCATAACTTCCCGCACATCCATTGTCATATTGATATAATTAATGTGTAAAAACTTAATTTTAAATAATATGAAATCAACACATTGCATCGCTTCGCTCCTCCTTTGGATCGGAGGTATTAATTGGGGACTAGTTGGTCTTGGCGGATTTTTTGATAAAAATTGGAATCTCGTTGAATGGCTTCTTGGTTCTTGGCCTGTAGTAACATGGACTGTATACGTTCTTGTAGGTATTTCTGCTGTTTATGTTGTTTTAACTCACAAAAAAAGCTGTAAAGATTGTGAAGGAAACTGTGAAGTTGAAGAATCTGAGTCAAATGACATGGGTCAGTCTATGTAATAAATGTGTTAGCCCAAAATTTGGCATACATGTAAAACATAGTTAGCTATATAGACAGTTTCATAGAGAATAAGCGAAAGCCTGGCACATAGTCAGGCTTTCGCTTATTATGTATATATGAAAAATCAACAATCATCTGCACAAAGCTTCTTTCTTAACTTAGGTGTTGTGGTAACACTGTACGCTGTTATTATCAGCTTCCTTACTCTTGTTTTTAGTATTATAAATCGTGTCTTCCCAGATACGCTTTCAATGTATTACGGAGACACATATTCTACTGGTGTACGTTTTGCTTTGGCGAGCCTTATAATTATTTTTCCTCTTTTCTTGTGGCTTTCAAAAATAGTTACTAAAGCAATTATGAAAGACGAAGCCTGGAAAAATTCTTCCATTCGTCGCTGGATGGTGTACATCACATTGTTTCTTTCTTCTGTGACTTTGGTTGTGGATCTCGTTACACTTCTTAACTCATTTCTTTCTGGAAATTTGACTATGCGTTTTGTATTGAAAGTTGTCGCGGTACTTGTTGTTGCAGGCATTGTTTTCTGGCATTACTTGGGTGAAATTCGTGATACCAATACATACAAGAAATATATTATTACTGTTTCTATTGCGAGCGTTCTTGTCTTGGCAGGAATTGTTACTACATTTGCGGTATTTGGTTCTCCTTCATCTGTACGACAGGCTCGATTCGATAATCAGCGCGTAAATGATTTGCAGTCTATTCAGTGGAGACTTACCGACTATTATCAAAACAAAGGAGCGCTCCCAACAAAATTGGAAGATTTGAATGATTCATTGTATGGATACACAAATCCTTTGGATCCTGAAACAGGGAATATGTATGAGTATCAGAAGGCGAGCCTTCTCTCATTTAAAATTTGTGCAGATTTTGCTACGGGAAGTGATACAGGAAAAGGAGATCAAGTGATAAACAGAGGTTATGGTTATTCAGATATGCTCGGACCAAATTCAACTGTTTGGGCGCATGATGCCGGAAAAACATGTTTCGACAGAACCATAGATTCAGATTTCTATCCTGTTAGAAAATAAGTTAAGAAAATAGCTAAAATAGACCAAAATAAAAAAGCAAAAAGCTCGAACAAACCAGAATGAAAGAATACGATCATAAAAAAATAGAAAAACACTGGCAGAAAGAATGGAAAGAAAGTCAGGTGTATAAAACTGATTCTACGAAAAACAAAGAGAAGTTTTATATTCTCGACATGTTTCCATACCCATCTGGCGAGGGTTTGCATGTGGGACATCCAAAAGGTTATATTGCAACCGATATTGTTTCGCGCATGAAAAGAATGCAAGGGTTTAATGTATTGCATCCTATGGGCTTTGACGCTTTTGGATTGCCGGCAGAAAATTATGCTATCAAAACACAAACGAATCCGATGGACTCTGTTGAGAAAAATGTTGCGAGGTATAAAGAGCAATTGGAAATCATGGGATTTGATTATGATTGGTCTCGGGAAATAAATACTACAGATCCAAAATTTTACAAATGGACACAGTGGATTTTTCTTAAACTTCTTGAAAAAGGTTTGGCATACGAATCGTATGAACCGATTAATTGGTGTCCTTCATGTAAGACGGGGCTTGCTAATGAAGATGTCGAAGACGGATTGTGTGAACGTTGCAGTACTCCTGTAGAAAAAAAACCGATGCGTCAGTGGGTATTGCGTATTACTGATTATGCGGAACGATTGCTCACGGATTTGGATGCGCTCGATTGGCCCGAATCAATTAAAGAAAGTCAGAGAAATTGGATAGGGAGATCAGAAGGGGCTTTGATTGATTTCAAAATACAGAACAGAAAAGAAATAGTAAAAGTTTTCACCACTCGTCCCGATACATTATTCGGAGTGACCTATGTTGTTGTTGCACCTGAACATGATTTTGTAACTGAAATTATTAAAGATATGGATTCGATTAGTAATCGTGATGAAGTTATTGAATATGCAGCAAAAGCACGTGTCATGACTCAAATCGAACGTACTGATGCCAAAAAAGATAAAACTGGGGTAAAACTCGACGGTGTGTTTGCAATAAATCCTGCGAACGGAGAATCCGTTCCTGTATATGTTGCTGATTATGTTTTGGCTGAATACGGAACAGGTGCGGTGATGGCGGTACCATCGCATGATGAACGCGATTTTCAGTTTGCCAAAACATACGGTCTTCCAATACGATCTGTTATCGCACCACGTAGAATTGATCACAGTAATCCACATGTAGAAGGAAAAGAAATTGTTTTTCGTAAAGGAATCCTCGCAATCATACGAGATCCAAAGACAAATAAATTCCTGTGTCTTAAATGGAAGAAACAACCATGGACAACATTTATTGTTGGAGGTATTGAGGGAGATGAAGATCCTGTTGAAGCCGCGCGTCGTGAAGTGTTTGAAGAAACAGGATATAAAAACCTTACATTCATTAAACATATTGTTGGGCCAGTACAATCTGAATTTTTTGCTGCACACAAAGATCTTAATCGTGTCGCTCATTCTTGGACGATGTTATTTGAACTAGATGGAAGTGAGCCAGAAAAAATATCAGATGAAGAGGCTGAAAAACACGAATTCATTTGGCTCGAAGAAAAAGATATTACTGTTCAAAGTATGAATCATTCAGAAATGGATCTTATTCTTGAAAGATTTAATTCAAAAGGAAAAGCAATTACCGAAGAAGGTATTCTTATTGATTCAGGAAATTTTTCAGGACTCACTTCAGAAGAAGCAAAGAAAAAAATAACTGAATCTGTTGGCGGTGAATGGGTGGTTAAATTTAAATTAAAAGAATGGGTGTTTTCACGCCAGCGATATTGGGGCGAACCATTTCCTCTTTTACATGATGGCGACAAAATCGTTCCTGTTTCAGAAAGCGATCTTCCTGTGGAGCTTCCAAAAGTATCTTCATATGAACCAACTGGTACGGGTGAATCCCCTCTCGCTGGTGTGGAAAAATGGGTGAATGTGAATTTTGACGGCAAAGAAATGAAAAGAGAAACAGATACCATGCCTCAATGGGCTGGTTCGTCTTGGTACTATCTTCGATATATGGATCCAGACAATTCAGAAAAACTTGTTGATCCAGAGGTTGAAAAATATTGGAATCAAGTAGATTTTTATGTGGGAGGCGCAGAGCATGCAACACGACATCTTATTTATGCACGTTTTTGGCATAAGTTTTTATATGATATTGGTGTTGTTTCTACAACAGAACCTTTCAAACATCTTCAATCAGTGGGACTTATTATGGGTGAGGATGGAAGAAAAATGGGTAAGAGATATGGAAATGTGGTGAATCCTGACGACATCGTACATACATATGGAGCAGACACATTACGTATATATGAAATGTTCATGGGCCCTTTTGATCAAGCTATTGCATGGAGCACAGGGGGAATTATGGGATCACGTCGTTTCATTGAACGTGTATGGAATATGCAAGAAAAGGTAAGTGATGATGAGTCAATATCACTTACAAAAGAAACAGAAATTCTTTTGCATAAAACTATCCTTAAATTAACTAATGATATTTCTGGACTACATCACAATACCGCTATTTCTGCATTGATGATTCTTTCAAATGCTTTTGATGAACTTTCGGCTATTCCAAAAAATGCTTATGAATCACTCATTAAGCTTTTTGCTCCGTTCGCTCCACATGTTACAGAAGATATTTGGTCAAATTTAGGCTATAAAGAATCAATACATATATCAGCATGGCCCGAGGCAGACAAAGAAAAAATAGCAGATGAAGAAATAACGATTGCTGTGCAGGTTAATGGAAAAACAAGAGCAATATTTAAGGCACCAAAAAAGAGCGATAAGGAATTTCTTGAAAAAACAGCACTTGCATTGGATGATGTAAAGAAATGGGTAGGGGATATGACACCAAAGAAGGTTATTGTAGTTCCAGATAGGATGGTCTCTATCGTTCTATAAGTTTTTCTTCAAAATCTCTTTATTTGACAATAAAGACAACCCTTGACACTTATTGTATAAGTGGATATACTTGACTTTATATCAAGTAAGTGATAAATTAAAACTATCAAAAAACTCAGTATTTATGGCAACCACACTTACTATCAAACCAAAACAAGTTGTAAAAACTCTCCTTAAAAGTCTCCCTGAAAGAGCTCAGGAGGTTATTGTTAAACGTTATGGTTTGGGTAAAAGCTCAGATAAAATGACTCTAGAAGCTATCGGTCAGTCATATGGAATAACCAGAGAGCGTGTACGTCAGATTGAAAATTATTCCATTTTAAATATTCAGAAATCTAAAGAGTACGAAACACAATCTTCTTCTTTCAGAGAACTTGAATCAATGCTTGGTGATTTAGGGGGTATTTTGGCAGAAGAAGATCTTCTCGATTCAGTATCAAAAGATAAAGGTATTAAAAATCATATATATTTTCTTTTGGTATTAGGACGTGCATTTAAATGGCAAAAAGAAGACGATCATTTCAAGCCACGATGGCATATGGATGATTCTCATTCAAAGAAAATCGAGGACGCGCTTCGTAAATTGTATAAATCTTTGAAAGATGATGACATTATTCCTGAATCAGAAATGATTGATAATTTTCTTAACCATGTTGAGGATTTAAATGATTCTTTTAGAAATAATGAAATACTCAAACGATGGCTTTCAATTTCAAAAAAAGTAGGAAAGAATCCTCTTGGTGAATGGGGTGTTTCTCATTCTTCAAATATCAAAGCAAAAGGTATGCGTGATTATGCGTTTCTTATCATTCGAAAACATGGTTCTCCAATTCATTTCCGTGAAGTTGCTACACAAATCGAAAAACATTTTGGTAAAAAAGCTCATGTTGCAACAACTCATAATGAACTCATAAAAGATCCTCGTTTTGTACTTGTCGGCAGGGGTCTTTATGCTTTGTCCGAATGGGGCTACATGTCAGGAGTGGTAAAGGATGTTATCAAGAACGTCATTGAAAAAAATGGTCCGCTCAATAAAAAAGAAGTTATTGAAAAAGTATTGAAAGAACGCTATGTAAAAGAAAATACTATTTTGGTAAATCTTCAGAATCCAAAATTCTTCAAAAAAGACAAAGAAGGAAAGTATTCGATAGTTAAGTAAAGTTTCGATCAAAAGATAAAAAAGATATACAGCAAAACCACTCGCCACCGGCGAGTGGTTTTGCTATTATTACTCTCGTGGAAACTATCTTTATTTACCTAGGCTTTTTCTTTCAGTTCCTTTCTCAAATCGTTGTACCCGAGGTATTACGTTGGCTGGTATTTTTTGCCGTCATTTGGATACCTATAGTTATTTTTGAAACAGCGTGGATCATGTGGGTTAGATATGTTCGTACTGCATGGATAAGTAAACAAGAAAAAATACTTCTTGAAATAAAACTTCCTGCAGAAACAATGAAATCTCCACTGGCTATGGAATTGGTACTTTTGGCTCTTTACCAAACAGGCGGTGAAGGAACACCTTTGGATAGATATTGGGAAGGTAAAGTTCGTCCATGGTTCTCTCTTGAAATAGCGAGTCATGGCGGTGATATACATTTTTATATATGGACATTCAAAAATCAAAAAGCAGTTATTGAAGCAAATATTTACGCTCAATATCCAGATATTGAAGTATACGAAGTTCCGGACTATACAGAAAACTTTTTCTTTGACCCTGCAAAATTAGATATTATGGGATGTAAGTTTGAAGCAGTTGGACCAGACCCTTTGCCTATAAAAACATATGTTGATTATGGATTAGATAAAAATCCTGACGAAGAGTTCAAGGTAGATCCTATAGCACCTCTTATTGAATTTATGGGTTCTTTGAAGGCTGGACATGAAGCATGGGTTCAGATTTTGGTACGAGCCCATACGCAAGAAAAAACACCTATGAATGATAAGTATCCTGATAAATGGAAAGAAGAGGCAAAAGAACTTATTCAGAAAATAATCGAAGAATCTGCAATAGAAGAAAAAGATGAGAAAGGTAAGGTTGTTAAAAAAGTTCCTAACTCTGTTAAATTAACAACAGGACAAAAAGACCGCATTGAGGCGATTGAACGTAGTCTTTCAAAATTCGCTTTCGATACAGGTATTCGTATTTTATATATGGCACCAAAAGATATTTTCGATAAAGGAAACGGAGGAGGTTTAACTGGATCACTTAAACAATTTAACACTGCACATTTAAATGGGTTTAAACCATCAGATGGAATGTCTTTTGATTATAAATGGCAAGATTGGTCTGGTAAAAAATTGTTAGGAAAAAAAATAGGACATTTTAATGCATACTGTTCGCGCGGATATTTTCATTATCCAGCTTCGGCAAAATGGACCGTGCTTAATACAGAAGAGCTGGCAACCATATATCATTTCCCTGGTTCAGCTGTGAGAACTCCAACGCTCAAACGCATTCCATCAAAACGTGCTGATGCTCCGAGCAATCTTCCTATATAAGTATGGAGCATGAATCTTTGAAATATATCTCTGAACCAGAGCATCACGAACTTCTCGAAGCTCCGAAATGGTATCACCGATTTTTTGTAAGAAAAGTTTTATATCTCTGTTTAATTTTCGTTATGTGTCTATTGGGCGCATATATTTTATTTTTTAAAGCACCTGAAAATTTCCCAACTGAAACCGTGTACCCTGTAATGAGAGGGGACGCTCTTTCCGGTACGGCCAAAGCTCTTAAAAATAAAGAAATAATAAAATCAGAATTTTTATTTAAGGCTTTTATGACAGTATTTGGTGGTACAAAAAGTTTGAGAGCGGGTGATTATTATCTTGATGGGAGAGATGGTGTTGCTGGTATTGCTTGGAGATTTTCACACGGAGAGTATGAAATACAAGACATAAGAGTAACTATTCCAGAGGGCTGGGATTCAAAAAAGATCGCATATTTTTTCGATTCGAGTGGTATTTTTGTACATTTTGATAGTAGTACATTTCTTGAAATAGCAGCTCCATATGAAGGATATTTATTTCCAGATACGTATTTGTTTTTACCTAGCGTTACTGCTGAATTAGTTTTAAAGACCATGACAGACAATTATCAGAAACGTATACAAACACTTTCCGAAGAGATTATTGCATTTAAAAGACCCATAAAGGATATTATTCGAATGGCTTCTATTGTTGAAAGGGAGGCACGCACCAGCGAATCAAAAAGAATTATTGCAGGAATATTATGGAAAAGACTCGATGATGGTATGCCATTACAGGTTGATGCAACATTTGCTTTTGTGAATGGTAAAACACTGAGTGAAGATTTAACGCTTGATGATTTAAAAATAGATTCTCCTTATAATACTTATGTGTACAAAGGTCTTCCTCTGGGTGCAATATCAAATCCAGGATTAGATACAATCAGAGATACAATTAGTCCTATAAAAACATCTTATTATTTTTATTTGACTGACAAAAATGGGGTTATGCATTATAGTGCAAACCATGAAGGACATATTGTAAATAAGAATACTTATTTAAGATAGTAATTTGATTTCATGACAAAAGAAAATAAATCAAAAGTATATGTCGGTATGAGCGGTGGAGTTGATTCCTCTGTATCAGCGGCGCTTCTAAAAGGGCGTGGTTTTGATGTGACAGGTGTTTTTATAAAAGTTTGGCAACCAGATTGGATGGAATGTTCATGGCGTGAAGACAGATTAGATGCCATGCGTGTATGTGCAAAAATCGGCATACCGTTTAAAACTTTAGATCTAGAAAAGGAGTATAAAGAAGAGGTTGTTGATTATATGATTCGAGAATATAAAAATGGTAAAACTCCTAACCCGGATATTATGTGTAATCGATATGTAAAGTTTGGTGGATTTTTTGATTGGGCTATGTCTGAAGGTGCAGATTTTATTGCCACCGGACATTATGTTCGTATTAAAAAAGAGTCAGAAATATATTCACTACAAACAGGGAGAGACAGTAACAAGGATCAATCATATTTTTTATGGACCCTAAGAAAAGAACAGCTTTCTAAAATACTTTTTCCAGTAGGAGACATAGAAAAACCAGAAGTTAGAGAATTAGCTTTAAAATATGATTTGCCGAACGCGGAGAAAAAAGATAGCCAAGGGCTTTGTTTTATAGGTAAGATAGATATCAAGGAATTTTTATCTCATTATATGGAAACAAAACCTGGGCTTGCACTCGATGCGGATGGAAATATTGTTGGTGAACATGATGGGGCTTTTTTTCTTACCACAGGTGAACGGCGAGGATTTACTATTACTAATGCAAGCCCACACACAAAACCATATTTTATTGTGGATCGTGATATTTCAAAAAATACGATTACCGTGGCACATACACAATCACATTTAGAAGAAGATACAAAATCACATGTGCGATCAGGTGTAAAATCAAATAAAAATGATGCTAAAGAAATTATTTTTTCTGATGAAAATTGGATAACAGAAAATCCTGTTCCAAACAAAACATACACAGCAAGAATAAGATACAGACAAGAAGCTTTTCCTTGCACTATCGAATCAGGAATTGCTCGATGTAAAAAACCTCAGGGAGGTGCAAGTGGTCAGTCTATTGTTTTTTATGACAATGATATATGTATGGGTGGTGGCATTATTTCGTAATGGTATAATTTTTATATGTCCTCAGTACTAATTACAAAAAATACAGGTAAATCAGAACCTTTTGATCCATCAAAACTTGTTTCATCATTAAAACATGCGGGGGCAAGTGACGATCATGCCAATAAAATATCACTTCATATTCAAGGAGAATTACGTGAAGGAATGACAACAGATCAAATATACAGACATGCTTTTGATTTACTGCGTATATCTTCAAATACCGCTGCTTCAAAATATTCTATGAAAAGAGCAGTATCGGAACTTGGTCCAGATGGATTTGCCTTTGAAAAACTTTTGGCAGAAATTTGGAAAAAAAAAGGATATGAAGCTGTGTCGGGTCAGATTGTTCAAGGTTCTTGTGTTGAACACGAGGTGGATCTTGTTGCATGGAAAGAAGACGAACTCATTATGGCTGAGGCAAAATTTCATAATGAGGCAGGCATTAAGTCAGATCTTAAAACAGCTTTGTATGTAAAGGCTCGCCTTGATGATTTAAAAGATGAATTATATGAATATGGTGGAAAAAAAAGAGCGATAACTGCATGGTATTTGATTACTAATACCAAATTTACAGATCATGCTACAAGGTATGCGAAATGCAAAGGTCTTAATCTTATTGCTTGGAATTACCCACAAAAAGGAAATTTGGAGGATTTGATAATAGAATCAGGAGTTAATCCAATAACTTGTCTTATCACTTTATCTACTTCAGAAAAGAAAGCACTTCTCAATGCAGGAATTGTTATTTGTAAAGATATTATAGAGAGAAAAAATGATCTCATAGGTTTGGGTGTTCATAAAGATAAAATAGATGATGTTGTTGCCGAAGCTCACACTGCTTTTAATTAGTAGTTTTTAATTAATTTATATAAATAATTTAATAATGAAAACACAAACTTCTTTTAAAGAACGAGTGTTTGATGTTCCTGTAGAAAAAATTACTAAAGGTAAAACTGCTACATATAAAGAAGTTGCCTTGGAAGCAGTGAATCCATTAGGGGCCAGGGCCGTCGGCATGATTATGTCTCGCAATAAAGACATATCAGTGCCCTGTCACAGAGTAATACGTTCTGATGGCAAAATAGGTGGATATAACGGCATACGTGGTAGTGTAAAGGGATCAAAAACCAAAGAAATACTTTTACGAAAAGAGGGTTCTTTGTAAATGTGCATAAAAGGCTCGTCTTTTTATGAATAGAAGGAGACAATACATAGGAAGATGAACCCTGAACTAAAAATTATAACCCCCGTTGATTTGAAAGATTCAGAAATAGAAAAGCTCAAAGAAGAAATACAATACCTAAAGGGACGCATTGGTTTCGAAAGTAATCGCGCAAGGACATTTCAATGGAATATGCTTGCCTTAAAAGATAGTAATAGGTATTTCGCCTCTCAGAAATTAGGAAGGCCTGCCAGTAATCTGGAAGCTTATTGGCACTTTATAAATCACGGTGGTAAAGACGCTTTCGACAAAACTCACCCATAAGGGTGAGTTTTTTTCATGTATACTTTTGTCCATGGAAGAAATACATTTAGGTTTAGAAAGTCTAAAAAAATCATCTCTGTATAGATACCGAAAAGATAATGATTATATTCCTGTTATTGGTGAGGGTAATATTTCTGCTTCGATTATGTTTATTGGAGAAGCTCCTGGAAAAACAGAAGCAGAAACAGGGAAACCTTTCTGTGGACGTTCTGGAATAATGCTCGATGAATTATTAGCATCAATAAAACTTGATCGTGCCGATGTGTATGTAACTAATTTGGTGAAAGATAGACCGCAAGATAATCGAGATCCATCGCCAGAAGAAATTGCATTGTACGGACCGTTTCTCGATTCTCAAATAGAAATAATACAACCGCGCATCATAGCAACGCTCGGGAGACTTTCAATGAAATATATATTCAAAAAATACGGAATCGAATCATCACTTAAACCAATATCAGAAATTCACGGTAAAAAGTTTAAGATAAAAACATTATATGGTGATATTTTTATTATTCCTCTGTATCATCCAGCCGCTGCTTTATATAATGGCTCTTTGAAGCGTGTTTTGTTAGATGATGTTAAAATTCTTAAATAATGAAATCTGCCCCGAAACATGTTTGGAATCTTAAACAATTATACGAAAGTCATACCGATCCACGTATAGAAAAAGATATGCGGACGAGCGAGCGTGCTTATATGGCGTTCGAGAAAAAATATAAAGGAACAAGGGTGACAAAGTATCTTTCAAACGAATCTGCCTTGCTCGAAGCTTTGAATGAATACACGGGAATTTTTGAACACAATCCGATTGCAAAACCATTGGTCTATTTTTTTCTTACTTTAGATTTGGATAGTCGGGATGACAATGCTCGTGCAAAATTTAATGTTTTGATGGAGCGATGTACACAGAATGAAATTAAGGTGGCATTTTTTGAACTTTCTTTGGGTACTTTGGATGAGGCAAAACAAGCCAAATTTTTGGCATCGAAAAAACTTGCTCACTATCATTATTTTTTGAAAAATATTTTTGATAGAGCAAAACATGATCTCTCTGAAGCAGAGGAAAAGATTATGAGCCTCAAAGGGTTGCCTGCGCATGAACGTTGGGTTTCTATGACTGAGAAAATACTCGGCAAGGCTACAGTTTTGTTTGAAGGCAAAAATATGCCAATTTCAGAGGCAATGTATAGAATCGCTGATTTACCAAAAAAAGATCGGTATGAATTGCACGATGCGGTTATGGCTGTTTTGGAAAAAACGGATATTGTTGCCGAAAGTGAAATCAATGCCCTCGTTTTGAATAAAAAAATTGATGATGAATTGCGAGGATACAAACATCCGCAAGACGCAACGATTGAAGGATATCAAAACGATGCGAAAAGTATCAAGGTTTTGGTTGATACAGTGACAAAACATTTTCATGTGAGTCAGAGATTTTATGCACTCAAAGCAAAAATATTAGGTTCGAAAAAATTACGCTATCCGGATCGAAATGTGGGTATTGGAAAAGGTCCGCTAAAAAAAGTTACCTTTGCTGAATCGGTGGAAATTCTGCGTGAAGTTTTTGGTGCACTCGATCCACAATACCGTTCGATTCTTGATTCGTTTTTAGAAAATGGACAAATTGATGCGCATCCAAAGGTTGGAAAAAGTGGTGGGGCATATTGTGCGGGAAATACACATTTACCAACATTTGTTTTACTTAATCATACGGATACCTTGGAACAGGTGAGCACATTTGCCCATGAAATGGGGCATGCCATTCATACCGAACTTTCAAAATCACAGCCTGTGATATATCAAGGATATTCAACATCAACCGCCGAGGTAGCGAGCACTCTTTTTGAATCATTTGTATTCGATGCTTTATTTGAAAAATTATCCGATACAGAAAAAGTCGAAGCATTACACAGAAAAATAAGTGACGATATTCAAACTATTTTCCGACAAATTGCTTGTTTTAATTTCGAGGAAGAAATGCACAATACTATACGAGAAAAAGGTGCATTATCGGCTTCGGAATTACGCCTTCTTATGAATAAACATATGTCTTCGTATTTGGGGCCAACATTTGATATGAAAGAAAGCGACGGAAACTTTTTTGTATCATGGAGTCATATTAGACGTTTCTTTTATGTCTATTCGTATGCGTTCGGACAATTGGTCTCGAAAGCGTTGTATGTGAATTATAAAAAGGATAAAAAATATTTGGAAAAAATCGAAAGTTTTCTTAAGGCAGGAGGAAGCGACTCACCCGAGAATATTTTTAAATCAATTGGTATTGATGTGACAAAACCTTCGTTTTGGAAGCAGGGAATAGAGTCGATTGAGAGGGATATTGATGTGCTGGAAAAATTGACTGGAAAATTGACGAAAAAGGGAGGTCGGTAAATGACGCGAAGGCGGGAGGGTATTCGGTACTATTTTTTCTACAGTGGCATATTTACTTAAATTTTAAGTAAATATGCCACATAGATAAAAAGAGTGTATTCACCCCTTCCTTTTTTCACTTCTCTTAAAAAAATCGGACAAATATTTTGATTTTCTGTATCATTTCCAAAACCCATTGAAAACAGCCCAAAATACGTTATTATATCGGTGTATACTAGTATTATATCAATTATGACCTCCACCGAAGTACGCAAACGATTTTTGGCTTTTTTTGAATCTCGCGGCCATGCGATTATTCAATCGAGTCCTCTTGTGCCGGAAAACGATCCGACGGTGCTTTTTAATACTGCGGGTATGCAGCCTCTTGTTCCGTATCTTATGGGGCGTCCTCATCCACAAGGAAATAAACTCGCCAACTTTCAAAAATGTCTCCGTACTGGTGACATCGATGATATCGGCGACAATACCCATTTAACTTTTTTTGAAATGATGGGAAATTGGTCTTTGGGAAGTTATTTTAAAAAAGAGGCAATTGAATGGAGTTATGAATTACTCACTTCAAAAACAGAAGGGTTTGGTCTCGATCCAAATCGTTTGTACGTGACAGTTTTTGCAGGCGATACAGAAAATAATATTCCTCGTGATGATGAGGCGTCAGAAATATGGCAGAGCGTTGGTGTTCCCGCTCACCGTATTTACTTTAAAGGTGCAGATGCGAATTGGTGGCCTGCTGTAAAAAATAAAAGTAATGATGGAGAAAAAAGTAAAGACACATGGACTGGTCCAACTGGCCCTTGTTCTGAGATGTTTTATGATCTCACTCCAAACGGCCTTGGTGATATGACTCCAGAAGAATATGAAAAAGCAGACGAGGCACAACACATAGTCGAGATTTGGAATGATGTGTTCATGGAATATGAAAAGAAGGATGGAAAAATTGTTTCAAAATTAGCTTCAAAAAATGTTGATACTGGCTCTGGTTTTGAACGTATGTGTACTGTGTTGCAGGGCAAGACAAATGTATTCGAGACAGATATCTTTGTGCCACTTATGGATATTGCGAAAACACTCGCTTCAGATATTCGCCGACAGAGAATTATTTCCGACCATATTCGTGCTGCAACTTTTTTGATTTCAGATGGAGTTATTCCTGCAAACACCGATCAGGGGTATGTATTGCGTCGCCTCATTCGTCGTATGGTTTTCAATACTGATGCAAAAAAAATCGACACAGGAGATATTCAAAAACTGGTGAGCGTCATTTCAGAAATGTTCGCTTCGTCTTATCCAAATGTTTTACAGCAAAAAGATTTTATCGTTTATGAAATTACCAAAGAAATAGAAAAGTTTGCAAAAACCCTCGATCAAGGTGTAAAAGAATTTGATAAACTTTCAAAAAACGCAACGTTGAGTGGAACGATGGATGGAACAATTTCTGGACTCGATGCTTTTACCCTCTTTTCAAGTTTCGGATTTCCGATTGATATGACAATTGAGCTTACCAAAGAAAGAGGGTTCTCTGTTGACCGAAAAGCATTTGATATTGAATTTAAAAAACACCAAGAACTTTCACGTAAAGGTGCAGAACAAAAATTTAAAGGGGGATTGGGCGATACTTCTGAAATGTCCCTCAAATACCATACTGCTACACATTTATTGCATGAAGCTCTCCGTGAAGTGCTTGGAACCCATGTATCACAAAAGGGTTCAAATATTACACCTGAACGTTTACGCTTAGATTTTACTCATACGGGGAAAATGACTGATGAGGAGAAGAAAAAAGTCGAAGAAAAAGTGAATGAATGGATCGCAAAAAAACTTCCTGTTCATCACAAAGAAATGCCAAAAGACGAAGCGGAAAAAACAGACGCATTACATTTTTTTGGAGACAAATACGGCGATATTGTTTCTGTGTATTACATTGGTGAAAATATCGACTCTGCTATTTCAAAAGAATTCTGTGGTGGTCCTCATGTAGAAAATACAGAAGTTCTCGGTACTTTCAAGATTCAAAAAGAAGAAGCAGTTTCGGCAGGCGTCCGACGTATCAAGGCGATTCTTTCATAAAGTTTTTGTGACTGTTCTCTGATAGTCTTTCTTACTCTATAATAGAGCTATGTTTTCTTTTTCACGTTCAAAACCAGGACTCATTGCTTTGTTTGATATCGGATCTTCATCGGTTCGAGGTGGTTTGGTTTCTATAAAAAAAGGAAAAGCTCCTCATATTGAATTTACTACTCGTGAAAGAATACCTCTTTCTGTGGATCTTTCACCAAAACGTTTATTTTCAGGCATGATCGATGCTTTGAATCGTGCCAATACCTCAATGATAAAAGCGACCAATGGGAAACGTGTGAATCAGGTTGTTTATGCTTTTTCTTCACCATGGTCAGCAACACAAACAAAAGTAGTAACGATAGAAAAAACAAAACCATTTATTCTTACAAAAAAGATTATAGATGATGTTATTGATGATGCCGAAAAGAAATTTGAAGAGGAATCCATAGGCAAAACAAATGATGGGACTGGAGACAAATTAGTAACCATGGAGCGTAGGATTATCCAAGTTAATTTGAATGGACATGGTGTTGAATCTCCTTATGAAAAAAAATCCAATCGCGCCGACATTTCTTTTTTTACAAGCATCATACCTCGATCAGTGCTCGATAAAGTGTCTGACACTTCTTTGATTGCATATCATCAAAAAGACCCACATTTGTTTTCTTTCCCCTTGATCGCTTTTTCTCTTTTACGAGATACATACAAGGATGTACATGATTTTGTTTTTCTTGATATTGGAGGGGAATTAACTGATGTTTCTATCATAAAAGACGATTTAATTGTCGAAACAGGGAGTTTTCCATTGGGAATGAATTTTCTTGTGAGAAAAGTATCCAAAGAACTTTCTATGAGTCCGGGACAAGCAGAATCTATTCTCGGTTTAAGTTTTTCAAAGCATGGTGATTCTGCAATAAATGAAAAACTCGCCCCTATCATAGAATCAGCTTCAGAAGAATGGGCTCATTCATTACACACATTTCTTTTAAATCTTTCGCATGTGATGTCTTTGTCTCAAAATCTTTTTCTTACTGTCGATTCAGAATTCACTAGATTTTTTGTAGAAAGTATTAAAACTGAAAAAGTAACAGATCTTGGATTGGAGAATACACCTTTCTCTATAACAGTTTTAAGTCCTGAAAAATTCAATGATTTGGTGTCATTTGGCCCACATATAAATAGAGATCCTTTAATTACCATGATCGCTGCATTTCTGCACAGTCAGGGAATGTTGGAATGAATCGATAGATAACGTATACTATATAAATAATTATGGCAAAACGATCAATACAAGATATAGTTCCTGGTACCTCTCGTTCTATTCGAAATATTCCTTTACCTGAAAATCGTCGTAGTAAAGAAATTAAACCTCGACAAACACCAGTCCAACCAATTGATTCTGTTGTTTCTCGACCTACCTCTCCTTATGAACAAGAAATTTCATACGAATCAACTCCAGATCAAGACACATTGAGAAAGGCTCGACACGAATTTGAGTCCCACAATGAAGATTTTAGTCAAAGAAGTGGAAATGGTAAAAAATATTCTATTATAGGGCTTTCTATTGTTGGTATCATAGGAATAGCTTTTCTTGTTTCAAATATTTTCCATTCAGCAACAATAAACCTTTCTCCACGAACAGTTAAAGTAACCCTTAATGATGGGATTACTGCTTCAAAAGCAAATGAAGCTATTGTTCCGTTTACAACAGTAACAGTAGAAACAGTTGGATCTCAAAAAGTTCCAGCTTTAGGTGAAGAAAAAGTCAATAGACCAGCAACGGGAACAATTATTATTTATAATAATTACAACAGCACAAGCCAAAGACTTGTAAAAAATACTCGATTCGAAACTCCCGAAGGACTAATTTATCGTATTACTGACTCTGTAACAGTTCCAGGTAAAAATGGAAGCGTTCCTGGTAGTGTCGAGGCTCTTGTAGTGGCAGAATCTACAGGTGATTCATATAATGTTGGACTCAAGGATTTTACTATTCCAGGATTTAAGAATGATCCACGATTTGAAACATTCTATGCGCGTTCTAAAACAGCTCTTCAGGGAGGATTTATAGGTATCGTAAAAGTGGTAGCAGACGCGGATCGTTTAAAGGCTCAGAATGATATTAAAAATTCTGCGACAACTGAACTTATTAAAAAACTAGATACACAGAAACCTGCGAATTCAGTTTCATTCGATAATGCATACATAATAGATTGTGCACTTCTAGAACAAGAAACAGTTTCAGATAAAGAAGCTCTTATAAAAATGAATTGTTCTCTTTCTGCTGCAGTGTTTGATATGCAAAAAATTACAGGATTCATTGCTAATAAATATGTCTCTGATTATAAAAATGAACCTATTGTAATCAATAATATAAAGGACATTATATTCACTCCAAAGGACGGATTCTCTCCTGACTCGATAAATACCATATCTTTTACCCTTACAGGAGACGCTATCATAGAATGGACATATAATGAGAAAGACCTTAAAGAAGCTTTGGCTGGTAAAAAACGTTCAGAGGTTCCAACAATTTTACAAGCATACCCAATGGTAGAAAAAGCTGATATTTCAGTTCGTCCAGCATGGAGGAGGTCTATTCCGAGCAGTGTAGATGACATTTCCGTCATTAAGTCTATTTGACATATTATTTTCTTTAGTTTAATCTAATCAAACCTTTAATGGATAACACTACCAAGCCAAGCGTAAGCGGAGTTGTAACGGAAGCGTTGCCGAACACATTCTTCAGGGTAAAACTCGAGGATGGTTCCGAGATATTGACATATCTTGCGGGCAAAATGCGAATGCATCGTATTCGTGTGCTTATCGGAGACAATGTTCGTGTTGAGCCTGAACCTTATGGAGGTAAAGGGAGAATAATTCAACGTCTTTAATTAAAAAAAATATGCGAGTTAAATCATCTGTAAAAAAGAAATGTACAACATGTAAAGTGGTTCGACGAAAAGGACTTGTGTTTGTTGTATGTAAAGCTAACCCTCGACATAAACAGCGACAGGGGTAGCTCGGTATTTACATGATTTTTATTCTATGCTAGGATGATAATCTGTTTTTATTTCGTTTTTATTCAATCAATCATTTTTTAATCAACGCCATTACATGCGAATCCTTGGTATCACTCTCCCAGACGAAAAACGTATTGACATCGCACTAACGACTCTCTTTGGAGTTGGTCGTCCTCGAGCCCTTACTATATTGAAAGATGCAAAGGTTTCACTCAAGAAATCAAAAGACGTTACCGCAGAAGAAGAGAATGCTATCAAGAATGCTATGGAGACCTATAAGATTGAGGGAGATCTTAAGCGAGAAATCTCTTCTAATGTAAAACGCCTCAAAGATATCAAATCATACCGAGGAAGCAGACATCAAAAGAATTTGCCTCTAAACGGACAGCGAACAAAGACCAATTCCCGAACTCGTCGAGGGAATATGAGAAAGACCATGGGAACCGGTCGAAAGACGGCTGATAAGAAATAATTTTAATTCTACCGAACTTATATTATGGCAAAGACTAAAAATACAGAAGAGAAAAAAGTTGAATCTCCAAAAGGAGCCTCTAAAGGAGCTGTTAAAAAAAGCAAAACTTCAAAAAAGAAGCTTGATTCTGGTATTCTTTATGTTCAGTCAACATATAACAACACTCTTTGTCTTGTTACTGATGCAAAAGGTAATGCTGTTGCAGCATCTTCATCAGGTGCTCTTGGATTTAGGGGTGCTAAAAAAGGTACTCCTTTTGCAGCTGCAAAAGTAGGTGAAGTTCTTGCCGATAAAGTAAAACTTATGGGTATGAAAGAAGTTTCTGTTGTAATTAAGGGTGTTGGATCAGGTCGTGAATCTGCGGTCCGAAGTTTTATCACGAAAGGTATTAATGTTATTGGTTTGAAGGATGTTACACCTGTCCCTCATAATGGCCCTAAGAAGCCTCGTGCTCGGCGAGTATAAGCAATATCTGTAATTTTATAAAAAAATGAAAATAGGACCAAAATATAAAATAGCTCGACGACTCGGAGCAAATATCTTCGAAAAAACACAAACTGCAAAGTTTGCTCTTCGACAAGAAAGGAGAACTGTTAAGCGAACCAGAGGACCAAAAGGTCAATTTGCTATTCAGATACTCGAAAAACAAAAAGCTCGTCTCACATACTTTGTAAACGAAAGACAATTTAAAAAATACGTTAAAGAAGCTATTGCAAACAAAGGTACAAGTACCATAGATTCTCTTTTTGAAAGACTTGAAATGAGACTAGATAACACCGTGTATCGTCTTGGATGGGCACCTACTCGACAGGCTGCTCGTCAAATGGTTAATCATGGACATATTTTGGTTAACGGATCTCGTCTTGATATTCCTTCATATATTGTTGAAAAATCAGACAAAATTACTCCTCGTCTCGCGAGCCTCAAGAAACCTCTTTTTGTTGACTTCGACGAGAAGTTAAAAACTGTTCAGGTCCCTTCTTGGCTCTCTTTCGATGCAGATAAAAAAACTGCTTCGGTAGACGGGAAACCGAAGTATGCACCGTCGGAGCATCTTTTCAATCTTGGCCAGGTTATTGAATTTTATAGCAGGTAATAAAAAATAGTATGACCGATACAAACATTGTTCTTCCATCAAAACCAAAGATAATTCTTGAAAAAGGTTTCATTGGTAGTTATGAGGTTGATGGCCTCTATCCAGGTTATGGACACACACTAGGAAACTCTTTACGTCGTATCATGCTTTCGTCTCTTCCGGGCGTGGCTGTTACTCATGTGAAAATTGATGGTGTTGATCATGAATTCACCACTATGTCTGGTGTTAAAGAAGATGTCATCACAATTCTTCTTAACCTAAAAAGACTTCGCATCAAAATGACCTCTGATGAGTCTCAGACTATTTCTATTAAAGTTAAAGGAGTTAAAAATATTACAGCAGGTGATATCGAAGTACCTGGACAAGTTGAAATTCTAAATCCAGAACTTCATATTGCTTCTGTTACTGATAAAGATACTGAATTTAATGCAGATATCACTATTTCACGTGGTCTTGGATATGTTTCTAAAGATGTTCATCAGAAAGAACGTGTTGATATCGGTACTATTGCTCTCGATGCAACATTCACTCCTATTCGTAAGGTAAATTATGAAGTAGACAATATGCGTCTAGGTGATCGAACAGATTTCAATCGATTAAAAATCACTATTGAAACTGACGGAACTATCACTCCTCATGAAGCTCTTGAACAATCTATTGCAACTATGATCAATCAACTCAAAGCGATTGTAGGTTTCAAGGAAGAAGAAATTATTGTTCCTGAAGTGATTGAAGAAACTCCTGAACCAGCTCCAAAAAAAGAACTCGATACAGAGTTTCTAAAAACTCGTGTTGAAACATTGGGACTTTCTCAGAGAACTGCGAATGCTTTGGAGAGTTCAAATATAAGAACTGTGGGAGGTCTTGCTCGAAAGAAAGAAACAGATCTTGAAGTTGTGGAAGGCCTTGGACCAAAGGGTATTCAGGAAATAAAGAAAGCCCTTTCAGAATTTGGCATTACACTTAAATAATGTTAAGGTAGTAACTCAATAATAAGACCATGCGACATCACGAAGCATTCAAAACACTAGGAAGAGAAAAAGGACAGCGCGTAGCGCTTGTTCGTTCTCTTGTGCGTTCATTAGTATTGCATGAAGGGATTACCACTACTGAAACAAAGGCAAAGGAATTGCGAAAGTACATTGAACCTATGGTTACTATGGCAAAGAAAGGAACCCTTGCTTCACGACGACTATTGATTGCAAGAATGGATGATGCAAAAGCCGCAAAGAAACTTGTTGATGTTATCGCTCCTCAATACGCAACAAGAAACGGTGGATATACACGTGTTATCAAACTTCCTATCAGAAAATCTGATGGAGCGAAGATGGCTCATATCCAATTCGTCAAGTAATTATCTGAAATACCATGAGAACCACTTACACTATTAATGCAGAAAATAAGAAATTAGGACGAATTGCTAGCGAAGCAGCAAAAGTTCTTATGGGTAAAAACTCTGTCTCATATCAGCCAAACATTGTTACTGATGTAGAGGTACATATTACCAATGCATCAAAGGCAGATGTTACCAGCAAGAAAAAAGATGAGAAAATTTATCAAAGATATTCTGGATATCCAGGAGGTCTTGTTGAAACAACACTTCTTCGACTTATAGAAAAGAAGGGTATGAGCGAAGCTTTCCGCATTGCTGTTAAAGGAATGCTCCCAAAGAATAAGCTTCAGGATCGCATGATGAAGAATCTAATTGTAACCGAATAAACATTTAATATTATTATGAGTACTGTAGAAAAATATTTTGAAGCAATTGGTCGCCGTAAAACAGCACGAGCTCGTGTTCGCATAACTCCTGCGACCAAGCAATCTTTTGTGCTTAATGAGAAAACTCTCGAGGAATATTTTCCTACAGATGAACTTCAGGAAATTGCACAGGCTGCATTTGTTGAAACAAAAATGACTCAGAAATTTTATGTGAGCAGCATGCTTTCAGGTGGAGGTATTCATTCTCAGGCAGAAGCATTGCGACATGCAATTTCTCGAGCACTTCTCGAATACGATATAGAGTTGCGAAAGAAATTAAAGAAACTCACTTTCCTCAAACGAGATCCTCGTGCAAAGGAACGCCGAAAGTTCGGTCTCAAAAAGGCGCGAAAGTCTCCACAGTGGAGCAAGCGATAAAAGGACTGGCCGCGAAGGCACAAAAAATCACCTCGAAAGAGGTGGTTTTTTATGGGGAGGGAAAGGGTTGGCGGCGGGGCGGCGATAGAGAGATTGATCAATCGGTCGGTCGGGTGACCTATTTTTTCTACAGTGGCATATTTACTTAAATTTTAAGTAAATATGCCACCTTAAAAAATAAGTGTGTATGATTATGCCGAACATATCACTTATACCGAACCCACCACTGATATAATTTGCTATTTATATACAAATATGATATAATACACCCTAATAAAGAAATCTGGCTCCACCTAACAAAGTTGAGCCAGATTTTTGTTCTTTCACAACACAACACAACACAACATAAACATCACATCAAAAGGACAGTTCTATGAAATTGGAAAAGAAACGTTTGCTTCAAATCAGAGATATGACGAGGCCTTTTTTAGGTACCTTCATGTTTCTTTCATTTCTCGTACTCTGCTCGCAGGGTATGGGTATTGTTATAACCTATATATTCGGTGGCATCATTGATGCGGTTGGTTCGAACTCAGATATCAGTAATGTGATATGGCTTATGGCGGGAGCACTCGTTGTTCTCGGTATAAGTAATATTTCAAGCTGGTTGATCGCTCGAACCCAAATCAATAATATTTTGACTGACATGGAGATTCATTTCAATCGAATCACCTTGGAAAAAATATCCACGTTTTCGATCGGACAAATTACGAATCAGAATTCTGGATACAAACAGGATGTTATCAAAAAAGGCGAGTCGGCTATCTCAGAGATGGCGAATACGCTTTTCATGGATGCTATTCCAAATATTATGCGAGTTTTGATAGCAGGGGTAGCGCTTTGCGTTCTGAACTTGTATGTAGGAATTGTTGCGATGATGACTCTTGCTGGATTTATTTTGGTAAGTTTAATTATCAATAATAAATCCATACCTCGAATCAAGAGCAATCGAAAACTCGAGAATAAGCTCGGAACAAAGTATTGGGAATACATCAAACACCTTCGCTTGGTTGCGGTAAGTAATCAGGAAAAACGCATGGTGACTGAATACAGTTCTCAGTTTGCGGAATTCGGTTCCGACTTCAAGTCTATTTGGACCCAATACGTCGGAATTGTAACTTTTGCCCGTGAGCCGTTTGCTATTCTCGGGCAAATTGGATGCTTGATAGTAAGTATTTATTTTTTCCGTCAGGGAGAAATGAGTATTGGTCAGCTCGTCATTGTGATGGGTTGGTCCAGTACCGCTTTCAGTGCAATGAGTTCTATCGGCCACATGCAAAGGAGAATCATCCGGAATTATGTTCTTATGTCGAAATATTTTGACATGCTGGAAATTGTCCCTGCGGTTAAAATTATCGATAATCCAATTAGGCCAAATCAGTTCAAGGGCCATATCGTTCTCAAGGGGGTTTCGTATTCGTATCCAGAATTCAAAGGAAACGATGTTGATGATCCCGATGAGGAAGATACAGGAAAAGCAGATGAAGAAGAAAAACCTTCGGCATTGCAAAATGTTTCTCTTGAAATCGAGCCAGGACAAGTGTGCGCCTTTGTTGGTCATTCTGGTTCTGGTAAATCGACTATCGTGAATATGCTTTTGCGTGGAGATGATCCGACTGAAGGACAAGTTCTGATTGATGGTATTAATCTTCGTTTGCTCGACCTCGGTCATTGGCGCAGTTCAATCGGCATTGTAGAGCAAGATCCAAAGCTCTGGGATGAGACGCTTCGTTACAATATTCTCTATGGCCTTAATGGTGAAGGGGAGACGGTAAGCGAAGAAGAACTTCTCTTTCTTGGGAAGAAAACTCGCATCGACGAATTCTTCGATCGGCTCGAGCCGAAAGGTTTCGATACCATGATTGGAGAAAACGGTGTTCAGCTTTCTGGCGGTCAACGACAAAGAGTCGCGATTGCCAGGGCAATCATTCGTTCCCCGAGTCTTCTCATTCTGGACGAGGCGACAAATGCCCTCGACCCGAAAAATGAACAACTCGTGCATGAAGCAGTTCGTGAAGCGTTGAAAGGGAGGACGGGTATTATTATTGCCCATCGCCTCTCTACCATTCGCAATGCGGACAAAATCTTCGTTTTCGAGAAAGGTTCAATTGTTGGAGCTGGAACGCATGCCGATCTCATGAAAAGCTGTCAGGCCTATCAAGAGCTCGTTATACGTGAAGTTGGAACATTGTCTGTGTGAACAAACCACAGAGTGGGCCGACCCGCTGGATTGTTTATTGTTCTGTTAGTTTTTCAATGAGCCCTTTCGAGGGCTCATTTTTCTTTTTCGTATATACTATAAAAGTATGAGACGAAATGGTTTTACTTTAATAGAACTTCTGGTTGTTATTTCTATAATCTCACTTCTTTCGAGTGTGGTTTTATCTTCTCTTAATACTGCTCGTGATAAAGCAAGAATTGCTGCAGGACAACGTTTCGAAGCATCGATGCATCACGCTTATGGTGCTGGTGCGGTAGGTATATGGGATATGGATGAGGAAAGTGGATCAACGGTTTCTGATTTATCAGGAAATGGTTTTGACGGAACATTTTCTGGTCCAGAATGGGCCGGTGGTCAGAATAGCGCCTAATCTCTTTATTTTGAGGGATATGATAAAGTGGTACTTCCAACAACATTGCGTTCAAGAACTGATCTTTTAGGAGGAAAAGACGGGGCTCTACTTTTTATGGCGTGGGTACGACCTTCTTCTCCGAGTTCTGGCTGGCATATGATTGCAGTAAACATGCCCGGATTTAGATATATAGGCGTTAACTCTTCACACAAAATACAACTCATGGTTCGAGATGTTGTTAATAATGTAAATTATTGGCCAGTTTCTATCCGTACTATTCCTGTCGATAAGTGGACACATATTGCTTTTGTATTGAGAGGAGGAATTGGATATGAGATGTATATAGACGGAAAACTTGATCGAAAAGTAGATAATCCAAATCTAGGTATTGTTGCACAGAGTGGTGCCACAACTATTAGTGGGGTAGTGACACCTCCTGATGAATATTGGGACGGAGAAATTGATTCCGTACGTCTTTATCATGCGTCTATTTAATGGTAGATTAACCTTATGAAAAAAGAAGATACTGAAGACACAATAGATATGGATGAAAATCCGCTTGAAAATGAGGTGGAAAATACCGAAACTGAAGCCGGCAATGAGGTTGCGGATAAAACCGTGGACGAACCTAAAACTCCGCTTTCTGAACTAGACACTGTAAAAGCTGAACGCGATGAATATTTGGCTGGATGGCAAAGAGCAAAAGCCGATGCTGTAAATACACGTAAACGAATGGACGAAGACATGAAATCTTTTCGAGCGATGGCGAACGAAGGATTGATCGAAGAATTGCTTCCTGTATTACAGAGTTTTGAAATGGCTTTTGCAAACAAAGAAGCTTGGGAAAAGGCGGACAAAAATTGGCGTTCTGGTGTTGAATATATTTACACACAAATAAAATCTGTTTTGCAGAGTAATGGTCTCGAGGAAATAGATCCACTTTCGCTTCCTTTTGATCCTTTTAAACATGAGGCTATAAGTTATGATTCTGTCGATGAAGATTCACAAGCAGATAAAGTTATTAAAGTTATCGAAAAAGGATATGCTTTAGGAGGAAAGCTCATACGTCCGGCAAAAGTTGTCGTTGGGGAGAAAAAAGTGTAGTATTGATTATATTGACGAAATGTTTCATAATATTTAAATATGCTTATTAAACAACCACATGTGGAGATAGTCTCTAAAATCATCAGAAAACAATCTGGTGAGGTTGTTTGTGCTTATTTTGCTCTTATAACAATAGAAGGTGTAAGGGAAGTAAAGTTTCTCGGGTTCAAGTCTATTGACCCATCTACGGCCGGTTTTGAGTCAAATACAAGCCCTATAGCACTTCTCGAAAGTCCTTTTATTGTTTCTCGTGGCAATACTCCTGTAAAGAAAATCTCTTCTGTTTTTAATCCTTTTTACACCATGGATTTATTTGTTAATCAATTAGCGCGCGCACCATCTTTTGTTTAATACTTTTCGCTCACTATTTAGCGATTTTTCGTCGATTTATTTAATTTATTCAGTTTTAAGTTTTGTCGGTTTCGTTAGTTTTGTCAGTATTTACTCGTATTAAACAAACATATTTATGTCAAAAATTATAGGTATCGATCTCGGTACTACAAACTCCGCTATTGCAGTTATAGAAAACGGTGAGGCAAAAATTCTAGAAAATGTGGAAGGTCTCCGTACTACTCCATCAATCGTTGCTCAAACAAAAACAGGGGAACGTGTGGTTGGTGTAGTTGCAAAACGTCAATCAGTTACAAATCCAAAAAATACTATTTATCAGATCAAGCGTTTCATTGGACATAATTTCGATGAACCTTTGGTTCAAAAAGATATCAAAGCGATTCCTTTTGAAACTCGTAAATCTGAAAATGGTGGTATCGAAGTGAAAATGGGTGACAAATGGTATCGTCCAGAAGAAATGTCAGCGATGATACTTACAAAATTAAAAGCAGATGCCGAAGCGCGTTTGGGTGAACCTGTAACAGAAGCAGTTATTACTGTTCCTGCGTATTTCAACGATGCACAAAGACAAGCAACAAAAGACGCTGGTAAAATCGCAGGTCTCGATGTAAAGAGAATTATTAATGAACCTACTGCGGCGGCTCTTGCTTATGGATTCAATAAAAAGAAAGACGAGAAAATCGCTATCTTTGACTTCGGTGGGGGAACATTCGATGTTTCTATTCTCGAAGTAGGTGATGATGTTGTTGAAGTTAAATCTACAGATGGGGACGCACATCTCGGAGGAAAAGATATTGACCAAACTATTATTGATTGGTTGGCAGAAGATTTCCTAAAAGAAAATGGTGTGGATCTTCGTAAAGATGCTCTTGCAAAACAGCGTCTCGATGATGCGGCTGAAAAAGCAAAAATCGAACTTTCAACCTCGATTGAAACTGAAGTGAATCTCCCTTTCGTATCAGTCGGTACAGATGGGCCTCTTCACTTGGTAAAGAAAATGACTCGTGCAAAATTGGATGAGCTAACACAGCCATTTATCGATCGAGCAATGGAAATAGCAAAACGAGCAATGGAAGCATCACCATTTAAAATTGAAGAAATAAATGAAGTTATTTTGGTTGGAGGTCAGACAAGAATGCCTGCAATGCAAAAAGCTGTAGAAACATACTTTAAAAGAAAGCCTCATATGGGAGTTAATCCTGATGAAGTTGTGGCAATCGGTGCTGCAATTCAAGGAGGGGTTTTGAAAGGGGATGTTAAAGATGTATTGCTCCTCGATGTAATTCCATTATCTTTTGGAATTGAAACTATGGGAGGTGTTGGAACAAAACTTATCGAGAAAAACACGACAATTCCTGCATCGAAATCACAAGTGTTTTCAACCGCGGCGGACAGTCAAACATCAGTTGAAATTCATGTGGTGCAAGGAGACCGTGCAATGGCAAAAGACAATAAATCAATCGGACGATTTATCTTGGATGGTATTCCACCGGCACCAAGAGGCGTTCCGCAAGTTGAAGTAACATTTGACATCGATGCTAACGGAATCTTGAGCGTAAAAGCAAAAGAAAAAGCTAGTGGTAAAGAACAATCAATTAAAATTGAAGGTTCATCAGGTCTTTCAAAAGAAGATATTGAGAAAATGAAAAATGATGCTGAGGTGAATTCAGCAGAAGATGAAAAGAAAAAAGCTGAAGTAGAGGTTCACAATGTTGCAGAACAAATGATGTATACAGCAGAGAAAGCATTGAAAGACGGAGGCGACAAAGTTTCTGCTGAAATTAAATCAGATGTAGAGGCAAAAATTGCAGACCTTAAAAAAGCAAAAGAGGGAACTGATATTGATGCTTTGAAAAAAGCTACAGCAGATCTTTCAACATCAATGCAAAAAATTGGTGAAGAAATGATGAAAGCACAGCAAGAAGAAGCTGCGGCAGCTGGAAAGGATGGTGCCGATGCGGGTGCCAGCAAAGAAGGTGGCGCATCAGGTGATGACAAAAAAGATGGTGATGTAAAAGACGCGGAATTTACAGAAACCAAATAACAAAAAAAGCAGTCAGCCCATTCCTCATGACCGACGATTTAATATCATTCTGGTCGTGAGGAAAAGGGTGATTGGTTAAAAACACAATGTCAAAAGACTATTACAAAACACTCGGAATAGATAAAAATGCCACAACGGACGAAGTTAAAAAAGCGTTTCGTAAATTGGCACATACACATCATCCAGATAAAAAAGGTGGTGATGATGCAAAGTTTAAAGAAGCCAATGAAGCATACGGTGTGCTTTCCGATCAAAAGAAACGTGCTCAATATGATCAATTTGGATCCGAAGGTCCGATGGGTGGAGGTGGATTCGGTGGTGGCGCTGGCGCAGGAGGATTTAATCCAAATGATTTTGGTTTTGATTTTTCTGGTTTTCAACAAGGAGGATTTAGCCAAAACGGTGGAGCCGAATTTGATTTGAATGATTTGTTTAGTGGAATATTTGGTGGTGGCAGACAACGTATGAGGCGCGGTCGTGATATACAAGTCGATGTTGACCTCACTTTCGAAGAGGCTGCGTTTGGTATTGAAAAAACAATTAATTTAAGAAAAGGGGTAACAGTTAATATTCCACCAGGACTCGATACAGGTGAAATGGTGCGACTGACCGGTGCAGGCGAACCGATAGAGGGCGGACAATCAGGAGATTTATATATTCGCGTTCATGTGAAAAGACATGCGACTTTGAAAAAAGTTGGACACAATTTGATAACTGAAATAGAGATAAAACTTACCGATGCGATTTTGGGAACGGTTCATTCGTTAAAAACTTTGGATGGAGAAATAGATATTAAGGTACCGGAAGGTGTGGTTAATGGTGATTTGCTGCGAGTAAAAGAAAAGGGAATCGCACTCACCAACAGAGGAAAAGGCGGACACAGGGGTGATATATTAATAACAGTAAAGGTAAAGATGCCAAAGAAATTGTCGAAAGCAGCAAAACAGGCGGTGGAGGAGTTGAAGAAGGAGGGGATATAGAGGAGCAATAATCAATAAAAAACACATATGAAATACCTCCCAACAATTACAGACAAAACAATTTTCAAGAATCCGCAATTTGGCGATCATGAAAAATACTCACAAAGAAATACCGTGAAAGTTATTGTAAAAAACTCGGATGGAAAAATCGCGCTTGTAATAAATGATGCTCACCGTTTGTATACATTACCAGGAGGAGGTGCTGAGTCAGAAAATTTGCTAAAAGAAATTTCAAGAGAATGTATTGAGGAAATCGGACATGATATCGTGAATGTTAAAGAATTGATTCGTGTAAAAGAAATTAGAAATAGACATGCCCGTCAAAGCGAAACAGTTTGTTTTGTTGCTGATCTCGGATCCAAATCTAAAAAGGATAAAAGAACAGAAGATGAAAAGAATAATAATTTGAGAGTTGAATGGTTGTCGAGCGAAGAAATTTCATCTATTTTCAAAAAACAAATTGAAATGCATGAAAAAGAAGAGGTTGGGTTTTATAATACGGCCTTTAATATATACAGAGACAATGCTTTTTGGGAGGAGTTTTTAGGTAATTAAACCACTAGAAACAATACGCTAATATATCAAGCAAAATCTGGCGCAATAGAGCTTCGGGGAGATTTTAAACATGAAACTGTTTGGGCTACACAGTCTCAAATTGTAAAACTTTTTTCCGTCGATCAATCGGTGGTTTCTCGCCATATACGCAATATATTTAAAGAAGGAGAGGTGCATAAAAAAAGCAATATGCAAAAAATGCATACAGACTTTACACATTTACATTATCTATAGTTAACTTGTAAAATCTGTGTATATCATGTTAATATCTTTGTATGTCTACATATATACAAAATAACCGCAAAGGAGCGGGTCTTTCACAGTCCGAGGTGGCTAAAAGCCTCGGTATTTCTCGCCCTACTTATACCAAACTCGAAAAAAATGAAGTAAAAGCCACAGAAGAACAAAAGGCTCTTTTGGCTAGTATATTTGGCATGTCAAAAGAAACTCTGGAAAAAAATACCGGACAGGAAAATGCTGAGCTGGCGAACATTGCAAACATTTCCGCCACTGAAATAAAAGTAAAAGAAATTCCACATGAAAATGTTGATAAATTTAAACAAGTTTTGCTGTATGTTGTGGGCAAGGTTGGTAATCGTCCCAACATTGGACAAACTGCGCTCTACAAATTGCTCTATTTTATCGATTTTGATTATTACGAAAAAACTCAAAAATATTTGATCGGCGCTACGTATATAAAAAATACACATGGACCGAGCCCTGTTTCATTTGCAAAAATTTCCCGTGAATTACAAAATAAGGGAGAACTTGTCGAGGTCCATAGCAAGTTTTTCGAGTATGATCAAAAAAAATATCTTGTCACCGCTGATCCTGAAGTGTCTCTTTTGACTGCATCGGAATTAAAACATATTGATACTGAGCTCGAACGACTTGCTTCAAAAACAGCCAAGGAACTTTCGGATTTATCACATATCGATACACCATGGAAAGTGGCTAAAGATAAAGCGGTGCTCAATTATCGTCATGTTTTTTATAGACCGGACGAAACCTCTGTAATAGAAGAATAGAAAAACATAAAATATTTCCACCATGCCCAGTTTTTCCCAATTACCAGAATTTGATAAGGAACTCAAAAAACTTTCAAAAAAATATCCAACACTTGAAAGCGATATCGAGGACATAAAACCTGTTCTTTTGTCTTGCCCAACAGGAATTGGTAAAAGTTTTACTATCATAAGCTCCAGTGAAAAAGTGAAAATAGTAAAAGTCAGAATTCATTGCGAGTCATTGAGGGGGCGATTCATGAGATTAATATATGCATATCATAAAGACAGAGAAGGTATAAAGAACAGTGTGGAATTTATGTATATTGAAATTTATTTCAAAGGAGATAAAGAAAATGAGAATAAGGAGAGGATTGCTCGGTATTTAAAAAATGTGGAATAGGCAGGTAGGCGTGCGGTACAGGTATATCTTTTTCTACAGTGACATATTTACTTAAAATTTAAGTAAATATGTCACTGTAGAAAATAAAGCAACTGTTAAGGAATCCTTAACAGTTCACTAAAAGCCACTATCCACATCATCAAAGAATTTTCCGATCTTGATGCGTATGTTAAAATATCAACATGATTAAAGAAATTGCATTCGTCGGCTATCCGACAAAAGATATGAAGAGGGCTCGCGGTTTTTATGAGGGAATTTTGGGACTTGTACCAACCAATGAATTTGGCCCTGTTACCGATGAATCAAAATTTGTTGAATATTCCATTGGGTCCGGCACTTTTTCGCTTGTTTGTATGCCAGAATGGAAACCATCAAAAGATGGCCCTTCTGTAGCTTTTGAAATGGAAAATCTCGAAGAAGCTATTAAAAAACTCAAAGACAATAATATTGTTTTTGCTATGGAACAAATTGATACACCTGTTTGTAATATGGCTATGGTACTCGATCCAGACGGGAATTCGATTTTGATTCACAAAAGAAAGAACGGATAATTATTATGGATAATGTAATACAATTTTTCGGCGAGTATAAGCAATTTTTTGTTATAGCTCATATTTTTACAGTTATCGTTGGTATGGGTACTGCTATTGTTTCCGATATTCTTTTTAGTGTGTATATAAAAGATAAGAAAATAAACCCGACAGAAAACACGACACTTCAAGTACTTTCTCGTGTTATTTGGATTAGTTTAGGTCTTATTGTGCTCAGTGGTTTAGCTATCTTTTTATCTGATCCATTGAAATATATTGATTCAACAAAATTTCTTTTGAAAATGTTTATTGTTCTGGTAATTATTTTGAACGGATATTTGTTTTGGAAAATTACACATGCATCGCTCAAGAAAATAGACTTTACCGATACAAATAATCGTCACAAGCATGTTCGTATTCGCAAACTGTCATTTGCTTTTGGGGCGGTTTCAATTGTTTCTTGGTTGTCGGCATTTGTTCTGGCTTCACTCGACTCGATGCCTGTTTCATTTAATGTTGCCCTCGGTTTGTATGCCTTGGTTCTCGTTATTGGAGTTATGGGAAGTCAGATTGTGGAGTATGGGGTTACTCATAGAAAATAAAATTTTATTTCAAAAGCCAACCCCTCATCTTTTTGCTATACTGTACATATGACACCTATCGAACCACGAAACCTCAAAGGATTTAGGGATTTTCTTCCACCACAGCAAATTATTCGTCAGAAAATGATGGATAGTATTCGTGCTTCGTATGAATCGTTTGGTTTTGAACCTCTTGAAACTCCGGCTCTCGAATATGCCGATATTTTGACCGGAAAATACGGCGACGAAGGCGACAAATTAATGTATCGATTCAAAGACAATGGGGATCGCGATGTTGCTTTGCGATATGACCTTTCTATTCCTTTGGCACGCGTAGTTGCACAATATGATAATGATATAAAGAAACCTTGGAAGCGATATCAAATGAGTCCTGTATGGCGAGCCGAAAACACTCAGAAGGGTCGTTTCCGCGAATTCTATCAATGTGATGCGGATATTGTGGGGAGTACAAGTCCACTTGCTGATGCTGAAGTTTTGGCCCTCGCAAGTCAGACCTTACAAAAACTCGACATTGAAACAAAGGATTTTATCATTCGTGTAAATGGTCGCGGAATTATTCGTGATTTTTATACAAAATTGGGACTTTCCGAATCCGAACAAATTTCTGCAATGCGTGCGGTTGATAAGGTGGCAAAAATAGGAAGAGATGGAGTAGAAAAAGAACTTGCTGTTCACGGATTTAGCGCAGACAATATTCAAAGCATTGTTTCTTTTGCTGATACACGAATCACCGACATCACCAATACAACATTGATTGAAGAAAATTTCCCAGAAATACAAGATTCTTTGGGAGAACTTATCAATATCGTTCGATATGCTTTGAAATTGGCACCGAATACCAATATTGTTATCGATTTTTCAATTGCACGCGGACTCGACTATTACACGGGTATGATTTTTGAAACATATCTTTTGAAAGCAACACAATTTGGTTCTATTCTTTCTGGAGGGCGCTTTGATGAACTCGTCGGAACTTTTGCAAAGAAATCTATTCCTGCTGTTGGATTATCTGTTGGTCTCGATCGATTCATCAGTGCTTTGGAAGAATCGGATCTCATTACAAAACCAAAAACCATCACTGATGTATTGATTGTTAATTTTGGTAAAGCCTTTTATCTCGACTATTTAAAAATGGCCGGTGAATTACGAAATGTCGGCATAAACACCATTGTATATTTTGACGAAGCGGATATAAAAAAACAATTGTCATTTGCGAGCGAAAAGGGAATTAAACGAGTAGTGTTGTTCGGAGAAAACGAAGCACAAACAGGAAAAGTAATCGTCAAAGATTTGGAAAAGGGAACACAGGACACGGTTAATGTGACTGACTTGGCAAATTCATTCACTGTATAATCCACCCTTTTTCTATTTTTTTGACCAAAAACACATTTTAAACCTATGTTAAAAGAATCAATTTGTAATGAAGTGGAAAAACTGCGAACCAAAGCTTCTATTACCCAAGAAGAATTGGCGGAACATGTAGGTGTGAGCCGGCAAACTATTATCGCTCTCGAAAAAGGAAATTATATTCCGTCGGTATTGCTCGCCTTAAAAATTTCGGCTTTTTTCGAGCTTCCTTTAGAAAAACTTTTTAAAATTTCATATGAAAAATAATATAACAGAAACCTGCGTCGCTTTGCTTTTGGTAATACTCGCCATATTACTTCTTAATCCTTTTTATTTTTGGATGCCAAGCATGTTAGTTAAATTTATTTTGGTTATCGCCTTGGTTTTGTTTGGAATATTTGCGAGCTTCATTTTGCGCGAGAAATCAATTGACGAACGAGACAGTCAGCATCGAACACTCGCAGGAAGAAATGCTTTTATCGCCGGTTCTGCAGTACTTCTCGCCGGTATTGTTTTTCAAGGATATTTTCATGCGATTGATCCATGGCTCGCTATTGCTCTTGTTGTTATGGTTTTGGTAAAACTCGGAACACGTCGTTGGAGCGATACAAACCTATAGAACTCGTAAAGGGGTGTAAAGTTAACTTTACATACAAAAACAGACTTGTTATACTTATTGATGTAATGAATGCATGTGTAAATATATGCATTCGATATATTAAAAATAAATTTATATTTGTATGAATAAAACTGTTGTTACTATTGTCATTATTGTTATCCTCGCGATTGTGGGTATTGTATACGCATCTCAAGATAAAAAATCTGATGTCATGATGGAAGATACCAGCATGATGAAAGATGATTCTATGAAAAAAGATGATGCAATGATGCAGGACGATTCTATAATGAAAGATGACTCAATGATGAAGGTAAATGCATCAACTTCAATGGAAGGTGAGGTAATGACAAAATAATTTTGTTATTTTAGCCGAATTTAATTGAAACACATATGATACTCCTCCTTATTTCTTTTGTTGCTGGTATTTTAACAATACTTGCTCCTTGTACTTTATCTCTATTACCCGTAATTATTGGTAGTTCGGTAAACAAAAAAGAAGGAAGCGATCAAGCATCAGGAGAAAAATCTGGCGGAATCGGAAAGGCTCTTACTATTGTTACATCATTAGGTGTTTCGATTATTCTCTTTACGCTTGTATTAAAATGGAGCACAATCTTTATTAATATTCCGCCTTCTGTATGGTCTATTATTTCCGGAGTTATTATTATTTTGTTTGGACTTTCGACACTTTTTCCAGCACTGTGGGAAAAGTTGCCTTTCATGGCTAAATTTAATGCCAATTCAAACAAAATGTTGGGTAAGGGATATCAAAAGAAAAGTTTCTGGGGAAATGTAATTATTGGAGGTTCTCTTGGTCCTGTATTTTCGAGCTGTAGTCCGACATATTTCGTAATACTCGCCACCGTGTTACCTCAATCTTTTTCTCTGGGTCTTGTATATCTAACCGTATACGCTATTGGTCTGGCCGGATCACTTCTCGTTATTGCATATTTCGGACAAAAAATTGTAAATAAAGTAGGGTTTTTGGCAGATCCACATGGACGATTCAAAATGGCTCTCGGTATATTGTTTATACTTATCGGTATTGCCATTATCAGTGGATTCGATAAAAAACTCGAAATTAAATTTGCGGAATCTGGTATTTTTGATGTCACAAAAATAGAGCAAAAATTGCTTCAGTTTAATGATAAAGGTGTTACAGGTGGCGAAAATAATTCTGTGAATACTTCAGCAAATACCATCCCTGCACCTGAACTCGTTAATCCGAGCGGATTTATAAATACTAACGGTGAGCCAATTACTATTGGCGAATTCAAAAATGCCAAAGTAGTTTTGCTCGATATTTGGACATACAGTTGTATTAACTGTGTGCGAACTCTTCCGTATATTAATGAGTGGTATGAAAAGTATAAGGATAAAGGATTGGTGATTATCGGTCTTCATACTCCGGAATTTGCTTTTGAAAAAGTGAAAGCAAATGTAGAAAAAGCAGTTAAACAGTACGGTGTAAAATATCCCGTGGTTCTCGATAATAATTACGAAACTTGGAATGCATATGGAAATCAATACTGGCCTCGTAAATATCTTATTTCAAGAGAAGGAAATATTGTCTACGATCATATTGGTGAAGGAAGTTACGAAGAAACAGAAAGAGAAATACAAAAAGCTTTGGGAATTTCTGAAGATATTTCAAAACCAGCAAATGTACAAACAGTAGAGAGTGGAAAAGTTAAAAGCCACGAAGCATATTTTGGTGCAGGAAGAAATGAATATTTGGCAAATGGTATACAACAGCAATTAGGTGATCAAGAACTTGTTGTACCAACATACAGCACAGGAGACAGTGCTGGTAATCCAAACGTCACAGAAAACCTCCTCTACCTCGACGGTTCATGGAAATTTGGTATAGAAAGCGCATCAACACTTGGCAAGGCAAAAATTGTTTACAAATATGATGCAAAAAATGTATACCTTGTAGCGAGTTCAGAAAATCCTGAAGGCTCGACGGTTACTATAAAGCTCGATGGAAAAGTATATAAAACACTTCTTATAAAAGACGATAAAATGTATACGATTATAGAAGGTATTGATTATGGAAAGCATGTGCTCGAAATAGAAATTCCTGGTGCCGGACTAGATGCCTTTGCTTTTACTTTTGGATAAAGTGTTCGGTAGCATTAGTGCCTTTCGTTCAGTTTTCGGTTAGAATTAAGGAATGAATATATCGAAAGGATCAAAGAAAACATTGCTCTCGGGAGTAAAGCCAACAGGGAGACCTCATATCGGAAATTATTTCGGCGCAATGAAACAATTTGTGGATCTTTTGAATACAGGTGAATACAACTGTCATATCATGATTGCGGATTATCATGCTCTTAACTTTATTCAAAATAAGGAAGAGATGCAGAATAATATTTTGGATCTTGCCCTCGATTATATTGCTATTGGTTTGGATCCGAAAAAATGTGTTTTGTTTAAACAATCTGATGTGTCGGCGCATACTGAATTGGCTTGGATATTCGATACCATCACAACCATGCCGTATTTGATGCGTGCGCATGCATTCAAAGATGCAGAAGCGAAGGATAAAGAAATATCAGTGGGAACATTTAATTATCCGATGCTTATGGCTTCTGATATTTTGCTGTACAGTGCGGATATTGTGCCTGTGGGACTTGATCAAAAACAGCATATTGAATATGCGCGCGATACTGCGCAAAAATTCAATAATATTTTCGGTGAAGTTTTTACTTTGCCAAAAAATTTGATTATGGAAAGTGTGCAAACCGTTCCTGGTACTGATGGGCGAAAAATGTCGAAATCCTATGGAAATACTATTGATTTGTTTGCCACTGACGAGGAAATTAAAAAAGCGGTGATGTCGATTGTGACGGATTCTGGTACTGCAGACCCTGACGGAAAAATTCCTGCACCGCAAAATGTGCGTGCAATACATGAATTGTTTCGCGACAAAGAATATTTGGATGCTTTATATACAGAAAAAGCGGGGAAGTATAAAGATTTGAAAGAAGCTTTGGTTTTGGATATTCAGAATTTCATACGACCAATGCGTGAAAGACGAATCGTTTTGGCGCAAAACAAAAAGAAAGTTTTGAAAGCTTTGGAAAAGGGCTCGAAACAAGCGCGAAAAGTTGCCGATGCGAAATTGGAGCAGGTGAAAAATGCGATTGGGGTTTAAATGATCGGTTGTAGTTATTGTTACGGCATCAGCGGTGCGCGTGCGAATATCAGTCTTTTTCTTACAGTGGCATATTTACTTAAAATTTAAGTAAATATGCCACTGTAGAAAAAAGAGCACATAAAAACTTTGCCGGTCAGATCTAATTGAGAAAAAGCCCATTTTGCGATATTATAGCCCCATATGAATAGAATTTTAATCAAGGATTTGGAGGCTCATAAAGGCGAAAGCGTTACCATAAAAGGCTGGATTGATGTGCGTCGTGATCAGGGTAAATTGATTTTCCTCGATTTTCGAGATATGTCCGGATATGTTCAGGGTGTGGTCCTTCCTAATGCAAAAGAGGCTCAGGAAGTTGGTTCTCGTGTCCGTTCTGAATGGGTTGTTGAAGTAACGGGAAATGTAAATCCTCGTCCAGAAAAAAATATTCAAAAAGATAAGCAAAACGGTTCTATTGAACTCGAAATTCTTTCTATTGTTGTTTTGAATGAAGCAGAAACTCCGCCTATTGCAGTCGGTACTGATGGAAAAGAAATCGGTGAAGAATCTCGATTAACATATCGATATCTCGACTTGCGCCGTCCACGACTTCAAAAAAATATGCGTTTGCGTCATGAAGCGAATATGTTTATTCGCAATTGGCTCACCAAAGAAAGTTTCGTCGAAATCGAAACTCCGATGCTTACCAAATCAACTCCAGAAGGCTCACGAGATTATTTGGTTCCTTCGCGACTTGAAAACGGCAAGTTTTATGCGCTTCCGCAATCTCCACAGCAGTACAAACAATTACTGATGGTTTCTGGCTTTGAAAAATATTTCCAATTGGCACGATGTATGCGTGACGAAGACACTCGTGGTGACAGACAACCTGAATTTACACAACTCGACCTCGAAATGAGTTTTGTTGAGAGGGAAGATGTTATGGCTTTGAATGAAAAACTTTTGATCGAGTTGGTGCAAACACTTACGCCTCATAAAAAAATTCAGGAAATTCCTTTCCCACGATTTACCTATGCTGAAGCGATGGAAAAATACGGATCTGATAAACCAGATATTCGTACAGATAAAAATGATCCAGACTTGCTCGCATTTTGTTGGGTTATTGATTTTCCTTTCTTTGAAAAGACTGACAAAGGCGTAGATGGAAAAGCGGACGGAAAAACAGGATGGACATTCACCCATAATCCGTTTTCAGCACCAAAACCAGAATTCATGGATTCTCTTTTGAAAAAAGAAAATATCGGCGACATCCTGACCACTCAATATGATGTAGCTTTGAACGGTTTTGAAATTGGTGGAGGATCGATTCGAAACCACAATCCAAAAGCGCTCACCAGTGTGCTCGAAATCATGGGCCATACAACAGAAAAAATCCGCAGTAATTTCGGACATATGCTCGATGCTTTTTCTTATGGAGCTCCTCCACACGGTGGAATTGCATGGGGGATGGATAGGTTGATGGCCGTTTTGCGAAATGAACCAAATATTCGCGAAGTGATTGCCTTTGCAAAAACCGGAGAAGGAAGAGACCTTATGATGCAATCACCATCTGAAGTATCGGTTGAACAATTGACCGAACTTGGTATTTCTGTAAAGAAAAAAGTGCCAGAAAAAGCATCAGACAAACCAACAGAAAAACCAAGCGAAAAATCGGACAATAAACCAACAGAGGACGATAAATAAAAACATGGGGTACACCGTTAAATCAGGAGAATTTGAAGGACCGCTCGAGCTTTTGCTCGACCTTATCGAAAAACGAAAACTATTCGTAAACGATGTATCTCTTTCTCAGGTAGCGGATGATTATATTTCCCATATAAATACATTCGAAGCATTTCCTGTGGCAGACAGCGCTCAATTTATTTTGATTGCCTCGACACTTCTTCTTATAAAATCAAAATCGCTTCTTCCGACACTTAATCTTACCCTTGAAGAAGAAGCGAATATTTACGATCTGGAAAGACGATTGAAAATATATGAAAAAATGCGAGAAGTTTCTGAAAAAATAAAACCTTTGTTTGGTAAAAATGTTTTGTATGCACGAGGGGAAAGAAAAGTTGAGCCGGTTTTTTCTCCTGATGAAGACATGACGCGTGAAAATATGCTATCCGCCATTGGGCGCGTACTTTTAAGTTTGCCAAAAAAAGAATTTTTGCCAAAAGTTATCGTAGATACGGTTATTAGTTTGGAGGATATGATCACCGATTTAACATCACGAGTGAACGATAGTTTGAGAATGAGTTTCCGTGATTTTTCTGCATCTTCCGCATCAAAAGGAGAAAAAGCTGCTGCGCGTGTTAATATTATTGTCTCTTTTCTCGCTATGCTTGAATTGGTAAAACAAGGTATTATTTCTGTAACTCAAGATAAACATTTTGAAGATATTCAGATGGAAACAGAGCAAGTAGGTACGCCGAGATACTAAATACTATGGAAACAAATTCTAATTTAAATACACAAATGGTCATACAACTCGAAGCATTACTTTTTTGGAAAGGTGAGCCTCTTTCGAAAAAGAAAATCGAAACCATTCTTTCGTGTACGAGTGAAGAACTCGCCACTGCGATAACCGAGCTTTCAACAAATCTTTCGAATCGAGGTTTGTGTTTGATGGATCATGGTGGAGAGCTTGAACTCCGAACGGCACCAGAAATGAGCGATATGATTCAAGCCCTGACCAAAGACGAGCTAATGAAAGATTTAGGTAAGGCGGGACTCGAAACTTTGTCAATTATTTTATATCAAGGGCCGATAAAGCGTTCAGAGATCGATTATATTCGTGGGGTTAATTCTTCCTTTATTATACGAAATCTCCTTGTAAGGGGGCTTGTGGAGCGTATTACAGAGAAAGATGGTGGAGGCCGAGGATTTTCTTATACACCAACTATGGAACTTTTGGCACATCTCGGCGTTTCAAAAAAAGAAGAGCTTCCAGAGTTTGATACAGTGAACAAAGATATTAAAGCTTTTAAAACAGGAGAAGTTGATAAATCTGAAGAAAATTAATATGAAACTAATCAATCCTAAAAATATTGCATATCTGGAATTGCTAGCCTTGGCGGTCATTGTTGGATTATTTTTATGGTGGATATATCCGAGCCCTTTGGTAACGACAGGTGGAAAAAATATTATTGCGGATACTAGACCTGCTATTGTTTTTGAAAACATTCCTACAGAAGCAAAATCTGTATATGTATATGATATTTTAAATAAAGAAGAATTGTATGGAAAAAATGAATCTCTTCAATTACCTTTGGCGTCTTTAACTAAAATAATGACGGCTTTTACTGCTTCGACATTATTGCCATCAAATTCATTAATATCTATATCACTCGATGATTTGCAAACAGAAGGGGATTCGGGATTGTATGCGGATGAAGTGTGGTCAATAGGAAAACTAATTGATTTCAGTCTTCTGGTTTCTTCAAATGATGGGGCGAGTGCATTAGCATCAGTTGCGGGAGCACGTGTTGCATATGATCAAACAAAAACCCCACGAGAACTTTTTATTATACGTATGAATACTTTGGCTAAAGAAATTGGACTCGAACAAACATATTTTTTGAATCCTTCAGGTCTCGATGAATCAACATATCTTTCTGGTGGATATGGTTCAGCAAAAGACATGGCTATATTGATATCTCATATCGTAGAAACCAAACCGCATTTACTCGAGGCAACTTCTTTTTATGAACTTGCTCTGGATTCAAAATTTAAAACTCACATTGCTTTAAATACAAATAAAGTTGTAGAAAATATTCCAAATGTCTTGGCTTCAAAAACAGGTTTTACGGATCTTTCGGGAGGGAATTTGGTTATAGCTTTTGATGCAGGACTCAATCATCCCGTGGTTGTTTCAATAATAGGCTCTTCTATAGAAGGAAGATTTACTGATATGGAGGCGATGGTTAAGGAAACTTTGAATTATTTGGCCAAAAAGGCGGAGCGGGCTGTGGAGTAAAATAAATAAGGTATTGAGAGAAAAAAGGTTGGCAGGGCGGGGTAAGGGCGGTAGATTAGTACTCTTTTTGTTAGGGTGGCGTATTTACTTAAATTTTAAGTAAATACGCCACTGTAGAAAAAATACCGTTCACCCACCAGTCATTACAATGTTTGACAAACCAGTCAGATATGATATACTATTGTGTGAATACGTTTATTGAATACAGTCTAGAAATGGAATCTTGCGGCTCGCTGCTTTGCTCGCTAAAGACTCTGTATTATTCATCAACAGGAATTCCCACAGGAGTTCCTGTATATACATCTTGTGTGACTTACCAGTCAACAGGCATTTCGACTCCTCATTAAAACGTATTGGTTCTTTATCATGTTTCTCGATGTGATAGAAAGGGTAAAATCATAACTCCCTTGAGATTAGTTGAAGTTTATCTTCAACTAGGTTTTGGAAAAGGTTCTTTTAACCTCTTCATTATCTCCCGTGAGCGTTCCATAATGCATTAGTGCAGTTATGGTACGGATCATCAAAAATCTCTAAAGCTGCCGTTGAAACTTTGTTTCAACGGCTTTTTGTTTGTGTTTCGCGTATTTCTAACTTTTTCTATGTGCATACTATCTGTCGTGATATGATGGATTTTATGAAATCACATCGCATGGATACACCTCTTCTTATTTCTATACTGCTTTTGGTGACCATGGGTTTTCTTATATTTTTGTCGGCATCTCTCGGATTATTGAATCGTGATTCTGTTGAATTTGGCTCTATTGCCTTTAGACAAATATTTTTTGGTCTTATACCTGGACTTATTGCATTGTTTGCACTTTCAAAGCTCAATTATATGAAGCTTGAGAAATACTCTTTTTGGATTTTTATTGTTGCTATTGTTCTTAACTTAATTATTTTTATTCCTGGTGTTGGAATTCAATTAAATGGAGCAACACGCTGGCTTGATCTAGGATCTTTCACTTTTCAAGTATCAGAAGTATTAAAGATTGCTGCCATTATGTTTTTTGCCGCATGGCTTTCTGCGGTCAAGGAACGTGTTGGAACATTTCGTTGGGGATTTGGACCTCTCGCTGCCATGCTTTCTATTGTAGGATTTCTGCTTTTGATTCAGCCAGACACGGATACTTTTGTGGTGATTGCTGGGGCTATGTCTGCCATGTATTTGGTGGCTGGTGGAAAATGGAGATACATAGGATTAACTGTTCTCATAGGAATATTACTCATTGGTATACTTGCTTATGAACGTCCGTATCTTCGTTCGCGCCTTACCACATTTATGAATCCTGCTGAAAATAGTTTGACTTCTGGATATCAAATTCAACAATCATTGATCGCTATTGGATCTGGTGGAATTACTGGACGTGGGTTTGGACAAAGTATACAAAAATTTAATTATTTACCAGAACCGATAGGGGATTCAATTTTTGCAGTAGCTGCCGAAGAATTTGGATTATTGGGCTCTCTTATGCTTTTTGGAATATTTTTATTTTTCACAGGAAGAACGTTAAAAATTGCAGGAAAAGCCAATCATCCTTTTGGAACATATGTTGCTGTGGGTATCGCATCGTTTATTATTATTCAAACATTTTTAAATATCGGATCTATGGTTGGTATTCTTCCTTTATCAGGAATGCCTTTACCTTTTGTGAGTCAAGGAGGAACGGCTCTGCTTTTTGTTTTGGCCGAAGTCGGAATACTTCTTAATATATCGAGATATGCTAAAATGAGGCATATATAAAGGCACTTGAAAGGCAAGAACACATTATGAAAATACTTTTTACGGGAGGAGGAACAGGTGGACATTTTTATCCGATTATTGCGGTTGCTGAATCTGTTAGAAAAATTGCCAAGGAACAAAAACTTCTTGAGTCTAAATTATATTATATGGGCCCTTCTCAATATGATGAAAAGGCTCTTTTTGAAAACAGTATTATATATATAAATTCATATTCTGGAAAAATACGTCGCTATTTTTCTATTTTAAATTTTTTTGATTTATTCAAGACAGCTATTGGTGTTTTAAAAGCGACTTTTAATGTATGGCGTATATTTCCTGATATAATTTTCGCAAAAGGAGGCTATGCAAGTTTTCCAACATTATTTGCAGCTAAAATATTAGGTATCCCTGTCATTATTCATGAATCAGATTCACATCCAGGGAGAGTTAGTTTATGGGCATCAAAATTTGCAAAAAAAATCGCCCTTTCATATGAAAATGCTTCTGTTTATTTTCCCCAGGATAAAATTGCTTTTACAGGAAATCCTATTCGAAAAGAAATACAAGATGTATTGAATCAGGGAGCAAGAGAATTTTTGGGACTCGATTCTGGAGTGCCAGTTATCCTAATATTAGGAGGTTCACAAGGCTCACAACATATAAATGAGGCCATTATTGGTATTCTTCCAGAATTGGTTAAAAAATATTATGTTATTCATCAGACAGGAAAAAATAATTTTGATGAAATAAATAATACTGCCAATGTTGTTTTAAAAGAAAGTTTGCATGGAAATCGATATAAACCTTTTCCATATTTAAATACTTTGTCTTTGCGTATGGCTGCAGGTGAAGCGGCACATTCGGGCCTTATCATTTCTCGAGCAGGGTCTACTATTTTTGAAATTGCTTTGTGGCAGTCTCCATCAATCATTATTCCTATTCCAGAAGAGATTAGTCATGATCAGAAATCGAATGCTTTTGCATATGCAGCGAGCGGCGCTTGTTCCGTTATAGAGGAAATGAATTTGACATCAAATATTTTGATGTCAGAAATCGAACGCATTATGGATAATCCAAATATATCAACAAGAATGCGACAAGGGGCAGCAATTTTTGGAAAGAAAGACGCGGCGGATACGATCGCAAAAGAGCTTATACGAATCGCCCTTACTCATACAAATAATTAAAAAAGTTTTTCAAATAAATGACTATTAATGCAAGCGTTCTTCCTATTCTTTGGTACTCGAGTCTCGATATAAAAGAAGGGGATACTGTTACTCTGTACTCTGCTATACAGAATGATTCCAGTATTAATTTTTCAGGAACAGCAAAATTTTACGTTCAAGAAAAAGTTGTAGGTGCGGAAAATTTTGTTTCTGTATCAGGACAAATTACAACCGTACAAGCATCATGGAAGTCTGAAGTAGGGAACAACTCTATTGAAATGAGAATAGAGACAAATCTTCCTGAAGGAATGGATCTTAAAACTGATACCAGTGGAAAGTCAGTTGTGCATGTTAATAAAATAGTAACAAAAGAAGCCATAAAAGCAGATACTCAGGAGGCCGTTCAAAAAATAACTGAAAAAGGTGATTCTATTTCTCAGAAAATTGTAGACAAATTAGAAACATTTAAACAAAACTCATTAATATTGGATCCAGAGGTTGGCCCTATCAGTAATAATTCGAAACAAAGACAATCTCAGGAGGCTTTTGAAAATCAATCTTTGGCTAAAAAAATTACCTCGCAATCATTGGATGCTGTATATAATGGAGGTATTAATGCTTTGCAGTTTGTAGCCACTCATTGGGCATGGTCTTTGCTTGCTTTGGCTATGTTTTATGGGCTTTATAAGCTTTGGAGGAAGAATTTATAGAATATTGTTATACTTATAAGTATAAATTATGAAAAATATTATAACTCGTTTTGCCCCTAGCCCTACAGGACTGCTCCATTCCGGTAATTACAGAACTGCTGTTTTTTCATATCTTTTTGCTCGTCAAAATGATGGAAAATTTATTCTCCGTATTGAAGACACCGACAAGGTTCGTTCCAAAAAAGAATATGAAGATAATATTATCGAAAGTTTGGCATGGCTTGGACTTTCATATGATGAAATGTATCGACAGTCAGACAGAACCGATACTTATGAAAAATATCTTCAAAAACTTATAGATGAAGATAAGGCGTATATTTCAAAAGAATCAGCAAAAGATGATGCGACAAAAACTGTCGAACTGATTCGTTTTAGAAATCCAAATAAAAAAGTTTCTTTCAAAGACTTGATTCGTGGTGAAATTGAAATTGATACAACTGATTTAGGAGATTTTGTCATCGCTCGAAATATAAAAGAACCGATATTTCATTTTGTGGTAGTTGTAGATGATTCCGAAATGGGGGTGACTCATATTGTTCGAGGTGAAGATCATATTTCAAACACTCCTCGTCATTTGCTTATATATGAAGCATTGGGAATGCCTTTACCAACATACGCTCATTTACCTTTGGTGTTGGCCGGTGACCGCTCAAAGCTTTCCAAACGACGTGGAGCCAAAGCTATGACCGATTACAGAGATGCGGGATATCTCCATGATGCTCTTTTGAATTATATGTCTTTGCTTGGATGGAATCCTGGTACAGAACAAGAAATTTTTGATTTGGAAGGATTGGTTAAAGCTTTTGATCTTTCAAAAGTTCAAAAAGGTGGAGCAATTTTTGATGAAGAAAAGCTTCGTTGGATAAACAAAGAGCATTTGAAAAAATTACCTTTAGAAGATTTTTCAAAAGTTTTAAAAAAATATTTGGAGGAATCATCGCGAGGACGAGAATTAGGATGGTCTGTGTCTGATATACTTTTGTCACAACTTGCACCTGTAGTTTTGGACAGGATAAGCACATATGGAGATATCGATTCTTTAATAGAGGAAGGTGACATGGATTTCTACTTCAAGGATCCTGAATATGATGTTTTGTCTCTGTCTTGGAAAAAAGAACCTTTGGCTGATTCTTTAAAACATTTAGAAAAAGTTAAGGAAATATTGAACGAACTTCCTGAAAAACAATGGAATATAGAATCTGTCAAGGATGCAATATGGCCATATGCAGAAGAGCAGGGAAGAGGGAATGTGTTGTGGCCTCTACGATATGCACTTTCCGGCAAAGATAAATCACCTGGACCTTTCGATTTGGCTCATATTTTGGGCAAAGAAATTACTTTAAAACGCATAGAAATAGCTTTAAAAAAAGGTAATGCGTAAGGAAACAAATAAATCTATTTGGGTTTCTTTGTTTATTTCTTTGTTCGTATTCGGAATGATTCTGGAGACAATAAAACCCTCTGTTGGATTTGCTGATACTGCGGCAGAAATTCAATCAAATATTGATTCAACGAATAATAGAATTTTAGAATTACAAAAAGAAATCGATAAATACTCGACACTTCTTGAATCGAATTCGAAACAAGCCAATTCATTAAAAAATGAATTATCACGACTCGAAACTACTCGAAAAAAACTCGGAAGTGATTTGCTTTTAACTCAAAGCAAAATAAAAAAAACCAATCTCACGCTGGAAGAACTCTCGGATACTATCGTAGAGACAGAAATAAAAATCAGTAATTCAAATAAAGCGGTGGCACAAAGCATACGTAATATGCAATTAGAAGAAGATCAATCGATTGTTCAACAGTTTTTGAATCGACAAAGCCTTTCAGAAGCCTGGGATTATGTGAGTTCAGTACGGAGCGTTCAGTCGAAATTAAGTACTTCATTGAATAATTTAATTTCTTCCAAAACAAGTCTAGAAAGCAAACAAACAACAGCACAGAAAGAACGTATTAATTTAATTAATCTTCAAAAAAATCTTTCTGGTCAAAAAGAAGTTGTAGAAAATAATAAAGATGAACAGACTAAACTTTTGGCGAGTACAAACAACTCAGCATCTGTTTATCAATCTCAATTGCAGGCAAAAATTGCAGCCAAAGAAAAATTCGAAGATGAATTGTTTCAATTCGAATCACAGTTAAAATTAACTGTGGACCCTAATTCTATTCCTGATAAAAAATCTGGGATACTTTCGTGGCCATTATCAAAAATAATTATTACCCAGAAATTTGGTAAGACGAGTTTTTCTGGACGTTTATATGCTTCTGGGACACATGGTGGAGTAGACTTTGGTATACCAACAGGAACACCTGTTAAATCAGTGCTTTCAGGAACTATTGAAGCAACAGGGAACACTGATATCGAAAAAGGCTGCTATTCATACGGTAAATGGATACTTGTAAGACATTCTAATGGACTTTCATCTATCTACGGTCATCTTTCAGTTATAAGTGTCCAAAAAGGTGATGAAGTTTCCAGAGGGGAAGTTATTGGTTACAGCGGAAATACTGGATACAGTACAGGTCCACATCTTCATTTAGGACTTTTTGCAACACAAGGTGTTCAGGTACAGGTATATTCGACAAGTCGTTATTGTAAAAATACAGTAATACCTATGGCGGATGTTAAAGCATATCTTGATCCACTAGCATATCTTCCTGTGCTATAATTTTGTTGTAATAAAAAGTAAATTAATCCATTACTAAACACATCTGATTATGATTAAATATGTTGTTATAGGGCTCATAACCATCCTCGCACTAAGTTATTTTGGATACGATCTCCAGTCTATTGTTGAGTCTCCGACGGCTCAAAACAATTTAAATTACACCTGGGGTGGCATTGCATTTGTGTGGAATAATTATCTCTCAAAACCTATTCTGTATTTTTGGAATAATATTTTTATAAATCTTTTGTGGAATTCTTTTTTGCATAATTTAGGTCGTGTAAACAGTGGCGCACCTACAGAATTGGAGGCCGCTGGGCAAAGGTTGCTGCATATAGGTGATCAGCCATATAGGCCGATAGCGGAATAGTTGGGTCTCGTCCGACTACATATGTTCTTTTTCTTACAGTGGCATATTTACTTAATTTTTAAGTAAATATGCCACCCATGAAAAAAGCATAATAGTTCTGACAAGGGAGAAAGGAGGTTAGACGTATCTATGTATGCATGAGTTCTCATAGGTTAGATAAGGTGCAGGAAGTATAACGCACGACCCATCAAGGAACACATAAGAATTTATAAAGAGCCCACAAGTGCTGCATGGTCATGCCTATATAAGTACTATATGCTTAACTACCGAAAAGATATATTGTGCGACACTCATATAATATAAAAGATAGCGCTTCCCTTATTCGGCATGCGCCTTATTTTTTATTTTATATTCCCCATTTTTTCTTATTCATACTCGACTGAGCGATAATTCCTTTCACTGTCTTCGGTTTGATAACTGCATTGCTTCCATGATACGGAACTTGAACTATTCTGATAACAGACCTGACAACTCCTCTATAGAAATAATGACTACCTTGAGCGTGTGTGTACACGAATCCAGCTGACTTTAAAACTTTTTCAATATCCCTGAAAGTCCAGTTGAATAAACCATTAGGCATGAGAGATGACCTTTACTCCTGACGCATAAATATTGTAAGTGGTTTTGATTTCCTTATTTTTTTGAGTAGATAACCACATCTTTTCGTATTCTGGGTCGGTGGTCTGATTAAGAGCATGAGGGCGAGCTCCGCGCACTTTCCTAAAGGCGGTTAAATAACCGTTTATTGCATCGAATAACGACAAGAGAGCAATATCAGGTGTATCCCCCGCTATAACAAGATTGAACTCGAGACCTACAGCGTACCAGCACGTATCTTCCTTGTCTTCGAAAACTATATAGCGAACAGAGCCCTTTTGCTCAGTATTTTTAAAGTATTGTGCCATAAGCAAATGGTAGCTTTTTTTGGTCATTTTCGCAATAAATTAAAGATAAAATTTTCAAACATTAAAACCGCCTCATCAGGGCGGTTTTAATGTGTATACTCTGATTTTATGATGCGTACCGCATCAAGTTGTCTTATTTGATCTTAAATCTTGGCTATAAGACTTTTACTCCAACATGGTGATGAATGTACCCATGGTTTATCACCTGATCTGCCGTACAAAACCTTTGCGTATTCGAGATTACCTTTTAAGGTGTAAATATCGAGGCCTAGATTTTCTGCGGTTTCTCCGTGATAAAATGTATTAATCTGCATAATTCCAATATCGTCATTGTTCACTATTCCAGTGAGCACCTTACCTTCTTTATCATACTGTCTAAATGAAGATTCACATTTGGCAATTTCTGCGAGTATCGGTGTGTCTTTGAAGTAATTTCTTACTACAATTTCAGTTTCTGCAATACTTAAATGTTTGGCAGAAGTTACTGTATGAATTTCTTGCGTTGTTGCAATCGTACTTGTCTGTAAAGGCCCGAGGCTTGTTCCTTTCGCCTCTACTTTTTGAGCAGTGGCTGGGGTGAAAGCGGAAGCGAGCATCAGAAGTCCGGTCGTAAACTCAATCATGTTTTTTTAAAGTTCGATTTTAAGATGGATCAAATCCCTATCGACTTACGTCTTTGAGAGATATGAGAACCCTTAAAACTTAAAATCAGATGTTTAGCTCTGATGTGCATACATGATAGCACCTTCGAGTCTTTTTGTCAAGGGTTTTACAGTGAAAAAGGTCCTTTGTCAATATGATTATACGGCTCTATAAAGCCATTAAAATGAGGTATTAAGTCTGTTTAAGATCTATTTAAATGAGGCGGTATAGGATAGGCTTCAAAATCCGATACAGTGTTCTGTCCATATACGATTCTTCCGAAGGCCTCCGCGGTAAAAAGTGTATCTTCGAGTGCATTATGTGCCTGTTTATTTTCAGGAAGACCGCAATAAGCAATAATTTTAGGTAAATTAAGTCCGCTATGATTGTTTTTTGATGGTGGTTCTATTCCTTTGGATAACATATGAGCATAAGCAACAGAATGAAGATCTATTGTTCTATAAGCAAAGGTCCAATCTATCGAATATCTCTCTGCTGTAGCTTTTAAAAAATCTCTATCAAAAGATGGGTTCTCCCCTCCTATAGTTGTGTCCCCTACTCTTTTTGCCCATTCCATAAATTTAAGGATGAGTTCCTTGTCCGACATTTTGGGTTTCGATCCGTCGATGAGGGTAAAGCCTTTTTCTCCAGGTGTGATTTCTTCTACAGTGAATCCATTGATGGCGAGTGCTTCGGGCTCTATTTTTGCCCCTTCAAAGGCCGTACATTCTCCATAGAACTCGTTTTCAGGGTTATCAAAGTCAATTGCTCCAATAGAAAGTATTGAATGATACCGCCAATCTGTACCACTGGTTTCGAGGTCGAGGATTATCATGACTTAAGTATAAACCTTATAAAGGTGAATTTAAAGTACTTGGGCGGGCTTTTTTATACTAAAATTTTTATGGGTGGCATATTTACTTAAAATTTTAAGTAAATATGCCACCCTAAGAAAAAAACATATACCCAGGGCACCGCTTTCACCTAACCATCTTTCTCCCCATCTCATCTTTTGGCCTTTTTTAAGCTCTTGATTTTTAATCATGATTCAGATATACTCTCCCAATGGCAACAAAAAAATCCGCAGGAACAAGTAAAAACGGACGAGATTCAAATCCACGATATCTCGGCGTAAAACTATATGCAGGTGAACAAACAAAACTTGGCTCTATTATTATTCGCCAGGAAGGTTTGAACACTCTTGCAGGTAAAAATACTGCACTTGGACGTGATTACACTATTTATGCTACTAAAGAAGGAACTGTTTCTTTCTCAAACAAGCGAAAGATGGGATTCAATAACAAGGTAAAAATAAAGAAGGTTGTGAATGTTCAATAAGTAAAAGAATCAAAAAACCACCTCGCGGTGGTTTTTTGATATCTGTTTTTTTTGCTTGTTTTATTAAGATTTTCTTCTTACTTAGCCTTTACTACCAATATAAAGCTGGCTGATTTTCCGTTAACTTTAATATCTATGGTGTGTTCACCTATTTCTTTAACTGGTTTATCGAGTTGTATGAATTCTGGAAGAAGATCCACACCTGTTTTTTCTTTAACCAAAGGAGCGATTTCAGCCGCATGAAGACCTGCAAAAAGATGACCTTTTTCATTTGCCTCCATTTCTATTTCGACTTTTGTTTCATGAATAGATTTAAGGTTTTTTGAAAGAAGATCTTCTTTTATACTTTTTTCAGTCTCTTCTTGTTTTTTAAGCATTTCTACACGAGTAAGTGCTTTACCAACAGCAATTTCAGCGAGACCTTGTGGAATAAGGCTGTTAAGAGCGAATCCGTCAGCAACGTCTTTTACATCGTGCTTCTTACCTACATTTTTAATATCTTTAAGTAATACAATTTTCATAGTGAGAACAGATTATCATACTGGAGTAATAAGAACAAACGAACTTATTTGCTTTGGGAAAGCAGCTCGATTGCCTTCATCATTTGAGGGTCTTTTTTTGCAATGATGTCGTTTTCCGTTACAGGAACAATATAATCAGGAATGATTCCTTCATTTGATATAGAGTGACCTTTTGGGGTAAGCCAGCGCGCCACAGTGACCTTTAATGAGGTATTTTTTGTTATAGGGAGCAGTTCTTGAACAGATCCTTTACCGAATGTTTTTGTTCCCACCAATGTTGCAATACCGTGTTCGGAAAGTGCCCCGGAAAGAATTTCTGAAGCTGAAGCAGAGCCACCATCAACGAGAATAATCATGCGAAGATTATCTTTAAAAATGTCATATCCGTTACTACGAATTTCTTTGGTTGGTTCTCCTTTACTGAACTCTTCTTTAACAATTACTTTTCCTGAAGGGAGAAACCAACTCGCCATATCAACTGCAGCGTCCAAATATCCTCCAGGATTTCCTCTTAAATCAAGAACAAGTTTATGCGAACCCGAATCTACAAATTCCTGAAGAGATTTTCGGAAAAGATTTGATGAATTTGCACTGAAGCTGTAAAGAGAAATAACAAAAACATCATTTTTGATCTCGGTTTTTATTGTTGGAATATCTATGATCGCACGTGTGATAGTTACAACAACTGGGGTGTTCGTATTTTTTCGTGAAAGAGTAAGGATAACATCGGTTCCTGCTTTTCCTCGAATCAATTGAACAGCTTCATCAGTCGACATTTTTTCAGATATTTTGTCATTTATCTTTATAATAAAATCCCCTGCTTTAACTCCTGCTTTTTCTGCGGGAGAATCTTTAATAGGAGAAACAACAGCTAGTTTCCCATCGCGTATGCCGACTTCCATCCCTACTCCTTGGAAATTACCTGCAATTTCGCTTTCAAATATCTCGGCTTCCTTTGGTGGAAAGAAAACTGTGTAAGGGTCTCCAAGTGATGCAGTCATTCCTGCAATAGCCCCCCAAACACGATCCTGATCTGCTGTTGATGTACCGGCATATTTATCATTGATAATATTCCAAGCCTTCCAAAATGTAGAAAAATCAGTAGAACTCGCCTGCCCTTCTGTCATATTTTCGATTCCTGAAACAGCAACAGAAGCTGTATTGGTCTTCATTCCTGATCTAAAGCCTGTTAAATATGTAAGAATAACAACAAAAACAATAGCTATGCTGACTGAGATGCGTTTGGATGAATTCATGAAGGATATTATACTATATAAATATGAATATTTACCTACATAATACTTTTTCTGATAAGAAAGAATTATTTGTTCCGAGAAAACTAAGCATTCCGGAAATTATTTTTGGTTTAGGAAAATCAAAAGTTTCCATGTATCACTGTGGTCCGACTGTTTATCATTATCCTCATATTGGAAATATCCGTTCTTATGTTTTTGCCGATACTTTGAAACGTATGATGTTGGCTCACGGGTTTCGAGTTGACCAAGTTATAAATATTACCGATGTTGGTCATTTGGTTTCTGATGCTGATACGGGCGAAGATAAAATGGAAAAAGCACGCGCTCGTGAAGGAAAAAGTGCAAGAGAGATCGCACGTTTTTATACAGATTTTTTTATAAAAAATTTGATTGATATAAATGTCGATATCAAGGACACTCAATTCCCTAGCGCTACTCAATTTATATCTGAACAAATTGAATTAATCGAATCACTCGAGTCAAAAGGTTTAACTTATACAACAAATGACGGAGTTTATTTCGACACTTCAAAATTCCCTGCTTATGGAGATCTCGGAAATATTGATTTGAAAGGTCTTCGTGAAAATGAAAGTGATCGTGTTGTAGTTCAAACAGACAAAAGAAATCCTACCGATTTTGCTTTGTGGAAATTTTCTCCAAAAAATGATGGGAAAAATAATACGGAAAACACAGGCGCTGGTGAAAACAATAAAGTCGCCCCGAAGCGCGAGCAAGAATGGCAATCACCTTGGGGTATTGGTTTTCCCGGATGGCATATTGAATGTTCGGCTATGGCTATGTCTCTTCTCGGAGAAACTATTGATATTCATACGGGCGGCATAGACCATATTCCTGTTCATCATAATAATGAGATAGCTCAATCAGAAGGTTCTACCGGAAAGCAATTTGCGAGATTTTGGCTTCATAATGCATTTCTTAATATAACTAGCGCAGAGAGTGATAAAACGAATGAAACTAATCAAGATGGCCAAAAAATGTCTAAATCAAGTGGAGATTTTTTGACACTCACCTCTATAACGGACAAAGGTTTTTCAGCTTTGGATTACAGATATTTTTTGCTCGGAGCACGATACTCTACTCCTATGAATTTTAGTTGGGAAGCTTTGGAGTCTGCGCATAATGCGCGAACAAAACTAAGTAATGCATTACGAGAAATGTTTTTGGAGAAAAAAGTAGAAAAAGAAGCAAAGGTCTCCGGGATGGTAACGGAAAAATATTGGCAAAAAGCATTAGGGGCCGTATCTGACGATCTCGATACACCAAAAGTTTTGGCTTTGCAATGGGAAATAGTTAAAGACACTTCCCTTTCTTCTGCACAGAAAAAAAACACCTTATTAAAAATTGATTCCCTTTTAGGACTTTTTGATATAGATAAAATCAAAAATGAAACAAAGAAATTACAATCAGTTGAAATTCCAGAATCTGTTCAAAAACTTCTTGATATGCGTACAGAGGTTCGCGCGCAAAAAGATTGGAAAAAATCTGATGAATTACGTAGTGAAATAGAGGTTCTTGGATATGGTGTAAAAGATCTTGCTGATAAACAAGAAATTTTCAAGCTTTAAAAGTCAAAAAATATCATAAATATTTACTTGTCCCCACTTTGTCCACTGAATGCACATAAAAGTCGCTTTATTTTAAATTTATATTTCCTTGAGGAATGTTAGAATGTCTTCATGGCAAAACGAATAGGCGATCATGTACGTATTCCTCCTCAATCACTCGAAGCTGAACAGGCTTTGCTTGGTTCTGTAATGCTCCGCCCTGAAGCTATTCATGAAGTGACAGATGTGGTGAATGAAGATTCGTTTTATTTCGAAAAACACAAAGTTATTTGGCGACAAATGATGGAGCTTATGGGTAAAGGTGAACCTATCGACCTTCTCTCCCTCTCTTCTCGTTTGAAAGATAAAAGTCAGCTCGAAAGAATCGGTGGTGGTGCATATCTTTCTGAACTTGTGCAAACAGTTCCTTCTGCTTCAAATGTTCGTCATTACGCTGGTATTGTTCAAAAGAAAAAAATGATGCGCGGTTTGATCGAAGCTGGTGAACATGTCACACATTTAGGTTTCGAAGAACAGGGTGAATTGGAAGAAATTATCGACATCGCCGAAAAGCGTCTTTTTGATGTGACGAATTCCGTAGGTACTCATAAATTTGTTGAATTGAAAGACACTTTGGCCGAAGCTTGGGATCAGATTGAAAAACTTCAGTCTTCTGATGGTGGTTTGCGTGGAGTTTCTACTGGATTCAAAGCACTCGATGATAAGCTTTCTGGTCTTCAAAAATCTGACCTTATTATTTTGGCGGCTCGACCTTCTATGGGTAAAACTTCTCTTGCTCTTGATATTGCACGTCAAGCTGCGGTTCGCGGAAAAACCCCTACCGCGATTTTCTCTTTGGAAATGTCCGCCGCACAATTGGTACAAAGGATGCTCGCTGCAGAATCTCGTATTGATTCATGGAAACTTCGTACCGGTAAAGGTCTTAATTTAAATGAACTGTCGGGGCAATTGCGTGATGCCATGGGAACATTGGCTGAAGCTCCTATTTATATTGATGATCAGGCCGGAAATAATATTTTGAAAATGCGCGCTATTGCCAGACGTTTGAAAGCGGAAAAAGGTTTGGGACTTATCATCGTCGATTACTTGCAGCTCATGTCCCCCACTCAATCTGTGAAATCTGATAATGTGGTGCAACAAATTACCGAAATTTCTCGTTCGCTTAAAAATTTGGCGCGTGATTTGGATGTGCCGGTGCTTGCCCTGTCACAGCTTTCTCGTGCTGTGGAATCACGCGGAGGAAAACCTCGTCTTTCAGACTTGCGTGATTCAGGTTCGATCGAGCAGGACGCCGACGTGGTGATGTTTATTCATCGAGAAAAAGATGAAACTGGTGAACAGGCAAAAAGTCGGGAAACTGAAATTCTGATCGAAAAGCATCGAAATGGTCCAACCGGTTCTATTCAGCTCGTATTCGACGCTGATAAATCAACATTCCTTTCTGTAGAAAAAGCAGATTTCGGAGGATTTGCACCATCGAGTGGAGAGTTCTAGTTAATTCCAGGCAAATAGTGAATTTTTGCTCATTTTTCTGTACAATACTAATCACGCATAAACAATCTCGCACGAATAACTTTCCATGAATAATTTCTCATGAACAATCTCGAACGATTAACAGATATATTTAGACAATTTCCCGGAATCGGTCCGCGTCAAGCAAAACGTTTTGTATATTTTTTGCTAGGAACTTCTGATGCATATCGAGAAATATTGTCGCGGGAAATACTCGGCCTTGCTGCGCATGTATCGATTTGTTCTTCTTGTTTTAGGTTTTTTGAAAAGAAAAATCAACAATCGAGCCTGTGTAGTATTTGTTCTGATATATCGAGGGACGGCACATCACTCATGATTGTTGCCAAAGATGTTGATTTCGAGGCCATAGAAAAAAGCCGAGTATACAACGGATATTATTTTATTCTCGGCGGTATCTTGTCGCTTATAGAAAAAGATCCTGAATCGAAAGTTCGCACTCGTGAACTTGTTTCTCGTCTGGAAAGTTTTGCAGGGCAAGGTTTGAAAGAAGTAATTCTCGCTCTTTCTTTAAATAGTGAAGGTGAACATACGCTCGAATTTATTGAAAATATTATTGGACCGACAATTAAAAAACACGGTATCAAGGTGAGTATTTTAGGACGAGGGCTTTCCACCGGAACAGAACTCGAATATTCTGATGCCGAGACTATAAAAAATGCTTTGGCTGGGCGAAAAGAGGAAATGTTGCCGTAATTGTGCGGCGGCACATTATGGTGGATCAGGTAATCAGGTACAGTGAATCAAATATAATAAATTAGGTGTGCAAGTTCACGCACCGCTTTTTGCAAATCTGTTTTCCAAATTGTTTTCTTGTGACCTGTATCATATTTTTTCACCAAACCACGATTTTCGAGTTTTAATAACGTGTATGGAAGCGATTTCTGAGGAATTTTTGTGATTCGTGAAATCGACGACATGCTTCTTGGCATATTGATTGAACAAATTATTTTTCGTTCTGCAATAGAAAGACCTAAAATATCAGAGATACGGTCGAGATATTTATTACACTCATTATTTGTATCGTTTTTATTATTTTTTTCCATCCAACCATCATACATGGTCTTTTTTCTACAGTGGGTTATTTACTTAAATTTTAAGTAAATAACCGATAGTAAGAAAAAGACTAGTGTGAAAAGGCTGGCACACTGATACAAATAATCCGGATCGCGTATTCGCCGCTTACCGCTGTTCCTATTTCCTCTTTATCACCTTCAAAACAGCCTTCTTTATGGCTTCTGTGCCCATATTATAATGCTCTAGAAGCTCCTCTGGGGTGCCTGATTGTCCGAACTCGTCATCTACACCTATTCGCTCCAATGGTACTGGAGCGAACTCTCCTAGAGCCTCGGCTACCGCTCCTCCTAATCCTCCTATAATTTGATGTTCTTCGGCAGTAACTATTGCACCGGATGCTTTTGCAGCGCGGGTAATCGCATCGATATCGAGCGGTTTTATAGTAGCCATATTAATAACCTGCACACCAATTTTTTCTTTTTCGAGTTCTTTTGCGGCAAGAAGTGCCTTATGAACAAGAACACCTGTGGCAATTATGGTGACATCTGGCTTCCCTGTTACTGGCTCATATAATATTTGTGCTTTCCCAATTTCAAAAGGAGAATCTTCGCTCGTGACGATTGCAGTTTTTTCACGACCCAAACGCAAATATGCAGGACTTTTTATTTCTTTAGTTATTTTTTCACTTGTTTTTTCATTGGCAACATTAGCCAGAGCAAGCGTTGCTTTTTTCGCTTCAATCGCATCACAAGGAACGACCACAATCATATTTGGAATGACGCGCATGAGGGCGATATCTTCGATGGCTTGATGTGTTCCACCATCAGGACCTACAGAAACCCCTGCATGAGAACCGACGACGATAACTTTTCTATCATTATATGAAATAGTAGTGCGGATTTGTTCCCAGTTTCGTCCAGGACTAAACATGGCATATGAACTGATAAATGGAATTTTACCCATAGCAGCCATTCCAGATGCAACAGTGGCGAGATTTTGTTCGGCCACACCAATTTCCACAAATCGTTCCGGAAATTCAGCCTTGAAAAGATGCATTTGTGTCGATTCGGTAAGGTCTGCACACAGACCCACTACATTTTTGTCGGCTTTTCCAGCGAGCAACAAACCCTCTCCAAATCCTTTACGAATCGGAACCATAGGGACCGTTGAGTCAAAAATATTCGGATTTAATTTTTGTGATTTTGGGATCATTGTAGTTGTAGGGCGGTAAAATAATTACATAAATTATATCACAACAAATTTTCCTGCATTATATTAAACATGAAATATGGATTCTATATTTTCTCTATAGTTAGTCTGTAGCCTAAACCTTTGGCGACTTTATTTACAAAAGATATTGTTGGATTAACGGAACCTGATTCAAATCGAGCTAAAGCAGATTGAGCAATACCAATACGAGAAACAAATTCCCTTTGTGTAATTTGTTGTTTTTTTCTGGCCTCAATAAGAGATGTGATAATGGTGCGTTCAGGCTCAAGAGAATCGTATATCTTTTTAAACTCAGGTTTTTTAAACATCTTATCAAGGTGTTCTTTATGAGTGATGAATTTTAGTTTATCTTTTTTCATAGTATATAAATGATAACTTATCTGTTATCAACCCGCAAGAGGCTTAATAACTTGAAAGCTCTATCTAAATCCTTTTCTGGTATTTTTTGACTTTTCTTTACTATTGCATGGAGTAGATATATCTGATTTTTATGGAAACAGTAAAAAATACGTATATGTTTTTGTCCTAGAATTCGTAACTCAAACAAACCATTCCTCAGAGGTTTAGAAACCGGCATAGATAATTCATGTCCGCACAAAGAAAGCGCCTCGATTGTAAAAATTACTTTATTATGAAGATCATGATCAAGATCTTCTAGAAATTTACTTACATTTGATAAATACAATATTTGCACCGACCGAGTTTAACAAAGGGACCTAAAATTAAGATAAAGTATTTATCAAAATGAGTTTAAGGTTCCTACTCACACTCACTCTCAATCTTCCCGCCCAATGTCCGTAATTCTTTCAAGGCTTCCTTTGCCTGATCTGCTTTTGGTGGAGCGCCGGAAACATCAGAATTTCCTGGTGGCATACCGTGCCATTCATATCGACGTTCCATGAAATCTACTCCTTTTCCTGGAATAGTGTACGCCACAATACACACAGGTTTATCAAAAATGGTTCTCGCCTTTTCAAAGGCATCAACAATTTCCACAATATTATGTCCGTCAATTTCAATCACATGCCAACCAAATGTAATATATTTATTTGCAAAAGGTTCGAGTGGCATAATGTCCTCGGTATATCCATCAATTTGAATATTATTTCGGTCGATAACGCAAACTAAATTGTTCAATTTCTCTTTACCTGCCAAAAGAATCGCCTCCCATGTATTCCCTTCATTATGTTCACCGTCAGAAGTGAGGCAATATATTGTTTTGTCTCCAGACCTACCATTATCCATTCTGTCGGCAATAGCCATACCTACAGCCTGAGAAAGTCCAGAACCCAAAGGTCCAGAAGAGTTTTCGAGCATTGGCAAAAATTCGCGATGTGGATGTCCTTGTAACCGTGAACCAAATTTCCGTAATGTTTTTAATTCCTCGACAGGAAAATATCCCGCATGTGCCATGCTGGCATATAAAACCGGACAAATATGACCATTCGACAAAATGAGGCGATCCCTCTCCTCCCAATGTGGTTTTTTTGGATCGTGTTTAAGAGTATGAAAATATAGTGTCGCAAAAATATCCGCCATACCGAGAGGTCCGGCAGTATGTCCAGATTTTGCTTCAACAAGCATTTCAATAATCGATTGACGAATATCGTTTGCTTTTGTTTCTATATGATTTATTTGTTTTGTAGAAAGTGCCATTGTGACGTGAACTTATTTTTTTGAATTTCGTGCAAAATTAATTTTACACACCAATGTGTTATGAAAGCGCCGTGAAAGATTGAATATTTTCGAGCACTGTTTCGGTTCCAAAAACACCAGAACCAACAACGAGACTGTCGACACCTGCATCGATAAGTAATCGAGCGGATTCGAGATTAACTCCCCCATCAACAGTAATTATAAGCTCTGGGTACGCGTCACGCAAAGCTTTCACACAAGAAACTGTTCTCGGTTCAAAAGATTCTCCCTGATATCCAATTTTATTAATGCCCATCACTTGGATAAAGTGAACTTTATCAACAAAACTTGCAATCTGTTCAGGTGTTATTGTATTTGAAACTGCGATACCGAGCTCTATATCAAAGGCACCGAATGTTTCAGATGCATCGTCATGTTTTCCGTATTGATCAATCACAGAGGTAAGTTTTTTTTGTGAAAGTGATTCCATGTGTACAACAATACGTGATGCACCTGCGGTAATAAAATCAGGAATTTTTTCGTCGGCATTTCTGATCATTAAATCAAATTCGAAATCAATATCCTCCCAACACGGAAAAGCTTTTTCTTGAGAAAGAATAGACTCGAATATTACATCATCATGATTATGTTTAAGATATGGCCACGTTCGCGAAGGAACAAAACCACCATCACATATATCAATTTGCACAACAGGAGAAGTTCCTGAAACAATTTCCAGTTTTTCTTCGAGTTCCTTATATGATTCTGGGAGTATTGCTGGAATAATATCAGTCATGGTTTAAAAAATTAAATTAATTACTATTTTAAATTAAAAATCACTAACATTTGAGCTCTTTGTTGAGATTAAATAATTTCTGAATACGACGTCTATGTCTTTCATCTCCAGAAAATGGAGTAGTGAGCCATATATTAACCGCCCTCAATGCATCGTCTGGTGATAAAAATCGTGAACCGAGGGCAAGAACATTGGAATCATTGTGTTCACGCGCCAAACTAACTATATCAATATTGCCACCGTAATATACAACAGAGCGTATTCCGTAAAATTTGTTAGCAGCAATTGATTCACCTTGACCTGATCCCCCGATAACAATTCCTTTTATCATACTCGGATTACAAGAAACTTCCCGTGCGAGTGGGCCGATAAAATCTGGATAATCGTCTTCTGGATCATATGATTTTGGACCCATATCCTTGATATCATAACCAGCGACAGATAAGCGTTCTATTAAAAAACGTTTTAATTCGAAACCAGCATGATCTGAGGCAATAAAGATTTTCATAATTTTATTATACCATTTTTAGGTATTTTTTTTCTATTATATATGGAGATTATAGAAGTTTTTTTACGATCAATCTTATTCTAACTGTCTGCATATGTGCTCTTTTTTCTATGGTGGGTTATTTACTTAAATTTTAAGTAAATAACCCACTGTGATAAAAAAGGTTCACTGGAAAGAGCGGTAAAATATGGAAAATTGGTAAAATTTTTGCACCACTGCACCACTGCACCACTGCACCACTGCACCACCTCATCCATCCCTGTAACCTAAATCAACTTCCCTACCTCCAAAACATGTTTAATTAAAGTATTTGTATACCCCATTTCATTATCATACCAAGCCAAAACTTTAACCAAATCACCGTCAACAACACGAGTCATTTCAAGGTCTGCAATTGATGCGTGTCGATTCCCTTTGATATCAGAAGAAACTAATGGTTCATCACTCGCAGTGAAAATTCCTTCCCAACGTTTTTCGCCAGCCGCATCGCGCAGTATTTTATTTACCTCTTCCGCGCTTGTTTTTCTTTTCGCGACAAAAGTAATGTCGACAATAGAACCTACAACCACAGGTACACGCAAAGAAATTCCATCGAATTTTCCAGTCATTTGAGGAAGTGCTTTTGCAACCGCTAATGCCGCACCAGTTGATGAAGGGACAATATTCATTGCCGCAGCTCTCCCCTCTCGTAGGTCTTTTTTTGAATGACCGTCAACCAATGACTGACTCGCTGTGTATGCATGAACCGTGTTTAGAATTGCTTTTTCAATACCAATTTTTTCATCCAAAATTGCAATGAGTGGAGATCCAGCATTTGTAGTACAAGATGCATTCGAAGTTATGTGAACTTTTTTCATTCTATCTTCGTTCAATCCCATTAAAACTGTTGCACCTTCAACCAATCCTTGTGGATCGTCTTTTCCTGGAGCGCTGATTACAACGCGTTTTGCACCTGCGTCAATATGCACATGCGCCTTATCATATGAAGTAAAAAGTCCTGTGGATTCAATAACTACATCAATATTTAATTCTTTCCAAGGTAATTTAGAAACCTCTTGTTCTTGTACAAAATGAACTTTTTGTCCATCAATCATGAGAAATTTTCCATCATCACCTGCTTTGACGTCGAAATCAGAAACACCATAAGTAGTATCGTATTTCAAAAGATATGCCAAATTTTTTGCATCACCCAAATCATTTACCGCCACAACCTCTATTTCCTCATTTTCTCGAGCAACTTTCAAAAAAGCTCTTCCTATTCTGCCAAATCCATTTATCGCTACGCGTATTTTTTTCTTTGAGAACATATTGAGTATTACTTGATTGATGATTATGTATTAATTATATCAAACTTATGGAGTGACTACGACATCAGGAGTTACATCAGGAGTTACATCAGGAGTTACATCAGGAGTACCTGTACCTGTAGATTCAGTACCGTTTGTTGCAGGGGTTGAAGTTCCTGTAGATCCTGTTCCTGTATCTACCCCTGTATCTGGAGTTGTATCAGATCCATCAGGTGTAGAGGTGGAATTGTCTGTATTCCCTGTTCCATCAGGAGTTGTTGTTCCTGTTCCTGTATCTGGTGTTGTGTCAGGTGTTGTATCTGGAGTAGTTGGAGGAACAACTGTCTCTTCATCATTGTCGTAATTTATAATACTAACTGATTGTGATTGAACTCCATTCCAGTTGATATCATCACTTGTACTTGGACCAACTGTGATGTTATATGTGATTGTTCCGTCTACTATCGCATCGTCTACACCTGTCATAGTGATAGTTTGGTATACATTCCAGTTATTTGGTGTGAATGTGAGGTATTGTGTTGTTGTTGTACCTTCAGAGAAGTCTGAGTTTTGTATACTCATTGTTACATTTGCGAGTGGTTTTGAATCGAGCACTACTGTGAATGATGATGTTCCGCCAGCTTCGCTTGTTGAAAGGTTTTCAGAGTTACCGATAGTAAAGGTTCCTGTTGCTGTGCTGGTCGCATTATTTGAACCATTGTTTGTTGTAGTGTTGTTTGTTTCGCCACCTGTATTTTCTGAACCACCATTTACACCATCATTATTTTGAGAAGGAGTAGATGTGGAAACAATAACAGCAACACATTCTCCTGCAAATGTATTCATCGAACCGTTTTGAACTTTAATACAATATGGTTCGCCGGTAAATTCATCAAATAATGTAATACCGTTTCGTTTATTTTCTGATCCGACAGTGAAAGCATCAGCAGATAATGATTCAACAGTAGCATTTTTTATGTATGCGATATTTGCAGTTAAAGAATCTACGATTGCATTTGTAATGTATGTAATTCCATTTTCAAACTTAAGACCAAGGGTTTGGAAGAATGCAATTATTTCAGCACCTATACCCGATGACCATGTAATGATTTGTGTTGATGAGGCTGTGCTTGTAGAGGTGGTGCTGTACCCGGTGTTATTTGTATTTTCAAGAGCAGTAAGTCTGTTTTCTATAGAATTAAATCGTGCTGTGGTTGATGCAGTTGAAGAAGAAATAAACATATCCAGCTCTTTAATAGCATTCACGGTAGCCGCAAGAATAGGTCGGTCTGTAAGAGAAAGGTATCCGTTAGGACTTATACCAATAGCTTCAGGAATAGCGGATTGTATATTTTGTGCAGAGAATCCTGTATAGAGGTTTGCAGTATCAAGTCCAGAAGTTGCATTCCAATGATATTGTATTGGATTTATGTTACGGATATCGTTTAGTCCGCGATCAAATGTACCTGTGATGTTTTTTAGTCTTTCATCAGATGATACTGATACATTTCCTACCGCATCTGTTTGAAGGGTACCTGCTCCGAAGGTTGCAAAACGTATTGTTCCGGTTGTGGTGAATTGAGCGGAAGGAGAGGTTGTACCGATACCCACATTTCCATTATCCAGAACAACAAACTTCGATAAATTAGATGAATCGGCTACCTGAAAAGCCAAACCTGTTCCTGTACCAGAACCAGTAATTGAAAACTTTGCGGATGGAGAGGTTGTACCAATCCCTACGGCACCTTGGAAATATGCTGAGATAAGAGAATTTGAACTCGTAGCAGTTGATGATGCTAGTGAAACTGATAATTTACCGAATGAACTAATTCCATTTACACCCACCGTAATACCGCTTGTGTCGACAGAACCAACAACATTCAGTTCTTTTTTAATATCCAATGTATCTGTAACAAGATTACCGATAACTGCATTAGGTATTTCTGATCCAGTTGTTCGAATAGTGTACAAAGAGGTGCCTCTTGTTGCATATATATAATTTCCGGCTAATACCGCATCGAAATTTCCACCAATATTAACTCCACCCACATATGTCGGTGATGTTGATGAGGCAAGATTATAAACCAATACAGTACTACCATTAATCAAATAAAGATTATCTAAAGATTTTCCAAATGCCGATCCGTTAATTGTACCAACACTTGAAGGTGAGGCTGGATTAGAAATATCAATAATTTTTGTACCTACATATGCATATTTTCCTGAAACAAAAACCCTTCCTCCTGATGTGGCAATACTTCCTACAAAAACAGGGGCAACCGGATCAGTTATATCGTATATAGAGAATGTTGTATTTGTAGAAGCATAAAGATATTTACCAGAGATAACCAGGCGGTGGTTGGCATAATCGACCGTACCAGAAAGTGTGGTTGTATTAACTCTCGTAGGAGATAATTCATTTGATATATCTATTACACGTAATTCAGAACCTCCTGGTTTTAATGCAAAAGTGTAGCTAGAAGACACTGCCATACTATATGCCCCTCCTGCAGTACTTGTATCTTTAATAAGTTTTGGATTTGATGGATTACTCACATCAATAATTCCATAATGAGAAGCACCTGATGACATAGATGTGTGTAATCGTTTACCTACGACATTTATACTTCCTCTGTGGTTTTGGTAAAAATAACCAGACCCTATAAGCGCCGGTGTACTCGGATTAATATTAACATCAAATATACGTAGAGCACCCCAGTTAGTAGATGCATATAGATATCCACCATCATAAACAATCGGATACTCACCTTCACCACCAAGTGCTGTGGTGGTAGAAACTGTTGGGTTACCACTCATTACTTGTCTGAAATCCCCACCACTTAATGTCAAAGTGGTGGCTGTCAAAGTGTTGGTTATAACTGTTCCTGTTGCAGTAATGTTTCCTGCGGTGAGGTCTCCTGCGAAATATCCGTTTCCTGCGACAGAGAGTTTTGCAGATGGAGAGGTGGTTCCAATCCCAATACTCCCATCCTGAAGAATAGTTATTGCTTCAACAGATGATCCAGCCTGATTATCTGAAAAAATAGATAAGCTGTTCAGGTTACCACTTCTAGTGCCCATATACTTCAAAGAGAATCCGTAATCAGCATCGTTAGCAGTAAGACTGTTTCCGTTAATTCTGAGCAAAGTTAGATCATTATTGTTATTTGTAAGCGCACGTACCAATGTACTGTTTGTTGTACGACTAAATTGTATTTCTCCGTTGGCTGTAATACTCGCAAAAGTTGAAGTTGCTGTGGAGTCAGTGGTAGTAAAGTATGGAGCCGATACAACACCCGTAGAGGTCAAACCTGCTGATGTTATTGTTCCAGTGAAGAATCCGTTTCCTGCGACAGAGAGTTTTTCAGATGGAGAGGTTGTGCCGATGCCGACGTTGCCCGAGGAACGAATAATCATCTTTGCATTATCATCTCCAAAGTTAGTGAAAAATGACATTGCGGCATTACCATCAGACCCATCTCTCTGAAGATATATTCGACCCTGAATATTCGTAAGAGGATCATCATATCCTGGGTCTGTTAGAGAGAAGACTAATCCCCCACCAAAGCCATCTGCCATATTACCAGAAGTTGTTGTTTCCAGAAGATAACCAGAAGCAATACCACCACCAGATATTACACCAATTGTGCCAGCTGTTGAGTTTGTGGTTCTCTCTATATGATTAACAGGGAATCCTGAACCTACAGCATGTAAAATAGAGTCAGGACTCGCCGTCCCGATGCCGACGTTGCCATTCGCAAGAACAGTCATTTTAATATCACTAGTTAAAGGTCCCCCTCTGAATGTAAATAGTTTTCTATTTTGTATAGAAGATAATGTTCCGTTCAAAGGGTCACTACCTGATGTTGTTCTCATTGCAGAAAAATCTATAAGACCATAGTTTGCTGAGTCACTTGCATCTGCTGTTGAATTAACAAAACCAGAAAAAGCTATCGGCCATGCCGTTGTACTTTCTGTATACCCTCCAAATACAGGGGCGAAAGCTCCGTTAGTTATTGTTCCGTTATTTATAAAGAAACTTGATGTTGAATCATCTGAAACTTTGGCAGTGAGGAGTCTTTCCCTTACACTAGTTTCAGAACCTTTGTTTATAACAAGAGGTACAGTGCTTCCTGTTGTTGTAATGTCTAGGTTACCTGCTGGATTAGTCGTCCCGATGCCGACGTTGCCATCTGAAGCAATTCTCATTGCCTCTGATTCTCTTGGTTTGAAAGTAATAGCACCCCCTCCTGTACCCCATGCACCAGATGAGAGGCTGGTAGTAAGGTCAAGAGAAACACCACTACCGCCTTGTCTTGTCATCGTAATATTAGATGATGAAAGCGATAAGTATCTATTTGTACTATCTGTTGTTTCGCTCACCCTTATTCCCTCAGTAGTTGAATTTACTCCAGATGCAACATTAAGAGGGGCCGCAGGACTCACCGTCCCGATGCCGACGTTGCCATTCGCAAGAATCCTCATCTTTTCAGTAACACTTCCACCTATTGAATTTCTAAATACCAAATCAGTTGCACCACTTGTACCTGTATTTGTTCTATGTGCAGCAATTTCTGCAGTACCTTGAGGGGCGGTAGCAACAGTGCTATTTCCAAATCGAAGAGTGCTTATAGTGTCAGTGTCAGTGAAGTTTGATTGTATTGTAAGAAGAGTGGTCTCGGCACCTGCTGTGCCTCCTAGAATATGAGTTTTATAAGAAGGGACTGATGTCCCTATACCAACGTTACCACCATTGAATACTGTAAGGGAATCATTAACTTGTACCGCATTTTGCGGGAGTCCAGAATAACCAGCATCAGAACGAACAGCTTGAAGATAATTAACACCAGCATCCGATCGTAGACTA